>ENA-OROH01000001-OROH01000001.1-human-gut-metagenome-genome-assembly--contig:-NODE-1-length-389753-cov-10.447185_pt1 | contig 389753 bp, 361 predicted proteins | sample MGYA00242125_ERZ509042 | MGnify/ENA primary metagenome ERZ509042 (study PRJEB26280, sample SAMEA2338738) | human gut metagenome | biome: human gut; feature: human-associated habitat; material: faeces... | reverse complement strand
CTGATACTCCCCTATAAAAATGGCTATTTATCAACTGTTTGTTGTGACATAGCCATTAAAAAATATTAGCGTAAATACAAAGAGAAAACGCAAATTAAAACTAAATGACATAAACAATAACATATCCACAATTTAACTTGCCAAGCCTGCATATTTAAGAGATAATATATTTATCACCTGTTAATTATGTTTTGGGAAAGAAGTGTTGATATGCAGCAAAAACAAGTAAGCTACCTGCACATGTTCAATGTGTTTTTTAAAATAGGGTTGTTCACTATCGGCGGCGGCCTTGCCATGATTCCCTTAATCCGCGACGAATTTGTTGAACGCCAGGGCTGGATTGACGATAAGGACATTACCGACGTGCTGGCGATTGCACAATCGCTGCCGGGCGTTATTGCCGTTAACTCCGCCACTTTTTTAGGCTACCGCCTGGCGGGAATTATGGGCGCGCTTGTCTGCACCATCGGCGTAGTGCTGCCTTCGTTTTTAATTATTTTTGCCATTGCCATGCTGTTTGCTTCCAGCGGACTGGACAGCAACACCTATATTTTAAAATTTTTCGCCGGTGTTAACGCCGCTATTACCGTGCTTTTGGTAGTTGCCACAAAAAAAATGTTTGCTTCCTCCGTCAGCAACAAACTTGGGTGGGCTATACTTTTAATTTCCGTTGCGGAAATTTACGTTTTGGGCTTCGGCATTGCCTCCACCGTTATCGCGGCGGCGCTGTACGCCATTGCCGCTTACCGCCTTTTGGGAAGGAGTGCTGAATGATGGGCATTTACTGGGATTTGTTTTTTGTGTTCTTTAAAATCGGCCTGTTCTCCTTCGGCGGCGGCCTTGCCATGGTCAGCGTTATTCAGCAGGAGGTTTTGGCACACGGGTGGATTCCGGCAGCGGAATATGCGCGTATTATTACCATTTCGCAAATGACGCCGGGACCGATTGCCGTAAACACCGCAACCTATGTTGGAGCGCGCGTTTGCGGTCCTGATTTTGTACCGGCGTTTATGGGATCGTTTATCGCCACGCTCGGCGTATCACTGCCTTCGTTTATTATAGTTTATTTTGTTGCCCGCTCGCTGGAAAAATTCAGCCAGTCGCGCCTTGTTAAAGAAGCGCTGTGCGGCATCCGCCCGGCGGTTATTGCCTTTATGATTACAGCGGTAATTTTCTTTCTGGATATTACCGTTTTCCCGATAGACAACGCCACCAGTGGAAGCAGCACCTTTAACCCCATTGGCATACCTGTGCTGGCCGTGCTGTTTTACCTGCACTACTACCGCAAAGTAGGCGCCATCAGCCTTATGCTCATCAGCGGTATTATCGGCGTTTTAGTGTATTGAAAATTTCTGACTTTAAGCAGGGAGGATAACTATGTCTATTGAAAATATGTTTGGCGATTTACATTCTATTGACATTATGGCAGAAACAAAAACAAAAGAAGTTTTGTTAATACTGGTCTGCAACGGTTTTATTGACGGAACGCCGGAAACGCAAACTGCGCTGTTAGATAAAATGGAAGGATATTTGAAACATATTCACAGTGAAAAATTTAAGAATGAATATCCTGGCTGGCCTGTTATACTAAGGGTTACTTTTACGGAAACACCGGACCAGCTGATTTTACAACTACTATATAAATGCTATGCCTGGACTGATGATTTAGGAGTATCGTTGGAAATAGAAATAGACGGTAAAAAAGTGCGCTTAACTGAATAAAATTGCCTTATGCTTATCAAAAAAGCGGATAAAAAAACAGAGCAGCTTTCGCTGCTCCGTTTTTATTTGTAGTTATCTGCTACCAATGGTATTTTTCAGCGTATACATAATATCGGGTAAATTTTATGTAAACACAGGTAAAATCAGTGTCGGCAGTGGCGGCTTGGTCAGTTATTTTTTTATTACTTTTATTTTATTATACTATTTTCAGGCGATTTTTACCATAACATATAGGTCTGAAGAAATGTAACGCATTCAATGGATAAATTTATGTCTATACATCTAATCTGTCATTTATTATCTTAATCTTTCTGCCAAAACTTCTAAATAGTTAGGTTATTCATAAAATGAAATAATATAGCATTTTAAAAACTCATTCCAATAACCAATTTAATTGACACAGCCGCCACTACCGCCACTAATAGTCAAACTTTGTTCATTTTTATATCATCCTTTCCATTACCTTACCGGGACATAGAAAATATTAACTATTTTATCCATCACTGCAGTTATCCAATAAGCCCTCATCAATTCACATAGATATATGAAAGGCTTTGTCATTCCTTACTGCCTCATTTTCTCAATACTTAAAAGTTTTGATAGCTATGTTTTAATGTCAGTTTTATGGCTTCCTCAAGCTATCAAAACTTACTATCAAAATCAAACTGTTTGTTGTATAATATAATTAGCACCAGAACAGAAATGAGGTACTAATATGATATACGGTTACGCACGTGTAAGCACTAAAAAACAGCTTCACGGAAACAGCATAGAAGAACAGCATAACACTCTCATTGAGCAAGGCTGTCAGGAAATAGTTACCGAACAGTATACAGGTAAAACTACCGACAGACCTGAGTTAAAATTGCTTATGGGCAAAATGAAAAAAGGCGATACTCTGGTAGTAACCAAACTGGATCGCCTTGCAAGAAATGTAGTCGAAGGAATAACTCTAATCCGTGAACTATTACATTCCGGAATAAAAGTCCATGTTTTAAACGTAGGCTTATTGGATGATACGCCAATGGGTAATTTTTTCATAACTACATTACTTGCTGTTGCAGAGCTTGAACGCAGTATGATAGTAGAACGTACTCAATCCGGTAAAGAAGTTGCTAAAAATAAGCCAGGTTTTAAAGAAGGCAGACCCAGAATATCCAAAGATAGAACGGATGCCGCTTTAGCTTTGATAGATTCCGGCAACTCTTATAAAAAAGTAGCAGAGCTTACAGGTATTGGCATAGCTACCCTTTATAGAGCCAGAGCAAGACAAAGAGCACACCTGCTATAGTCAAGCGTAACATAACGGACGCCCACAGTTGCTAAACTGTGGGCGTATATGCTTATGTTTCTGCAAATAAATGTAATGAATCTTTCTTACATTCTTTCATAGCTATTGCCATTAAAGCTTTTGTACATTTAAACACTGCCATTACTGAACTACCATCCATTGATTAATATACTGGCACTATTTGAGTATTTACTAAAGCAAAGGAGAATAGTGGCAAGTAACCCTGTCATTCAAGCACCGAATCCATCAGCATTCCACTGCCCTTCTTAGTAACTGAAAGTATGCCGTCAAATAATATATCAGAGCCTATCTTTTCCATTTCCGTAGCCCTAACATATGACTGCATATCTTGAGAAGCCCGTGTGACAGCATTAACCAAACCATAAAGGGTATCATCCTTTCCTGCAATGTAATGAACTGTAATTGTTTTCTTTTCACGTTCATCCAATCCATAAAGCTTGGCAACCTTATCAATGCTCTCAAATGGGGCTACTAATTTAATTTCTGTCGCCATTCTCATCTTATCAATGATTTTCATATAAAAAACCGGGTCAAGAGCCTCCTTTAGGCATTCTTCTATATTCCCTCTAATGCCGTCATTATCGTCAGCAATCATCTCATACTCCTCAATCGTTCTGAACTTCCTTCCAAGATGTATTCTGCGTGCATTACCCAAATATTTAGGTAATGCCATGCCATTAGTACATACGAGCCTCATACAGAACGGATTCACTGTAATTGACCCCATGCCAACTTCTGAATTGGTAATAATCGCGCCAAATGCAACGGAATCACCGACTTTAACATCTACCCTTTCAATCTCTGACACCATCTTTACGTACATCCGTTCTGCCGTCAGAGAAGATGATACTACATTCAATCCTTTGATATTATCAAGTACTGATAATATCGTTGCCAGTACCGCTTCATTTTCATACTTCTTATAATGGTCAGATAATATTGCCCTAACCCGTCCGCCAATGGTTCTCATCAGCTTATTCTTATGGATATTCCTCAACAGCCCATTATAGTTTGCGTCCAACAGCTCAGGATATTCCTTGCCTATACGTTTTACATATGAGTATGGAATGCCGCAAACAGCTGACAACTGACGCTTTGCAGTTTCCTGCATAGGATAGGAAACACCTTGAAAATTAATACATGATTCAGCAGGATTTGTTTGTACGCTTATATCGTCCGTACTGATTAGGTAGTCCTTCTTCAATGTGGATAAGTAGTCCAACCGGCTAACAAGTTGTGATAAATTAAGGTCTGTTTTCATACTGCCTCCTAAAATGGTTCTTTTATATTACTTTCTGCTGATAAATGGCATAATTGGCTTTTATATTCATAATCTTCGAATAAGTTACTATTTTTTAACCAGAAGCTCATAGAATACGAATCGTTATATATAACAATGATTTTAGTCCACTTTTCATCATTGAAATAATAGCTTTCCGCACATTCTGGAACAACGCCTTCCAGTCCCTCCGATAATCCCAAAGAGTTAATTTCTGCTTCCGTTTCGTCACCTTCTAATATTGCGATATAGCCATATCCAAAATCGTCAGCATTGAAATCGTCAATAGACACTTCGTCCATTTCATCAGACCATTTCTTTATTATTAGAAATTCACTATAAATTTTTTCTATAACTTCTTGTGGAATAAGCTTCTTTTCCGAAAGATTTTTTATATCTTGTACGCACTTTATTTTAATCATACTAACCACCTAAGCCGACTGCTTCTTTTGGCATTCATAGCATACAGGCTTGCCAAAATTATGCATAGCGTATTCCAAAACCTTGGGAGATTTAATAACTGCGTGACATATACAACAAATATTATCAACAGGCTGCACATCTTCTGGCTGTTTCTGAGCTTTCTTCATTTCGTTCTGCTTCTCCAAAACGTTAGCAATGGCAGCTTTCGCCGTCTGAAGCTTCCTGCTGTTATTAATGTCAAACCTAACGTTGCCATCTTCGTCCAGTACGGCGAGCTTGGTAAAACAGCCTGACTGTTTGTCATACGTCATATCCTTAGCTACGTAGAACTTGGCATATGTCTTGGGCTTGCCATTACTGGCAATGACGACTTCATTTTCTTTTAGTTTTATCCTGATTTCCGGAGCAGAATACAACTCCCTGCCAATTCCTAAGTTAAAGCAGGCTCTTTTGAATGAATCGGATGCTTCGCCCTTGGTAGCCTCGGAATTACTCGGAACGCCTACATCCTGCTTTTCAATCCACATCTTCTTGCTTTCATCCCATACTGATACAGTACAAAACAACCTGCCGCCAATCTCCGTATGACTGCGTTGCCAGTTCAGCGGACCAAATACTTCGTCAAGAATTTTCATATCAACTCGGGCATCCTTGTAAAGCAGCAAGTAAGCATATGTCCCATAGCTTGTCTGCTGCAACTGTGCTACTCTGATTTCAACATCGTTTGAAGTAAGTAACGGAATATTCATTTTTCACACTCTCCTAACTATAGATAATGCGAGAACCACTGTCATTGTGGTTCTCGCATTTTTAATCAATGAACTAAGCCGCCATCGGTTTACTTATCGTTTCCACGAAGTTTATGATTGTATTCAGGCAGCCGTCCTCCATTGTGTAGACAACTCTCTTAATGCAGGCATCCGTATAATAGTAGTTAGATGTCTTGCTCCATTTTATGCCAGCTATAATTTCCTCATCATCTTTAAACGCTGACAAAATCTTTAGCAGCTCTTTCTTGGTCATTCTGCCAGTTCTCCTTTCCTCAGCAAAGTCATAGCCTATTCTTGCTAAAGTGTCCTGCTCTACCAAACTCTAAACATAGTGGCAGGCTTTATCCTTTATTCACACTTCACCCCTGTAAAGAACAAATCTTGAACATATACTGCCACCTTCGACCCCGCACTCGACTGAGTCAACCTCGACTTGGTATTCGTAACCGTATCCAGTTTCACTAGTCAAGCGTACTTGGTCGTCATCATCAATTGCAGCCAGTATGTTTATCAGCTCCTTTTTAGTCATGCCTATACATCTCCTCTCACGCAGCACCTGCCAAAGTTTCTCTTACAGTCTGATGTTCTTCAGAAGCTTTCTTACAAGCTTCAAAGACAGGACAGTAATTCTCGCACTTTCTGCCATTCCACGTTTCACTCTTACGGCACAATCCAGGAATGACTCCGCTATCCATTGCGCTGTCCATTATTGCCTTTTTCATACCGAAATATCTTTTTAAGTATTCATTGCTTATTTTATTTACTTTCAACAGGTAAATAGGCTTATTGATGTTACGTTCAGCAGAAATGCGCAGCGAATAGTCACGCACATATAACTGAATGTACATCTCATCAACCCGGAAGTTATGTTCTTCAAGAAGCATTCGGTATGCGTTCACCTGAATAGCCCAAGGGAGTATCTTCCTGACCCCGTCAGCCTTTAGTACCTTCCTCATCTTGGGCATGCCTTTCTTTACGCCTGACTTATATACCTCACCGGTAGGTTCATCCACCTTGTAGTAGCCCATTGCCAGATAAGCCTTGTAGGACGAAGTAACCTTGTAGTCTAACAAGACCATCTTCCCATTACCGAGCAAATCCCCATACGCATCAATCTGACCCGTGTATAGTGCATTACTCAGCCTCGTTTCTGTAAGCACTGCTGACGATGAGTTACTTTCGCATATGCTATGTACGGCAGAGCCGTGCATAGCAAAAATCTGGTCAAAAGGATTTATGGCATAGTCGGTCATCTTTTTCAGATAAAGCTCCCTGCTTCCACCGATAAGTTCAGTTACGGAATACTTTCTTCCCAGTCCCCTGTCTTTTACTGATTTAGCAATGGCTTCCAACGTAGGCTTGCCCATACAGCGAATGTGATGTGGACAAAGCGACAAGCATTGCTCGATATTCATTTTATCCTTATTGGGGCAAATAAACTGCGTAACACCCATATTATGCCCCACCTCCTTATTACTAATGCATTCAACGTAGTCACTCTGATATTCCCTAAAACGATATATGCAGCAGTAATAATTTTTATTTGCTCCTATATAAGCCTTATATATGCGTTTTTCAATATCGCATAGGGCATCAAAATAGCTGATGCCTGCCTTGGGAAACATTTCCTGCAAATAGTTAAATAAATCCTTAAATGTGCAGAAATATTCTGCTGCTGATGCACAGCCAATGTTCCACTCAACCTTGTAATGCTCCGGATAAAATACTCCGGTTTCATCCTTAACAAGAAACAGCTCACTCCCCGGTTCTTCCGTACAAAAGCTTAGCCGTATCTCGTTGCCATACTCATTTTTCAACAGAAAAATGATTGGTTCCATGTTATCATCCCAGGCAGTAGTAGTTTCACACCGAAAATAATATACGCCTTCTTTAGCAGTTATACTTTCATCACAGGCACTGATATGGTCAGTGTTATTAACTCCGGAAATGTTCCTATAACCATGAGCCTTTATGAAATCCTTCACTAAGTTTCTTCCTGCATAAGCAGAACGGAAGCATTCAAGCACCTTTCTGTGCAGTTCATTCAGCAAGCCAAGATTGCGGGAGCTGAATGTTATTGAGTTGACAGCATAATTACACATTGGTAATTCCCCCTTAAAATTAATTTCGCCATCTGTCAAGCCCTGACTCTTAGTCTTTCAGGTCTTTCCATCAAACTATAAGCTTCAGCCATCATTCAAAAAAGCTTATATTATTACTTGTAATAATTATAATTTATAATAATTATTACAAAGTAATAATATAAATTTAAAATTTGATTTAATACGGTTTTGCAAGCTCTTACTTGCCCGTAATAAAGTCACAAATCATAACATCTTCAAATGCAAAATCAAATGCGTTACATTATCTTAGCAGTTCAATCACAGCTCTAAGATGAAGTCCTGAAACTCATCATTTTCCTTATCATCTTCGGCAGCTTTATCGCTTACGTCAGCTTCGTTTATATGCTTTTTAAGCTGTCCGCCAAGGTTTAGGTAAATTTTATCTACCTTTTTGTCTTTCACCGTTATCTTTTTTATCAACAGCCTAAGAAGCAGCATTTTCTGTTCTCTGGCTGCCTTGGACATAACATCCTCGAAATTGTTCAGGACTTTCTCGACATATTCCATGGTCGGTTCAATTACGGGCAGTCCTATTTCTGCTTCTATGGTGCTCCTGCGCTTACCAAGTTCCGTTTCTTCCGCTGTCAGCTCCTCAAGGCGTTTGTCGAGCAGCTCCTTGTCCATTACATCAGCAAGATAAAGGTCTAATATTTTAGCTTTTTTGTTCAATATCACTTCCAGCCTGCCTTTAATTCCGTTTAGCTCATCCCTTTTGCCGGATGACTTTTCTTCAAGCTTTTTCTTTGCTTTTGCCAAAACCATTTTTACAATGTCTTTTTGGCTCAAAAAAGCTGAAATTTTTTCTATTACTGTTTTCTCGGCAATGTCAGCTTTTACCGTAATAGGTTTGCAGGCAACTTTCCCCTTATTTTTATAGCGGGAACAGGTATAGTAGCGGACTACACGCTTTTCGCCGCTTTTTAATTTATAACGGCTACGCGAAATTACCATCGGTGCTCCACAGAGAGGGCACTTTAAAATGCTGCTCAAAATGTTGTCACTATCATACACCCTTGCTGTATTATCAGAACGCTTCGACCTCAGTAAAGCTGCCTTGTCCCATACTTCTTCCGATACTATTGGCTCATGCTGTCCTTTTACCAGTACCGGGTTTTTGCTTTTACCTTTGCGCCGTTTTTCGCTCCAGTTTTCATACCTGCCGTATCTGATATATCCCTTATATATGGGATTGTCGAGAATCTCTCTGATACTGCAATAGCTGAACGTATTATCACGAACTGTTCTGTACCCAGCCTGATTTAAGAAGTTAGCAATATAACCCAATCCTTTTCCCTCACAAAATAAGCTGAAAATCTTTTTAATTATTATTGCTTCCGATTCAACAATAACGAGCTTTTTCTTATCCTGAAACGCTACTGTTTCCGCCCTATAACCGAGAACTCGTCCACCATTATGTAAGCCTTTTTGTGCCCGTTGCCTAAGCCCTAACTTAACATTCTGCACAATTTTCTCTCTTTCATACTGATTTAGCGATGCCTTGATATTATTCATCAACTCCTTTTGAATATCATCGCCACAATTAGGGCTATCCGTGCAATAGATACTAACACCATTATCTTTGGCAATATGGCTTATCTCCTGATAATCCATCGAATCACGGGATATGCGGCTCAGACTCAACGCCATGATTACGTCGAACTTATTTTTACGAATATCCTCTAACATTCTTTGCATTTCAGGGCGGTTGGTAATTTTCTTACCACTAATGCCAGCATCTATATATTCGTCAACTATTTTCCAGCCTTTCTGCTTGCATTCTTTTTTAACAGTCTCTTTTTGCGCTTCTATGGAATAACCATGTTCTGCCTGCATTGCAGTCGATACCCTAGCATATAAAGCAACTCTTTTATTTTCCATATCAATCACCACTTTCTAAATTAATGATTAGTGTTTGCTGTACGCCACCTGTTTTTAAAGTTGGCAAGTATACTTCTACCATGGACACTTTTCTATCTGAGTTGACAAACACTGCCTTCACAACACTGTGCAGCAGCTTTAACTTCTTATCTTCCGTTGCCCGTTTAATCAATTTGGGCAACTTCTTAAAAGCAGCTATCACATCTGCCTCGTTATAGTTTGGTACAGCAGCCTGTTCTTCTAATGCTTTCAGCTCTTTTTCTGCTTGCTCTATCTTTATCTTGATTCCGGCGAACTCTTTTAGAAAATCTTCTCTATCCAGTTCACCATCCTCATACCTCAGAAGAACGCTTCTTCTTTTAGCCTTTAACATTTCCAAATCAGACTTTCGATGTTTAACATCTGCAACAATCTCAGAATCTGCTGAGAATTTCTTTCTTATTTCAGAAAGTACAGCATTTTTCCAACCGTCATTACTTAAATAACCAGTAAGGAAATCTATAACAGTTGTGTCGGCTTCCTGAGCTTTTACTATATTGCTAGTACAGCTACCCACACCTTTATTCATATACTGACCACAGGTATAGTAGTAATTGTAGTTTATACTTCCGTCTTTATTTATTCTTTTTGCATGAGTTGGAAGCATTCCCCATCCACATATCGGACACTTTATCAAGCCAGAAAGCATATATTTGTAGGGTACAATTTTAGAATACCTGCCTTTGGATTTCAAAAGGCTCTGTACTTTATCCCATACGTCCCTATCGATTATTGGTTCATGAATACCTTGAAAGTATTCACCGCCATACTTGACCATACCGATATACGCCTTGTTGGTTAATATAGTTCTTATGGTCGTTAAGGAAAACTTTTTACCGTTTTTACTACGCATACCTATTGTATTCACCTTACTCGCAGTTGCTTTCAGCCCATAACCGCTGCAGTAAAGGTCGAAGATTTTTCTTACTACGCCAGCTTCCTTTTCCTCTATGACGAGTTTAGTGCCGCCTTGTGGGTCATCTTCGTCAAGTACACGTTTATAGCCAAGAATATTGCCGCCAACAACCTTGCCTGACTGTGCTTTCTTCCGGCTACCCAACATGCAATTCTTTCTTATGGTGTCTCTTTGGTTCTGTGCAAAGCTCCCAATGATGCCTAAGTACAACTTCCCTGTCGAAGTATTAAAGTCAAAGTTTTCGCTAATACTTAGAAAACTTACATCAGCTTTATTAAGCCTTTCAAAAACTATCTGTAAGTATCTAAGTTTTCTTGCAACTCGGTCTATACTCCATACATATACGCTGCCAAAAAGCCCTCTCTCAGCGTCTTTAAGCAGCTCTGCAAGCCCTGGTCTATCAGTCTTAGCTCCGGATAACCCGGCGTCACTGTAAACCTTATACACTACCTTACCATCACTGATGGCTTTATCTCGAAGCACGGTTTCCTGTGCTTCGAGACTATAGCCTTCGGTGACCTGCTTATCTGTGCTTACTCGTACATACAAAGCAGCTAAGTTAAATCTGTTCATTTTTACCCCTATGCTGCCTCGTCAATATCCTCACTATCAGCAGTTTCGGCAAAAGCTTCTTCTTTCTTCATGCTGTCAAGGATAATCACTGCTAACAAATCGGTGATTTCTTGCAGTCTGTCATTGTTTGCCATTTTTCCTCACTCCTTTCTTCTAAGCTTTGCAGAGTTAACGCTTCATGAATATAATATATATTCATAAAAGCAATATTTTCATTATCGACATCCGAAGGTGGAAAGCAAGATACTACGATTTCACCTTGGTAATCGTTATGTACCGCTTTCCGTTTTTCTTATTGCCTATATTGATTAGGTATCCTAAATCAACAAAATCTTCTTTAAGCCGTTTTAATTGAAGGGAAAGTTCCTGCGGCGTTTTAGGCCAGTTAGGACTTCTTAGAGCATACGTTAAATTTGGTTTTTGAGTTTCATTTTCCAACTCTCTCAACAAATTTGTAGGAGTATCTTCATAAATTTTTCCATAAGTTAATTTAGAACAGCTAAAACCTTCTATTTTATTATCAAAAAAAGTCTTAAGCTTCGACTCCAGTACACTAGCCACGGGATTCTCATCAAGAACATACTGAGATACTGCTTGCCGGTTCTCGTTATAAGCGTTCAGGAACACGTTTTCGTTATCAAACAGCACCTTAGATATTGCTCTGCCCCAATGCGCATAATCAGCCATACGATAATTTCCGCTGACCGGAAGATTTTTATGCAGCTTTATTGCCTTTTCTAAAGTATTGAAAATCTCTCCCAAAATGCGAGGAAGGTCACTCTTAAAATTGTCAATAAACTCTTGGGTAAGCTTGTACTCGCCTTGTAAACGCTCCATTTCAAACAGAATACTTCTGTCATAAAAATCCGGTTTAAAATTACTGATAGTAATGCCGTTAATTAAAAGAGCATTTTGGAATGTAACAATGCTTACTTCGTTATTAGTAAACAAAGTTCTGGTGATACTAGAAGCACCGGTTACAGCAGAACACAACAAATCGCTTGTATCTTTAGGCAAGACGGAAACGTTGTCTATCGCTAGCAGGTAATTATTAGCCAGTGCAACATTCAAATCTTCTTTGCTCTTTGGCATGGTATAAGCATAACAGTCAGAAGGGTCTACAATCATCTTAATCATTCGCGATAATGTTGTTTTTCCAGTTCCCTGACCACCCAGTAACACTATCACCGGCTTTGGAATGTCGGCAATGAACCATGTTATTATGGTGACCACTAAAAGAATTTGTTCGCTTTCCTTAAGATTGATATACGGCTTCAATAAGTCCATCAAACTTCTGCCATCATTCTCCTCAACCGGCTTCTTCTGGGCTCCCATAGAAGTAGTCGAATACATAACGAAGTATTCATCAAAAAAATGCTTAGCAGATACTACTGTACAACCGTTATCGCTTATCTTAACCGTTTGGCTTTTACTGTCATTAAGATTGTAATAAATACTTTCATCCCTATAAGCCACTCTTGTATAGACCCACTTCTCCTTCTTGGATAACCGAACTTTATCTAGCAGATAACCAATGATAGTTTTGAGTTTATTATCGGAATAAATTTTGTTGGAATCGATATAATATTCTAACAACTCTCTCAACTCCGCCTTGAAGTCATCGCTATCTACAATGTTCGTCTGCCAAACGTTCTTGTACTTCTCCCAGGTGACATATATTTTTCCTGTATTTATGCCTTTGAAAAAGCTATAATTATTTAAAATTTCATCAAGAAAGTTCTTGATTGTTTCCTCAAGGCTTCCTTTCTTGACGTCATCGCTTACAGCGTTCTGCTTTTCATTAGATTCAGATACCTGTTCACTGCAGTCAATGCAGTAACCGTCATTTTCTAGCGTAACCATTTTAGGTTTCGCTTCTGTTTTAAAAGTCATAACAATCAATCCTTTCAAAATTTGAAAAATCTGTTGGATACAAATGTTCTTCTGGGTAATAGCTGCCGGGTTAGCAAGTAAGCAGAGGAGTTCTTATTAAGTTTTCAAGGTTCAAGCCCAGCTCGTACTCAATAGCGCCGTTATTGTTCATGCAGGCATTGCAAAACACTTTTCGCATACAAGAGCAATGCAATCCGTAGGATTTGCACTTTCTTTTTATTTGAGGTTTTTAAGAACCGGACTTAACAAAACCTAAGGTATACCTGTCCGCCATTGAAAATACCGATTACGAAAAACGCAATCTTCCGGGAATTGTGCTTTCATAGCTTCGCCCCCTTTCTTTCGATTGATTCATCAGGGTCACTTGTTGGTTTTCCTGCTCTATATTAATTTTAAATCCTCCGAACGTACATTTGGCTCCAATAAAAGCGCTCAATTTTGGATAAAAAAATACACCATAATGCTTGTACATTATGGTGTCTCTATTACATTTATTAACTTTATTCAAGCCCTACTTATTAGTATAATTTCATCTAATAGCTGCTTTATTTTTTCTCTTTTTTCTTCATTCTCACTTCCGTCAATTGAATTTAAGTATTCAATAGCTATCCTTTTCTTGACCTCAAAATCAATCAAGGGCATTTTATCTTTAAACTGCTCCAGCTTATTATATACATTCCATAAAGTAGGAGCACATTTCTCAACCTTTATTCCTACAATTTTCCCACGATTAATATTCTTTTCGCTCTTTAGTTCTGGAAATACTACTTCTATCTTTTCCTGTAATATGCAATTTTTATATGCTTCTAAGTCCTCCAAAAAATACTGTTTCCATTCTTCCCTTTCTATCCATTCAAGTACTTTTTTATTAACTTCATAAATCTTTTCAATAGAGGGATAGTTGTTCATGCTCTCCAGTATTTCTTTGTCAGTTGTATGTTTCTTTAACTTATCTACACTTTCTTCTAATTCATCTGTACTTTTCTTTAATTCATCTGCACCTACTTTTAACTTATCTACACTTTTCTTTAATTTATCTATACCTTCTTTTAACTCGGCTACAAGCTTTTCAAAATATCTTGCAGCAGCCCTGGTTAACTTTGTCTTTTCTAGTAATATAAGCCGTGCATTAAAATAAACAAAACACTTTAAATAAAAAATGTTATATAGCCACGAAATACTACTAAATATCAATATATTAGCCTCTTTTCTCAAAAGGTTAATGTCAAAAATTTTCCCATCCCCTTTTATATATTTACGAAAATCTTCATTCCTTTCCCCTATTATGAAAAATAATACAAAACCGGGTAGAGTAAGGTCTGAAAGACCCATATTTTCTGTTAATAATTTTCCTTCTTTATCCGGGTGCTGCAGCATATCAACATTTATAACATCCAAAGCGTTCATATATGCTTTCAATAACCGTTCATTGTGTCCGGACATTTCATACTCCCAATAATTAGAGCATTTATTTTTCCCTAAAAAATTCTCTATATATTTTCTCGCTTTGCTTACTGGAATTTTCTTATCACAAGCTCCTATAAGTGCTGCTTTAAGCTCATTACTTCGAAGGGCTGCAAACTCCGTAAGGTTATAAATGTGCGTACGGCATATTTTCTTTATCTCCAAAATATGCGTATCATCATCAGCCCCTTTACTATCCTCAAAAATTTTTAGAATTTTGAAACTTCTATCGAAAAATTCGTTTTCAAAATTCCACGCACATTCGCTATTGAGAAAAACATACCCATAAAAAGCATTTATATCCTTGTCTTTATATTTAACCAATTCTTTATCATAAAAATCCCCGTCTAATAAAAAGAATGGATTTTCTTCAAACTTTTTAAGTGCATACTGCGCTTTTTCTATATCATCTAATTCTGGTGAATACAACGCATACATTATGTAACATATAAAGCAATTTAATTTTTCAATATAAATCTTTTTTACTTTCTCGTCTTTATCTTTTTTTGTATCATCCGTTCTGTCTATTTCGGCTGCTTCTTTTAAAATTACTTTTATAAACCTGGAATAATTTTCATTAGTCATACAGCAACTGTCTCCTTTATCTTTGAGTTTTATATTACAATTATAGCATAAAAAAAACTCCAATCCATTTCTGATGGATTGGAGTTTTCAAAAATAATGACACATTTATGAGAAGTATACTAAAAAAAATACTCTAACTCAATCTTGAGTTAGAGTATTTTAAACTTACCTACTAAGAGAACTTATAGTTCTACACACTATTTTTCCAGTACATTTTTTAGGCTTTTACTTGGATACCCACTTTATCAGAAGCTCCAGGTCAGGTTAGCCATCCATTTATTGGCTTTAACAGTATCACCTTTCTGATATTCGTAGCTTAAACCATAAGTTACATCAGCTTTTTCAGCTTCGATACCAAGTCTGCCAATAAAGCTGCCGCTGTCAGCAGTTTCAAAGCCGAAGCTGTCTGCCGCACCGTTAAGGCTTACGGTCATATCGGTATCACGGTCGCCCATAGTCCATACATAGCCTACTTCTGCAACCGGTTTAACCGTCCAGTCGCCGCTCTGTACTTCTGCGCTGTAGGTTACGCCTACCGGCAGCAGCCACAGGTTTTGGTCGTCAGCGTCATAGCTCATGCCAAGGCTGTTATCATAGTTGCCTGCGCCAAGGTGCATGTAACGGATGCCTGCATACGGTACAAATTTGCCTGCGCCAGCTTCATAAGCCTGCTCTGCGCGGATACCAATGCTGAATGCGTCAGCGTCGGCAGAAGCTGTAATTTCGTGACCGCTGTTGTTTTGGGTAATATCGTTATCGCTGTGCATGTAGCTGATATCGCCAAGGATTGCGCTGTCACCATTGTCAATGCGGCCATACAAGCTTGCGCCATAATATTCGGCATCATTTTTAGTACTGGAAGCAATATTGCTGCCGTTGATGTTGCCGTCAGCATAGCTTAAAGCAATGCCTGCGGTAGTTTTACCGTTTTTGTACAGGTCACTGCCAACTACAATGCCGTTGTACTGTGCTTCATAGCTGCCGTCAACGCCGCCAAAATCCATACCGTCAATATCTTCTTTGTTATGGATGTAATGTGCCCAGATGTCTTTATCCTGTTCATCGTGGGTTGCAAGGCTTAAGTGATGTGCAACTGCGTCAGTCATTGCATTGCTCATGCTGTAAGTGCCGTGGTTTACACCTGCCAGTTCGCCCATGTTGGCAACGCTGTTGAGGGCTTCAACCTGAGCGGCTTTAGTAGCATTGTTGTTGTAGTTTACAGCATCGTTAAAGAAGTCAAATGCTTTATCGCCTTCAGTTTTCTCAGCCAAAGTTTTATCAACAACGCCGTCAATTACTACCGCATTATCGCCGTAAACATTGTTAATGCCTTGGTAACCTGCGATAACGTCAAATTTACTGTCACCGGTAACGCCATCACCTTTAAATACAATCAAAGCATTATCAGAAATAATATTGGCATTTGCCCAACCATCAGTATCTACACCAGAGATTACATGATAGGTTTCACCTTTTTTAGCACCGTCAATGTAGAGTTTGCTGGTATCTTCAACAGTTACAGTGGTAACACCTGTAATTGCAGCAGTGCCTTCTTTATTAATCCTCTGACCATCAACCATTACAACAGAGTTTGCAGCTGCAGTAAAAGTACCATTAGCAGGAGCAGCAGAAGCATCAGGAGCTGCAGTTTGTTCGCCGTCAACTACAACAGCGCCATCCGCTACATTTACACTGCCGTTGATATATAAGCCCGCAGTAGCATCTTCGCCCCATGTTAAACCCGTTTTAGCAAAAGTTTCCTGTGCTTTTTCGTTGTTATCAACGCCAAAGCTCATTACGGAATTCTGCCCTACAACATATTTACCGTTAAGAACTACTTTACCATCTTTACCAGCTTCAACAGCCATCTTGCTGGCGTCGGTAATTTCAGCTCCGCCTACCCATGCCGGGTCGAGGAATACGGTTGCGCCTTTTAAATCAGCAGTTTCAACAGTTACATTGCCTGCTTTTTTAGAATTGCCGATATTAATAACGCTAGAATCAGTAGATGTTCCATCAATTCCTTTAACAACAGTTAAATTGGTAATGTCTGCATTACCAGTAATATTTACTTTGCCGGTAGCAGTAACATCCTTACTTACTAAAGTGCCGTTATTTACGTTAACAGAACCGCTGTTAAGTTCTACACCTTCGGTTACGGTAGTTTGACCGTTTACATTAAGCGCGCTGCCTTCATTAACGGTTACGCTGCCGGTTAATGTATATACAGTATCACTTGGTGCATTAGACTTACCAATAGTAAAGGAACCTTTCTTATTTGCGTTATCAATACCATCAATCGTAGTCTTTTTATCAAGCCCTACTACTACTTTAACCGCTTTATTCGCAACACCATCAACAGTAATCAATTGACCGTTATTTTCGTTTCCAAGCGTTACGTTTTTATTATTAGTAATAACCATTCCAGTAGAGCCATCTCTTAAATCAAGTGACGTTACATTAAATCCTTTTTCTACTGCTTTTTCAACATTTACTCCATTAACATCATCTTGAGGAAGAACATTTGTGCCAACAATAAAGTTTTTATCAGTATAAACCACTGTATCCACTATAGCCTGTTCATAATTGCCTCCTGTTATCTCATCAAGAGATGTTTCTTCTTTAACATCACCTTTTTCATCAACAAGTTGACCAGTCATATCAATCATTGTTTGACTATCGGATTGATATAATTTTAAATTTTCAAGAGCAGAATTTAAATAATTTAAACTATATTTTTCATCAGTGAGTTTTAAAGTGCCACCAACATAGCTGATAGCATCGTTGGTTACAGCACCGGAAGTAGAAGCAAGTACAGCTTCGTCACTGCTTACATCTACGCCGCGTTCAAAAATTTGGTCGCCCTTGGTTTCGATAACGCCGTTATCTTTAAGAACTATGCCGCCTTTGACAACTTCAAAATTTGCAATATGTTCAGCATCATATTCCGGATTGAGATACGCAAAATTATTACCTTCAATGCCAACTATATATCTTAAATTGTCAGCTTTTAAAGTACCACCAGTTATTTCAATACTGCCAGCTTGTTCTCCTTCTAACTTAGCTGCCATAAAATAGCCATAGCCTTGTCCATCAGTGTCCACTTGATAAACAGTATTTTCGTCACCATTCAGAATGATTTTACCGCCATTCCATGCGATAACGCCATCCTTAGTATTAACACTACTGTTGTTCAAAGTAATTAAACTGCCTTCTCCCTGAGCGTCTAAAGAGGAGTTAACTGCTGAATTTGTTATAGTTACATTACCGCCCATTTCAGCCTGCACATCAGAATATCCGTCAACAACAGGCTTGCCGTCTACCATAACTAATCCATTATTGTAATCTTCTCCTTGAGCATACCATTCACTCTCATTAATAGTACTATCATTAATTACAATAATGGAACCATCATCATCTGTGTTAGTGCCTTCAGCTATAACATTACCGGTAATAGTAACTTTATTAGCTTCTAAATAGCTGCCTTCATTAACGCGAATATAATCTTGCACATATTTGCCTTTACTTTCTTGGTGATAATCTTTGGCAACCATAGTACCGCCATTAAAAGTTACTTCACCTGCATTTATAACAACTTCACCTTTAATTTGCGCATTATTAGTAGTCAAAGACAGGTCAATACCACTATTCGTTTCAATACCACCATTAATGCTGCCGCCATCTTTAAAAACAACTTGCGATTCACCAGAAATGGTCAGTTTTTCAATATTGTACTCCCCGTTAACTGTAACATTAGCACCAGATTGATCAAATTCACCATTTACAATAACATTTTTACCACTTAATTCTTCACCAGCTATGGTTTGTACTTCTTCTTTAGGATTAATTACATAATCTTCTGCAAATGCATTACCACAAACACCAAATACACTGGCTGCCAAAACAGTGCATAAAACTTTTTTTGTTAAATCCCGTTTTTTCATCAATTCATCCTCTTTTCTTAAAATTTTAAATTAGTTTTATTTGTAAATAATATACATACTTTTGTATATTATTTATCAACAATTTTTTAGAAAATCAACTTGTATAAAATATAAACTAAAAAATCGATTTTTAAACAAGCTTTGAATTAATCAACTATGTAAGCATAATAGATACAGTTACATTCCTTCCAGTAAATCGTTCGCATTTACTTCTAATGCCTCTGCAATTTTAAACAAAGTTTCCATTGAATAGCTTTGCCCTTTATTGCCACGCTCGATTAAACTGAGGTAATTGCTGCTTATTCCAACCATTTCAGCAAGTTGTGTTTGTGTATAGCCTTTTTTCTTTCTGTAATAAGCAATTTTTAAACCGACTTCTTTGTATTTTAAAGCAAACAATCCTCTTTCACCTCTTATTAAAATTATCCCATAAATTAAGATTTAAACAACAAAGCTATACTTTGAATTTTCATACTTATATATGGAACAAACGGATTATACATCTTTATTTGCTGCTAACACTAAAACTTTAGCCTTATTAGTGTCGACTATAAAGATGATTTTTAGTCATAAAAACAAAAATCCTACTTTGATTTCGTACAACTTAAAGATGTACTTACATTAATCAAAGTAGGATTGCTTAAACAACTATTAACTTTCTTTAACGAAGATATTTTCATATAAAAATACGCTAACTCAGTAAAGAGTTAGCGTATTTAAAACTTACCCCCTAAAGGTGATACGGTTCCCCGCGGCTTATTTTAAAAGCGCGGTAAATTTGTTCTACCAATAAAAGGCGTATCATCTGATGCGTAAAAGTCAGTTTGGAAAAGCTCCAGCGCATATCTGCGCGCCTGCGCAAAGCATCCGTGTAGCCAAACGCGCCGCCGATAACAAAGGCAATATGGCTTTTGCCAGCCAGCGCCCAGCCGTCAAACAGTTCCGCCAGCTGCGGCGAGGTTATTTCCCTGCCCTGCAAATCCAAAAGCACCACATAAGCGCTTGCCGGTATGGCGTTTATCAAACGCTCCGTTTCTTTAGCCAGCACCTGCTCTTTTTCGGCAGGCGAAGGGCTATCCGGCATTTTTTCTTCGCCAATGGCAATGGTTTCCAGCTTGCAGTACGGCGTCAGGCGTTTGGTAAACTCTGCAATGCCTTCGGTAAGGTATTTTTCCTTAATTTTACCTACGCAGACGAGGCTGATTTTCATATCAGTTTCCCTCCGGCATTTCCTGCAAAGTTACCTGCAAGGTGCGTTCAATGCCTGCACGCAGCACAACAATGGCAACGGTGTCGCCAACTTTCTTTTCTGCAAGTTTGGTGCGCAGTTCAGGCACGGTTTCTACTTTAGCGCCGTCAAAGGTTAAAATAATGTCGCCGGGGCGCATACCTGCATTATAAACCGGGCCGCCGGTAACAATTTTCATTACAAAAATGCCGCCGTGCAAATCAAGGTCAAAACCATAACGTGCGGAAATATCTTTATCAATCAGGCTGGCGCCGATATATGGGCGTGCAATGCGTCCATGCTGGGCAAGCTCGTCCAAAATAGGTTTGGCGGAGTTTACCGGGATGGCAAAACCTATGCCTTCAACGCCGCTTACCGCTACTTTGGCGGAGTTAATGCCTACAACCTCGCCGTCGGCATTAACAAGCGCGCCGCCGGAATTGCCGGGGTTAATGGCGGCATCAGTCTGAATAAGGTTAAACTTGCGGTCGCCCAGTTCGATAGAACGGTTTAACGCGCTGATAACGCCAACCGTTACGCTGCCGCGGAATTCCAGCCCCAGCGGGTTGCCGATGGCAATAGCGGGTTCACCAACCTGCAAGGTGGAAGAATCGCCGAATTTGGCTACCGGCAAATCTTCATCAACATCAATTTTAACAACGGCAAGGTCCGTTGCGGCATCTGCGCCAAGCACCCTGCCTTTAACGCTGCGCCCGTCCGTCAGGCTCACGATAATTTCCTGCGCACCTTCCACAACGTGGTTGTTGGTGGCAATCAGGCCGCTTTTGTCGTAAATAACGCCGCTGCCTGTGCCGCGCTCGGTAAGCTGCACACGGTTAAAAAAGTCGCGCACATAGGCTTTGTTGGTTATGCCTACAACGGCAGGGCCAACTTTTTGCGCCGCTACCACTACCGGCGTGTTGCGTGCGCCTGAAAGTTTTACTTCCTGCTGAACTGCGGCGGCAGGCTGTTCTTCTTTCTGCGTATTGGCAGTATTGCCGATGCCGCAGCCGCCTAAAAGCACGGCCGTGCTTAATATGCCGCACAAAAATAAATTCATTGATTTTTTAAGCAATGTTTTCTGCATTTTTTACACCCCTCAATAATTTTTTACTATTTCATCCTGCGAGGCTACATATATTTGCGTATCCCCGCCGGTTTCTCCTGCATCCAAAATTCCGCGCACCGTTTTAAGCGCAAGCTCCGGCGTGTTGTTTTCCTGGCTGAGATGCGCCAGTATTACTTCACCCGGCAGCCGCTCCATCTGCGAAAGCAGCCAGCCCGCGGCTTTGTTGGATAAATGCCCGCGCGTGCCCAGAATGCGCTGCTTTAAGGCATATGGGTAAATGCCTTTTTTTAGCATTTCTTCGTCGTGGTTTGCTTCAAGCACCAGTGTGTCCGCACCGGCTACGTTATTTTTAATTTCTTCCGTAATAAAGCCAACATCCGTAAGGTACACGCAGCGCGCACCTGCATAGCTGAATACATAGCCTACGGCACCTGCCGCGTCATGCGGAACGGCAAAATTAGTAATTTTCAGGCCTTCCGTTTCCAGGCACTTTGGCAGCAGACGGCAGCAGCTGCGCTCCATTTCGCTGCGCTGTGCAAAATTGCGCCAGGTTGCTTCGTTGGCAAACACCGGCAAATGGTATTTACGGCTGAATACCGGCAGGCCGCTGATGTGGTCGCGGTGTTCGTGTGTTAAAAGCACGCCGTCCAAATCTTCCGGCTGCATGCCGGTTTCTTTTATGCGCTGTGTAAGCTGACGGCAGCTGATACCGGCATCTATCAAAAAGTTTTTGCCGCCAGCTGTAATAATGGTGGCATTGCCTTTGCTGCCGCTGGCCAGCACGGAAATTTTAAACTCGCCCGTCATGCTTCACCTGCGGCAATGGCTGCGCCTGCGCTGGTTCCTATGCGGTCGGCGCCTGCTTCTACCATGGCTTTGGCAGTTTCCGCATCGCGGATTCCGCCTGCGGCTTTAACTTTTAAGCCGTATTTATCGGCTTCCTCACGCAAAAGCTTTACATCCTCCACCGTTGCGCCGCCTTTGCCGAACCCGGTGGAGGTTTTTACAAATTTTGCGCCGCCGTCGGCAATAATGCGGCAGGCAGTGCGTTTTTCACGCGGAGTAAGGTACGCAGCTTCGATAATAACTTTTACCGGGCAGGGCGCCGCTGCTTCCACCACGCGGCGGATATCTTCCGTTACGGCAGCATAATCGCCTGTTTTAAAGGCCGAAACATTCATAACCATATCAATTTCGTCGGCATGTTCTTCCATTGCCGTTTTGGCTTCCAGCGCTTTAACGCTGCTGAAAGTTGCGCCCAGCGGAAAACCAACCACGGTTACAACTTTTACTTCCGTGCCCTGCAAAAGATGCTTTGCCAGCGGCACATAGCACGGATTTACGCATACGGCGTACAGGTGGTATTTCTGCGCTTCGTCGCAAAGGCGCATAATATCTTTAACGGTTGCTTCGGCTTTTAATAATGTATGTTCAATTCTTTGGGCAAGTTCCATAGTTAATCCTCCCCATTTTTACTTTTATACCTTATAATTATAGCAAAAGTTAAGCACTTAAGATTGATAAAAAAGTAAATTTTTTTAAATATTTGTAACTTTTATTTTCCCCGGAAAAATAAACAGGACCCCAAACGGGGCCCTTTCAGTATGCTCAGTGTTTTTTGCGGCAGTTTTCGCAGACCCCGTAAAAATAAAACTGGTGCCCGCTTAATTTGTAGCCGCTTTCTTTTTCGGCCTGTGCCATAATACCGCTGTAATCAACATTAAACAAATCCTCTACCTTGCCGCAGCAGGTGCACTGCACATGGTGATGGTCGCTGATGTCGGCATCATAGCGGAAGCTGTCCTCACCGGTATTGATGATTTGGATGACATGCAGCCTGTTTAATATCTCCACGGTTTTATATACGGTAGCAAAACTCATGGAAGGATATTTGGGGCGCAGCGTTTTGTACAGCATTTCAGCACTGGGATGTTCATGCGTTGCTGCCAGCGTTTCGTACACAGCCAGGCGCTGCGGCGTAACTTTATAGCCGTTTTCGCGCAAAATAGCAGTAAGTTCGCTGTTAGTTAACATAAGCTCCTCCTTCCGGCATTGCCTTTAAAGCAATGCAGCCTTAATAAATCTTTTTAATAATTATATTAAATAAGATTTTCTCTGTCAATATTCATTATCCGTTGACAAAAATATTTCACTAAAACGCCACAAGGATTTTTCCTGACCGCGGCGAATGTAGTAATATTATTTTTGTAAAACGAGGTACGCCATGACGCTTGAACAAATTATTGCAGCCGAACTGAAAATAAAACCGCAGCAGGTGCACGCCGCGCTGGAACTTTTGGACGGCGGCAACACCATACCCTTTATTGCGCGCTACCGCAAAGAAGCCACCGGCACTTTGGACGAAGAAGCGCTGCGCAGCATTGAAGAACGGGCCAAATACCTGCGCCAGCTGGAAGAACGCCGTGCGGAAATACTTGCCGCCATTGAAGCGCAGGAAAAACTGACGCCGGAACTTAAAACGCAGATTGAAGCCGCAGTAAAAATGCAGGAACTTGAAGATTTATACCTGCCCTACCGCCCCAAAAAGCGCACCCGCGCGCAGATAGCCCGCAAAAAAGGGCTGGAACCGCTGGCAGAACTTATAACGCAGCAGGTACAGCCGCCGCTGCCGCTTGAAAAACTTGCCGCACTGCATATTGATGCGGAAAAAGGCGTAAACAGCGCCGAAGAAGCGTGGCAGGGAGCAATGGACATCGTTGCCGAAAACATTTCGGATAACGCCGCCGTGCGCGATTTTATACGCCGCGAACTGTGGAAGAACGCCGAGCTTGCATCGGCGCTTGGCGCAGACGAAACAGAAGCCAAAGACTTTTTAATGTACGCAGATTACGCCGAACCCGTACACCGCCTGCCGCCGCACCGCATTTTGGCACTAAACCGCGGCGAAAATAAAGGGCTGTTAAAAGTAAGCCTTAAATACCCCGCCGAAATTATGACCGAAAAACTGGCGCGCAAACTTAAAATACAGCAGCACACCGTATGGAGCGAAATGTATACAGCGGCACTTGCCGACAGTTACAAACGCCTTATTTTCCCTTCGCTGGAGCGTGAAATAAGAAACGAACTTACCGAAAAAGCCGAAAAGCAGGCCATCAGCATTTTTGCGGCCAACCTGCGCCAGTTGTTATTGCAGCAGCCCGTTGCCGGGCATACCGTGCTCGGGCTTGACCCCGGCTACCGTACCGGCTGCAAAGCGGCCGTCATCAGCCCGCAGGGCAAAACACTGGCCACCGACGCCTTATACATTACCGGCAGCGAAAAACAAAGGGCGCAGGCCGAAGCAGGCTTTTTAAACCTTGTAAACACTTACGGCGTAACGCTTGTTGCTATCGGCAACGGCACAGCATCTTACGAAACGGAAGAATTTACCTCGCAGATGATTGAAAAACACCGGCTTAACATTGCCTATACCATTGTCAGCGAAGCAGGGGCTTCCGTGTATTCCGCCTCCAAACTGGCGCGCGAAGAACTGCCCGAGCTTGACGTTTCGCTGCGCGGTGCGGTTTCCATAGCACGCCGCGTGCAGGACCCGCTGGCTGAGCTTGTAAAAATTGAGCCGAAGGCCATTGGCGTAGGGCAGTACCAGCACGACGTTAACCAGAAAGAACTGGCTGAAACGCTCACCGGCGTTGTGGAAAGCTGCGTTAACCACGTTGGCGTGGAACTTAACACCGCCTCACCCGCACTTTTAAGCTATGTGGCAGGAGTTTCGCCAACCGTTGCCAAAAACATTATTGCCTGGCGCGACGAACACGGCAGCTTTACCGCCCGCAAAGAACTTTTAAAAGTAAGCAGGCTTGGCCCCGCCGCCTTTACGCAGTGCGCAGGCTTTTTACGCATTGCAGGCGCCCAAAACCCGCTTGACAACACCAGCGTACACCCTGAAAGCTACAAGCTGACGGAAGAAATTATAAAACTTTTAGGCTTTAGCTTAAAAGACTGCACCGGCACGGAATTGCAGCACGCCGCCGCAAACGCCGACGCTGAACAAATAGCCAAAGTGCTTGATGCCGGGCTGCCCACCGTTACGGACATTTTGGCAGCACTGGCACGCCCCGGGCGCGACCCGCGTGAGGACACTCCGCCGCCCTTAACACGCAAACACGTTGCCAAATTAAGTGACCTTGCCATTGGCAGCATTGTTAAAGGGCGCGTGCAAAACGTGGTAGACTTTGGCGCGTTTATCGATATAGGCCTTAAAACCAGCGGCTTTGCACACCGCAGTGAACTGTCGGATAAACGCTTCCGCCATCCGCTTGACGTTGTTGCCGTCGGCGATATTGTAGAAGCGGAAATTATCAGCATCGACGAAGCGCGCAACCGTATCGGCTTAAGCCTGAAACGAGCCGCCGCACGAAATAAAAATTAAATATCCTGTTTAAAGCAGAAATAAAACAACCTGCCGGGCGTTTTTGCGCAAGGCAGGTTTTGTTTTATTTGTATATGATTATATTTACGTTTTTAATTATAATTAAGTTTATTATTTATTAAGTGAGTTTTTACTGCTGTTACTTTTTATACAAAGCCAATTTTAGTTTTATAACAGCCTTATGATGCCTATGTAAATTTAATAATTTTTGATAATTCATATACCACATTAAAATTTTTCCTTATTTATGTTAAAATATAATTAGAATAATAAACCTCAATTCAATGTATTTATTAGATAAGGAGGATATTGTCATGCTGTCAGAAGAAAGAAAAAAAGAACTTGATATTCTTATGGAACGTGCGTCTTGTGCTGGAGATGACTATTATTTAGACATGGAACAAGATGAGTTTGACGATGAAATGGAAGGCTGTGAGGAAGAAGAATTTTACAAAGGATTCTGCCGTCAAAGAGAAATAGGTTTTGAAGCTTATAAAAAAGAAATTGCAGAATTATTTTCGCATATCACATCCGCTGAAGAACTCCACTACATGATTGCAGATTATAATTATGATGATGGAATGTTTACAGTTGAACAAATTGTAATGAACCCCGCTTGTGATATAGTTACTGCTAAAATGGTCTACTGGCTTTGCGGCCCAACTTATTATTACGACAAATACGGCAGCCCATCAAAGTGCAGTGAGGAAGATATAAACCGGGACGCGGCATTGCTATTAACAAAAATGGAAGCAAAGGCTGCTGCAAACGCTTTCAAAACCGGACTTGAGTGGAATGGAGAGTTAGTTGATGAACAACCCGCTAATCTTGATTTCACTCGGGAGCCATATTGCCATGTGCCAGCAGCATTTAGATAATAACTTCCCATTTATCTTGGAATGGAGAAAAGCTCCAAACCCAAAATTTATAGGAATTAAGACGATATGAAAAATTTTCAAAATTTCACACCCCCAAAATATATGACATCTGATTTTCAAAAAATATCGGACGGAATTTATAAAACTAAATCCCCTTATGATTCCAATGATATTTTTGTAACTTCTCTTACCTTTGAAATGGAACCCGAATGCTATGGTGAGGAAAATGCCTCACCCAGCAATCTTACGCAAATTCCAAATACTAAACTGCAAAGCAAAGTATTTACACTGTGAAGCAAGATACAAAAACTGCGGCGGCTAAATTTAGGGCACTTTGTACAAGAGTCCGGTGCCATGCCCGGACGGAATCGAAAGAGCCGCAGCATTTTTGCATCGCTGAAACAGTGCAAACACTTTGCGAATGTAAAAGAACAGTACAAATTACAACTGCATAATCAGTTACAAACATAAAATAACCTGCCCACGTTTTGCGCAAGGCAGGTTTTGTTTTATAAATTGAAAAATTTTTTCACCTTAAACTCATCAGCCACGAAATGAGCACCGGCACAATGAGGGTAAGCACCAGCCCGTTAATGAAGGAGTACATCCCGACATGCAGGTTGGTATATTTTATTACTACCGGCAGCCCGCTGTCCATAGTAGCCGCACCGCTGGGGGCAAGCGCCAGAAATTTATGCACGCGCACCAAAAGCGGTATTAAAAAGAAGCCGGAAATTTCGCGCATCATATTTGCCAAAAATGCTACTGTACCAATTTCCGTACTGTACATGGCACTGATAACAACCGAAGAAAAACTGTACCATCCAAGCCCGCCGCCGACAAGCAGCGAATCATACGCGCTCAGCCCGGCGATATGCCCCAAAAGCAGTGCGCCGCAAATGCTGCCGCAGGCAACAGCCAAAGGTATGGCAAGCGCCAGCAGCGCGCTGTGCAGGTTGCAGATGCGTTTTAAAATGCCGCGGTTGCTGCCGATTTCGATACCGGCAATAAAAATCATTACGTCCAGCGCCGACATTAAAATTAAATCCAGCGTGTCTTTAACGCCCGTATCTAAAAACAAATAGCCAAAAAGCAGCCCGCCCACGAGAGAAACGGCAACACTAAGCATTACTCGCCCTCCTCTGTATCTGCCGGGCGCGCCAGCATTTTAATGGCGACAGATAAAAAAAGTATGCTGCCGCAAACCGCGCCAAAAGCAATGGCTCCGGCCTGAACGCCGAGCGTGCCCAGTTTTGCCAGCAGCGCATTATCACAGCCGATTTTTGCGCCAAGGCAAAATAACATAGTACACAGGCACAGCGTAGAAAGTTTACTCAAATAAAATTTTATTTTATAACTCAGCAAATTGGCGAGCCCCACGGCAATGCCGAGGACAATCGCCAGCATGATTTCCTGCATAAGTCCCCTCCAAAACAAAAGGCATGCGGCCTGCATGCCTTAATTTTATGCTATTCCAAAGTTATAATCAGCGGGTATAAAGGCTGCGCGCCTTCAAGCACCTCTACTTCCGCGCTGGGGCACAGCTTTTCAAGTTCTGCCGCTGCGCTTTGCGCTTCGTTTTCGGTAATATCGCTGCCGTAGTATAGGGTTAAAAGCTCCCATTCCGTACCGGCTTTCTGCACCGCGCCCACGGCCGCTTCGTTTAAGCCAGAGCCTGTGCAGACTATTTTATTTTCCAACAGGCCGATATAATCGCCCTTAATAATGGGCAGCCCACCAACAACGCTGTCGCGCACGGCAATGCTTACTGCCGCACAATGTGCGCTCTGCGCCGCTTCCGTCATGGCGGCAGTATTTTCTTCCACCGTCTGCGAAGAATCAAACGCCAGAATAGCAGCAATGCCCTGCGCCAGATTAATGGTCGGCACATAGCTTACACGGTCTGCGCCAAGCAGTTTTTGCGCCTGCTGCGCTGCCAGCACTATGTTTTTATTGTTGGGCAGAATAATATATTTGCTGTAAGCACCGTTTTCAATGGCGTGTACAAATTCTTCCACAGGCGGGTTCATGCTCTGCCCACCGCTGATGATTTCATCAACGCCCTGCGCCAGCATAATTTGCGCAATGCCGCTGCCTGCCGCCACGCTTACAAGGCCTGTGCCTTCTTTTTTTGGTGCCGGCTGCTGCACTGCCGCCGCGCTGAATACACGGTGTTCGTGCTGCTCTGCCATGTTATCAATTTTAATATCGTGCAGCGTGCCCCATTCTATTGCCTGCTGCAAAACAGCGCCCGGGTTGGCGGTATGGATATGCACTTTTACCACATCATCCATTGCCGCTACAATAAGCGAATTGCCTAACGGCGATAACGCAGCGCGCACGGTTTTATCATCCACTGCCGTATTTTTTACAATAAATTCCGTGCAGTACGGATTTGTTAAGTCAACTTCTTCTGCCGGCAGGGCGGCAATTTTATTAACGGATATGTGCTGCACATCTTCCTCCGGCAAGTTTTTGCCCAGAAGGCCGTTTAAGCAGCCCTGCAAAAATACAATCAGGCCCTGGCCGCCGGCATCAACCACACCGGCTGCTTTTAAAGCGGGCAAAAGTTCCGGCGTACGCGCCAGCTCCTTTTTGCCTCCTGCAATGGCTTCGGTTAAAATTTCGGTAAAGTCCTCACCGCGGCGCACTGCGTGGTAAGCCTCTTTGGCTATGCCGCGCGCCACCGTTAAAATGGTGCCTTCCACCGGTTTGGCAACGCTGCGGTAGGCATATAAAATGCCAAACTGAAAAGCCTTGCCCAGCTCGTTGCCTGTAACGCGCGCTTTGCCTGCCAGCCCGCGCCCAATGCCGCGCAAAAGCTGCGAAAGTATTACGCCGCTGTTGCCGCGCGCGCCCATAATGGCACTTTTGGCAGCCGCTGCGCCAACCTCCGCCGCAGAATCCGTATCAAGCGGCAAAAGTGCACGGTGCACCGCTTCCATGGTGCGCATCATATTCGTCCCGGTATCGCCGTCAGGCACCGGAAACACGTTTAATTCGTCAATCTGCCGGTAACCGGCGGCAAAAGCCGCATAAGCGCCCAGCAGCATATTTTTTATATCGTGGCCGTTAATTACAGCCGTCTGTGTTAAGTTCATCTTCACTCCTTGATTATGGCAGATAGCCCTGCCTTTTTATTTCCGGCCGTGCCGGATTTATTCTTTGGTTCGTACAAAAAGCCCAATGCAGCCGGGTCCCAAATGGGTGGCCAAAACAGCGCCGATGCCCGTCATCAGTACCGGCACACCGGGATAACGCTTAGTCATTTCTTCGTAAAGATATTCGGCATCTTTTTCCGCGCCTTCATGGGCAATGCAGATTCTTTCAAGCTCTCCGTACGAAGAAGAAATTTCAAGCATTGTGTTAAGCACCTTGCTGCGGGTACGGCATTTGGCGGCAACAACAAGTTTGCCTTCCTTATCCAAAGTTATTACCGGGCGTATGCCCAAAAGGCTTCCGAGCAGCGCGCCAACAGCACCTATGCGCCCGCCCTTCTGCAAATATTCCAGCGTATTTACCGAAAAACAGGTTTCCGTGCGTGCAATGGCGCCGTTAATAAACGCTTCCAGTTCATCCATACCGGCGCCTTCATCGGCCTTTTTCAAAATATCAAGCGCCAGTGCGCTGATGGGCGTTGCCGCCGTAAGGCTGTCGAAAATGCGGATATCGGCACCGGGAATTTCCTGCATTACCTGCCGCGCTGCCATGCAGGCAGTATGGTAAGTTCCGCTTAAAACGCTGTCTACAAAAATACCTATAACTTTCTTTCCTTCTTCGGCAAGGCTCGTAAACAAATCCAAAAACTCGCCCACAGGCGGCTGCGAAGTTTTCGGCAGTTCGCCGCTTTCCTTCACCATTTTAAACATTTCTTCCGGCGTTTTTTCGCCGTCGCGCCATTCAACCGCTTTATGGCGGAAAATAAGCTGCAAAATATGGCAGCGTGCGTCATGCGCCAGCGGAGTTTCCGCAGCGGAAGCAATGCTGTCCAAAACTATATGGAGGTCATTATTCAAAGTGCCATCCTCCTGTCTATATAATAATTCCGTTAAGATAAAGCTGACTCTATCATTTAATTTTACCATATAGACATAATTTTTTCCACCTGCAAAATAAAAAGGCCCCTGCCCAAAAGCAGGAGCCCGAATATCAGCCGTTAATTAAAAGTCGTTTTCCATGAATGCTTTGTCAACGCGTTTCATTTCGCGGGTTACGCAGCGGCCAAATTCTTCGCTTACCCAATCCCAGCGGCTGGTAAGGGTTTCGTCGATTTCTTTGTCCTCATAAATGCGGTGTTCATAGAACTTACCGTTAACTGCGCTGTAAGCATAGGTTTTGCCGGTGATGTCAAGTTTCAGAATGCGTTCTGCGCTCGGGAATACCGGGTTGTCTTCGCAGGTATCAAGAACCATGCCGACAACAAGGTCTGCACCGGATGCTTTGGCAATGCGTACCATAGCGTCTTTGGAAGCGCCGTCTTTACCAATGTTTTCAGCTGCAATAGCATCGTTGGTAGCGTCATTTTCAAGCAGTTCGTATTCAGGATAATCGAACAGCTGAATAGCGCCGCTGATATAAATCTGGCCTGCGGTTTCGGAACCGGAGTTGTTAACCAGAGGAAGTACTACAACTTTAGCGGCTTCGGCTTTGCCCATAGCGGGAACAGCAAAACATACAGCCATCAGGGCTACCATTAACAGATTAAATAATTTTTTCATTCTCTTACCTCCCAAGATAAAATGGCTATGAAATAATTTTAACACAATTCAGATTAAAAAAACAGTATGCAGTAAAAAAATAATCGCATAAAAAGGCACAGCCCGTGCGTATTACAGGCTGCGCCACAAAATTTTTACATTTAATTATACGTTTGCGGTTTCATTTTTGCTTCCGGCTTTGCTGCCGCACAAAGTTTTAAGCCCGTTGGTAGCAATTAAAAGTGCCAGAATAATAAGGGCAATGGCAACAACAAGCTGCAAACCGTCGGTAAGCATGCCAAACGGTGCGCCGGTAACGAGTTTATTGACAATGCCGTAAATGCTCATGGCAAGCGCGCTCATAGTTGCGGCAAACATAAAGCCCATCGGCACATAAAGCATCCAGCCCTGGCGGCCGGTAACTTTAAGGAATACCGAAAGCGAAATGAATACCAGCGCTGCGCACAGCTGGTTGGCTGCACCGAACAGCGGCCATACGTTCATATATCCGCCCAGGCAGAGCAGATAACCGAAGAACAGAGTAATAACGGTTGCAAAATATTTGTTGGTTAAAACTTTCTGCAGGCCGCTCATTTCTTCCGGTTTGCCGGAGGTGAAAAGTTCCTGGAAGCACATACGGCCGATACGCCCAACGGAATCGAGCGTGGTAAGCGCAAGTGCGGATACGCACATGGTAATTACGCAGGTGGCAACGTGCGCCGAAAGGCCGAACATGCCCATAAAGCCGCCAACGGCACCGGCAAAAATCTGGAACGGCGTACCTTTGGGCATTACGCCGCCGGTTGCAGCAGCGCCTACAACGATAAGCGAAACAACTGCAAGAATGGATTCAATAAGCATTGAACCGTAACCGATAAAGAGCATGTCTTTTTCGTTGGAAACGGTTTTGGAAGAAGTGCCGGAAGATACCAGGCTGTGGAAGCCCGACACAGCGCCGCAGGCGATGGTGATGAAAAGTATCGGGAACAGCGGCTGGCCGTTTACAACAAAGCCGTTAAATGCCGGCAGTTCGATAGACGGGTTGGTGAAGATAACACCGATAACGCCGCTGGCAATCATGCCTAAAAGCAAAAATACACTTAAATAATCGCGCGGCTCCATTAAAAGCCACATCGGCATAACCGCTGCCATAAACATATAAGCAAAAACTACATAAAGCCAGGTGGTTTTATCGTAATACAGCGGGTATTCAATGCCTGCCCACAGCATAGCAATCATTAAAACAATGGCAACTGCCAGTTTCGGGCCTTCTGCCAGAGGGCATTTCTTTAAAAAGTAGCCGAAGGCAATGGCAACAACAATATACAGCATCGAAATGGATGCCGCAGCAGCATTAGGGGTTGCAAGGCCGCCGTCTGCCTTAAAGCCGTTAAAGGTACTGGCAACAATATCCGCAAAAGCGGCGGTTACAAGCAGGGTAAACAGCCACGAGAACAAAAGGAACATTTTTTTGCCGGTTTTGCCGATGTACTGTTCAATAAGCATGCCCATGGATTTGCCTTCGTTTTTAACGGAAGCGTACAGCGCGGTGAAATCCTGCACGGCACCGAAGAAGATGCCGCCAACCATCAGCCACAGCATTACCGGCGCCCAGCCGAACATAGCGGCAATAATCGGGCCGGTTACAGGGCCTGCGCCCGTGATGGACGAAAACTGATGCGCAAAAACCGTAAATTTGGAGGAGGGAACGTAGTCGTTGCCGTCCTCATGCACATAAGCCGGTGTTCTTGCATTGGGATCTACGCCCCACAGTCTTACAAGCCAGCGGCCATAGATAAAATAGCCGCATGCACACACGACTAATGCGATACCTAACAACATTAATCCTGTCATGATACTTACCTCTTTCCCTTAAAATAAAATAATAATATAGCTTGAAATTTATCACCAAAATTCTTTTCTGTCAACAAAAACCGTAAATTTTTGTGAACTTTTGCAAATTAATCTTCAAAATGTAAAGAATATAATAAAAACAGTGAACTTAATCAGTGTTTGTACACTTATTTAAAACAACAAAAAACGCCGGGGTTGAACGGCGTTTTTTAGTATTATTATTTTCCAGGCTTTCCAAAAGCATCACTGCCAGATAAGCTGCATAAGTTTTTTGTATTCGCTGCTTAAATGGCGGATGATAACATCAAACATAGTGTAAATCAAATCGCCGTCCGCTTCGCTGCCTGGCAGCAAAACGCAACAATCCAAAACAAGTGAGCCGTTATCATCAAAATAATATTTAAACGATTTAACCCCTTTGTTAAGGCGGTTAAGTTCCTTTAAAAGCCCTGCTTCGTTGGCATCGTTTAAAACACGCGGTGCAACAAGCACACGCACCATGCCGTAAATACTGCTGTCTAAAATTACAATTGTAGGCAGTTGCTGCCCGTTAATTTCAATGTTAGAACGGAAAACAACGCTGTTTAAATTATCACCGGCAATTTCGTCAACAGTAAAACAGGTAATTTTTTTGTCATCAAGATACTTTTTAAAAGATTCCGCTTTTTTATTCATGCCTGACCTCCAAAATTAGTTGTAATACCCGGAGGCATACAGCCCCCGGATATTAATTTTTGTTAAGCTTCTACAGCAACTTCATCAGCACCGGCGTTTGTTTCGGTAAATTCCTGATAATCAATCAGGCCGTAGCGGTTATGCAGCGATAAACCGTAGCCGTATGCCTGTTTCCAGTCCTCGTCAAGGTAACGCCCATGCTGCCAGCGCAGATGATTTTCTGCCGTGAAGCGCTGGTCGTAAGCGTACCAGTAATCATCAAGGCTCATCAGCCTGCCGTCAGTTTCAACGGTATCTGCATCTATGAAGTTAACATACATAGAAGGATAAGACTGGTAGATATGAACATTGGCATCGTCATCTTTTACAGGTACATTACCGTAAATGGTTGCCAAAGTGCCGCTATTTTCAAGCCATGCATTTTCTTCAATCATGATGTCATTAAAGTCCATCTTGTCATCAACCGTTGTAATATCGGCTTCTACTGCCCACAATTCCGTAAATACGGATTTATCGTTAGCATCAATCTTATCAATTACCAGCGATTCAATCGGTCCGCTGCCGCTATTGGAATCGGTGTTGATAATCAAATGGCCATCTGCTTCCGTATTCTGGGTAATATTCTGTCCGTGGATTCTGTCGCCGTTAAGCGTTACGCTGTCTTTGGCAAGTATGTTTTCAAGCTCTTGTTCAATAGCCTGCATGATAACATCTTTACCGTTAACAGTATCGCTGTTAATTACACCGTCAACTGCAGTAAACTCAATAGTTTCATCAGCATTTACAGTATTGTTATTGTAAATATCTTCAGCCGCATTAAAGTTAACGTTCCTGCCTGCATCAACAATATCATTATTAATGATATCATTGCCTGCGCCGAAGCTAACATCTGTACCTGCTTTTACAGCATTTTCGTTGTTTACATCATTGCCTGCACCGAAACCAACATCTCCACCTGCATTTACAGTGCTTTCATTGTTTACATCATTGCCTGCATCGAAATTAACATCTGCGCCTGCATTTACAGCACTTTCGTTATTTACATCATTACCTGCGTCAAAATTAATATCCGCATCTCTGCCTGCAACCAAAGCTCCTTTATTGTTAACATTATCTTCTGCATTAAAGCTGATATCACCGGCAGCATTAAGAATGCCATAGTTATTAACATTGGCTTCGGTTTCCTCAACTAACTTATCAGCAGTTACAGTAAGGCTGCCGTTAATATTTGCAGGGTCTTTCTGTGCCTGGTCAACAATGTCTTTTGTAGTAATGTTAACACTGCCATCGCTGTTAGTAAGCTTAATATCGCCGCCTTGTTTATTAGTAAAGCCGCCCATATCAACGTTAAAACCAGCGGGGTTGCTTACCGTAAGCCCAAGGCTGCCGCCAACTGCCATAATATCAACATTTCCAATTACATTATGTTTGTTGGCAAGTTCTACATTGCCATTGATTGCCGCTACAGTCAGATTTTCTACAGCAATATTTTCAGCTTCATCAATTGTAGTCTGAGTAATATCGCCGTTATCGGCATGCAGGTTCAAATTGCCATCGTTCTTGTTAACGTGCAACTTGCCGCTGATGATAATATCTTCCGCTGCGTGCAGGTTAACATCATCTTTAGCATCGATGTAGCCTTCTACGTATTCATTTTCAGCAGTTTCAGGGTCATTTTCATGTCCGATGTAAATCGAGCCTTCACTGTCAACATTTACGCCGCCAGTATCCTGTTCCATCGTGCCAAGAATCAGCGTGCCGTCCTGTTTAGCTTCAATGTTGATTGCATTCTGAACATCAGTATTAACAACCGCGCCGCTGTTCTTAATGCGTAAGCCTTCAATCTCGCCGTCTTTTACAGTACCGATACCGCCGCCGGAAGTAAGGTTAATAGTTTCACTGGCGTTAATGTAACTGATGTCGTCAGTTCTGCTTACAATATCGCCGTTAGCGGTAATATTTACTTTAGTACCAGCAACACTGCCCAGCGTAAAGTCTACGTTATTACCGGCTGCCTGCTGCAAAGCTACATTGCCTGCTGCGTTGGCACTGATGAAGCCGCCTTCATTCAGCGCTACCTGCACAGCTTGTAAAGTTTTATCCAGTGCGCCAATATTGCCGCTGCCGCCTTCAAGGTAAATGCTGCTGCCTGTAACTTTATTTACATTCAAGCCTTCCTGCCCACTCAGGCGCAGGTCGTTTGCGGCAAATTCATTAGCATTCAGTACGGAATCCTTCGCCAGCAGGTAAATGTGGTCAACCGTCGGCGTATCGCCGCTGCTGTTTTGTACAGTAACTTTACCGTTATCGCTGTTCAGTTTAACGCTTACCGGGGTAGTGCGGCGAACGGTAATTTCTGTATCGCCCCAAACAACGTCGCCAGCTCTTGCGGAGGCAAGTTTGTCAAGAAAGCCCGTTGCGTCTTCTTTCTCACCCGTAAACAGTTTGGTCAAATCACTGCTGCTAATGCTGCTTGCCATTTCATCTACTACACCCAAATTGCCGGTGTTAGAGATAAACGTAATGTTGTTGCCGGTTACGTTGGCAGTTTTAACATCGCTTACGCTGCCTGCGTTGGGGTTAATAACGGTATCCTGCACTGCATACAGCAACTGTTGCTGCGTCCAGCCGTAGTTGTCGTCTGCCGCGTTGCCGATAGCCTCGTAGCTGAGCAACCAGTTTACAGCCTGCTCGTTATCTGCAAAGACGCTGTTTTCAATAAAGGTTGCTTTATCCTGTTCGTATTCCGCGCCAAGCTGCTGATATTTATCGTAAGCCGCGTTGTAAGCGTCAAGCGCGTTCTGGTAAGCTTCTTTACTTGCAACGTCATCACCAAGGTTGGCAATCGCTTCGTTCAAAGCGCCCTGTTTGGCGTTCAGGTCTTTGCGTGCAGCCTGCACATCTTTCCTGCCGCCTTTCATCAGGTCAACAAACTCATCGCCTGCGGCAAGTAAATCCTTGCCCTGTTTTTGCGCTTCTTTAAGAGTTACATTACCTTCTTCGTCCATAAACATGCTGCCGTTAAGTGCTGCATTGGCAAGGTTTTCTTTCTGGTTATCCCAGTTGTTAAGCTGGTCGTCGTTTGTACCGTCGTCAAGCAGGCCGAGTTTTTCCCATTCGTCAATGCGGGTGCTGTCCTTGTTATCGTTGCTGTTATTAACAATCGCGTCTACAAAGCCTGCGTCCTTATCTTTAACCTCAAGCACAACATTGCCGTCTTCGGCAACAATTTCGCCAAGATACATATTGCCTGTTGCTTCCGTCAGGCTGATATCATCTACCGCATAAGCGTTAGTGCCTTCCGTACCGCCGTCAATAACAAGGTCAATACCTCCGCCGTAGGATTGCAGCGTAATGCCATTGCCGGTAAGTACAACCGTGTCGCCCTTCTCAGTAAGCAAGCTGCCTTCGGCAGTAATGTTTACGTTACCGGCAGTGCTTACGTTATCGATATAAACATCGTTATTAGCGTTAGATGCAATAGCCTGAATGTTAATATCGCCGCCGTTTGTGCTTTCTGCCTTAAGCCGCAGTTCATCGTTAACATTCTTCTGGATTACATTAATATCATCATACGCTTTAAATTTTGCGTTATCGGAAATTACCGTTGCGTCGTCAATATGCCCGATGCTGCCGGTAGTGCTTATAATATCAACTTGTCCCATGTGGATATCGCCGCCGAGCAGGATATCGCTGTTGCTCTTAATTGTACCGGTGCTGCCCTCAGCCTGGCCAACAAACTCAATGCCGATAGAATTATCAGCCTTTAAGCCGAAGTTATAGGCGGTAATCATGCCACTGGTTTCTTTCCACCTGGTAGTAACAGTTTTGCCCCACCAGCCAAGAGGATCTTTATTTTCTGTGGTAGTTACCTTATCAGAAATTATGGTTTCGTAAATATAAGTTCCATCTGCATTCGTAAGGTAATATGGGCTATTAGTTTTATAATCTACTAAAATTTTATTTCCATCTCCGTCTTCAGCCCAATACAACGGCTTACCAGCTTCATTAACACCCTGTTTCGGCTTGCCTTTGCGTTCAAACGCAATCTGATATAAAACATCTTTACCATCAGCGTTGATGTCCTTGATAGTTTCACTGCCGGCAACATTGTCAAGATGCTTATAATCTCCATCAAGGCTGCCATCAGTGATGATGTTGCCAACAGTAGGCAGCATTTCATCCTGTATGTCAGGTTCGCCAACCTGCATATTATCCTTGGTAACTTCATCCAGCGAACCAACAGCACTTTGCCAGTTATCTTCAGCTAAACCAAACCAGCTGGTATCGCTAACGTGCTCATAAGTAACAGTTACACGGTTAGCAGTGCCGTTGCTCCAGATATAATACTGGCCGTCTTTCGGGTTATAAACTGCCGTTCTGTCGCCATTAGCATCAACAGTTACATTATTTTTGGTGTAAACAGTAGTCGTATTCTTATTGGTGTCATTAATTTCAATACGGCCTTCAACTGTTTCGGCATTAATGCTGCCCAGTTTAAGCGTAAACTGGTTATCCTTGCCGTCAACCGTACTATTAATATAGTAATCAGAACCGCCATCCAGTACAATCAGCTTGCCGCCGCTTGCATTGGTATTGGCAATGGCACCGGTCAGGTAAATGCGTCCGCCGCCTGCCTGCTCAATGTCTTCGGTAAAGATTTGGCCCGTAGTGGGGTTATACCAGGCTTTTATGCCGTAAACAAATTTGCCGGTAGTATCATCATAATAAGCGCCGCTTTTTGTAATGTCAGTTACAAGATATTCATCTGTTTTAAATTCAGCATCCGGCCGTTTTTCCGCCCCCGGCGTACCAGCGTCAATAAGGTCTTGAGCTATGTCTTGTTTAATGTTAAGCACATAATTCTCATAACCGCTCTGGATTTTGCCGTTTACGTTAATGCTTGCCGCATTGATGTAAATAGCGCCGCCTGCAGTAATGCCTGCCCTGCCGTCGTCAATTTCGCCGGTAAGCTGTTTTGCTGCCTGCATCGCATTAGCACTATCCAGCTTTGTACCGTCAACCTCTAAGCCGGTCAGGAATTCTGCCAAAGCTTCAACCGAACTAAATGCCGCGTAATAGTTACCATCATCATTTATTTGCTTATTGTCCAGTTTCTCAATCAAAGCTTTCTGAATGGGTTCAATATAATCCGCATCCAACGCATGCTTCGGGTCGCCTGCCACATCGGTAATGCCGTCGCTGTAACCCTGCGTTACAGAACCGCCTGCGGTTAAAGTTACGGTACGCCCTTTAAGACTGCCAGCTTCCTGCAAAACGCCGCTGACGCCGTCTACCTTACCGGCGACATAAATGCTATTGTACTGATTATAAATAGTAATATCACCGTACGGATTAGAAACAGTACCGAAAATGCCAATATCCGGAGTGTAGTATTCGGACTCACTTGCTTTTACATTATCGCTGCTTGAGATATTAATCTGTGCGCCGCTGACGCCGGTATCTGCGTTAACGTCAATTCCGCCGTAGCTGCCGTCAATAGCGGTATTGTTATACATTATGCTGCCGCCATCATTATCGACAGTAATATCGTTAACCTTTAAGAAGAAATTGCTCTGGTTATCAATAGTTAATATCGGGTTTCCGTTAGCGGTCATCGCACCGCTGCCGTTAAGGCTGCCGCCGCTGATGTTAATATCGCCGCCGGAAACAGTCAAATCCTCTAATTCGATAGTAGGCACAATACTATTGGCAGTAACGGCAAATATTCCGTTATCGTCTACACGGCCAACGCCAAGGGCTATAAGTTCTCTTTGAATACGCGTCATCTCACCGCTGTAAGTTTTGCTTACTTCAGTGCCTGCATATTCCTGCATCATATCGGCAAGCTGTCCATACCTTTCAAGCAATGCAGAAGCGTATTCTGCCATCCCGATGCTTTGCGCCGGACTGCCGTACAGATCTTCAAACCACGGCGAAGCTTCAATGCTGACATACTTATCCGAACCGGCATTAACAAAAATGTTCTTATTAATATTCTCTTCGCTAAAGCCTTCTTCAAGCGCTGCATCATAATTTACTTTAGCAGTATCTAAAGCTTCTTTAACAGCTATATAATCAGCACCGCCGACAATTCCTTCAATTTCATTGTTCAGCTGCTCAATCTGCTGTTCCAGAGCAACAATATCAAACGCAGCAAGATTTGCATCATTGGACTCTTTCTGGGCAGCATAATCATTATAAATCGCCTGCAATCCGGGGTTAGCAGCTGTACCATCGCCGTTAATTTGACGCTCAATATTTGCAATATTATCGGTTTGCTTATCATAATCTGTATGATAAAGTGCATACCATGCAGTTGTAGCATCTGTTAAGCCTTCAATAAAAGTTTCTCTATCTATATCTTGGCTTATCGATGGTTTGTAGTTGTCATTGTAGTCCTCAAGCTTCTCATCAATCCATCCATTTAAAGCATCTTTAGCAGCACTTAAATTGTTTTGGGCATTAGTAAGATTAGTTTCTGCTTTTTCAAGCTTATCTTTGATGGTTTTACCTTGTTCTAAGAAAATATCATAAGCGGTCTTGTTATTTTCGTATTTCTTTTGCGCTTCTTCCAAAGCCTGACTCTTATCCTCAAGCCCGTCTTCTTGTTTCACAAACGCATCATAATCTTTTTGCGCAGCAATAAGAGCACCTTCAGCCGTACCAAACTCTGCACCGCCGTTATAATCCTTTATAGCATTATCAAGCGCTGTTTCCTGTTCTTCACTATCGGTAATGGTAATTGTAAGCTCGTTATTTTTACCTGCTAACAATTTACCATCAACATTTACAGTTGTTTTAACATCAGCATCTTCAAAGCTTAATGTACCATCCGTAGTAGAAGCTATTGAACCGGTACCGGTTTCGCCGCCGGTAACCCAGCGCCACATCTTGCTTTCTTTGGCAATGGTGGTGTCGCCCTCGCCTGCCGCTACATTAATATTACGCAGGCTTTCAACCGCTTTGCCTGCAGTAAAATTAATGCTGCTGGTCTGTTTCATAATGCCGTTGATAGTGGGGTTGGTAGCAATCGGGGCTGCCGTTTTGTTATAGGCATTGCTCTTAAGCGTAAGATTAAGCACGCTGGTATTGCCTGCATCAAAGTTAGCGTCATGGTTGCTGTCAACAGTATAGCTGTTGTCCTTGTCAACAGTACCTTCAACAGTAATAGTGTTCTCTCTGTTAAAGTTATTGTTCAGAACGCTGCCGGACGCACCAACAACACCGCCCTGGGTATCGGCCGTAACAATATCCGTAAAATTGGTACGGTCTGCCGCTGTAAAGGTAATATCTGCCTTGTCAATCTCCTTGCCAACTGTTGCAACGGAAGAATCCTTATCAACTTTAATATTATTAATAAAGTCAATATTATCAGTGCTGATTGCATCTGTACCTGCTATAACGCCTGCAGATTTAATAGTAACTTCCTTATCAACGCTTGCAACAGGCTCACCGTCAGGATTATATCCCGCATCACCGGTAAGCGCATCAACCGTAATGCTTTCTTCAGCCTTCAGTTCGGAGTTCTCAATGCTTACGTTTGTCTTCAAATCCAAATCGTCTTCAGCCCAGACTGCCGTAACATTAGCTGCACCATAACCGCTGCCCTTAACAATGTTTGTATAATCAATGGTATTGCGCGCGCTGATATTCTGGCTGCCGTCACTGTTTACAGTTGCATTGATAAATTTAACACCAGTATTATTCTCAATTTTATTATTGGCATGTACGCCGCTAAGCCCTGCTACAGCTGCTTTAAGCGCATCAGCATTCAGGTCAATTTCGTTTTCGTGCAGCGCTTTAACGTCCATATTGCCCGTAATGTCCCATCTGCCGCCAATATTAACATTGGTATTGCTGATGACACTATTCTCGGTTTTTGCCGCATACGGACTTACATCCAACAATGCGCCGCCATCGCCGTTAACGTAGTTGCTGATATCAACCTTACTGTGAGCATTGGCCGTTAAATTATCAATTCCGCTGTCATACCGGCTGCCTTTAAGGTCAACCGTAGTTGTAAGGTTACTGTTAGTTTTGCCTAAATTAGTGCCGCTTGCAACAAGGCCGCTCACTGCCAGCCCATACGCATTGGCAGACTGAGTTGCAGTATTATCTGCCTTAATGTTAACATCAACATTTTCTTTTTCTACATTTGCTTTAAAAGCAGTGTTACCTGCAATATCTACTTTTACATCACTGGTAATGTTTACTTCAGCGGCATTAGCCTGACCGGCACCGCCAATAGCAACGCCGACAGCTTGCATTTTAACATTCTGAGCCGCATCGGCTTCAGCACTGATATTAATACCTTCATTTTTATCTTTATCACTGCCTGCAGCCAGAGTAGTATTATAACCGTCAACATTAACTTCGGTATCCATATCAATGTTTGCTTTGGCATAAGTTACACTTGCCGCCGCAATTAAGCTGCCTGCGCCGGAAGTTGCCGAAACATTTACCACCGGTGCATTAAACGCATTAATGTTAAGCGCTTCGCCTGCAGTTAAAGTGTTTCTCATTCCACTAAGATTTACTTTTACGCTGCCTTTTTCTTCCGCAACAGCGCCAAGGCCTGCACCGGCACCTAATAAACCGCCGCTGCCTGCCGTTGCATTAATATTAAGCGAAGCATATTTATTGCCCTTTGCATCAGTAGTGTTGCCTTCAGAATCTTTTGCCTGGCGTTCTGCTTTAATATCAATGTCTGCATCAGAGTTCATTTCAGTATCGGAAATGTTTACAGCCGTCTGCGATTCATTAGTACCTTCGGCAACAATTGCACCGGCAGATACAACACCGGCAGTTATGCCGATTGCATCTACATCAGTACGTCCTGCATCCTCTGCCAGAATGTTAATACTGCCGCCATCGATTGTACCGGAGCTGATGGTTACGCCGCTTGTACCATCACTGGTAGCTCCGCCATAAGCAGCATTAACGCCCAAGATACTTACCGTACCCTGATATACATCAAGATTGCTGCTGCCGTTAATAACACTTGCCAGTTCAACAGCCTTTTCAGCCGTTATTTCGGCGCCGGTAATATTTACGCCTACATTGCGGTGTACGTTAAGGATGCCGACACCTGCGTTAACAGCTGCCGCACCTGCTGCACCGCTGCCAAGAGTCATACTGATATTGTCACTTTCGGTTGCTTTGGCTGTAATGGTATTGCCTGCATCAATATCGCTACCAGTAATGTTAACGGTAATCTGCGAATCTTTATCTCCGCCGTAACCTGCACCAATTGTAGGTACAGCATCATTAATTCTGGCAGTATTCAAAGCATCGGACGCGCCGCCCATCAGGCTGCCAATGTCGTTACCATCATTATTGCTGTACATATTATTAGCTTCAGCTATTTTATCAGCAGCATTGGAATTTTCATCGTTTTCAACGTCTTCGCCAACATTGGTAATCGCAATATTTGCCCCTGCGCTTACACCAATTGAACCGGAAACATTGGTTGCAATTTGTTCAATATTACGAGTTTCTTCAGCAGTTAAAGTTATATCGCCATTTTCGGCAGTTAATTCACTGTCAGTTACATTTGTTTGTATGGTACTATCAATAGTATTAACAGTTACGCTTACACCTACGCTGCCAAAAGCACCTGCTGCATTACCGCCCATATAAGCATCAATATCAAAGGCATTTTGTGCGTTACCGGTAATATTGCCTTGTTTGCTATTAATATCAGCATGATTAATATTAGTTTTAACTACACTGTTGATGTTATTGATAGAGATTGCACCGGCAGCACCTGCTGCACCGGCACCTGTTGCAGAAATTACAGGTTTGACAACTGCATTGTTGGTTGCAGCAACATTCACATCTTTTTCAGCATTGATTTCAGATTCTTCAACAACACCTAATGTTATCTCATTATCGCCTACGTCAACACGTGTTTCAGAATTATCCTTAAGCACGCCGACAGAAAGGCCAACGCCTGCACCTAATCCGGCAGCACCTACACCTACATTGCCCGCATTAATAATGCTTTTATGTGTTGCCTTAATGTCAACCGTATCAGCAGTAACCTTGCTGTTAAAAAATGCTGCCTGGGTTGTATTTTTAAGGTCTGTAACGCTTACAACACCCGAAACACCAGCGCCAATGCCTGCTACACCAGCACTTACAGTAAAGCTGGATACACCCTGCATAGAATCGGCGTCTACTTCAAATTTATCAGCTTTAATATCACTGTCTTCAATAATTGCAGAGGTAGTGCGTTCAACAGTATTGGTATCACTTGCAAGACCTACACCGCCGCCAATACCAGCCACGCTTGCTCCGCCAACAAAACCGCTGCTGTTGGTGTAATCACCGGCATTAACAAATACGTTGGCGTTTTGTCCTGCTATAGCAGTTGAACCGCCATTGACAACAGTATCAGTAATGCCTGCCTCAGTTGCGCCGTCAATTATATTTACATTTACGGTACCGGTAACACCTGCACCTTCACCCGCTACACTGGCATTTATCAGGAAAGATTTCATATCTCGGGTAGAAGAAGCATCTACAATCAATCCTTTGCGGGATTCTTTACCGCGTGCAATATGCGAATCAATATCAACCGTATCATTATCTATTAACGCATTATTGATAGTATTTTTATATATTATTGTATTGCTTGTTAAATCACTGCCGTTACCTTTAGCTGTAACTTTTGTATCTGTATTTTCATCGCCAACAGTTGCACTTGTAGTACCAGTAATTTTATTAACACTTACAGATGCTCCTACCGCTGCGCCGGTGCCTGCAACGGAAGCACTGCCTACATAATTGGCAATCTGTTCATCGCTGGTTGCAACAACGCCAACATTATCATCGGCAACAATATTTGCACCGCCACCGATATGCGCAGCTACATCGTTTTCAATCATGTTAACGGCCACAGAACCAGTGACGCCGGCACCTGTACCAGCTACACCGGCACCTATGCCGATGTTTTCAATGCGCGGCGCTGCATTGGCATTAACTGTAAGATTGTTAATATTCATAGTACCGCCGTTGACGGTAGCATTGGTCTGCTGGATAATGCGGTTAACAGCAATGCCTGCGCCAACACCAGCGCCGCTGCCTGCTGCTGCCGCAACATCTGCAGAACTTGTAATTTCGCTGCTGTTTTGTGCATCAACGGTTACGTTGGCTTTTGTACTGCCTTCATGGCCTGCATCAATATTTGTACTATTAATTCCAGCTGAGGTTTCCTTATTTATCAGCGTCGTTGCCGATGCGCCCTGTACCGCTGCATTAGCTGCGCCGCCAACACCTACTGCCACATTGATTACACGTGCTTCGTCTTCGGCTTTAACTTCAACCGTGCTGCCTGCATCGTCAGTATTAATAGTGCTGTTTTTAATTTCTGCCGTTACATGCTGTTCGGCTTTCTCTTTATCATCAGAATCACCGCCGATTTCCGTATATGCAACGCCTGCACCAACTGCTGCCTTACCGGCGATATTAACCGTACCGATAACCGAAAGAATATCCGTATCATCGGAAGCATGTGCTATTATTTCTTTAGCATTATTAATTTTTGCACCATCCATAACAGCACCGGCAGTGCCTTTGGTTTGCGTTACCACAACCGTACCGCTTACAGATGCCGTGCCGCCTGCCGAAACGCCTGCGCCAATGTTATAGCTGTCGCTGGTGTTGTTTGCTTTAGCAGTTACGCTTGTTCCTTCATTTGCAGTTCGTTCATCAAATTCCGTAGTGCTGATATTAACTTTGGTAGTATTATCAAGCCCAACGTAACTGAGCGTTGCGCCTACCGCAGCTTTGCCTGCGCCGCTGATTTGACCGCCTACGGAAACTATCTGTGCTGCATTATTTGCTTCAGCAATTGTTGACTGCGCTTTAACGGTTGAATTAAGAATATCTACATTTGCTGTATTTACAACATCATTCCAGCTTACGCTGCCCACACCACTGCCTTTACTTGCAGCTGCAATACCGCCTGCAACAGTAACAATGTTGCTGTTGCTGCCTGCATCGGCCGAAACAGTTTCCGCAGTAATATCAGCATAGTCAATTTTAGCCGTGTAGGTATTTTCAATATCTGTAATAGCAACAGCTGCGCCGCCTGCGCCTTTACCGGTCGTTCCCGCAATGCCGCCCGCAACAGTAATTATGCTGCTTCCGCCTTCCTTGTTAACCTTAATATCATCGCCAGTTTGAGTTATGGCATCGCTCATATCAATATCATTTAAATCATCCTGGCCTGTAACATCATAACCGGCGCCCATACGTTTGGCAATTTCTTCTTTACCGTCAGCAAGGTTTTCAAGCGCCATTTCATAAACACTGTTTTCATTAATAGCAACATCCTGCGCTATTACACTTACTTCTCCTCCGTCAACAGTTTCGATACCTACTTTATTATTGGTATCATTGCCTTCGATAAAGGCATTAGTAGTATTATGAACTTCATTATAAACGCCTGCGCCCTCAACATTAGCACTTGCTGCGTTACCGTCAGAAGGTATAGTCAAGCCTGCTGCAATACCAACAGTAATGTTCTTCAGTGCATTCAACGCTTCAACATCAACACTTCCAACATTAGTATAGCTGCCGCCTTTAATACCCGCACTGATATTATTGTTAAGCATAGCTACGCCAACAGATGCTCCTACGCCAACCTTCTGCTGGCCTGCGCTTAAGCTGCCGCCGCCAGTATTTTCAATATCTCGCGCGTAAGCGGCAACATTAATATCATCAGCACTGGTTACAGTATTATTTTCATGCAGTGCTTCTACATCATGGTCAATTAAGTTAACAGAAACTGCAGCATTGCCAGTGTAACCGCTTGTTGACCCACTTTTTGCCACGTTTAAGCCCAAGCCAAGAGCAAGCTGTTCTCCTCCGCTTAATGCCAGTGTATCAATCGTACCGGCATCATTAATAACACTGTTACTAATAGTTGCTTTAATAACGTTATCAATATCATTAACTCCAGCCGCTCCGGAAAAACCAGCCGAAGTATCGCTGGCAGAACCACCGCTTTTCCACTGCAATGCTGCCGCGCCGCTGTAAGCACCGGCATACAAAGCATCGCGCGCCGTTACGTTGATGTTGCCATCATTCATAGTGATTTTTGCATTATCAACAATGGCTTCGGTAGCGTTATCAAGCACATTTAAGGATACGCTGCCGCTGCCCGCAATGCTGAACGAAGGCATAAAGCCGCCTTTGCCGCTGGTACCGCCTTCAATTTTGATACCGCCGCCGTTAGCTCCGTGGGTTTTAGAACCCATGTTGAAAAAGTCATTGGCTTTACCGGATTCCGTACCAAAAATCTTTCCGGTTACCTGATCAAGTTTACCATCGGTGCCAAGTAAGTCGTTTTCAACATTGCTGATACCGCCTTTAATTTTACCAAAGAAGCTTACTTCGCCGGTATCATCATTTTTACTTGCAGAAGCCGCTACACTTACGCTTTGGATGCTGCCTTCCGTAGCAGCGTCAACATCAAAGCCGTAAGCGCTGATGCCGACTTCGTTATCTTTGGCAGTCTCTTTATTATATTTATTAGCAAAAGTTACATCACCCGTACCGGTGCCGTATAAGCCTTCAATCTGCCCGGCCACATCGGCAACACCGGCAATATTTTTAACTGCAAAATCGTTATAGGCAAGCCCTACGCCAACAGCGCCGCTGCCGGAACCCAGATTGAGCCCTGCCGCCACGTTAACGATATTGGTGTCGTTATGCCCGCTAATGCTGATACTGCCTTCGGAAGTTTTAGTTTCCGTTTCACCTTTATCATCAGTTTCTTTATATTCTTTTTTCTCAGCCGTTAATTTTGCACCATCATCTTTCTCAGCCGTTAATTTTGCACCATCATCAACAACGGTCAAAATATCGCTGCTGCCGTCAACAAAGCTGAGCATGCCGTTTAAAACAATACCCTTGGATTCGGTTTCATCGCTCGGGCCCATACCGGCACTGCCCGCTACGGATACATGGTCAATTTCATTGCTGCCTGCAATGTTAATATCGCCGCCGCTGATTTCAGCGCCGTCATTAACCGCAACAACAGTATCGGTATTAAAATCGGAATAGTTTACAGTTGCGCCAATGCTGGCAGCAGTACCGCCGCCGGAATTTGTCAAAGGCACAGTATTAAGCCCGCCAAGGCTTACGTCTTTCATGTAATTTTCGGCATTAAGTTCAACTTTGCCGTCAGCATTAATAACGGCATTACTGCCGATTTCAACCTTGCTTACGGAGTTAACGGTGTTGACCATAACGGTGCCTGCACCATTAACTGCCGAAGAATGATGCCCGGCAATCGAACCCGTATCGCCGCTGCTGCCCTTAGAAGCGCTGGAAGCCGCAAAATTGCCGTAGCTGTTGGGGTCAGCAAAAGCAAGCGCGCTTGTCAGCAAATCGCTGGCGCCCTGAATAGCAGCTTTAGTACCAGCCGCAACTTCGCTGCCGCTGTTGTCAAGCATGGTATTTAAGTTGTTTAACGCGGTTAAAACATTATACCCTGCCGTTGCCGCTTCGCCGATAGCAAGCACGCCTTTATCGCTGGTGGCAAGCGTTTCATCGGCAGTTTTAAAAGCACTTTCCCAAGCATCAATCTGTTTGTTAAGTGTATCTATAAATCCGTTAAAATCATTTTTAATAGAACCATTAAGGCCGCCAACCGCGCTTGCAATTTGTTTAGCTGCGTCTTTAACGTCCTGAATCATGTTTTTAATACGGTTATATTCAAAGCGGGTAGAGGCATTAACACTAACGCCGTTTTTACCTTTTAACGCATCCGCGCTGCCTTCATCGCGGTCTGCCACTACTACGGACGAACTGTTATCCATATTATTTACAAGCACTGCCGCATTAACTGTTAATTCGGCAGGGTAAGCGTCATTATAAGAAGACGTTGTTCCCGTCGCCGTAATATGCGCGTCCTCAATTTTGGTCAGCGCGCCGATATCCAGCTTGCCTTCATTAGCTTTAAGGCTGGCATTTTTGCCAATAGTTACACTGCTGTCATGCTTCTGTCCGCTGTAAGTTACAGTAGCACCGGCTTTAAAAATTTCACTTAACTGCAAGCCCGGTATTTCGTCCTCGTCGCCGATAGGCAATTTTTTACCTTTGCCAAGTACTGCTGCCAGGCCGCTAATAAACTCTTTAACTTCTCCCTTTTTCTGTTCAACGTGCCCTGTAACAACCTGCGTAGCTGCGGATACATACTTACCGCTGCCTATGGTGCTTTCTGCAATAACATTATCGTCAGTAATGATATTATCGGCTTTAACGGTTAAATCGTTGCCCGCCGTTAAATCAGTATCAATATTAACTTTTGCATTGCTGTTAAAATCAGTAACATTAACCGCCACTGCCATAGCAGAAGCTTCGGGCGCTTTAATAGAAGTGCCGGAAGTAAAATCACTGGTGGCATTGGCGTTTACGCTTAAATCGTTGCCTGCATTTATTACATTATTACTATTGTCTTCGTCCTTAATATCAACACTTGCACTGTTTTCTGCGCCTGCAACGGTTACGCCAACAACAAACTGGTTGCCCATTTTGCCTTTTATGCCCATTTTGTTTTCAGCATCAACCTTCATATCGGCATCAGCGTCAATGCTGATATTTTCAGCGGCCTTTACATTACCTTCAACGGTAACATTGGCCTTGTTATCAGCACCGGTATAAAGAACCGATACAGCAGGAACATTAGCGCCGGTTGTGCCGCCTGCGGCTTTAAATTTTAAAGCCGTAACAGAAGCAGCAGAAGCTGCAAGGGTTTCTGCTTTAGCGTCGATATCTACGCCTTTTCCGCTTTCAATGCTTCCTTTAGAAGTAATATTGACATTGGCTTCCGTATTCAAAACAGAATATGCTATATCACCCGTAATCGGCGTGACTGAACCTACGGCAAGACTTGCCCCTTTGGCAACTGATCCGCTGTTATCAATGTAGCGGTTAATTGCTTCTGCCTTAACGGTTACATCTTCGGCAGCCTTTACAGCACCGTCAATATTAACTTCTGCTTTAACATTGGCCAGTTGGGCAACATCATTATTGTTAGCTTTGTAGTCATTTAACTTTTCATCAAAATCTGCATTGCTGTTAACTGCGGTTGCATTGATATTAATATCGCCTTTTTCTCCTGTTGTTTCAACAGTACCGTAAACATCTACAGAAGCATTAAAATCTTGCTCCACAAAAGTGTTTTCTACAGTTTCTGCAATCGGTCCAAGAGTTGCGCCGACAACAGGGAGTACTTCTAAATCATTTTCCTTTGTCGCACCATCAACATACGCGGAAAGCACAATATCGCCGCTGCCGGTTTGCTCTGCAATTAAATTACCAGTTAAACCCGCATTGGTTACAATCTGCGAGCCATCGCTGTCTTTAATATTTACTATATCAGCAAAATTAGTTATGCCGGTTTTAATATAAGCTTCTTTATTAGCAGCATTGGCTTCCATAATGACAGTGCCTTCATCGTCCTTAAGTTCGCCGCTGACATTTTTGCCTACGCCGATTTTAGCCGCACGCATTTGTACTTCGTTGGTAGCATTAACCTTGCCAAGTACGGTAATGGTGCCGCTGGTGTTAACAGGAATTATCTCCCAAGCATTAGCTTTAGTGGGGTCTGTAATATTAGTAATATAGCCAAGGTATTTATTCGCATCTTCAGCCGGAGCCTCAGTACCAACAGTTTGGACAGCTTCCATAAAGTCAGGCGTCGGCGTCATAACATACAGCGAGCCTGTATTAATAACGCCGGATTTGCCGACTGCCATACCGTCTTTGCTCAGGAAGAACAGATTGCCGCCGATTTTATTATCTTTAACTGCGTTTACAGTACCGTTAATATCAATACGGCTGTTAACAAAGTTAACAAGGTTATCTTTCCATTCACTCCCTTGTTGTGTTTTAAAATACATATTGGCAATTTCGTTAGCACTAAGATTAAACTTATCAAACACGTTAACTGCGGCATTGCCAACAACCTTATCCGCCCAGATATCAGCAACTTTATCATTAATAAGGTTAGTGCCGCCCGGTTTTATAATTTCACCGGCAAAAGCCGTAAAAGGCTGCATAATAAACCCTGCCGCCGTTACGGCAGAAATAATTTTCTGGCTTAACGTATATTTACTTTTGCTGCGCTGAAACTTTCTCGAGATACTCATAAGCCCGTCCCCCTGTTAAAACTGACCGTTAAGCATAAAATGTATGCGGGTTTTATCAACTTCATCTCCGTTAATATCACGCATCAGCGGTATGCCGAGCGTTAAACTTGTATATATTTTGCGGTCGATTGTGCTTTTAATGCCTATGCCGGTGCCTGCCAGCACATGGTCGTCAAAAGCGCTGTCGCCGTAAACTGCACCATAGTCAAAAAAGCAAAAGGCCGATGTTGTTTTGGCTTTGTCAAGCGGTACGCTGTATTCCAGGCTGGCGCTGTAACCGCTGTCGCCGCCAAGATAGCTTTCTTCATATCCGCGTACGCTGTACATGCCGCCGATATAAAACTGTTCGGCACTTGTAAGGTAATCGTCCGGGCTCCACTGGGCATCAAGCCTTGCGCTTAACATCTGCCCGGCCCTGTAAGCCTTTTGCCAGAAGCCGTTAAAAAAATACTTTGAAAAGTTTTCGTTTTCACCGGCGATATCTTCGCTGTCGCCGATACGGAAGTTATGCTTTTGGTAAATGATGCTGCTTGCACCATAGTTAGTCATGCTGAAGCCTGCGGTGTAAGATTTTACAGTATCATCAACCCAGTGTATGCCCAAAAAGTCGGTTTGCGAATTTTGGTAGCCGTAATCCAAAGTTGCTTCCGTACGCAGGGTATCCGTAACCACCAGTGGCTGAATAAGCGAAACGCCGTATGCGTTGGAATGGCCTTTAATGTTGAGGTCTTCCAGTTCGCCGTCGGTAATGTGTACGCTGTTGGTGCTGTACGTTAAGCCCAGCTTGGTGCCGCTGCGCCCGACGGGCACGGTGTACATGGCGCTGAACGATTTGGTGCCGTCGCTGCGCATGCCGCTCATCGTCAGCATATCGCGCCTGCCTGTTAAGCTGCGGTCCGTCCAGAACAGGCCTTCGCGCCATTCGCCGCTCGATTCGCTGCCGGCGTTATCAACATATACATTTATATAATTTTTCTGCGGCTCGTAAGCCGATATTACATAGTCCGTAGTTCCGGGTTCTGCGCCTGCGTGCATGGTAATGCGCAGCTGCACATCATTGGTAGCATTAAAACGCAGAAGGTCATCGTTCAACTCGTTGATATTGCTGATGCTGCCGCGGTCAAGCCCGATGCGCCCGGCAATATAACCGTCATTTGTGCTTTCATTGCCGCTGATATGCACGTTGCCGGTTTTGCCTTCAATAATTTTAATTTCCACCACGCCGTTTTTAATGGTTTGCGGCGGCAGATAAGCCCTGCAGGTTAAATAGCCTTTTTCGCTGTACTGTTCGTTAATGCTGTTTACAATGTCATACAGGCTTTGCAGTGTAACTTCCTGCCCAATATATTTGCCGGTAATTTCTTTAATTTCCGTTTCGGCAAGTACTTCGCTTTTATCTATTTTTACATCGTTCAATACAAATTTAACTGCATTTTCCGGTGCCTGCTGCTGTTCCTGCCCGCTGCCTTCAACTTCGGCACGCTGTTTGGCGCGGTCTTCGGCAATCTGGCGTGCCACGCGCTGGCGTTCCATATATTCACGCGTGCGGTTAAGCTGTACGCCCGGGTCATTGGTGCCGTACTGCGGCGGCGGGTTGTTAACGTCATAAGCATAAGCCGCCGGTGCGGTGATAATGCCTGCCAGCAACAGGCCGGTAATTATTTTTGCAACTTTTCTGGTAGCCATAGCCGTACCTCTTTTCTATCAGTTTTACTGATTTAGCAATTTAATTTTTTGCGTAGCAATCCATTATTATTCATATTAATTTTAGCATATTTGCTTTTGACAAAGTGCAAATGTTTTATTTGCACTTTTATGTCGTAACAATTGTTTACAAAATTACACAAAATGTATTAAACTATATATAAAGCGATGTATTTTAATTGTTTTATAATTTTACGAATAAATGTTGAGGTGGCTGACGTTGCAAAGCATCATTGCGCTTACCAATGACAACAAAACATTCACAGATTTATTTTATTACTGCACGCTGTACGGTTACCGCTTTAAAATAACCGGCAGCACGGAAGAAGCGCTGGCGTATTTTGCGCAGCACCGCAGCAGTGTTTTTATTGTAGAATGTTCGGATATGGAACAGAACTTTTTAAAATTTGCGCGGCACTTATCGCCAAGTCTATCCGTTATGGCTATCTGTGACGGGGGGGTGGACGAAGAAGTTGCTGTACTGGCTTTTAAAAACGGAGCGGACAGTGTTTTGCGTTTGCCCTGCGGCAACCGCGAATTTTATTACCGCCTGCGCAACTTTTTAAGATTGCTTAATTTAAACACCGGGCAGGAAAGCGTGCAGTTTATCACGCTGGGGCCGCTTAAAATTTACCCGCAGAACAACCAGGTAATGTTTGGCGATGAGTTTGTGCCGCTGACATCGACGGAGTTTAAACTGCTGATGCTGTTTATTAACAAGCTTAACCAGATTATTGCAAGCGAAGAACTGTACCTGCGGATGTACGAAACGGACGAACTGCAATATACCAGCCGCGTGCTGGGCGTACACATCAGCAAGCTGCGACATAAACTGCGCCTAAACGATTTGCCGTACCTTCAGCTTGCCAATATTCACGGTAAGGGTTATTCCTTAAAATATACCCCAGAAACGGAGAACCGGAACAATGGATAAAACTACCAGAAATAATTTTAGCCGCGAAGCAATAAAACTTGCAGAACAGGCCTTAATTACTTATTTTGTAGACGGCAGCACCGAAAAAGTTCTGCAATTTTTCTCCAACACCTGCAGCAGTTGGATTGGCTGGGGTAAAGAGGAAATTTACCCTACTTATAATGATGTTTTTAATACCTTTATCCGCCGCGTTGACGATATTCCGCAAAATATTATCGAAGACATGCACTCGCAGGTATTATTTGAAAGCCAAGACTTCTGCATTGTTTTTGTTGCATGCAGCATAAAGTCCCAACCGCAAACCGGCCTTTTACTTAACGAAGCAGCACGTTTTACTTTTGTTATCCGCAAAGAAAATGAGGGGTTAAAAATAGTACATCTTCATTTCTCAGCGGCATGGAACGAACTTAACCCTGGCGAAGTATACCCGGTTGCCAAAGGCAGCACCGAGTTTTATAAAAACGAACTGCAAATGGAAAAACCTGGTACGCCCTCATTCGTTGCAGCCAACACACCCAACGGTTTAAAATGCTGCCTGGCGCAAAAAAATTATCCGGCAGTGTACATTAATAAAGCTTTGTACAAACTGGCCGGTTATAAAAGTATGACAGAAATGCTGATTGCCACCGGCGGCGATATTAAAAATATGATTTATGCAGCCGACCTGCCAAAAGTAAAACGCATTATGGCGGCGCACTGCGGCGAAGTGCCCTACACCATTAACTACCGCCTGCTGCGTAAGGACGGCACCGCCATTTGGGTGTTGGAACGCGGGCAGTTTACAGCAACCGACGGCCCTGATGATTATTTTATCTGTTCCATAGCGCCGCTTTTGCCGGACCAGAACGAATTTAACTATGGCACGCTGCTTGATTACAGCGAAATAGAAAATGCCCAGATACCCATGGACCTGTACTTTAAAACGGCGCTTAAAATTATTGAGCAGCATGACGAAAAAACTGCCGCAGTTAAACTTTTAAAACTTTGCTGCAGCATGGCACAAATTTCCGGAGCTTTTATTAAAGACATCAGCCGCAGCGGCGAATATATGCCGGTAGTGGCAAAATATTTTAACGGCAGCGATGGTTTTGTAAACCTTTTAAAATGCACACCCGAAGACATTGCCAGCCGCTTTAACAGCCATGGCTTGAACCAGTGCGGCAACACAGGGCTTTTGCCAAAAGTATATAAAGATAAATTAGACAAGCTTGGTGTTAAGGCTTATTTAAGCAAAACCATTATGTGCGGCGGCAAAGCAGAATACGTACTCACATTTGTATCCCTTGGCATGCCGCACAGCTGGACGGAAAGCGAAAAAGACCTGATTACGCAAACAGCACGCATTTTGGCATTGCTATTTAAAACAAACAGCCCAGATACAATTTAATACACCCAGATACGCAAAAATCCCACGGAAAATTCCGTGGGATTTTTATTGTACGGTTTAACTTATTAGCTTTTAAAGTTTTAACAGCAATTAAAATGCCGGTACAACAGCGCCTTTATAGGTTTCTTCAATGAATTTTTTAACTTCGGGGCTGGTGAGGGCTTTAGCCAGTTTTTGCAGTTCGGGGCGGTTTTCGTCGCCTTTGCGGATTGCAACTACGTTAGCGTACGGAGATTCTTTAGGTTCGGTAAAGAGGGAATCTTTAACCGGGTTCAGTTTTGCTTCCATTGCAAAGTTGGAGTTGATTACGGAATAATCAACATCGTTCATGGAACGCGGCAGGAGAGCTGCTTCGATTTCCACAATTTCAATATTTTTTGGGTTGTCTACAATGTCGCCGGGAGTTGCGGTAATGGTTACGCCGTCTTTAAGTTTTAAAAGGTTGGCGCTTTGCAGAAGCATCAGTGCGCGGCCGCCGTTGGTCGGGTCGTTAGGAATGGCAATTTTTGCGCCCTGCGGCAGTTCGTCAAGAGATTTGTATTTTGTGGAATAAATGCCCATAGGCTCGATATGCACTTTGGTTAAAGTTACCAGCGGCATGTTGCGTTCTTTGGCAAATTCTTCAAGATACGGAATATGCTGGAAGAAGTTAGCGTCAATTTCTTTGTCGTTCAAAGAAAGGTTCGGTTTTACATAATCGCTGAACTCGATAATTTGCAGGTCAACACCTTCTTTGGCAAGCTGCGGTTTAACAAAGTTCAAAAGTTCTGCATGGGGCACCGGGGTTGCGCCAACTTTCAGCACGGTTTTGCCGCCTTCGGATTTGGTTTCGCTGCCGCCGCAGCCGGCAATTAAAAGAGCCAGCACCAAAACGGAGCAAAGGACTAACAGGATTTTTTTCATCTTTACATCTCTCCTTTTAAATTTTACACACTACTTACTGGCAATAACGAAAGCAATAAAAAAACTCTTTCCGAGGAAAGAGCATATACTTTACTTTCCTCTCATCTATCAGGAGTTAGCACCATGGCACAGCCTGGTTGCCGGGTTTCATTGGGCCTGTCCCTCAACCGCTCTCGATAAGAGTGTGTTTGTTAAGATGAAATTATAATACAGCAATCGCAAGATATTGTCAACAAAATTTTACAATTTTTACAGCTTTGTTTACGCTTTATGGCGCGTGCAGCAAATTTTACTGCAAATTGTAAATAAATTAACATTTTATTGGCGCGCTTAATTTACGCAAAAACAAAAACCGGCCAAAGCCGGTTTATTGTTTAATATGCTGTTATTCCTTGCTGTATTTGGCAATGCCGACTTTGTAAAAATCGTTGCCTTCGGCATCTATGCACACAATCGCGGGAAAATCCTCCACTTCGTAACGGCGGATGGCTTCCGGCCCCAAATCTTCATAGGCAATCATTTCTTCGCCTTTAATGGACTGGGAAATTACCGCCGCCGCACCGCCAACGGCTACAAAATACACTGCGCCGTATTTAACACAGGCTTCAACAACTTCTTTGCCGCGCAGGCCTTTGCCAATCATGCCGCGCATACCTTCGGCAATCAGAGCCGGTGTATATTTATCCATGCGCCCGCTGGTGGTCGGCCCGGCACTGCCAACAATTTCGCCCGGTTTGGTAGGCGAAGGGCCAACGTAATAAACAACCTGCCCTTTAATATCAAACGGCAGCGGCCTGCCTTCGGCCATTGCTTCCGTCATGCGTTTGTGCGCAGCGTCGCGCGCTGTGTAAACAGGGCCGGTTATGCGCACAACGTCACCGGCGTGCAGGTCTTTTATGGTTTCTGCCGTTAAGGGCGTGGTAATGTGTTTAATTTTTGCGTCTGTCATTTCTGCGCCCCCTTACAATACGGCATACGCGCGGCGTGCAGCGTGGCAGTTAAGGTTTACAGCCACCGGCAGCGCGCCGATATGCGTCGGTGCGTACTCGATATTTACGGCAGCGGCAGTGGTTGTGCCGCCAAGCCCCGCTGGGCCGATGCCGGTTTTATTAATGCGCTCTAAAAGTTCTTCTTCAAGTTTTGCATAGCGTTCATCACTGTTGTGCTCACCGATGGGGCGCGTCAGCGAATATTTGGCCAGAAGCGCGCATTTTTCCATATTGCCGCCGATACCGACGCCAACCGTTACCGGCGGGCAGGGGTTCGGGCCTGCTTTGCGCACGGTATCAAGAACAAAATCAATTACGCCCTGCACTCCGTCGGCAGGCTTTAACATTTTCATGGCGCCCATGTTTTCGCTGCCGCAGCCTTTGGGGGCAACGGTAATTTTTACTTTATCGCCCGGCACAAGGCGGGTATGAATAATAGCAGGCGTGTTATCCTGCGTATTTTTGCGTTCAAACAGCGGGTCATCAACGGAAGACTTGCGCAGATAGCCTTTGGTGTAGCCTTCCGCCACACCGGCGTTAACGGCTTCTTCCAATGCGCCGCCAGTAAAATGCACTTCCTGCCCAATTTCCAGAAACACCACGGCAAGCCCGGTATCCTGGCACAGGGGCACATCTTTACGTGCGGCAAGTTCCGCATTTTCAATAATGGTTTCCAAAACCTCCCTGCCTAACGGCGATTCTTCCGTACCGCGGGAGGCTTTAAATTTTTCCAGCAAATCCTGCGGCAGATAGTAGCAGGCGTCGCAGCACAGTTTGGCAACGGCTGCCGTAATTTCTTTAACATTTAATTCGCGCATGTCCGCTCCTTATCTGCCAATGCGTTTTAAAGCATTGGCGCGTACAACTTCAGGGTCAACTTTTACGCGGGCCACGCCGGTTTCCATAGCGGCTTTGGCAACCGCTGCGGCAACGGCAGGCGCAACGCGCGGATCAAAAGCGTCCGGCACAACGTAATCGGCGCGCAGGTCTTTTTCGTCAATAAGGTTGGCAATGGCGTAAACCGCTGCAACCTTCATTTCTTCGTTAATGGCTCTTGCTCGCACGTCAATGGCGCCGCGGAACACACCCGGGAACACCGTTACATTGTTAACCTGGTTCGGGCTGTCGCTGCGCCCGGTACCGGCAACTGCCGCACCCGCTGCAATGGCGGCTTCGTAGCTCGTTTCCGGCACAGGGTTGGCAAGCCCAAAAACAATGGCTTTATCCGCCATGCTGCCGATAATTTCTTTAGTAAACAGATTCGGGCCTGATACGCCTACAAGAATGTCCGCACCTTTGGCAACTTCTGTCAGAGTGCCCTTTTCCATGTTCGGGTTGGTAACCTCCGAAAGGTAACGCTGAATTTTATCCAGCTTGGCATCAATGCCTTTATACAAAGCGCCCACACGTTCCACCATAATTACATTCGGAAAGCCCATGCTTACAAACAGCCTGCCGATGGCAGAACCGGCAGCGCCGCAGCCATTTACAACAACTTTAACGTCTTTAATATCTTTTTTTACATAACGCAAAGCGCCCATAACGGCAGAAAGGCACGCAATGGCGGTTCCGTGCTGGTCGTCGTGGAATACCGGAATGTCGCAGATTTCGCGCAGGCGGTCTTCAATTTCATAGCATTTCGGCGAAGAAAAATCTTCAAGGTTAATGCCTGCAAAAGTCGGCTGCAAACGGCGTACCGTTTCAATAATTTCTTCCGGGTCTTTGGTGTCAATGCAGATAGGAATGGCGTCAACGTCGCCAAAGGTTTTAAACAGCACGGCCTTGCCTTCCATAACAGGCATTGCCGCTTCCGGTCCTATATCGCCAAGCCCCAGCACGCGTGTGCCGTCGCTTACAATGGCAACAGTATTGCCGCGGCAGGTATATTCAAACGAAAGCTCTTTATTTTCCTTAATGGCTTTGCAGGGTTCGGCAACGCCCGGCGTATAAGCCAGCGCCAAATCCTCGCGGTTATTAAGCGGCACCTTGCTTGCTACGGCAAGCATGCCATTATGTTCAGCATGAAACTTCAACGCATCTTCTACAAAAGACATAACAAATTACTCCCCTCTGTTTTTATTTAGTGTATACTATATATTTATATTATACACTTTGTTTTTAAAAGAGCAAGCATTTAATTTACGGCTTTGCAAGGCGTATTATTTCTGCGGACGGTTTTTCACCTTCGTTAAGCGTCAGCACGCCAAAGGTAGGCCCGTCCATGCTGCGCGGGCACGAAGGGCTGCCGGGGTTCACCAAAAGCACATCGCCGTACCATTTTACAAGCGGCACATGCGTATGGCCGAAAACAACAATGTCCGCCTCCAGGCGGTGCGCCCACCACACCAGTTCCTGCGGGCTGCCGCCGTGCAGATAACGGTGCCCGTGAGCCAGCCAGATGTTAAAGCCCTGCAAATATAAAAATTCGTCTACGTTAAAATCCGTTTCGCCCGCGTCGCAGTTACCGCACACAGCCGTTACTTCAAGCCCGGTCTGGCTTTTAAGGTACAGGCTGTCGCGCGCGTAATCGCCGGTATGCAGCCACTGTTCCACCGGCGGGGCAGCGGCAATAACGCGGCGCAGGTTCTGCATGCTTCCGTGGGTATCTCCGGTTAAACCTATTTTCATTTTATTTTCTTCCAGTTGGCAATCAGTTTTTTAACAGCTTTGCCGCGGTGGCTGATTTTATTTTTTTCTTCCGGCGTTGCTTCGCCAAGCCCCATGTGCAGCTCGGTAGACCAAAACAGCGGGTCATACCCGAAGCCGTTATTGCCCAAAGGCTCGTGCAGCAGCATGCCTTCGCAGATGCCGTCCGTTTCCACAAGCACCTTGCCGGAGGCATCAGCCACGCACAAAGCGCAGCGGAAACGGCAGGTACGTTTAACCTGCAATTTCATGTTTGCCAAAAGTAAATCGTTGTTTTCCTTGTCGGTTGCCTTTTCGCCGGCGTAACGTGCGCTGCGCACCCCCGGTTCGCCGTCCAGCGCCTGCACTTCAAGCCCGCTGTCGTCGGCAATGCATGTCATGCCGGTTGCCTTGGCATAGTATGTTGCTTTTAAACGCGCATTGGCGGCAAAAGTACGCCCGTTTTCTTCCGGTGCTTCAATGCCGGGCCACTCGGCAAGGTAATGCAGTTCAACCTCCATATCTTTTAACATTTCCTTAAATTCTTCCAGTTTGCCCGGGTTGCTTGTAGCTATTACAATTTCTTTCACTTTATAAACTCCAATCTTCCGTTAAATTGTTTCCACAACGCCCGTATCGGGGTGCTGCAATAAAATATATTTATATTCACAGCTTTGCTTGGCGCGCAGTGCGTCATCATAAGCCGCTTTTTTACAGTTTTCACAGGTATCGCGCAAAAGGCAAACTACATAAGCGCTCTGGTCGCCGTAACGGGTGCCGCGCGCATTAGTGGCAACAGTTATATACCCGCTGCAGTTTTTGCAGTAGTGCGCTGTTTCCAGCTGCTCCTCGCGGATGCCTTCCTCGTCATAATAAACTCCTTTGCGCCGCTGCCATCTGCCGCCGCATTTATCAAGCAGCATTCTGCCAACCTCCCTGCGCGTACGCCAGATGTTGCCCACCTGCTCAATAAGCTGTTCCACGCGCGTCATGCAGCGCGGGTCGGGCCTGCGCAGGGCGCTGATATCCGGCTCAATAACCTTGCTGTAATCCATTTCTGCCATGGCAAGAATTATGCCGGTGTTAACATAAGGCAGCGCCGCTTCGATAGAATAGCCGCCTTCCAAAACGGCAATATCCGCCTTTAACTTATCTGCCAGTGCCGCATAGCCGTGTGCCGTAACGCTCATGGAAGCGAGCGGGTCGCTGAAATGGTTATCCTGCCCGGCAGAATTAATGATAAGTTCCGGTTCAAAATCGTCCAGTATCGGTTTTATCAGCCCGTCAAACAGGCGGTGTACTTCCTTATCGCCGCTGCCGGGTAAAAGCGGCAGGTTGATGTTATAGCCCCACGCCGCCGGGCTGCCTGCTTCATCCGGAAAGCCCGTGCCCGGGTACAGCGTGCGCCCGTCCTGATGGAACGAAATATAAAGCACGTTGGGGTCGTGGTAAAAAATATCCTGGCTGCCGTCGCCGTGGTGTACGTCCGTATCGACAACGGCAATTTTTTTTATGCCGTAGCGGCTCCGCAAATATTCAACCATTACGGCTTCAATATTAATGGTGCAAAAACCGCGGATGCCATGCACAATACGCATGGCGTGGTGTCCCGGCGGGCGGACAAGCGCAAACGCACGCTTAACTTCGCCGCTCATTACAGCGTCGGCCGCCGTCATGCACCCTCCGGCGGAGGCAAGATGTGCAGGCGTAATCAGCTTTGCTATTGAAGGCACACCGATGTGGGCGCGCTGCAAATCGTTAATTTCCGCCATGCGCAGGCGGTATTCGCGTATTTCGGGGCGGTCAAACAGCCCTTCTTCCGTCAGCTGGTCGCGCGTATATAACAGCCTTTCCTGGCGCTCCGGATGCCCGGGGCTGATCATCCAGTCAAAAGCTGGGAAAAACACAAGTCCTAAATTTGCCTGTTTCAAAATGCCACCTCCCTGCCGGTAATTTTATACAAAATGCCGGGTTTAAGCTGCATGCGCAGGTAAATAATTTCGCCGGTATCGTAATAACCGTGCACCGTGCGGAAATATTCGCGGCTGATAACTTCGGTTTCGCTGCTCTCCATCTGCCAGCCGCCTGCTTTTTCGTGCAGCCAGGCGCTTAAAATTTCTTCTGCCGCCTGCATATTAAAGCGTTTGGGCAGGCGTTCGCGTTTGCCGCTTTCCGGAATTAAATAATAACCTTCGGTAGTATCGGCACGCAGGCTTGCCGCCACTGTCGGCCTTGCCAGTGCCGCACCGATGGCGTTTGCCACCATGCCGCCGGGCGGAATTACAACCGGCAGCCCCATGCGCCTGCCAAGAGCGTGAATAAGCCCCGGCGCACCGCCACCGACGCCTACAAGCTGCTGCGGAACAAAATCGCTGCCGTTTAAAACATCGCTTACCGTATAAACAGGCTGAATGCTCCACTCGTGCAGCATATCTTTAATAGCGTTTTCAATAACGTCCAGTGCCGCGTCCAAAACAGCCTGCGCCGCCATCTCAGGCGATTCGCCTTCGTGGCACAATACGCCCAAAGCCTTAAAGGAAGCACCGGCATCGCCGAACGAAGCAAGCCCCAGCACAATCAGCGCATCTGCCAAAGTTGCCGCCGCGCCGCCTAACGCTGCCGCGCGCCCGGCACGCTCCGGCCCAACCTTAAAGCCCTGCGGCAGTTTTGTTATGGCACTGTCGCCGCCAATACCCACGCTGCGCATATGGAAAGAACGCACCGCCGTCGGGTATCTGCCAATCATTGCGCCTTTTTTCGCCAAAAGAGGCTCACCGTTATCCCAAAAGGCAATATCGGTTGTAGTGCCGCCAACATCAAGCGAAATACACTTGCCCTCAGGCGCCGCGCCGAGCGCTTCAATGCCCAGCACGCTTGCCGCCGGGCCCGTAAATACCGCTTCAACAGGCTGCTTAAGCGCCGCCTCCAAAGGCAGCGTGCCGCCGTCGGCCTTTAAAATCTGCACCGGCGCGGTAATATTGCGCTTCTTCAGCGCCCATTCCACCTGCTTGCCGAAAGCTTCAAAGGTTTTATCTACCGCCGCCGCAAAATACGCGCTGTTGGTGCGGCGTATAAAATTCAGCTCGCCGCTGAGTTCCGAACCCAAAAATACTTTTTTATACCCGCTCTTTTTTAATTCGTGCGCCAGCACATATTCGTTTTCAGGGTTACGCACAGCAAATTTGCCGCTTACCGCCGCTGCCTGCACGCCGGAAGGTTTATCCAAAAGCCCGTAGTGTTTGTTAAACTCGGTACGCGCCGCAATTTTGCCGCGGTGGTCAACATAGCCGCTTACAAGATACGGTTCTACCGGAAAGCACCCTTTTACGTTCATGCCAGGGCCGGTCATTACTGCCAAAAATACCGGCTGCGTCTTACCTTCCGTAAGCGCATTGGTAACAATGGTGCTGCTTATAACCACACGCTCAATCTTCGCCGCGTCCGCGCCGTCCATAACGGCGTCCAGTGCCGCCAGTATGCCGCGCAGCACCTCGCCGTGCGTTGTAGGGCGCTTGGCCTGCGCATGCACAACACCGTTATCTACCAAAACGGCATCCGTAAAAGTGCCGCCAACATCTATACCTAAAAGCATAATCTCACCTCTTTCCGTAAGACTCAACGTGTAATAATTCAATATGCAGGCAAAAAATACCTGCCTGCTATGAATATTTGCTTTTATTTTTACCGTTTTTCTTATTAAATATTGCTAAAAACCCAATGCCGCATTTCACTGTGTCGTACTTTTATTTTATTGATTATACATAGCCGCACAAATATTAACTACGCACCATAATGCAAATTGTTCACTAAAAACGAACATAACATATAGCTAAAGCATCAAAAAATTCACCTTTGCTGTCTTGACAAGAGAGTAAAGCTATGCTAACATATAACAAATAAGATTTACTATTTAGTTTCTTCACGCATTTGGAAAGGAAAATTACAATGACTGCCTCTAATGACAGTGACCCTCACCGAAAGAACGGTGCTAAAAATTTAAAATTACTTTTTTCAGGCATAACCTGCGTCCTTTAAGGGCTGCAGGCTATGCCTTTTTCTCTGCCAAAAGAGCGTACAGCGCACAAAATAAAATTAAATTTATGAAAGGAGTGATGAATCCTTTATGGATTATCACAGTAAAAACACCCACGCACAAAATTTAGAACAAGTTTACCACACCTTGCAAGGTTCTGCTAAAGGGCTTAGCGATGTGCAGGCAGCAGAACGCCTGAAACAGTACGGTTACAACGAGCTTAAAGCCAAGCCGCCAAAAGCTATTACGGCGATGCTTAAAGAACAAATTACTGACCCGATGGTATTGATTCTTGTCGCCGCCGCAGGATTATCATTTTTACTTGGCGAAACAATTGAAGCGGCAGTAATTTTTACTATCGTTATAGTTAATGCTTTTATTGGTATTGTACAGGAGAAAAAGGCACAATCCGCACTTGAAGCGCTGCGCGGCATATCAGCACCCACAGCGCGCGTACTGCGCGATGGCGAAGAAAGCGTTATACCGGCAAAAGAAGTCGTACCCGGTGACATTGTGTTTTTAAGAGACGGCGATATGGTTCCCGCCGACCTGCGCCTGATTGACAGCGTTAATTTGCAAATACAGGAAGCTTCTTTGACCGGCGAATCCGTAGCCTCCACGAAAGACGCTGCCGCCATACTTAAAGAAGAGTGCCCTCTTGGCGACCGTGTTAATATGGCTTATGCTTCTGGCATTGTAACCTATGGGCGAGCCACTGGTATTGCTGCTGCTACCGGTATGCACACCGAAGTCGGCAGCATTGCCGCATTACTGGACGGACAAGACGAATTTGACACACCGCTGAAACGCAAACTGAATGCCGCCGGTAAAGCATTAACCATAGCGGGCCTTATCGTTTGCGTGCTCATCTTCGCACTTGGCGCATTTTATGACAGACCGCTGGTACCGCAGTTTTTAATTGCCGTTTCGCTTGCTATTTCCATTATCCCGGAAGGCTTGCCCGCAACTGCAACCATCGTAATGGCACTTGGCGTACAACGTATGGCTAAAAAGAACGCACTGGTACGCAAACTCCCCTCCGTTGAAACACTCGGCAGCGCAACCGTAATCTGTACGGATAAAACCGGCACATTAACGCTGAACAAAATGACAGTAACGCAGCTTGCCATGAACGGCGATTTTAACAAACAAACTGCCGTAGAAGCTGATGCCGCAGCTATGAAGCACCCCGAAGTTTACCGCGAACTTATTTTTGCCGCCGCACTTTGTAATGACGCCAGCTTCGACCCTGACCGCAAAGGTGAAATTATCGGCGACCCAACGGAAGGTGCGTTAATTTACCTGGCTCAAAAATTTGGCGTTAACCATGATGATTTAGAGAATAAATACCCTCGCTTATTTGAACAACCGTTTGACTCCGCACGCAAACGCATGACAACGGTACATAACATCAATGGGCAGCTTACCGCTTATACCAAAGGCGCTGTAGATGAAATGCTTCCGCTGTGCACGCATATTTTAACGGCACAGGGTGTACGCACAATTACAAATAAAGACAAAGAAGCTATACTTGCGCTTGCCACTAAAATGTCGCAGCAGGCTTTGCGTGTGCTTGGTTTTGCCAGTAAAACGCTTACTGCCGTACCGCAAAACAGCAGTGAAAATCTTGAACACACTTTAACCTTTACCGGCATTGCCGGTATGATAGACCCGCCGCGTAAAGAAGTTGCCGCCGCCGTACGTACCTGCCGCGAAGCCGGTATCCGCACAATAATGATTACAGGTGACCACGAAATAACGGCGGCTGCCATTGCCCAAGAACTCGGCATCTGTCACAGTGGCAATGAAATTATCAGCGGTAGCAGGCTTAATGCCATGACCGATGCTGAACTTGACCTTGCAGTAAAAAAAGCTGCTGTTTTTGCGCGCGTATCCCCTACCGATAAACTGCGCATTATTCAAGCGTTAAAACGCAACGGCGAAATTACCGCCATGACCGGTGACGGCGTTAACGACTCCCCAGCTTTAAAAGCTGCCGACATTGGCGTTGCCATGGGCATTACCGGTACTGACGTTGCTAAAACTTCTTCGGATATGATACTTTTAGACGACAGCTTTACCACTATTGCTTATGCAATTAAAGAAGGCCGCCGCGTATACCGCAACCTACAAAAAGTAATTCAGTTTTTACTGGCAGGCAACATTGCCGAAATTACAACGCTGTTTATTGCCACTCTTTTTAACTGGAACGCTCCGCTTTTAGCAGTACACATTTTATGGGTTAACCTTGCCACAGCCACGCTGCCTGCGCTTGCATTAGGCGTAGACCCGGCAAGCAAAAATATAATGAAGCATAAACCTGTAAAAAGCGGCACGCTGTTTGAAAAAGACTTGCTGACTCGCGTGGCTGTACAAGGTATTTTTGTGGCTATCCTTACATTAACGGCTTACCATATCGGCAGCAGCACATTAAGCCACGCCGTCGGTCAAACCATGGCGTTTTGCGTACTTGCGTTTTCGCAGTTATTGCGTTCTTTAAACCAACGCTCTAACACTGAATATATCTTGGTACGTGCCGAAGGGCATAACCCTTGGCTGTGGCTGAGCTTTACTGCCAGCGTTGCATTGATGGCTGCCATTTTACTAATACCTGTCTTGCAGCAAGCGTTTAAACTTACCGCTTTAAGCTGCGATATGTGGTTTGTTGTTTTTGCGCTCTCCCTGCTTTCGATAGTACAGATTGAAGTTTGTAAACTTATCGCCAAGATTTTAAAACGTGCAGTTTAATACTAATTTAATCTGTATGTGTTATTATAAAAATAAAAACAAGGCGCAGCCGGAAAGGAGGAAGGATGATGGCTTACCTGGCAGAACTTGACACACGCCTTTTGCTTTACATACAGGATTCTTTGCGTTATGAACCGCTGCACACCTTCTGGCGCGGCATAAGCTTTTTGGGCGATTTGGGCTGGTTTTGGATTTTTACGGGCATTCTTCTTGCGCTTAATTCCAAAACGCGCACCGCAGGCATAACCGCCATTGCCGCGCTTGTGTTAAGCACGTTTATCAGCAACGTTATTTTAAAAAACGCCGTTATGCGCCCGCGCCCGTTTGAGGTGCTGCCGCAGATTATTCCGCTCATTACGCACGCTTCGGGCTACTCCTTTCCTTCCGGGCACACCACCGCCGCCTTTGCCTGCGCTTTTGTGTATTACAAACTGCTGCCCAAATTTTTCGGCCTACCCATTATGCTGCTGGCTGTAATGGTTGCCTTTTCGCGCCTGTACCTTGGCGTGCATTACCCGCTTGATGTTTTGGGCGGCATTGTTACGGCTTGGTTTGGCAGCATGCTTGCAATTAAATCGCTGCACCGCTTCAAACAAAATTAAAATGCCGCTCCGGCGGCTTTTTTTATTTTGGCTTCCTCTATCAAAAATATTGTATACAATTTTGTTTTTTATTATTTTTTTGATATAATACAAATTTGTTATAATATATTTTTTACATATTTAGGAGGCTTTATAATGAAGTTATCAACAAGAATTATGGCAGCACTGGTGCTTGGCGTTGTTGCCGGGCTGCTGCTTGGCGCAGACGGGGCCGAATTTGCCAAAACGTGGATTGCCCCCTTCGGCGCTATTTTTATGAACATGATTAAAATGACAATCGTGCCGATGGTTTTTGCTTCACTAGTTATGGGCATGTGCAGCCTGGGCGATATTAAAAAAATCCGCCGCATCGGTATGAAAACCGTTATTTACTACCTTGTAACAACAGCCTTTGCCATTGTGCTGGGCCTTATTTTGGGCAGCGTAATTGAGCCGGGCGCAGGCATGAACCTGCCCGCCGAAGGGCTTGTTGCATCCGCCAAAGACGCACCGCCTTTAATGCAGGTTATTGTTAATATTTTCCCCACCAACCCGATAGAATCCATGCTGAAGGCAGATATGCTGCAAATTATCGTTTTTGCACTGTTCCTCGGCCTTGGCATTTCCATGGTTGGCGAACCTGCCGATACTTTTAAAAACACCATCAACGGCCTTGCCGAAGTATCTTACAAAATTGTAGGCATTATTATGGACTTTGCCCCCATCGGCGTATTCGGTCTGATTACCCCGGTAGTTGCTTCCAACGGCCCGGCCGTGCTGCTGCCGCTGTTAAAAGTTATCGTTGCCGTCTACCTTGGCTGCTTTTTGCACGCTGTATTTGTATATGGCGGCATGCTGAAAGTTATCGGCAAATTCAGCCCGCTTAAATTCTTTAAAGGCCTTGCACCGGCGCAGCTGCTTGCTTTTACAAGCTGCTCGTCCAACGGTACTTTACCGGTAAACCTTGCCTGCGTGCAGAAAATGGGCGTTTCCAAAGAAGTTTCCAGCTTTGTGCTGCCGCTCGGCGCAACCATTAATATGGACGGCACCGCAGTTTACCAGGGCGTATGCGCTTTGTTTGTTGCCCAGCTTTACGGCGTAGACCTTAACTCTGCCCAGATGCTTACCATCGTGCTTACCGGCACACTGGCATCTATCGGCACAGCAGGCGTACCGGGCGCAGGTTTCATCATGCTTACCATGATTTTAACCGCCGTTGGCCTGCCGCTTGAAGGCTCTGCCCTTATCGCCGGTATCGACCGTATCCTTGATATGCCGCGTACCTGCGTTAACATCACCGGTGACGCTGTAGTTTCCTTCCTTGTAGACAAGGGCGAAAAAGATATTGAAGCACGCACCGGCGTTAAATTGGTACATTAATACAGCAAGTTAAAAATTCAGGCATGGATTTTTCGTCCATGCCTTTTTGTTTGCAGGCAAAATTTTTATCCGCAGCGGCGGCAGGCTTTTTGCTGCGCACGGCGAAGTATTACAGCAGCAATAATTTTTACGATTGTGAGGTGTAATTATGAAACAGGGTTATTTTAATACGGCCGACAGTGCCCATTTGTATTACGAAGTGCGCGGCACCGGGCGCCCGCTGGTGTTAATTCACGGCTGGCAGTGCTCGCACGTATTCTGGCAGCGCAACGTGGATGAACTTGCCAGGGATTTTACCGTTGTTACGCTGGACCTGCGCGGGCACGGCAACTCCTCCAAAGGGCTGCACGGCATTACCATTAAACAGTTTGCCTGTGATGTTTATGACTTAATTAACTACCTCGATTTAAAAGACGCCGTTGTTATGGGCTGGTCCATGGGCGGGCCGATTGTGCTTTCGTATTTTGACCAGTTCGGGCAGGAACAGATTAAAGGCCTCGGCCTGATTGACATGACGCCGTTCCCCTTCAGCCCCGAACCGTGGAATACGCAGGGGCTGCACGGCTACAATATGGACGGCTTTAACGTTATTGCCCAGCGCCTTGCGTATGACCGCGAAGCATATTTTGAAACCTTTGCCAATAATATTTTTAAAGACGGCAAACGCCCTGCCGGAACAGACTGGGTAATTGAGGAATTCAGAAAACTGCCGCCATGGATTTCGGCAGCAATTTATTCGGATTACCTTTCCAGCGATTTTACGGGTGTACTGCCCACCATTGACGTGCCCGTAATTGTTATGAACGCCGACGGCCCGGTATTTACCGCAGGCATTAAACAGGGGCAGCACATTGCAGCGCAGCTTCCTTACGGCCAGTTTGAAGCCTTTACGGAAAGCGGGCATATGCTGTTTTATGAAGAAGCAGCTAAATTTAACGCATTAGTGCGCTATTTTGTTACTAAATGCAACGCATAGGAGGTTAGCGGCAGCGCCGCAGATTGATAATGAAATTAGTTTTACAGCGTGTTAAAAAAGGCAGTGTTGCCATTGACGGAAAAATTAAAGGCAGCATTGGCTGCGGCTTTGTTGCACTTGTGGGCTTTGGCCCGAATGATGACAGCAGCGTTTTGGCGCCCATGGCAGATAAAATGCTGAACCTGCGTGTTTTTGAAGATGACGCGGGCAAAATGAATTTAAGTTTGCTGGATGTAGGCGGCAGCGTGCTTTCCATATCACAGTTTACGCTGTACGCCTCCTGCCGCCATGGCAGGCGTCCCAGTTTCAGCGGCGCGGCAGAACCGGGGCTTGCTTCCCGCCTGTATGATGAATTTAACGCCATTACCGCCGCTAAAGGAGTGGACGTGCAAACCGGCGAATTTGGTGCGGAAATGCTGGTAGAAATACACAACGACGGGCCTGTTACCATAATTTTAGACAGCGATACCGATTTGGCAAAAACAAAATAAATACGCAGCAAAAAGAGGGTATACCGCAAAGGATATGCCCTCTTTTATTTATGCCTGCAAGTATTTTATGTCAAGCTGGCGGCAGCACCAGCAGCAGCGTGCCTATAACAAGGCACAGCAGCCCGAATGTGCTTCTGACCGTTAATTTTTCGCCAAAAAGCGCCCCTGCCCGCCTGTACTTTAAGCTATATTGTGGCGCGCCGCTTCGGCAAATTCCGGGTTATCGTAAATATTGCCGATAACCGTAAAGCCGTTGCCGTTGGCGCGCAGGTTATCCAGAAACTGCACGGCATTAATGGTAAAAATACCGTCGGCAGCCACCCTGAACCCTTCATGGGTTTCTTCAATAAGCATAACATCATGCGCGCAGGCGTTGTCTGAAGTCTGCTTTTTGGCAACCGGTACATTAAACCGTACATAATCACCTGCAAACACTGGCATGCCTTCGCTGTCTTCCACGCCGGTGCAAAGCCCCAGCGTATTTCTTTCAATGCCTACGGTTTCAATAAGATGCCCTTTTATATCAACACCATCCACTTTTTTACTCATCTCGCAGATAGCAGCGTCGTCCGGAATCATGCACGCTCCGTCCAGCAGCGGCAGGTAAATTCCGTAAACCCAGCTGCCGTTGTCAGTTCTTTTGGCGCGGTAAAAATTATCCATGACTGTCCCCCATTCACAAACAAATTTAAGTTATCTTTTTACGCTTTTATTGTAACGGCAAAAGCTGAAATTTATATTAAAACAATGTTAAGTTTTGGCTGTCAGGCGCTTTTTAAAATATACCAGCCGCCTTTTTCGCCGGTTACCAGCCATTTGCCGTTACTGCCGTTTAAAAATTTCCCGGCCTCGTTCTTTTTTACCAAAAGCAGCTGCCCGCGCCAGCCGAACGAGTTAATGCCTTCAAAGGGCATTACGTTTTTTACCTTCCAGCTGTACGCTTTGGGCGCAAAGTTTGCCAGGTCTTCATCGGGCACCAGCTTAATAATTTTTTTGCCGGAATAGAACACTGCCGACGTGGAATATTTGCCGTACACGCCAATTTCATCAACCGCACGGTAGCTCTGCGCAAGTTCCAGCCCAATTTCCTTATCGGAACGCAGGCTGCTGAACGGCACAGCAACTTCGTTAATAAGCAGCAGGTTAAAAGCAAGCGCCGTTACGGCGATAACGCCTGCGGCCGTAAGCCCGTTTTCAAGGCTGATGCTTATCCAGCTGATGCCGATAACGGCAAGCACCGCCGCGCCGATTAAAATTACCGTACCAATGCTGATGATACTGTTCCACCAGCACCACAGCGCGCCGCCAAACAGGGCAATGTAAATAAGGTCGCGCACAATTAAAGTGCCTGCCGTTACGGCGTTCCACTTCTTTTCCGAAAGGTATTTACCCAAAAGCAATGCCAGAGGAAACAGCATTGGGTAGGTATAAGTTAAATACTTGGTTGCCATGTTCTGGAAGAAAAAGAACACCGTTGCCGCCCAGATGAGCAGAAAACCAGTTTTTTCATCCGGCCTGCGCCATTTGCCGTCTTCCCGCAGGGCGCGCCACAAAAAGCGCGGCAGCAGCCCGCTCCACGGAAAGAGTGCCAGAAGCAGCACCAGAGTATAATAGTAAAACACATTATCGCGCGGATGTTCGGAAACAATGGCGCGCAAAAAATTATGCGTGCCGAAGAACTGGTCTATAAACGCGCTGCCATGCAGGTTATACATTGCCACATACCACGGTGCGGCAATTAAAAAGAACAACAGCCCGCCGCTGAAAACCTTCATGTTTTTAATTTCGCACCAGCCGCGGGTAAAAACCAGAAACAGCACCATAATAAGGCCCGGCAGCAAAAACCCGATTGGCCCTTTGGTTAAGGTTGCCAGCGCCATGCCTATATACATGCCGTAATAGTAATTTTTCTGCTGCGTGCTGTACCCAAGGTAGAAAAACACCAGCGCCATGCTGAAAAAGAAAAACAGCGTGCTGTCGGTAATAACCTATTTGCTGATGAGGAAAAACTCCGTGCTGGTCATTAAAATAACGCCGCTCCAGAACGCAGTTTTTTCGCCGTAAAGTTTTTTGGCGGCGTAAACCAGCAGCCCAAGCCCTGCCATGCCAAACAGCGCAGGGAAAAAGCGTGCGGCAAATTCGTTAAAGCCAAAAATTTTAAAACCTGCCGCCGTAAGCCAGTAAAAAAATACCGGCTTGTCATACCAGTAATTGCCGTAAATCTGCGGCGAAATCCAGTCGCCGCTCAAAACCATTTCTTTGGCCGTCAGCGCATAGTTCGATTCCACGGAATCGGTAATCCACAGCTGCCCGTTGCCAAAAAACAAAAGCAGCGCCGCCAGGCCCCAAAATAACCACCATCCATAACGTCTCATAAAAAATCAACTCCCTAACTTCAGCTTGTCTTAATTGTACTTAAAGCCAATTAAACAAAACTGAAACAGGGAGTTAGTTATATGAAACCAATCTTAAATTTCAGCGGTACAACGGCAAACGTACCGTAAAAATGCTTCCGTGCGGGCTGCGCGGCTTAACGCTTACCGTTCCGCCGTGGCGCACCACAATTATGCGGGCAATGTTAAGCCCAAGCCCAAATCCGCCTGCCGCACGCGAACGTGCCTTATCGACGCGGTAAAAGCGTTCAAAAATTTTCTGCGCGTCGCTTTCGCTGATGCCTATGCCTTCATCCATTACTTTTATAACGGCGTGCATGGAATCGGCGTCAACCGTAACCGTGATTGTGCCGCTTTCCGAATACTTAATGGCATTATCGATAAAAATTATAAGCAGCTGCTCCATTTTATTCTTATCGCCAAGTATGAACACCTGCGGCGCGTCACCGGCAGCATATTCCAGCCCCAGCCCTTTTTTGGCTGCCAGCGGGCGCATTTTATTGCATACCTTAACGGCAACCTCCGTTAAATCTACCTTGGCACGGGCCAGCGGCGTATTTTCTTCGTCGCCGCGCGCCAAAGTCAATAACGCTTCAATAAGCCTCGTCATATACTTTGTTTCGTGCTGCATATCGCGCAGAACCTCCTGCGCAAAGCCGCTCAGCTTGCTTTCATCGTCATTTTGCAAACTTTCCACGCCAAGGCTCAGCACAGTAAGCGGCGTGCGCAGTTCATGCGAAGCGTCGGCGGCAAATTCATGCTCGCGCGCAAATAAAATTTCCAGCGGCTTAATGTTTTTGGCAGCCATATAATAGCCGCCGCCTGCCGCCAGCATAATGCACACCGCACACAGCAAAAACAAAAAGTACATGCCGTCCACGGCCATGTCGTAATAATCTTCCAAATTTAAAAAGGTGTACAGGCGTGCCTGAATCTGCCCGTTTTCCCAAAAAGTACAGCCGCCTGCCAGAAAGAAGTGCAAGGTGCCATTTTTATCCCTGAAATACAGCAGCTCCGTTTCGTTCTCAGGCTCTGGCCACGATGCACGGATTGCGGTTAATGCCGCTGCGTAAGGGCTGTCCGTCATCTGGTCAATAATGATATTGCCGTCAGCGTCATACATCAGCGACATCATTTCGCCTTTTTTTACAAGCGCCGGGTCTACCGGCAGTTCGCCGCTGCCAATCCATTCGCGCCATTCGTCGTAAATATCGGCAATAAGCATATCCTTTTCCGTTCTTAAAACGGAAATACAGCCGATAGCCACCGTTACTGCAACGACAAACACCATTATTAAACTGAAAATACCTGTATAAATAAGGGTCAGGCGTTTTTTTAATTTATCGAACATTATCGTCTGCCTCTGCCAGATACCCAACGCCGCGGATGGTTTTTATAAGTGTTTCGCCCTTTATTTCCTTAAGCTTGCGCCTTAACGCGCCAATATGCACATCAAGGTTGTTTTCTGTAATATCGCTTTCAATGCCCCAGACACGTTCCAAAATTACGTCGCGCGGAATTATTTTGCCTGCGTTGCGCAAAAGCAGTTCTATCAGCTTAAATTCGCGCGGGCGCAGCTGCACTTTGCTGCCGCCGTAGCTGATTGTATAATCGCCGCTGTTTAAAACAAAGCCCTTGTACTCAACATTTTCTTCCATGTAGCTGCCCTGGCGGCGTACCAGCGCATTTAAACGCGCCAGAAGTTCGGCAACGGCAAAAGGCTTTACCAGATAATCGTCCGCACCGGCGTTAAGCCCGTTTACCTTGTCGTCCAAGCTGTCGCGCGCGGTAAGCATTAAAATTTTGCCCTGATAGTCTTCGCTGCGCAAAACACTGCACAGTTTCATGCCGCTCATGCCCGGCATCATCCAGTCCAGCACCAAAACGTCATAACCGTCGGCATAACATTCGTCATATGCCGATTCGCCGTTTGTAACCCATTTTACATTGATGCCGTTTTTGCTTAAAATTGTTTTCAGCATTTTTCCGAGGCGCAAATCATCTTCGGCAAGTAAAATTTTCATTATATATCACCTGCTTTTTATAAGCACTATAACCATATAATCTTAAAATAAACTGAAATAAACCTTAATTTGGCGTTTTTAACGGCATTTGCTTTTACGCAGCTGTAATTTTTGTGTTTTAACGCCGTTATACCTTTATTATAACGGCAAAAAAGCCCCCGGTAAACACTAAAGCCCCGCCAAAAGGCAGGGCTTTGATTATTTCAGCAGCGCTTTTACTTCGTCCGCACTGATGGTTATAAACTTTTTAACGGTATACAGGTTTTCGCGCCCACGGCATTCCCAGAACATGGCAACATCAAAATCTGGCAGGCCGTTTACGGCTTCTTTAAGGTTTGCACCGTGCATGGGCGTAAGCTCAAATTTGGCAGTCATGGTTTTATTGCCGCCCTTGGGCATTACCAGCGCTTCAAAATAATCGTCGTCGCGCGGTACGTCCTTTAAGTTAATTTTTCCGCGGATAAGCGCTTTGTCGTACTGCTCCTGCGGCAGGTAAATACGCATAAAAGCGTCAAGCACAAGCCCTTCGTCGCCGCCTTCGTTGGTAAACGGCACGTCAACGCTGAAGCAAAGTTTATTGTCGGTTTTATCCGTAAGTTCCGCTTTGGTGCGGTTTTTAACATCAAATACAAATCTGTGTTTGGGCTGCATCATAATAAATACTGCCACAGCTACAACGCCCAGCAGGAACAGCCCGGCGATAATTTCAATTACAAACAGCATCACAAGCCCTCCTTATTTGGCGTAATTTTTAATAATAACAACAGGTGTTTTCTGGCTGCCGTTGCCGAACGGGTTGTCAATTAAAATTTTGGCAACCTTGTCGGGGTCAACGCCTTCGCTCCAGCCAAGCACCGCAGCACGCTTAAGGTCATTAACGTCGGCAATGGCCGCACCGTAAGCGCCGGTGGCTTTTTTAATGCTTTCGCTTACTTTATGGGGTTCAAACGGGCCGTAAACAATGTGCTTGTCGTACGGCGGCATAGTGCCGGTAACGTCGTCAATCAGGCGTGCCTGGTAGCCCGCCATCTGGTAGAACACGCCGCGTTTGCCAACGCATTTGGCGGCAAAGCCGCAGATAACGGCAATAATTACTTTCATTGCGCCTTCGGCATCCAAAAGAGCCTGCATGCTGTACCAGCCGCTGATGCTGCCTTTTGCAGGGAACAAATGGCACAGAGTTTTAGCTAAAAAGCCGGGTTTAAAATCTTCGCAGCGTTTGGCGCCGTCCTGCGTAATGGCAACAACGCTTTCTGCCGCGCACACAACGTCATGCGGGCCTATTTTGTCTTTGCCGTATTCCAAAATGGCGTCAACTATATTATCGTGGTGCGTCAAAATACGTGTCGGCACCGGTATAATTTCATATTTTGCTTCCATCAGTGTTTCTCCTCTGCCTGCTCTTTTTGGTAAAAAGCATTAATTCTGTCATAAAAATCGCCGCTAAGGCGGATAATATGCCCGTTATTATCGGTAAACACATTGCGCGAGCAGCCTTCTGCCAAGAGTGCGCCGTCTTTTTTGCGGATGATGCGGTAAGTAAAATCCATTTTGGCACGGCTGAAAGCGGTCATTTCTGCGCAAATTTCAATTTCATCATCATACAGCGCCGATTCTTTATAATTGGCTTCTACATGAGTAATAGGAAAAATTATGTTGGCGTTCATAAGCTCCCACAGCTCCACGCCGGCAGCGCGCAGCCAGGCCACACGCCCCATCTCAAACCAGCGGAAGTAGTTGCTGTGATGCACAACGCCCATCATATCAGTTTCTACATAACGTACACGGTCACAAATGCTTACCATATAAACGCTCCTTATATTTCAGTTATTTCAAATTCATCTTACAGATATTTTATTATACCACTGTTAAATTTAAGGTGCAATTATGCAGTGTATTAAAAAATTTACTTATGATCAATTAACCGCTTCTTTTCTTTGTATAAAGCAAAATCTGTACTTTACTTCATTATATGTTTTTCATCTGGCTCAGGCAAAATTAAAAACCGGGAGCAATATCTCCCGGTTTTTATGCCCATGTTTTATAAGGCAGCAATAGTTTTACGTTTTATTACAGCGCAGCAAAATTTATTTTACAATTACAACCGGTACTTTGGCATAGTGTACAATGTGGTTGCTTACACTGCCAAGCAGCAGTTCCTTAATGCCGGAAAGGCCTCTGGAACCCATAACTATCATACCGGCACCGGATTTTTCGGCTGCACTCAAAATCATTTCAGGCGGATAGCCAACCTGGTATTCATATTCTGCTTCAACGGAACCGCCGATACGTTCTTTAGCCTGAGCCAAAAGTTTGTCGCCCAAATCATCCAGGCCGGAAACTTCTGTTGCCAGCATCGGGTCGTCCATATCATACATGGCAAGCAAAGCGCCGCTGTCGCTGGGTTTTAAAGCCGTATAAACAAACAGGCTGCATTTCATGCCTTTTGCAAGTTCTGCTGCGTAATCAAGTGCTTTCCATGCGTGTTCACTGCCGTCAATTGCAACAAAAATCTTTTTCATAGTAAATGCCTCCTTTAAAAAGGTACAGCGCTTTTAATCCCCCAACAGGACAACTCCTGTTTTCACTTATAATGTAACACCATTTCATATTTTTGTCAAAAAAATAAAAAGAAAATATTTGTACTTTTAATTTTGCATAAAGTGTTTTCAAAAGGATTTACCAGATATAATATTCTGCAATTTTTACCTATAAAAACAAAACAGGCGCGGATAAAATCCACGCCTTAATTTTTTATTGGAGCCACAAACAGGACTCGAACCTGCGACCCTCTCATTACGAATGAGATGCTCTACCAACTGAGCTATTGTGGCTTAACGGCAATATTATAATATAAACACTGCTTAATTGGCAAGCAGTATTTTAAATTATTCAGCAGCTTTTTCTGCTTCAACCAGTTTTTTGGGTTTGCGGCCGCGGCGTTTCGGTTCGCCTGCATAGCCGTTCTTTTTAACTACTTTTATAAGTTCGGTAATAAAATGCAGTTCCTGGGCAGAGCAGTCTTTTAAGAGGTCAGCCAGCTCATTCTGGAAGATTTTTTCGCTGCGTTTAATGTTATCGCACAAAAGTTCATCCACCGATACATCAAGTACATTAGCCAAATGAATAATGGTCGGTAATCCCAGTTTGGTATTGCCGGTTTCAATGTTGCTGATATGAGGGGTGGACAGACCAATGAGATTGGCGATGTAGCCCTGAGTAACGCCTTTACGTGCACGCGCAGCTTTAATTCTTACCCCAATCGCTTTGTAATTGATATCCATATTCCCAACTCCTTTGTATTTAATTCCGACACGTACCTTCTATCAGGATAAACATGTGGTTTAAATTTAAGTAAAATAGTAATTCTTAAAGCTTATTACATTATACCCTAATATTTACCATTAGGCAATGGTTAAATTAATAAATTTATAAATTTGTTGTAATATTTTATTTTTTAGGTATAGAAAGCAGTATAACGGTAATAATGATACAGGCCATGCCGATTAAATCTACCGCCGTAAGCGGAGTTTTAAGCCACAGCACAACGGCTATAATTGACGCCAGCGGCTCTGCGCAGCTGATAAGGCTTGCTTTGGTAGAGCCTACAACTTTAAGCCCCACCAAAAACAGCGAATAGCTTAAAACAGTAGCGCCGATAACAAGATAAATAAAGGCAATTACCGCGCCGGTATCCCAGCTGCCGGTAGGTTCAAACGGGTTTACAAAAAAGCACAAAAGTGTGCCCGAAAGAAGCTGCCCCCAGCCAACCACCAGCGTGGTGCTGAATTCTTGCAGAAGGCGCATGGGCTGCACCGTATAAAACGCCAGCGATACGGCCGATATCAGGCCGATTACCAAAGCCTCCGGCGACAGCACTACATTATTGATATCGCCGTGGGTGGATATTAAAAACACGCCCACAAGTGCAAAAATAATGCCTAAAAATTCGCGTCCTTCCGGCAGGCGGCGGCTTTTAAAACTCATCCACAGCATAACAAACACCGGCGAAGTGTATTGCATCACCGTTGCCGTTGCCGCGTTGCACAGCGAAATGGTATAGTAAAAACCAAACTGCGCACCCAAAAGCCCCAAAAAGCTGAAGGCGAGCTGGTCTTTAGTATCGCGCTTATCCGCAAAAATGCGGAAAATATTTTCGCCGCGCAAAAGCAGATAACCTAAAAAAATGAACCCTGCCAGCACCTGCCGCACCGCAATAAGCCACGGTGCCGTAACGCTGTGAAACTGGTACAAAAACTGCCCGCATACGCCGCCCAGCCCCCAGGCCGCTGCCGACAGCAGAATTAATATGACGCCGCTTTTAAATGACAAGTTTAATCTCCTTAACTCTCATAACTATATTATAAAACAAATTGTGCCGAATTACAAAAAACTGCACTGCAAAAGTTACTTGCCATAACCCTTGCGGTGCAGTTTGTTATGCCGTTAATAATACTTTATTACAAAAGATACAGCCAGGTAAGCAGCAGGAAGGTTGGGATTAAAATGCAGCCGGACCATAACAGGTAGCCGAAGAAGGTAGGCATTTTCAGCCCGCGTTCCTGCACAATGGAAAGCACCATAAAGTTAGGCGCGTTACCGATATAGCTGTTGGCACCCATAAATACCGCGCCCATGGAAATAGCCATTAAAGTTTTGGCACCTTCCGTCATCAGCACCTGAGCTTCGCCGCCTGCCATGTTAAAGAATGCAAGGTAGGTAGGAGCGTTGTCGAGGAAGCTGGAAAGCGCGCCGGTCATCCAGAAGTACATGGCGTTGTTGGCACTGCCGTCGGGGTTGGTAACAAGCGCAACAACCGGGGCAAAAGCACCGTCAAGCCCTGCACGCAGCATTTCAAGCACCGGCACAATGGTAACAAAAATGCCAAAGAACAATTTGCCTACTTCCAGAATCGGGTCCCAGCCAAACTGGTTTGCTTCGCGCACTTCTTTGCTAGTTAATTTAAGCGACAAGCCTGCGGCGATAAGGAAAATAACATCGCGCAGCACGCCTTCACCGGCAAGATGCACGCCCAAAATTTCAAAGGAAACACCGCTGTGCCATATACCTGCCATTAAAACGGCACTTACGATAACGGCGAGCAGTAAAAAGTTAATTTTGCCGTCGATGCCGAACGGTTCTTTCGGATAGTGGGATTCTTTTTCAAGGAATTCTTCTTTTTCTTTATTAAAGAGAATGGTATCGGCAATGAAATAAATGAGGAGCAAAAGGCCTACTGCTGTTGCCATCGGCACAATTAAATGATCGGTAGTCCAGAAGAACTCGACACCGCGCAAAAAGCCCAAAAACAGCGGCGGGTCGCCCAAAGGCGTAAGCGAGCCTGCAATGTTTGCCACAATAAAAATGAAGAACACAAAAGTGTGCATATCGTAACGCCTGTGCGCATTGGCCGCAATAAGCGGACGGATTAACAGCATGGCCGCGCCGGTGGTGCCCATGATGTTGGCGCATACAGCGCCCAGCGCCAGAAACGCAGTGTTAACCGCCGGGCGCCCGATAAAGCTTGAACGGATATGAATGCCGCCCGCAACCGTATACAGCGAGCCGACGAAAATGATAAACGGAATATAATCGGCAATAAGCGCATGTGCGATGGAGTTAACCGCCACACCGCCGCCGTAGGAAATGAACATCGGCACGGCACACGCCAGAGCCCAGAAAACTGCTACCTTGCCAAAATGATGATGCCAGAAATTTGGCACAACCAGCGGACAGATTGCAATACATAAAAGCACGCCTATAAAGGGCACGGCCCACACAAATGACAGTTCGCCGCCGTTAAGCCCCGCCGCAAATGCGGGCTGCGGCAGCATCATGGTGCTGAATGCAGCCAGTGCAGCCAGATTATTGCGCTTAAACATTAAAACCACTCCCCACAAATTTATTAAACCAGCGTATTAATAACAATACTGGTATATATTTAGACAAAATTTTATAAAATCCTGCATATAGCTTATGTATACAATCAGCTTTACAGCAGGCTTATTTGTTCAAAAGTGCTTCTTTCCATGTCAAGCATCCGCTCCGCAATGGCTTTGCCGCGGTTTAACTCGGCCGTAAAGCAAACCCTGCTGCGCCCCGTGCCCTGCATTTTTAAAAGCCCTGCGCGTTCCAGAAAAATTCTTGCCTGTAAGGCGGTTGCTTCCGCCGGGTCTAAAACCGTAACGCTTTCGCCGAAGCCTTTTTCAATTTCCGCACGGATAAACGGGTAATGCGTGCAGGATAAAAGCACCGTATCAACACCGGCCTCCTTCAGCGGCGCAGAATACCTCGCAACGGCGTCTTCAATTGCCGCCCCGCTGAACACGCCCTGCTCAATCAGCGGCACAAAATCGGGGCAGCCCTGCGCAAAAACTTCCGCGTCTGCGTCAAGCGCGTTAACGGCAGCCTTGTGCGCGCCGCTTGCCACGGTAAAAGGCGTGGCCATTACGCCGATTTTTTTGTTTTTGGTTACGCCAAGCGCCAGCTCCGCGCCCTTGCTCATGCCAACAACGTCAAACGCATAACCGTTTCTGATGCTTTCCGTTCCCAAAACGGTAATGGTGTTGCAGGCCACAACCAAAAGTTTAATGCCCGCGTTGTCAAGATAATCCGTCAGGTCATGCACCATGGCGCGAATTTCCATTTCCGGGCGCTGCCCGTAAGGTGTGCGCGCCGTATCGCCGATATATAAAAAATCCTCGTGCGGCAGCGCCTGCTGCAAAACTTTCAGCACACTCAGCCCGCCCACGCCGGAATCGATAACGCCTAGCGGCAAATTTTTATCCATTATATCTCCCCCAAAGCAAAATAAAATCATAGCTCTATTATAGCCCTTTTGCCTGCAATTTTATACAAAAAATTTTTATAAAAGGCATATTTTATTAAGCCAAAGATATTTTGTAATATTTTTAACAGTTTGCCGTATTTCTTTCATCAAAAACAAATTCAACGCGTCTTGCCATGCGGCAAATAATCTCAAGCGCAAAAACGCTCCTTATGCTATAATAAACTCAAACCAACCTTTAAATTAAGAGGATTTTAACATGCCGCAGCAAACCGGTTCCGCCCGCAGCTATGAACTGCTTTTAATAGCCGTTATCGCCGCAAGGGCAACAAGCTTTATTTTCAGCAAAATGATTTTGGAAAGCCTTGCGCCTTTTAACCTTTTGGCAGTGCGTTTTATAATTGCCTTTGTGCTTCTGGCGCTTATTTTTAACAAAGCAGTGCGCAGCCTCGCCGCGCGCGATTTACTTGCGGGCACAGTTATTGGCACAGCCTTTTTTATTACCATGGCGTGTGAGATGATTGCCCTGACTCAGGCGGCATCGTCGCTTGTATCACTATTGGAAAACTGCGCCATTATTTTTGTGCCGCTGCTTGAAATTCTTTTATATAAAAAACTGCCCGGCAAACTCACAGTAATCAGCACCGGCATGGCCATGCTTGGCGTTGTGCTTCTGGCACTGGGCCAGGGAGAGTTAAGCGGCGGCTTTACCTGGGGGCTTGCAGCAGGCCTTTGTTATGCGGCGGCAATAATTGTAACGGAGCGCCTTTCACACGGCAGCACCGCCACGCTTGGCATAGGCATAGTGCAGGTTGGCACCATGGGCGTGCTTTCGTTTTTGGCCATGCTGCTTACGGAAACGCCTCAGCTGCCGCAGTCCGGCTCGCAATGGCTGATGCTTGCCATGCTTATAATAGTATGCACCGGCTTTGGCTTTACCTTGCAGCCCATGGCGCAAAGCCATGTCAGCGCCGCACGCGCAGGATTGTTCTGCGCCGTAAGCCCTGCCATAGCCGCACTTTTAGGCGTAACTGTATTAGGCGAACCCTTCGGCACGCTTGACGTTTTGGGGCTCGTTTTAATACTCGCCAGCATTGTTATGCCTTATGTAAAGGATTAATTATGATTACTTCACAAATACAGGCAACTTTACCCTACAATATAAAAATCATATGGCAAGCTGTTACCGACATAAAAAACTACCAGTGGCGCACTGATTTAAGCCATACCGAAGTGTTAAATCCGCATCAATTTATCGAATATGCCGTAAACGGTACAGCCACACATTTTAAAACCATAGTTTTTAAGCCTTATCATCTTTGGGAATTTACACTGCAAAATAAATTTATCTGCGGACACTGGCGAGGAACTTTTTTACCATCAGGAACTTCCACCCTAATAGATTTTACAGAAGAAATTACTGTTAAAAAGTTTTATTTAAAACCATTTATAAAATTTTACCTGTACAAACAGCAAAAACTCTTTGTTAAAGACTTACAGAATTATCTATATAAAGTCTCTCAAAAGGAGCCGCTCTATGATAAACAACCAAACCTACATACAAAACCTTAAAATTACGGATGTGCCGTGGCACCGCCTTACTACGCCTTACGGCAGGGCAACGGATTTTCCAGGATATTTAGCTGTTCTTGAAAAGGCAGATGATATTAAAGCCGCCGAAAAAGCCCTGAACGAACTTGCCGGCAACATTGAACACCAAAGCACTTTATGGCAAGCCTCGCCCTTCGGCATGGTATTTTTAACGCGCATCTTCACGCAGGCGCTTGCAGCAGGCGAAACAAACCCTGTTGCGCGCTATATAGCAGCAGAACTGTTCGACTTTTTTACGCTCATGGCCAATGTCTGCGAAGAAATTGAAGAATTTGAACACCCCGAGCCGCTGCCGTTTTTCGGCGATATGCTTAGAGAAGAATACCTGTGGAGCGAAGAATATAACGAAGAAGACGACGAAATGCGTTACGAAGAAGAAGAAATCTTTGCCGACGATTTGTTTTACAGCTTTTATTATTATTCGCGCCAGGCGCTTTTAAGCATTAAGCCGCAGCTTGACGGGCTGCTGTTTGCCACACGGCAAAATACCGAAGGCACGGTACTTAAAAATACACGCGGCATACAGATAATTAAAATTACCGCCGCTAAAAAACAATACCTGCCGCTGCTTTTACTGGCAGACGAAGAAGAAGCCATGATAGACCGCTATTTGAACCGCGGCGATATGTATGTGCTGAAAGACGGCACCGTTAAAGCCGAATGTGTTGTAACAGATGAAGGCGGCGGAATTTTGGAAATAAAAAACATCGCCGTGCTGCCGCCGTTTCAGCGCCGCGGCTACGCCAAAGCGCTTGTTAATTTTATAGAAGCAAAATACAAAGGCCGCTTTAAAATTTTGCAGGCCGGCACCGGCGACAGCCCTGCCACCGTGCCTTTTTATCAAAAGCTCGGCTTTGTACGCTCGCATATTATAAAAAACTTTTTTACCGATAATTACAGCCGCCCCATCTATGACGGCGGCATACTGCTGACAGATATGGTTTATCTGCGCAAGCGATTATAAAGGAGGATTTTATGCAGCTATACGAACTTGTCAATAAATATCATGTAGGAACAACTTTAAGCTGCGCTGAGGCTATGTTTAAAGCCTGCAACGAATATTACGGCTTAAACCTGCCGGAAAATACGCGGAAAATGTTCTCCATTATGGGCATAGGCATGCAAACTCAGCTTTCGTGCTGCGGCGCCTTTACCGTTGCCGTTGGCATTATCGGCCTTGTTACCGCACAGGACGGGCAGGAGGACAGCGAGAATTTTCATGGTTACAGCATGGTAACGGAACTGACGGACTTTGTTATTGAAAAATTCGGCACGCTGCAATGCGCCACCCTGCACGATATGCAAATTGCAGGCTACGAAAACCCCTGCCACCTTATTGTGGAAGAAATCGCCAAAAAACTGGAAGAACTGCTTGCCAAAGACGAGCTGCACAAACATTTTAACAACAACCTGCAATAAACTGCGGCATACAAAAAGCACTACCCAATACGGATAGTGCTTTTATATTGCCATCTTAAGGCCTTTTATCAGCCTTTTTTAAAGATTCCGAGCGGTTTGCCCAGCGGCCAGAACACGCGCCCGAAGAAGTTATTTAAAAATACCGCGCCTGCACCGTACATCGAAAGCAGCGAAATAGCCAGTTCCGAATAAGCGGCAACATCGTGCGCCCAGTGTCCGCCGATACCAAGCGTATCAAGGCCCAGGCACAAAAGCAGTACATCAATCAGGAGCATGTCCACAAATAAAAATGTGTTGGCTTCTGCTGCGGCAATCGTGCCGATGCACGCAAACATAAAGTACGCCAGAAAGGCAAAGCCAAGCGCTTTGGGGTCTACCCCGGCTGCCAGCCCGGCACCGAAAGTACCGGCCTTAATCATCCAGCTCATCGCTACGCCCGACCAGAAAAAGCCGAATGCGCCGAAGATTGATGCTCCAAAAATATTCTTGTGGCAAAAATCGAAATAGGCGGCGAGCAGTTGAGCAAATGAACCGCAGACCAGTGCCCAGGGAATGACCCACGAAACATCGCTGACCACACCCAGCTTCTGCATGGATGCAACAAACGTCACCACGGAAAGTCCGAACAATCCGAGCGGCGTCGGGTCGGCGACGGCAATCTGCACCTGCCTGGTTTCATTGTTGTCTGAACTCATCGTTTATTCCTCCTTATTAAATTTTGTATTGATATGCCTTGGCATAAATACCTTTAGTGTGCCTTACACGAGATACAGCCATGTCAGCAGCAAAAAGATGGGAATTAAAATACCCACCGACCACAGCAGGTAGCCGAAGAAGCTCGGCATTTTCAGCCCGCGGTTCTGCACAATGGCAACCACCATAAAGTTCGGCGCATTGCCGATATAGCTGTTGGCGCCCATAAATACCGAGCCCATGGAAATAGCCATCAGCGTCAGCGCGCCTTCCGTCATCAGCACGGAAGCATCGCCGCCTGCCATGTTAAAGAAGGCAAGGTAGGTCGGCGCGTTGTCCAAAAAGCCCGAAAGCGCGCCCGTCATCCAGAAGTACATGGCGTTGTTGGCCGTGCCGTCGGCGTTAGTAACCATTGCCACCACCGGCGCAAACGCGCCTGCCATACCGGCTTTTAACATCTCAAGCACCGGCACAATGGTAACAAAAATACCGAAGAACAGCTTGCCGACTTCAAGCACGGGCTCCCAGGTAAACTGGTTTGCACTGCGCACATCAGCAGGCGTTAAAGCCAGCGAAAGCCCTGCCGCCGCGAGGAAAATCACATCGCGCAGCACACCCTGGCCGGTTAAATGCACGCCCAGCACGGTAAATTCCATGCCGCTGTCCCAAACGCCGGCCATTAAAACGGCGCCAATAATTACGCCCAAAAGTGCAAAGTTAATTTTGCCCTCCACGCCAAACGGCTCTTTGGTGCAGGTGCTTTCTGCCAGTAAAAACTCATCCTTTTCTTTATTGAACAAAACGCTGTCCATCACAAAATACAGTGCCAGTAAAAGGCCCACAGCCGTCAGCATCGGCAAAATTAAATGCTCGGCCGTCCAAAAAAAGTCTACCCCTCGCAAAAAGCCCAAAAACAGCGGCGGGTCGCCCAACGGCGTAAGCGAGCCAGCAATGTTGGCAACAATAAAAATAAAAAATACAAAAGTGTGCATTACATAACGGCGGCGCTCGTTAGCCGCAATAAGCGGACGGATTAAGAGCATTGCCGCGCCCGTTGTACCCATAATGTTGGCAAGCACTGCGCCCAGCGCCAAAAAGCAGGTGTTGGTAAGCGGCGTGCCGGTAAAGCTGCTGCGGATATGAATGCCGCCCGCCACCGTGTACAGCGAACCTACAAAAATAATAAAGGGAATGTAATCACCGATAAGCGCGTGCGCCACACTGCCTGCCGCAACACCGCCGCCGTAAATTACAAACAGCGGCACAGCGGTTGCCAGCGCCCAAAACACTGCTACCTTGCCGTAATTGCCGTGCCAGAAATGCGGCACCGCCAAAGGGCAGATGGCAATGCATAAAAGTATGCCCGCAAACGGCAGTACCCAGCCGATGGAAAGCTCTGCACCGTTAAGCCCTGCCGCCAGTGCAGGCAGCGGCAAAACAAGCGTTAACAAAAATGCCCACATACCTAAAATTACATTTTTCATAGCGTATCCTCCTGTACTATAAGGCTGCGCCTGTAATTAATATAAATCAAAACGAAAATTAATATTAAATAAGCTGCGCACCACTATTTTACTGGATAAATTCCTACTAAGTCAATAATATTTCGGCAAATTTTCAGAAAAATTTTTTAAAGTGCAACTTTCTTCCTATATATAATATACACTCAAAAAAATTCCGCTACTGAATCTGTTTTTAGCACTAAGCGTTTATAAATATATCTGCCCACAGGCGCAAATATTGACAGATACCGCTTACGGTGCTATGCTGAAATTTATAAGCACTGTAATGCAAACGGCAGCAAAGCGCTGCCAGACAACAGGAGGCAAAGCAAATGGTTGAAAACTGCTCGCATAACTGCGAAAGCTGCACCGAAAATTGCAGCGAACGTACAAAAGAAAGTTTTTTGGAAAAACCTAACGAAATGAGCCACATAAAAAAAGTAATTGGTGTAGTCAGCGGCAAAGGCGGCGTCGGCAAATCGCTCGTAACCTCGCTTCTGGCAGTACTGGCCCAGCGCAAAGGCTATAAAACAGCAATTATGGATGCCGATATCACAGGCCCTTCCATCCCCAAGGCCTTTGGCCTGCACGGCCACGCCGAAGCAAGCGAATGGGGCTTGTTTCCGGTAAAAACCGAGGCAGGCACAAGCGTTATGTCGCTTAACCTGCTGATGAAAAACGAAACCGACCCGGTTGTATGGCGCGGCCCGCTGATTTCCGGCGCCGTCAAACAATTTTGGACGGACGTAATCTGGGGCGATGTTGACTATATGTTTATCGATATGCCGCCCGGTACCGGCGACGTGGCACTGACGGTATTCCAGTCCATTCCCGTGGACGGCATTGTTATAGTTGCCTCGCCGCAGGAACTTGTAGGCATGATTGTTGAAAAAGCCGTTAATATGGCTAAAATGATGGATGTGCCGGTACTGGCACTGGTGGAAAACATGAGCTACATTACCTGCCCCGACTGCGGAAAGGAAATACATGTTTTCGGCGAAAGCCACATTGATGAAATTGCCAAAAAACACGGCGTTGAAACCGTTGCCCGCATGCCGATTGACCCGGCACTTGCAGCCGCCTGTGACGCAGGCACGATAGAAAGCTTTAACGGTGCATGGCTTGACGGCGTACTTGAAAAACTGACAACTGAAAATAAATAATAAAAAAGCAATTACTGCCCCATTTTTAGGACGGTAATTGCTTTTTATTTGCGTTATGTTATAATAATTACTGCAAAAAGAGAGATTTCTGATGGTCGGTTCCTCCCAATGCAGGGAGGTGGCAGTACATGAGCACATACGAAGCTTTGTCTTTAATGATTGCTTTCGGTATTCTTGTAGCTACCATTATTTCTGGCAAGCGCTGAGTTTTTACAACTTTGGCGTAAAATGAAATAAGACCGCCAAAGTCTGGCAGCCTTTCTTTCAAACTCAAAATTTACAAGGAGAGGGCTGACGGGCAAACATCAGATTATCTCTCTTTTTGTATTATACAACAAACAAACGGCATTTGCAAACGGCTTTTAGCATTTTGCCAAACTTACATTACCAAAATATACACGCAGCCCAACAACAGCAGCCCGGTAATTACGCGCATAGCAATAATCATAGTGCGGCCTGTATTTTTATTTATCTTTGCAGCATAATAGGTAAACAAATGCCAGTTAAAAATCCACAAAGTAAATGCCGGTAAAATAACGCCGCTGTTAAAAAACACGCCGTAAATAACCACAAGCATGCTTAAAATATTTAACAAATTAGAAAACAAAAATAAAGTATACGTTCCGCCGCCGTTAAATATTTCCCGGCGGCTGTTTTTTAACTGTTTTACCGAATTTAAAATCTGTGCAGCACCAATCAGCGCCACCAAACCCCATACTTGTTCCATAACCAAACTCCAAAAATTAAATTTTTATAATTTTAACCTGCTGTACTTTGCCGCCAACAAAAATAGCTTAACTGCTTACTTCGCCGTCAGGCCGCCGTCTACGGTGACGATACTGCCGGTCATAAAGCTGTTGACCGGGCTTAAAAGCGAGCAGATTACGTGCGCCACTTCTTCCGCACGCCCAACACGCCCCACAGGGTAGGCTTCCGCAACATCTGCCAGTGTATAGCTGCCGCCTGCCGCTTCAAGCTGACGCTGCAAAAGCGGCGTATCAATATCGGCAGGGCATACGCAGTTAACCCGCAGGCGCGGCGCTGTATCCAGCGCCAGGGCGCGGGTAAACGCCACCACCGCCCCTTTGCTGGCGCAGTAGGCAGCACAGCCGTAGTTGCCGCTCACCCCTGCATCCGAAGCTACGTTTACCACCGCGCCCCCTGCTGCCATGTATGGCAGCAGCGCCTGCGTTAAAAACACCGTGCCTTTTACGTTCACACAAAAAATTTCGTCAAATTCAGCTTCCGTCAGCATTTCCATACTCTGCTCGCGGTAAATGCCTGCACTGTTTACCAAAAAATCAACGCTGCCGGCATTTTTTATCTGTGCCGCCGCAGCTTTGCAGCTGGCAACATTTGCAACATCACATTGTATAAAATGCACTTTTTCTCCGTAGCTTTCTTTAAGCTCCGCCAAAAGCTGCGACCGTTCCGTGCGCGCCAAAAGCCACACTTCCGCGCCGTCCGCCAAAAGCGTACGCGCCGCAGCAAGCCCTATGCCGCTGGTACCGCCGCTTATTACGGCGCGCTTGCCGTTACATCCGTAATTCATTTTCCGCTTCCTCTCCTGCCGGCGGCAATATCATAATTACCGCGGTTTCTTCATCAGGCACGCTTTCCATGCTCACTTTAATATTATGGCGCAGGGCTATTTCCCGGGCAATAGCAAGCCCAAGCCCGCTGCCGTTTTTGTTGGCTTCGCCGCGTGTTTTATAAAAACGTTCAAACACATACGGCAAATCTTCCTGTTTTACGCCGCTGCCGTGGTCCGTCACCGTCAGCCTGTCGCCCAAAAGGCGCAGTTCCACAGAGCCGCCTTCGTGGCTGAACTTAATGCTGTTGTCCAAAAATATCATCAGCATCTGACGCAGGCGGCCGTAGTCGCCTTCCATAAGGTAAACATTCCTGTCCAGTTTAACGTCAACGTGCACGCCTTTTTTCTGTCCCAGCTGCTTGCTGGCACGGGCGGCATCCTGCACTACATCGCACAAATTAATGTTTTCCTTTTCAATGGGGAAATCCGTATTCTGCAAGCGCGACAAATCCAGCAAATCATTAATCAGCCGCTGCAAAAACAGGCTTTCCTTCAGCATTTGCCTGTAATACTGCTCTACTTCTTCCTTATCGGTAACAACTTTGTCGTTAAGCGCTTCCAGGCTGCCGCGGATAACCGTTACCGGCGTGCGCAGTTCGTGCGAAATGTTGGCGATAAAGCTGCGGCGCAGTTTTTCCAGCTTGCGCCCTGCCTCGTCAGCGTCCAGAAGGCGGCTGCCAAGTTCGTCAAGCGTGGCGGCAAGCGCGCCTATTTCGTCATTCTGCTTGATGTTACAGCGTTCAGTGTAATCATGCTCGGCCATTTTCTGCGCCACTTCCTTCATGCGGTTTAAGGGGCGCGTAAACTTCCAGCTGAACAGCACACTTAAAAACGATACCAGTAAAAGCGCAATAGCGCAGGATAAAAGCAGGATTCTTACGCCTTCCCACGTTGCGGACTGCAAGCCCTGCACGGGGTAATGCAGAAGCACTGCCGCCTGGATAGCGCCGTTTTCGTCGTATACAGGCGCAGCGGCGCAAAGCATGGTTTCCTCACGCACGGGGTTAAAATCTTCCGCTACCGATACCGTACCAGCAAACGCCTGCTCCACGCAGTTGCGGGTAACATCGGACAGCTGCTCAAAAGTAACGCTGCGGCGCGGAAACTCCTTCAGCGGCGGCACCTGAGCCTGCGTATCTGCGTGCATCATCCGCCGGTGCATGCCCATATGGTGGTTCATGCGCTGCGGCAGCTTCAGTTCGCGGTCACTGTTAACAACCCACACATCTTCCATGGTGATGTTGTTAATGTAACTTATAAAGCGCGTATTGGCAATGCCGCCGCGTTTTTCCAGCCAGCCTGCATTTTCGCTCAGCACTTCGGCAATGCGCACGGCGCGCTGTTTAAGCTCCGTGCTTTTTATATCCACCGTATGCTCGCGGAAAAAATGTGCAAAGCTGCCGCCTACCACCAGTGCGAACACCAAAAGCACCGCGGCAAAATACAATGTAAGTTTTAAAGCTATTTTGTTATGCATTTGCTTTCTCCTCAAAGCGGTAACCTACACCCCAAATGGTTTTTATTTCCCAGCCGGGATGCTCAAACTTATCCAGCTTGGCACGCATGCGCTTAATGTGCGAATCCACCGTGCGGCTGTCGCCGTAATAATCGTAGCCCCACAGACTGTCCAGAAGGTTATCGCGCGAAAAGACCTTGATGCTGTTTTTTGCAAGAGTCCATAAAAGCTCCACTTCTTTTTTCGTCAGCGGCACTTCGCTGCCATTTACGGTTACGGCATATTTGTCCAAATCAATCATTAAATTGCTGTATTTGTAAATGTTATGCGCCGTTTTTTCCTCGCGCGGCTGCATGCGGCGCAAAATTGCACGCACACGTGCCATTACCTCGCCCGCGCTGAAAGGCTTTATAATATAATCGTCGGCGCCGATATCAAGCCCCATGATTTTTTCAAAATCTTCGCCGCGGGCAGTAACCATAATTACCGGCACCAGCGATTTTCCGCGCAGGCGGCGGCACACTTCAAAGCCGTCCACTTTCGGCATCATAACATCCAAAAGCACCATGGCAATATCCGGCTCATGCTCGTCAAACAGGCGCAAAGCCTCCTCGCCGTCAAGCGCAACTACCGGTTCAAAACCTTCTTTGCGCGCATAGTTGGATAGAATGGAAGTAATTTGTTTATTATCATCAGCAATCAGCATTTTTGCCACTGCCATCACCTCTCTGCACAAAACTTACCTATATTATACATATTTTTGCGCAGAAATTTAACCCTTACATCAGCCCAAAGGCGGCAGTTTTTTTACTTTTTGCTTTAATTGCTGATATAATATTAGCAGTAAAATGTGGCTAAAAAACCTCAAAATAAAATATTTTTGCCATAATTTTGCCACAAGCACACTGTACAATAAAGACAAGCTAAAGAGCATAACAAATAAGCATAAATTAAAGGAGTGACCTGATATGTTGAAAAGCAAATTATTCAAATCCTTAGTAGTTGCAGGTTTAATCACCGCCATCAGCGTACCGGTTTTTGCGGCAGGCCAAACCGAACAGGTTCAGCCCACCATGCGCGATAAAGTAGAAAAAATTCTGAGCGAAGGCGATACCGATGCACGCCGCCCGATGCCTCTGCGCCGCGGCACTCCGCTTACCCCCGAACAGCGCGCCGAGCGTGATGCTGCAAGGCTGGCATGGATGGAAATGACCCCGCAGCAGAAATTTGAACAGCGCCAGAAATGGCATGATGAATTTTTAAGCAAACTGCCGGCAGAAAAACGCGAGGCTATTGAAAAACGCGAAGCCGAAGCCAGAGCAAAATGGGCCAGCATGAGCGAAGAACAAAAACAGAACGCACTGAAAGATATGTTCCGCGGCCCGCGCGGCAACTTCCGCGGACTGCACTGCGGCTGGGGCCCGGGTTATGGCCGCCACCATGGCGAAGGACGCTATGACCGCGACCGCCACTATGACCGTTACCACCACGACGGCCACTGCGACTGGGGCGATGAATGCCCGTTCTACAACGAGGATAAATAACCCCGCAAATAACCAGACAGCACAATAAAATAACCTAACAGCAGATTTGAAACATCCATAAACCTTTCCCTTTCTAACTAAAAACCGGCATCATAACGATGCCGGTTTTGTTGTTTTACAACGATGCTATTTTAATGGTTTTGCCCATAGCGTGCAGGATTTTAAAAATGTTATTTAAACTTGGGTTAATTTTGCCGTTCTCTATTTTTGCTATGGTAGACTGGGAAATACCGGTCTTTTTGCTTAAATCAATCTGCGTTAAATTTACCGCCTTTCTTGCCTCAACAATTTGCAGCAAAAAATCTGCGCGTTCTTTAATTATCTCTAACTCATCAGCGGTATAAATTTCATTAAAAAAATCATCCACACTGCTCCCGGTATATTTGGTGTTAATTTTAACATTTACTTCTTTCATTTTACTCACCTCTTTTATCTGCCAATCAATAATTTATATCTGCTCAATGCTTTTTGTATATCTTTTTTAGGAGTTTTCTGCGTTGTCTTTTTAAATATATGAAGCAAATATATCTGATTTTCTAAAATACAGCAATACAAAATTCGTCTGTTTTTTGGACGCAGTTCCCATATAGGGCCTTGCAAATGTTTGATATAAGGTTCACCCAAAGCATTACCCTTGGTTTTTAGCATCATTAATAATTCTGATATTGTGTCTAATGTATCACGCGTAACTTTTTCATTTGTAAGTGCCATGTCTTTCAGATATTCTCTGACAGGTTCACGGCCATTAGCCGTTTTAAAAAATTTAATTTCAAAATTTGTTTCCACACAACCCTGCCTTTCCGTATCCGCTTTTATTCTCTTCAGGAATATTTTAATGGATATTTCACTAAAAAGCAAGGAAGAAAAAACTATTAATATTTAAGCAACAACTGCATAAATTTTGAACTTATCATAAAAAACAGTTCCAAACTTGCATTTTTCCTAAGAATTATTGCAAGTATACTTATAATAATTGCCGGTAATTATTTATTTTTCGGCATTTTATTAGATTATGCAACAATTAAATAAAGTTATTTATTTGCTATAAAATATATGCAGTGCTATACTAAATTATATACACTCACCGAAAGGATGAACGCAATGGAAAAAGAATTTGAATATGTAGAATCAACTTCTTCCGGACAAATTTTACGCAAAAAAACGCAAGGCACACGCATACCTTATGAACATCAAATAAAAGCTATGCAATGCCTTGATAAAATAAACGAAAGCCCGTCCTTTGCTACAATGGTAGTTTTGCCTACCGGCGGCGGAAAAACCTATACCGCTTCCGTATGGCTGTTAAAAAACGCTATCGACAAAAAGAAAAAAGTTTTATGGATTGCGCACCGTCAGATGCTTTTAGACCAGGCACTGGAAGCCTTTGCCAATCACGCATGTTTAGATAATATCCCGAATATTTCGTCTTTTAACTTCCGTATAGTTTCCGGTGCGGAAAGACACGGCAGAACCATTGATATTAACACAAACGACCAGCTTGTAATCGCAAGTAAAGACAGTATCGGCAGAAATTTAAAATGCCTTGATAACTGGCTGACAAATGAAAATGAACTTTATTTCGTTATTGATGAAGCTCACCACTCTATCGCTAAAACATACCGTAAAATAATTGACCATGTTAAAGAACTTGTTCCAAATTTAAAAATTATTGGTTTAACAGCAACACCATTCCGTACAAGCAAAAAAGAAGAAGGTTTGCTTTCTAAAATTTTTACTGACGGAGTTGATTTAAAGGAAAATTATGCTATTTACGGCGATTTGGGTATAGCCTATGCTATTAATTTAAAAGAACTCATTAAAAGACAGATTCTTTCAACACCTATTTTTGAACACTACTACACAGAAGAACGATATGGTGATGATTTAAGTGTTGATGAATGGAATACTATTCAGCATTTTGACAGTATACCAGAAAAAATTGCCCAACAAATGGTGCAAAGTAAAGAACGTAACAATCTTATTGTAAAAACCTATAAAGAAAAACAAAAAGAATACGGTCAGACTCTTGTTTTTGCTGTAAATATTGCCCATGCAATACAATTAAAAACCTTGTTTGAACAAGCCGGAATTAAAGCCGATTACATTGTTTCATCACTAGTCGACCTTATCACTCTTGTAAATTTAAGCAAAGAAAATGAAAGAAAAATACAAGATTACCGCGATGGCAAACTGCAAGTTTTAATTAACGTAAATATTTTAACGGAAGGCGTAGACTTACCGCAGACGCAAACAGTCTTTCTTGCCCGTCCGACTGTTTCAACAATTTTAATGACGCAAATGGTTGGCAGAGCTTTGCGCGGCGTTAAAGCTGGCGGTACGCCTAATGCCTATATCGTTTCCTTTATTGATAACTGGAATGAACACATTGCCTGGGTTAACCCAGAAAGCCTGTTTGAAGGCAGTAATGATTTCTTTGACCAAGACTCCGGCAAGCGTATTAAACGCGATATGATGTTGATAGCTGTTTCAAAAATTGAAGAATTTGCCAAACTTTTAAGTGGTATGGCTGGACCTTTAGAAAACGTGCCATTTATGGAACGTATACCTTTAGGTATGTACACATTCAGTTATGAGGACAGTAATTCCGAAAATCAAGGAATTGACTATACCTGCGAAGTAATGGTTTATAACAGTACAGAAAAATCCTATCAGGACTTTATCAACTATCTGCCTGAACTTTTCAAAAAATATAATTGTACTGACACAGATACGCTGCCTAATGAAATTTTATTTAAAATGGAAGCAGAATGTCACGATAAATTCTTTAAATATGAAACAATTCCTCCTTATGCAGAGGAAGACGTGCTTAATATTTTAAAATACTATGACCAATTTGCTGCTGCACCACCATTTTATTCTTTTGATTATATTAATAAAAAGAAGCTTGATATAACTCAAATAGCTAAACACATTATTAATGAAGATATGGGAAGTAAAAAAGAAAAAGATTATATCGATTCACTTTGGAGCAACAACGATGAGAATCTTTTGCGTCTTTTCTTTAATGATAAAATATTCTTTGTAAATCAGTTAACTTTAGAAAAAAATAAAATTCTATATCCAGATTTATACCCACCCAAAGACCCCAAAAACATTACCGGATTGCCTATAAAATTAGAAAATTTGACATTAGGAGAAATAAAAAGAGTTGCACCAAAATATGAACAATATCTCCGTAATACAGCTTTCGAAAAATCGAAAAATACGGAGGGTAAATTCCAGTGTGCACACTGCGGTTTAACGGGTGATACCAGAAAAGGCTTTGAAGTTGACCATATTACACCTATGAATAAAGGCGGCAAAAGTGTTCCCGAAAACCTGCAAATACTTTGCAGAAGCTGTAACCGCAAAAAGAGCGATAAATAATGGTAACACTTAAAGAATTAAAGCCATTTTATTATACTGCTCTTGATTTAGGCGTTATTTTATCAAAAGCAAACTTAACAGTTATCGAGTTTTCCAATGTTTTAAAGCAGATAGCTGAAAACGAAAAAGATTTAATCGCGCTTAAATACAAAAATGACCGTCGGAAATTATTTTTAGCGGCCTCATATTGGAGTTATTATTTTGTCGATAAAGAAGCACTCGATGCAGAATTTCCGGCAATCAAAAAGCTATTAAGCACTAAAGACATAGAAATTTCAGACGGCGATTTTACTGCCGATTATTCTGATTTGGATTTGTTTTTCAAAAGTATTCGCCTACGCATACTTTATATTGGCAAACAGGATTATGTAAGAATAAAGCTACGTACATTATTAAAACGTTATGGGTTAAAACGCCGGTCACAAAAATTTATTGATAAGTTTTTACTATGTATATGGTTTTATCAATTGCAAATTTATTTGCCTGGTAATAAAGAATGCGATATTCGAAAAGTAAATGTTGATGATACTATTATTTTCCGTATAAAAAACTAAGAATCAGCACCATCTTATCATAAGGTGGTGCTGATTCTTTATTTTATACTATTTTGTTTTAGTCTCTATTTATTTTCACGTTTTTATACTTTCCTCAATACCCAAAAACTTCTTTTGCCTCTTTCATATTGGCAACGGGGTCAACAGCGAAGGGGCAGCGTTTAGCGCAGGCACCGCAGGCAATGCAGTCGCCGGCGTGGGCTTTAAGCGCCGCATAGTGCTCGCGTACTGTTTCCGGCACTTCGCCCTGCGCTTTGGCAAGGTTCAAAAACTTGGTTACGTTTGCCACGTCAATGCCTTTGGGGCACGGCGCGCAATGGCCGCAGTACATGCAGTGCCCTTCCCAGCTGATTTTGGGGAAGCTTGCAAAAACTTCTGCATAGTCTTTTTCGGCTTCGCTTGCTTTTTCGTAATCAAGCGAGGCTTTTAATTCTTCCATGGTACGTGCGCCGCTCATAACGGCCGCTACCGCCGGGCGTGTCAGCGCATAATGCAGGCACTGCACCGCCGTCAGCGCCTTGCCTGCCGGGCTGTACTCGCTCAAAAGGTCGCCGCCGCCAAACGCTTTCATTACGGTAATGCCCACGCCCAAACGCTGGCAGGTTTCGTAAAGTTCCGCACGTTTGGGGTCAAGGTTCAGCAAAGGCTTTTTGTAGCTTTCTTCCGCCCACAGTTTTTCCACGTCATCCGTGCCGGGCAGCAAATCGTAGCAGGGGTTTACGCTGAACATCAGCACCTCCACCTTGCCGCTTTTTACGGCTTCCAGCGCCGCCAGCGGGTTATGGCTGCTTACGCCGATGTGCTTAATTTTGCCTTCGTCCTTCAGTTCCAGCGCATAATCCAAAACGCCGCCGCTTTCAATCGTACGCCAAAGTTCCGGCGAATCTACATAATGAATCATGCCGATATCAATATAATCCGTGTTCAAATTTTTCAGCATAGTTTCAAACGCAGCTTTTACACTGTCAATATCGCGCACAGCCTTATACTGCCCGTCCTTCCATTCCGTGCATAAATGCGCCTGATAAATAAAATCTTTGCGGCGGCTGCCAAGTGCAGCTGCAATATTTTTGTGCATCTCCGGGTTGGGGCTGTATAAATCCATGCAGTTTACGCCCGCTGCCAGAGCAAGTTTAAACATTTCCTGCGTAAAAGCGGCGTCTTTGCCATTAAAGCCTTCGCAGCCAAGGCCTATTTCACTTACTTTCAATCCTGTTTTGCCAAGTTCACGGTATTTCATGCCAGTTCCTCCTTTAAAGCATTTCTCCATATAATTATTGTAGTTAAAAATTTTTAAACGCGCAAGTTGAAGCATACTCCCGCCTGCACTTCATGCCAAAAACGTATGTTGGCGCATAACAATTAAGCATTAGACGCCATGCCCTGCGTTTTTTATAATTAAACTATACAAATAAAACGGAGGGATACCTATGAAAAAATTACTTTTGCTGTTAAGCGCTGCGCTGACGGCACTTGCTGTTTCCGCCTGCGGCGCTTCCGCACCTGCAGCACAGCCTGCACCGCAAAATACTGCCGCAGCAGATGGCCACAAAGCCGTGCTTGTTATTGATGGCAGCCGCCTGCCCGTTACGCTGCGCAATGAACCGAGCGCCAACGATTTATACAGCCGCCTGCCGGTAACGCTTTCGTTTAAGGATTTTTCCGGTATGGAAAAGATTGCCTACTTCGACAAGCGCCTTGACGAAACAGGGCAAAAGGTTGGCTGCCATCCCCTTGCAGGCGATTTGTGCGTTTATCAGCCGTGGGGCAATTTAAGCATTTTTTATGTTGATTTTAAAGACGACCGCAATTTAATTCCTATCGGCAGGCTGGAAAGCGGGCTTGATATTGTTAAAGCCCACGACAGTTTTACCGCAACGCTTGAAAAAGCAGAGTAAGTAAAGGAGATGCACCATGAAAAAATTATTATTTTGCGCAGCTATGCTGCTTTTAGGCTTGCAGGCACTGCCGGTAAACGCCGCAGCCGATGCCCAGCCCTTTGTGCGCTGGAGCGTATACAGCGCTGCTGCCGGTAACGAAAACGCCCTGCGCGCAGCCGTTGCCGCACTTAACACAGCACTGCAAAACAGCGAAGGCGTGCTGGCTGTTTACGGCGGTGAAGACGAAAACGGCGTAATGCGCTATTTGGAAATTTATACGGATGAAAACGCTTTTAATGCCGCACAAAACAGCGCCAACGTAAAAACAGCCGCCGCACAGGCGCTTAAACTGGCGCAGGTACATAAAACCCTTGCCGCAGACTCCTTCAACCTGCAAAGCAAAACCGCAGGCACTGCCGATAAGGCACGCATGGCACTGCTTGTTATCGACCCGGCGCAGCTTGACGCTTATAAAAAAGTGCTTGCCAAAGAAATGCAAAGCGCCGTTGCAAACGAAGAAGGTGTACTGGCACTGCTTGCAACAACAGAAACCGCGCGCCCCAACGTATTCCACCTGCTGGAGCTGTATGCCGACGACAACGCTTACCGCGCCCACATTGACGGGCCGTATTTTCAGGAATATAATAAAGCCGTACAAACAATGGTTACGGATAAAGTCCTTATCGTCAACAAACCGCAGGCAGTAACGCTCAGCGGCAAAAATTTAAAATAAGCTGGTGACCCTATGAAAAAATTTATTGCCCTTTGCCTTTTGGCCTTTAACATAGCTGCTTCCGCACTGGCTGCGGAAATACCTTATATCGGCCGCGTGCAGCCGGAATACCGTGCGGCGGCAGAAGGTTATCTTATTGAAGCCACATCGCCGCAGGACGTAGAGCGGCGCGTAAAAAACTATGCTCCTGCCCAAAGCAGCATTACCTTTGAAACCGTTAACGCCAAAAGCCTTTACGGCGCAGCGGATGTGCCGCTTTATATTTACCGCCCCGCCAAAAACAGCGATGCCAAACTGCCGGTAGTGTACTACGCCCACGGCGGCGGTTATTTGTTCAGAATTTCGCTTGACGACCGCGAACGCTACCAGAATATTGCCAACGCCTTAAACGCTGCCGTTATTACGCCGCGCTACCGCCTTTCGGTAGAAGCGCCCTTTCCTGCGGCACTCGAGGACGCCTACAGCGGTTTAATGTACGTTAAAGAAAACGCAGACAAACTCGGCCTTGATGCCGGAAGAATTATTTTAATGGGCGACAGCGCCGGGGGCAACCTTGCCGCAAGCCTTGCACTGTATAACCGCGATAACGCCAACATCCCCATTAAGGGGCAGGTTTTAATTTACCCGATGCTTGATTACCGCACGGCAACAGAAAATTCGCCCTACCATGCGCAGCAGACCGGTTATATTTGCTGGCCGCGCAGCAGCAACAAGTATGCGTGGGAGGTTCTTCGCGGAGGGCAAAACCTCAGCGGCAAAATGCTGGGCTATTATTCGCCCACCTTTGCAGAAGATTTTGCCAACCTGCCGCCTGCGTTTATTTATGTCGGCGGTCTTGACTTATTTATTAATGAAGACATTGACTACGCCGCAAAACTTACGGAAGCAAATGTCGATACCGAACTGCATGTAATTCCCGGTTTGTACCACGCTTTTGAAATTGCCGCTCCCAAAGCCGAACAGAGCAAAATTTTCTGGCAGCGCGTTTACGCCTTCAGCGCAGAAAAACTGGCGGAATGATTTAAACGTAAATTTAAAAATGACCATACCAAAAGCATCGTTCCATTTGCAGAGCGGTGCTTTTAAATTTTACATACTTCTTTTGCCGCAGCGCCATAAACCAATTGTAAATTGCCAGGCGCAGTGCTACACTTAAAGCAAAGTTCAGCAACAGCCAAAAAAAAAGCATAAATGTACGCAGAACAGAAACGGGGGGTGGAAAAAATGGGACATTTTTTCAGCGATAAAGTAGAAACAGCGATACGCTATATTTATTACGACCTTGGCGCACAGCGCGGGCAGGATGGATTCCGCCTATTGCAGGAGGCATGCCGCGAGGGCGACGCCGACGCTTACTGCCTGCTGGCGCGCTGTCTGTACGGGCAGGAATACACCTGGCTGGGGCATGATTTTCCGGTAGACGAGGGCGCCGCGGACGAGCTGATATACCAATCGGTAATGATGGGCAGTGCGCTGGGAACGCTTATCGCCATGCGCTGCGGCGTGATGAATAAAGAGCTGCAAGAAGCCATGCCGCTGGCAAGCTTAAAAACCGCCTACGATATTATTTTAGAAAAGGCGAAAGCAGGCGATGCCTTTTGCCAGATGGTTATCGGCAACGTTTATTACTGGTACGATTTTTTAATGATAGAAGACATCAACCCCGAGGATTTTGACAGCGACGAGGCTTTTGAAAGCTTCATTCACGAAAATATGCTGAAATGTGAATACTGGTACAAAAGCGCGCTTGACGGCGGCGTGGCAACCGCTGGTGCGAACCTTATGCTGATGTACATCGACGGTATTGAAGGCGTACTGCCGCCGCAGCCGGAAAAAGCCAAAGAGCTGGACCGCATTTACGCCGCCAAGGGCTACCCCAACTACCAGTATTTTTACGCTTGCGATTTGTTCGATGAAGATAAACACGAGGAAGCCTTTCCCCTGTTCTGCAAGGCAGCGGAGGCCGGTGAACCGCGCGCTTACTTTTTTGTGGGCAATTATTACGAAAACGGCGTTGCCGCACCGCACGACGATGCGAAAGCCGCAGAGTATTATCAAAAAGCTATCGACTCCAACATTCCCGTTAAGGCAGGCTGCTACAACCGCCTGGGCGCGATGTATTTTGACGGTCGCGGCGTGGAACAGGATTACGACAAAGCCTTCCGCCTGCTGAAATGGGCGGACGACAGCGGCAAAACCGGCAACTGGGGCGCGTATTACCTGGGTTACTGCTATACCTACGGAGAGGGCACGGAACGGGACTATGTGCTGGCGCGCAAGTATTTAGAAGCGGTGGATTGGGACTGCCAGGATGCGTTTTTTCTGCTGGGCTGGCTGTACTGCAACGGCGAGGGCGGTCCGGAGGATATCGCCAAAGGCGTTAGCTACCTGCAAAAAGCCAAGGACCTTCCGGAAGCGCAGGAGGAATTAAGCCATTACAAAAAGAACTTTTTTGGCAAATGGGTGCGCCGCGACAAAACCGAAACCGTGCTGCGCGGCTTGCTGCGCCTGCAATCCATGTTCGGCAGCGATAAAAAAGAAGCGCCGCAGCTGCCCCAGCCAAGCACCACGTTCGACTGGATACTGACTATCCGCAGCCGTTTAAACAGCGAGGACACCTCCACGCCTGCTTACGGGCAGGTTGAAAAAGCGCTGCGCAGCCTTACCACCGAGCCGGAACAGCTCATTATCCTGTGGCAGCAAAACCCCAACAACGCCGATGCGTACTGGTTTATGCGCTGCTCCGTTTACGCAAGGAGCAAAGACAACGACATTTATCTTATTGAAGTAGCTTTTCCGCACAACGGCGGAACAGAATTTTGGCAAAAAAACGTTAAATATTTAACCGATGCGCTGCCGTATTTTGATGCCGCTTACCATCATAAAATAATTGATTTTACCGGCTTTGAAAAGCAGGAAGAATAAAACGCGCCGTTATTTTAAATAAATCTTATAAACAAAAATCTCCGCTTAACGCTTTGTTAAACGGAGATTTTTTTATTAAAAACCGCACTTACGGCAGTTTTTTACAGCTTCGGAGCATTAATCCCTGCTGCTGTTTTTCTTTTGTATTTCGTAACGCAGGTAATTAAGGCGGTCAAGCTGCTTTTCGCGGAAATGTATTTCATCCAGCATGGCGTTGCGTCTGGCGTTTAATATGGCCAGCCGCCCCGGTTCAGTGGCTTCTCCCTGCATATCATTCCCCTGCTTAAATTATTTTGCTGCAATAAAAGATGCAGGTGCAAATTTCTTACACCTACATTGTAATATGGCCGCTTTAAATAAGCTAATACCTATATTTAATTGCCGGAAATGCCCAAAACGTATGAATGCGCCGAGCTGATAAACTCCTCCACCGCCGGTGCCTGCCGCTGGCTCTTTTTCCACGCCAGCACGCAGCCTGTTGCAAGCGGCGGCGCAAGCGGCACAAAACGCAAATCGCCGTAAAAATCGGTGCCCATGTTAAGGCACAGCGCCGCACCAAAGCCGCTGTGTACCATTACTGCCGCATTCATCAGCATTGTGTAATTAACGGCAAAATCCATTCTGTCATTTAAACTGCCAAACCAGCTGGCAAGCTCGTTTTTAACCAGGTCGCGCTTGGGCATTAACAGCGGAATACCCAGTAAATCCTGCGGCATCACAGCCTGTTTTTCTGCCAGCGGCGAATCTTTTCTTATTAAAACGCCCCATTCTTCCTTATGCGGCAGGCGCACAAAGCCGTATTTGGAAATATCCACGGGCTCTGTCAAAAAAGCTATATCCAAAAGCCCGTTTTCAATGCGTTCTTTAATATCGTCGGCAATGCCGGAATAAAGCGTATAATGCACCAGCGGATATTTCTGGCGGAAATAATTCATCAAACCCGCCAATAAGGAAATACTGCTTGCTTCGGCGCAGCCTATTGCGATTTCGCCCATTAAATTTTCGCTGCTGCGCGATACTTCGCGGGTTGTACGCTCGGCAAGCTCGGTAATTTCCTGCGCGCGGCGCTTTAAAAGCAGGCCTTCGTCGGTAAGCGTTATGCGGTGCTTGCTGCGGCAAAACAGTTTTACGCCCAACTCGTCCTCCAGCTGCATTAACTGGCGGCTCAGCGTCGGCTGCGTAACGTGCAGCAGGTTAGCCGCTTTGGTAATGTTTTCTTCACGCGCTACGGTTAAAAAATATTTTAAAATACGCAGTTCCACTTGCATTCCCCCTCACATACGCATTTATATTTTTATTGTACTTAAAATAAAGGCGTTAAGCAAAGCGAAGCATGGTTAAAGGGTAAAAAATCCCCGCAGTTATATTCTGTGGAGATTTATAAGTTTTGCTTTTAGTTAAATTTCCGTGCCAAGTTTTTCAGCTTCGGCAAGCTGTGCCGGTTTATTTAAAATATCGCCCGCAGCAAAATTGCCGCCTGCGTAAACAATGCCGCGGTTTTTCCAGCCAAGATGCCCTGCCAGGCCTTCGTAAAAGGCTTTTACAGGAGCAAAATTGTCAGCCGTATCACCCTCCGCCGCCATTAAAAGTGCGCACTCCTTAATGGGGTTGGCATAGCCGGGCATACATTCTGCCACCGCAAACAGGCGGTCAAACGCACATTTAAGCTGGCCGCTTACGCCCCAGTAATACATCGGCGATGCCAGCACAACCACATCCGCCTCGCGGTAAGCCGGGTAAATTAAAGCCATATCGTCCTTCTGCACGCAGGGGCTTGCTTCATCTTTGCCTCCCATGCAGCAGCCAAGGCAGCCGTGAATATTCATTTTCTGCAAATCAAAAACCTGTACGGTGTTGCCCGCACTTTCAGCACCTTTAACAAAAGCCTTTACCAGTTCTTTTGTGTTGCCGTTTGCGCGCGGGCTGCCGTTTAAAACAACTATTTTTTTAGCCATTTGCTCCACCTCCGTCTTTCTGCTATAATTATAGCAATATATAAATCAAAGATGAAGTACGCACATTTTTATCAGATACTAACCAAAAGGAGAGTATAATGATTAAGAATTATATAGAAAAGGCAAATTTTGAGGATACCGGCTTCAGCTACACGCTGTCGCTGATTAACGGCAAATACAAAATGGTTATTCTGTACTGCCTGATGGAGTTTGGCGTAGTGCGTTACAGCGAACTTAAACGCTATATCCGCAGCATATCGCACAAAACACTCAGCCTGTCGCTGAAAGAGCTGGAAAAAGACAGGCTCATCATCCGCACCGAATATCCGCAGATTCCGCCCAAAGTGGAATACAGCCTGTCGGAGCGCGGCAAATCGCTGATGACGATACTCGACCAGCTTTGCACATGGGGCGAGGAAAATAAACCTGCTAAAAAATAAAGCCGCCCGGCGGTTGCGGGCAGCCCTGTTTTAAACTATTTTAAATTTTGGCGTCTGCCAATGCAGGCGCTTTTTATATTTTTACGTATTCCTGCCAGAAGGGGTACGTACTGAGCGCAATTACCGCCAGCAGCACAACGTAATCGGCAAGGCCGAGCTTTTGCTGCGGCATGTTTTTATAGGTGTTGGCGCCAAAGCCCTTCAGTTCCATGCTCAGCGCCAGCGTTTCGCTTTTGGCTACGGCGCGCATTACCAGCGGGCGTATAACAACAACGTAGGACATCAGCCTTTTAATCGCGTTGCCGCGGTTGGAATAGCCACGGCAGCTCTGCGCGTCCAAGGTAATGGTGCTGTCTGCCAGAAAGTTAGGCACAAAGCGCAGCGCCGTTGTAAGCATAAAGGCGTATTCGCACGGCAGGTGGAATTTTGTTACCAGTGCCTGTGCAATATCCTGTATGCGCGTTGCTGCCAGCATGCACAAAAAGGCCATGGTCATAACCAGCATGCGCAGGCCGCCGACCAGTGCAATTTCAAGCGGCGAACCGAACAGAAGCTGCAAAAGCACCATCAGCCCGGTAAATACCGCCAGACCGCCTATTGCCGCCATCGTCATGCGGTCGTGCTTAATGGAAAGGAGCAGCGCCAGTTCCAGCACTAAAATGGTGGCAACAGCCATTACCGGCAAAATAAATACCCATGCCGTTACGGCTACCGTTACTATAATCTGCGTAAATGCCGATATTTTCATGCCTGCCGCTCTCCTTTCATGCTAATGCTGCTGCAAAAATCTTCCGGGCTGGTTGCCGTAATGCCAAGCGCGTTGCCAACTGCCGTTGCCGTAGGGCAGCGCAGCCCCCAGCGCTCTACGTTAATACTGCCGTCAAACAGCTTTGCGGGCGTACCGTCAAACACCAAATGCCCGTTATGCAGCACAATGGTGCGCTGCGCATAGCGACGCACGGTGTCCATATCGTGCGAAATAAGCACTACCGTAATGCCGTTTTCTTCATTAAGCGCCTTTAAATAACTCATCATACGCTCTTTTTCCACGGCGTCCTGCCCGTTGGTTATCTCGTCCAGAATAAGCGTGCGCGGGTTTAAGGCCAGTGCCGCCGCCACACCCAAACGGCGCTTTTGCCCAAAGCTTAAAAGGCGCGGGTAAGCGTCTGCCAAATCAGTAAGGCCCGTTGCGGCAAGCGCGGTTTCCACCTGGCGTTTAACCTTGTCTTCGCTCAATTTTTTGGCACGCGGGCCGTATGCCACTTCGTCAAAAACCGTGTCCTCCAAAATCTGCAAATCCGGGTTCTGGAACACATAGCCTATTTTATCTGCCAAATCGGCGGGTTCCATGGCGGCAATGTCCGTGCCGTCCACCAGCACCTGCCCGCTGCGCGGATGAATAAGCGCCATGAACAGGCGGCTCAGCGTTGTTTTGCCACTGCCATTGTGACCTAAAAGCGCTACGAATTCGCCGCTTTCTATTTTAATGTCGATGTCGTTCAGCACCGGCTGCCCGCGCAGATACGCAAAATTAACCTCTTTTGCCTCCAGCATTACGCCTCACCCCCTGTAAAACCTTTTGCCTTCAGTTCCGCAACAGCTTCTTCTTCCGTTCGCCAATTACCCAGGCTTACGCCGAATTTTTCTTCAAGCCCCAGCTTAATACGCCACAGCGCCGGTACAAAATGCCGCAGGGTTTCATCCTTATACATAACGCGGGCGGCGTTTTCAAACTTATCGGCCGCCACAAGGCGTCCTTTTTTAAGTACAACCAAATCTGTCATATACGGCAGCAGATAGTCAATGCGGTGTTCTACAACCACAATGGTTGTGCCGTATTCCTTATGTATTTTGTAAAGCAGCTTGTACAGCGAATTGGCACCGTCCGGGTCCATGGCTGATACAGGCTCGTCCAAAACGATAATTTCCGGATGCACCGCCAAAACCGAAGCCAAAAGCAGCCTCTGGCGCTGCCCGCCGCTGAGTTCGTCCAGCTGATAGCTTTCGCGCCCCGGCAGCCCTACATCTTCAAGTGCCCTGCGCGTGCGTTCTTCAACTTCTTCCGGCTTAAAGCCGTGGTTTAACAGGCTGAAGGCAACCTCTTCGCCCGCAGTGAGGGAAACAAGCTGGCTTTCGTAATCCTCCAGCATCAGCCCCAGGCGCATGGCAATATCCGATACCTTTTTGCCTTTGGTGCTTTCGCCCAGCACCATTACTTCGCCGCTGTACGCGCCGCCCATATAAAACGGCACAATGCCCGCCATAGCCTTGCACAGCGTTGTTTTGCCGCTGCCGCTCGGCCCTGCGATAACGGTAAAAGAGCCTTTTTCTATTTTAAAATCAATATCGTGCAGCACAAGGTTATTCTTTTTGTAAGCAAAATAAAAATGCTTTAATTCCGCAACCGTTTCCATCAATTATCTTCCTCCTGCACAAAAAACAGCCTGCGCACCGGCCCGTACAGCAAAAAGGTAATGCTGCCGTTAAGCACGCCTATTACCGCCACCACCGGCAGCATGGCATACAGCCATACGCTGAAGGGCAGCCCCAAAACTATTTTTAAAATAAAGGTAAACACGCCGCCGCTCACCATTGTTGCCACAAGGCCGGCAATAAACGGGCGCAGGCGCCATTTTTCAAGTTTAACGGCAAGCATGGCCTTAACCAGGAGGCAGCACACCACCGCGCCGCAAACCTCACTGGCAAGGTTGCCCAGCGGAAAGGCCGATTTGGAGGACGGCACAAGCGTCATGCCGGAAATAAAACCAATGCCCAGTGCCTGCGGCAGTGAAGGGTTGGTAAGGTTAATTACAATGGAATACATGGCAATAGTCCAGTTCGGCGTAACGCCGCCAACATTAGGGCTTACAGTATGCAGAATAATGCCTATTGCCAGAAGCATTGCCGTTATCGCCACCCAGCGGTAACCGTCCTGCGTTGGTTTAACCTCCGTTAATGTTACTATCTTTTTTTCTTTTTCTGCTGCTTCCATGCCGCTCACTCCTTAACAGGTAAATAAAAAAGCCTTCCATCCCTGTAGGGACGAAAGGCTGTAAACTTTCGCGGTGCCACCCTGCTTGACTTAAATAAGTCCGCTTAAAAGATACGGGCCGATGCCGATATCCGCTTTTATGGTAACGGGCAAAGCATTCCCGGCGCTGCTACCCCTTGCGGCTCGCAGTGCGCCTCCAAGGCCCATTCCCTTTAATGCCCGCCGCCGGACTTTCACCGCCACCGGCTCGCTTTAGGCTGCCTTTTAAAGGTACTTTTCCTTATCATCAGCTGCAAATTTGTAATTACTAAAAGTTTAACATTGTAAAGGGCGGTTGTCAATACAATCCCAAAGGCTTTTCGCCAAGGTTAATCATAATATTTTTGGTCTGGCTGTAATGCTCCAGCATTACTTTATGCGTTTCGCGGCCAATGCCCGATTCTTTATAACCGCCGAACGGTGCGCCTGCCGGAATAGCGTTGTAGGTGTTAACCCACATTCTGCCGGTCTGCACGGCTTTTGCCACACGGATGGCGCGGTTAATATCCTGCGTCCATACGGCGCCGCCAAGGCCGTAATTGCTGTCGTTTGCCATTTTAACAACTTCGTCTTCGTCCTTAAACTTAATAACCACGGCCACAGGCCCGAAGATTTCTTCGCGTGCCACGCGCATATCGTTGCTAACATTGGTAATCAGCGTCGGCGCAAAGAAATTGCCCTTATCAAGCCCGTTTTCCGTAAGTTTATGGCCGCCGCAGGCAATAGCTGCGCCTTCTGCTTTGGCAATATCAATGTAGCCGGCAATTTTGGCAACCTGTTTCGCGTCAATCTGCGAACCCATCTGCGTTGCCGGGTCGAGCGGGTTGCCAACTTTTACGGCGTTAAAGCGTTTAACCGCTTCTTCAACAAATTTATCGTAAATTTTTTCGTGTACAAACACGCGCGAGCCTGCGCAGCAAACCTGACCCTGGTTGAACAAAATGCCCAGAAGCAGGCCTTCCATAGCCAAATCCCAGTTGCAGTCGTCAAAATAAATATTAGCCGATTTGCCGCCAAGCTCCAAAGTAGCCGGAATCAATTTATCGGCGGCAGCCTGTGCCACGCCGCGGCCAACTTCGGTAGAACCGGTGAAGGCAAGTTTGGCAAAACCGGGGTGTTCCAAAACATACTGGCCGGACTTGCTGCCCTTGCCGGTAATTACGTTAAGCACGCCTGCCGGCAGCACGCCTTCAATTAAACGCACAAGCTCCAAAACGCTCAGGCTGGTAGTGCTGGAAGGTTTAAGCACAATGCAGTCACCCGCGGCCAGTGCCGGAGCCAGCTTCCACGCAGCCATGAGGAACGGGAAGTTCCACGGAATAATCTGCCCCACTACGCCAATAGGCTCGTGCAGGACGAGGCTTAAAGTGTTGTTGTCCAGCATGGTGGCAGTGCCTTCTTCCGTGCGGATGGCAGCCGCAAAATAGCGGAAATGGTCTGCGCTCATCGGAATATCAATCATGCTGGTTTCGCGGATGGGTTTGCCGTTGTCCAGCGATTCAACTTCTGCAAGGTGCTGTGCGTTGGCGTCGATAATATCGGCAATTTTATTTAAAATAACCGCTCTTTCAACAGGAGTAGTGTTCTTCCAGCTTTCCCACGCAGCGTGCGCAGCTTTTACCGCAGCATCAACATCTTCGCGCGTTGCCTCGGCGCAAACTGCCAGTTCTTCGCCGGTAGCAGGGCTGTAAGTTTTAAACGTGGCGCCATCGGAGGCGGGCTGCCACTTGCCGTTAATGTAAAGTCCGTATTCTTTCTGTAAATTTTTCATTTTTCAATACCTAACCTTCTATCTTATTTTAAGAGATCACTGTTTTTGCGATAAATCTTATGTAATCAATTATAATTATTATTTGTTTTTAAGTCAATATGAAATAATGTCACAATAAATACACTTTAACAGTTATTTTGTAAAATATTTGAGAAAGGTTAGGAAATATAAAACCGTACAATTTTTAATCTTCTAAATCAATTTAATTACGGCATAAAAATTGCAAAACCGCATAAAAAAAGAGCAGCCCTAAAGCTGCCCATAATATACATTATTATTTTAATTTAACGGCAGTGCCGCTGACGCTTACCATCAGCATGCCGTTCTCTTTGCCTAATACTTCGTAGTCTACATCGACACCGACAACGGCATTAGCGCCTAATCTTTCGGCACGCCTGCACATTTCGTCAATAGCCTTTTCGCGCGCTTCCTGCAATTCATTTTCGTAAGTGCTGCTGCGCCCGCCAAAAATATCCGTAATGCCGGAGAACAAATCTTTAACAAAATTTACACCGGATACCACTTCACCAAAAACAATACCCTTATATTCGGCAATCTGCCTGCCTTCAACAGTTTGTGTAGTTGTAACAATCATGGGTGTGACCTCCTTAAATATAAAAACACTCACACACTTATAACTGGAGAACCAACTTTTTTAGCTACATGATTATATTTTTTTAAAAAGTCTTCTTGAAACTCTGCAACTAAATCAAGATTATTTTTTTTCCATTGTTGCAAAAACCTACAATAACCCCTTCCAGCATGTTTTTTTTGAGATTTAAACCAATCTTTTATATCATCTATAGAATCTAAATGATTGGGATAATCCCTAAAACAAACCATTTTAGAATAACCACTAATTGTATTATCCCAAAAATCGTCTTTTTCATCTAAATTAAATAAACATTCATAAATCATTCTTTCTGGTGCTAACTCTGTAGGCAAAAAAGCTATATTAGAATTTTTAGGATAATTTCTCCATCCGTTACTACTATTTTTTACATCTCCGTCAAGTACAATAATATTATTCATAAATTCTGGCACTTTGTGTTCATACAAAGTTTTATAGGTTGTCCAACTAAGATCCATTTTCTTAACAAATTCTATTTTATCTTTTATTTTTTTAGATAAAAATGACTTGCAAAATAACGATCCTATATCATCTTCACAATAAACTTTTATCTTTGTAGATATATTTGATCTGCCAGCCTCAACATTCAAATCATTTTCTATATCCTTCAAAGACGGATCTTTGTCTATTTCAATATTTCCAGCTACTTTTCTTAAATATGCAATTCTTGCTCTCTCTCTATATTTTGAAGTTTTTAAATATGAAATAACCGACATGGAATGTGTAGTAAAAAAATATTGTAATTTATATTTATATGCAGTATCAAACATAAAATCCAATATTTTTTCTTGAGCAGCTGGATATAAGGTACTCTCAATTTCATCAATAAAAATAATACCACCTTTAAACTCTTCATTATACTTGTCCATTAAACGTTTCATCGATAAAACTGACAATATTATTCTACCAATATTATCTTGGCCGGCTGAAATAGTCCATGCGTCAGATTTTTCTGTTATAGGGCCTAATGAATGTTTATTATTAGAATTTACAGCAGAAACTCCAGATATATTTTCAGTACTAATGAGAATTTTATTATGCCACAAACAATATAATTCTTTTTCTTCTTCTGTCAAATCTGCATTATCTATAGTTAAAGATTTTTCCTCACCTAGTGGAATTAATCTTTTCATACTTAAATATATAACTGGGCATTGAATATAATTCATTCCCTTTTCTCGACCTTCAGTTGACCAAAATCTCAATTTTTTCGTATCACTTCTTAATATACTCTGACATGTAAAAATTTTCTTCATATAAACATCTTTATTTATATAAAGCGACCATTTATGATGCCCTGCTATATCAAACTTGTCAGAAAATTTAAACTTATCACTCATAGGAGAATTGAATTTTTTACCCCCAATCAAGGGCTTTTCACTAGACATTAAGCCTGTTTCTAAACTGAACGGATGAGCTAACATTCCTAATAATGTAGTTTTTAAAGTCCCATTTTTGCCAATAATTGCATTTACAGGTCTATTAAATTCAATTGTTGTATTATGAAACGCCCTAAATTCTTCTATTTCAATCTTTTCTATAATTTTCATTTATATAAATCCCTTCATCTAAAATTTATATGAATATTATTTTGTTTCAACATTTCGTTGTTCGGACAATTCATATAATGAGGAAAAATCATTAGCTCACTTGCAATTCTTTTCTTTGCCACGCTATAATTCAAATCAAATCTTTTTATTACATAGTTACTATAAAGCTTTAATATTTCAGGCTCTACATCATATGTAATAATCCATTTGCATTTCATGTTATCTCTGACAATACATTCTATTTCTTTATGGTCTTGTTCCGTAAAATAATTCATATATAACTCTTTTCCTTTTTTAAAATACGGCGGATCAAAATAAATAAAAGCATTATCAATATATTTTGGCAAATAATAACGCATAAAACTTTTAAAATCTTTATTATAAATAATAATATTATTTTTCATCTTACCTATAGTATATATTCGTTTTGCTAACTTTTCTTTATTAAATCTTACATCTATTTTCCATTTTCCGTCCTGCTTATAACCACCAATAGGTCCCCCATTTATAATTCCTGATCTATTGGTTCTATTTAAAAAAAACGTTGCAAAACCTAATTCAAAACTATATTTATTTGCTCTTTTTAATATTTCTTTTTGACGATGCCATTCTTCTATTGTAACAGGTGTAGTATACATTTTTTCAATAAATCTTTCATTTTCATAAACTACAGACTTCCAAAAAGAAGCTATCGCTTTATCATAATCATTAATAATAATTTTATTAACAACATTTTTATGCAACAATTCTAATGCTATTCCTGCACCGCCTGCAAATGGTTCAATATAGGTACCATTTTTTATATTCAATTCTTTTATTAACAATTCCATAAATGGCGTTAATTTAGATTTTCCACCAGGATATCTCAATGGAGAATAATGCATACTATCACCTTAAATTACCAATAAATAACATATTTATTTTATTATATCATACTTTTTTTTATATATCTTCCTTTTATTATTTTCCAAATAAATTTTTATACATTCAAGTTTTATAGTATAATAAATACAGGTGATGGCTATGAATACATTTGATAATATTATTGAAGAATTAATAAAATTTCGTGATGAAAGGAATTGGAAACAATTTCATACCCCTGAAAATCTTGCTAAAAGTATTGTTATAGAAGCAGGAAAATTATTAGAATGTTTTCAATGGAATCCTACAAATGCTAAATTAAAAGATGTCGAAGAAGAATTAGCTGACATATTAATTTATTCTTTTTATTTAGCAAATTATTATAATTTGGATATAAAAGAAATTATAAATAAAAAAATTAAAATAAATGAATCTAAATATCCCATTTCTAAATCTAAAAATAATTGTTTCAAATATGATGAGTTTTAAGTGTTGAGGTATTTGTTATGATCATCTATGAATCTGATAAAGCTCAATTTATGAAATACGTAGAAAAAGGAATTATTGGCGATGTAGTTTATGATTATTACAGTAAAAAAGTAGGAAACATAAAAGCCAGTGAAATTCTTGCCTGGAGAAATTCATTAAGAAATATGTACAGTGTACTTAATACAGATGCGATACCAAATAACGCAGGTATCGCTATCGAATATATGCTTCCATACCAGTATTCCAGAATTGATTTTATAGTTACTGGTAAAGATAACTTTAACTCAGATCATGTAATAATTATCGAATTAAAGCAATGGACTGAAGCAAAAGCCATATCAGACAAACATCTTGTTGAAACATACGTTGGAGGTGGAAATCGAGAATTAATCCATCCTTCTTATCAAGCATGGTCTTATGCTGAAACACTAAAAGAATATAATAAAACTGTTCAAGATGACAATATACAATTACATCCTTGCTCTTTTTTGCATAACTATGTTGTAATTGGCAATGATGCTTTATTAAATAATGAAATATATCCAGAAATAACAGATGCCCCTGTATTTACAAGAGATGATGCTAAAAATTTACAAAATTTTATCTTAAAGTATATTAAAAGCGGCGATACAAATAACATTATTTTTCGTATAGACAGCGGAAAACTCAAACCTTCAAAATCTCTGCAAGACTCTATTGCTAAAATGTTGGAAGGCAATAGAGAATTCATTATGCTTGATTCACAAAAAATGATTTACGAAAATATCATGTATTATGTGAATCATATGAAGTATGAAGACAATAAAAAAATGGTAATTATAGTAAAAGGTGGTCCTGGCACAGGAAAAAGTGTATTAGCTATAAATTTGCTTGCAGACATAATTAATTCTGATAAATCAGTTGCATATGTTACTAAAAATAGTGCTCCCAGAAATGTTTATTTTGAAAAATTATCTAAAAATTTTAAGAAAAATGTAGTAAATAATCTTTTTAAAAGTTCTGGAATTTTTTATGATTCTCCAAAAAACGCTTTTGATATATTATTAGTCGACGAAGCCCATAGACTAAATGAAAAATCAGGTTTATTTTCTAACAAAGGCGAAAATCAAATAAAAGAAATCATTAATGCTTCCAGAATATCTGTGTTTTTTATAGATGAAGACCAAATAGTAACTTCCAAAGATATCGGGAGTATTGACCTTATAAAATCTTTTGCCAAACAATTAAAGGCTAAAATCAAAACATTAGAATTAATTTCGCAATTCCGCTGCAACGGTTCAGATGATTATATAATCTGGTTAAATAATCTGTTAGAAATCAGAATAAATAATTATGATATTTTCAATAACAAAGATTATGATTTTAAAGTTTTCGATAATTTAAACGAAATGTATGAAGCTATTTATAATAAAAATAAATTAAATAACAAATCAAGAATAGTGGCAGGTTATTGTTGGGATTGGGTATCAAAAAAAGATATTAATGAGTTTGATATAAATATACCATTAGAAAATTTTAGAGCTCAATGGAATTTTAGTAATACATCAACATGGGCTATTGATGAAAATTCAATTGATCAAGTTGGATGTATACATACATCTCAAGGTTTAGAGTTCGACTACATTGGCGTTATAATTGGTGATGATTTGCGATATGATAGGCAAAAAGTAATAACAGATTTTTCCAAACGAGCACGTACTGACAAATCTCTAAGTGGCCTTGTAACAAAATGCAGAAACGGAGATGCAGGAGCTTTAAAAAAAGCCGATAGAATCATTCGAAATACATATAAAACACTTTTAACAAGAGGAATGAAAGGCTGCTATGTATATTGTACAGATAAAAAACTGTCGAATTATATAAAGAGCCGAATTCATAAAAGCCAAAATATTTACGATACACTTAATCACAATATACTATTAGCAGCAGAAGAACAAGAAGAATATAAATATTAATTTATTAAATCAAAAATGGAAAGCATAATAAAAAGCTGCCATAAAGGCAGCTTTTTATTATGCTTTTTATAAATATATCACATTATTCAAACTCTATCGTTGCGGGCGGTTTGGTTGTGTAGTCAAACAGCACGCGGTTGATATGTTTTACTTCGTTTACTATTCTGTTGGCTGCGGTGGTAATTGTTGAAGGGGGCAGCATGGTAACTTCCGCCGTCATAAAGTCGGTGGTGGTTACGGCACGCAGGGCAATGGCGTAATCGTAAGTGCGTTCGTCGCCCATAACGCCTACGCTGCGCATGTTGGTCAGCGCCGCAAAATACTGGCTGGGGCGCTCTGCCAGCGGCAGTTTATCAACTTCTTCACGGTAAATGTAATCGGCATCCTGCACAATGGCAACTTTTTCTGCCGTTACTTCGCCGATAATGCGGATGGCAAGCCCCGGTCCCGGGAACGGCTGGCGGGTTACCAGATATTCAGGAAGCCCAAGTTCTCTGCCGGACTGACGTACTTCGTCCTTAAACAAATCGCGCAGAGGCTCAACAATTTCTTTAAAATCTACAAAGTCGGGCAGGCCGCCTACATTGTGGTGGCTCTTAATGGTTGCCGATTCGCCGCCGAGGCCGCTTTCAACAACGTCCGGGTAAATGGTGCCCTGTGCCAGATAATCGACTGCGCCGATTTTTTTGGCTTCTTCTTCAAACACACGGATAAATTCTTCGCCGATAATTTTGCGTTTAGCTTCCGGCGCGGTTACGCCTGCCAGTTTGCTGTAAAAACGTTCGCGTGCGTCTACGCATACAAAGTTAATGTCAAACAGGCCGCCTTCGCCGAATACGGAGCATACTTCTTCACGTTCGTTTTTGCGCAGCAGGCCGTGGTCTACAAATACGCAGGTAAGCTGTTTGCCGATGGCTTTGGCAAGCATTGCCGCACAGACGCTGCTGTCTACGCCGCCGCTTAATGCGCACAGCACTTTGCCGCTGCCGATGCGTTCTTTCAGTTCTTTAACGGTTTCTTCAACAAAGCTGTCCATTTTCCAGGTTCCGGCACAGCCGCATACATTATATACAAAGTTGCTCAGCATTTTGGTACCGTTATCGGTGTGCAGCACTTCGGGGTGGAACTGCACGCAGTACAGCCCGCGGCTTGCGTCCTCTGCCGCCGCTACCGGGCAGTTAGGGGTATGCGCGGTAATTTTAAAGCCGGGCGCTGCCGTTTCAATGTAGTCGTTGTGGCTCATCCAGCACACGTTTTTGGCCGGTATATCTTTAAAAAGAAGGCTTTCCGTATCAAAGTCAACCAGTGTTTTGCCGTATTCGCGTTCCGGCGCTTTGCAAACATGGCCGCCCAGCATGTGCATCATCAGCTGGCTGCCGTAGCAGATGCCTAAAACAGGCACGCCCCAGCTGTAAATTTCCGCATCAATCGTGGGCGAATCCTCTAAATAAGCGCTGTTGGGGCCGCCGGTAAAAATAATGCCTTTGGGGTTTTTGGCTTTAATTTTTTCAAGGCTCTGCCTGTAAGACACAATTTCGCAGTAAACGCCGCTTTCCCTTACGCGGCGGGCGATAAGCTGGTTGTACTGGCCGCCGAAGTCAATTACTAAAATCATTTCCTGGTTGTCGGTTTTCATAACGGCTTCATCCTCCTGTAAAGTTTTTTACGTTTTTCTTTATCTTTTAATTTTACAATATTAAGTGTAAAAAAGCAAACAAAATGCCCGCTTTTGCAAGGGTTTACAGGCTGTTTACCCTTCTTTGGCAATAACGCGGAAATCGCCGTCAATATCGCCCGTAAGCAGCTTGCGTAAAATGCTGTAACCGCCGCCAACAACTTCAATCGTGCCGTCAAGCACATCTACCAGCGGCTTCAGTTCATCAACAACAGCCTGCGTATTGTAAGTGCCGGTATCCACAACGTAAAAATGCTCAAAGCCCTTAAACATTTTGCGCAGGTAAGCCTTGCCTTCTTCTTCGCCCTTTTCGGCAATCTGCGTTTCAAGGTTCAGGCTGCCGCTGCGCATAAAATCAAGCCAGCTTTCCGTCATAAAAATGCCTTTAGGCGCGCGATTAATGCTTTTAATATCCGTTTTAGAAAGCAAAATATCCACGCAGTCGCGCGTTTTGGGTATTACAAGCTCTGCCGTAGTTGCCCTTAACTTTGCCGCTCCGCCGCCGCAGCCGCTTACGCAGATTAAAATGCGGTCTACGTTGGCAAAACTGTCGATAGTGTTCTGCAAATATTCTGCCAGCTCCTGCGGATTGCTGTGCAGGCGCTTCGGCAGAAAATACACCGGCGTATCAAGATTCAGTTCATCAATTAAATGCAGTATTTCTTTTTTTAGTGTCGGGCATGATAAAATTACCTGTTTCATGCTGATGCTCCTTTTATAACCTTCTGTAATAAGTATAGCACAGAGCAATGCGGCGTTAAACGCAGTTTTGTAAAATATCGCGCCGGAGATTGACCGCTCCCTTTTGCCAATAATATAATAAAATTGTAAATTTATAAATTTTAAACCGTTACCATACTTTAAGCGAGGTTTTTATGAACACCAGATTTTTATTTACGCATATGCCGCCGGGCAGGCTGTTTTTAATTACAGCCGGGCCGGGAGCGGTGGGCATGCTGGCTTCGGTGCTGTTTTACATGGTAGACGGCATTTTTATCGGCCGCTATCTTGGTGAAACGGCGTTTGCCGCGCTGAACCTTGCTTTGCCGTTTGTAATCATTAATTTTTCGCTGTCCGATTTAATCGGCGTCGGTTCTTCTGTGCCTATTGCCATTAAAATTGGCGAAAAAAAGAATCACACCGCCAACAATATTTTTACCTGCGCCTGCGTGCTTACTTTTTTAACAAGTATCGGCGTGGGCGCGGTGCTGTATTTTTGCGGGCCATACCTGCTTTCGCTGTTGGGCGCAAAGGGCGAACTGCACGCGCTGGCGTTAAGTTACCTGCGCGTTTATGCATTAACGGCACCTGTTACCACCATTGTTTTCGGCGCAGACAGCTACCTGCGCATCTGCGGGCAAATACGCACCAGTATGTTCCTTAATATAGGCATGGCGGTTATCAGCTTTGTGCTGGAATTTTTATTCCTTGCCGTTTTTGGCTGGGGCATTTGGGCCGCGGCGTTTGCTTCCAGCCTTGCCATGATGGCAGGCGCGGCTGTATCGCTGTACCCGTTTTGGCGGGGATATTTACAGCTTAAATTTTGCCGCCCCAGTTTTTCAGCGGCAATGATTGCAAATATTTTTGTATGCGGCTGCCCGATATTTTTAAACAATGTTTCCGGGCGCTTAACTTCGATAATGATGAACTTTTTGCTGCTGCGCTTCGGCGGCACCACGGCGGTTTCGGTATACGGCGTTTTAATGTATGCCGACAGTTTTATTACACAGTTTTTGTACGGCATGTGCGATGCCTTGCAGCCTGCGGTTGGCTACAACTGGGGCGCAGGCAATTCGCGGCGCATCAGCCAGATAGAGCGCTACTGCTACGGAACGGCGGCCGGCGTATCACTTATATCGGCAGCGGTGATGATACTGTTTCCGCTTAAAATTACCCAGTTTTTTGTGCCCGATGGCGACAGCAGGCTTTTAACCCTTGCCGCTGCTGCCGCGCCAATCTTTGCAGTAGCGTATCTGGCACGCTGGGTTTCACTGGCAACCGAAAGCTACATGACGGCGGTTGGCAAATACTTGCAGGCTTCGGTTATTTCTGTTGTTACGGCGTTTGCCGCGCCCGCGCTGATACTTATTGTGCTTTTCCCGCTCGGGCTGGACGGCTTATGGCTTAACTACCCGCTGACGGCAATAGTCTGCGCCGTGCTTTCCGTTATAATTATCAAACGCTTCAGCAAGGATTTGCTTGCAAAAGCGAAGCAGAAACATTCCTAAAAAATAAAAGCAGTTTCAAAATTTCAATAAAAAATCCCGCAAACAAGCGGGATTTTTTATTTGAATAATATTATCAAAAAATTAAATCAATTATATATTAAATTGTTTATTGCAAATGCTTGTGATATAATTTTACTATTAATAAAAATACAGCAGCATGTTTTTAAAATGCACCTGTAACAAGCAGGAGGAAATAAAATTGATTACCTTAAAAAACGGTGACGGCATCAAATGGCCGCACGGCAAGCGCATTGCCGTTTTGCTGACCTTTGATTTTGACGCCGAATACCTGCGTTATTCCGTAACTGGGCAAAGTGCGCTCGGCTTTTCGGATATTTCGCGCGGGCAGTACGGTCCGCACGAAGGCTTAAAGCGCTGCCTTGACATGCTGGCGCGCCAGAACATTAAAACCACGTTTTTTGTGCCCGGCATTGTTGCCGAAAAATACGCAGACGAAGTAAAACAAATTGCCGCCGCAGGGCACGAACTTGCCTACCACGGCTATGCGCACGACGCGCGCCCCGGCATACCGGAAGCGGAAGAAGAAGCCAATATGGCAAAAGCGGAAGCCATTCTTGAAGCCATCAGCGGCAAAAAAGTAATTGGCCACCGCGCCCCGCTTGATACCTTGCAGACTTACGGCGTTAAACTGATGCAAAAACGCGGTTATTTATACAGCAGCACCTTAAAGGACTGCGACTGGGCATACATCCACGAAGGTGAACGCCCTGTTGTGGAACTGCCGACCGAACCCGGCTTTGACGATTTTTCGTTCTTTTATTTTTCGTACGCCGATGCGCACACCATTACCTGCAGCTACCCGGCAGAATATGTTTACAACATGTGGAAGGACGCATTTGACGAACTGGCAAACGAGGGCGACAAAATTATGTGCCTTAAGCTGCACCCGCAGCTGATTGGGCGTTCAAGCCGCATCCGCATGCTGGAGCGACTGGTGCTTTACATGCGCCAAAACGGTGCGTGGATTGCCGGCTGCGAAAAAGTTGCGCGCTATGTGCTGGCGCAAAACGGAAAGGAGGCTGATGCCGATGCTGTGGCCAAATAACAAACGCCTTGCGCTGATGCTTTCTTTCGATATCGACGCCGAAACGCTGTGGCTTACGCGTAACGAAATCAATAAAAACCACCCCGCCAACCTAAGCCGCGGGCTGTATTCCGTAAAGCAGGGCATTCCCCGCATTTTGCGGATGCTGGAAGAAGAAAACCAGCACGCCACCTTTTTTACCACGGCTTACACGGCGGAGCTTCACCCGGAAGTTATTAAATGCATTGCCGCCTGCGGGCACGAAATTGCCTACCACGGCTACCTGCACGAAGTTTACGATACTTACGAAAAAGAAAACGCGCTGATGGCAAAGGCCGAAAACATCATTAAAAGCCTTACCGGCAAACAGATGGTAGGCCAGCGCTCTCCGGACGGCTTTATATACGATTTTCACCTCCAGCTGTGGCTGGACAGAGGATATATTTATTCCTCCAACTGGCGCGATAACGACGGGCCGTTCCTGCACAAAATAAACGGCAAAACCGTGCCCATTGTGGAACTGCCCAAAGACGGCATAGTGGATGACACCAGCTACGATATGTACACCATACAGGCGCCGGAACACCACTACCTGCGCAGCGGGCGCGAAATGACCGGCATTTGGATGGAAGAATTTGACGGGCTTGCCGACGAAGGCCGCATGATGAATTTTGTAATGCACCCGCAGTTTATTGGCCGCCCCGGCTATGTGCGCGCCCTGCGCGATTTTATACGTTACGCCAGGGACAACGGCGCCTGGATTTGCACCGACGAACAGGCCGCACGCTGGGTGCTGGCACAGAACGGCTTTACCGAATTTGCCTGATTTGGGCGCTTGCGCCTGCAATAAATAAAAAGATGAGAGGGATTTAAAAAATGTTCAGCAAAAAACTTACCAAAAAATTATTAGCTTTAGGTGCGGCAGCAATGCTTGCACTGGCAGCAGCCGGCTGCGGCGGCAGCGATAAGGCCGACGCTCCGAAAGAAGCGGCAAACGGTAAACTTACCATTGCCATCAACGCCACCTTCCCGCCGTTTGAAAGCGTTAAGGAAGGCACGCACGATTATGTCGGCGTCGATATTGATATTGCCCGTTATATCGGACAGAAGCTCGGCAAAGAAGTTACCTTCACCGACATGAAGTTCGCTTCCCTTGTGCCCACCCTGCAAAGCGGCCGCGCCGATATGATTGTATCGGCCATCAGCCCCACGGACGAGCGCAAAGAAGTGCTTGACTTTACCGAACCTTACTACTACCCGATGAAAGCCATTATCTGCCAGAAAGGCGCAGGCTACGACAGCTTTGAAAAACTTAAAGGCCAGAAAGCAGGCGCTTCCATGGGCACCACCTATGTACAGGAACTGAAAGACGCAGGCGGCATTGAAGTTGTGGAACTTGACAACACGCCGCTGGTTGTTCAGGACATTTTAAATGGACGCCTTGCCGCAGGTTTGTTTGACGCAGCACAGGCCGCGGTATTCATCAGCCAGAACGATAAACTGGAAATGCACACCTTAAACCTGCCGATTGTTTACGCCGATACTTTTGCCATTGCGCTGCCGAAGGGCTCTAAAGACGTTGCCACGGTGGACGGCATTTTAAAAGAAATGCAGAAAAACGGCGAAATGCACAAAATTCTGGTTAAGCACCTTGGCGAAACGGCTACCAAACAATATGAAGAAGCCATTGCCAAACTCGAGATTGCAAAATAAAACCAACCCGGCAGTGCGCTGTACTGCCGGGCTTTAACTTAAAGGAGCAACATTATGCTTGATTTTTCCGTACTTGACCCATACCTGCCGCTTTTAGCCTCAGCCGTATGGATTACCATTAAATTTACGTTCTTTTCCACCCTTATCGGCTTTTTGGGGGGCTTTATTTTAGCGCTTATCACGCTTTCGCACAACAAGGTATTTTCCTTCCTTGCCAAAGCGTACATCTCCGTTTTCCGCGGCACGCCGCTTCTGGTTCAGCTTATGCTTATCTACTTTGCCACGCCGCAGCTTACGGGCTACACCATCAGCGCGCTGGAAGCAGGCGTGCTTTCCTTCGGGCTGAACTCCGCCGCCTATATCTCCGAAGCGCTGCGCGGCGGCATCCTTTCCGTAGACCGCGGCCAGTGGGAAGCCTCCATGTCGCTGGGCGTGCCTACGCACCGCTTTATTCTTGACGTTATTCTGCCGCAGGCAATTAAAAACGCACTGCCATCGCTCGTTAACGAAAGCATTATGCTTTTGAAGGATTCCAGCCTTGTTTCCGTTATCGGCGTGGCCGACACCCTGCGCTGGGCGGATTTGATTCAGGCCAAAACCTTCCGTGCGTTTGAAGCCTTTATTGTGGCCGCCGCAGTTTATTATGTGCTGGTAATGCTGCTCAACCTTTTGGGCGCATACCTTGAAAGGAAGGTGCGCGTAAGTGATTAAAGTTGAACATCTTGCCAAAAGCTTCGGCACGCTGCAAGTTTTAAAAGATATTTCGCTCAGCATTAATAAAGGCGAAGTTGTAACAATTATCGGCCCTTCGGGCAGCGGCAAATCGACGCTTCTGCGCTGCTTAAATCTGCTTGAACGCCCCGACAGCGGCAAAATTATTTTTGACGGCACCGACATTTTAAGCGGCAAAGTTAAAATTGAAAGCATCCGCAAAAATGCGTGCATGGTTTTTCAGCATTTTAATTTGTTTGCCAACATGACGGCGCTGCAAAACGTGGCTTATGCGCCGCGCGTTGTTAACGGGCTGAGCCGTGCCGACGCCGAAGCCAAAGCGCAGAAGCTGCTGGAAAAAGTAGGCCTTGGCGATAAATCGGACCAGTACCCCAGCCGGCTTTCCGGCGGGCAGAAACAGCGCGTTGCCATTGCCCGCGCCATGGCCATGGAACCGGAAGTGCTGCTTTTGGACGAACCTACCTCCGCACTCGACCCGGAAATGGTAAAAGAAGTGCTTGACGTTATTAAAGGGCTTGCCAACACCGGCATTACCATGGTGCTGGTAACGCACGAAATGGGCTTTGCCCGCGATGTTTCGGACGTTATTCATTTTATGGACGAAGGCTATTTAATTGAAAGCGCGCCGCCGCAGGAATTTTTTGCGAACCCCAAAACGGAACGTGCGCGTAAATTTTTATCCACCATTTTATCGTGAGGCAGCATATGAAAATTTTAATTATCAACCCCGATTACGGCATGACGCAGGAAGAAATGGCTTTGCGCTGCCGTATTCTGGAAGAATACACGGCGCCCGATACGCAGCTTACCATGGTGTGCCCGCAAAGCTCCGGTGTGGAGCTTAACTCTGCCCTTGATGTTGTGCTTGCCGCACCCGAAATTGTGCAGCTTGCGGCAGACGGGCAGAACGCCGGTTTTGACGCCGTTGTTTTGTACTGCTTCAGCGACCCCGTTATCGACGCCTGCCGCGAAGCATTGCGTATTCCCGTTATCGGCGGGGCGCAGGCCTCCTGCCTGGCAGCGCTTAACGTGTGCCGCAGCTTCGGCGTAATACTGGCAGACGAAGCACGCCTGCCGGAGAAAAAACTGTTCCTGCGTACGCTCGGCGTAAGCCCGGAACGCATCTGGCAAATTGCCGCCGTTAATTTAAACGGTATCTCGCCCTGGGCGGACAGAGAAACAACCTTTAAAAAGCTGCTGGCCTGCGGGCAGAAAATGATGCGCGAAACGCACACCGAAGCCATTGTTTTAGGCTGCCTCTCCTTTTTAGGGCTGGCAGAACCTTTAAGCCGCGTGCTTGGCATACCTGTTATCGACCCGGCTGTTGCCGCAGTAACAACCGCCGAAAGCATTGTGCGCCAGCGCCTTTTTACCAGCAAAGTAAGCTACCCGCTGCTGTGCAGCAAAGCACGGGAGATAATAAGGGAAATTTAAAGTATAAAAAGTCCGGCCTATACCGGACTTTTTTTATGTTTTGCTTTTTTATTAAAACTGTTTATGATAAAATTTAGCTAAATTAATCAGGACGGATATATTATGGAAAACTTAACCAATTACTATCTTTTGGCACGCCGGGCTATAAAAAACGAAGAATATACTGATGCAATCAGCTTTTATAAAACAGTCCTTGCATATAACCCCAATGACTGGGAAGCCAATTTTTATACCAACTATGCTAAAATTCAGCTCACTGATTTTAATGTCTTAGATGAAAAACTATGGGATTTCGGTGCTGTACTTTATACAATCTTTTCAATACTTGCCAAAACGCCTATGCCGGAAGAATGGAAAACTGACAATATTTTACGATGCTCACGGTATGTAAGCGTACTCCTGCCGGAAACAAAAGATAAATACATCGATGCGCAGCAAGAAGCATTTTTGAATATGAATTATGCACAATCACAATATTGTACAAGCCAGCATTGTTTTAATCTGCTTGCCTGTTACCGATTGTGCTACTGTTATTGTGATGCAATCGAATTCTATTTTACGGATAATACAATTATTTTAAAAGACATTCTGGAACTGCGCAAATTTTTATCAGACCAGCACCGGCACGACCACAAAAGTTATTTTAAACCCAACAACACAGAATACAGCAAAGAGTATTTAGATGAGAATATAAGCAAACTGCAAAAGTTAAATCTTAAACTTAACGGATGATTAAAAATAAAGCGTATATAATTCTTATTATAATTAATTTTTCTCATTAACTATTGCCTTATGGTATTAATCGCATAATATTTTTTATCCATGCCGCAATGTAACAAATCAATTATATCAAGTCAATTTCAATTTAATCATTTATGCTCAAAATGATTAAATTGAAAGCGTTGATGATTAAATTAAAACCACATAAACAGCAAAAACCCCGCGGTAAAAACCACGGGGTTTTGTTGTAAGGGGAAGTTCTATGAAAAGTTTGAAAGGATGTATTTTAGCTGAAGTTCAGCTAAAAGTCATTACATCATGCCGGGCATGCCGCCGCCCATAGGCATTGCCGGTGCTGCTGCTTCTTTGGCAGGTTTGTCGGCAACGATGGATTCGGTGGTAAGAATCATAGCGGCAATGCTTGCTGCATTTTGCAGTGCGCTTCTGGTAACTTTGGTCGGGTCAACGATACCGGCTTCAATCATGTCAACATATTCTTCGGTAAGAGCGTTGAAACCAAAGCCTTTGCGGCTGCGTTTAATGGTATCTACAATAACTGCGCCTTCAAGGCCTGCGTTGTAAGCGATTTGGCGGACAGGTTCTTCGATAGCGCGTTTAACAATTTCCACGCCGGTTTTTTCGTCGCCGGTTGCTTTAATGCGGTTCAGTGCGGGCTGTACTTGAAGAAGTGCGGTGCCGCCGCCTGCAACAATACCTTCGGCAACTGCTGCGCGGGTTGCGTTAAGAGCGTCTTCAATGCGCAGTTTTTTATCTTTCAGTTCAACTTCGGTTGCAGCGCCAACTTTAATTACTGCTACGCCGCCGGCAAGTTTGGCAAGGCGTTCCTGAAGTTTTTCTCTGTCGAATTCGGAAGTGGTTTCCGGAATCTGGGCACGGATTTGTGCAACGCGTGCTGCGATTTCTTCTTTGCTGCCGCCGCCGTCAACGATAGTGGTGAGTTCTTTTGTTACGCGAACCTGACCTGCGCTGCCGAGGTCTTCCAGGGTTGCGCTGTCGAGTTTGCGGCCAACTTCTTCACTGATAACGGTTGCGCCGGTGAGGATTGCGATATCCTGCAGCATAGCTTTGCGGCGGTCGCCGAAGCCGGGGGCTTTAACGGCAACTGCTTTGAAGGTGCCGCGCAGTTTGTTTACAACAAGGGTTGCCAGTGCTTCACCTTCAACATCTTCAGCGATGATGAGGAGTTCACGGCCGCCTTGTACAACTTTTTCAAGTACAGGCATAATGTCCTGAATTACATTGATTTTGCGGTCGGTAATAAGTACCAGCGGATTGCTGAGAACAGCTTCCATTTTATCGGTATCGGTTACCATGTACGGGCTGATGTAGCCGCGGTCAAACTGCATGCCTTCAACGGTTTCAAGGCAGGTTTCCATGGTTTTGGATTCTTCAACGGTAATAACGCCGTCGTCGCCAACTTTTTCCATTGCGTCAGCAATCAGATTGCCGATTTCTTCATCAGCTGCAGAAATGGAAGCTACCTGAGCTTTTGCTTCTTTGGTTTCTACTTTTTTGCTGATTGCTTTCAGTTCGTCAACCAGAACGTTTACTGCATTCTGAATGCCTTTTTTAAGAATCATCGGGTTTGCACCGGCTGCTACGTTGCGCAGGCCTTCATGTACCATAGCCTGTGCCAGAACGGTTGCGGTGGTGGTGCCGTCGCCTGCTACATCGTTGGTTTTGGTTGCAACTTCTTTAACAAGCTGTGCGCCCATGTTTTCAAACGGGTCTTCCAGTTCGATATCGCGGGCAATGGTTACACCGTCGTTGGTAATGGTCGGTGCGCCGAATTTTTTCTCCAGCACAACATTGCGGCCTTTAGGCCCAAGGGTTACTTTTACGGCATTAGCCAGTGCGTCAACGCCGCGTTCAAGGCTGCGGCGAGCTTCTTCGTTGAATTTTATTTCTTTAGCCATTTAAAATGCACTCCTTTAAATTCTTTATCAATTACAGTACGGCAAGTACGTCGCGTTCGCTCAAAATCAAATATTCTTTGCCGTCCAGTTTAAATTCGGTTCCGGAATATTTTGCAAAAACAACTTCTTCGCCAACTTTAACTTCCGGGGCAACGCGGGTGCCGTTATCAAGCACGCGGCCTGCGCCGACAGCAATTACTTTGCCGGTCTGCGGGCGTTCTTTGGAAGCAGTATCGGGAAGGTAAATACCGCTGGCAGTTTTTTCTTCTTTAGTAGTAATTTCTACAACAATGTGGTCTGCTAATGGTTTCAACATTTGTAATTCCCCTTTCAATATAGTTACATTGGTATTAATTTCGTTTTATCTTGTTAGCACTCACTTTCTTCGAGTGCTAACTACAATTATTATTATATCCGTTATTTGTAAAAAAGCAAGTACTTTTTTTGACAAATGCGTGAAAAATGCTTGTAAACACAAAAACCTTCCGTTTAAACCACAATTTGCTTAAACGGAAGGTGTAATTTGCTTATTTGAAAGCCTTTTTACAATATAAAAAGCATTTGCAAAGCCAAATGCAAGTACTGCCATCTGAAACCACATCGCTGTTTCAAAAGCATGTACATTATACGGTTTAATTCCTCCGGAAATATTTTCTATTATAATTCCCCATATTTGCTGACAACAACCAACACCAAGCACCCAAATAAAAGTATTTACCAATCCCATGGCTGAAGCCAGTAAATTTTGCGGTGCTATTTCCTTTACCAATGTATAACAAAGCGTTATAACCAGCATTTGCATAAATCCAAAAATAAAATTTATAAACATCAGCTTGATTGCACTCAAATCCGCTGCATTATTAGCCATATAATACCACGCCACCAAAAATATACCTTCGCCAAATACTATCAGCTTCACTTTAGATAAAAACTTTAATAAAATACTTGTACTTGCTGCTCCTAAAACCAGTCCCACCGCAGCACAAAGCAGAATAACGCTTATTAAGTTTTTATCAAAGCCAAATACATCAGCGAGATACACACCATTCCATAAAGATTGCAGGCTATGCCCGCTTCCTGAAATACTTAAGCATACAAAAGCACAATTAAAAACAACAGGTAATTTTATAACTTTCAGCAATTGCTGTTTAAGCGATAACTCTTCCTCATTCTTTTCTACTTTGACTGTATTTTTATTATAAATGATTTTTGGTGGCGGCTCATCTTTAACTTTAAAAAAGACTATAAAGGCAAGTACAATACTAACACCGCCTAACACAAACATCGCTATACGCCACCCAAAATTATTCATCATTATCTGCAACGGCATTGTCGAAATTACTCCGCCTAAAGCGCCAAGTCCCATAAATAAGCCATAAATTGAAGTAAATTCCTGTTTGCTGTACCATGCTGATATTATTTTAGTTCCTACCAAAAAATATCCCGCAACGGATAAACCTATAAGCATACGGCTGATGAGCAGTATATAAAAATTTTCAGCCAAACCAAACAAAATATTGCCTAATGCCGTTAATAAAAGCAATGCACCAAGCGCTTTGCTGCTGCCATATCGGTCTACAAAAATACCCGCAGGCATCTGCCCAAAAGCATACGGCCACATAAAACACAAACCAAGCAGGCCAAACTGAACAGATGTTAAACCAAACACATCCATAAGTTCCGGTCCCATAACACCCGGGGCCATACGCGAAAAAGGTGCATACATATAACTGATTGATAAAACAATAAATATAAGAAGCCTGATGCGTTTAAAATGCTTATTTGAATAATCATTTACCGTTTGCCGCATACTAACACTCCTTATAATTTACTAACAATCACACTTATTAATCAACCGTATTCATAAAAGAAGCCTGCATCAAAAGGTAACGATCTGTATATACATTAAGATTTTTACCGGTAATTTCTTCTATCTTTTTAATCCGGTAATAAATAGTATTGATATGTATGAAAAGCTTCTTTGCCGCTTCCTCCAAAGTCTGCGTATTAAAAATAGCGTCCAGTGTACCAAGCAAATTGTAATGATATTTTGAATCATATTCTTTCAAAGGTTGCAAAATATTCTTATTTATCCACACCGCTTCCGGTGAGTCTTTGTATCTGAGACATAAAAGTTTCGGAATCCATTCAATAGCATCAATTACACCGTTAATATTATTTTCGTTGACTATAACCGCCGTTTGCAATGCCAAATCATACTGAACAGCTATTTCTGATAATTTTTCAAAGTACGGAGTAATAATAATCCTGCCATTTTTAAATACATCTTCCATGTATTTTCTAAACATATCCATTGATTTATTCTGGATGACAACAACATTCCAATAATCTTCTTCTAAAATCAAATGCTGTCTGGCATATTTTTCACAATAAATTTTTAATTTTCTCATCGGAATAGATTTTGAAAATAAAATTATATTGTACTTGTCTCTTTTTTCAAATCCATATTCTTTTACCTTATCCAGCAAAATCTTCTGATGTGTAAGATTTCCAACTTTTAATTCATTCCACAATTTTAAAATCAACTTGGTTTCATCATCGTAACTTTCCCAAAGCTTAATTGAAAGAAACGCAGCAGTCTGCTGACAAAGCAGGCTTTTTTTATGCGATAAAAAAGAATCTTTATCTTCCGGCAGAGGCAGCATAACCAGATAACCAACGATTGTATCCCTTACATAACAGAAAAAAAGATGCATATCCGGAGATTCGCACCCTTTATAGTACATCTCCTTGTTATAATGCCGTTCTTTTATTTTCTGTACATAATCGTCTGCGACTTTACGCGAAAGATTAGAACCGTTCCTGTTTGCTAAAAGTTCAAAGCGTTTGTTAAAAAGCAACAATGGATTTTTTATATAATTTGCCAGTACTCCTAAAATAGCTGCCGCATGGTTTTCGTTAACCGATTTCTGCATGAAATCCTGAAAAATATTATTTAATTCTACAAGCACATTTGTAGTATAGTTTTGAATCTCATTATTAATCACCGCATTCATTTCACGAAAATAAACATCTCGTTTTATTTCAAAAACTGCTATGTGATATTTATCGGCTATATCTATTACGCTTTGCGGAATTTTATTAATGAAACGTTTTGTTTTAATGCCTATTGCCGAAATTTTTTGCGCAAGTTTTTCAAAATTGCGGTCCTGTATCTCAGGGTTATGCGAAAACGCATACCAGGTAGTAAGCACAAATTCTCCGCCTTTGCACCATTCCCACAAGTCAGGCGCTTCCTGTATGGTTACATGCTGAACAAATTTATCTAAATCAGCGTTTTTATTGACAAGCGTTGCTCTTTCATTAAACCATTTTATAGTTTGCAACTGCCTTATAGTGACAGGTTTCATTATCAGCACCTCTCTTTATAAATTATATTCCTTCATAACTATATTATATATTATCTGCATTTGTTTAAATATTACAGTTCACAAAAAGTTACCGCCTTTTTTTGTAGTTTTCTACATATCGTACAAAACGTTTTATTTGTACAATAAGCGTAACATCAGATATTTTAATCAAAGCGCGCTGAACTATCTGAAACAAAAACAGCAAATTTGATGTACTGCTGTTTTTGTAAACGCTTCCAAAGGAGGTAAGAATCGTGTTTAGGAAAATTACTGATGCCGTTGTACGTTTTTTAAAAGAATACCTGCCCAGTTCCTATTGGCTGGCTCTTATTCTTACGTTAATTGTTTTTCTGTATGCCGCTATCTTTACGGATACGCCGCTTGAAAAAATGTTTACCATTACCGGTAAAGGCATGTTCCGCCTGTTGGCATTTACAATGCAAATGGTCCTGATTTTAATTACCGGTTATGCCCTTGCTAAAGCGCCGATAGTTATCCGCTTTTTAAAATATTTGGCGCGTATTCCTAAAAATGCAACACAAGCTATTATTTTTACAGCTTTCATCGCTGCTGTATGCACCTATATTCACTGGGGCTTTGGCCTTGTTGCCGGTGCTCTTGTTGCTAAAGAAGTTGCTATTGTTAACTACGGTAAAAAAATTCATTACGCTCTGTTAATTGCAGCAGCTTACAGCGGCAATCTGCTGCGCGGGCCTTCCAGCTCGGTATTTTTAGGTCCTACTGACCCTAATCACGTAGCGGCAGATTTGGTCGGCGTCATTCCGCTTGCCGATACTTTGTATAACCCTTACAACGTTATCATGACTTTAATTCTGTTGTTCACTATTCCGTATATGTTTAAATTTATGATGCCGGACGATAAAGATGTTGTTGAAATCAGCCCGGACGTTGTAAAAAAAGAACTGGAACTGCGTGAAAAAGAAGAAGCAGCCAAAGCTAATAAGGTTCAGCTTAAGAACTTAACTTTTGCAGAACGCATGGAAGAAAACTGGTCTTTACAGTTTATTGTTGCAACTATTTTGTTGGTATACATCGTGCTTGATACTATGCGCACCATGTCGCTCAATCTCAGCATTAACATGATGATTCTGCTCTTTTTAGTTGCAGGTCTTTACGCTTACAAAACCCCGGGCGCTTATGCAAAAGCAGTTAAAGATGCCTGCGGTACCTGCGACGGTATGATTTTACAATTCCCGTTCTATGCGGCAATTATGAACATGCTTAGTGAAACCGGTCTTTCCACTGAGCTTGCCAACTGGTTTGTTAATATCTCTACTGCTCAAACCTTACCGCTTAATGCATTTTACGCAGCAGGCCTGATTAACCTGTTCATTCCTTCCGGCGGCGGCCTTTGGGCTATTCAGGGACCGATTATGCTGGAAGCAGCTAAAAACCTTGCTGCTGATCCGGCAGCCGTTATGATTGGTATGGGCTGGGGCGATTCATGGACCAGCCAGTTGCAGCCTTTCTGGGCCCTGCCGCTTTTGGCAATTGCCGGACTCGACGTTAACGATATCATGGGCTATTGCTTCTTCGTACTGGTATGGTCCGGTATTGTTATCTCCGCAACATTATTACTGCTATAAATCTTTATGATATTAAATTCTGAATTGATCGGAGGTTATTACCATGCAGGAAACTGTAATTCTTTCAGCAGTCAGAACTCCTATGGGCAGCCTTGGCGGCAGCCTTAAAAATGTACAACCGGAAAAACTTTTGGAAACAGTTTTTACGGCAGCTATAGAACGTGCACATTTAGATGCAAATGCTATTGATGAAGTAATTGCAGGTCAGACGAAACAGTCTACCGACGCTCCTAATATTGCACGTGTAGCCGCACTGATGGCAAAAATTCCTGAAGAAATACCTGCTTATACGGTACACCGCCAGTGCGCATCCGGTATGCAGGCTATTTGGAACGGTATGCAGGCGATTGGCTGCGGCGATGCTGAAGTTGTTTTAGCAGGCGGCGTAGAAAGCATGAGCACAGCTCCATTTTATATCCGTGGAGCAAGGTTTGGTGTTGGCAGCGGCAACGGACTGTTTCTTGACCCTAACGTAGAAAGCCAGCCGCGTTCACAGCCGAGCGATATTTATGGAACTTTTAACATGATTCAAACTGCTGACAATGTAGCAGCAAAATATGAGGTTTCTCGTAAAGATCAGGATAATTTTGCACTTACCAGCCAGCAAAATGCCATTGCTGCCATTGACAGCGGCCGTTTCAAAGATGAAATCGTACCTGTTAATATCCCGCAGAAAAAAAGTGCTGTTCTTGTTTTTGATACCGATGAATATCCCAAGCGCACCACCAATGCCGAAAAACTGGCAGCACTGCGCACAATTAATAAAGAAGGTACTGTAACAGCAGGCAACGCCTCCGGCCGTAACGACGGTGCAGCAGCAGTTATGCTTGCTTCCAAAGCCAAAGCAGACGAGCTCGGATTAAAACCTTTAGCAACTGTAAAAGCATGTACAGCAGTTGGCGTTGACCCTAAATATATGGGTATTGCACCCGTGCCTGCTGTAAGAAAATTATTGCAAAAAGTTAACTGGGAAATTGAAGATATCGACTTGTTTGAAATCAACGAAGCCTTTGCTGCTCAGGCAGTTGCATGTGCCAAAGAACTTAATCTTCCGCTTAACAGATTAAATGTTAACGGCGGCGCAATTGCTTTAGGCCATCCGCTTGGCTGCTCCGGCACACGCATCATAGTTACTCTTGTTCACGAAATGATAAAACGCGGCAGCAAACGCGGCGTAGCTGCAATTTGTGTAGCAGGCGGACTTGGTATGGCTGCTGCTGTTGAAATAGAATGAATTGGAGGGAAGAAGAATGGCTGTTAGTAAAGTAACCACTATTGAAGAAGCTATGTCCCATGTAAAAGACGGAGACCGTATTATGGTAGGTGGCTTTGGATTGCGCGGCTGCCCGGACGACCTTATCGACGCACTTGTTGCCGCACACCGTAAAGACCTTACTATTATCAGCAATGACCTTGGCTCGCCGAATATCGGCCTTGGCCGCCTGCTTACGGAAAACTGCATTAAAGCCCTTATCGGAACATTCTACAACTGGAACTATGACGTAGCCGAAGCTAAAAATTCAGGACGTATTGAAGCAACTCTTGTTCCTCAGGGTACTTTTGCTGAATCCATACGTGCTGCAGGCTGTGGCATTCCGGCCTATTATACTCTCGTTTCAGCGGGAACGGAACTTGGAGAAGGTAAAGAAATCCATAAATTTACGGTAGATGGCATCGAACGTGAGTATGTTTTGGAACATGCTATTTATGCAGACGTTGCACTGATTAAAGCCGCTGCAGCTGATACTTTAGGCAATCTCATTTACTATCGTTCTGCCCGCAATTTTAATCCGGCTATGGCTATGGCTGCAAAATATACCATCGCTCAGGTAGATAAAATTGTTGAACCGGGAGAATTAGACCCGGAAAACATTGTTACTCCGCATCTGTTCGTTAATGCAGTTGTTCTGGGAGGTGGAAAATAATGCTCAATTTAACAAAAGATGAAATAAATGCCCGCATCGCCAAAAATATAGCTGCACTTTTTAACGAAGCAGAAGATATCACCGTTATCAATTTAGGTGTAGGCATGCCAACTCAGGTTTCTAATTATATCACTAATGAAAAGGTATTTTTACAAGCGGAAAATGGTATGCTCGGTGTTGGGCCAATTGCCGTAGGTGACGAAATCGACTCACAGTTAATTAATGCAGGCCGTCAGCCTGTAAAGATGACGCCCGGCTGTTCATTCTTTGACAGTACAACATCTTTTGCCATGATTCGCGGCGGACATATCAACGCCACTGTTTTGGGTGCATTTGAAGTTGACCAGGACGCAAACGTAGCTAACTGGATTATACCGAATGGTAAAATGTTCGGCGTCGGTGGTGCCATGGACCTTGTAGCTGGTGCCAAGCAGGTTATTATCGCTATGACGCATACCAGCAAAAAAGGTTCAAAACTTATAAAAAAATGTACTTTACCTATTACCGGAATCGGTGAAGTTGATATTGTTATGACAGAACTGGGAATGTTCCGTTTCAAAGATGGTAAAGTAATTTTAGAAAAAATCGCACCGGAAATTGATTTAGATTACATCAGAAGCGTTACTGAATTAGATTATGAAGTAAGCCCAAATTTAACGCAAATGGTTAAATAAAAACATACTTAAAAGCGGCATAGCCTGATGGTTATGCCGCTTAATTTTTTATATGTTTAATTCACTTGTTTAAAATATTCTATTGCCATTTTCACATCAACAATGTATGTGCCTTTTGCTGCCAGTCGGTAATATCGGCGCCGCTGCCCTGCGCAAAATCGGGCTTGCCGCCGCCGCGACCGTTAAAAATTTCGTTTGCTTTTTTGCAGTATTCGCGGCAGTCGGCGTTAACGCCGTCCGAGTGGCCGAACATGTAGTTTACCCTTCCGCCTGCCTCGTAAACTATACCTACCAGCAGGTTTTCCATGGCAGTTACTTTTTGCAGCAGCAGTTTGGCTTCCGCCGCGCCGGTATCTTCAGGCGTTACCACAACAAAACGGCTGCCGTCCGGCAATACGCGTGCCGTGCTTAAAAACTGCGGCAGTTGCGCGTCATAAAGCGCCATTGTTTTTTCTTTAAGGCGTGCGTTCAGGTCGGCAATTTCGCCTTTTAAACGCTGCACCGCGTCAGGAACCTGCTCCGTTTTAACCGAAAGCATCTGCCCTGTTTTGCGCAGCGCGGCATTTTTGCGGCGTGCATCCTCCAGCGCCCAGCGCCCGCACAAAAAGCTTATGCGCTGCCCCTGTTTATGTTTTTCCGCGCTTATAATGCGTATGCTGCCCACCGCGCCCGTTCTGTTCGGATGCGTACCGCAGCAGGTGCAGATATCGCCGCCTTCCACGCTCACCAAACGCAGCGTACCCGTCAGCCTGGTGTTCTTTTTGCGCATGGTGTAGTTATCTAAAGCGGTGTGCGGCACATAGCTTACGCTGATGGGCTTATCCAGCCAGATTTCACGGTTGGCAAAATCCTCCGTCTGCGCCAGCTCATCCGGCGTCAGTTCTTTGTCGAGGTCAATCGTTACCAGCCCTTCGCTCATATGAAAGCCGATATTGTTTGCGCCAAACAGCTTCCACGCCGCGTAAGACAAAATATGTTCGCCGCAGTGCTGCTGCATATGGTCAAGGCGCACCACGCCGTCAACAACGGCTTTAACGGTGCTGCCAACGGCAAGCAGCTTATCGCAAAAGTGCAGAATGCGCCCGTCTTCTTCCGCCACGTGCGTAACGGCAGCCTCGCCCAGCTTTCCGCGGTCGCTGAGCTGCCCGCCCCCTTCGGGGAAGAACACCGTTTTGTCAAGCTCAACGGCAAAATCGTTTTTGCAGGGTTCGCAGGCGGTAACCACAGCCTCACATTCCCATAAATAAGCGTTGTTTTCAAATAATTTTTCTGTCATTTTAAACCCCTCACTTGTAAAACAATCTATGCTTATATTATAATTACTCTTGTAAAAATAGCAAAGGAGTAATTTCATGTTTAAATATATTTTCTTCGATTTGGACGGTACTCTCACCGATTCTGCCGAAGGCATAACCAAATGCGTGCAGTACGCCCTTGAATCGCGCGGCATTAACGTGCCGGATTTAAACACCCTGCGCCCCTTTATTGGCCCGCCCTTAATTGAAAGTTTTATGAAATTTTACGGCATGACGGAAGAAGAAGCCCGTTTATGCACCGCCAAATACCGCGAGCGTTTTAAAGATACCGGCATTTACGAAAACAAAGTATACCACGGCGTGCCGGAAATGCTGGCACAGCTTAAAGCAAACGGCTTTACACTGGCCGTTGCCACCAGTAAGCCCGTGGAATTTGCCCGCCGCGTAACGGATTATTTTAATTTAACCCAATACTTTACTTATATTACCGGGCCGGATTTTAACGGCTCGCTGCCCACAAAGGCCGATGTTATTGCCGATGCCCTGAAACACTTTGGGCTGGCAGGCGCTGCCAAAGCGCAGGCGCTGATGATAGGCGACCGCAGCCAGGATATTACCGGCGCTAAAAAATGCGGCCTTAAAACCATTGGCGTGCGTTACGGCTATGCCGCGCCCGGCGAACTTGAAGAAGCAGGCGCCGATTTTATCTGCACTGCGCCGCAGGATGTTGTAAAACTTATCTGCGGGCAAAACAAACTTGCATAACACAGCTTAACAACACACAAAACCCGTCCATAAAAATGGACGGGTTTTATTTTTCGCTCTAACTTAATTATTTAATTAAATCCATGCCAATTTGCAGAGCCTTGCGGTTTTTGTCCTCGGTGCCTTTCGGTACGCGGTTCAAAACTGCTTTTTCAAGGCTTTCTGCGCTTACAACGCCGGTTAATTTAACAAGTGCGCCAAGGGCAACAATGTTGGCAAACAAAATTTTGCCAAGCCCTTCGCGTGCGCTGTGGGTAATCGGCAGTTCGTAAACTTTGCCGCCAAAATCAGGCACTTCGCTTACAAACAGGCTGTCGGTAATCATTACGCTGTCTTTGGTAAGGTCATGAGAATATTTATTGGCAGCTTCCTGGCTCATGGCAAGCAGCAAATCGGGTTTGGTAACCTTCGGGAAGTGAATGGCGTCCTCGGAAATAATAACTTCCGATTTAGAGGAGCCGCCGCGTGCTTCCGGGCCGTAGGACTGCGACTGGATAGCAAGCTTGCCGTCCAAAAGTGCTGCTTCGGCTAAGATAATGCCGGCAAGGATAAGGCCCTGGCCGCCGGTGCCGGATAAACGTAATTCTTGTTTCATATTATTTACCTCCCTGCGCCATGGCAATAAGTTCATCATAGGCTTCGGTGTATTCTTTTCTGCCTTCTACCTGATACAAAACGCCAATCGGGAATTTGCCCTCGCGTTTTTCTTCCGGCAGTTTATCCCAGGCTGCAACCGGAACGGCATGGTCACGCTGCCACATCATCATTTCGGCAGGGCCGCCCATTTTGTTCTGGCGTCCGAAGGAAATCGGGCAGGCAGATACTGCTTCAATAAGGCTGAAGCCTTTGTGCTGAATGCCTTTAACGATAAGGTCGCTCAGCATCTGCGCATGGAAGGTTGTGCAGCGTGCAACAAAGGTTGCGCCTGCTGCCTTGGCAAGCTCGGCAAGGTTAAAATCAGGTTCAATCATGCCGTAAGGCGCGGTGGTTGCCTTGCTGTGATACGGAGTCATCGGCGAATACTGGCCGCCGGTCATGCCGTAAATGCTGTTGTTGTAAACAACAACGGTAAGGTCGATATTGCGGCGGCACGCATGAATGAAGTGGTTGCCGCCGATAGCGGTAGCATCGCCGTCACCGGTAAGAACAATAACATTCAGTTTGGGCTCTGCCAGTTTAACGCCGGTTGCAACCGGAATAGCACGGCCGTGAGCAGAATGAACGGTATTAAAATCAAGATAGCCGGAAGCACGGCTGGAGCAGCCGATACCGGAAATTACAGCCACATCGTCTTTGGAAAGATCGAGTTTGGCAATAGCTTTAACAACGCTGCCGGTAACAACGCCATTGCCGCAGCCGGGGCACCAGATATGCGGCAAACGGCCCGGACGGAAATATTTATTGATCATTTCTTCCATATTCATAAATATAGTCTCCTTTCCTTACAGGGCCGCCATAGCTTTTTTAACTTCTTCCAAAAGCTGGGCCGGAGTTGCAGGTTCGTTATCATATTTAGCGTACAGGCTTACAGGCACCTTGCCGTTAACGGCACGTTCAACTTCGTGAACATACTGGCCGCAGTTAAGCTCATGCACCAAAATGCCTTTTACCCTGCCGGCCAGTTCTTTCATCTGTGCTTCGGCAAACGGCCAGATGGTAACCGGGCGCACAAGGCCCACCTTAAGGCCTTCGGCACGTGCCATGTCAACCGTTTCGTAAGCGGTACGGGCTGCGCCGCCAAAGGCTACAACGGCAAAATCAGCATCTTCCATACGGTAGTTTTCAACTTGTACGATATCGTCAAGGTTGTTTTCAAGTTTAGCGCGCTGACGGTTGGCAGCAGCAAGAGTAGCTGCCGGGGTGCCTTTCGGGAAACCGGTTTCGTCATGAACAAGGCCGGTTACATGCCAGCGGTAGCCGCTGCCGAAAGCAGGCATTGCCGGAACAAGGCTTTCGTCCGTGGCATAAGCCTTAAAGTCCTCCGGTGCGCAGTCCGGCTGTTTGCGTTCTGCCTGCGGAAAATCGCTGTAATCATCAGGCAGTTCAATTTTTTCGCGCATATGGCCGATAACTTCATCCATCAAAAGAATTACCGGCACACGGTATTTTTCGCTCAGCGCATAAGCGCGCAGAGTAAGTTCAAAGCATTCGGGAACGCTTGCAGGAGTAAGGGCAATCAGCCAATGGTCACCGTGGGTGCCCCAGCGTGCCTGCATAACATCGCCCTGGGAAGGGCTGGTAGGCTGGCCGGTAGACGGGCCCACACGCTGCACGTTAACAATTACCAGAGGAATTTCCGCAGCGCAGGCATAACCGATAAGCTCCTGCTTTAACGAAAAGCCCGGGCCGCTGGTAGCCGTCATAACCTTTTTGCCGGTTAAGGACGCACCGATAACAGCGCCCATGGAAGCAATTTCGTCTTCCATCTGAATAAATTTGCCGCCGTTTTTCGGCAGCTTTTCAGCCAGGGATTCCGCCACTTCCGTGGAAGGAGTAATGGGGTAACCCGCAAAGAATTTTACACCGGCTGCAATTGCGCCTTCAACAACAGCCTGGTTGCCTTGCAATAATAAAACCTTGGACATTACTTCTCATCTCCTTCTTTATGTACAAAAATGGCAAAATCCGGGCAGCGCAGTTCGCACTGGCCGCACTGAATGCAGTTTTCGGGCGCAACAGCTTCAATCTTTTCAAGTTCGCTTACCGCCAGAACCTTTTTGGGGCAGAACGCAGCGCAAATGCCGCAGCCTTTGCAGCGCTCGGTATAAATTTTTAAGCTCATTATTAAACCTCCTTTAACCTGCCTCTTTAAAAATATTTCTCATGCTCAAATAAGCACATACTACCTCTATAATAATTATAATTGATACAGTTCATTAGTCAAATTTATTTTTTGGATGATACCCGCAAAATATTTGGATAAACCGTGCAAATTGCACATAATGCCCAAAAATGATATAATGGTATAAATTTATAAATATATTTTAATGATGAAATTGTTTTACGGAGGCCGCCATGACTGCCATAGATGCTTCACTGCCAAAAAAAGAACGTATCCTCATTGCCGCGGAAGATGTTTTTTCGCGCCGCGGCTACACCAAAGCCACGCTTGATGAAATAATTGCCCTGGCCGATACCGGCAAAGGCACGCTTTATAAATACTTCGGCAATAAAGATAACCTATTTTACACGCTGATAGAAGAAAAGCACAGCCATTTAATGGATGAGCTGCATTCCTTAACGGCACAGCAGCCCGATATCCGCGGCAAGCTGCAGGCCTACCTTAACTGCATGTTAAAATTTCTGCGCACCAATAAAGGCCTGTGGCTGATTGTATGGTACGAGCTTAACGCAGCGCACCAGGGCATACACCCCGATTTTGACGAAAACGGCAACTGGATATTAACCTCCCTTTACGGCGACCCGCTGCCCAAGCCGGAAGAAGAACGCCTTTTGCGCTACTACAAAATTTTGTGGGAGGAAGTATACGTACTGGCAGCAATTTTGCAGGACGGGCAGGAAAGCGGCTATTTAAAATATACCCATTCGCAGCAGATATTTACCGTGCCCGACCCGACACGCAAATTAACGTCCGAAGCAATTTTTGGCGCCTACCACCTGTTTGCTGGTATTGCCAACGGCGTGTTCCACGTAATAAACAGCACCATGGATAACTCAGAACTGACCTCGATAATTGTAGATTACTTTTTAAACGGCCACGCCGCCAAAGCAGAATAAATTTAAGCGCAACAGCAAAACTCCGCAGCCAAAAGCCGCGGAGTTTTTATTATGCCATATTAACTTAACCTTCACGTTCTGCCCTTACAATAACAAGTACCGGAAAAGCCTTGTCCGGCAAGGCGGAAGGGCCTTTGCTGATTTTTTCTTCGTAAGCCGTGCGATCAAAAGAATCGAAAGCCACCAGCTCATCGTCGCTGTAAAAATCATCAGTAGGGCAAATAGCCGTTACGCCAAAACCGGCCCACGTTTCTGCCGGGTTTGCCATTTTATAAACCTCAATCTTCTCACATTTGGCATGGTGAATCTGTAAAGCGTCCTCAAAAGTAAACAGCATAATTTCCGCCCCCTTTTTTACAAACATAATATCTGTTACTGTCTGTTTTAATTATATCATTCTTTTGAGTTTTAATCAATATTTATTATTTATTGCACTTAATTAAGTTTTAATTGAATTCAACTTTTTATCAATTACTTCCATCATTTTTACATAGTTCCCGATAAAACGATGGTATATGTTTATAATAAAACTATCACCCACAAACATAAACCCCAGCAAAAAATTTCAGCCGGTGAAAATTCACCGGCTGTTTGCTTTTATTAAATATGTTTTTGTGTTATAATCTTTTTCATGAGATAGCTGGACTTGGCTTTCCCACTCCACAAAGAGTGGGGGTGATACTATGACAGTGTTTGAAGCGTTATCGTTTGCGGTAATGTTTGCAACCTTAGTAGTACTCATTCTTTCATTCCGCAAATAACGGCATGAGAAAAGCCGCATAACCTTGCGGTTACACGGCCTTCCGTCGAATTTTTAATTCATCAGGGGAGAGCCGGTGTACCCATTACCAGCTATCTCTTTCTTATATTATATCAAAGTAAATTTTCTTGTCAAATTACATACGGCAATAAATAACCCCCTGCTAAAAACCAGCAAGGGGTTATTGCATTTTTACTGCCCGCCGTATTTTAAATGGCGGTCTGCATATTCATGAATAATATAGTTGGTAAGCGCGTCGCAGTAACGGTCCTGCTCCGGCTCGTCCATTTTGTCCTCAAACAAAAAATCTTCGTTGTAATAATACGCTTTGCCGCCAAAATAGCCCAGTGCATAAGGCAAGGGTACATACTGCAAAAAGTCGCGCCCCATAAATTCCTGCGGCGCTTCTATGCCGCCCAGTGCCAAAAGCGTCGGCGCAAGGTCAATCTGCGAAGCGTACTGTTCTTCATCCAAAAGCGCAAACGGTGCTAAATTTTTGCCTATAAAAATTAACGGTATCGGCGCAATGCTGCGGCGCGAGCGTTCATCCGTAACAAGTTCCATATATTCGCCGCCGCTGTGCGGATTATGGTCACTGGTTATTACAAACAGCGTGCGGTCATCCATCAGCCCGCGGCGTGACGCTTCTTTAAAGAAGTTTTGTATGGTGAGGTTTACCCAGTAAATGCCGCGCACGGTAACGTATTTGTTGTCGCGCACGCCTTCCGGCATATCGCCGTAAGCAGTGCCGTAGTACGGATACGGCTGGTGCATGTCCAGCGTTTTAACAACCAGCAGCATTTTATCGTTATTTTTCTGCCCTTTTTCAAGCAGGTTCAGCGCTTCGGCGTACATAACGTCGTTGTGGTAGCCCCAGCCGCTGGCGCCGGTGTAGCCTGCATCCTCAAGGTATTCCTTGGCGTAGTATTCCTCCATGCCAAACTGCGTGGGGTATTCGTGCAGCTCGTTGTTGTAATACTGGCTGCTGGCGTTCATAAATATGCCGCGCCAGCCTGCCTGCTGCACGCTGCGGAAGATGGAAGGCTGTGCTTCGCCAGGCAGATCGGGGTCATAAATTAAGTGCGAGCGGAAGGTTGCGTTAAGCCCCTGCGTTGTAGGCACTGCCGAAGAATAGTAGTGGTCAAGGTGCGGGTATTTTTCAAGCAGGCTGTCAAGGTAGGGCGTTGCCTCCGCCGGTATGTTCTCGTTGTAATAGTGCATATAATCCCGGTGTACGGATTCCAGCACCAGCATTACAATGCGGTCGTAGCTTGCTTTCGGCTCTGCCTTTTCTTCGCTCTTGCGCATAATGCCCAGCTCCTGCAAAACCTGCTCGTCCTTCACCGTCAGCGGGCGCTGCTCAATATGGCTGCGGCTGACGATTTTATCGGTATTAAACAGCATTTTGCCAAAAAAGTTTACGTTTACGGGCACGGTAAGCATATCGCGGTAGGCTTCGCGCGTTTTTTCGCTTTCAACCTCCGTCCACATGCCCATGTATTCTTTCATTACATAACCGTTCAGGCTGCCCATCATCATGTAGCCAATGTTCAGCGCCAGCGAAAACGCCGCTACGCACATCAGCGACCATACAAAGTTCGGTTTCTTTTTGGTGGGCTTGTTTACGCGGAACAAAAGCACAAGCGCCAGAAGCCCCGCCGCAATAAGCGCAAGCTTAAGCGCGCCCATGCTTGCCAGCACGCCCTTAACGGCATATATATTAAGGTTGGCAAAAAGCACGCTCTGCACGTGCATGCTGGTTTGCCAAAAATAAAAGGCGTCAAAAATTACAATAACTGCCGACAAAAAATAAACGGCAAAATACACCGTTTTCATGGTGCGCCCTGCCCATTTATGGTAGCACATGGCAGTTACAAGCACCGCAAAAATATTGTTGTTAAGCCCGGCAAGTATTGCCAGCGCCGTTACAACGCCGCCGTCCAGCCGCAGCTGATGCACCATAAACGCCGTTACGCCAAGGTACAAAACGCCTGTTACAACTACCGGAAAATAACGCTTCACCCTGTCGCGGATACGCGTGCGTCGCAGATACAAAAGCCCTGCCACGCCCAAAAGCAGCACGTCGCGCAAAAAGCTGCTTACTGCGGTATACCAGAACTCCATTTCCGGGAAAGGCACTATGCCTCTGTAAAATTTCCACGACAAAAAATATTCGGCCGCAAAGGCAATAACCATAAACACAAGCAGCCAGTAACGTTTTCTCATCTTCGCCCCGCCTTACGCCAGAAAGTTAACCGTTTGGGAATACATCTCTATTAAAAGCGGCGTTGCCGTAACCACGTCGCCGTCCAGCTCCGCCGGAAAGCCGTCCACATTGCACTCAATGGTAAGCGTATGCGCCTTTTTAACAATAACGCCCTGCTCGCCCTCCAGCGATTCCATTAAAATCATGGCCGCATATTTTAAAAAGTCCGCACGCTTGCAGCCGGTAAACAGCGCCACATCAAAATAATCGTTGGTAATGGCAGCGCCCTTAAACAGGCTGTAACGCCCCGCATAATAGCGGCTTTTGCCGATAATAACGGAAGAAGCCTCGTACCATTCGGGGTCGCCGTCAAACTTAACGCGGAACCTGTAACGCCAGTTGCTCAATAAAAGCTCTTTGCGCACCAGCTCGCCGCTTTGCACAACATAAGCAAAAGAGGACAGGAAACGCTTTTCGAGGCTTGATACGCTGTCTACAACTTTGGAATCGAACCCGATACCGGCAACGGTTAAAAAAATATGCCCGTTGGCCTTGCCGATACGCACCGGTTTAATGCGCCCTTTGCGCACACGCTGAATCCAGCGCACCGGGTCGGCAGGCATGTCAAACTCCTTGGCAACAAGGTTTACCGTGCCTGCGGGGAACACGCTGATGTACGGCACATAGCCGTTGCGGTCAAGCTCGGCAATCATGGCGCGCAAAGTACCATCGCCGCCTGCAACAATTACCCAGTCGTACTTTTCTTCCTTAATTTTATCGGCCCAGTCCGTCAGCTTTTTAAACTCGCGCAGCTCCGTAAGCTCCACCCGGTTCGGGCCAATAATCGCCGTAAGGCGGCGCTTTAAATCGAGCACTCTCGAGAGCATGCTCACAAAAATCTGCTTGCCGGAATTGGGGTTGTAAATAATGACAACCTTTTTAAAATTTTTAATTTCAACGCCGTTGGTTTCCACTTTTATCACACCTTAAAAAATCCACTTTTTGCGCGCCAGATAGTTCCATACCACCACAATGCAGGTGGCGGCAATTTTTGAAAGCAGCCCCGGCAGTGCAAAAAACCCAACAAAAACATACATTAATATAAGATTAAATAAAAGCCCCATGCCGCTTACCAAAAACACAAGGCTTATTTCTTTGGCTTTGCCATAGCGCACGCCGCTTGTAAATACCAGAATGTTGCACATAAAATAATGGTACAACGTTGATAAAAAATAAGCGCACGCCGTCGACGCCAGATAATTTATGCCCGCCGCCTCCGAGAAAACGTAAAAAAACGCCCACTCAATCAGCGCGGCGCTGCCGCCGACAAACAAATATAAAATTATTTTTACAAATTCGTTGTTTGTATAATCAAAACCAAACAAAACCTTTTTAGACATTTTACAAACTCCTTGACGTATAATTATAGCATTTTTTATATTTTAGTTAAAGCGGGATTTTAAGATTTTTATATTATGAAGTTTTATTATTTTTAATTTTACGTTTGGTTTTTGAAATTATGTTTAAATTTTTGGTTTTGGTTTTTGATTTTGGGTTAGATTTTGATTTTACGTTGTTATATTTCAATTTAGGTTTTATGTTATTTTAAGTTTTAATTTTGGTTTGTTCCTTTGTATATACATTTAATATTTTATATTTACTTTTTTGCTCATGTTCATTCTTTGTAACCAAAGAACGAACCAAGAAAGTTTCGCGACTGCGGATTTTTTAGCGCAACACTTTAGCATAAAAACGGCAAAAATTGCGGAACTCGCTCCGCTCAAGCAGCCTTATTTTTGCCGTTTTTCTTATGAAATGTTACTAAAAATCCAATGCCGCGATTTGCTGTAACCCGTACTTTTTATGTGCTTGATTTAGAAAGTTATATATTTATATCGTATTCTGCAACTGCTTATTAGTAAACTTTGCATAACCAACAATATCGAAGCAATTAACACTTACGATAACATTCATAACGCTTGTAAAATTTTCAAAAGTACGAATTTGAGCGAAGCCGCGACTTTCCAAAAATAGGATGCTGACTTCCTATCAAAAAGCACTTGCAGCAATGGCCGAGGACTGTTTGAGTTTGCGCAGCAAACGAGTTCCGCAGGCGCAGCAAGTGCTATACGAATTTGATACAGTCATCCGTATAATTTTTGGAGGAGCGAAGGCTTTTTGTTACTTTTTGGCCCACAAAAAGTAAGATAAATGAAAAGGTAAATTAAAATATAAAAACGTAACTACAAAGCCGTAGCCAAATAAAAACAAAAAAGATAATTTACCTGAACCACTTCAGCAAATACCCATGCTGCTTTAACGCCTGCCTGCGCTGTTTATAATCCGGCATTACAGCCGCCACTCTCTGCCAAAAGGCTGGGCTGTGGTTCATGCAGCCGATATGGCACAGTTCGTGTACCACCACGTAATCTATCAGCGCGGGCGGCGCAAAAATAAGCCGCCACGAAAAATTCAGCACGTTCTGCGCACTGCACGAACCCCATCTTGCCTGTGCTTCCGATACCTTTACCCCCAGCGGCTTTACGCCAATTACCTGCGCATATTTATCAACGCGCCAGTAAAACAAATCCCTGGCAAAGCCGCGCAAAAACTTAAACAGCCCGGGGCGGCCCAGTTTTTTGCTGCAAATAAATTCGTCCAGCGCAAGCTGCGCATAGTTTTTTGCAGCGCCTGCAATAAATTTAATGCGCACGCTGTTGCCCGCTATCACCCACTCCGCGCCTTCTTTAAACTCCGGCTCACGCGGGGCAAGCTCTGTTTTTAACTCTATTTCGCACAGCTTGTTTTCAATCCAGCTGCGCTTTTCTTCAATAAATTTTTTTATTTCCGCCATAGGCATCCGCATGGGCGCGCGCACCACGCACCTGCCGCTGCCGTCTATTGTTATTGCCAAAGTGCGCCTTTTGCTGCGCACCAGTTCGTACTGCATAAAATCCCCTCCGAAAATTATTATACAGCGTTTAAAACGGCGGCGCAAATTGCCTTGCAGCGCCTTTTGTTATATAATTTTTACAAACAATTACGGAGGGTTTCTGATGGATACCGCTTTAATTAAAGATTTTTTCGACTGCTGCCGCGACGCAAAAAAAATACTGGAACTTTTGCCGCCGCTGCCGCAGGGTTTAACACCGCGCCATATACAGATTATCGACACCATTTCCCAGCTTGAAGAAAAAAACGGGCTGGTTAAAATAAGCGACATCAGCACTGCGCTGCATGTAACGCGCCCAAGCATTACCCGGCTTGTATCAGAGCTTGCCGCCGCAGGGTATGCCCAAAAAGCAGGCAGCGCTACCGACGGGCGTGTGCTTGACCGCTGCGGAGCCGCAGTGCCGGTTTTGGGCGGCAGCATTTTAATGTTAAGCTCTGTTTCTGCCATGGCGTGGCTTACGCCCGATATCAGCAACACTTTATTTGCCGTGCTGTACACTTTCTTTGCCTTTGACCAGGCTGCTTCGATACCTACCGTTACGCTCTGCGCTATCCGCTGCCTTGCAGCAGATGATTCAGCTTCCGGCAACGCCGTAATTAATACCTTGCAGCCGCTTTCCGGAGCCCTTGGCACATCAATATGCGCCAGCATTGTTGCAGCAGCGCAAAACACATCTGCCGGAGCAGCAGGCACACAAACCGGCACCGCCCATGCGCTGGTGCTGCTTGCCTTTTTAACCTGCGCCATCCTTGCCTGCTCCCTGTATATGCTGGGCGGCAGACGGCATAAAGTTTTAAACGGCGAAGCGTACTGATAACTGTATTAATCACTATTGTATAAAAACTGCATAAGAATCACTGAACTTAAATAAAGCAAACGGATTATAGTGCGAGGATGTTAACAAAAACTGTGGCGGCTAAATTCAGGCTGCTTTCTCCGCAAGGCCGGTTTAAACAATCCGGCCGGTAACGAAGAAGCCACAGCATTTTTGTAACTCCGAACAATATAATCCGTTTGCTTTTTACTAATATAAAACCTCAAATAAACTGAAATGCAAATCAATCAACAAAACTGCTCACATTACAATCCGTTTCTTTTATTTTATACCAATCAATACAATCCGTTTGCTTTTTGCTGATATTAAACAAAACAGGCTGCACCGCAAGGCAGTTAACCAAAACTGTTCACGCTGCAGCCCGTTTGAGGGTTTATTTTTCTACTATATATTTACTTACTTTATCAGCTAATGGCAAAGCGCCGTCAGCCAATTTCTCTTTCCAGCTCCGTGCCGCGCACTTTCAGCGGTTTGTTCGCTTCGTCCACCATTACAACCTTCGGCTCGCAGCGGCGCGCTTCTTCTTCCGTCATCTGCGCGTAAGCCATAATAATAACCTTGTCGCCCGGCTGCACAAGACGTGCTGCCGCACCGTTAAGGCAAATTACGCCGCTGCCCGGTGCGCCCGCAATGGTGTAGGTTTCAAGGCGCGCGCCGTTGTTGTTGTCTACAATCTGCACGCGCTCGCCCGGCAAAATGCCGGCCATTTCCATAAGTTCGCTGTCTATTGTAACGCTGCCCATGTATTCAAGGTTGGCTTCCGTTACCGTTGCGCGGTGAATTTTGCCGTGCATTATCGTGTAAAGCATTTATTCTACCTCCAAAATTACGTTGTCAATAAGGCGTGTTGTGCCAAATTTTACGGCCAGCGCCAAAAGATACTGTCCTTTGGTTAAAACCTCCGGCGCAGGCGTAAGCCCCGGCAGAGCGTATATTTCCACGTAGTCAATCTGTGCCATGGGCTCATCGCCGATAAGTTTTTTAACGCCCACCACCAGTTTCTGGCTGCTGCGCTCGCCAGCTTTAAAAAGCATGGAGGCGGTTTCGAGGCTGCTGTTTAAAATTACCGCCGCTGCACGCTCGCTTTTTGATAAATATGTGTTGCGCGAAGATTTGGCAAGCCCGTCCGCCTCGCGCACAATGGGCATAATGCGCAGCTTTACGTTAAAGAACAAATCTTTAACCATGCGTTTTAAAACCTCTGCCTGCTGAGCGTCCTTCTGCCCAAAATAAGCGTGGTCAGGCTGGGCCAGGTTAAACAGCTTGGCAACAACCGTTGTTACGCCGCGGAAGTGAATGGGCCTTGTGCGCCCACACAGCACTTTGGTAATGTCGCCGGTAACTTCTACCCAGGTCATATCCTCGCTGGGGTACATTTCGGCAGGCGTGGGTGCAAAAACAATGTCCGCGCCGCAGCTTTCCGCCAGTTTGCAGTCGGCGTCAAGCGTGCGGGGGTAAGCATCCAAATCTTCGTTAGGCCCAAACTGCGTTGGGTTTACAAACACGCTTACCACAACAAGTTCGTTTTCCATTGCCGCAGCTTTAATAAGCGAAGCATGCCCTTCGTGCAGTGCGCCCATGGTCGGCACAAGGCCGATGGTTTTGCCTGCCGCTTTGGCAAGCGCAATTTCTTCGCGGAGTTCCGCGGTTGTTCTGCAAAGTTTCATTTTGCGTTCTCCTTTATCAGTACAGTTTTTCCAAAACTTCGTCATCTATTTTAAAAGTATGCTCCGCCGCAGGGAAGCTGCGTGCTTTTACATCTGCCGCATAGGCTTTAAATGCCGCCGTCATTTCGCTGTGCAAATCGGCGTAGCGCTTAACAAATTTGGGGCAAAAACCATCGGTATAGCCTAAAAGGTCGTTGCATACCAGCACCTGCCCGTCGCAGTATTTGCCTGCGCCGATGCCGATAGTTGCCGCCGTTTTAAGGCTTTCCGTAACCTTTGCCGCCAGTGCTTCGGGCACACATTCAAGCACAATGGCAAACGCGCCTGCCTGTTCCAGTGCACGGGCGTCGTCCAAAAGCTTCTGCGCCGCCTCTGCGCTTTTGCCCTGTACTTTAAAACCGCCCAGCTGGTTTACAGATTGCGGCGTAAGCCCAATATGCCCCACAACCGGTATGCCTGCCTGCGTAAGTTTCTGCACCAGCTCGCACACTTCCGCGCCGCCTTCAAGCTTTACTGCCGCGCAGCCGGTTTCCTTCAAAAAACGGGCAGCGTTGTACATGCCGTCCACCACGCTTGCCTGATAGCTCATAAAAGGCATATCGCCCACAACCATTGTGCCGCTGCCCTGCGCCGCGCGCATAACGGCTTTGGTATGGTGAATCATCTCGTCCATGGTTACCGGCACCGTGCTGTTATAGCCCAGCACCACATTGCCCAGCGAATCGCCCACCAAAATCATTTCAATACCGGCCTCGCACACGTTTTTGGCCATGGCGTAATCGTACGCCGTAACCATGGTTACCGGCTCGCCGTTTTGTTTCATTTGCTTTATTGCAGCTGTTGTAATTTGTTTCATTTATTTGCCTCCGTAAATAATTCCGTCATTTCCGCCGCTGCGGATTCTGTAATGCGCCCGCTTTCGCGTGCCAGCTTAACCGTTGCCAGCCCCAGCGCGCAGTAAGCAGGCACAAACTCCTGCGGCAAAACTTTTAAATGCCCGGCAACAGTAACCGCGTCCCCGCGCGATATCGGGCCGGTTAACGCCGCGCCCGCATTTTCTGCCGAAGCAAGATTTGCCGCCGTACCGGCTAAGAGCGGCACAAGCAGCCTGTGCGCGGTTTCTTCGTCATCAGTCCAGCGTAAAAGCAGCTTTTCGGCAAGGGCCGTAACCGTTACCGTAAAATTACTGCAAAAGCACGCCGCCGCGTGATACAGCGCCCGCTCCTTCTGCGGCACTTTAAAGGCAGCCGCCCCTGAAATACGCGCCAGCTTAAAACCAAGCTCCTGCGCCTTTGCGCTGCCGTCCACCGCCATGCCAATTCCCGCAAGGCTTTTTACGGGCGACGCAAAGCTCTGAAGCGGGTGCAGGCTGCCAGTTTCCGCACCGAGCGCTTTAAGCGGGGCAAGTTCATCAAGCCCGGCGCTGCCGCTGACATGGTAAAAATACTTGCCGCGCACATCAAGCCCGGCTTGTGCAGCAGCCTTTGCCATGCTCTCTGCCGCCTCATTAATAAACCTGTCCGGCACGCAGATAAAAATAACATCTGCCGTAGCAACAAGCCCCAAAGGCTCATTAAAATGCCGCACGCCAAGTTCAGCCGCCCTTGCTTTGGCATGAGTGCCGCCGTAAACACCGGCGCAGTTTAACCCCGCAGCGGCAAATGCCTTTTCCAGCGACATGCCTACGCGCCCCGGGCCTGCAACGCCAAAAGATAAATCCATAACAACTCCTTTCTGCAAGGATTAACCGGAAGCATAAAAAAAGCGCACTCCGGGCAGAGTACGCCAAAATACGCATAAATGCACTATTCCGTCACGTCCCGGCAATTAAGTCCAAGCGTTTTACCGACCTTGTTTCTGCATTAATGCCCTCTATATGGTACAGCTCCTGCGGATGCTGCCCTAAGGCACCTGAATGCAGATAAATAATAGCACAACGGATTTTAAATAGCAAGTAAAATTTTTAATGCCGTGTTATAATAAAACAAAAAGGAGTGACGCCCATGCCATACGTTAACATTAAAATTACGCGCGAAGGCAACGTAACGCCGGAACAGAAAAAACAGCTTATCGAAGGAGCAACGGAGCTTCTGCACCGCGTGCTGAACAAAAACACCGCCACCACAGTTGTGGTTATCGACGAAGTTGACACCGATAACTGGGGCATCGGCGGCGTGCCGGTAACGGAGATAAGGAAACAGAAATAAGTAAAATAAAAGGGCACGTTAAGCGTGCCTTTTTGTTTTACTTACCTTTATTTTCTTTTTATTTTTTTATTTACGTTTCATCTTTGTATTTACGTTAGTATATCTTAATTCACTTTTTTATTCATATTACTTTTTATTTTGCTTTGCTCCTTTGCATATACATTTAATATTTTATATTTACTTTATTATTCATCTTCATTCTTTTGACTGACCAAAAGAACGAAGCAAGAAAAGTCACGCGGCTGGCAAAAATTTACGAATTTTGTTGCTAAAGCAAAAAATCCGCACGCGGCACACCGCAACCAATAAAAATTTCCACGGAACTCGCTGCGCTCAAACACCGGGAAATTTTTATTGTTTTTTAGTAAATGCCGCTAAATTTTTAATGCCGCGATTGCTGTGACGCGTACTTTTAATCTACTTGATGCAGGTTGTTCTACCTTTATATCATACTTTACAACTGCTAATTTTCAAAAATATATAACTTACAATATTACACTTTTTAAAACCTTCGGCAACATTACTATTTGCAGCGAGAAGTTATCAAACTACGAATTTGAGCGGAGCCGCGACTTTCCAAAAATAGGATGCTGACTTCCAATCAAAAAGCACTTGCAGCATAGCCGAGGACTGTTTGAGTTTGCGCAGCAAACGAGTTCCGCAGGCGCAGCAAGTGCTATACGAATTTGATACAGTCATCCGTATAATTTTTGGAGGAGCGAAGGCTTTTTGTTACTTTTTGGCCAACAAAAAGTAAGATGAATAAAAAAGTAAATCAAAAAGTTTAACGTTAATTCAAAGACGCTGCCTATATAAAAGAAAATGAACAAGGTAAAGAAAAAACAGCCCTGTCAGGCTGTTTTTTCATAGTTTTATCCGCGCAAGCGGTTTTTAATTTACGCCTTGCGCAATATTTGCCGTCAGTGCGCTGATGCTTTCGGTAAGTTTATCCAGCTTGCTTTCCATGCGTATTAATAAATACCACGAAAGCATTACCGGAAACCCGAAATTTGCCAGCTGGCTGAAGATAAGTTCCGCGTCCATCGCTTAGCTGCCTTATTTCAGCACGTTCACTTCGGTAGTGCGCACGCGCGCTTCCACAACTTCGGCAAGCGCGTTGCCGTCGGCATTAAATACACCGCTGTCTACAATGCTCTGCATGGCGGTGCGCGCTTCTTCCGCCGTAACATTTTCGCGCGGGTCGGTTACGTTAAGCACCTTCTGTTTGCCGTCGGCTTTTTTAAATACAAGCTGTAATACTTTTTCCATTTTTCAATCTCCCTTCGGTTAATTACTCGGCTTCCGCCACTTCTGCTTTTTCGGTTACAACAATGTTCACAACTTCGTTTTCCATCAGGCTGCCCAGCGCCGTACCAGCTTTAACAAGCTCATCAGCACCCGCGTCTTTTTTGATGCCCGAGTAGGTGTGCGCCTTGGTCTGCGCTGTACCTTCGCCATCGAAGCCGTCCTCCACGTTGATAGACATTGTTTGAGATAACACTGTTTTTGCTGCTGCCATTTTAGCATGCTCCTTTCCTGGGGCTGTTTGTTTTTTGTGTTTGCCCTTACACCCATATAAACGGATTTTATGCCTTAAAAATTTACCTGCCTGTAAAATTTTTTTATTTTTCCGCCCGTAAAAATTTTTGGGCAATTTTTTTGCGCATGGTTAATTTTTGCCACTGTTTTGCCGTTTATATGGGTGAGTTTCTTTTCTTTTCTCTTTTTTCTTGTTTTTTCTCTTTATCTTTTCTTTGCCGTATTACGTTCTTACCTTGTTCCCAATAAACCGCAGGTTTATTATTATAATTATACCTTGTTCCCTAAGTACTACCGTACGTAAGAAGTAAAACCTAAAATGCCCACGCAAAACAGGCACTATCTCCAAGCAGAGATAGTGCCGCAAGCAGTAAACTCCACCCCTTCATGCACAAAATAAAAAAAGAGAGCAGCACTGCCCTCTTTAAACATGCAAAAGCTATATTAAAATTTTTACTGCCAAAACACCGAAAGCCGCCGCAAACACGCCCAAAAGGCAGCTTAACGCGGCGTACAACAAAGCGCAGGCAAGGTTTCCTTCCGCAAAAAGCGTATATACTTCATACCCGAAGGATGAAAACGTGGTAAACCCTCCCAGCACGCCTACACATAAAAACAAACGCCATACCGGCGGCAAAAGGCCTTTATCCACAATCAGTGTCATCAAAAGCCCCATTAAAAAGCAGCCGCTGATGTTAATAATAAAAGTGCCGTACGGCAGCTGCGGGTTAAAATATTTTACGGCGGCATTGCCCGCAAGATAACGCAGCACTGCGCCAAGCGCGCCACCTACGGCGATGTATAAAAGGTTCATGGCTTAACTCCCTGCTGATGATTTTAAAAGTATTTTTAATTATAACATACTCACGGCTGTTTGATGAAACTTCTGGCAGGAAGGTTTGTAATGGGAGGCTTGGCACTAAGTGGCGACTCGTTAAGGTTCACTAATTTTACTCGCTATTCACTCGCAAAATTTGCGTGCCTTCGCTGGCACAAATCTAAACTTCGCCAAAGGCTCGTTTATATTTGGCGCTCAGGCAAAAAAGCGCACTGCGGCGCTTTGGGCACGCAGTGCAATGAAAGGTGATGACTGTGGGGTTTTTATATAACGGCGTGCTGTGTTTTTATATCTGTATAAGCTCCGCCGTTACTGTTTATCAGTCTATGCTGGTTATTATTTAAAAATCTAAGCTTCGCCAAAGGCTCGCTTATAACCGTAAATTTCGCTCTTTATTCAATCGCGAAATTTGCATAGCTTCGCTGGCACACTTATTGCCATCGCCTGCGGCCCGGCAGTAAGCGGCGCTCATTTATGGTCGTCGATAATAGCTGCCTCGCCCTGTTCGCCGGTGCGGATTTTAACTGCATTGGCCAGCGGGTAAATGAAGATTTTGCCGTCGCCGGGCTGACCTGTTTTAAGGACTTTCTGTGCTACGCGCAAAACTTCGTCCACAGGGACTTCGCAGACAACGGTTTCTATTTTAACCTTCGGCACAAGGTTAATATCGTAAGCCTGCCCGCGGTACACTTCCTTATGCCCCTTCTGCAGGCCGCAGCCAAACACCTGGCTTACCGTCATGCCGGTAACGCCAATTTCCGCAAAAGCAACTTTCAGTTCGTCCAGTTTTTCGGTTCTGGTTATAATATCTATTTTGGTAATCGGTCTCATAACTGCCTCCGTAAATTATTTGCCTGCCGGTGCCGGTTTGGCGGCAAAGGCCGGTGCTTCCTGCACGGCAAGGTTTGTAAGCGGCGTGCCGTTTATAATGCTCTGGCGGTAAGCGCGTTCGCCGTGTTCAACAATGTCAAGCCCGCTTTCTTCTTCGGCAGCATCAGCACGCAGGGTTGTAACTGCGCCCACTATTTTTAAAATTATGTAGGTGCCAACAACGGCCATCACAATAGCAACCACTACCGTTACCGCCTGTACATAAAGCTGGTGCGCGTTGCCGTAAAAAAGCCCGTCCGCACCGGCGGAGTTTGCTGCTTTGGTTGCCCAAAGCCCGGTTGCCAGTGCGCCCCAGGTGCCGCCAACGCCGTGTACGCCGAATGCGTCGAGTGCGTCGTCGTACCCAAGTTTTGCCTTAACAATGGCCACTGCCGCAAAGCACAGCACGCCGCCGATAAGCCCGATTAAAACGGCCGGCACAACGGTTACAAAACCTGCCGCCGGGGTAATGGCAACAAGCCCTGCAATGCAGCCGCTTGCTGCGCCAAGCATGGTGGGGTGCCCGTTTACAAGCCATTCGGCGCCAACCCACGATAAGGTTGCCGCTGCCGCCGCTGCCTGCGTTACCACAAACGCACCGGCTGCAAGGCCGTTAGCGCCAAGCGCGCTGCCTGCGTTAAAGCCGAACCAGCCAAACCACAAAAGCGCTGCGCCCAGCACCGTCATCGGCAAATGGTGCGGCAGCATGGGCACAACACCCTTGCCGCTGCGCTTGCCAAGCATAATGCAGGCTACCAAACCGCTGACGCCGCTTAAAATATGGATAACCGTGCCGCCCGCAAAGTCGAGCGCGCCTAAATCACGCAGCCAGCCGCCAACGCCCCATACCCAGTGCGCCATGGGGTCGTACAAAAACGTAGTCCACAAAAAGGTAAACAGCACAAACGCGCCAAATTTAAAGCGTTCGGCGTAAGCGCCGGTAATAAGCGCCGCCGTAATTACCGCAAACATGCACTGAAATGCCGCAAAGGCAAACAGCGGCACCGTTGCGGAATAATCTTCGTAAGGCGCGGCAAAAAGCGCCATATCGGTAAGCCCTGCCCAGCTCAAGCTGCCGATAACGCCGTTAATATCAGGCCCAAAGGCAAGGCTGAAGCCGAACAGCACCCACTGCACGCTTACCATTGCCACAATAAAAAAGCTCTGCATAATTGTCGTCAGTACGTTTTTGCTGCGCACCATGCCGCCGTAAAAAAACGCCAGCCCTGGTGTCATCAGCATTACAAGCGCCGCGCTTATCAGCACCCACGCCGTGTCGCCGGTATCAACTGCCGGCACTCCTTCTGCGGCAAGCACAGTGCCCGGAATGCCCAAAAGCACGCCTGCTGCCAGTAAACCATGTATTAATCCCCTCATATTAGCCCTCTTTTCTGTAATTAAAACAAAAGCGGGGTGCACCTTTTAAGATACACCCCGTTGTGCAGCAAAACTCAAATTCGGTTTTAATATACGCCAAACAGCAATTCACTGTAGGTCGGGTACGGCAGATATTTGCCGCCCATCAGTTTTTCCAGTTCGTCGCCGGCTTCGCGCAAAGCGCCCATGCCTTTTAAAATAACGTCATGGTAATAATCTGCCTCTGCCTGTGCAGATGTTTTTACAACGTCGCCAAGCCCTGCTTTTAATTTTTCTGCATCTGTGTAAAGCAGGCTGCTGAGCGTTGCAATTTTGGAAGCAAGCTCCGTTTCGAAGCTGCCTGCAATGCCAAGCTCTTTTTTGCTCTTTGCTGCCGCCGTTAAATCAGCAGTGTAAAGTGCTGCGGCGGGCAAAATGTCTTTAAACAGCATATCAAGCATTGCCAGCGCTTCAATGCGGATTGCCTTACTGTAATTTTCAAGCGAAATTTCCAGCCTGCTGCGGACTTCCGCTTCGGTAAAGATGCCGTGTTTTACAAACAGGCTGATGTTTTTCTCTTTAACCATGTAAGGCAACGCTTCAGGAGTGGATTTGAGATTGAGCAGCCCCCTCGATTTGGCCTCTTCAACCCATGCATCGGTATAACCGTCACCATTGAAGATGATGCGTTTATGCGCGATTACGGTTTCTCTGACGAGTTCTACCACTGCGGCATCAAAATCGGCCGCTGCTTCTAATTTATCGGCAAACTCCTCCAGAGCTTCGGCAACAATGGCGTTTAAAATAACGTTCGGCCCGGCAATGGAAGCGGCAGAGCCAACCATGCGGAACTCAAACTTGTTGCCGGTAAATGCAAACGGCGAAGTACGGTTTCTGTCCGTATTGTCTTTTTTCAAAGCAGGCAGCACATTGCCGCTCAGCTTCAATTCGCCTTCGTCTGCGGGTTTATATTCAACACCTGCTTCAATGGCTTTCAGCACATTGGTAAGCTCGGTGCCCAAAAACATCGATACTATCGCCGGCGGCGCTTCGTTGGCGCCCAGGCGGTGGTCATTGCCTGCGCTGGCAACGCTTATGCGCAGAAGGTCCTGGTATTCATCAACCGCTTTAATAACGGCTGCCAGAAACAGCAGGAAACGGTGGTTTTTATACGGCTCTGCCCCAGGGTCGAGCAGGTTTTCGCCTTCGACCGTGCCCAGCGACCAGTTGTTATGCTTGCCGCTGCCGTTTACGCCGTCAAAAGGTTTTTCGTGCAGCAGGCACACCAGATTATGCTTGCGTGCCACGCTCTGCATCAGTTCCATGGTAAGCTGGTTATGGTCGGTTGCAATGTTGGTGCCTGCAAAAATCGGCGCCAGCTCGTGCTGGGCAGGTGCAACCTCGTTATGCTCGGTTTTGGCAAGCACGCCCAGCTCCCACAGTTTTTCGTCAAGCTCTTTCATAAACGCCTTAACGCGTGGTTTGATAATGCCGAAATAATGGTCCTCAAGCTCCTGCCCTTTCGGCGGCATTGCGCCGAACAGCGTACGGCCGGCAAACTTCAAATCGCGGCGTTTATCGTACATATCTTTATCTACCAAAAAGTATTCCTGCTCCGGCCCAACCGTTGTAATAACCTTTTCGGTGCTTTCGCCAAACAGTTTTAAAATGCGCCTTGCCGCACGGTCTACACAGCACATGCTGCGCAGAAGCGGAGTTTTCTTGTCAAGCACATCGCCAGTGTAAGAACAAAACGCCGTTGGGATATACAGGCAGCCGTCTTTAATAAAAGCATAGCTTGTAGGGTCCCAGGCAGTATAGCCGCGCGCTTCAAAAGTAGCACGGAGCCCGCCGGAAGGAAAGCTCGAAGCATCAGGCTCGCCCTGTACCAGTTCCTTGCCCGAAAAATCCATAATAACGCGCCCGTCCGCCGTAGGCGTGATGAAGCTTTCGTGCTTTTCGGCGGTAATGCCCGTCATCGGCTGGAACCAGTGCGTAAAATGCGTTGCGCCATGCTCCAGCGCCCAGTCCTTCATAGCGTTGGCAATGATATTGGCAATAGGCAAATCCAAAGGCTCGCCCTTTAAAACCGCGTTTTTAAAAGCCTTGTAAGTAGCGGTTGGCAGGCGGTCTTTCATAACAGTTTCGTTAAAAACCTCACTGCCAAAAAGTTTCGGAACACTTGTCATTTTTTCGTCCCCCTCAAAATAAAAACAAAATAAAAAAAGCAACGCGCGAAGTTTAAATGCTTCTGCAACTTCGCTGTTGCTTATGCTGTAATTATAGCCCCCTTTACACATTTTGTAAAGCCTTCAGGTAAATGTTTTTATTTTCTGAAAATTTGGCGGATTTTGTGCCGTATGTATTAGACAAATTTCTGTAAAAACAATTGACAAGCACTTTTAAAAGTTCTAAAATATTTACATCAAAAACACAAGTTAACCAGGATGCCCGGAAAAACGCCGGGCATTACTTAATAAAAGAAAGAGGTTTTAACACATGGCTGAAATGTTATACGAAGGCAAAGCCAAAAAAGTTTTCGCCACCGCCGACCCCAACGAAGTAGTTATCTATTATAAAGATGACGCCACTGCCTTAAACGGCGCCAAAAAAGGCACCATTGTTGATAAGGGCATTATGAACAACACCATTACCAGCTTCTTTTTTGACCTGCTCGGCAAAAACGGCGTTGAACACCACTTTATTAAAAAGCTCAGCGACCGCGAACAGCTTTGCAAAAAAGTAAAAATCATTCCGGTTGAAGTTGTATGCCGCAACATTGCCGCAGGCAGCCTTGCCAAAAAAATGGGCGTTGAAGAAGGCTATGTGCTTAAACGCCCGCTGGTAGAATTTTACTACAAAAGCGACGCACTTGACGACCCGATGATCAGCCCCGACTACGGCGAAGCCTTTGGTTTTGCAACCGATGAACAGATTGCAAAAATCCGCGAAATGGCGCTTAAAATCAACGCCGTATTAAAAGACTTCCTTGCACAGCGCAAAGTACGCCTGATTGACTTTAAAACCGAGTACGGCATCGACAGCGAAGGCAATATCATCCTTGCCGACGAAATTACTCCGGACACCAGCCGCCTGTGGGACTGGGACACCAACGAAAAGCTGGATAAAGACCGTTTCCGCCGCGACATGGGCAATGTTGAAGAAGCCTACCACGAAGTAATCCGCCGCTTAACGGGTGAAGGGAAATAAAATAACCCTGCTTGCGCAGATATGCAAATGTGCAGATGTACAGATTAAACGCCGCCTTAACAGCGGCGTTTTTTTGTATTTATTATTTATTTTTGTTTGCGTTGCGGCTTTGTAATTAGGTTATTATATTTTAATTTATTTTTTTACTCATATTACTTTTAATTTTGTTTTCGTCTTTGATTATACGTTATCAATTTTTATTTACATTTTATGTCATCTTCATTCTTTTGAGTGACCAAAAGAACGAAGCAAGAAAAGTCACGCGGCTACGGCTTTTTTACGCAATAATTTAGTATAAAAACGGCAAAAATTGCGGAACTCGCTTCGCTCAAACAGCCTTATTTTTGCCGTTTCTCTTATTAAATATTGCTAAAAACCCAATGCCGCATTTTGTACTGTATTGTACTTTTAATGTGCTGACTATATTCAAAAATATAATGTACAATATTGCATTATTTGACAAGCACGGCAACAATACTATCTAATTAAAAATTTACCAAAGTACGAATTTGGGCGAAGCCGCGACATTCAAAAAACAGGCGAAAACTTTAAATAACAAGGCACTTGCAGCAATAACCGAGGACTGTTTGAGTTTGCGCAGCAAACGAGTTCCGCAGGTGCTGCAAGTGGCAAACTGATTTGATATTGAGCCGTTAAGTTTTTTGAGGAGCGAAGGCTTTTTGGTTACTTTTTGGCCTACAAAAAGTAATATTAGTAAAAATGTAAATAAAATATAATAATCTAAATACAAAGCCGCAAACCCCTCTAACCCAAAAAATCCTTTAACGTAAAATTGCCCTCAACCTTTACACAAATCAATCTGTTTAATATACAAACATCTCCGTCAATGGTATAATTAAGAAAAACAAAAGTGTTCGCACGGGGGGGAATTACGTACCTGCAATTTCTCTCCGTAACTCTCCTCCCGTAACAAAAATGGGAGGAGGTTTTATTATGCGCAAAAGTTTAACTTATAAAATTTTAGCGGCGGTAATGGCGGCAGGCAGCCTTGGTTTATATGTAGCAGCACCCGCAGCGGCGGATGATTACACTGTAAAGAAGGACGGCGAAATTATCAGCAGCGGCACTTTTACTAACGTTTACGGCAACGGACATAGTTTCACCATTACCGGCGGTAAAATAATCAATGTTTACGGCGTTGGCAACGTCAATTACGATAAAGATGCCAGCGGCGGTAATGTGACCATCAGCGACGGTACTATAAATTCGGTCGTCACGCCAACCTGTGTTTACGGCGGCTATGCAAAGAATGGTAGTGCTAATAACAACATCGTTAACATCAGCGGCAATGCTGATGTAACAGGCTATGTTTACGGAGGCTATTCAGTCAGCGGCGGCAACGCTGACAGCAACATTGTTAACATCAGCGGCGATGCTAAAGTAACAGGCGAAGTCAGCGGCGGTTCGTCATTCAGCAACGCTAATAACAACATCGTTAACATCAGCGGCGGTTCTGTATCAAACACTGTTTACGGCGGTAATTCATTCGGCGGCAGTGCCAATGACAATGAAATAATTATTAGCGGTTCTGCCAATATTGAAAATGCTGACCTATATGGCAGTAATTATAGCAGCGATTATGGCAACACCGGTAACACCCTTACTATTAACGGCTGGAGCGGCAGTACAAATTCTGTACAAAACTTTAATGATATTGCCTTTAAAAATATCGACTGGAATGACGAAGAACCCGTGCTTAGAATTACGGCGGGTAATGCAGACGACCTTGACAAAACCACAATTGATACCATTCACATTGCAGGCGGAAGCAATATTAACGTCGGCGATAAAATGACGCTTATTAAGAGCGAAAATAGTTTTGACCTTGGCTTAACGGAAGGTAATGTTACAGATACTTTTACCGCAGGAGTTGCACGTGAAGGGCTTGGCAGCACCAGTGTTAAGAACGGAAATGTAGCATTTAAGGTTAACAGCATAAAATTAAGCAGCCAGGCAGTAAGTGCCGCCCAAACCCGTGCGGCTTCCGCGGCGTTCGTAAACCAGGGCACGGATTTAATCAGCGATAGTTTAGATACCATAAGCCGTGATGATAACTACGGCGTTAAAACCTTTGCCGCCGTACACGGTAACCGCAGTAAGTACGACGTTGCCGACGATATTAAAATTAACGGCTGGAGCACGATTGTTGGCGTTGGCAATGCGGATAAGTTCGATAACGGCAGTGAGTTCAGCTGGGGTGTCTTCTACGAAAACGGCAGCGGCAATTACCGTACTTACAACAGCTTCAACAATGAGTTCTTCCGCGGTGACGGCAGTATGGTTTACAACGGCGGCGGCATTGCGGCAAGGTACGAGAATAAAAACGGCGTTTATACCGAAGCCAGCCTCCGTGCAGGCATGCTTAAAAACGAACTCGATAACGCCATGCGTAATGTTAACGGTAGTTACGGCTACGAAACCGAAAGTGCTTACTACGGCGCGCACATTGGCGTTGGTAAAATCATCAGCCTGAGCGACAGCAGCGACCTCGATATATACGGTAAGTTCTTCCACACCTATACCGATGGCGACAGCGTTACCATTGCAGGCGATAAATTTGATTTTGACAGCATTACCAGTGACAGATTAAGAGTTGGTGCGCGCATTACAAGCAATAAGGAAAATAAGTTCAGCACTTACTACGGCTTGGCCTATGAGTACGAGTTTAACGGCGATGCTGATATGACGGCGCAGGGCTTGCGTGCCGATACGCAGAGCTTGCAGGGCAGCAGTGTAATGGCAGAATTAGGCTTTAACTATCAGCCGACGCCGGACAGCCCGTGGAGCTTTGACCTTAACATGCGCGGCTACACCGGCGAACGCCAGGGCGGCAGCTTTAACGTACAGGCAACGTATACTTTCTAGCCGATAGCTGAGTCGCCAAATATAAGCGAGCCTTTGGCGAAGCTCAGATTTGTGCCAGCGAAGCTATGCAAATTTTGCGATTGAATAATAAGCAAAATTTACGAACCTTAATTTAAAAATAAATAAAGCAGCAACTGCCAAAGGCAATAATCCTTTCAGCGGTTGCTGCTTTTTTACTATATAAGCACATAAATATTATGTACAAACTATTCAATTATTTCCCCGGTTCAAACAAGCCTTCGTTGTCGTCCCACAAAACTATTTTATCTTCTTTTAAGGTTTCCGCAAGGCGGATAACGCGCTGGTTGCTGCTGCCGCGGAAGCGCAGGTTGGGGTCTTTTTTTGCTTCCACAAATTCGCCGTCTACCAGTATGTCAATGCAGTCCAAAAGGGCGCGCGTAATTTCATAGTCGCACAGGCGGCCGGTTAACAGGTCTTTTTCAAGGTCGTAACCGGTATAGCACCACACGGTTTTATCGGGGTAAATTTTGCGCAGGCGCTGCATAAAGGGCAGCAGGGCTTTCTGGTTGGCGGGTTCAAACGGTTCACCGCCCAAAAGGCTGAATCCTTTAATATACGGCGGCTTTAAGGCGTTTAAAATTTCTTCTTCCGCCGCTGCGTCAAACGGCTGGCCGTAGTCAAAATCCCAGGCTTCCTGGTTAAAGCAGCCTTTGCAGTAATGCGTGCAGCCGCTTACAAACAGCGATACGCGCACGCCCGGCCCGTTGGCGACATCATGTGTTTTAATTGCCGCGTAGTTCATAGCAGGCCTCCGTTACAGGTGCAGAACGCGGGATTTGATTTCTTTGGTTTTGCCCACGTTCCAGAAGTTTTCGCCCAGGTAACCGCAGGTACGGCGGGTTACGTTCATCAGGTTATGGTCTTTATTGCCGCAGCACGGGCATTCCCATTCCAAATCGTCATTGATGATAATTTCGCCGTCGAAGCCGCACACATGGCAGTAGTCACTCTTGGTGTTGAACTCTGCGTACTGAATGTTATCGTAAATAAAGCGCACTACATCTTCCAGCGCTTCGGTATTGTGGCGCATGTTCGGAATTTCCACGTAGCTGATGGCGCCGCCGCTGGAAATTTTCTGGAACTGGCTTTCAAAGGCAAATTTGCTGAAAGCGTCGATATTTTCGCGCACGTCAACGTGGTAAGAGTTGGTGTAGTAGCCTTTATCGGTAACGTCGTCAATAGTGCCGAAGCGTTCTTTATCTATGCGGGCAAAACGGTAGCACAGGCTTTCGGCCGGAGTGCCGTACAAGGCAAAGCCGATGCCGGTCTGCTGTTTCCATTTATCGCATTTGGCGCGCAGGTAGCGCATTACGCGCAGAGCAAATTCTTCGCCCACAGGGTCGGTATGGCTTACGCCCTTCATCAGTTTGGTCATTTCGTACACGCCGATATAACCGAGCGAAATGCTGCTGTAACCGCCAACAAGGTATTTATCAATGGTTTCGCCTTTTTTCAGGCGGGCAATGGCGCCGTACTGCCAGTGCACGGGGCTTACGTCGCTCTTAACGCCCATCAGCGCATTGTGGCGGCACATTAAAGCCTTGTAGCAAAGCTCAAGCCTTTCATCCAAAAGCTTCCAGAACTTCTGCTCGTCGCCCTTGGCAATAATTGCCACCTGCGGCAGGTTGATGGAAACAACGCCCTGATTGAAGCGGCCTTCAAATTTGTAGTTGCCGTTTTCATCCTTCCACGGAGCAAGGAAGCTGCGGCAGCCCATCGGGGAAAATACATTGCCTTCGTAGTTTTCGCGCATTTTCTTGGCGGAAATGTAATCAGGATACAGGCGTTTGGCGCTGCATTTAACGGCAAGCTTGGTAATATAATCGTATTTGCCGCCTTTTAAGCAGTTGTGTTCATCCAAAACATAAACCAGTTTCGGGAAGGCAGGGGTTACATAAACGCCCTTGTCGTTTTTTATGCCCTGCAAACGCTGGCGCAGAATTTCTTCCACAATCATGGCGTTTTCTTTCAAATATTCATCGTCCTCCTGTAAGTTGAGGAAGATGGTTACAAACGGCGATTGCCCGTTAGTAGTCATTAAAGTGTTAATCTGGTACTGAATGGTCTGCACGCCGCTTTGCAGTTCGCTCTTTAAGCGAGCCTGCACAAGGCGTTCCACCGTTTCGGCAGGCAGGCTGTCGCCCACTTCGTCAAGCACGGCTTTTTTAAATTTATTGTAGCTGCGGCGCAGATATTTGCCCAAATGGCGGATATCAACCGACTGGCCGCCGTACTGGCTGCTGGCAACGCTGGCGATAATCTGCGTCATAACGGTGCAGGCAACCTGGAAGCTCTTGGGGCTTTCAATGAGTTTGCCGTTCATAACCGTGCCGTTGTCCAGCATATCGCCGATATTAATCAGGCAGCAGTTAAAAATAGGCTGAATGAAATAATCGGCATCATGGAAATGAATTGCACCTTCGTCATGCGCCTTGGAAATTTCTTCCGGCAGGATAATGCGGCGGGTTAAGTCTTTGGAAACCTCGCCGGCAATCAAATCGCGCTGGGTGGAAGCCATAACGGCGTTTTTGTTGGAATTTTCTTCCATAACGTCTTTATTGCTGTTGCGGATTAAAGACAGAATGCTTTCGTCCGTAGTGTTTGCCTTGCGCACCAGCGCACGGGTATAGCGGTAAATGATATAGGCTTTGGCAAGGTCGAATTTGCCCTCCTGCATCAGCTGATGCTCTACCATATCCTGAATATCCTCTACCAAAAGGCGCATACGGTTGCGGCTTTCTACATAATGTGCAATGTTTTCAATTCTGTCTTCGGCAATGCGTTCACTTTCATCAACAGCATTGTTGGCTTTCTGGATGGCTACAACTATTTTGCTGCGGTCAAAGTCAACCGTAGAGCCATCGCGCTTGATTACCTTCATTGTCCTCCCTCTTTCCGTGTTTAAATATTTAACGTACAGTCATCGCTTTTACAAAATAATTCCTAACCATAATACCATACTTTAATATCAAAGTAAAGCAAAACACCACCATATATTGTTAATTTAATTTTTATGTTAACAATATTTTGTGCTTTACAGTTTTTGTTCCATCTGTTTACGCCCCGGCAAAGTTTGTTTTTGTCAAGCCCGTGCGCCTTCTTTTAACAGTAATTTTTCGGTTTTTACTTTGGTTATCTTGCTTTTTCGCAGTTTTTTAATAAAAATTATCCGCTGACGGAAAATTTGCCGCAGCGGCGTTTATTATACATTAGTTTACAAATTAAAAACAGTATTGTAAATTTATTAAAAAAAGTCTATAATATACAAGTCTGATATTGAAAGGCTCACACTAAAATGCAGACATCTGTTAATAAATAACTGGAGGTTATAATATGGAAATTACAACCATTCATCTCGATATGGTGCAGTCGGTTGCTCTCGCCATAGTCAGCTATTACATCGGCATGTGGATAAAAAGCCACAGCGCCGCTCTGCAAAGGTTCAGCATTCCGGCACCGGTAATAGGCGGCCTGCCCTTTGCGCTGGCGTTTTCGCTGCTGAAAATTTACGGCATTGCCGATTTTACCTTTGACGACACACTGCAAAAGGTAGCGCTGCTGTGCTTTTTTACTACCATCGGCATGATGGCAAGTTTAAAACTTGTTAAAAAAGGCGGCCTGCTTCTCGTAGGCTTCTGGTTCACTTCAACAATACTCGGCATTTTGCAGAACGCCATTGGCATGGGCGTTTGCAGCCTGATGGGCATTGACAAATTCTACGGTATTCTTGCCGGCGCCGTGGCACTGATGGGCGGGCTCGGCACAAGCGCCGCCTTCGGCCCGTTTTTTGAACAGAACTACGGCGTTACCGGCGCAACAACGGTTGCCATTACAGCCGCTACCTTCGGTATGGCAACGGCGCTCATTATCGGCGGCCCTTTCGGCGAAAAGCTGATTAAAAAATATAAGCTCAAAACCCCTAAAGCCGCCAAAGAGGATGCTCCGCTGGAAGAAATTGACGAAACGGAAACCACAGTTACCGGCGAAAACCTCATTCCCGCACCGGCAGCTGCTGCGGAAATTTTAAAAGCGCTGGGCTTTGTCGCCATCGCCATGGGGCTGGGCAGTATTTTAAGCACCTACCTCGGCCAGTTTATTACGCTGCCGGTATATATCGGCAGTATGCTTATCGCCGCCGTTATCCGCAACATCGGCGACTTCAGCAAAGCATATAAAATTGAAGGCGTCGGCATGGACTGCATTGCCGATATTTCGCTGGTGCTTTATGTAACCATGGCCATTAACAGCCTTAAACTGTACGAGCTTATTAACCTGGCACTGCCGCTGATTGTTATTCTCATCATTCAGACCCTTTTAATGGTGGCCTTCGCCTGGGGCGTATACTTCTTAATGTTCGGCAAGGATTACGACTCTGTAATGCTTGCGGTAGGCGGCATTGGTTTTGCCATGGGCGCAACCGCCAACGGCCTTGCCAACATGCAGTCGCTTTCCGACAAATACGGCTTCTCCCCTAAAGCGTGGATGATAGTTTCTCTCGTCGGCGCATTTTTAATTGACTTTACCAACGCCATCATCATAACGTGGATGATAACGCTGTAACTTAATTTTAATGCTTATACTAAAAAACAGCCGGTATTTTCTTTACCGGCTGTTTGCTTTTATGTAAGTTGTATTTATGGTATAATACCCTTCGTGAGATAGCTGGGCTGGCTTTTCCACTCCACAAGAGTGGAGGTGGTACTATGACGGTATTCGAAGCATTATCTTTTGCTGTAATGTTTGCTACCTCAGTAGTGCTTATTCTCTCGTTCCGCAAATAGCAGAATGAGAAAAGCCGCGTAACCAATGCGGTAACACGGCCTTCCGTCAATTTTTAATTGAAGTGGGGAGAGCCGGTGTTCCCATACCAGCTATCTCTCTTTTCTTATTATACATCATAGCTTTTAAAACGGCAAATTTTATTGCCGCGCACTTTTACTTATGTTAATATTAGGGCAGAAGCGGCTTATTCTGCCGTTTGTTTAAGAAAGCAAGGTATATTTTATGAAAATAACACAGGTTGTGGCCGCGCTGATATGGCGCGAAAATAAAATTTTAATCTGCCGCCGCCCGGCAAACAAGGCACGGGCGCTCTTATGGGAGTTTCCCGGCGGCAAGGTGGAAGCAGGCGAAACAAAACAGCAGGCGCTGGTGCGCGAATGCCGCGAAGAACTTGGCATAACCGTTGCGCCCGGCAGCGTTTATTATGAAGTAACGCACACCTACCCCGATATTACGATACACTTAACGCTGTTTAACTGCACCACGCAGGACGAGCCGCAGCGCCTGGAGCACAGCGAGCTGGCGTGGGTACTGCCCCAAAACATAACTGCCTATGACTTTTGCCCGGCAGATAAAGCAATAGTTGCTAAAATTGCGGCACAGGCAAACGCCAAAATACAAACCGAACGGCTTTACCTGCGTGAACTTACGCCCGGCGACGAAGCGGAACTGAAAACCTTTTTGCAGGATGAAGAAGTAATGTACGCCTGGGAAGCGCCGTTTACGGATGCGGAAGTTACGGCATGGCTTACTGAAAACCTGCGCCGCTACAAGGCGGACGGCTTTAGTTTTTACGCCGTAACCGAAAAATGCAGCGGCAAATTTTTGGGCGTGTGCGGACCGCTTATAGAAACCATAAGCGGCGAGCGCCGCATGGGCGTGGCCTATATTTTTAACAAAGCCTGCTGGGGAAAAGGCTACGCCACGGAAGCAGCGCAGGCAAGCGTTAACCATGCTTTCGGCGCGCTTGGTGCAGAAGAAGTTATCGCAGAAATCCGCCCGGAAAACAAAAAATCCCGCCGCGTGGCGGAAAGGCTTGGAATGGCAATATGCGGCAGTTTTGTAAAAACCTACAAAGGCAAAGAAATGCCGCACCTTATTTACGTATTAAGCAAGCCGCAAAACAGCGGCAGAAACGGAGCAGGCAATGTTTGATTTAGACCGCTGGCTTGATAAATACATAGAAGCCGTGGACGCGTCGTTTGGCGCAAGGATTGTGTTTATCGGCCTGCAAGGCAGCTATGCGCGCGGCGAAGTGAACGAAGGCAGCGACATTGACGTTGTTTTAATTTTAAACAACCTTACGCTTGAGGACTTAGCCCTTTACAAAAGCGCCATTGCCAATTTAGAAGAACGCACAAAAATATGCGGCTTTGTAAGCGGCACCGAAGAACTGAAAGCGTGGGACAAGGCAGATTTATTTCAGTTTTGCCGCGACACCAAAGCCATTTACGGCGATTTGGAGTTTATTGCTTTTTTAACAGGCGAAGCTGATGCCAAACGTGCGCTGCACACGGCGGCATGCAATATTTACCACGCCTGCGTACATAATTTTGTGCATGAAGAAAGCGCGGAAGTTTTAATAACGCTTTACAAATCAGCCTTTTTTGCATTGCAGGCAAAACATTACCTTGAAACCGGCGCTTATATTGCCAAAAGAAAAGACCTTGCCAATAAATTGCAGGGCGAAGATTTAAAAATACTCACCTGCCCGGCGCAGTTTAAAACAAAACTCAGCCCTGCGGAATTCAGCGCTTATTCCGGGCTGCTTTTAAACTGGGCTGCGGCTGTTATAAAAAATTACGGAGGCGGCAGCAATGCAGAAACCGAAAATTAAAATAACCGTTATCGGCCGCAAAGGCCCCTGCGGCTGCCACCGCGGGCATAAACCAGGCGACAGCTTTGATTTTGACACGGAGCGCGGCAAGCTGTGCCCCATGGCGATGCATGTTGCCTTTCCCTATATCGACATTCTGCGCTACGGCGGTTCAATTCCCGGTGCCGAACCCGGCACGGCAGTATTTTGCTGCCCCGATGTTGATACCATTAACGTTTTTAAGATTGAAGTGGTAAAAGATGAATAAAAACAAAAGCGAACTGCGCAAAATACCGTTTATCGGCCCAAATATAGAGCAGGATTTATTAAATATCGGCATCAGCCGCATTGCCGATTTAAAAGGCAAAGACCCGGAAGAGCTTTACCGCATGGACTGCGAATTTAAAGGACGGCAGGAGGATTTGTGCCAGCTGTATGTTTTCCGCATGGCAGTGTATTATGCCGATACAGAAAACCCGGACCCCGAAAAGCTGAAATGGTGGTATTGGAAGGATAAAAGCTACCCAAAGCGCTAAATAAAAATATATCTTATTTTGAATATGATAAAATTTGCAAATAGTTCACCGTTTGTACTTACTTTAGCCAAAGCCTTTTGTTATGATAAAGGTGCAGCAAATACAGAAACGAAGGTGAGATGATATGCAAATTAAAGTTTTAGGGCCAATGACAAAACAGGTGGAGGTATTGTTCCAGAATGCTGCCGTGGCCGCTAAAAAGTTAAAATGCCCTGCAAAATTTGAACGCGTGAGCGAACTGCGCCGCATTATGGCCTACGGTGTAATGACCTTACCGGCGCTTGTTATCGACGGCAAAGTTGTGGCAGGCGGCAATGTGCCAGGCGTTGAAGAAATTATGCAGATTATCAAACAAATGCAGTGAAAATTGAATACAAAACTTAATATAAATAAAAACTTGCAGAAGGCATTTGCACTCTGCAAGTTTTGTATTTGACAATGAATTTCAGTTTGATATAATATAAGCATAGAGACAGCCGGTTTTGGGAAACGCCGGCTCTCCCTCGAATCTAATAAGAGTGAAAGGAAGCCGCGTACCGCAAGTAGGCGGTTTCTTTTTATCTAAAAGTGATTACTTTTTCGATAAGCAGATAACAGCAACGAGTGCTCCGAAAGCAATCATCAAAGACAATGCTTCGTAAACAGTCATGCTATCACCTCCCAAATTGGGAGGAACCGGCTCCGGCTGTCATAAAGATAATTATAGCATATAAATATAAAAAATAAAAGCAGGCGTTAAGCCTGCTTTTTTGTTATGCAGTTACCGCCTGCGCGGAGGCATGGTGTGTATGCTGTGCCCATCTGCGGCGTGCACCGCTTCGGTAATGCCTTCGCAGAAGGTTGGGTGCGGGTGCAGCGCCATTGCCAGCTGCGCTTTGGTCAGCCCTGCGCTTACGGCCGTAACCATTTCGCCAATCATATCGGTGGCGCGGCCGCACATCAGCTGCGCGCCGATGAGTTTTTCCGTTTCTGCGTCAAACACCAGCTTAATAAAGCCGCGGTCCTCGTTTTCGATAATGGATTTGCCGTTGCCGCTCATAACGTATTTGCCGGTAATAACGGCGCGCCCCTGTGCTTTGGCTTCGTCCGCCGTAATGCCAACCGTGGCAATTTCGGGCGAAGTATATACGCACGAAGGCACAAGGTTTGCGTCAACCGTCGGCGCAAGCCCGCAAATGCCTTCCACGCAGGCAATGCCCTGCGCTTCGGCTGCGTGCGCCAGCTGAATTCCGCCGGTAACGTCACCGATGGCGTAAATATGCGGCACGTTGGTTTTATAGCCCTCGCCTACTTTTACGCGCCCGCGTTCGGTTTCCACGCCCGCAGCTTCAAGGTTCAGCCCTTCGGTAACGGCACGGCGTCCTACGCAAATCAGTACGCCGTCGGCGCTTACGCTTTCGGTTTTGCCCTTGCGCTCAAAGGTGCAGGTCAGTCGCCCGCCTTCTTGCGTAATGCCGGTTACCATAGCGCCGGTGTTTACCGCAACGCCGCGTTTTTTCAGTATCATGGAAAGGTTCTGCGAAATTTCACGGTCCATATTCGCTAAAATCCTGTCCAGTGCTTCAATAATGGTAACTTTGCGGCCTATGCCGTTATAAACTCCCGCCATTTCCACGCCGATAACACCGCCGCCGATAATTACCAGCTCCTTATAATCGCAGCTGTCGGTGTCAAGCATTTCGTCGCTGGTAACAACATTGGGCAAATCCGCACCGGGAATGGGCGGTACTGCCGGTTTGCTGCCGGTAGCGATAATAAAGTTTTTTGCGGTATAGGTTTCGCCGCCGACGATAATGCTTTCCGGCGAAACAAAAGCCGCCTCACCTTCAAGCACATCAATGCCGTTGCCCTTTAAAAGCTGCGCCACACCGCCACGGAGCTGTTCCACTACCTGCGTTTTGCGTGCATGCATGGCTTTAAAATCGGCCTCTGCGCCGGTTACGTTAACGCCCATTTTACCGGCTTCGCCGATTTCGCGGTACAAATTGGCGCTGTGCATTAAGGTTTTGGTAGGTATGCAGCCGCGGTTCAGGCAGGTGCCGCCAACTTCCGCACGTTCCGCAACGGCAGTTTTCAGCCCCAGCTGCGCCGCACGGATAGCCGCCACATAGCCGCCCGGCCCTGCGCCGATAACAATTAAATCGTATTGCATGGTTGTATGCCTTTCTATATTGTAAGTTGTGCTAAAAATTTACTGATGTCGTTTCCTGCCTGCCCGGCAATTTTTTGTGCTGCCTGCGCCAGTGCCTCCGGCGTAAACGCGCAGCCTTTAAAAAACTGCCCTGCACCGGCAAGCGCCTCCCAGTCCATAGCATCGGTGTAAACCTCCGCTTCCTGCACCACGCCGCCGTCAACGCGGCACGCCAGCGTAAAACTGCCCCATTCAAAGCGTGCTTCTGCCTGCCAGGTAAACGGCAGGCGCGTACCGAGGCGAAAGGCATCGCTTTTAAACACCACTTCATAGCGTGCAACTTCCGCCGCGTCAAAATCCGCTTCACTTAAATGCTGCGGCTCGCTGCCGTAAATTTCCGCAAATGCGCGTACAAGCGCGTTTTGCAGCACCGGCACGGTTAAAGAAGGACACACTTTCTTTAAGTTCAGCACGCGGCTTTTAACCGAGCTTACGCCTTTAGCCTGTAATTTAAGCGGCGATACGGTAAGGTATTTTGCCATTTCGTCCGTTTTAACGTCTATTAAAAGCGTGCCGTGGTGGTACTTTTTGCCGCCGCTGGTATAAAAGGCGTTGCCCGATACCTTGCGCCCATCCACCAAAATATCATTGCGCCCGCTTTTTTCGACATTAATGCCGAGGCTTTTAAGCGCGCCGGTAATAACTTCCAGCTGGCGCGCAAGATTGTAAGTGCGCGCGTCCGTTAAAAAAGTAAAGTTTAAATTGCCGCTGTCGTGATACACGGCACCGCCGCCGGAAAGACGGCGAACCAGATGCCCGCCGTCCCTGCGCAGCTGCGCCATATTGCACTCGGCCCATGGATTTTGGTTGCGCCCGATGACCACCGTATTTTTGTTCTGCCACAAATACAGCGTTACGCTGCCCGCCGGGGTGTGTTCCAAAAGGTAACGCTCCACGGCAAGGTTGCGGTAAGGTTCGGTGCAGCCGGTAATATAACAGGAAACCGGAACTTTATCTGTGTACATATTTTAAAACAGGTTTGCGTGCTGCCTGTACTTCGTCCGGGCGCTTAATCTGCGCATGGTGCGGAGCGTTATGCATATATTCCGCATCGGTATGCGCCAGCTCGTGCAGCTCCAAAAGCGCCTGCACTGCTTCGTCCAGCGTCCTGCGCGCTTCGGTTTCGGTCGGCTCCAGCATCAGCGCTTCGTGTACAATCAGCGGGAAATACATCGTCGGCGGGTGAATGCCGCGGTCTATTAAGGACTTGGCAACATCCAGCGCCGTTACGCCGGTGGCTTTTTTCAGCTCCTCCAGGCTCATAACAAATTCGTGCATACAGGTATGGTCATAAGCCATATCGTAAGTATCTTTTAATTTGTGCATCATGTAGTTGGCATTCAGCACTGCCGTTTCACTGGCTTCACGCACGCCTTCCGCGCCGAGTGTCAGCACATAAGTAAGAGCCCTCATGCAAACAAGGAAGTTGCCGTAAAACGCGCGCATCTGCAAATGCCCCTCGCCTGCACCGTCGCCCAGTGCGGATTTTGGCAGAAACTTCTCAAGCAGGGCTTTGCAGCCGACAGGGCCTGCGCCCGGGCCGCCGCCGCCGTGCGGAGTGGAGAAGGTTTTATGCAGGTTAAGATGCACAACATCAAAGCCCATATCGCCGGGGCGCGCAATGCCCATAACGGCGTTTAAGTTAGCGCCGTCGTAATAGCACAGGCCGCCAGCTTCATGGATGATATTGGTAATTTCCAGAATATTGCTGTCAAACAGACCGACGGTATTCGGGTTCGTCAGCATTAAACCTGCTGTGGTATCGTCCACAGCGGCGCGCAGTGCGTCAAGGTCTACGCAGCCATCCGCATTGGAGGGCACGTTAACCGTGGTAAAGCCCGCCATGGCAGCGCTTGCCGGGTTAGTGCCGTGCGCGCTGTCCGGAACAATAATTTTGGTGCGTTTGTTATCGCCGTTAGCTTCGTGATATTTCTTTATCAGCAAAAGCCCGGTAAATTCGCCGTGTGCGCCTGCCGCCGGCTGAAAGTCCATTTTATCCATGCCGGTAATTTCGCACAGGTATTTATCTAAAAGTTCCAGCGCTTCCGTGCAGCCCTGTACGGTTTCTTTGGGCTGCAGCGGGTGAACGGCGGCAAAACCTGCCTGGTTTGCCATCTCGTCGTTAATGCGCGGGTTGTATTTCATAGTGCAGCTGCCCAGCGGGTAAAAGCCGTTGTTTACGCCGTGCGCGCGGTTTGCAAGCGCAGTATAATGGCGGCTGATTTCCGTTTCGGAAAGTTCCGGCAACGGCAAAGCGCTCTTGCGCGCCAAAGCCTCCGGCAGTGAAGTTACAGGCACATCGCAGGCCGGAAAAATATCGCAGCCATGCCCGGGAGTGCTTTTTTCAAACAACAATTCCATTATGCGCACACCTCCTTCACAATGGCAACCGCCTTATCAAGTGCTTCTTTGGTGGCTTTTTCAGTTACGCACCACAGTACGCCCTCTTTAACCGGCAGCCCGCCGAGAATGCCCTCTTTGGCAAGTGCGGCCAAAACTTCCTCCTGCTTAGGCAGAGTGGTAACAAATTCGTGGAAAAATTCGCCGCCGTAAACAAGGTTTACACCTTCGATTTTGGTAAGCTCCTGCGCCAGATAGTGCGCTTTGGACAGGCACAGCGTTGCTGCCTGTTTTAAGCCCTGAGGCCCTACCGCTGCCAGATAAACGGAAGCGGTCAAAGCGCACAGCGCCTCGTTGGAGCAGATGTTGCTGCTGGCTTTTTCGCGGCGGATGTGCTGCTCGCGCGCCTGCAAAGTTAAAACATAGGCATGGTTGCCGTCAGCGTCAACAGTTTCACCAACAATGCGCCCCGGCAGCTTGCGCATCATAGCGCCGGTTGCTGCCATAAAGCCAAGGTACGGCCCTCCGAAGCCCAGCGGCAGGCCCAAAGGCTGCCCTTCGCCAACGGCAATGTCTGCGCCGCATTCGGCCGGGGTTTTCATAATGGCAAGAGCAATGGGGTTTACGCCCATAATGTATTTGGCACCGCCTGCGTGGGTAAGTTCAGCAATCTTTTCTGCTTCTTCAAACTGGCCGTAAAAATTGGGCTGCTGCACATAAACGCAGCAAACATCAGGCGTAAGCATTGCTTTTAACGCGTCAAGGTCGGTTCTGCCGTCTTTGGCAGGCACAAGGCGCAGCTCAGTACCGGCACCGAAGCAGTAAGTCTGCATGGTGGCAATAACGTCCGGGTTAGCGGCAGCACTTACAAGCGCCACGCTGCGTCTGCGGTCGCGGCACATGGCAGCGGCTTCGGCAGCGGCAGAAGCGCCGTCATACACGGAAGCGTTGGCAGTGTCCATGCCGGTCAAATCGCAAATCATCGTCTGATATTCAAAGATGGACTGCAAAATGCCCTGGCTCATTTCTGCCTGGTACGGCGTGTAGCTGGTTACAAACTCCTCTTTGGAGGTAATGTATTTAACAATGGAAGGAATGTAGTGGTCATAAGCACCTGCGCCGCGCAAAATTGTGCCGAACACGGTATTTTTGCCGGCCAGCTCCTGCATTTTGGCACGCACTTCCAGTTCGCTCATGCCTTGTGGCAGGTTCAGCGGCTTATCAAGGTAAACTTCGGCAGGCACGTCTTTAAACAGGCTGCGGATACTGCCGTAGCCTGCTGCGGCAAGCATTTCCTGCCGTTCTTCTCTGGTAGAGGGGATATAGCTTCCCATAGGCGCCCTCCTTTATGCCTGTTCTTCTTTTACAAATGCTTCGTATTCTTCGGCAGTCAGCAAATCTTCCTGGTCGGTAATTTCGTCAAAACGTACCAGCCATGCATCATAAGGCGCTTCGTTAATGGTCTGCGGAGCATCAGCCAGTTCTTCGTTCACTTCGGCAACGGTGCCGGTAACGGGGCTGTAAACGTCAGATACAGCTTTTACGGATTCCACATCGGCAAAAGTATCGCCTGCGGCAAAGGTGTCGCCCGGCATGGGCAGGTTAACAAAAACCAGGTCGCCCAGTTCGTTCTGTGCATAATCGGTAAGGCCTACCGTTGCGCTGCCGTCCTCGGCAAATTTCACCCACTCGTGGGATTTGGTGTAGCAAACGTCGTTAGGAATGTTCATAATAAATAGCCTCCTTAAATTGATTTTATTTTAAGCGCGTTTATAAAACGGCAGGGGTACTACTTCGGCGTCAATTCTGCGCCCGCGCACATCCACCTGCACTTTGGTGCCGGGTTCGGCGTAAGAAGCGGGCACCATTGCCATGGCAACAGGCGCGTTAAGGTACGGGCAGTGCGTGCCGCTTGTTACAACGCCGATTTTTTCTTCGCCGCTGTAAACATCACAGTGCTCGCGCGCAATGCCGCGGCCTGTAATTTTTAAGCCAACGCGGATTACCTGCGGGTCACCCTTGGCTAAAATGGCGTCCATGCCAATAAAGCGGTCTTTGCCGAGTTTTACGAAAAAGTCCAGCCCTGCTTCCAGCGGGGTAATATCGTCGGTCAGTTCATGCCCATAAAGCGGCATGGCTGCTTCCAGGCGCAGAGTATCGCGCGCGCCAAGGCCGCAGGGAATAAGGCCAAACTCTTTGCCTGCTTCCAGCAAAATATCCCACAACTTAGGGCCGTCTGCGGCAGCGCAGTAAAACTCATAGCCAAATTCGCCGGTGTAGCCGGTACGCGAAACAATACACTTAATGCCCTGCACGTCCACATCTTTTACAAAGCTGTAATATTTTTTGGGGATGCCTGCTTCCGGCACAATTTTAGCCGCAATGTCTTTGGATTTCGGCCCCTGAAGTGCCAGCTGGGCAACGGAATCGGAAATATCTTCAAAAGAAGCGCTGCCAAAAAGATGCGCCTTGACCCACTCCGCATCCTTATGGCGGTTAGCGGCGTTAACAACCAAAAGATATTCTTCGCCGTTTACTTTATAAATCAGAACGTCGTCAACAATGCCGCCGCGCTCGTTGCACATCGGGCTGTAACGTACCTGCCCGTCATACATGTTTTCAAAATCGTTGCAGAACAAATTCTGCACGTTGTTAAGCGCATCAGCGCCTTTAATTAAAAATTCGCCCATGTGCGATACGTCAAAAAGCCCGCAGGCAGTGCGTACTGCCATATGTTCCTTAATAACGCCCGTATACTGCACCGGCAGGAGATACCCTGCAAAAGGCACAATTTTACCACCGGCCGCAACATGGCAATCATAAAGAGGTGTTTTCAGTTCCATCAAAACAATGCTCCTTTATAACTAATAATCCGGTAGTTATCCGGTATATAGTTCCATTATATACTATTAGTATACGCTATTCAACCGAAGTTTCGGCTTTTAATGCAATAAATATTCCGGGCATACAAAAAAGCAGAAGCCGTAAAAGGCTCCTGCTAAAAAAGCTGCTTATGTTATTCTTTCGGTACAATATCGCCGACGCCGTTTAAAATATGGCGCGGGCGGTAAGCAAACACCTGCATGTTTTCGCGCGTGGTTACGCCGCTGAGCACCAGCACCGTTTCCAGGCCGCTCTCCATACCGGCAACAATATCGGTGTCCATGCGGTCGCCAATCATTGCCGCCTCGTCGCTGTGCACGCCCAAAAGGCGCAGCCCGGTGCGCATCATCAGCGGGTTCGGCTTGCCAACAAAGTAAGCGCTTTTGCCAGTTGCCAGTTCAATCGGCGCAACAAAAGCACGGCAGGCCGGAATAATGCCGTTTTCCGTCGGGCCGGTCAAATCGGAATTGGTGGCAACAAGTTTTGCCCCGTTTTGAATCAGCTTAACGGCTTTAATAATCATCTCGTAGTTGTAAGATTTAGGCTCGCCGATAACAACGTAATCCGGCGTGGAATCATTCATGGTAATGCCAACTTCGTACAAAGCGTTCATCAAACCGGCTTCGCCCATAACGTAAGCACTGCATCCGGGCGACTGGCTGTTTAAAAAACGCGCCGTAGCCTGTGCGCTGGTGTAAAAATGGGTTTCGTCAATATCAAGCCCCATGCGCTGCAGCTTCTGCTGCAAATCGCGCGGCGAACGGTCGCTGGAATTTGTTAAAAACAAAAACTTTTTATCTTCATTGTACAGCCACTCCACAAACTCCTTAACGCCGGGCAGCAGCCTGTTGCCGTGATAAATAACACCGTCCATATCGCATATAAAGCCTTTTTTGTTTCTGATTTCATCTAAATTTTCTATTGTAAACACTCCTTTCAGTGCCAAACTCTATTTTTATTATGCAGTAAAATCATCATAAATTCAACTGCGCGGGCAGATAAATTGCAAAGTTAACAAAAAATTTACGCCGCTTTAAAACGAATGTAAAAAATACTGTTCTTTTTGGCAAAAGGGATTTATGGTATAATAAACAAGGTTTTATTTTGTTTTAAGGTGTTTACAGGAGGTTTTTATGCGCATTGTTTTTATAGACGGCATGGGCGGCGGGCTTGTTGCGCAGGTTATCAGCCAGGCAGCAGGGCGCCTTCCGGCGGATACGGAACTTATCGGGCTTGGCACCAACGCACTGGCCACGGCGGCAATGCTTAAAGCAGGGCTTAAACGTGTGGCCACCGGCGAAAACGCGGTGTGCGTAACGGCGCAGACGGCGGATATTATCGTTGGCCCCATCGGCATTGTACTGCCAAACGCCATGCTTGGCGAAGTAACTCCGCGTATGGCGGAGGCGGTTGCTTCAAGCCGCGCGCGCAAACTGCTTTTGCCGGTATCGCAAAGCCACTTTGAATTTATCGGCGTGGAAAATAAATCCATCGGCGTACTTGTAAAAGAAGCCGCCGAAAAAATTGTGGAAATAGCGTCAAACAAAAATTAAAACTTAATATGCCGCACAAAACGGTTATATGTTAAAACGAGGCTAAGCCTGATGCTTAACCTCGTTTTTTATTGCGTTTTATTTTTATTATTTAACGCCGGTTTTTAAAAGTTCTGCCAGGGTAATGGCAAACGCCGCGGTGCGCGGTACGGCGGTTTTTAAATCTACCGATTCGTGGTCGGTATGCTCGTCGTAGTTTTCTACGCCCAAAGCGTCCAAAGTCGGAATGAATTTAGCGGTGCGGTTGCCGTCCGTTAAGCCGCCTGCCACCCATTCATTCACCTTGCCGCCGAATTCTTCGGCAACAACGCTGCTGTACACATCAATCATTTTCTGCACGGCAGGAGTTTTTTCCATCGGACCGGTTACAATGCCGCCGGTAACTTCTACTTTAGTACCGTCGATAACGATTTTATCTGCCAGTGCTTTAATGGCTGCGTCCAAACGTTTTTGCTCAGCCACTTCAAAGCAGCGCACATTTACTTCGCAGTAAGCATCGCCGGGGATAACGCTGATTTTATCGTTGGTGCTGCCGATAACGCCCACGTTAACGGTGTTGGGCGGAATGAACTGGCCGCTGTCCACAATACCGCGTGCTTCCAGTGCTTTGGCGGTAAAATCTTCCGGTTTGCCGGGCATGGGGCTTGCCAGCTTATGCAGCTCGGTAATGGTATAAGCAAGCTGGTGAATGGCGTTGGCGCAGCACTGCGAAGCGTTGCCATGGTGCCCGCCTTTGCCGGTAACGGTAATTTTATATTTGGCGTTGCCTTTGCGCTGGGTTACAATACCCCAGTTTGGGCGCGCAACGTCCATAATAACGGCAAAATCTGCCTGCTGCGAAAGCTCTGCCACAATGCCTTCGGCAGTCGGGCTGCCGCCTTCTTCTTCGGCGTTGGTGTAGTAAATAATTTCTTTATAATCGTCAAAGCCTGCTTCTTTTAAAGCCGCAAGGCCGTAAATAACTTCCATAACCGTTGCTTTGTCGTCGCCTACGCCAGGGCCCCAGGCAAAGCCGTTTTCGTCCACGCGGAAGGGGCGTTTGGCAGCTTCGCCGCGTTTAAACACGGTATCAACATGCGCAACCAAAAGCACAGTCTGCGTGCCATTGCCCTTAAGGCGCGAAATTAAATGGCAGCCGCGGTCATTATAGCGGAACTCGGTTTCCGCACCAAGTGCCTGCATTTTGGCGGCTACAAATTTATTGGCGGCTTCCGTGCCTTCCAAATCGCCGTTGCCGCTGTCAATATTGGTCAGCGCTTCCAAATCCTTCACATAGTTATCGTACTCTTTTGCCAGATAGTCTTTAATAAATTTACGCATGGCTATCCTCCTTTTATTTGCTATACTAATTAAATTCGCCGCCGCAGGCGTTAATCCTGCCGGGCAGAATTTTTTACCGGCGCTTAAACCGCAGCATCCCAAACACATAGTTTCCGTATTTGAAAAACTGACAGCTTAATAAACGCAAGCACGCAAAAACGGCAGTAAGGATAAAACCCTGCTGCCGTTTTGTATTTGCCGCTAAAATCAATATTTAATTCTGAAATAATCAAGATAGGCTTTATACCTGTCCTGCGCGGTAAGGCATGTATCGGTAAGATAGCCTTTTTCCCTACCCCATTCCTTCAAACCACGGTAATAAAACATTTTTAAATTATCTTCAATGATAAACGGAACAATGCTGTATTTTAAACATTCCTTAAACATAATCAGCCTGCCGACGCGGCCGTTGCCGTCCTGAAACGGATGTATCCTTTCAAACCGCACGTGAAAATCCAAAATATCTTCCAGTGTTTTTGCTTTTTTGGCACTATACGCCGCCAGCAGCGCCTGCATTTCAGCAGGAACATCTTCCGGCATCGTTGTCGCCATGCCACCTACCTCGTTAGGCATTTTTTTGTAGGCGCCGACGGCAAACCACTCCTGCCGCGCATCGCTGGTGCCTGTTTTCAGCATTAAATGCAGCTCTTTTATCATTTTTTTTGTAAGCGCGCTTTTGGCGTGTTCAATAATAAAATCAATGCAGCGGAAATGATTGGCTGTTTCAATAACATCATCTACATTAACAGCTTCACCCGTTACACCTATAGTATTGGTTTCAAAAATATAGCGGGTCTGGTCATGCGTTAAACGGCTTCCTTCAATATGATTGGAATTATACGTCATTTCAATCTGCGTTTTATGGTAAATGCCGCCGCTGTATCTGGCATCCTTTTCATACTGCAAAATCTCCAGCAAAGTTTGCGTCTTTCCAGTTTTAGTGCTGCTGCGCTGAGGTTTTTCCGCATCTGCGGGAATCTTCCACGTTTTACCTTTCAAAACCGCACCTTCTACTCGCCCTTTAGCACAGTAATTGCGAACGCTGCGCTCGGAAATTTTCCATTTTTTTGCCGCTTCTGCTGCCGAAAGATACTGCATTTGCCCGCCTCCCAACACAATTAATTATATTTAAAGTATAACATATTACCGGCAAAATTTACAATTTTATTCTTTTGTATTTTAAATATTTTTTGCCGGTAAAATCCGTCTTTATTTTAACCCTGCTCGACCAGCACCTTTTAAAAGGCCTACACGCAAGGTAGTTAACAAAACCACTGACGCCAGAGCCTACAGCCTTATGCTGACGGATGCCGGACGCGCAAAAATCAAGGAACTGGAATACGCCATAGACTTACAATAAAACAGCACCCGTACGCAAAAACGGCAGGCTTTTACGCCTGCCGTTTTAATGTTTGTTATAACTTTTTTAGTTTTCAGTCCGCAAATACGGTGTTGCGGGTTTCCCAGCGTTTAAACTGGCAATAGCCCCACGGAATGTAAATGCCGAAGGTAATGGTTGTCAGCACCATAATCAGCAGCCACTGAAAGAAGAAGCCGAAGCCCGTTCCTTCAAAGCGCAGCTGCCTGCCGTTAACGTAGGTATTGCTGCAAATCCAGCGCTGCTGCGCGCTGTATGCCCACGGAAAGAACAAACCGCAGGTAATAACGGTCAGCACGGTTGTCCATATGCAAAGCCACAGATAACCGAAGCCGCTGCCGTCAAATTCAAAATCGCGTTTCATGTGCGCTCCTTACTGCATTTTTTCTTTCAGCAGTTTGTTAACCATGCCCGGGTTAGCTTTGCCGCGGGATTTTTTCATTACCTGGCCAACAAGGAAGCCGATGGCTTTATCTTTGCCTGCTTTGTAGTCGGCAACGGACTGCGGGTTTTCTGCCAGAACTTCGTCAACGATAGCAGCAATGGCGCCCTCGTCGCTAACCTGTTCAAGGCCAAGCTCCTTAACAAGCTGTTTCGGGGTTTTATCGCTGTTTTTCAGCATTTCGGCAAATACTTTTTTAGCAAGCTTGCTGCTCAGTACGCCGTCTTTGGTTAAAGTTACCAGTTCGCCAAGGTTTTCCGGTTTAACCGGGAACTGTTCAATGGTAATGTTTTCAGCATTAAGATATGCGGAAACATCGCCCAGCAGCCAGTTGGATACGCCTTTGTCATCCTTGCTGTTGGCGCAGGCAGCGTCAAAGTAATCTGCCATGGCTTTAGTTGCAACGATTAAGGAAGCGTCGTACTTCGGCAGGCCGTGTTTTTCAACAAGGCGCTGCAAACGCTGTGCCGGCAGTTCCGGCAGTTCTCCGCGTACGCGTTCAATCCAGGCGTCGTCAATTTCAACCGGTACAAGGTCAGGTTCAGGGAAGTAACGGTAATCGTGTGCTTCTTCCTTGCTGCGCATGGAAAGGGTTACGCCGTTGGCTTCGTCCCAAGTGCGGGTTTCCTGTACTACATGGCCGCCGTCTTCAAGAATTGCTTTCTGGCGTTCAACTTCATATTCAATGGCGCGTACCAGTGCGCGGAAGGAGTTAAGGTTTTTAATTTCGGCGCGGGTACCGAATTCTTTGGCGCCTTCCGGCATGATGGAAATGTTGGCGTCGCAGCGCAGGCTGCCTTCCTGCATTTTGCAGTCACAAACGTCAATATATTCCAAAACTGCTTTCAGCTGTTCCATATAAGCGCGTGCTTCTTCGGCGCTGCGCATATCCGGTTCGGAAACGATTTCCAGAAGCGGTACGCCGGCACGGTTGTAGTCTACGGAAGAAAAATCGGAAGTGCTGATGGTAGCGCCGCTGTGGTTCAGCTTGCCTGCGTCTTCTTCCATGTGAATGCGGGTAATGCCAAGGCGTTTGGGCACACCGTCAACTTCAATGTCAATATGGCCGCCGAGGCAAACCGGCTGGTCAAACTGAGAAATCTGGTAGTTTTTGGCAAGGTCGGGATAAAAGTAGTTTTTACGGTCAAATTTATTGAATTTCTGAATTTCGCAGCCCAGTGCAAGGCCCGTACGGATGGCAAATTCAACAACCTGTTTGTTCAGCACTGGCAGTGCGCCAGGCATGCCGAGGCACACGGGGCAAACATGGGTGTTAGGCGTGCTGCCGAACTCAGTGGAGCAGGAGCAGAAGGCTTTGGTTTTGGTTTTTAATTCGGCATGTACTTCAAGGCCGATAACTGTAATATAGTTTTTCATTATTTGTTACCTCCCAGCGGTGCCATTGCTTTATGGAAGTCAGTAGCCTGTTCAAAGGTGTAGGCTGCGCGCAGCACGGTTTCTTCGTCCAGAACTTTGCCGATAAGCTGCATGCCGACAGGCATACCGTCTGCAAAGCCGCACGGAATGGAAATACCCGGCAGGCCTGCCATGTTTACGGGAATGGTGGTTACGTCCAGCATGTAAATGGAAAGCGGGTCCATTTTGCCGTCAACCGGATAAGCAACAACCGGAGAAGTCGGGGTCAACAGCACGTCGCATTTTTCAAACGCTTCGTTAAAGTCGCGGCGGATAAGGGTACGTACCTGCATTGCTTTTTTGTAGTAAGCATCGTAATAACCGCTGCTTAAAACGTAGGTGCCAAGCATAATGCGGCGGCGTACTTCAGGGCCAAAGCCTTCAGTGCGGCTCAGCCTTGTCATTTCCGGAGCGCTGGTGGCGTTGGCAGCGCGGAAGCCGTAGCGCACGCCGTCATAACGTGCAAGGTTGGCGCTTGCTTCTGCCGGAGCAATGATATAGTAAGTAATTACTGCATATTCGGTATGCGGCAGCGAAACATCAACAATTTCAGCGCCGAGTTCTTCGTATTTTTTAACGGCTTTTTCAATTTCGGCTTTAACTTTGGCGTCAACGCCTTCGCCGTAGTATTCTTTCGGCAGGCCGATGCGCAGGCCTTTAACATCGGCGCGCAGCGCTTTGGTAAAGTCGGGCACATCAACCGGCAGGGAAGTGGAATCGTGCTCATCCTTGCCGCAGATGCAGTTTAAAACTGTGGCAGCGTCGGTAACGTCGCGGGTAATAGGCCCAATCTGGTCAAGAGAGGACGCAAACGCAACGCAGCCGTAACGGCTTACGCGGCCGTAAGTCGGTTTAATGCCAACGCAGCCGTTAAAAGAAGCCGGCTGGCGGATGGAACCGCCGGTATCGGAGCCAAGGCTCCAGATTGCTTCGCCTGCGGCAATAGCAGCGGCGCTGCCGCCGGAAGAACCGCCCGGCACACGTTCAAGGTTCCATGGATTGTAGGTTTTATGGAAGTAAGAGCTTTCGGTGGTAGAGCCCATTGCAAATTCGTCCATATTGGTTTTGCCGGTAAAAATGGCGTCATCCGCACGCAGTTTGCTGATAACGTGCGCATCATAAATAGGCACAACATTGGCCAGCATTTTGCTGGAGCAGGTGGTTAAAAGGCCTTTGGTGCAGATATTGTCTTTAATTGCACCGGGGATGCCTGCCAGCGGAGCGATTTCTTCGCCTGCGGCAATTTTGGCATCAACTTTGACAGCCTGAGCCAGTGCGTTTTCTTTATCTAAAGTTACATAAGCCTGTACTTTATCTTCAACTTCGTCAATGCGGCTGTATACGTTTTCGGTAAGCTCCACGGAGCTGATTTCTTTTTTAACCAGCTTGTCATGCAGTTCGTGGGCTGTTAATTTATATAAATCCACAGTTGTTCCTCCTTCTGTTATTCGATTACGCGCGGTACTTTAAAGCCGTCGTTGTATACGGCAGGCGCGTTTTTCAGCGCGTCCTCATGGGATACGCCCGGTTTTACAACATCCTCGCGGAATGCGTTGCTTATCGGCAGTACGTACGGGGTCGGCTCAATGCCTTCCGTATCAATCTTTTCCAGAATATCGGCATAATTGAGGATTTGGTTAAACTGTTCGGTAAATTTTTCCATTTCGCTTTCCGGAATCGTTAAACGGGAAAGCCCGGCGATGTGTTCAACATCTTTTACTGTTACCTTCATTAGTACGCCTCCTAAAAAATTTATGATGAATTTTATCAATAACCTGTTTTATTATACCACACAGTACCAGTCTTGTGCAGTATTTTGGTAAGCCTTAGCTAAATAAAATTGCGTAAAATAAATGCTTAATGCTGCCAGACAGCAAAAATGCCCCCGCAAAACCTTTACGGAGGCAGATTGCTTATTCAAATGACGTTAAAAAGTTGCGCATGCAGTCCTCAACGCCGCGTTTAACGGCTTTGGCGCGGCTCGGTTCGCCGATTTTCCAAAAGTTAATGGAGCTGGACGAGCCGATGCTTTCCACATTCTGGTTAAACAAAAAGCGTTCTTCGTTTACATCTACACATTTTAATTTCATCGTTACCACGGCGCTGTAGGTTTGCGAGCCCACAATAACCATAAAGCCGGTTTCCTTTTCGCGCACCGGCAGCAGGCTGATAAACAGCACCCTGTCCGCACCGCAGGCTTTGCCAACGGCAACAAGTTCTTCAAGCGTCGGCACTTCGGCGTTTTCAAACGGATGCGCCAAAAGCGCTTTCTGCACGGCGTTGTTGCCTATGATTTTGGTAACGCTTTTCTTTTTGCCGGGGTATTTGGTTTCCAGCGCTTCTTTAACGGCGTTCACCGCCATTTCGCGGCTGCGCCCTTCAAGGCCGGATACATCGACATACGGCAGCACAGCCACGGTATAGGGCAGCGTACACTCGGTAATCTCGGCGTCCGTTTGGGTAAAATGCGTTTCGCCCGTATCGGCAACGCCCATGTCAATAGCGTCAATACTGCTCACTTCTTTTTCCGCCGCCAGTGCCGTGCCTGCAAAGCACAAAAGCACTGCCGCCACAGCTAAAAATTTATAAAATATCTTCATAATATCACCGCTTTAAAACAAACTCTGTTCTTCGCCCTGCTCCGGTTTTGCCGCTTCATTTTCGGGGTGCGCGTCATTTCCGGCTTCGCCGCCGCGCTCGCCCAAAAGGCGCAGGAACTCTGCTTCATCGATAACGGTTACGCCCAGCTGCTGCGCTTTCGTCAGCTTGCTGCCTGCTTCCGCACCGGCAACAACGTAATCGGTTTTTTTGCTTACGCTGCCCGTAACCTTCGCGCCAACCTGCTGCGCCATGGTCTGTGCCGTTGCGCGGTCCAGCGTTGGCATGGTGCCGGTAAACACCATGGTTTTGCCGTAAAACGGGTGCGCCGTATCAAGTTCCGCCGCTTCCATTTCCATGTTAAGGCCAAGCTCTTTCAGCCGTTCAATCAAATCAATATTCACCGGCGAAGCAAAATACGTTACCACGCTTTCGGCAATTTTCGGGCCAATATCTTCAATGGCGGCAATTTCGTCCGTTTCCGCCGCCATCAGTTTTTCCATACTGCCAAAGTGCAGCGCAAGCAGCCTTGCCACCTTTGCGCCCACATGGCGGATGCCGAGCGCGAACAGCAGCCTGTCAAGGTTCTGCTTTTTGCTTTCGGCAATGGCGTTTAAAAGGTTATCTGCCGATTTGTCGCCCATGCGCTCCAGCGCCGTAAGCTGCGGTTTAACCAAAAGGTACAGGTCGGCAGGGTCGCTGATAAGCCCGTTATCCAACAGCTGGTTGATAACCGCCGGGCCGCAGCCGTCAATATCCATTGCCCCTTTGGAAGCAAAGTGAATCAGCCCTTCGCGCCCCAGCGCCGGGCAGTGCGGATTAGTGCAGCGTATTGCCGCCTCACCGTTCAGGCGTTCCGTTTTCCACCCGCATTCCGGGCATTCGGCGGGCATAAAAAATTCCTGCTCTGCACCGGTACGTTTTTCCTTCACCACATGCAGCACTTCCGGTATAATTTCACCGGCTTTATTAATAACAACCGTGTCGCCAATGCGGATATCCTTGCTGCGGATGAAGTCCTCATTATGCAGCGTTGCGCGGCTGATGGTGCTGCCGGAAAGTTTTACAGGTGTCAGCACAGCCGTCGGCGTCAGTACGCCCGTGCGCCCAACCTGAATGATAATGTCCTCCAGTTTTGTTTCTGCCTGTTCCGGCGGAAATTTAAAGGCAATAGCCCAGCGCGGGTCTTTGCCGGTTGCCCCTAAAATGTTTTGCTGGTACACGGCATTAACCTTAATTACCGCGCCGTCCGTATCGTAGGCAAGGCTTTGGCGTTTGGCGGCAAAATCCTTTATTTTGGCAATCGCTTCATTAATGTTTTTTACAACGGCATAGCCTTCGCTTACCTTAAAGCCGTAATCGTGCAGCATGGCAAGGCTGGCAGAATGTTTATCCTTATGCCCTGCACCTACGCCGTAAGCAAAAAAGCTCAGCTGGCGGCTTGCCGTTACTTTCGGGTCAAGCTGGCGCAGGCTGCCCGCCGCCGCGTTGCGCGGATTCGCAAATTCGTTTTCGCCCGCTTCGCTGCGCTGCTCGTTCAGCTTCATAAAAGCGTGGCGGGGCATGTAAACTTCGCCGCGCACATCCAAAAGCTCCGGCACTTCTTCGCTTTCCTTAACGTTCAGCGTCAGCGGAATGGAACGGATAGTGCGCACATTGGCGGTTACGTTTTCGCCAACTTCGCCGTCGCCGCGTGTTGCAGCACGCACCAGGCGCCCGTTTTCGTAAATGAGGCTGCAGGCAAGGCCGTCAATTTTCGGTTCAAAAACATATTCCACCTCGCTGCCTTCGGGCAGGCCGCTTTTTACACGTGCATCAAACGCAGCAAGTTCTTCATCGCTGAAGGCGTTGCCCAGAGAAAGCAGCGGCGTCATATGGCGCACTTCGGTAAACTCCGGGCTTACCTTGCCGCCAACCCTGCGTGTAGGGGAATCGGGCGGCACATCGTCAGGATATGCGCGCTCAAGCTCCTGCAAACGGCGCATTAAAGCGTCATATTCAGCGTCGGTAATCTCCGGCGCATCCAGTACATAATATAAAAATTCGTGATGGCGTATTTCCCTGCGCAGTTTCTGCGCTTCGTCCAGTGCTTGCGCACGTTCTAAATCCATAATGCCCTCCGCTTAAAACTTACAATTTTTTCAGCACCGCATATTTGGTAAGCAGGCTGCGCACGCCTGCACCTGCAAAGGCAACCTTTACTTCCTGCCCGTCCGGGCTGTCTTTAACGCTTACAACCATGCCTTCGCCCCATTTGCTGTGGCTTACCCTGTCGCCGGTGTTAAAGCGCGTGCCCGTGCCTCCTGCGGCGGCAGCCGGTTTTTGCGGCATAAAGCTGTGCGGGTTAAAAGTGCTTGCAGGCTTCTGCGGCCTTGCGCTGTATTTTTCGCTTACCTGTTTAAAGTTCTCCAGCGCGCTGAAACGTTCCTGCCTTTTAATGGTTTTCACCAAACGCGCAGGAATTTCCTGCAAAAAGCGGGAAGGCGGATAAGTTACCGTGTTGCCGTAAATGGTGCGCATTTTGGTGCTGCTTAAAAACAGTTTTTCTTTGGCGCGCGTAATGCCTACATAGCACAGGCGGCGTTCTTCTTCAATTTCCGTTTCGTCCATCAGTGTGCGCGCATGCGGAAACAGCCCTTCTTCCATGCCCACAAGGAACACTACCGGAAACTCCAGCCCCTTGGAAGAATGCAGCGTCATTAAGGTAATGGCGTCCTCGCCCAGTTCCGTATCGTCAATATCGCTTACCAGCGCAACATGAGCCAAAAAGTTTTCCAGATTATTTTCTTCTTCGGATGCCGCAAATTCCTGCGCCACGCTGATTAATTCATGCAGGTTATCAATGCGGCTCTGCGCCTGCGGCGTGCGCTCGTTCTCCAGTTCTTCAAGGTAGCCGGTATCGCGCAGCACGCGGTCAATCAAATCTTCAACCGGCGCTTCACTGGCAAGGTTCATCAGTTCAAAAATAATGCCTGCCAAATCGTCCAGCTTGCTTACAAAGCGGCTGCTTAAACCGTCAATTGCCGCCGCGTTGGAAACAGCCTCAAACAGGCTTACATTGTTGGCAGCGGCATAAGCCTGAATTTTTGCCAGCGAAGCATCGCCAATGCCGCGCTTCGGCACGTTGATAATGCGCAGCAGGCTCAGCGAATCGGCCGGGTTAAAAATTACGCGCAGATAGGCAACGATGTCTTTAATTTCCTTGCGCTCGTAGAATTTAAGCCCGCCTACCATATTGTAGCTGATGCCGCTTTTAATCAGCATTTCTTCAAAAATACGGCTCTGCGTGTTGGTGCGGTACAAAATTGCCATATCGCCCAGCTTTTTATTTTCGGTGCGCTGCAAATTCTGCAGCTGCTCAATTACAAAGCGTGCCTCGTCGCGCTCGTCCACCGCCTGAAAATAAATAATATCGGCGCCGCTCTTGTTTTCCGTCCACAAATTTTTCGGCTTGCGGCCGGTATTGTTTTCTATAACCGCGTTGGCAGCGTCCAGAATAATCTGCGTGCTGCGGTAGTTCTGTTCCAGCTTAATTACTTTGGCGTCGGGGTAATCCTTTTCAAAATCCAGAATGTTCTGAATATCGGCGCCGCGCCAGCCGTAAATACTCTGGTCGGCATCACCCACAACGCAGATGTTGCGGTGCTTGGCAGCCAGAAACTTTGTTAAAAGGTACTGCGCATGGTTGGTATCCTGATACTCGTCCACCAGCAGATAATCAAAACGGTCCTGATATTTTTCGCGCACTTCTTTGTTTTCCTGCAAAAGTTTAATGGAAAGCATTAAGAGGTCATCAAAATCAAGCGCGTTGTTTAACTGCAGTTTCTGTTCGTAACGGCTGTAAATATCCGCCACTTTCTGCTCGTAAAAATCGCCTGCCTGGCGCGCAAAAGCCGCCGCATCCTGCAAAGCGTTTTTGGCATTGCTGATGCGCGACAAAATGCCCGAAGGCTGAAAGCGTTTATCGTCAAGGTTCATTTCCTTTAAAATCTGCTTAATCAGATTCTGGCTGTCGGCTGTATCATAAATGGCAAAATTGCCGCCGTACCCGGGCAGCTTATCTATTTCCATACGCAAAAAACGCGCGCAGAAAGCGTGGAAGGTAAACAGCCACACATCCTTGGCAGCCGGGCCGCCCATATTGTTCACGCGCTCGCGCATTTCGGCAGCAGCCTTGTTGGTAAAGGTAATTGCCAAAATGCGGTACGGGCGCACGCCCTTTTGCAAAAGGTTGGCCACGCGGCAGGTAAGCACTTTGGTTTTGCCGCTGCCTGCGCCTGCCATAATCAGCATCGGCCCTTCGGTATTAATAACAGCTTCCGCCTGCTGCGGATTCAGTCCGCAAGTACAATCAACAGTCATTCTTTCCTCCATAAAACACTAACTAAATACATTCATTCTATACCAGCATAACTTTATTATTATTCTCCCCTTCCTGAAATTTTCCTGCCGATTTGCCGTAAATCTTTAATGTAATTTTCGCAAGCACTCTTTTAAAATTTCATCAGTTATAACTGATGAAATTGATAATTTTACGCATTTTGTAACTTATAACTGATAAAATTGTAATTTCAGCGTTGTTTATCAGTTATAACTGTGATAAACTAATCATAGAAATAAAATAAACATAAGGAGGCGCTGACGATGATTAAACGCGAAACCTATATGCGCCGCATACGCCCATTTATCGGCAGTGAATTAGTAAAAGTTATGACAGGTATCCGCCGCTGCGGTAAATCTGTAATGCTTGAACTTATAAAAGAAGAATTAAAAAATAGCGGCGTACCAGAAGCCAACATTATCTCCATTAATTTTGAAGATATGCGCTATGCCAGTTTGCTGACAGCTAAAGCTTTGCACGATGAAATAATCATGCGGGCACAGAATATCAGCGGCAAGGTTTACTTATTTTTTGATGAAATACAGGAAGTTGCAGACTGGGAAAAATGCATTAACTCTTTCCGGGTAGAATTTGACTGCGATATTTACATTACAGGCTCTAATGCCAAACTGCTTTCCGGTGAACTTGCCACCAATCTTGGCGGGCGTTATGTAGAATTTACCATTTACCCCTTTTCTTTCTCGGAATTTACCGAACTTTATAAGGGGATTTTCCCCAGTGCGCAGCCGCAGGAATGTTTTCAAAAATATCTGCTGTTCGGCGGCATGCCATACCTTGCCAACCTGCGCTATGCCGAAGAACCGTGCCGCCAATATTTAACGGATGTATTCAATTCAGTACAGTTAAAAGATATTGTAAAGCGCAATAAAATACGCGATGTTGATTTATTGGAACGCATTCTTTCTTATATTATTGCTAATGTAGGCACTACCTTTTCAGCAACGTCCATCTCTAAATTTTTTAAAAGCGAAAAACGCAATGTCGCGCCGGAAACCATTCTTAACTATATCAGGCACTGCACCGACGCCTATTTGTTCTATCCGGTAAAAAGGCAGGATTTACAAGGAAAACAAATACTTGCTTCTTCCGAAAAATACTATATTGCCGACCACGGTGTGCGTGAAGCCGTTTTTGGCGGCAATATGCGCGATATTAATTTGATTTTGGAAAACATTGTGTTTATGGAACTTTTGCGGCGCGGCTATAATGTTACCGTTGGCAAAACCGGCAATTTAGAAATTGATTTCATTGCCGAAAAACACGGTGAAAAAATTTATGTACAGGTTTGTTATCTGCTGGCTTCGCAGGAAACAATTAAGCGGGAGTTTGGCGTTTATGATAATGTGAACGACAATTTTCCCAAATATGTAGTATCGCTTGATGAATTTGATATGAGCCGCAATGGCATAAAACACTGCAACATCCGCAATTTTTTAACAAAAAAAACATTTGCATAATCTGACCCCATGTTAAATTCCAGCAAAATTTTGCTGACCGGCAATTCACTTCTTGCGCTGAGCAAGGCAGAGTTTTATAATTATATAATGTATTTTTGTTTTGAGAGGGATTTTTTATGCAGGAAAGCAAACTTACCATCCGCGGCGAACTGTCGCTGCTATTGGTTATTATCATCAACAGCCTGGGCGTTGTTTTAATGCTGCATTCCGGTTCCGGCATTTCGGCAATTTCCAGTGTGCCTTACGCCTTTGCCGATGTACTGCCGGTTATAACGCTCGGCGCATGGACAGAGGTTTTTCAGGTTTCGCTGGTGCTCAGCCTGATGCTTTTAAGCAAACGCTTTGTGCCGGTATACCTGTTCAGCTTCGTCGTCGGCTCGGCCTTCAGCGCCATGATTGACGTGCACGAAATGTGGATTAAGCAGCTGCCGCAGAGCCTGACGCTTGATATTATTTATTTTATCATCAGCTACATTGTTATCTGCTTTGGCGTGGCGCTTGCCAACCGCTGCCAGCTGCCGATAATACCCACCGACCTTTTTCCGCGCGAGCTTGCCGCCATTACCGGCTGGAGCTATGCGCGCATTAAAATAGGTTTTGACGTTATCTGCCTTGCTATTACCGCCGCCATGACCTTTTTCTTTCTGGGCCGCGTGGACGGGCTCGGCTTCGGCACAATACTTGCCGCCTTTACCATGGGCAAGGTTATCGGCAGCATTGGCGAATACATGGATAAGCACGTAAAATTTGTTTCTTTTTTAAGCAGCAGGGCTTGACATAGAGTCCGCTTTAAGTTTTATAATAAATTACAGGTTGCAGGAGCAACCGCCTGGCTGCCGGAGCAGCTGTTAAAATTATTCTTTTAAAACATAAACCAAAGCCATGAAGGCTGTAACCGCTTCGATAAGCGGCAGTTTCTTCATGGCTTTTTTATTTGGGTGATTGTATGAAATTTTTAGCTTTGCTTGTACTTTCCGCCGCGCTTTTAACCTCCGCCTGCGGCAGCAACGCCGCCCCCGGCGGCGAAAAGGTATTCCGCTACGGCACGCCTGCCTACGGCATTGCCAATGAAAACGCCGGTATGGACCCGCACGAAGCCTATCAGGGCTGGAGCGCCATCCGCTACGGCGTAGGCGAAACGCTTTTTAAATTTGACGACGCCATGCAGCCTCAGCCGTGGCTGGCCGAAAAGTACGAATTTATTAACGAAAACACAGTTAAAATTACCTTAAAAGACAATATTTACTTTACCAGCGGCAACAAAATGACAGGTGCAGCCGTTAAAGCCTGCCTTGAGGATTTAATAAGCCGCCACAACCGCGCCATGGTTGATTTAAAAATAACGGGCATTACCGCCGAAGGGCAGACCGTAACCATTACATCGGCCGCAAAAGTGCCGGTGCTGATTAACTACCTGTGCGACCCCTACGGCTGCATTATTGACATGAGCCGCGGCACCGGCGACGATACCAAAATAAGCGGCACCGGCCCCTTTATGGTAGAAAGCCTGACGCCGAAAGAAGTTGTGCTGGTTAAAAACCCCGCTTACTACGGCGGCGTGCCAAAAACGGACAAAATTATCGTCAGCAGCATTACCGATGGCAACACGCTGGCACTGGCGCTGCAAAATGGTGAAATTGACGCCGCGCAGGGCCTGCCCTATGCTTCGCTGCCGCTTTTTAAAGACAGCGCGGCTTATAAAACCAGCAGCACCGATACCTCGCGCACGTTTTTGGCAGCCTTTAACTTTAACACGCCTGCCCTGCAGGATGAACGCGTACGGCGCGCCGTTGTTATGAGCCTCGACAAGGAAACTTTTGCCAGAGTGCAGCTGATGGGCAACGGCATTGCGGCAGCCGGACCGTTTCCGCCGAACCTGCCTTTTGGCGGCTCTACAGTGCATGCACCGGAATATAACCCCCAAAGTGCACGCAAGCTGCTTGCCGAAGCAGGCTGGGCGGATACCGACGGCGACGGTTATGTTGATAAAAACGGTCGGCCGCTTACGCTGCGCTGGCTTACTTACAGCTTCCGCCAGGAGCTGCCGCTTTTGGCAGAAGCCGCGCAAAGCTGGCTGAAAGAAACAGGCATCCGCCTTGAAATTAACCCTACGGACGGTTATGCCGACTTTCTGCGCCGCGGCGAGTGGGATATTTACGCCAAAGCCTTTGTTACCGCACCCACCGGTGACGCGCAGTATTATTTTACCACCCACGTGCTGAAGGAAAGCGCCTACAACAGCGGCAATTACTATAACCCAGATACCGAAAGCCTCATAGGGCAGCTCGGCAGCGAGTTCAGCCCTGAAAGGCGCACAGAACTTGCGGCAGCTATCAGCCAGAAACTGGTTGACGGCAGCGCCTTTGCCTACATTGCCCATTTAAAAATGACGCTGGTAATGAAAAGCACGGTTCAGGGCTTTGCCGCGCACCCCTGCGATTATTACGAAGTTACCAAAGATTTAAGCATAGATTAAAGGAGCATTATTATGAGTGAAATTTCCGCAGCAAGCATCATCCACCGCACAGACGAAAAAGAATATATAACAGGTTACTGGCAAAAACGCAGCACAGGCTTTGCCAATCTGCGCAAGGCAGAGCTGCACAGCGATAAACAGCTTTTATGGCAGCAGGAAATTACGCGCCACCTGCCGCAGAACCGCAGTTTAAAAATTTTGGACATTGGCTGCGGCGCAGGCTTTTTTGGCATTTTGCTGGGGCAGAAGCACAGCGTTACCGGCATTGACCTGACCCCGGAAATGATTGAAGCCGCCAGGGCACTTGCCGCCGCAGAACGCAGCAATGCAGAATTTATGGTTATGGACGCCGAAGCGCTGGATTTTGCGGACGCAAGTTTTGACGCTATAATAAGCCGCAACGTAATGTGGAACCTGCCCCACCCGGAAACCGCCTACCGCGAGTGGCTGCGCGTGCTTAAACCGGGCGGCCTGCTTTTAAATTACGACGCCGAATATGCCCGCTCGCACCACAGCCAGAAGCTGCCTGCCAAAAATGCCCATGCGGATATTGCGCCGGAGCTTTTGGACGAATGCCATAACATTTACCACATGCTGGACATCAGCGCCTATAACCGTCCGCAGTGGGACGAAGAGTTTCTGCAAAGCACCGGACTGTGCAGCGTCAGCACGGATACCACGGTAGGCAGCCGCATTTACGCCGCCGAAGATATTTTTTATATTCCCGTGCCCATGTTCTGCGTTAAGGCCGTCAAGCTTTAAAGCCGCATAAACGCGCTGCGCACGCATGCCCCCGCAGCGCCGCATGCCAGCACTTCTTCAAGCTGCGCTTTATTAAGCCCGATGCCGCCAATGGCATAAACAGGCACCGGGCTCAGCGTGCAGATTTCCTTTAAAAACGCCTGGCCGCGCGGCGGCACGCCCTGCTTGCAGCTACTTGCATAAATATGCCCGGCTGTTAAATACGCCGCACCCAATTTAATTGCCGCCTTTGCTTCTTCCGCACTGTGTACGGAAACGCCAAAATACCCTGCCTCCAAGCGCTCCGCCGCTGTCATTGCGGTGCATACTGTCAGCGGCAGGTGAACTCCGTCCGCGCCGAGCGCCAGCCCCGCCCGCCAGAAGGTATGCACAATAAATTTAACGCCGCAGGTTTTGCAAACTGCCTGTACCTTCTGCGCAAGCTGCGTGTATTCTGCTTCGGTTAAATCTTTTTCCCGCAAAATAAGCGCTTTGGGTCGCAGGGCACAAATTGTTTCTATCTGCTGCAAAAACGGCGCGCGGCTTATTTTTCTGTCCGTAACGCAAACAAAATTTTTATACATAACTGCCATCCGTCAGCACCGGCTGTAAGCCGGCTTTTTTTATGCTGCTAAACACCTCGTCCACGCTGCGGTTATCGTCAATTTCAAACTGCTCGTCGCCCTCGCGCTCCTGTTTGCTGTGCGTGCCGATGCCCGTGCTTACGCCTGCGGAAATTTTCGTTGCCACAATCTGCAAAAGATTATCGCGCACTCCGGCGCCTTCGCGGCTGGAAACGGTAATGCCTGCCTGCGGCATAAACAGGCGGTAAGCGCACACCGCCTGCACTAAATGCCGTAAATCCGTGCCGTTGGCTTCTGGCGGCAGTTCGTTGCCTTCCGCCGGGCGCAGGCGCGGGCACGAAAAGCTGATTTCCGCAGCCGGGTATTTGCGCTGCACCAAATATGCGTGCATACCGCAGGCAAAAATATCGCGGCAAAAGCCGCTCAGCCCCATCAGCGGCGCAAACGCCACGCCGCGCATGCCGCCTTTTAACGCGCGCTCCTGCGTGTAAAAACGGTACGGGAACACACGCTTATGCCCGGCCAGATGCAGTTTGGCATAAGCGCCAACATCGTAAGTTTCCTGAAACACAGTTACATAATCCGCCCCACATTCGTGCAGGTACGCGTATTCATCACTGTTCAGCGGGTATACCTCAAGCCCCACAACGGCAAAATACTTGCGCGCCAGCCTTACGGCAGAAGCGATATACTCCACGCCGCTCATGCTGCGGCTCTCGCCGGTTAGCAGCAAAATTTCACGCAGGCCGGTAGCGGCAATGGCCTGCATTTCGCGTTCCATACCGGCTTTGTCCAGCTTTAAGCGGTTAATTTTGTTATGGCAGTTAAAGCCGCAGTACACGCAGTAATTTTCGCAGTAGTTGGCAAGGTACAGCGGCGTAAAAATGCTGCGCGCCGTGCCGAACCATTTAAAAGTAAGCTGCCGTGCCTGCTGCGCCATTTCTTCCAAAAACGGCAGCGCCGCCGGTGAAAGAAGCGCCGCAAAATCCTGTACCGTTTTGTGTTTGCGCATAAGCGCAGCCTTTACGTCCCGTTCCGTAAAAGCGTTAAAATCCACGCTGTCTGCCGCGCACTGCACCTCATCCAAAATATCCGATTCTATTATTTCCATTCCCGGCAGGTAGGCCATGCAGTCCTGCGCAGCTGCCGCAAGATTTTGTATTTCCTTCATCTGCGTCACTCCCCTATAAAGCCTGTCAGCGGGCTGCTTGCCGACGCGCGCCCCGTTACTGCGCCAAGCCCGGCAAGGCAGGCTTTGCGCCCAGCGTTAATGGCCAGCTTAAACGCTTCCGCCATGGCGGGAATATCGCCGCTGGTGGCAAGGGCAGTGTTGGCCATTACTGCCGCCGCGCCCATTTCCATTGCTTCGCACGCCTGCGAAGGGCAGCCGATACCGGCATCAACGATAACGGGCAGGTCAATTTCGTCAATTAAAATCTGTATAAACTCTTTTGTTACCAGACCCATATTGCTGCCGATAGGCGCACCAAGCGGCATTACGCAGGCCGCACCGGCATTTGCCAGGTCGCGCGCGGCGTTTAAATCGGGGTACATATAGGGCATTACCACAAAGCCCTCTGCCGCCAAAATTTCCGTTGCCTTAATTGTTTCGTAATTATCGGGCAGCAGGTATTTGCTGTCGCGGATTACTTCTATCTTTACAAAATCACTGCCGCATACCTCGCGCGCCAGGCGGGCAATGCGCACAGCTTCCTGCGCAGTGCGTGCGCCGCTGGTGTTGGGCAAAAGCGTAATGCCTTTAGGGATATAATCTAAAATATTGGCCATGCCGCCGTCGTTTACGCGGCGCAGGGCCAGCGTTAAAATTTCCGCATCTGCGTTTTCCACCGCCGCCTTAATAAGCTCCAGATAATATTTGCCGCTGCCCAAAATAAAGCGGCTGTTAAATTTATGCCCGCCTAAAATAAGTGCATCTTCCATTGTTATTCCTCCAATCTTAAAATAAGCGCCAGAGCAAGGTTTGCCGCATGCGCCGCACATAAGGCTGCCCGCGGTGCCGAAAGCCGTCCGCAGGTTTCTATGCCGCTTTCGCCGTCGCCGCACAAATAAAAGTTTTTGCTTATGCGCCGCGTTTTAATGGCGTTGCTGCGCCCTGCGCCTGCCAGCCCGCTGCACGCAATAAGCGTTTTATCCGCATAAGCGGCAAGCAGCGTGTTTACAAGCATGGCTTTGGTTTCAGGGCTGTCCACCGCTTCGCAGATAATGCCGTCAGCTTTAAAAACAGCGGCGGCGTTTGTTTCCGTAAGTTTTATATTTTCCGTTTTGATTTTAAGCGCCGGGTTAATTGCCAAAAGCTGCTCCGCCAGCGCTTCTGTTTTAAGCCTGCCCACATCGCGCAGAAAGTAATGCTGGCGGTTTAAATTGCTTTCGTCCACGCGGTCAAAATCCACCAGGTGCAGGTGCTGTACGCCTGCACGCGCCAAAAACACCGCTATGTGCGAGCCCAAACCGCCCAGCCCGGCAATACCAACTCGCGCTTGCGCAAGCTGCCCGTTAAAATCATCTGCCACGGCTTTAACCTCCTCCCACAAAACTTACAATTTCCAGTTCGTCACCGTCTGTTAAAACGGCTGCGCCAAATTCTGTGCGCGGCACAATCTGCCCGTTGCGCTCCACTGCCACCAGTTCTGCGCGGTAGTTATGCTCAGCCAAAAATTCCGTCAGTGTCATACCGCGTTTAAGTTCAATGTCTTTTCCGTTTACGCGCATCTTTTCTCCTTTCTGCCGCAATTAAAAAAGCCCATGAAGAAGCCTGCACCCGCGGTGGTGCACCCCTTCATGAGCTTTGCTCACTCTAACGGCATATTAAATTGCAACTGCCTGATATAAAGAAACGGCAAGCACCAACAAGGCACTTGCCGTCATCTGCAAACATTCCCTACGTTGGCATTATCCAAATCAGGTTTAGGGTCGAAGCGCACAGCTTCCTCTCAGCCTATCTGTAAGCTCCCCTGTTCAGTTAAATTAAGTATAAAGTTTTGCGCCGCCGTTGTCAACCGCAAATTACAGCGCCAGCATTACGGCACACATTAATTTGGCACGCATAAACAGCGATTCCACATTGGCAAACTCGTCAACCGTATGGTTGCGCCCGCCTTTAACGCCCATGGCGCACACGGTAGGCACGCCAACCATGGTTGTATAGGCAGAATCGCTGCCGCCGCCAACGGTAATTGCTTTCGGGCTGCCAAAGCCTTCTTCTTCATAAACTTTTTTAACAAGCTCAAACAATTCTTTGCTGCTTTCCAGTTCCACCATCGGCTGCATTAAAGATACCGGCGTCATTTTGCAGGTTACGCCGTCAACGTAAACTTTATCGTTAATTTCCTGGAATTTGGCTTTCATTTCTTCCAGCATTGCCGGGTCGGTAAAGCGCATATCCACAATCATTTTGGCATACGCCGGTGCGGAATTATGCACAGTGCCGCCTTCAATAACGCCAACGTTTAAATTAAGCCCCTTGCTCCAGTCGGTTAACGCTTCAATATCCAGAATTTTGTATGCCAGTTCCTTAATGGCGCTGCGCCCTTCTTCCGGCGCATTGCCTACATGCGCACCGCGTCCGAAAGCTTCCATGGCAAAGCAGTACACGCCTTTGCGTGCCAGCACCAGGCTGTCATCCATAAAACCGGTTTCAAAATTAAAAGCATAAGCCGCGCCTTTGGCTTCTTCCATCATCTTACCGGCAAAATCGCTGTGCTTGTGCCCAACTTCTTCGTCGCCTGCCAAAATAACCTTAACGCCGTATTTGTCAAAACAAACGCTCTGCAAGGCCTGCAAAGCATGAATGGCAAGCGTTACGCCACCCTTCATATCCAGCGCGCCCGGACCGTAAGCAGTGCCGTCTTTAATGGTAAAGGGGCGTTTTTTGGTGGTTTCCGGGTCGTCAAAAACAGTATCCAGATGGCCTGTAAAAATTACAAAAGGTTTATTTTTGCAGTCGCCAAATTCGCTTACCAGCATATTGCCTGCATTTTCGTGTTCAATAATGCGGGTTTTGCCGCCCATGCCTTCCAAAATGCCGGCAACTTTTGCCACAATGGCATCAACGCCCGGCTTATTGCCGGAGCCGCTGTCCATCATAACAAGTTCTTCCCACATTTTCATCATAGCATCGCGGTGCCCTTCAATATACGCAAATGCCTGCTCTTTCTCATTCATCCTCAGTTAAACCTCCTATTAGCAGGAAATCCCCATAAAGTTTAAAATTACCCTTACAATAACCATCGACAGCAAAGCGTCGATAATAGGAATTACCAGCAAAAATGCATGGTGCTTCGGGTTAGTGCCGGCGGTTAATACGCAGCGCGCAAAGTGGCCAACCAGCGTGCCCATGGTAATAGTTGCCGGGAACAAAATAGTTGCCTGCGCCGCATTGATAATACCGTCAGCATATAACGACGCCGCCGTTGCAGCGCCCGCAGCTTTGGCAAAAAAGGCAGAAATCAAAGCCACAATCGCCGCACCCGGCAAACCAAACAGCGCCATAACCGGTGCAACTGCCGAAGCGATGATGTCCATCAACCCCGTAATATTAAGGAACAAAATTAAAGCATATGCCAGCACCATAGCAGGCATAATATTTTCAACGCCAACGTAAAAACCTTTTTTGCAGCCCACCATAAATTCTTCCAAAATTGTTTTATTTTTAGCCTGTGCTGCCATCAGTTTGCACCCCCTACGGCCTTTTTGCGTTTCATTGCCAGGTAAACCCTTATAATATTGGCACCGATAATTTTAACAATAATTTCCACCATAAAGATGATACCGAAAGAAAGTAAAGAAATGGGCATCAGCGGCGCGCCGCAGTTAATTGTATTGGCAAGCGTGCCGGAAGCAGCGTATTGGTAAGCCACGAAAATTGTGCGCTCATCATCGGTTAATTTGCCTTCGTCATACAAATCGCGCGTAATTACCGCGCCAACGTCCGTTGTAGTAAAGCTGCTGATAAACGCCAGCCCGACATAACCTGGCAAACCCATCAAGGGGCGCAGCAGCGGACGGATAATGCGTTCTGCCGCCAAAAGCCCGCCGCGGCTTTCAACCACACGCACAATGCCCAGCGCCAGAATAACGGTCGGGAATAATGTAAGCGAAAACATAAAACCTTCGCTGGCGCCAATGCCGCCCTTGCCGATAAAAGTCGCGCCTTCGGCAATTTTGCCAAACTTGCCTGTCAGCACCGTAAAATCAAAGGCGCTCAGCGGGCCCATATCTTTTAAAACACCCGAAAACGACAATGCAACAACTATAAAAGACAGCCAGCCGCGCCATGTCAGATGATGCTCGTAATCTTTCTCATCAACAGCGGTTACATCTTTTTCAGCCACAGTAATCCCCCCTGATTATAATTTTAAAACCGTGCCGATAAATACTTTGGCACGCATAAACAGCGATTCCACATCGGCAAATTCATCAACCGTATGGTTCAAACCGCCTTTTACGCCAACAGCGCAAACGGTAGGTACGCCAACTTTGGTAGTGTAAGTAGCATCGCTGCCGCCGCCGACTAAAATCGGCTCCGGGCTGCCGAAGCCTTCTTCTTCGTAAACCGATTTATACACATCAAACAGCTTCATATTGCCGTCAAGGCGAACCATCGGCTCAAGCCCTGCTACCGGCGTCATTTTGGTAGTTACATCTTTAATGTAAACCTTACCGGCGATAACTTCAAACTGCTCTTTCTTCTTTTCAAAATCCGCCGGGTCAAGGTAACGCACATCCACTTCCATTCTGGCATAAGCCGGAACAGCATTGGCAACCGTGCCGCCTTCGATAGTACCGACATTAATTGTTGTGCCGGTGTTCCAATCGGTTAAAGCATCAATATCGGCAGCTTTGCGCGCCAGCTCTACAATAGCATTGCGGCCGTTTTCCGGCTCGTTGCCTGCATGCACACTGCGTCCGAAGGTTTCCATAATAAAACGGTAAAATCCCTTGCGCTCTACAACTACGTTATCGTTCATAAAGCCGGTTTCAAAATCAAACGCCGCTAATGCACCCTTAAACTCTGCCATCATGGTTTCTGCCAAATCGCTGTTTTTATGCCCCGTTTCTTCGTCACCGGCAAAAACAACCTTAAAGGCATATTTGTCAAATCCGGAATTCTGCAAGGCCTGCAGCCCGTGAATGGCAAGCGTAACGCCGCCCTTCATATCCAGTGCGCCCGGGCCGTAAGCCCTGCCCTCTTTAATGGTAAACGGACGCTTCTTCGTCGTTTCCGGGTCGCTGAAAACAGTATCCAGATGGCCTGTTAAAACAATAAAAGGTTTGGTTTTGCAGTCGCCAAATTCACTTACAACGGCATTACCGGCATTTTCATGTTCCACAATACGTGTTTTGCCGCCCATATCCGTTAAAATACCTGCTACTTTGGCAACAACTTTGTCTACGCCGGGTTTATAGTCAGAGCCGCTGTCTATGCTGACAAGTTCTTCCCACATTTTCAGCATCTCACTGCGGTGCGCATCAATATACGCAAACGCATTTTCCTTAATACCCATTTTCTTTCCCTCCTAAATTAATTAATAAATGGCATTCGCCGCCACGGAGAACGCCATTGTCATAAAGAGTACTTTAATAATTTAAAGCCTTATACATATATTAAGATAGCAAAATATTACATATCAGTCAAGAATTTTTTGTATAACAAATTTTACAAATTGTAGATTTTTGTAATTTATTTTAGTACATAGTAACTATACACAAAAAACCAGCCGGCACTAAAATAAACTTTGTCTATTAGTCCTGCCAAACAAGCCTGTTTAAGCGCTTATGCAGATAATAAAAAAGCCCGCAGCTTTATGCCACAGGCAGTTAAAATTTGTAATATTGTAGGTTATTTTAAAAATACAAATTCCGTATCCGTAGACAAAGCTCCATCAAAGCTATACCCGTTTACACTAAGACCCTTTACTTCATCAATATGCTGCACGTTTTCTTCAGCACAGCGGCGCACCATCTCTCCGCGCGCCATTTTTGCCTCCGTTGCCTTAACCTTAATTTTGCCGTTTTGCAGGCTGCCAAACACGCAGGTTACAAAACGGATTTTATCCGTAACATAAGGCTCCACCGCTTTGCTGTATTCTTTGGAAGCCAGGTTTAAAACTTCGTTATCGTCCTTAACCAGTTCATCATACAGGCTGCTGCCCCAAAAAGCATACAGGTTCTTTGCCCCGCCGCAGGCAAGCCGCGCCTGCATCTCAAGTCGGTAGGGCACAACACCGTCAAACGCACTTAAAATGCCGTAAAACCCGCTTAATATTTTTAAATGCTTATCTAAATACGCCAATGCCGCCTCGTCAAAAACATTCGGTGCAATATGCTGGTACTGCAAGCCGTCGTAACTGAAAACGGCAGGCGTTAAATTGCGGCGCAAATCCATATGCTGCAAGCGGTTGTAATTAAGCTCCGCAATAGCGTCGTTGCACTGCCACAACTTTTGCAGGCCTTTGTAATCCAGCGCACGCAGGACAGTTAAAATTTCTTCAGTTTTGCTTAAAAACACAGGCAAACATGCCGCGCCAATATCGTCATTATCGACACGCATCTTCTTCGCCGGCGAAATTATGATTTGCATAGTGTGTTCCTTTAGATAAATTTATTTAATATTGCTCAACCATCTTTTGTTTAACTATAACTTACCAGTGTAAAAAATTTAAAATAAGGTTAATCATTAAAGCTTTTTCTTTAACTCCTTATCACGCTGCCGCGCATACTTAAACACCAGCCATAAAAACTTAACCGCCGTAAAAAACATAACCCATCCTGCCCGGCTGAACCGCGCCACAGAACGCACTCTATTCGCTTTTAACAAATGTCCGGCAAACAACCCGGCAAGAAGGATTTTAATTATTTTTATCGGCATGGTAAGGCTCCAAGATATCAATTTTATCGTTTTCCATAGAAATTCCCATAACAATTAAGCTTAATAATATGGCATATAATTTTAAGAATAAATCAAAATAAAAATAGGCTTCAAAGATAGAACCAATAATAGTTACTGTAATAAACCATATTCCGACTAAAACAAATAAATTACTAATGTTATAGTTATTATAAAAATATTTTATTATAGCCAACAAATGTATTATAAAAGTTAAACATCCTAAAACACCAGATGTCACAAAAAAATATAACCATGCATTATGCGGATGCAAAATATGTTTTTCTCTTGATTCTGGCAATTGATATTTAGAATCATAAAGATTTTTAAATTTATCTTTTTCCATCCCTATTCCAGTAAAAAAATTATCTTTAATTATATTTATTGAAGATTTCCATATGTAAACTCTTTCAATAGTATAATTTTTCTTATAATTTAAAGTAAAATCTATTCTTTGCATAAGCATTGGCGAAAAAAGTGATATAACTATAGCACTTAACGCAATAATTAGAATTATTTTCTTATACCCAATATATTTTCTTAATAAGAATAAAATAATAATAACCGTTCCTGCAAAAGCTATCCAGGCAGCTCTTGTTTCCATAAATATCAATGCGATTATATATAAAACAAAATAAATATAATAAATAATTTTTGATGTTTTAAAATATTTTAGCGCAATTATACCAAAAGGTCCTAACATTAACAACAAATAAGCATCTATCGTCGGTGCTAATGAGGCCCTTAAAATATGTAGTATAAAATGATTATAAAAAATATAACATATAAATGCTATACTTATGCACCCAATACCTTTTATAATATTATTGAATTGTTCTTTTTTATCAATAAACAAAATTGGTATAAAAATAAATAAACTATATTTAAAAAAGTCAAAAGCTTCATTTAAATCATTTTTCGAAAAGTCGATAAAAAATATCATAAAACTATTACAAATAATAAACACTGCATAAGTCAAAAACACTAATCTGTTTATTTTCATAAAAGTTAATATGCTTTTTATTTTCTCTTTACCTTTTATAAATAAATTAAAGACTACAAGAAGCAATGTTACTGTTGTCATCAATTTATATTGAAAACTAAAAAACAAAGAGGCAAGAAATAATATAATTATTATTTTATTAATAAAACTTAAATATCCAAAATATCCAATTTCTGAGCATTTCATTTTATGCGTCCTTCCATTATGTAGCACATTATTTTAGCTTTTTTTGCCCTTATCATTTGCCTAACAATAGATTTACCTTTCATATTTTTACCAGGCTGTGGCATTTTTTCATCTGCAAACGCAGTTTGCTTTAAATATTTGTAATACATATCATTGAAATCTTGGTGATATGAAAATTCCCAAGGTTTATAACGTCCTGCATAATGTATAATGCCCGGATTTTTTTTTGCTTGAATTGCCTCGTTTCTGAACGTTTTGTTCAGTAAAATTTTAGTAAATAAATTAAATACCGGAGGAATAATATTCCATCGCAAATCAATTTGCAACCAATCTTCCATAAATATTTTATTAAGCGCATCCTGATCATGATGCGGAAATTTATTTTTATTTATAATTTCTAATATCTGTTTCGTATAATTTTCTTCTCGCCATTTTTTTAAATTTATTAGCAAAACACCTGAATTAAAATACGCTTTTCCTTTTGGCAATCCAATAACTTCTTTTTTTTGTCTGCATAATCTATTAGATGCCATAATTCCAAAATCAGGCACAGCAGCCACAGCATATTTTCTTATATCATTCTGCCATAAATTTTTTATATCGTCATAAACTAATAAATCAACATCTAAATAAATTACTTTTTCAATATCATCAGGCATTATATCTGCTAATGCAAGCCTAAAATAAGCAGCTTTGCTAACATGCCCGCTTAAATATACATTAGTAAACTTTTCCTTTGGAACGTCTATAAATTCTATTACTGTATTAAATTTGGCAGCGGTGCTTCTTAATTTTATTATTTTTCCTTGTGATATATTATCATTAATAACAAAAAAACAAACTTGTGCTTTAGTATTTGCCATTACAGATGCCATAACAACAGCAATATGCTGCGCATAATTATCATCGGAACATAATACTATATTAATAGTTTCATTCATCTGAGTACCTCAAAAATATAGTTATTTAATTTATCCAACTATTCCTCTTAGCATTAAAATAAAATTCTAATCCTTTGTATTTATTAATTAAATTACAGTGAAAATATACCCATAAAAATATTCTGTATTTAAAGTCAAGCAAATTTTTATAATCATAGTATTCTCTAAAGCATTGATCTAACTCTTGTACCTGTCTTATATTTAAATTATGCACATAAATATTATCATTATACGCCCTTAATGCATTTTTTAGCATTCTTTTTATACATTCTTTATAAAGAAAATCTTGTTTTTTATATAACAACTTTACTCTTTCTTTAAATCCTTTAAAAAAATCATATTTAAAATTTAGATTATACCTATTTGTATAAGATTTATCATTACTCTTATCATAATAATAATATATAGATTCATTAACAGCTATTTTATTACTATCCAAAACTAACGATGCCATTATAAAAAAATCTTCAAAAATCATTCCGACAGGAAATTGTTTATTTTTCCACAAAGATTTTTTATATATTTTATTCCACATATAACAACTTAACTCGTCCAATATCAAACCTTTTTGTATATCTTCAGTAGTCATATTCTCTTTAAATTGACACACATCTATTATATTATCACTATAAATTTCCTGTAAATTAAAACAAACCATATCTGCGTTTTTTTCTATCATTATTTTTAAATTATCTTCTATAAATCTTTCATGAACCCAATCATCACTATCAATAAATGACAATACTTCCCCTTTAGCTTCTTTTAACCCTGTATTTCTTGCACTACTTACACCTGAATTTTTTTGCGAAATCAAAAAAATTCGATTATCTTGCTCAGCATATTTTTTACAAATTTTGTAAGAATTGTCTGTTGATCCATCATTAATAACAATTATTTGTATATTTGTATATGTTTGATTTAAAATGCTGTTAAGACATCTCTCTATATATTTTTCATTATTATACACTGGTACAATAATACTTACTAATGGATATTCCATATAATCCTCCCATTAAGGTTTTTCTTTATTATTCTATCACAACCAAAGCATAAAAGCATTCTATAATTATGAAAATACTCTTAGTTAATGTAATAATTCCGTAATACTTTACTATTTCTTGTAAAAAATTTATAATATTCCTATATATAGGAGGATTTATCATGAACAACACATATTTATTAATGTTTATTGCGTTATATTTAGTTTCATATTTTTACTATATTAAAATATCTAAAGGCCTTGGACATAAAGCAGAATACTTACAGCTTCGCAGATTCTTCCCCTGTGCATTACTTGCTGTATTGCCAATGTATTTAACACAAACACCGCTTACCTACATACCATATATTATTAGCTTAATTACAGGCGCTTTATGGGTCACAATATATCCTTTATTATATTATTTAACATACCATAAAACATCTTCAGATTTTGGGTTTCATTTAGATGTTGTTTTTGGATTATACATTACCAGCTGGTTAATTTCTTTAAAACTTTTAATACAATATTTAAATATAGCTGTTATACCACTTTTATTTATTATTTCTTGTATGGAATTTATTCTTGTGCTAATCCCAATAACACAAATACTTTATTATTCTGTTTACAAATCATGCGTTAATGACAGTTCCATTATGTTAATGCGCGAAACCGACCATAACGAAACTATTGAATTTTATAAATCTCTTACTATAACAATTCAAGCTCTTATTCCTATTATCTTAATTTCTGCATTTGCTGCCATAAATTTCGGCAACCAATTTTTAGTACCAACATTTATACATATTCCTGATTATAATTTTTATATATTAATTGCTGCAACACTTTTTCTTACTTTTTACCTTTGGAATACAAAAAAAGGAGTCTTTATACGCACAGGTATTATAGAATTACTTTTAGATGTAAATAAATATATAAAAGAAACAAATCTTTATGCAGCAAATCTTGACGAGCGTTTAAAAACGTTACAAGTAAATCCAACAACCCCGAACTTTGATAAGCCTTCTACAATTATTATGATAATTGGTGAATCAGAATCGCGCGATTACATGAACGCATTTACTAATTATCAATATGACACAACACCATGGTTAAATAAAATGAAAAAAACTAAAAATTTTATTTTATTTCCTAATTCATATGCCTGCAAAGACCAGACTGTGCCAGCTTTAGAACGTGCTTTAACAGAAGTAAACCAGTATAATAACAAAAAATTTTTTGAATCCTGTTCAATAATAGATATTGCCAAAAAAGCTGGTTATAAAACATACTGGTTCAGTAATCAGGGGCATATTGGCAGTGCCGAAACTGCAATTACTTTAGTAGCAAATACAGCAGATAAAGCTGAATGGACTAAACAAAATCTAAATAAACCTCAATATGATGAAACATTACTTGATTATTTAAAAACAGTAAATCCTTCAGAAAACAATTTTATAGTCCTACACTTAATGGGTAATCATTTTAATTTTATTAACCGTTATCCACAAAACTTTGCAAAATTCAGCAAACCTAATAATTATGACCTTATACCAAATTATCTGGATTCTATTGCTTATACAGATTATGTATTACAGCAAATAACTGATTTTGCAAAAACAACTTTAAATTTACAAGCATTATTATATTTCTCAGATCACGCAACCATTCCAGATAAACGCCGTTCACCAAACTTTGCCGGATTTGGTACAGTACGTATACCGATGTTTTTATATTTATCTGATGGATATATAGATAAGAATAAACAAGTTGTTAAAAATATAAATGATAATAGTACTAAGTATTTTACAAATGACCTAATTTATGAATTTATTTGTGGTATATTAAATATTAAATCAAATCACTACGATGAAACTAATAGTATCGCATCAGAAAAATATAAATATACTAAAGAAATGTTAAAAACAAACCTTGGAGAATTATGGATAAAAGATGATAATATATAAAATAAAGAGCAGCTATGCTGCTCTTTATTTTATATATCTTTTTAACGCATCTATCCATTCTGGCAATATGTAAAAATTCTTTTGTATTTTATCTTTGCTTAACCTGCTGTTTAATGGTCTTTTAGCTTTTGTTGGATATTCAGATGTTGTTATACGATTAACTTTAACATCCATTTTGGCAACTTCAAAAATTTTTTCTGCAAATTCTGCCCAGTTACATACACCTTCATTAGTTGCATGATAAATACCATACTTTTCTGTTTTTATCATTTCAACTAATAATGGTGCTAAATCAGCTGTATATGTTGGACTGCCATATTGATCCGCAACAACATTCAACACTTTTCTTTCTGCACCTAAACGCAGCATAGTTTTCACAAAATTATTGCCATGCTCACCAAACACCCAAGATATACGCACAATAAAATATCTATCTAATGTTTTTTGTACTGCTTCTTCTCCTAACAATTTTGTTTTACCATAAATGTTTATAGGATTTGGTTTATCTTCAACTTCATAAAAACCTTCTTTAGCACCATCAAAAACATAATCTGTACTAATATAGAGCATTTTAGCATTTATTTTTTTACAAATTTCAGCAATGCCTTCTGTTGCAGAAGTATTAACTTTATAACAAAGATCCTGTTCATCTTCCGCCTTATCTACGGCAGTATAAGCAGCGCAATGTATTACAACGTCAGGCATATACTTTCTTATAAAATTTTCTGTAGCCTTAGAGTCAGTAATATCAAAATCATTACGCGTTGCTCCAAAACATTCTATTTTTTGTTTTTGCAAAGCTTTAATAACATCATAACCAAGCTGTCCATTAGCACCCGTTACAAGAACTTTCATTACTTCTCACCATACATATTTTCGTAATACTTTTGGTATTCGCCGCTGATAATTTCCTCCCACCAGTCTTTATTGGCTAAATACCAGTCAATAGTTTTGGCTATGCCGTCCTCAAACTTTGTCTGCGGCAGCCAGCCAAGTTCATTGTTTATCTTCGTTGGGTCAATAGCGTAACGCCTATCGTGACCAGGGCGGTCTTTTACAAAATTAATTAAATCTTCGCTTTTGCCAAGCGCCTTTAAAATAATTTTTACTACATCTAAATTACTCTTTTCATTATGCCCGCCTACGTTATAAACTTCGCCCTCGCGACCATTGCGGATAATTAAATCAATCGCACTGCAATGGTCTTCAACATACAACCAGTCGCGCACGTTGGCACCATCACCGTAAACAGGCAAAGCTTTATCGTACAAGGCATTAATAATCATTAAAGGAATTAACTTTTCCGGGAAATGATACGGTCCATAGTTGTTAGAGCAACGCGAAATTGTTACTGGCAAACCATAAGTACGGTGGTATGCCAAAACCAGTAAATCCGCACTCGCTTTAGATGCCGAATACGGGCTTGAAGTATGCAGCGGCGTTGTTTCCGTAAAGAACAAATCAGACCTGTCTAATGGCAAATCACCGTACACTCCATCCGTACTTACCTGGTGGTAACGCTTTATGCCATATTTGCGGCAGGCATCCATCAACACTCCTGTGCCAATAACATTAGTCTTTAAAAACAATTCCGGCTCTAAAATGCTACGGTCAACATGGCTCTCTGCCGCAAAATTTACCACAATATCAGGCTTTTCTGCTTCAAACAAGCTGTAAACAAATTCACGGTCTGCAATATCGCTGCGTACAAACTTAAACTTTGCCTGCTCCATAGCACCTTTTAAGCTGCTTAAATTGCCCGCATACGTCAGTTTATCCAGACAAATTAATTCATCCTCCGGATGATGCTTAAGCTGATAATATATAAAATTGCTTCCTATAAACCCGGCCCCGCCGGTTATGATTAATTTCATTACATAATACTTCCTGTTGTTTTTGAATTTAAAAAGTAATTTTCTAATTTTTTTGCTAATATTTCCCAATCAAAAGTTTCATTAACAAACTCAGCAGCTTTCTGTCCTTTTTCTAAATAGTTTATTATTTCGATAGATTTTAATACATTATTTAAATTATTTTCAGATTGATTAACAATATCACCAAATCCATTTTTCCCTGTTCGTATTACCTCATCTGCTGCCGGGAAACAATTAGTTATTATTGGATAACATGCAAAATGCATTGCTTCTTGAATAACTAAAGGAAATCCTTCATATCTCGACGGCAATACAAAAATACTTGATTTTGCGTATATTTGATATAATTCTTTTTTATCTGTTATGTTTCCTGTAATTACTATTTTATTTTTTAGCTTACTATGATCAACCAATCTATTGTTCAACCATATTTTAAAATCTTCCGTCATCGGACCAACAAGATAAACTTTCCAATCTTTTAAGTCATTTTCCAATTCTATCAAAGATTCAATTAAAAGTTCTGTATTCTTTGGATAAGTACCTATTCTTCCGACCGTTAAAATTATTCTTTCTTTCTTTATTTTACTTAAATCGACGTCAGCTAAATCTGAAAAAAAACCATTAGGTAAGTATTTAACTTTATTCTTAAATTTATTTAAATCATTTAATGGATCAACATATTTTTTAGTCTCAACAGTAAATAAATCTGTGTTATCCCTGTGCTTTTCCCCTCCATTACACTTTTGTTTTTTCATTTCTTTTTCGAACCCGGCTTTACCCATATCTAATTTAACATAAGTAATAATATCAGGATTACGTTTTTTTGCTAACCAACATAAAAAATTTATAAATCTATGGCAATGATAAAAATTTATTACGTCATACTTCGGTGCATTGAAATAAACATATTTTATAACCTGAAAATATTTAATGTATCTGAGTTTTAATTTTTCTAAAATTTTAGGAAATCTTATTCTGTCAAGTTTTACATATCTTTCATAATCTTCATTATGAATAACGCCATTAGCATCATTATAAGCAAATGTAGCCTTCCATCCGCAATATTTTGCCAAAGCATACGGAATGCCTCCAACATCTTTGTATAAATGCACCTCTCCGGCATCATCATACCAAAACATTGTTAAAATTCTTTTTTGCATATTAATCACCTTAATATAAATCTTTGCAGTTTTTCAATAACGGATTTATTTTATCCTTTTCAGATAATATAGGATTTTCTACGCCCCATTCCACACCAATATCCGGATCATTCCACCGGATGCCACCTTCCGCTTTTGGTGCATAGTAATTATCTGCTTTGTACAAAAATTCTACATCATTAGTTAAAGTTACAAAACCATGCCCAAAACCACGTGGTATTAAAAGCTGCTTTTTGTTTTCCTCGCTAAGTTCAACCCCTACCCATTGTTTAAAAGTAGGGCTGTTTTTACGCAAATCAACTGCTACATCAAGCACAGCTCCTTTTACGCAGCGCACAAGCTTTGCCTGCGCTTTGTCGCCTTTTTGAAAGTGAATTCCTCTAAGCGTGCCTTTAACCGTGCTTTTAGAATGATTGTCCTGCACAAAATCATAGTAAAGCCCAGCTTCTTCCATTTTATTTTTATTCCAGCTTTCCATAAAAAAGCCGCGGTTATCACCAAATACATCAGGCTCTATTATTACTACGCCGTCGAGTTTTGTTTTAGTTATTTTCATAATTTAAGCCTCTAAAATTTAATATTTTATCTTACCGTCTGCTACTTTTTTTAGGTACTGCCCGTAAGGTGCTTTACCGTATTTGTCAGCACTTTCTAGAAGCTGCTCTTTGGTTATCCAACCGTTATTGTATGCAATCTCTTCAAGTACAGCAATAGGTATACCGGTTCTTGTTTCTACTGCTTTTACAAATTCAGCTGCTTCGTTAAGGCTATCTATTGTTCCGGTATCAAGCCAGGCATAACCGCGCCCTAACGTTATTACGTTCAATTTATCATTTTGCAGATAAATTTTGTTTAAATCGGTAATTTCCAATTCTCCGCGGGCGGATGGCTTAAGTGTTTTGGCATATTTGCAAACATTGTTATCATAAAAATACAAGCCGGTTACTGCATAGTTGCTTTTAGGCCGGGCAGGCTTTTCTTCGATAAATACGGCTTTACCGTCGGCGTCAAATTCAACAACACCGAAGCGCTCTGGATCATCTACATAGTAACCGAAAACAGTTGCGCCGGTTTTATTAGCGGCAGCCTGTTTTAAGTATTTGCTTAAGCCTGCGCCGTAAAAAATATTATCACCCAAAATCAAAGCGCAACTATCATTGCCAACAAATTCTTCACCCAAAATAAAGGCTTGCGCTAAACCGTCCGGCGAAGGCTGCACTTTATAGCTTAATTTAAGTCCGTATCTTTCACCATTGCCCAACAATTTCTCAAAATTAGGTAAATCATGAGGAGTTGAAATTATTAAAATCTCCCTAATACCTGCAAGCATAAGTGTAGATAACGGATAATAAATCATTGGTTTATTATATATTGGTAACAATTGTTTGCTCGTAACCATAGTAAGTGGATAGAGGCGCGTACCGCTACCGCCTGCTAAAATTATACCTTTCATAAATAACTCTCCTTTAAATGTTATTTAATAATTCAATTTCTTTTTCCTACTTTTCCAAGAATAAAATCACTCTATGCCATCCATTCATATTTTGCTAAATACCTATATTCATTATTGAAAATAATTCCTTTAATATATCTTCTTAGTGTTATACATGGGAAAATTATAAATTTTTTAATAAAAAAATAACTTTTCCAAGGATTTTTAGAATATTTTTTTATCAGGATCAATTTGTTTCTTTGAAAATAATAATGTTGCATCCACGAGAGTTTATTAGTTGATACACTTCCTTTATGAAAAATCTTAGCATTAGCTACAATTATAATAGGAATATTATTTTCTTTTAAATATAAGCTGAAATCAGTATCTTCTTCATATAAGAAATATTCTTCCGGTAATTTATATTTTTACCATAAATTTCTATGTGCAAAAATTGATGTACCTGATATAAAGTCTGAATTTCTATTAATTTTACCATCAATTTTATTAAAATAAATATCAAACTTTTCCCTACAATATCTGCTCCAAAATATTGTAACTCATTTCTATAATAATAATCATATATTTTAGTCGAGAAAAAAGCTTCACTATTTTTTGCAGATTTTATTAATTCATTTACCGCGTTTTCCTCTACAGTAACATCATTATTCAAAACCCAAATATAATCTGCTTGGTTTTTTATTGCAAAACTAATTCCAATATTATTTCCTTTTGCATATCCTTCATTGGTATTATTGAAAATAATGTCTAAATTTTTTATTTTATTTTTAAGATTAAATAATAATTTACGTTCTTCTTGAGTAGAATCATTATCGACAACACATATATTTATATTAAAATACATATTGTTTTGTCCTTTTAGTATTGATTCTATACATTCCTTCGTATCATTGTACCCATTGTAGTTTAATAAAACAACATATATTTTATACACACTATCATTTCCTTTACATCTAATTTTCTGTTATAATTATTGCAAAATACAAATAAATTAAAAGGAGCAAAATCATGACTCATAATAAAATTCTTTTTATTGGAACGCAAAACATCCTGTTATACTCATCTTCTATAAAAAACACTCTGATTAACTTAGGATTTAATGTTACTGAACCAGAATATTTAAAATTTAAAGATCAAAATGCAATTCAAAAACGTTTTTGCCGCAAAAAATTTTTAAATGATTTTTTCCATCGCCAAAACATTGCTTATATTGATGCTGCAAAAAAAATTAAACCTAATTATGTATTTGTTTTAAATAATAGTAGAATGACTACAGACTTCCTACAATATTGCAATCAGAATAAAATACCTTTAATTATGTATTGTATTGATTCAATTCGTTGGTGCGATAAAGCATTAGAGCATATGCACTATTATGATGAAATTTTTTCTTATGAACCTTCTGATACACAAATTGAATTTAATCAAAATAAATCTGTTAAATTCTTGCCATTAGGATTTGATTCAAATATATATAAACCAAATAACAATATTATAAACAAAGAATACGATTTATGCTTTGTTGGTAGGCTTGATAAGCATCGTCTTAATACTCTTGAATCAGTTGCCAAATACGCATGGGAAAACCATTTAAAATTTATAGTTTACACAAGCATTCAATTATTTCATATTCCAAATATCTGGTTAGCCCCAAAACTTTTAGTACGACGTTTAAAATATAAATATAAATATCCACATTTAATGAAATATATTATTAATAAACCAATCTTAGGAAAAGAACTGTCTGATCTATACAATAAAAGTAAAATATGCCTTAATATCCATGTAGCAACTCATGCCGGTATGCATACAGGTCCAAATCCGCGAACATTTGAATTGCTTGGATGCAAATGTTTTGAAATTATTGACGAAGGACATTTAGACAAAACTTTACTTCTTAACAATAAACATCTTGTCGAATTTACATCTTCACAAGATCTAATTTCAAAAATTGACTATTATCTGAAAAATGACTCTAAACGCAATGCTATTTCACAAAGTGGATTTCTTTTTTCACAAAAGAATTATACTATAGATATCTTAATTAAAAATGCCTTAAAAGACATTAATTTGCTTTAACAATCATTTTTTGTATTTTTACAGATTTCTTTTATAAGGTTCTCCCACTTATCCCATATTAGATCAGGATTATATATTTGAATATCTTTTTGAGCATTTAATCCAAATTTTTCTCGTTTACTTTTATTTTGCATTAATTCTTTTAACGCATAGGCAAACGGCTCTACTCCATCTTCAACTAAATATCCATTTTCTCCATCTTTTATCAATTGATTTACACCTGTACAACTTTTATAAGCAATAGACGGAACACCACACCCCATTGCTTCTGCCACCGCAAGGCCAAAACCTTCGTGAGAAGAAGGAAAAGCAAATATAGCTGCTTCTTTTAATGCTCCTTCTATATCATGCGTTAAACCACAAAATTTTACTTTATCTATTAATTTATTATCTATAATTATTTTTTGTAATTCTGCATAATATTGTTTATCAATAGAATAGTCACCATATATTTTTATTTGCCAATCTGGAAACTCTTTTTGAATTGCAGCAAATGCCAAAATTAATAAATGTTGACGCTTTGTATCTCTACTCAACCTGCCAATATTAACAATTACTTTTTCTTTTTTATAATTATCTAAATTAAATATTTCGACTGGATTAGGTATATAAACAATTTTTTGGTTTAACGAAGTTTTTACATATTTTTTGTAAATATTTATAAAATCTGGCATCAAAACTTGTATACACTCACACTTTTCTAATGCCTTATTAATTAAATTTTCGCCACTTCCAGCTAAATACGCATCTGGTGAAGAATGAAACATCGTAATAACAGGTATATCAACAGAAATTTTTTCTTTTATAACGAAATTAGCCAATCTATCATAACATATTATGATATCTGGTTTTTCTTTATTGATCAATGGAAGCAAATACTTTGCTATTTGTTTAGAAATAATTTCAAATCGTTTTAAATGTCGTTTATCTTTTTTAATTATATAAAATGTTCTAAAATTTATATAAATATTAGAATATGAATTTCCTAACCCAATATTATAAAATTTAACATTATTATTTATTTTCCAAAATGGTTTTCCTTTAGTATCATCAAAAGCAACTGCACAAACATTATGACTTTTTGCAAAATTATTTGCCATTTCAAAAAAAATTTTTTCTGCCCCTCCAGCAGTATTAATAACCGTACCAGTTGTAAATAACATTATATTCATAAATTAAAATTTCCTTTACTTTTTATTTAATTCATACAATTTTAAATATTTCATCATCGTATAAATAAAATGCTGCAAACTCGAATACAACCCGCTCCAGCCATCAATGAAACCAGTTTCAATGATATACGCCCTGAAAAATCCATATGCTGCATGAAAGAATGCGCTGCCTAAACTGGCTTTTTTATTTCGCTTATATGCATCTTCAGCCCAGATAGATGTATAATGTCCGGCTTTCTCCCACCAGTCCTGCCAATTTTCATAGGTATAATGTTCAATATAACCTTTTAAACGTTCTTTAGGCATTTCACAGATTGGGCGTTCATGCACTTTTCCTTCCCAATGTACTTTATCCGTACGAAACATTCTTATAACTTCATCCGGCTTAAAAATGCCATGCTTATATTTAAAGCCAAAAGCATGTATACGCCGCAGCATAGAATATTGCTTTTCTTCATTTTTAGAGAGCACTTTTTCTATATTAACAATAAGCTCCGTATCTAAAATTTCATCTGCATCCAGATACAAAATCCAAGGCGTTGTTACATGCTGCAAAGCAAAATTACGCTGTGCTGCAAAATCATTATCCCAGGCACGGTAAACTACTTTTGCTCCGCAGCTTTCGGCAAATTCAACCGTTTTATCTGTACTTCCGGAATCAACAATTAAAAAGTTATCTGCACATTTTTGTACATTTTGTATAACTTGTTTTATAGTTTTTTCTTCATTTTTTGTTAAAACCACAACGGTTAAATTATTCATTTCAGCTCTCCCAAATGTTGATTCCAAGCAAATTTTTACAACTATTTTATCTCATTTCCCTTTACAACACGCCAAGCGGTTATTTTTTTTGCGGCGTCTGCACGTTTTTTAATATCATCAGGTGCTTTGGCATTTAAATCATAAATTTTATCTTTCCATGCGTAAAATTTATGATTAAATACCGGCTTATCGTTATTAAACAAACTTAGTAAAATACTGCTGTACTGCATGTTCGGTTTGCCTGCTATTTCTGCCAGCGTTGGCAAAATCTGCATGGCACAGCCGGTAGCGTCATCAGGCAGCCAGCCTTTCTGCACACCCTGCCCATAAATAATACAAGGTATAGCTGAATACGTTTTATCGTCAACGTCTTTACTGAAAGTAAAGCGTTCCGCATGGTCACCGGTTACTACAAACAAGGTATCCGGTTTCAATTTTTCTGTACTGCGAACAAATCTTCCCATTGCCATATCAGCATACCAAATATGCCCAAGTTCAATTATTTTTTCATTGTCAACAGCAATATCATCCGGCAGGTTTTGCAAAACTTTGTTTTTATCAAAACCTTCTTTGCCTACATCAATAGTATAAGGCGGATGATTGGTGGTTGTCAAAATAATATGAAATGTTTTCTGAGCAGGATGCTCTTCAATATACTGATATACCTGTTCAAACAATGTTTTATCCGGGCAGCCCCAGGAGTTGCCGCCGCGGTATTTAAAATCACTGGCGCAATAGCACTCGTCAAAATTTTGTGCAAGCACATAGTTTTTAATATCGCGCCACGAAGGCATGCCGCCATACCAAAATACCGTTTTATAACCTGCGTCTTTCATAATTTTTCCTATGCCGGTAGCATATTGTGTTTTATAGCTTTCGGGCGCAGTTTCTTCAGTAATGCCTGCTTCGGCAAGGCCAGTTACAAAACCGTTAACTGCAGGCATAGTTCCAGTTCCGTGCGCAAGCATCAGCGCAGTTGCGCAGCTGTTTGGACTGTTTAGCATACGCAGTGCTTCATTGGTTAAACCCATAGGCTGATATTTGGGCAGCATGGGCCACAGGGCATAACTTTCTCCTAAAACTACTATTACATTATCTGGCTGTTTGGCAAGCTTTGGAACTGCAACACTGTGCTTAAAAGCATCTTCGATTGTACCTGCTTGCGTATTGCCGCCTAAAATGTCAATCTCTTTTCGTATTTCCTCAGATGTAAGCTTTACTTCAGTTAGTTTTTTCTGCTCTTTATAAATTTTATGGACGCGATACAAAGCCTGCCCGTCGTCAAGTATTGCTTCGTTTAAAAAGGCCGATTTCAAACGCTCAGCACTTTCAAAGTTAATTGAATTTGCATAATTAAAGGCTCCGCCGTAACGTACAAATACAAAAAATACAGGCAGCACAATAAAGACACGCACTACGGCAAAAAACAGCTGCCTGCTGTTTGTAATTTTTACCGGACGTGTTTTTATTTTTAAAAATTTCAGCAAAAGCCATATTAAAATACCGGTCAGCAAAAATGCCAGCGGCAAACGCCACAATAAGCCATATTCATTAATTGCCGTATCTAAAATGGCTCCCCAGTCATCATGAATACCATTAATGAGCATTATATTAAAACCAGAGTTAAATATTTCAAAGTAAGGTATGCGCGCAAAAAAGGCAATAGTAAATATTAATACCATTAACGCCGACCATATCTTGCGGATAATTTCAGACGGCCATTTCATAAAACCAATCTGCGGCAGTGTTGCCAAAACGCCGCCAATAAGTGCAATCATTCCCGCTGTTTTCAGGCTAAGCCTGAAGCCGTACCACTGACACAATAAAATATCCTGCATAGTACAGTCACTTAAATAAGTATTAAAAATACCTATAAAAATTAATCTGAAAACACTAAACAGGATGGTAAAATATAAAAATATTTTTAAATCTTGCTGTAAATTATGCCAAAAAATTTGGAAACGCTGCATTTTTACGCCTCTTATTTTTTATTTTCCAACATTTTCTCTGCCGCTTCGATAACCTGCGCTACGGTAAGGCGCGTCATGCACTGCATATCGCCGCATTTGTGCTTCATACCGCCCGCACAGCCAAGGCATGGCGGCTGGGCAGTTACAATAACAGCATCTTTGGTATAAGGGCCATACAGCTTTGGGTTGCTCGGCCCGTACATGGCTACAATGGGCACCTTCTGGCTGATGGCAACATGCATAGGCCCGCTGTCGTTAGTAATAATAAGGCTGCACCTGCGCATTGCCGCTGCCAGCCCGCCGATGCCAAACGCACCTGTTGCAATAACAGGCACAGTTTTCATATGGCTTACGGCCTCCTGCACCATTTCTTCATCCATGGCACCGCCAAAGTACACAACTTTATAGCCATTATTTGCAAAATGGTCGGCAACTTCGGCAAAACGTTCCGGTGCCCAGCGCTTGGTAACAACCGCACTGCCTATATTAAAGCCTATCAGTTTATCTTTATCCATTACGCCGTGCGCCTGCCAGAAATCTGCCGCTTCTTTCACATGGCGTTTACCCGGAAAAATTTCCAGCCCGTTATTTGTCAGGTCTTTTACGCCAAGCTGCTTCAGCACGTCAAGATACATATCCGCTGCGTGCATAGTACGGTCAAGCGGCGTAAAAACGTCCCAGCGCCATTTAAAAATGGTATGAGTTGTGCCGGTACGCAGTTTAACACTGGTCAGCGCATCAATAAAAGAGCATCTTTCATTAGGATGCAGGTTTATCAATACATCAAATTTATGCTTGCTTAAATGGCGCGCACAGGCAATTAATGCCAGAATACTGTTGTCGCGCCCTTTTTTGTCGATTGTAATTACTTCGTCAAGATATGGATTGAAAAGCACTACATCTTTTAACTTTTCATCCACCAGCATGGCAATATGGCTGTCCGGCGCAGCCTTGCGCAGCGCATGAATAAACGGCGTCGTCAGTGTTAAATCGCCAAGATGCATTAAAAAGGTAACCAGTATTTTTTTGCCGTTAAGTTCAACCATTTGTTTCACCACGCTTTTTGCTATAATGCTCATACACCATTTCCGGTGTAATATCATACATGCAGTGCCAGTCGCTGCAATGTTTTTTTAAGCAGCCTGCGCATTTGGCCGGGCTGATAATTACTGTACTGTTTTTGCTGCCGTAAGGGCCTGTGCGGTCTGCCTTGGTAGGCCCGTACATGGCTATAAGCGGCTTTTTAAGCGCCGCCGCAAAGTGGAGCGGTCCTGTATCGCCGCTGATATAAAACACGCTGCCTTTAATCAGTGCTGCCAGTTCGCGCAGCGATGTTTGCCCGATTAAATTAATCAGCTTGTCCGATTGGCAGCCTTTGACGATTTCTTCGCCCTTCGGTGCGTCATCCGGCCCGCCTGCCAGCACTACGCTTGCGCCGCCTTTAATAATCATCTGCGCCAGCTTGGCGTAATTTTCCGGCGGCCACACTTTTGTTTCCCAGCGCGCACCTGGCACCATTACAACGTATTCGCCGCGCAGGCCTTTATTTTTAAGTTTTTCCGCCACGGCTTTGCTTTCTTTGGTCAAATCCGGCAGCGGAAAATGTATTTCATTTACCTCTGCGCCAAGATAACGCGCAACGTCAAGATAACGCTCGATAACATGGTCTTTGCTGTGACTGCCGCAGATTGGGCGGCTGACGAACCTGCTGCCTTCGCGCATTTCACAGTAGCCTATGCGGCTCTTGCAGCCGCTTATTGCCGCCAGCACGGCGCTTTTAAACAGCCCCTGCAAATCAATCACCAAATCAAAGTGCTTGGAGTGCAGCAGCGCGCGCATTTCCCTGAAATAATGCAGCTTATCGCAAAGGCCCATTTTATTAAATTTTACCTTATCAAAATAAATAACTTCGTCAATAACGGGAGGGTCAGGCAAAAAGCCTGCAAACTGCGGGTGCACCAGCCACGTTATTTTTGCTTTTGGGTAACGCCTGCGCAGCGCGTCCGCAAACGGCAGCGAGTGCAGTATGTCGCCCAGCGAGCTCATTTTAATAAGTAAAATATTTTTATATTCCATCTCACGCTATCTCTTTAACAAAATCAAGTAAACTGCCGCCTTCAAACAGGTAGCCTTTAATGCCTGCCGCTTCCGCGGATTCCACATCACGCGGCTTGTCGCCGATTAAAAAGGCAGTATCCCTATCAATATCGTATTCTTCAAAAGCACGCAGAATCAAGCCCGGCTTGGGTTTGCGGCAATCGCACTCTACGGCAAACTCCGCCACGGCGCCGCCGGGAAGATGCGGGCAGTAATAAAATTTTTCTATTTTGCCGCCTGCTTCTGCAATCTGCTGCGCCATATAAGCGTGCAGCTTCTGCATATCGCCAATAGTATAATAGCCGCGGGCTATGCCGCTCTGGTTGGTAACAACAAAAATTGTGTAACCTTTTTTTGTAAGATAGGCCAGCGCTTCTTTGGCGCCGTCAATCCACTCCAGGTCTTCAATTTTATATAAGTAAGATTTATCAACGTTTAAAACGCCGTCGCGGTCAAAAAATGCAGCCTTAAGCTTCATATTTATAATACCCGCCGGTCTTGTCCAAAAGTGCGCAGTATTCGGCTACTGCTTCGTCAATATCGGTAAAGCCGCCGTCGTAGCCAGCTTCCAGAAGTTTCGTGGTATCTGCCTGCGTATAGCTCTGGTATTTGCCGCGCAGAACATCCGGGAACGGAATGTATTCCAGCGTACCGCTGCCGAAATGTTTAAGCACGCCTTTGGCAAGCGTGTTGAAGGTATGCGCATGGCCGGTACCGCAGTTGTAAACGCCGCTCAGTTCCGGATGGTCCCAGAAGAAGAAGTTAACTTTTACAACGTCTTTTACATAAATGAAGTCGCGGGTTTGTTCGCCGTTGCCGTAGCCGTCGATGCCTTCAAACAGTTTAACCTTGCCTTCGGCTTTCCACTGGTTGTACATCTGGAATACCATGGATGCCATTTTGCCTTTGTGGTTTTCCTGCGGGCCGTAAACGTTAAAGTAACGCAGGCCAACAAGCTGGCTGCCGGTTTTGCCAAAATAACGGCGGGCATAGTTATCAAAGAAAAGTTTGGAGAACGCATAAACGTTCAGCGCTTCCTCGCACTCCGGTTTTTCGGTAAAGCCGTGCGCGCCGCTGCCGTAGGTAGAAGCGGAAGAAGCGTAAATCATCTGAATTTTTCTGTCTGCTGCAAAGTGCATGAGGTTTTTGGTATATTCAAAGTTATTCTGCATCATGTATTTGCCGTTATATTCCATGGTGTCGCTGCATGCGCCCTCGTGGAAAATAACGTCAATTTTTTCATGATTGAATTTGCCTGCTTTCAGTGCTTCGGCAAAATCAATTTTATCCATATAATCCAAAGCCTTTAAGCCCTGAATGTTTTTAAATTTTACCATATTGGTAAGGTTATCAACGATAAGGATATCGTCGCGCCCGCGTTCGTTAAGGCCTTTAACAATGTTGCTGCCAATAAAGCCGGCACCGCCGGTTACAATAATCATAATTTGCCCTCCTTTACAAGCTGCGCTACTTTTTCTAATAACCCGGTTGTAGAATAACCGTCCTCAAATTTTATAATCTGTACTTCACCGGCATATTCACGCCCGGCTACTTCTTCATGTTTATAATCGCCGCCCTTAACCAAAATATCGGGGCGGATTTTTTTCACAAGTTCCGTTGGCGTGTCTTCGTCAAACAGCACTACCGCATCAACGCAGGCCAAAGCCGCCAGCACACGCGCACGGTCAAGCTCGTGGTTCAGCGGGCGCGTCGCGCCTTTCAAGCGCTTTACGGAAGCATCCGTGTTAAGCCCGACAATTAAATGCCTGCCAAGGCGTGCCGCCTGCTCCAGATACGAAACATGCCCGACATGCAGAATATCAAAGCAGCCATTAGTAAAAACAATTTTTTCGCCGCAGGCACGCCAGGTATTTGCCAGCGATTCGATTTCCTGCCAGCTGAGCGTACGGTAGCCGTAACCGTCCTTACGCTGCTCGGCAAGCAAATCCTTTAAAAGTTCGTCGCAGTGTACGGGGTAAGTGCCAACTTTGCCAACCACAATGCCCGCCGCACGGTTTGCCATGTAAACGGCATCCTCCAGTGCCAGCCCGCCTGCCGCACCGGCCAGCAAAGTAGCGGCAACAGTGTCGCCCGCACCGGAAACATCAAATACATCAAGCGCAGTCGCAGAGGCATTAATAATAAGCCCGTCCCGTCCTGCCAGCGTCATGCCTTTTTCGCTGCGGGTTACAACTACATTTTTTATATCATACTGCGCCGCAGCGGCACGTGCCAAGCGCAAAACCGGTTCATCCTCGTTAGGCACAGTTTCATGCGCAGCTTCGCACATTTCCTTTAAGTTCGGCGTAATAAAATCGCAGCCGCTGTATTTCGTCCAGTCCGCACCCTTGGGGTCAACCAGCACAGGTACTTTATGATCCCCTGCCGTTTTAATTACCCACTGCAGAAAGTTATGCGAGCATACTCCTTTGGCATAATCCGAAACGGCGATGCCGTCCAAACCACCGTCAATGAGGTTTAACAGCCACTCTGAAAGGCGTTTAGTTTCATCTTCAAAAAGGTCGCCGACCTCTTCAAAATCAAGGCGCAGCATTTGCTGCTTGGCGCCCAAAATACGCATTTTGGTAATGGTAGAGCGCTTGTCCGATTTTATAAGCCCGCTGTAATCAATTCCGGCTTCTGCCATCATACCTTCAAGCAGGCGTCGGTTTTCGTCATCGCCGGTAACGCCGCCAACATAAACCTTGCATTCCAGATGCGCCAGATTGGCCGCAACATTTGCCGCACCGCCCAAAACGGAAGTAATGCGCGTTACCTTATTTACAGGCACCGGTGCTTCCGGCGAAATGCGTTTTACATCGCCGTAAAAATAACGGTCCAGCATTACATCGCCGATAACGGCAATTTTTAATTGTTGTATTTTTTCTGCTAAAAATTTTGTGCAGCTGAGTTGTGACAATTTATTCACCATCCACCAGTTCGCAGATTATATGGCCGATTAAAATGTGCATCTCCTGTGCGCGCGCCGTTACCGGGCAGGGAATGGCGATGCAGATGTCACATTCGTCCTTCATTTTGCCGCCGCCCTGCGCCGTCATGCCAATGCACTGCATACCTTTAGCCTTGGCTTCGGCAATAGCCGCCAGCACATTTTTGCTGTTGCCGCTGGTAGAAATGCCAACCAGCACGTCGCCCTGCTGCCCGAGAGCTTCTACCTGACGGGAAAACACGCGGTCATAGCCGTAGTCGTTGGCAACCGCCGTTAAGATGGAAGTATCGACGGTAAGAGCAATACCGGCAATACCTTTGCGTTCTTTTTGAAAGCGCCCTACAAATTCAGCTGCCAGGTGCTGGCTGTCGGCTGCGCTGCCGCCGTTCCCGCAGAACAGAACCTTATGCCCGCCTGCCAATGCTTTTTTGATAATGGCAGCGGCATCAGCCACCTGCTGCATAATACCGCTTTGGGCAACCTGCTGCGCCAAAGCAATATGTTCTTCAAAACGTGTTTTGATGATATCCATAACTCACCTCTTACCAGTTCAGGAATTCATACTTAATATTCAACTGTCTGTCGCCGCCGTCAAAATGCTCCTGCTGATATTCAAAACTGATTGCCCAGCAGCAGAAACGGTGCGTCCATGTATAAGTAGTTTCATAATTTTCATGCTGGCCCATATCGTAACGGTTAACAATGCTGAAAGTATTTCTGTCATCAGGCTTGTAGCTGATGCCGTTGCGCAGTTCGCGCTCCATATCAGGCTGTCCTAAATCATATAAATCACTGGTAACTTTTTCACGATAGTAACCGGCCCATGTATACCATTTGCTGCCCAACTTTTGTCCCAACGTACCATAATACATCATTGTAGAACGGGTTTCATCGGTAAGACTTTCATTTACCCACTTTTTACCAATTGTCAAATCAAGAAAAGTATTTTTAGTATTGAACAGATAAATACGGTCATGGCTCAGATATGCGCCATATTCTGTATGCCAACTTTGCCTGCCAGTTTCATCATTTTTCCACAGCCCTCTGTGAGCATACAGCCTATATGTTACAGGAATACCATCGATAAAATAATGCGGTTTATAATAAAAACCAATTTCATTCTTTTTATCTACCCATTCATCGTCTTCTTCTTCCCAACCACTCTGATAAGTCAGATAATAATTACGCTGGTCATGTTTAGCTTTAATAATAGGTTTAAAATGTCCACGATTATAATATACAAGTTCAGAATTTACATTAGTATTTTCATCAATATCATAATCAAGTTTTAATTTTATATAAGTACCTTTATTATCATCTCCATCATAACCAACAGATGGCATGATCCTCGCAGCTCCATCATCATTTAAATTATTTACCCAGGTATCACGCGAATAAACGTGGGTTCCTTTAACATAAACCTTTACATCATGCGCTACCATTTTTTCTTTCGGGTAAATTTCAAAAGTCTTAGCCGTAATCAAAAGGCACGGAGAATGTTCTACTGCCGGGCAGCGCGTCATTTCGCCGCCTTCGTCCATTACCATTTTATCAGGATATATTGTGGCATGCGGAGCGCGGAAAAAGTCTTTGCCGCCCTGCCCTTCAATTTTCTTAATTTCGCCAGTTTTGGTATTAAAGTTATAATAAGCCCATTCGCCGTTCATTATACTTTTGGGCTCCACCACTGTGCCGCCCTGTTTCAGCCACACATCGCCGGTTTTCATGTTGCCTTCGGCACGCACAGTTTTTAAAGTTTCGTTGCCCTGCGTAATTACAACATTACCTTCGGCAACAAAATCGCCGCTTACGGAATCATAACTTGCATAATCGCCGGTCATGGTTATCGGCATAGGCTCCGACTGCGCGGCATCAATTTCTTCGCCGCTTCTTGTTTTGCCGTCGGCTTTTACGTTTTCGGCTTCCGCCTGCGTCATCTGCCTGTCAAAATCCGGCTCGGCATAACGCCCGTCGCCGCTGGTATAGTTTTCTGCCCAGGCAGTGTTTAAAGTTGCTGCTGCCGCCAGGCATACGGCTGCCAAAAGTTTTTTATTCATTGCTCCGCTCCTTGCTGGTATATTTTCACAAATTTAATTTAAAACATTCTATAACAGTATAATTATAACACATTGTGCTATGCTGTTAAAGACGCACGGCCGCCGCACTTTTTAAATAATTGCAACATTTACTGGCGGCGCTTTTATATTTGCCGTCTGATATGCCTAAAAACAAACGGCAGGCTGCGCCGATATAAAAATTCAACGCAGGCTGCCGCCGCTATTAATTATTTTTTCCTGTTTTCGGAGTCAAATCATATTTTTTAAGGTAACGGTACAAGGTTACGCGGCTGACATCCAGCATACCTGCCAGCTTGCTGATATTGCCGCCGGAAGATTTCCATGCCGCAATAAAAGCGTCTTTGTCGTACTTCCACGATTTTTCCAGCGTTTTATCGCCGGGCAGTTTGATATTTTCCGCTTCGATAATGCTTCCCGGTGTATGGAAGAAAGCCTGCTCGATAACGCCCTGCAACTGCTTGATGTTCCCCGGCCAGCTGCAGCTCTTTAAAAGCTCCAGTGCTTCCGGCGAAAGGCGTTTCGGCGAAAGGTTGTGCTGCGCCGACATTTCCGCAAGAATATGCGCCGCAATAACTTCAATATCCTTGCTGCGCTCGCGCAGAGGCGGAACGCGGATAGTAGTATCAAGTACCAGCTCATACAAAGAACGGCTGAACAGGCCCTTATCTGCCAGGCGTTTAAGATTGGAATCGCAGGCAGCAATTACGCGCACATTAAGTTTTTTGCGCATGCCTGTTTCTTTATTTAAAAGGCCGTTTTTCAAAGCGTCTGCCAGTTTGTCGCCCATTTCAACCGGCAGTTTTTCCACTTCGTCCAAAAACAGCGTGCCGCCCATGGAAAGCTCCAGCTTGCCTGCCGTCGGCTGATGGTCACCGTCCTCGCTGCCGAAAAATTCTTCTTCCAGCGTGCTGAGCGGCGCATTGGAGCATTTAACAACAATCAGCGGTGCGGCTGCGCGCGGGCTGGCCTGATGAATGCCGTGTGCCAGGCGCTGCTTGCCGGTGCCCGGTTCGCCCTGCAAAAGAATGTTATTGTCGCTGCGGGCAATGCGCGAAGCCTTATGCTGCAAAGCAAGGAACTCGCTCGTTTCACCAACCATGCTGTACAGGCTGTAGCGCGAGCTGTAACCCGTTGCATGGGCAATGGTCGTTTTCAAGTCTTCAATCGACATGCTCATAACCAGCGCACTTTCAACCTCGCTGCCAACTTTTACCGGCATAACGGTGGTAATGTCTTCATAAGTGCGGTCCTGCGTAATCCAGGTAATTTCGCGGCGGTGCGTAGGCGTGCCCTGCAAAGCCTTTTTAATGGGAATATGCTCATAATTAAGGAAAATATCCTCAAGGTTTTCCCTGCCTTCAAGGCGTTTTTTAGCATTGCTGTTGCAGTATTTCAGCTTCTCGTCCTGACCAATCCAGTAAACGGCAACCGGCAGTTCTTCCATCATCATTTTCTGGATACTCCAGTATTCAAGCATCTTCAAATGCTGCTCAATGGCATATTTCATCGTTAAAAGCAGCGAAAGCAAAAGGTCGTACGGCAGGTCGTTCTGGTCCAGCGAGAAGAACGAAATGATATAACGGATTTTACCGTCAACACAAATCGGTGCACTGCAGGCATCGCCGGAATGGCTGTCCTTAATCCACATTTCCGGGCCGAACATCAAAAACGGCACATTATGTTCACGCGCAATACTGATGCTGGAAGTACCAACATCTTCTTCAAGCACGCGCATGCCCTGAATATCTTCAATTACGCGCTGAAAGAACGGCAAAGCATAGTTTTTAATAACATAGCCGTCCTCGTCTATCAGCAGCATGCTTAAATTATGAATGTTAAAATGCTGCTTGCTCTGCTCATAAAGCCCGTCAACATATTTTACAATAAATTCATGCGTGCGCTGATGCTCGACGATTTCCTCGCGGCTCAGCTTGTTGATTTTCGGCATTGTTTCATGAGGCAGTTTCATTTTGCGGCAGCGCTGCCACGATTCTGCCACCCACGGATGTACGTTGGGGTCGACAATGCCTTCTTCCATAAATTTTTTATAATATAACGCCAGTTTTTCCTTATTGCGCCTTTCACGAATCATTAAAGCTCCCCCTTAAATATATTTAAGCTGTTTCGCCGTTTTCAATCAAAACACGGCGGGCCCCATAATAATGTTCTTTCCAGTAACCGGTGTCAAGCGAATCAAGCACCACCCCGCGTGAAGTGGACGCGCTCCAGAACTTGCCGCTGCCGGCGTAAATCCCCACATGCGAAGCGCCGCTGGCATATGTGGAAAAGAACACCAAATCTCCCGGTTTAAGTTTGCTTTTCAGCACAAAAATACCGTCCAGCACCTGCGCATCGGCCGTGCGCGGCAGCTTGGCATCATGCCTGCCGAAAACATACTGCACATAAGCGCTGCAGTCAAACCCTTTCGGCGTTGTGCCGCCGAATTTATAAGGCACGCCCTTGTATTTAGCGGCAGTTTTTACAATGTCTTTGCCGCGCACATCGGGTATGCCTTCCATTTTAAAGGCTTCCCACGAAATTTTATTATAAGTTTTGGTATCAAGCTTGCCGCTTTTTTTCAGCCCATTTTCCTTCTGGAATTTTTTAATGGCTTCGGTTGTATCCTTGCTGATACGCCCGTCCTTGCGGTCAACATCATACCCCAAAAGCTCCAGCTTTTGCTGCGCCACCGTCAGCTTCCAGTCACGGGCAGGCGCCTTGGTTTTATTTTTGGCCATTGCCAGAGACGGCAGCAGGCACACCAATAAAAGGCAGCAAATAACTGTCAGCCAGCTTTTTTTGCGCATAACAGTCCTCCCTTCATTCCTAAAACGGCTTTTTAATAAAATAAATTTTTCAAAATATTACACAACGGCAAAAACGCTTTGCAAATAAGCAACTTATAATACACTTTTCGAGTATATTATAACGCATTTAACAGTTTTTGAAAAATCTTTTTTAACAACTTTGTGCTTTCTCAGTGTAAAAAAATAATCCGCAGCTCATTAACTATCCGCCGTTTTAAAAATAATTGATATTTTTATCAGCATATGTATAAAAATCTGTAAAATTTACAGCCGGCAAAATACCGTGCCTTTAAAAATTTACATTCTGGCAAATTGCACCGCCACTATGTTTGTGCTACACTAAAAACGAGGTTTGTTTAAAATGAGAAAGTTTACATTTATTATTTTTACAATTTTAATAATGCTGTTTTCTGCCGCCTGCAAAAACGAAACCAAAGCCCCTGCACTTGGCAGCGGCTCGGTTTATTTTACCGTGTACGATATTACGGCGCCTGCCGAAGGGCAGATTTTGGGGCTTATTCTGGAAAAAGGCGACCGCATCGGCAAAGAGCAGCCCCTGTTTGCCATAGACGACAAACACCTTGCGGAAGAAATAAAACAGGCAGACGCCAATACAGCCCGCGCCGAAGCAGAACTGAAAATAATGCAGAACGGGCAAAGCAGCCCCAATAACGGCGCTGCACTTGCCGCAGCACAGCAGCAATACGAACAGGCCAGCGCCCAAGAAGCAAAAATGGCATCGCTTTATCAAATAGGCGCCATTGCCCGCAGGCAGTACGAAGCGGCTTCCGCCGAAAAATCAGCGGCACTGGCAGCTTTAAACGCCGCACAAAATGCCGGCAGCCTTGTTAAGGCATCACCCGAAGCCATTGCCCAAAAACAGGAAGAACTTAAAACTTTAAAGAAGCAATATAACGCCCTTATGCAAAAGCAGCTGGCACTGGAAACCGAAAGCCCCTGCACCGGCATTGTTGAAGAAAAATACCATAATGCTGGCGAAACCGCCGCTGCCGGAGAAAAAATCCTCAGCATCCGCGATTTGGAAAATTGCAGCGTAAACATCAAAATATCCGCACAGGCGGCGCAATGCCTTAAACCTGGGCAAAAAGTAACCGCCCATGCCCAAGGCATAAACAAAGCCTTTAACGGCAGCATTGACAAAATAGAAAACGGCCTTGCAGAAATAAATATCGACAACACTTCGCTCGATTTAAAAGAAGGAACAGAAGTAACTGTAAGCGCCGTAAATTAATGGCGATTTCACAATTCTGTGTTATAATAAACTTAACAAAGCATAAAGGAGGATCTTACTATGGCATTACTTGATAAAATTGGCGAATTCGCTAAAATTGCGGCTAATAAAACCGAAGAAATTACCAAAACCATCGGCGAAAAAGCAGAAGCCGCTCTGGAGATCCAAAAATTAACATCCCTCGTAGGGAAAGAAGAAAGCAAAATTGAAAGCACCTACAAAAAAATGGGCAAAATGGTTTGGGAAAAATCACAAACCTGCGATTGCCTGCCCGATGAATTTAAAGAAGAATGTGAAGCAATTAAAGCAAGCCTTGCCGCAATAGATGAATTGAAATTTAAAATTGCCAACATTAAGGCAACTGCCTTTAACGGCGACGAACCCAAAATCACTTGCCCCAACTGCGGTGCAGCCGTAGGCATCAGCGCCAAATTCTGCAGCGAATGCGGCAGCAAAATGGAACCCGTTGAAACTGCAAAAACTGTGGAAGCTGAAGTAGTTTCCGAAAGTGCCGAACATAAAACCGAAGCGGAAGCAGAAGTTGAAGTTATTACCGAAGAAACAAAACAGGAAGAAGCTAAACCTGAAACCGAAGCTGCCGAAGAAGCAAAACCTGCTGACAAACAATAACTAAATATTTAACCCTACAGCATTATTAACTGCGCCTCAAAAGCTATACCGGGCTTTTGCAGGTGCAGTTTTTATATTATTTTCAGAAAACATTATGGCACAGAAATGCTATAATTATATTATCTGTTTAAAATTTTATGCAGCGAGGGGTTTTAACATGCAGCAAACCAATAGTTTTAAAGGCATTGTTATGCTGTTATTATGTTCGTTTATCTGGGGCACGGCCTTTGTTGCCCAAAGCGTCGGTGCCGATTTGCTCGGCCCGTTTAGTTTTAACGGCATACGTTCTTTTTTAGGCGCATTTTTTCTTGTTCCCTGCATTGCCGTAATCGACAGGCTTTCCGGCAAACCGCTTTCCTTCTGGGGAACTGATGACAACCACAAGCGCGGCGACCTTATTACCGGCGGCCTATGCTGCGGCGTGCTTTTAACCATTGCCAGCACTTTGCAGCAAACAGGTATCGCTTACACATCAGCAGGCAAAGCCGGGTTTATAACGGCACTGTATATTGTTATAATCCCGATTTTAGGGCTGCTTGTAAAAAAACATGTAACTTTTATGCAGTGGGCTGCCGTTGCCGTTGCCGCTGCCGGTATGTATTTCATCTGCATTAACGAAGGCTTTTCCATCAACAAAGGAGATTTAATCGTACTTGCCTGTGCCGTAGTTTTTGCCGTGCATATCATGGCCATTGAGCGTTTTACCCAGCTTGTTGACCCGGTGCGCATGTCAGCCATTCAGTTTTTCGTCTGCGGCATGTTAAGCCTGCCGGTTATAATCTGGGCCGAACAGCCGGAGCTATCCGCTATCACCGCGGCCTGGCTGCCGCTGGCACATGCCGGAATTATGAGCTGCGGCATTGCCTATACACTGCAAATTGCCGGGCAAAAATATGTTAACGTAATACTTGCCTCTATACTGCTGAGCCTGGAATCCGTCTTTTCCGTGCTCGCAGGGTGGATGTTCCTCGGCGAAACGCTTTCCATTCGCGAAATTGGCGGATGCGTGCTTGTTTTTGCCGCAATACTGCTCGCGCAGATGCCCGAAAGAAAGTAACAAAAACACTATAAACGCACAAAAGCTGACGTTAAGTTAACGCCAGCTTTTTTATTTCTCCGTAAAGTTTTCAGTTATAAATTAAAACGTCAATGCACCGGTAAGGTAGCATACAACTGTCATAATCAGCGTAGTGCCAAAAGCCCAGAAAAACATAAATTTCTGGTGGTCAATTAAATTAACACGCGATACGCTGATTAAAACCAATGTTGCCGCTGCCAGCGGGCTTACCGGGAAACCTACTGTCATCTGCCCAAGCACAGCTGCACGGCCGATTTGCACCGGATCGATGCCAAGAGAAGCTGCCATTTCATAAATAACCGGCAACACGCCGAAGTAATAAGCATCCGTAGGAAATACAAGGCTTAAAGGCATACTCGTTACTGCTACGGAAAGCGGCAGCAGGCTGCCCATATGTTCCGGAATCAACGAAACAAGAGTCTTTGCCATTTCCGTAATCATTTTTGTTTCGGAAAGAATACCGGTAAAACATCCTGCCGAGAAAATTAAAGTTACTATCATCAAAACTTCACCGGCATATGCTTTCAAACGTTTTGTCTGTTCTTCAAGATTAGGATAGTTTACCGTAATTGCCAATGCAAAACCTATCATAAAAATAGTCGCCATCGGCATAATATCCATCAGCAGCACCACAATCATCAAAACAGTCAAAATGCAGTTAAACCAGAAAAGCTGCGGCCTTTTGGCACTCTGGTCTTCGCCGAGGCCATCAAAAGTATGCTCGTCAATATGCATAACTCCAAGCCTTTTGCGTTCCTTCTTGCCAACATAGTAGCATGCAAACAATACCCAGGCAATGCCAACAGCCATAGCAGGTACAATCGGAGTAAAAATTGCAGAAGAATCAGCATGCAAAACCGCCATAACACGCGTTGTCGGCCCGCTCCACGGAAGCGGATTCATAACGCCTGCCGCCATACCTACTGCAAACGGCAAAATAAGCGGATTCATCTTTAATTTAGTGGTAATCGGCAGCATGGCAGAAACGGAAATAATAAAAGTAGTCGTACCGTCGCCGTCCAGCGAAACAAGCATTGCCAGAACCGCCGCACCAATGGTAATCTTTACAGGGTCGCCCTTTACAAGTTTTAAAATTCTGTTAACCATGGGGTCGAATAACCCTGCATCAATCATAATGCCGAAATAAATTACAGCAAAAATAGGTATCATCGCCGAAGGAGTAACCTTAATTACACCGGCAATCATCATTTTACCTATATCAAAACCAAAACCGCCAATTATTGCTGCAATAACAGGTATGCCAATCAGTGCCGACTGAATTGACAATTTTTTGGTCATTGTAACATACAAAAATATGATAATGGTAGCAAAGCCTAAAACAGCTATCATAATTCTACCTCCCCGTTATAAAACCAAATAAATCAACAATTAAATATGGGTATCGTTTTCTTTTATAATTTTTACCATCTCACAGCACGCATCAACCAAATGGTTAACTATTTTTTCTCCGCGTTCTGCGCTGGATGCAAACGGATTGCCCATTACACCCTGCTTGGTAACATCAATCATATCCATATAAAGATTGAACGGAACACCTTTAACCATACCCTTTTTAAGCCCGTTTACAGGCACGCCTTTATACTCTTTAATGTTTTCAACCGGATTAAGCAAATCCATACGCATATCTTCCGGATATAAATAAAGCATTACCGATGTCAGAGGATCTCCGCCATGGCCGGAAGAATCAGGGCCTTCGCCATAAATTTCTTTTTTTGCTTCAGGAGTTAAGCCCTGCCATAAATCTATCGAAAAACATACAATTCCCTTTTCGCGGCGTAATTTTCTTGCCACATCTTCAATAGTAGGTGTATTTCCGGCATGGCCGTTAATGAAAAAGATTTTTGTAATACCGTGCTCGGTAAGGCTTTCCACAACATCTGTAATAACGGCTTCTACCGTGGAAGGGCGGAGCGATATTGTGCCCGGGAAACAGCGGAAATATTCACTGCAGCCAAACGGAATAACAGGGACGTAATAAGCACCGGCTTTTTCCGCAACACGTTTGGCAATAGCTTCAGCAGCCAGATAGTCGCCGGTTAAAGAATGTATTCCCTGCTGTTCGGTAGAACCCATAGGAATAATAACAACCGGGTCGTTTTTAAATACTTCTTCGATTTCTTTCCAGGTCATATGATACAAAGCATGTTTTTCCATATTCTCCACTCCCTTTTGTCAATTTATTATAATATTATAATATTATAATTTTCTGAAAAAAGCAAGAAAACCTTTTGGCAACTGTGCAGGCAATGTGGTATTATTAAAGTATCAATAATAAAGGGAACTTGATAATGAGACAAACACTTAATTTTAAAATTTATCAGGATTTATACAACAAAATACGCAGCCATTTTTATAAACCGGGCGAACAGCTGCCTACCGAAAGCGCGCTGGCAGAGCGTTATAGTACCAGCCTTTCTCCCATACGCCAGGCATTAGGAAAACTGGAAAGCGAGCAGCTTATTATACGCATGCCGGGCAAAGGCACTTTTGTTTCCAGCTCTTTACCATGGGAAAACATGCTTTTAATGAGCGGTTTTGGCGTACACTTTATAGACAAAAAAGTAGATAGTGATTCCGTACACTGCCAAACATTAAAATGCTGCAAAAAAGCCATGGACGAACAGCAGTGCAGCGTATTTAAAACCGACCCGGCAAAACTTTTTACATATGTTGCCCGCGTGCGTTATGTCGACGGAAAACCGTTATTTTTCCTTAACCATTATTTTGAAAAACCGGAACCGGAAGAAGTAATTGCTGCCGGTGAAATAAAATCCATCCGCAGCTTCTTATCAAAACATGGCTTAAAAACTGCTTATGTACAGGAACGCGTTAAAGCAGTGGCTGCCGATAAAGAACTTGGCAACCTCTTTTCCGTTCCGTTCGGCTTTCCGCTTTTAAAAATCGTCCGCAAGGAGCTTAACGAAAACTACGAACCGATTATTTTCGGCGAATATTATGTAAATTCAGATGTTTGGGATTACCGCGTGCAGTACAGCGCCGGAGAATTATAAGCCAATCTTATTAATTAGTATTTTTGTGAGATTAAATATCATAATATTATAATCTTTTGTTGGGAGGTAATAATATGTCAGCCATTCAAAAAATGATGCAGGAACTTGAGCCTGAATATATAAAAATCAGGCGCTACCTGCACCAGCATCCGGAATTAAGCTTTCAGGAAGAAAATACCACAAAATTCATAAAAGACGAATTAAATAAATACGGTATCGAAGTTTATGATAACAAAGGTTTTACCGGTACTGTCGGCATTTTACATGGTGCAATGCCTGGCAAAACAATCGCATTAAGGGCCGATATCGACGCGCTGCCGGTTAAGGAAAATACAGGGTTGGAATTTGCATCCGTAAACGAAGGCTGCTGCCATGCCTGCGGACACGATTTGCATATGACTTCACTGCTTGCGGCAGCCCGGCTTTTGAGCAAATACCGCCACCACCTGCATGGTACAGTAAAATTCTTTTTCCAGCCGGCGGAAGAAAAACTCGGCGGTTCTGAAACCATTATTAACAACGGATTTTTAGATGATGTTGACGCTGTTTTCGGCGTACATACCTGGCCGGATGTTCCCGGCGGTTCAATCGGCATTAAATACGGCCCGATGATGGCCGGTTCCGACAGTTTTAAAATTACAATTACCGCCCCCGGCGGCCATGCAGCGCACCCACACAAAACACCGGACCCAATTGCTGCGGCTGCTTATATGATTACTCAGCTTCAAACCATAGTTTCGCGCGAACTTAACCCGCTCGATTCAGCTGTTATTACCGTAGGCAAAATGACAGCAGGCACAGCAGCCAATATCATTCCCTCAGAAGTAGTGCTTGAAGGTTCCATGCGCTATCTGCTGCCGGAAACACGCAGGCAAATACATGAAAGCATTAAACGCATTGCCGATGGCACGGCGCTGGCACTGCGCGTACACGCCGAAACGGAAATTATACCCGGCTGCGGACCTGTTATAGGAGCAGATAATCTTGTAGGTATGATAGAAACTTCCGCTGCAAAACTTTTAGGCAACGATAAAGTAAGTATTCTCACCTCCGCGTCTATGGGTTCGGAAGATTTTTCCTTCTATCTTGCTAAAAAACCGGGGGCATTTTTCCGTATCGGCACGGGCATGGCAGACCCAAACTCTCATCTTGCCCTGCATAACGGAAAGCTGCTTTTCAGCGAGGACGCTATTTCAGCCGGTGCAGTAACCTTCTGCGGCATTGTTTTCCTGTTTACCGGCTCAGATTTTTCCGTTTTAGAATAAAACAACTATAAAAAATACCTTCTGCCAAACGCGGCGGAAGGTATTTTGGTTTTATTTATCTTCAACAACCAGTTTTAAAACATCAGGCCTTGCATAATGCCCGCATACATCAAATTCCATACGGCTTGCAGCCACTTTACTCATATCAAGCTCTGCATAAATAACAGCTTCTTTGTCCCATACAGGTTCTGTAAGGTAATGCCCATAAGGATCAACAATACAGCTGCCGCCGCGGCACACCTTTTCAGGCAGCTTAGCAATTTCATCCTGTGCCTGCAAATCTGCCGGGTAAGTATCACGTGTAAAATACATATCGCAGTTTATAAAATAGCAATGCCCTTCAATAGCTATATGCTTAATTGTGCTTTGCCATTCATCATTATCATTGGTATTTGGCGAAATATACAGAGTAATACCTTTTTGATAAAGCGCAGCCCTTGCCAGCGGCATATAGCTTTCCCAGCAAATCATACTGCCCATTGGCCCCCACGGCGTTTCGGCAACCGGGAAATAGTTTCTGTCGGCATCGCCCCATACCACGCGTTCCGAACCGGTAGGTTTTAATTTGCGGTGCACAATAATTTCACCTTCCGGCGAAAAGAATAAATTAGTATTATACAGCGTTGCTGTTACGGCATCACGTTCAGACACGCCAATACTGAGCCAGGCACATGCGTCTTTTGCCGCCTTTGCCAAAAGCTCCGTTTCAGGTCCAGGTACAACAATGCTGTTTTCATAATACCGCAGCCAGTCTTTACGCCCGGCTTCATTTCTGCTGCCAACAGTAAAACCAAAAATCATTCCGTAAGGATATCCCGGTATAAACAATTCCGGAAATACAATTAATTCAGCCTTGTTTTCAGCACATTCTTTAATGAGTGCCACTGCCTTTTCCACACAGGCTTTTTTATCAAACAATACAGGAGCAGCCTGTACCACAGCAATCTTGCAGCTCTTTTGCAAATCTTTCATAAATCCTCCCTCTGCATTCACACAAAACCCCGGCAGTAACGGCTGCCGGGGTTTAATACTGCCATTAATCAATTAAATTTTAATGAAGTTTAAAACGCTTATTAATATGCGCCGCGGAATTTCATAGCTTCGTCCAGACGGTTAAGGGCTACGATATAAGCTGCTGTACGCATGTTAACTTCGTATTTTTTAGCGGTGTCATATACCTGTTTAAACGCGCCAATCATCAACTGGGTCTGTTTATCAATAACTTCTTCTTCAGTCCAGAAATAACGGTACAGGCACTGAACCCATTCAAAGTAGCTTACGGTTACGCCGCCGCCGTTGGCGAGAATATCCGGCACAACCAGAATGCCTTTCTTATCAAGAATTTCGTCAGCTTCCGGAGTTGTCGGGCCGTTAGCGCCTTCAACGATAATTTTTGCCTTAACGTCAGCAGCATTGTCTTTGGTAATCTGGAGTTCCATTGCGCACGGAGCAAGCACGGTAACTTCCATTGCCAGAAGGTCGGCATTGCTGATGGCTTTGCTGCCCGGGAAGTTTACTACGCTGCCTGTTGCCTGTACGTGTTTTTCAACTTCGTACGGGTCAAGGCCGTCTTCATTCATAATAGCGCCGTAAACATCGCTTAAAGCCACAATTTTAACGCCAAGGTCGTGAATAAGTTTAGCAGTCCAGCTGCCTACATTGCCGAAGCCCTGTACTGCGCAGGTTGCTTCTTCGGGTTTAATGCCCATAGCTTTAATTGCTTCGCCTGCTGCAACCATTACGCCGCGGCCGGTAGCTGCGGTACGGCCCAACGAGCCGCCGATGCAGATCGGTTTGCCGGTAATGAAGCCAGGTTCATACTGGCCTTTCAGCTTGCTGTATTCGTCCATCATCCAGCCCATAATCTGAGCGTTGGTATTCATATCAGGGGCAGGAATATCCATTTTTTCGCCGATAATGGGAGCGATTCTGTCAATATAGCCGCGAGTCAAACGTTCAAGTTCTGCCTGCGAAAGTTTGGACGGGTCAACAATAATGCCGCCTTTGCCGCCGCCGTAAGGCAGATTGGCAACTGCGCATTTGCAGGTCATCCAGAAAGCCAGAGTTTTTACTTCATCCATGTTAACGCTCTGATGATAACGGATGCCGCCTTTGGCCGGGCCCATAATTGTGCTGTGCTGGCTGCGGTAACCGGTAAATACTTTGGTAGTGCCGTCATCCATTTTTACGGGAATGGAAACTTCCAGAGTTCTTTCCGGGCAGGCAATAATTGCCGCCGCATTCTGGTCAAGCTTCATAACCTCAATAGCTTTGTTCAGCGGAATCTGCGCCATTTCAAATAAATTCATAATCCATGCCTCCTTTGAAAAACTTAAATATAATATATTGTACAGCTAAGATAATTTCATATCTAAAGAGCTGCTTTCAGCTTCATTATAACTCTTGCAAATACAAGTGTCCACTTATTTTTGGTTATAAACTGAATTTTCATAAACTTGCATTCAATTTATAAATTCGTTTTAAGCTCCGGAAATTCATCATAAACTGCGCCAAAATTAATGCCGGCAATGGTTTTGTTTTTATACTTTTCACGCAAATCGGCCATGCCGTTAAGCAAATGCTTGCTTGTTATGCCGTATTCCGTCGAAAGATAAGCTTCAACAAAAGCGGCCAGATGGTCGCAGCCTTTTAACATTCTGCCGTCCACAGCTTTATAGCCATGCCCGTCAACATTATATTTGCCGTTTAATTCTTCTTCGCTCACCTCGGTGGGAACACCGTCAAGCATTACGCGGTTGGTAAACTCGTTCTGCGTAAAATAAATAATTTCCTCGTGCCAGCCCCACGGCAACAGCGGCAGCAGTTTTTCGGCAACCTGTCGCTTTTCAATATCTTTAATTAAATCGTCAAGCCCTTCCACAGAAGTTTTAACCGGTGAAATAATATCGCGTGTCAGCACCTCCGGCAAATCATGGAACAGGCCGCACAAAAAATCATTTACAATGCGTTCATCACAGGCGCCAAGCTCTGCCGCACAAAAATATCCCAAAATGGCAACTATCAGCACATGCCCCATAACGGAAGTTTCCGGCACACGCGGCAACTGCGCCCAGCGTTTTTGAAAGCGCAGCTGCCCTACAAGGTCAATAAATTTGCTGGTTTTGCCTTTCAGCGATATTTTCTGAACGCCGGCCAAATCGTAATGGTCCTCGATGTTGCTTTCAATGGCAGCTTTAGTGGCATCAATGCCGTAAATTGCCTGGTTAAAATGGTAAATAATGCCAAATTCCCACTGCGTGGCAAGGTAGTGTGCCGCCCGCAAAAGTTTTTTCTCCAGCCGGTTTTCTTCCGGATAATCAAACCAGCGTTTAAGCTTATCGAAAAACACTTTATCCAGTTCCGGCACGCGGCGTGCAAGCTGGCTGTAAATCCAGGCGTTCAGCTTGCGCCCGTGCACACGCATCAGCTCATGGTAAATAGGCGGCTTGATGTCCGTTAAAATAATGCGGTGCATAAATTCAAAAATACCGCCTTCAATAAGCGCGCGCCAGTTTAATTGCGCGCCGTGGTCCTGCTCCTCATATTTGGCAAGGATATACAAAATCATCATTTTATGCGCCTGTTTGTCCAGTTCCGTAAAGCCGTTGGGGCGGATATGGTCGTTCCACCGCTGTATATGCGCACCTTCAAACAAAAACTCTATAAACTTTTTACTCAGCATTTTTTCACCCCGCAAAAAATACGCATTTTTCATGAAAATCAGCAAAATTTCCAAATTATTCTTTATGAAGTTTAATATTCTCTGTTTCTTTTGCCTCTCCTGCATTTTTTTCAAAAAAGCATTGATTTTTTTACACAAAATTGTTTATAATATGATATTATTATATTAGTATCATGCAAACAAAATTTTTTATGAAAGGTTGTGACAACAAAAAAATGGAAGAAATGATCCGTTTGCAGGGAATTACCAAAAAGTACGGCAATAACCTCATTATCCCCAAGCTGGACCTTACCATTTACGACGGTGAGTTTTTAACGCTTTTAGGGCCTTCCGGCTGCGGCAAAACCACTTTGCTGCGTATGATTGCGGGGCTTGATACGCCTACTACCGGCAAAGTTTTCCTTGATGACGAAGACGTTACCAATAAACCGCCCTATAAACGTGATGTCAATATGGTTTTTCAGCACTACGCATTATTCCCTCACATGACTGTTGAGGAAAACATAAAGTTTGGGCTGATGATGAAAAAAGTACCCGCCGAAGAACAAAAGGAACGTGTAGCGCAGGTACTGTACCTTACGCAGCTTGAAGAATTCCGCAACCGCCGTCCGCAGCAGATGAGCGGCGGCCAGCAGCAGCGCGTAGCCATCGCCCGTGCCCTTGTAAATAACCCTAAAGTGCTTTTACTGGACGAGCCGCTGGGCGCACTTGACTACCAGCTGCGCAAAAATTTGCAGCTGGAACTTAAGAATTTGCAGCGCGGCCTTGGCCTTACCTTCATTTATGTAACGCACGACCAGGAAGAAGCGCTTACCATGAGCGACCGCATTGTGGTTATGAATAAGGGCGTTATCGAACAGGACGACAACCCGGATACGATTTACCATTACCCCAACACCCGCTTTGTCGCCAAATTTATCGGCGAAAGCAATTTTTTTGAAACGGAAAGCGAAACGCTTGTTATCCGCCCGGAAAAACTCAACCTCTGCCCGGAATACGAAGACGAACAGGCGGAAAAGCAGCACCCGGAACCCGGTTATTACGGAACCGTTGTAGACGTTGTGTTTTACGGTACCATTGATAAAGTATTTATTCGTCTGGACAACTCCAACCAAACCGTTGTGGCCTACCAGTATTTTGACGACGTTAAACGCTGGTCGCCCGATGAGCGCGTAGGTATTTGGTGGTATAAAAAAGACGAGGTGAAAGTATCGCGATGAAAAACGGAAAACTGATGGTTGCCCCGGCAATGCTCTGGTTAAGCATCTTTTTCGTTATCCCGCTTCTCATCGTAGTTGCCGTTTCCTTTGCCGGGCGCACGCCTTACGGACAAATAATTTTTGAATTTACCCTAAAAAATTATCTGCGCTTTTTAGAACCTTTATATTTGCAGATTTTTGCCGACACTCTGATAGTAGCGGTTATTACTACCGTTGCAACCATCATCATGGGCTACCCGCTGGCATATTTTATTGCTCGCCTGCCTAAAAAATGGCAGCAGCCGGGGCTGATTCTCGTGATGATACCTTTCTGGATTAACTTTTTAATCCGCTCTTATGCGTGGGTTATCATTCTGCGCACGCAGGGTGTTGTAAACACCTTTTTAATGAAACTTGGGCTTATTGAGCAGCCACTTCAGATGCTGTACAACGACGCGGCCGTAATGCTGGGCATGATTTACGCCCTGCTGCCTTTTATGGTGCTGCCGATTTACGTTTCCATAGAACAGCTTGACCTGCGCCTGCTTGAAGCAGCCTCCGACCTTGGCGCATCGCCGATGACGGCTTTCCGCAAGGTTACCCTGCCGCTGACAATGCCCGGCATTGCCGCAGGCACAATTTTAGTGTTTATTTCCTCGCTCGGCATGTTCGTTGTGCCGGACGTTATGGGAGGCGCCAAATCCGCCCTTATCGGCAACCTCATCCAGAACCAGTTTCTGGCAGCGCGCGACTGGCCCTTTGGCTCCGCGCTCTCCATTGTGCTGGCAGTAATGAGCCTTGTACTGATTATACTTTACTACAAGGCTTTGCAGTCGCAGGAAGGAGGGGCTAAAGATGCAAAAGACGTGGCGTAGCCATCTTCTTCTGGCCTATTCGCTTGTAATACTGGCCTTTTTATACCTGCCTCTTTTAATTCTTGCGCTGTATTCCTTTAACGAATCGCGCATTAACGCTGTATGGACAGGCTTTACTCTCGACTGGTACGCTTCGCTGTTCCAAAACCGCCGCGTGCTGGAAGCCCTTATGAACAGCCTGTTTATCGCAGTTATCAGCACCGTTGTTTCCACCGTGCTCGGCACAATTGCCGCCATCGCCCTCAACCGCTATCAGTATAAATGCAAACCGGTTATTAACGGGCTTTTGTATCTGCCGATACTGATTCCGGAAATTGTTATGGGCCTGAGCCTTCTGGTGCTGTTTGCACAGACGCAGGTTCCGCTCGGTAAAGTTACGCTTATTTTAGCGCACATCACCTTCTGCCTTTCCTTTGTGGTAATTACCGTTAACGCAAGGCTTGAAGGCATGCGCCATGAACTTGAGCAGGCAGCCATGGATTTGTACGCAACGCCGTTTCAAACCTTCCGTTACGTTACCCTGCCGCTTGCCATGCCCGGTATTATCGCCGGCGCGCTGATTGCCTTTACCCTTTCCATTGACGATTTTATCATCAGCTTCTTTGTGGCCGGGCCTAACTCCACCACGCTGCCGCTATATATTTACGCAATGGTAAAACGCGGTATTTCCCCGGAAATTAACGCCCTTTCCACGCTTTTAATGTTCGCAACCATTTCGCTGATTGTAATTGCGCAGATTTTACAGCCGCAGCACAGCAGCAAAAACAAAGATTGACGCCGTAAAACGGTTCAATAAAACCAAATAAAGAAAGGATGATTTGCAAAATGAAAAAACTTTTGGTCTTTCTCGTTTCCGTACTGACCATGGCCCTTCTCCTGACAGGCTGCGGAGGTGACGCAGAAAAGAAAGATGCAGCGGCAGGAGGAGAACAGCAGGTTCTCAACCTCTTTAGCTGGGCCGACAATTTTGACCCGGAGGTAATTGCCGAATTTGAAAAGCAATACAATTGTAAGGTTAATTACGACGTATTTGCCAACAATGAAGAACTTCTGGCTAAAATTCAGGCCGGCGGAGCACAGTACGATGTAATCCAGCCTTCTGACTATATGGTTGCAACCATGCTCAAACTTGATTTGCTGGAAAAAATGAACATGGACAACATCCCCAACGCCAAAAACATTGTAAGCACTTTAAAAGCACCGGTTTATGACCCCACCGGCGACCATTCCCTCGTTTACACCTGGGGCATTACCGGCATTGCCTACAACAAAAACTATGTTAAAGACGTTCCCGACAGCTGGGAAGATTTATGGAACCCTGAATATGCAGGCCGCCTGATTCTTTTAAACGACAGCCGCGAAACTATCGGCATGGCATTAAAGAAAAACGGTTTCTCCAACAACAGCACCGACCCTGCACAGGTTGAAAAAGCCTTCCAGGATTTGAAAGCGCTTGCACCTAACGTACTTGCTTTCGATACCGATACCATTAAACAAAAATTCATTGCCGAAGAAGCATGGATTGGCACTATGTGGACCGGTGACGCAAGCTACACCCTGAAAGACAACCCCAATATCGGCTTTGTAGTACCTAAAGAAGGCGCTACCATCTGGGCTGATACCTTTGCTATCCCCAAAGGCGCAAAACATAAAGAACTGGCCGAAAAATTCATCAACTTTATCTATGACCCGAAAATCAGCGCTAAAAACTATGAATACATCGGCTACAATGACCCGAACGAAAAAGCTCAGGAATTCCACAGCGAAGAATTTAAAAACGACCCGATGCTGAAAATCGGTATGGATAACATCGACAAAGGCGAATGGCTGATTGATATCGGCGATGCACTGCCCATGTACGACCGTTACTGGACCGAACTGAAAACAGCAAAATAAAATTTACTGATACTTCGCCTTAAACGATAACCCCCGCTTGAAGCATAAACTTCCGGCGGGGGTTTGTTGTTGCAGCGGCTGACTTAGCGATGTTTATGGTTAAAGGAGGAAAAAGTGTTTGTAAATCAGACAGCAATGTTTATTTTGCATTTTAAAAGTTTATGCTTTCAATAGCACAAACTTTGTTTTTTTATGAATTTATGCTATGAATTTTCCAATAGAAAAATTCTGAAATTCAACATTTCCTCATATTCCTAAGATCGGTTATTTTACTAATAAAAAATCCGTCAGAGTCCGAAAAACTCTCTGACGGATTTTTTGTAAATTGGTCACTTTGTAATTTTCAAACTAAAAAACGCCTTTCCAAAAACTGAAAAGGCGCATATTTACTGGTGATCCCGGGCAGATTCGAACTGCCGACCTACCGCTTAGGAGGCGGTTGCTCTATCCTGCTGAGCTACGGAACCGAATATTAACTTATTAAGTGTATCATAGTTTTAAGCAGCGGGCAATTATAAATTATCCATTGCTCCGGGAGGCATGCTCCACTCTACCCTTACATCGGTATTGAACCATAATCTGCCAAGGCAGTTTTTAAAGTTTTCCAAACTGTCAAGCGGCATTAAAGTTTTGGTAACAAACTGACGGATAGTTTCGCCTTCAGGCAAATCAAGCGTTAAGGGTTTGCTTAAAAATTCTTCTACCCTTGCTTTAGCTTCCGGAACATCCAGCACGACACTAGCGGTTTTGGTTTCCGGGTCATATTCTACATAACCATAATGAGCATGGTGGTTTAACGTAACAGTAAATTTTTCCATAATATACCTCCGTTCTGTATATTATAGCAATTTATCGCTTATTCTACAATAGGGCACTTCAATTAAAGGCTGTTTACAGCCGAATTTTGCAGTAAGCTGCCTTTAACAGATATTTTTACGGCATTTCACAAAAATTTTAATGTTAGCAATCTCTAACAATTAATAATAATTATTGACAACTTGCCGGTGCTGTGTTAAAATCATTACAGTAAGCGGTTAGAACGAACCGCCATGATAATTTTAAAATTTGTACTTTATGGAGGAATGAATAATGAAAAAATGGGTTTGCCAAGTTTGTGGCTATGTTTATGAAGGTGAAGCTGCTCCGGAATACTGCCCGCAGTGCAAAGCTCCGGCTTCCAAATTTGTAGAAATGAAAGGCGAAATGACCTGGGCTGCTGAACATTTTGTTGGCGTAGCTAAAGACGTTCCCGAAGATATTAAAGAAGACCTGCGTGCTAACTTCAACGGCGAATGCAGCGAAGTAGGCATGTACCTTGCCATGAGCCGCGTTGCTTTCCGTGAAGGCTATCCGGAAATCGGCCTGTACTGGGAAAAAGCTGCTTTTGAAGAAGCAGAACATGCTGCTAAATTTGCTGAACTGCTCGGCGAAGTTGTTACCGACAGCACCAAAAAGAACCTTGAAATGCGCGTAGAAGCTGAAAACGGCGCAACCGCAGGCAAAACCGACCTTGCAAAACGCGCTAAAGAACTCGGCCTTGACGCTATCCATGACACCGTTCATGAAATGGCTCGTGACGAAGCCCGCCATGGCAGAGCATTTGCAGGCCTGCTCGCTCGTTACTTCAACAAATAATTAAATAGTTGTTTAAGCAATAAGCAAAAGAAACTCCTGTTATCCACGGATAGCAGGAGTTTTTATTTTGCCGTTTTAATACGGATAATAGTTGATGACCATAAATTTTACTTTAATCTTGCCATCGTTAATATAAGTATGGTTAACGGAAGAACTGAATACCAAAGAATCACCGGCACTGAGTTCATAGACGGCGGTATCTGTTTTAAGAGTGAGTGAGCCTTCGATAACATAAATATATTCCTGCGCCCTTGGCGAATGAGCGATTGAAGCGTTAGCGCTTTCTGCGTCAAGTTCGCAGTAAAACAGTTCAAAATTGCGTTCCGGCGCAGTGGAAAAATAGCAGTGAACGCGGTATACGCCCGTTTCGTCACTTTGCTCCGCCGTATCGCTTCTGCGCACTACGGTACCGTCCGGCTCTTTAACTTCCATCAGGCGTGTGTACGGCACGTTCAGTCCGTTGGCAATTTTCCAGATAGTGTTAATGGTAGGGTTGCTGCCCCCTTTTTCAATATCCGACAAAATCGCTTTACTGATGCCGGAAAGTTTTGCCAGCTTCCCCAGCGTCAGGCTGCGCTCCGTACGCAGTTTATTTAAGTTAAACGCGATAATTTTCCCTAAATCCATAAATTCACCTTTAACGTTTAGTCTTTATCCTTATCGGCTTTAGCAGCGTCATTGGCATTGGCTACCGGCGCCCATTCGCGCAAAAGCTGGGCACAGCCGTTGGCGTAGCTGCCTGCATCACCAAAGCCTGCGGCATAGGCATCCTGGTTATATACGGTTAAAAGCTGAACGTCTTCATAGTACAGCGTTGCACTGCTGCCGTTGTCGTACACAATAAAACGGTACGGGTCAACAGGCCCGCGCTGACGCGCCACATACAGCGAACCTGCCAGCATATAGGCGCGGTATTCCGGCTTATCGTTGCCCACGGTCTGGGTAATATTAAAAGTCCAGTCACCTTCGTGTACGGTTGCCGTGCCGTCTTCATGCACCGTAATATCGGGATGAGGGTCTAACTTTTTAATCTGCTTCATTACGCGTTTCAGGCGTTCTTCCGGTTCCGGATGGCTGCTGAACAGGCCATAGCCAGGATTGCCTTTTTCCTTGGCCAAATCTTCCAGCTTATTAATGGTAAGCACCATGCTGTACGGATTGTAGCCTGCCTTAACGCACAGATTAAAACCTTCCTTATCGGCGCCGCGTTCATCTGTGCGGCTGTAACCTGCCGCCAGTGCCTGCGAGGCGAGCCCGGTAAGCCCCATATCACCCTTGGTGGCAACAGCCAGCAAAAGGGTTGTTAAAAGCTGTTTTTCAATCTGGTGTACGGTATGTTTTTCAACAATATGGCTTACTTCGTGCCCTAAAACGCCTGCCAGTTCAGAATCGCTCGGCATATAATCAATAAGCCCTTTAAACACATATACAAACCCGCCGGGGCAAGCCAGTGCGTTAACTTCGTCGCAGTTAAGCACTTTAAAGGTATATTCCAAATCCTGACGGTCGCTTACAGCCACAAGGCTTTGCCCAATGCGGTTCACACGTTCCTGCAGTTCGTAATCCTGCACAACGCCGTACTGCGCTTCCAGCGCCATGGCGGTTTCGCGCCCCATTTCAATTTCCTGCTGCTTGCTTATAATGCCGGCTTCTGCCGGAAAAGCAGTGCCAAGCAGTAAATAAAAGGCAAACAGCAAACCGGCAAATAACTTAAAAATGTTTTTTAATGCCATTTATATCTCCCCTTTTTCGTGCATGGCAGCAATTTCTTCTTTGGTATAACCCGCACTTTCCAGCACCTCCTGCGTATGCTCGCCCAAATAAGGCGCGCGTTTGCGGATAGTGCCCGGTGTGTCAGACAGCTTCGCCGCAGATTTTACATAAGTATAATCTCCGAAATCTTCTTTTTTGGTTACAAGCATCTGCGACTGTTCCGTCGTTAAGCTGCTGTCCAAAGCCTCCTGCAAGGTGCGGATTGGCGTTACGCAAAACTCGTCTTTGCCGATAAGTTCCAGCCACTCAGCCTGAGTCTTCCCTGCAAAAGCAGCTGCCAGTTTCTCTTTTATTTCTGCCGAATGGGCAAAATCAAACTGGCGGCTTTCAAGTTCCGGCAGGTCAATCAACCTGCACATTTTCTGCCAGAACTTCGGCTCAATAGTGCCGATGCTTAAATAACGCCCGTCTTTTGTTTTATATACGCTGTAATAATGCGATGCCGTACGCCCGAAAGAAGGCATGCCGGTTTCGCGGCAGCCGATGACGCTGCTGATGGCCGTAATTTCCGCGCTGATTGCCGAACTGTACAAATCAACATTTACAAGCTGCCCTTTACCGGTGCGCTCTCGTGCATAAAGCGCCATTAAAATACCGCTGATGGCGTTTAAACTGCCGCCAAGGGCCGCCACCTGCACCGAAGGCACGCTGATATCCGTTCCGTCTTCCGGCGCAGCCACTCCGGCAAGGCCTATAACATTAAGGTCATGCGAGGGCATATGTTTGTATTTTCCTTCCGGTCCAAAGCCAGTAATGGAACAATAAATAAGCCGCGGGTTAATTTTGCTTACACTTTCATAATCAAGCCCCAGCATTTTTAAATACCCGGGGCGGAAACCTTCCAGAAATACATCTGCCTCTTTTAAAAGGCGCAGCAAAACTTCACGCCCGGCAGGCGTTTTTAAATTTACGGTAATGCCGCGCTTATTGCGGTTCAGCATTAAATGCCAGTAGCTCATGCCCGGTTCTTTAGCAGGCGTAAAGCCGCGCGTAACGTCGCCCTTTACATCTTCAACCTTAATTACGTCCGCGCCGAAATCGCCCAGAACCATGCCGCAGTATTGCCCCGGCAGCCATTTGCTGAAATCAATTATTTTTATTCCTTCCAAAGCCTGCATAATTACTACCCCTTTGTACAACAAACAATTAATATGCTATATACTTCTACGCCATACGGTGTTTTCCTTTTTATCTTGCGGCAGATATTACAAACATGTATAATATTATTGTATGAATTATTATAAAAAATATTTTTGTCATTTTCATGTTCCGGAGTGATTTTTATGAATATCCATAAATTAACGCTGGCGGCACTGCTTGTTGCCATAGGCACTTTAAGCGCGCATCTGGTTTATATACCAGCAGGCGCTTCCAAATGCTTTCCGGTTCAGCATGCTATAAATGTACTCTGCGCTGTTATTTTAGGGCCTAAAGAAGCTGTTTCCGTTGCTTTTGTTATTTCCTGCCTGCGCAATATGGCAGGCACTGGCTCGCTGCTGGCATTTCCCGGCAGTATGATTGGCGCCTTCTTAGCCGGGCTTGCCTACCGCCGCTGGCATAATTCCGGCGCGGCCATGCTTGGCGAAATTTTCGGCACCGGCATTTTAGGCGGGCTGGCAGCATGGGTTATTGCCTGGGCAATATTAAACAGCAAGGCGGCAGCCTGGTTCTTTGTACCGCCGTTTTTAATCAGCACCTTGGGCGGCAGCATAATTGCGGGACTGCTCATTAAAAGCGGCATTCTTACTCATCTTATGCCGGCTTCATTTTCCGGCAGGGCAGGTAAATAATGGATTTTAATCTTGATAATTTTCTTTCGCAAATTTTATATGTTATAAGCGGCTTTTTATTCGGCATTTTTGCATCGCGCTACAGCGTGCTGTCCTGGCGCACTATCCGCGCACGCGGTATTTTTGCGTCGCTTTTGCAGGTATGTATTCTGCTCATTGCGTTTATTGCTTTTCCGCTGCTTTTTTCTACCCGTACGGTAATGGGCAGCTTTGTATATTACGCTGTTTTGCTCTTCTTTTTCAGCAAGGGTTACAACAAGAGGTGAAATTATGAACGAAAATACTGAAGGTAAACTGCATAATTTAAAACTGGATGTGCCCATTGCAGAAAAATTTGTACAGCCCATGGCCGATACTTTTAAAGTTCTGGGCGACCCTACGCGTATCCGTATTCTGGCTTTGCTTGCCGAAAACGAATCCTGCGTAACGAATATTGCAGAAACACTGGAAATGACGCAGTCTGCCATCTCGCACCAGCTGCGCCTTCTGCGCCACGCAGGGCTGGTTAAATTTACCAAAACCGGCAAGGAAGTTATTTACAGCCTTGACGACAACCACGTTTTAACCCTGTTTGCCCAGGCGCTGGACCATATCAAGCACAGGGTATAATGCCATAAACACAAAGAGCGTATGCTTTAAGCACACGCTCTTTTTATTTTACCTGTATTTTTTCACCGTCCGGCGCTGTCAGCCAGATATCATTAATATGCACGCGCCCCTTAACGATTTCAAAAGCGTCGCTTGTAACTTCGCCAAGCGGCGTTTTTATTTTTACATCCGTAAATTTCAGCACTCCATGCCTGTCATTAAACTTGCCGGAAATCTGTTCAAACGGTATCAGACTGTATGTACCCGCGCCGCTTGTAAAACTGCCGTAAGTAAGTACGTTTTTGGGGTTGCCGTCGCTGCGCATTTTTAAATCAAGCTCCACACGGCAGTTAATTTTGCTGGTTTTGGCAGCAATGGACGCCATTAAATCATGCCCAAGCGCATCAATGCTGTAACCGCGCGTATCTACGTCATAAGCTCCGGTTGCTTCCACCGTGCCGCCGTAAATGCCGCCTGTTACATTGCTGAAATCAATTTTGCCGTCTTTATAAAAGAAATCGCCATTAACTTTGTAAAAACGCAGTGCCGGTATATTAAGCTGCAAAAATTCAATTCTGCCGTCGATAGAAGGTCCGGAAAGCGGCCCCGTTGCATGCCCGTAAACACTGGCGGTATCTTTAACCTTGCCAAGCCCCAGCGATTCCGGCACAACATTTTTCATGGAAATATACAAATCGCACTGCGGCTGCCCGCCGTTAAGCAAAAGTTTACCACTTATGCCCAGTTCGTCGCCAATCATCATGCCGCCAAAACCGGCTGCGGTAATTTTAAGCGCCGCCTCCTGCGGATTAACCGTGCGCACAGCCGCGTTAACGCCGCTTAAAACAAAATAACGGTGCCTGTAACTGGCGGTAATAGTGCAGTCATTAATTTTTATGCTGCTTTGCGGCAGATTTTCGGGCAAATTTATATGCAGCCCTTTATGACGCTTTTTGGTTTCCTGCCCTGCGTCCTTTTTCTTTTCCGGCAAAAAAGCCGGGCGCATATCCTTATTGAAGCGGATGGCTATTACCGGGTGGTTAAGTTCCGCTTCTTCAAGGCTGTTTAAATTTATGCTGCCGGTAACAACATCCCACGGTTTAACTTTAAAACGCCCGTCCGGCACAAATACAACCGGTTCGCCCTCAGCGTCCAGCCATTTCAGCCCGCGGAAGCCAACATTGCCCCACATATCGGCCGTAATGCTTTCAACGGCAACGCTGCCTTCAAGCGTTTTCTGGCGCGCCATTTCGGCGTTAAAAATTTCTGCCGCGTGTTCGCCCGCAAGGCGGCACAGCCAGAAATATACGCCGGTTACAACAAGCGCAACAATAATAATACCAATATACAGTTTAGGATGGTAAAATTTTTTAAGCATACTTACCTCAATCAGTTTTCCTGATTACAGTATAAGGTATTTGCGCCGGTTAGTAAAATTTTTAAACAAAAAACGGGCCTGCATTTTAGCATTACTGCCTAAACAGAGCCCGTTTAAATTATTTATTTTTAATTATTTCTTCCATTTGCAGTGGTCGGTTGCGCCGCTGAACTGGTTCAGGCGGAAGGAATTTTTAAGTGCCACCGTAATAAATTCCTTGGCTTCTGCCAAAGCGTCCTTAACGCTCAGTCCTTTGGCAAGCCCTGCGGTAATGGCTGCCGAAAAAGTGCAGCCTGCGCCGTGGTTAAAGCAGCCGGGAATTTTCTTTTCGGTATTAACAACATAGTTTTTGCCGTCATACAGTACGTCTACCGCTTCATCGCTGTTATTGCGCGAGCCGCTTTTAATAACAACATAGCCTGCGCCCATTTCCTGAATGCGCGCCGCAGCTTCTTTAATTTCGTCAAGCGTTTCCACCTTATCCATACCGGCAATATACGCCGCTTCCAGAGTATTCGGCGTAATAACGTCGGCACGGCTTACCAGCACTTCCTTAATGGCTTTGGCTGCTTCCGGCACCATAATTGCGTCAATGCCCTTGCATACCATTACCGGGTCAATAACAACGTTCTTTAAGCTGTATTTATCAATGGTATCGGCCACCAGCTGCACCAGCTCCGCACTGCCGAGCATGCCTGTTTTCATGGCGTCAATGCCGATGCCTTCCACAATGGTTTTTATCTGTTTTTCAATAACATCCATGCCGATTGGGTACATCTCGTGGTCCCAGTTGAGCGGGTTCTGCGCCACAATAACCGTCAGCGCCGTCATGCCGTACACGCCCATGGCGGTAAATGTTTTTAAATCTGCTTCCATGCCTGCGCCGCCGCTTGTATCGCTGCCGGCAATGGTCATAGCCTTATGTAATGCCATTTTAAAGCCCCCTGTAATACAAAAAATTTATGTTTTTAACACAGATATTATGATATACTAAAACTGTTATTAAAAAAATATCCAGAATTTCCAATTTTAAAGGGGACAGTTTATGCTTATAACCTTGCCGCAGGCAGATAAAAAAGATTTTCCGCTTTATCTGCGCCTGATAAATGAAATAAAAAGCAAAATACACAGGGGTGAAATTGCAGCCGGAGAAAAAATGCCCTCGCTGCGTAAACTGGCACACGATTTGGAAGTAAGCCGCACCACGGCAGAAGCGGCATACAGCCAGCTTGTTGCCGAAGGCTACCTTATTGCCAGCCCCAAACGCGGTTATTTTGCGGGCAGCATAGTTTCCCGCAAGCCGCAGAAAATTCTGCCGCCGCAAAAACCTTCTGCCGCAGCCGTACGTTATGACTTTGGCAATAATTATATCGACAGCAGCCTTTTTCCCGCCTCGCTTTGGAAGCGCTGCCTTGGACATGCCCTGCAAAATTCGGCGTTGCTCGCCGGTTACGGCAACCCGCAGGGCGAGCCCTACCTGCGCAGCACGCTTGCGCGTTACAGCCACGAGGCGCGCAGCGTTATCTGCACGCCGGAACAGATAGTTATTGGCGCCGGTATGCAGAGCCTGCTGCAAATACTTATTGATGTGCTTGACGCTTTGCCGCACACAGTTGCTTTTGAAGAACCCGGCTTTACCAAAGCGGAACATATTTTTGCAATGAGCGGCTGGCAGGTGCAACATTTTAACACCGAAAACCTGCATAACAAACTGCCGCAGCTGCTTTATGTAAGCCCCTCCAACCCGTACAAGGGGCGCTCGCTTTCGCCGCAGGGCAGGCTTGATTTACTGCGCTGGGCACAGCAAAACAGCGCCTACATTTTAGAAGACGATTACAACGGCGAATTCCGTTATTTTTCGCACCCCATTTCGTCATTACAGGGCATGAGCGGCGGGCAGAATATAATTTACTGCGGCTCTTTCTCGCGCATTCTGCTGCCAAGCCTGCGCATAAGCTATTTGGTGCTGCCGCAAAACCTGCTGCCAGTTTATAACCGCATCAAGCATTTGTATAACCAAACTTCCTCCAGCATTGAGCAGTTTGCCCTGGCGGAATTTATTGCGTCCGGCGGGCTGCGCCGCCACATAAAAAAAATGCGCCGCCGTTATGCCGTAAAAAACACTTTGCTGCGCACTGCCCTTGCCAATATTTTCGGCAGCAAGGCAAGCATTATGGCTTACGAATCCGGCCTGCATATACGCCTGGCTGTACACGCCGCTGCCACGGCAGAAGAACTGGCACAAAAGGCCATGTCAAAAGGCATTCACATTCTGCCAGTTAAAGCAGCCGAAAGCAGCAGTCCGGAAATTTTGCTTTCGTTTGCAGGCATTGCCGAAGAAGATATTGAACCGGCGCTCTTGGAATTAAAAAAAGTATGGCAGTTATAAAAAATGCTCTCTTTTAAGCACGCAGCTGACAAAGAGAGCATTTTACTTTATTTAATAAATATTTCCCAGCACAAAACCGCAAGCAGGCCCGGCACGCCGAAAATACCGGCGATAAGCGCTTTGGCAACAGTTATTTTCAGCCCGAAGCCCACGGCTGCACCGATAAGGTTTACCAGCCACAGCGCAGCAGCGCCGATAACGCCGTTCCACACCAGCTTAAACGGCAGCGATAAAAATTTAACCGCTACCAGTAAAATTAAAACGCCGGCAATAAAAGGCAGCGAGCCTTCTATCGTTGCAGAATCGAGCCCCTGCACAGCGTCAATGGCTGCCGTGCCGATTTCCCTGACTGCGTTTTCCGCATCCTGTATTTCCATTTTTTAATCTTGCCTTTCTTAGAGACGCAGCCTGTTCTCCAGCGCGCGCGCCAAAGTCAGTTCGTCAGCGTATTCCAAATCGCCGCCGACAGGCAAACCATGCGCAATACGGCTGGTTACCACGCCCAGAGGTTTCAGCAGCTGCGCCAGATAAGCCGCCGTTGCTTCACCCTCCACATTGGAATTGGTCGCCAGAATTACTTCTTTTACTTCGCCCTGCTGCAAACGGCGCAGAAGTTCCTTAATCCGCAGGTTATCCGGTCCAATGCCGTCCAGCGGCGACAATGCGCCGTGCAGGACATGGTACAGGCCTCTGTATCCGCGGCTGCGTTCCATGGCCATTACATCCTGCGGCTGTTCCACCACGCAGATGGTGCTTCTGTCGCGCCCGGGGTCGCTGCATATGCCGCACTCCGGCTTGTCGCTTAAATTATAGCAGGTACGGCACAGGCATACCTGGCGTTTGGCGTCAACCAAAGCAGCAGCCAGCCGCTGCACGTCCTCTGCCGGCATATTAATAATATGATAGGCAAGGCGCAGCGCCGTTTTGGAACCAATGCCCGGCAAACGCCGCAGCTGTTCATGCAGGTTTGCCAGCGGGCGTATCAGGCGCGCCATATCAGAACATGCCCGGCAGTTTCATCCCGCCAGTAATTTTGCCCATTTCTTTTTCGGTCATTTCGTCTACTTTGCGCATTGCTTCGTTAACGGCAGTAGTAACCAAATCTTCCAGCATTTCCACGTCTTCGGGGTCAACTGCGCTGGGTGCAATGGTAACCTTTTCAACGGTTTTGCGGCCGGTTACAACAACGGTAACGGCACCGCCGCCGGCAGTTGCTTCAACAGTGCGGTTTTTCAGTTCTTCCTGCATTTTCAGCATATCCTGCTGCATTTTCTGTACTTTTTTCATCATACCCTGCATATTTGCCATTCCGGGATTAAACATAAATAAATTCCTCCTTAAATTTACTGATTACAGTTTCTGCAATGTTCCGCCAAAAGCCGCCATGGCTTTTTTTACCACCGGCTCAAGTTCTTCTTCCTGCTCTTTTGCAGGCGCCGGTGCAGGCGGTTTTTGCACAAGTCCGGCTTCTTCAACGCAGTTTAAGCGCACCTCGCAGCGTGCAAGGCGCAGCAAAACGGCTTCAAAAGCCTTTTTATAATCATCGGCATTCATGCGTTTGCAGTTAAACTTGTTTTTAAAAGCAACCGTTAAAATACCGTTGACATAGCTTACTGCACGCCCACCGGAAGCACAGGCCACCATGGAGCGTTTCTTTTCCGTTTTTAAAATTTCAAGCACCTGCTGCCACAAATCTCCGGCAGCGGCATCTGCCTCCATAATTGGAGCAGGCTCTGCTTTCTGCACCGGAGCGGCTTTTTTTACAGGCACGGCTTTAACAGGTTCAGCCGCGGGCTGATAATTTTCTGCTTCCGCAGCAGCCTTCTGAGGCTGCGGTTCCGGCGCTTCGGTGTGAATGCCATGACCTTCGTCAAGCACATAGCCGAATTTAGGCCCGGTTTCCGGCGCAGCGGCCGCTTGCTGAGGATAATCCTGATGCGCAGGCGCAGCAGGAACTGTTTGCTGTATTGCCGGTATTCTTCCGGCAAGGAGTGCTTCCAGTTTTTCCAAACGCGCGGTTAAAGCTGCCAGCGTGCTGCCTTCCACACGGCACAAATCAAACAGGCACATTTCAGCGGCAATTCTGCCGCGCACGCTCTGCCGCAGTTCCAGCATGCACTGGTGCAGGCGTTCCTGCGCCGCCATCAGCCTGTTGGTACTGAACAGGCCTTCCATAGCAGCTATTGCTTCTTTAGTATCAGTCAGGTAAATCTCGCGGTATTCGGGCGAAGCCTTGTAAAGCAGCACTGCCCGCAGGTATTCCGCAAGTTCCGTAATAATCTGCTTAACATCCTTACCGCCTGCAAGCAGGGCTTCCAAAAGCTCCAGCGCTTTCGGCACATTGCCTTCGCCAACAGCTTTTACAAGTTCCCGCAGGGCTTCGCGCCCTACAATGCCCAGCACGCTGCGCACGGTTTCAGCGCTTACGCGCTCTGCCATAACGCCGCACTGGTCAAGTAAGCTCAATGCGTCGCGCATGCCGCCGTCTGCCTGCACGGCAATCAGCTGCAAGGCGTCGTCATCGGCCGCAATGCCGCTGCCGTCGGCAACCTCACGCAGGCGTTTAACAATGTCGCTGTCGGTTACGCGCTTAAAATCAAAGCGCTGGCAGCGCGAATGTATTGTTGCCGGTATTTTATGCGGCTCGGTTGTTGCCAGAATGAAAATTACATGCGGGGGCGGCTCCTCCAACGTTTTTAAAAGCGCGTTGAAGGCCTCCGTTGTAAGCATGTGCACTTCGTCGATAATATATACTTTATAATGTCCGTTTACGGGCGCAAAAGCAACTTTTTCGCGCAAATCGCGGATTTCATCAATGCCGCGGTTGGAAGCTGCGTCGATTTCAAACACATCCATGGATGTGCCGTCATTTATGCGCACGCAGTTCTGGCATTTATTGCAGGGGTTAGGCGTCGGCCCGTGTTCGCAGTTAACAGCCTTGGCCAGAATTTTTGCCGTACTGGTTTTGCCAGTACCGCGTGGCCCGGCAAACAGATAGGCATGGGCTATGCGACCAGTTTCCAGCGCATTGGTAAGCGCAGTACGCACCGCCTCCTGCCCAACGAGGGAATCGAACCCCTGCGGGCGCCACTTTCTGTATAACGCAACGTATGCCAACTGCCGCACCTCCTTATAATATGCCTACCACATAATTATATAAAATTTCTGCCCATAAGTACAACAAAATTAACAAAAAAAGCAGCCCATCAGAGCTGCTTAAGCTACTTCCTTGTAGGGCCGCAAATGCAGGCACCCCTGCGGCACATGCAAGTAACTGCTTAGTGCTGCTCCCTCCCGGTCCTGACACGGTTCACAGGCTTTCATTGCGCAGGACCCGCCATCTGCGGTCCTACAAAGAAGTAATAAAAAAACCGCTTACGCGGCAGTTTTTAAGTGGCGGAGAGAGAGGGATTCGAACCCTCGGTACGGTTTCCCGCACACACGCTTTCCAGGCGTGCACCTTCAACCACTCGGTCATCTCTCCGTGTTGAAAATGTGATAAATATTTGGTTTTTGCCGCAAAAGAAAACTTGCGGCTATGGCATCAGCCGCAAGTAACAGTATACCTATATTTTGCTTACTTGTCAAGGTTTTTACATAATTTTTCTGCAAATTATTTAATCATCCGCTGCATTTTCCGGCGGCAAAAGCAAAAGCGACCTTTCGGAATTTAAAGTTACGTTCTGTGCCGTGCTGCCCATAACCAGCCCCTTAACTAATCCTGCGCCGGTTTTGGCCATTACAATCAGCGAAACGTCTTCTTTTTCGCCAATGCGCAGAATCTCTTTCGAGGCCGCGCCTTTGCGCACATGGAACTTGGCTTTAATGCCGAAAATTTTCATTTCGTCCACAAGCTCCTGCAGGCGGTTTGAAGCAGTTTTCATTTTATCTTCCAAATCATCCTGGCTGCGGCTGCGTTCCACAACATGCACAAACACAACTTCGCTGATATGCTCGCGCAGCATGCGGATAACGTCCAGCGCCGACAAGGACTTCAGCGAAAAATCGGTCGGCACCAGAATGCGGTGCAGCAGATTTTTCTGCAGCAGTTCATCGCCTGCATCTTCCACCGGTTTTGAAACAAACAGCGGCCTGTCGGTAGCACGCGCCAAATCAAAGGTGGTGCTTCCCAAAAGCGCGCTTTTAAAAAAGCCTTTTCCGTGCGACGCCACCATAATAAGCCCTGCGTCCTCATCATCGGCAATTTCCGTTAACTGCTCAAAAACTTCGCCGCTGCGGTAAATTTCACGCGCGTTTTCATATCCGGCGCGGCGCAGTTCGGCAACCACGGCCCGCACACGGCTCTGCACTTTTTTAAAGCTGCTGCTGCCGGGTTCCGCGTCCTCTTTGTCTTTAAAAATATGCGCTACCGCAACCTCGGTATCGTCATCAGGGCACAAGCTGTAAAAACACGGAAGCAGGCCGTCCGCTTCCTCCGATAAATCTGTTGCAAGCAAAACCTTATCAAACATTTTTGTTTCTTTCCTCCAAAACTTAAAATCAGCGAAAAGTTACTTAATATTATTTTAATTCTCCGCCGCCGCCAAAAATCCTGCCGCAAATTTGCAGCCGCCGCTGCCGGAACATGATATAATAAAAGTATTTAAAGGAGTTTTTATTTATGGATACAGCCTTACTGATAGAAAAATTAAACAATACGCACAGCCTTAATAAAGACGAAGCCTTGCAGCTTATCAAACAAGGCGCGCAGCATAAAAACCTGCTTTTTGCGCTGGCGCAGCAAACAGCACAAAAAAGCTTCGGCAAGCAGATTTTTGTGCGCGGGCTGATAGAATTTACCAACTACTGCAAAAACGACTGCTATTACTGCGGCATAAGGCGCAGCAACAAAAATGCCGCGCGCTACCGCCTTACGCAGGAAGAAATTCTGGAATGCTGCCGAGCAGGGTACGGGCTTGGCTTCCGCACCTTTGTTTTACAGGGCGGCGAGGATTATTTTTACAGCGACGAGGATATCGCCGCCATTGTGCGCGCCATTAAAGCGCAGCATCCGGACTGCGCCGTTACGCTTTCCATCGGCGAGCGCAGCCGTAAAACCTACGCCCTGTGGAAACAAGCAGGCGCCGACCGTTATCTTCTGCGCCACGAAACAGCAGACTTTGCGCATTACGCCAAACTGCACCCGGCAGAACTGAGTGCCAAAAACCGCCAGAACTGCCTGTATACTTTAAAAGAACTCGGCTATCAGGCAGGCGCTGGCTTTATGGTGGGCTCTCCCTGCCAGAAGGCAGAAAATTTAGCGGATGATTTAATGTTTTTGCAAAAACTGCGCCCGCAGATGATTGGCATCGGGCCTTTCATCCCCCATCATGATACGCCGTTTAAGGACGAACCCGCAGGCAGCGTGGAACTTACTTTGGTGCTGCTTGCCGTTCTGCGGCTTTTATTTCCGCACGTGCTTCTTCCGGCAACAACGGCGCTTGGCACTCTGGCCCCGGGCGGCAGGCTTTTGGGAATTAAGGCCGGCGCAAACGTTATTATGCCCAATCTTTCGCCGCAGAACGTACGCGGCAAATACCTTTTGTACGATAATAAACTGCACACCGGTGCAGAAGCAGCCGAAGCACTGAACGAACTGCAGCGTGAAGTAGCTTCCATAGGCTACAGGATTGTTTCTGCCCGCGGCGATTATACGGAGGAGCCATGGACGCAAGGCTGAGGGTTCTTACAACTTACAAACTGCTTAACAATACGCGCTATTTCCGCCTGCGCTTATGTGCCGGCGGCGTTGTTACCGGCGTACTGGCAGGCGTTATCATAAGCTGCTTCCGGCTTGCTTTAACCGGTGCCGCTTCACTCCGCGCCAATTTGCAAAGCTTTGTTTTTGCCGGCGGTTATACGCCGCCTGCAATTGCACTTTTTTGCGGCGCACTGCTTACTGCTGCCGCTTTGCTTACGTGGCTTGCCAAAGCGGAACCGCAGGCGGCGGGCAGCGGCATTCCGCAGGTAAAAGGCGCCGTACTGGGCGTTTTTAAGCTGCGCTGGCTGCGTATTTTACTTGTTAAATTCGCCGCCTGCGCCCTTGCCATAGGCAGCGGGCTTTCGCTCGGCAGAGCAGGCCCGTCCATTCAAATGGGCGCTATGGCCGGGCAGGGCGTAAGCCGCCTTCTGGCACGCCCGCGCATCGAAGAACGCTATCTTATCAGCGGCGGCGCGGCAGCAGGCTTGGCCGCAGTTTTTAACGCTCCGCTGGCAGGCGTTATTTTCGTTCTGGAAGAACTCAACCACAATTTTTCAGGCTTTTTGCTGTTTCCCGTTCTTTCGGCATCCGTGGCGGCAACCTTTACAAGCCGCTTAATACTGGGGCGCGATACAGTTTTTAATTTTTCCGGACTGCCCGTTTTACAGTACAGCGATTACTGGGTAATTCTGGCGGCAGGCATCATCTGCGGCGTACTGGGCGCGTTGTTTAATTACGGGCTTTTAAATGCCGCACGCCTTTACAAACTGCTGCCAAACAGCAGCTGCCTGCAAAACTTTTTGCTGCTTGCCGTTACTGCCATTACCGGCTTATATCTGCCGGAAGCATTGGGCGGCGGCGACGATTTACTTACCAATACCGCTTTTAACTCCTACCCCGTAACGGTACTGCTGATGTTTTTAGCTGCCAAAATACTGCTTACACTGCTTGCCTTCGGGCGCGGGCTGCCTGGCGGCGCATTTATACCGACGCTTGTTGCGGGCGGTGTTGCCGGTGCGGTTATAGCCGGGCTGTTTTCTCAGGCGGGCCTTTTAAGCAGCGCCTATAAAACAAATATCGTCATTCTTTCCATGGCGGCATTTTTTACGGCTTCCGTACGCACGCCCATCACCGCCACGGTGCTTGTTATGGAAATGACAGGTTCGTTTCTGCACCTTTTGCCGTTGGCGCTTGCTTCGCTTACGGCTTTTGCCACAACGGAAGTTTGGCGCGCCAAGCCGCTGTACGGCGAACTGTTTATGCGCCTTTTAAAAAATACCAAAGCGTTGGAGCGCAACCACGCCGAACAGGAACGCAGCATTATGGAGCTGACAGTAGATACCGGCAGCACTGCCGACGGCCGCCTGGTGCGCGAAATTAACTGGCCGCGCCATTCGCTTTTGGTAGATGTAAAACGCGGCGACGAAGAACTCATCCCCGAAGGCAATACACGCCTGCACAGCGGCGATACGCTGTATGTACTGTGCTACCCTACGGAAATTGAAGAACTGCAAAAACTTACAGCAAAATAATAAAACGGCAGTAACCTATTTAGGCCGCTGCCGTTATTTTTATGTTTTTCCGGTTTTAATCAATGCCTGTTACTTTGTAGCCCAGGGCCTCCACTGCCGCCGTTAAAGCAGAAACTTCCGGCTCCTGCCCTTTGTCTGCAAAAACCTCTGCCCAGTTTCTGTCAAGCCTTACCGTCACGCTTTTTACGCCCGGCACCTGTGCCAGCACAGCCTGTACTTTTTCCGCGCATTTTCCGCACGCCATGCCTTCAATTTTAACAACCAGGTAATCCAAACGCTCAATTTTAAAAATTACCGGGCGCGTACCGTCGTTGCAGCAGGCAATCATCATACGCTCATCGTTAGTCCAGCCGCGCATAATGCTGCCGCCCTGAAGCGCAGTGTAAATATAACGGCTTATGCAGTCCCACGCTTCGCCGCACTGTGTGCCGTTGCCGGTACGCCAGAAGGTATCGTCGCCGCCGTAGCGCTCAAAAATAAACTCGTCGCCCACATTGTAAAACGGGCACGGGCCGCTTTTAGGGTCTGCCAGGTATTTTTCCTGATAATCGTTAAAGCATTTTTTGTCAATAACCGTTACTTTACATTTGTGCTGCATGATGCTCGCTCCTTTTTATATTTATATTTTTAGTTTAATATCTTTGATTATACGCTAATTTTTTATTTTTACTTTATTACTCATGTTACTTTTTTAATCAACAATGCTTTGATCTTTAATACACTTCACGTAACAACGTGCAGATTTGTAAAAATAAGGCATATATTTTTAGCAATATTCACTAAGAAAAACTGCAAAAACTGTGTTTGTTTAAGCGCAGCGAGTTACGCAGTTTTTGCAGTTTTTATACTAAATTGTTGCGTCAAAAAATTTCCAGCCGCATTTTTGCAAATCTGCACACCGGCTTTATATTGCTATTATTAAAATCACCTTTTACCAGCTTTTATTCACTTTACCTCCAACCCATTATAAAGCCAAATACACCCATTGCCTAACCACGCTGCCAATGCTACAATTTAACTGAACATAACACATCGGAGGAACCGCCATGCTGACACCACGTTATTATTTCACAGGCGAATTCTGCCGTTTTTACGATTATTTTCTGTCGCACCCGCATACCGAAAAACACTTTGCCAAAGGCGAATACCTGTGGCGTCCGGGGCAGCCGCACGAAAAAATTCATTACATAAAAAGCGGAGCGCTGATGCACTACGCCGACCACGAAAACGGGCACCGCAAAATCATCAGCTTCCACGGCGAAGGCAGTATTTTTCCCGGTTACCATACCTGCGGCTTTAAAATAGAGCTTTCGCTTACAACGGTTGCCCTGACGGAAATTTCCGTGCTGGAATTTACGCGGCAGCAGTTCAGCCAAATGTTTTAAGAAAACACGGAATTAAGCGAGCAGGTTGTCAACTGGTATTCCATGTACGTCAACCGCCTGCTGTTTGAAACCGTACACCAGGAATACAATTCATCCTTTGTCAAAATCTGCAACCTGCTGTATCTGCTAACAATAAATAACCAGCAAAACCATGGTTTTGATATTGCCATTACGCAGGACGCCCTTGCCGGAATGCTCGGTCTGAGCCGCGTGCAGATAACGCGCGGGCTTGCGCAGCTGCGCCGGCAAAGCATCATAGCCACAGGGCGCGGCAAAATTACCGTTACGGATTTACCGGCACTGGCACGGCTCTGTTCTTCGGAAACCACCGGCTGATATTATGTGCTTTTATTATAAAGCGCAGAAGCGGAAACGTCTGCTTCAAATGATACAAAAGAAAAGTAAAACGGCAATAACCTGCACTATGCAAAAGTTATTGCCGTTATTTTTATGCGTATATGGTTTAATAAATGCAGTACAGCTTGTGCGGCGAGCCTGTAAGCGCCTTGCCGCCGTTTGCCGTTACAAGGTAAGTGTTTTCGCTGCCAACCATGCCAATTCCGGGCAGGGCAATCTTCGGCTCCAGTGCAAAGGTCATGCCTTCCGTAAGCACTTCTTTAAAACGGTTGGCAATGGCCGGGCTTTCATCCATGGTAAGCCCTATACTGTGCCCCAAAAACTTGCCGCCGTTCATAAAGCCGGCAGCAAAACGGCTGTCAAACTGCTTCATTGTTTCGTTATAAATATCTTCCACCACCGTGCCGGGCTTTAACATGGCAGCGGCAAAACGCTCCAGCATCATGCAATGCTCGTGCGCCGCCAAAATCAAATCGCGGTTGGGGTCTTTATTAATATCGCCAAAATAATATACTATCGTTTTATCGGTATGGTAGCCTTCCACGCCGCAGGGAATATCCAGATAAACCAGCCTGCCCGCTTTTAATTTGCGGAACGGCGAACCGATGCTCTGCACCGCAATGCAGGTGCCGCCCGTACCGCCGGGGCCGTCAAAAGCAGTGCGCACCAGCCCGCTTTTGCCAAACGACGCCACGCCGATAACATCTTCGCCCAGGGGCAGATTCATGCGCGCAATGCCGTGCGAACCGCGTTTTAACATTTCTGTATACAGGCTTACGGCAAGTTCTGCTTCGCTGATGCCTTCCTTTATCATTTTCGGCGCAAGCTGCTCCAGCACCGTCTGGTGAATCGCACCGCTGCGCTTCATCAGTTCCAGTTCATAGCTGCTTTTTACAAGGCGCAGGCTGCACAGCAGGCCGTCAATATCAGCATATTCTTTAAACGGCATATATTTGCGCAGCATGTTCAGCCAGTCAACAGTGGCTTTTCTGCATTCCACATACATAACTTCCGGGCAAGCGACATAAAATTCCGCCAAAGTGCGGAAGCTCTGCATCGGGCGTATATCCGGCAGCAGCGATTCATTGCGGGCACGGTCATAGCTGCGGCGCACCCACAAAATCTCGTCCTGCGGACGGATAACCAGAGCGCCCTCCTGCATGGTACCGGTAAAATAGTACATATTAACTTTATTATTAATAACCGCCATCTGCCAGCCGGGATGTTCTTTTTCCATTTCCTCACGGAAACGTGCAAGGCGTATCTGCAGTTCTTCAAGCGGCACGCGCCTTATTTCGTCAGTCATCAGCGAGGCATGTTCCAATATCGACATAGTATTGCTCCTTTATGATAGTTTATTATAAACCAACTTATTCCAGGAAGATGTTAATGCTATAAAGCCATAAGCAAAAACTGCGGCGGCAAAAATTATAAATTTAACATAAGAGAGTCCGGCTGCGCAGCCCGGACGGAATCGCAGAAGCCGCAGCATTTTTGTATGGCTGTAATAGTATTAACATCTTCATTATTTCAAGCATAATCAGATTTACTTTACAATCATACCATACGTTGCCCTATTCTTCAATTAGCACAGGCATACAAAAAACTCCGATGCCTGCCCAAACAAGCACCGGAGTTATCCTTGTTAATCCTTATTAAACAAACCCGTAAAATCAAAAGTAGCAAAATAATCTGCCGGAGTTTCGGCGCGGCGTATCATTTCAACGCTGCCGTCCTCTTTAAGCAAAAGTTCTGCGCTGCGCAGCTTGCCGTTATAGTTGTAGCCCATGGCAAAACCGTGTGCACCGGCGTCATGGATAAATACCAAATCGCCGATATTTATTTCCGGCAGCATACGGTCAATGGCAAATTTATCGTTGTTTTCGCACAAACCGCCCGTAACGTCATATTTATGGTCGCAGGGCGCGTTTTCCTTGCCCATAACGGTTATATGATGGTAAGCGCCGTAAATAGCCGGGCGCATCAGGTTGGCGGCGCAGGCATCCAGCCCGATATATTCTTTATAAATATGCTTTTGGTGAATAACGCGGCTCACCAGCGCACCGTAAGGTGCCAGCATGTAGCGTCCCATTTCGGTATAAAGTCTTACATTGCCCATACCTGCCGGTACCAGCACTTCTTCATAAGCGCGGCGCACGCCTTCGCCTATTTCCATAATATCATTTTGCGGCTGCCCGGGGCGGTAGGCAATCCCCACACCGCCGGAAAGATTGATAAATTCAATGGAAGCGCCGGTTTCTTCTTTTAATTCAACGGCAACTTTAAATAAAATACGTGCCAGTTCCGGGTAGTAATCGTTGGTAACGGTGTTGCTTGCCAAAAACGCATGCAGACCAAAGTGTTTTACGCCCTTAGCCATAAGGCGTTTGTAAGCCTCGGTAAGCTGCTCGCGCGTCATGCCGTATTTGGCGTCGCCCGGATTGTCCATAATGTTGTTGGCAATGGCAAAATGCCCGCCCGGGTTGTAGCGGCAGCACACGGTATCGGGAATATCCGCTACGCGCTCCAAAAAGTCAATATGGGTAATATCATCCAAATTTATGGTAGCGTTCAGCTTGCGTGCCAGCTGAAAATCTTCGGCAGGCGTATCGTTGGACGAAAACATAATTTCGTCACCCTTAAAGCCAACCGCATCAGCCATTAAAAGCTCTGTATAAGAAGAACAGTCCGCGCCGCAGCCTTCTTCGTGCAAAATTTTTAAAATGCCCGGAGTAGGCGTTGCTTTTACCGCAAAATATTCCTTAAAGCCTTTATTCCAGCTGAATGCCTTATTTACCCTGCGCGCAGTTTCGCGGATGCCTTTTTCGTCATATAAATAAAACGGCGTTGCATAACGTGATGCAATATCTTCAAGTTGTTCTTTGGTAACAAACGGAATTTTTTCAGACATTAATCTCAACCTTTCTGCAATTCAATCAGTTTAATTTCGTTTTTAAGCGCGTCCTTAAACAAATCCACCAGGTTACGCTTACAGGAATATAAACAGGTTGAATTTGCCCCCTCATCCAAATCACCGGTCAGCACCGTCTGCGAATCGGCTATCAGCCTTATCTGCCCTGTCTGTTTAACGGTGTTGTAGCAAATTGCCCCCGGAAGCAGGAAATCGCTGCCGGTAATAACCACTACTTTTAAGCCGCGGCCAAGCGCGTCTTCAAGTTCAGTACGCAAAAGCTCCATTACGGCGGCATTTGCCGATACATAAATGCGCGCTTTGGCATTAAGTACGGTGTTTTGCAGCTTGCTGATAATTTCTGCGTTGCCTTTAATGGTTATATAACCTTCGGCTTCATTTTTTACACCGGGCAGTTCTTTTATAAGCGCGTCGCGCATTTCCGCCAGGCGGCGGATTTTATTATTGCAGAACTCCTCCGGTGCAACCGGCGTATAACGCGTCACTTTGCCTTCTTCCATTATATAGGCAGCGCCCTTTTCCACCAGCCCTGCCAGTGCCGTATAGGTGTTGGAGCGCGATATGCCTGTCTGCTTGGCCGCTTCATAGCCTGTAAGGCGTCCGGCTTTTACCAGCAGCAGGTATAATGTTGCCTCCTGGCGTGTAAGGTTAAAGTGCATTAAGCGTTCTACGATTTCCATTCCCCTCATTCAGCCCCTTATATATTGTTCCTGTTCAAGAACACTATACTCTTTTTTTATGCGGTTGTCAATAACTAACCAAAAAATTTGCAAAAAAATAAGCAGGCCTTTTAAGCCTGCTGAATTTATATTGCTATTTTATTTTTTCGAAGGTATTGGTTAAGTTTGCAAAATCCTGCAGCGAAAGCGTTTCTCCGCGGCGTTTGGGGTCAATGCCCGCAAGGTTCAGCCATTCCTGTGCCTGCTGCGAGGTAATGCCCATATTCTTCAGCGCATTGCTTAACATTTTGCGGCGCAGCGAAAATGCTGCCTTTACCACCCGGAAAAACAGTTTTTCATCACAAATTTCCACCGGCGGCACAGTACGGTTTTTGCATACCACAACGGCACTGTCCACGCTTGGGCGCGGAATAAAACTTGACGGCGGCACGATAAAGGCAATTTCCGGCTCCGTGTAATACTGCATGGCAACCGAAAGCGCGCCGTAATCTTTTCCGCCCGGCGCTGCCGTTATGCGCTCGGCAACTTCCTTCTGCACCATAATTACCATGCGTTCAAGCGGCAGCTTCTTTTCAAGCAGCGCAAAAATTATCGGCGTGGTAATGTAATACGGCAAATTGGCTGCAACCTTAAAGGTTTTGCCGCCCATGGCGCTGTTAACGTCAAGTTCAAGCACGTCGGCATTAATAACGCGCACGTTCTCGTAGCCTTCCAGCGTTTTTTCAAGCACCGGCAAAAGGCGTTTGTCCAGTTCAACAGCGGTTACGTCCGCGCCGGTTTCTGCCAGTGCCTGCGTCAGCGTGCCAATGCCGGGCCCTACTTCAAGCACCGGTTCGCCGGGTGCAAGCTCTGCGGCAGCGGCAATGCGGCGCACAATGTCTTCATCAATCAAAAAGTTCTGTCCGAGTTTTTTATCGGCATGCAGGTTAAACCTGCGCAATATATAATTAGTAACTTCCGGTGTAGCAATTACAGGTTTCTTCATTCAACTTCTCCAATTTCCGCCAGTGCGGAATTAAATTCTTCGCGCGTTACGCCGTAGGTGTTAAGCCTTTGCAAAAAGCATTTGGCATTGCCGTAACCAACGCCCAAAAGCGCAGCCAGCTTATCTCGCCTTGCGCTTGCCATGCTGCCACCGCTGAGGCCGTTTGTCATTAAATCACGCTCTGTAAATTCTTTCTGCGGCGTAAATTCATGATGGCGCACTTTGCCCAGTGCCGCTAAAATAGCCTTGGGGCTTGCCTGTTCCACGCCGACATCGCCGTTGGCGGTTGCATCAATGCGCGGTATAAAAGCCTGCCCCGCCTCCGGAAAACGCTCCGTTAAAAAGCGGCGTATGCGGTTGCCTGCTCCGTCAGGGTCAGTAAGTATAATAATACCGCGCTTTTTATACGCTGCTTCAATTTTGCGCAGGGTAGACGCGGCCAGCGTAAAGCCGCCCGTTTCTATCGTGTCGGCTTCCAGCGCGCGCCTGATTGCCGCGGTATCACTTTTTCCTTCTACTACAATAACTTCTTTCAGCACTTATTAGTCCTCTAAAATATAAACTTCTACATTACGGCGGCCCCAGTTAATTGCTTCCTCGTAACTGTCCATAAACAAATCCACGCGGTTGCCGCGGATAGCGCCGCCGGTATCGCCTGCAATGGCAATGCCGTAACCGGGGATATACATTTTGGTATAGTAAGGTATTACACGCGGGTCAACGGCAACAATGCCGCGGGCAGCCACAAGGCCGATGGATGTAAGGCCTGTGCCGGTGCCGCAGTGTACGGTATAGGCACTTGCTTCAGCAGTAATGATGCGGCTGTATTTTTTTCTGCCTTCCGGCGTTTCTACCGACATGCCAATGCCGCGCCTGATAACGGAATATTTGGGGTCAGCCAGAACTTCGCGGGCAATTTCCACTTCTTTGGGTGCTTTGCCCGTGCTTACCACGGATTTTTTTACAACTTTTACCTTGCCGGCTTTGCCCTGTTCCACAAGCTGCTCCTGTCCGTAAGGAATATTCTCGTCATCAATATACTTTACGGGAATTTCCGAATCGGCCTCAACGGAGCTTAAAGTATCGCCTTTGTTAAGGATATGGATTTCCACATTGGCAGTAACCGGAGTATCTGCGGCAGGGTAAACACGTTTTTTGTTAAAGCGGATGTTTAACTCCTTTAACGCTTCGCCAACAGTGTCTTTATTGGTAAAAAACTTCTGCTGCGAATCTCCGCGCACAACAATAACCGGCACGGCACGTTTTAAAACCAGCACTTTGCCGCGGCCGCTCGTTTTTTCTTCAATACGGTCTGCCTGACCTACGGCAATGCCTGCTTCTTTAAAAACAGCGCACGGGTCGGAAAGTTCCGTTGTAACTGTTCTTTCCGTACCGTCAAACTTTAAAATGGTAACAGGTGCTTCCGCCAAACCAAGATGCGTATGCCCACTGAATAAAATTACAAACATTATGGCTATCAAAATGGTTCTTCTGAAAACTGTAACATTTTTAGGCATAATATTACCTCCTTAATTCGGGGGTATTTTATCACAGCCTTTTTTATAATGTCAAGCCATCTTCCTTGAAGGTACTTTTAGTTTAAAATCAAACAACTCTTTACAAAAAGTATTATGCACAAGCACCTTTATGGTAAATAAAAGACGCAGCAGTAGCAGACTGCCGCGTCAGCATTATTTAATTTTATTAAAAAGCGTTTTAACGTTTTTCGTTGTCTGCGCTGCCAGCGCTTCAAAAGTTGTTCCGCGTACCAGCGCCGCATTTTGCGCCACAAGTTCCGTATAAAGCGGGTTATTGCGCTTGCCGCGGTAAGGCACCGGCGTTAAATACGGCGAATCCGTTTCAAAAAGCAGCAGTTCATCCGGCACAAAAGCAAGTACCTCGCGCACTTTGGCTGCGTTTTTGTAAGTGCTTGTACCGCCAAAGCCAAAGTAATAGCCGCGTTTAGCAAGTTCCTTTGCCATTTCCAGCGAGCCTGAATAACAATGGAAAACAGCCCTTGTTCCCGCAGGCACTTCGCTGCGGAAAATATCGAAAATATCGCCGTGCGCTTCACGGTCATGAATAATTACCGGCAAATCAAACTGTACGGCAAGGTCAATCTGCTCCAAAAGGCGTTTTTTCTGTACTTCTTTAGGCTCGTTTTCTTTCCAGTAATAATCAAGCCCTATTTCGCCGATTGCCGCAACTTTTGGATGCACAGCCCACGCTGCCAGTTTATCAAGATAATGCTCATCTTTAATACCGGCAAGTTCTTCCGGATGCCAGCCAACAGCGGCATAAACAAAATCATACTTTTCTGCAAGCTGTACGGCAAAAGCGGAGCTTGCTTCGTCACAGCCGGGGTTGATAAAGCCTTCCATTTCTTCGCCGATTTTGGCAATCAGCTCGTCACGGTCATCGGTAAAATAATCGGAATCAAGATGGGCGTGCGAATCCCACAAACCTGTACGCGACATTTTATTTCACCTTGCTGCCGCTGGCAATGCCCGGTGCGTCTGCCAGTACCAGGTTGCCTTCGCCGTCGCTGGCTGCCAGCACCATGCCGCGGCTTTCAATGCCGCGCAGCTTGGCCGGTTTAAGGTTGGCAATAACAATAACGTTTTTGCCAATCAGGTTTTCCGGTTCGTAATGCTGGGCAATTCCGCTTACAATGGTGCGTTCCTCGTCGCCGATTTTCACCTGCAATTTAATCAGCTTATCGGTTTTGGGCACGCGTTCTGCGGCAACAACGGTTGCCACACGCAAATCTATCTTTGCAAAATCATCAATGGTAATTTCACCAGCTGCTGCCGCTGCAGGTTTTGCTTCTTTTTTTGCTTCAGCTTTCGGAGCTTCGGCTTTAATTGCCTTGGCGGCAGTTTTTTTGGTAGCAGCAATTACGGTTTCACCGGCTTCGGTAACTTCAATGCGCGGGAACAACGGTTCACCCTTCTGCACTTTGGTGCCGGTTACTAATTTGCCCCAAACAGCGTCTGCCATAAAGAAGCTATCCGGTTTGCCAAGGCCGAGCTGTTCGTAAATTTTCGGCGCGGTAACAGGCACAAACGGCGCAATCAAAATAGCAATAATGCGCAGCGCTTCGGCAAGGTTGTACATAACGGCCTGCAAGCGTTCTGCCTGCGCAGGGTCTTTTGCCAGAATCCACGGTGCGGTTTCATCAATATATTTATTGGCGCGGCCGATAAGGTTCCATACATCCTTAATAGCCTGGTTCAGTTCCATATGGTCCATGGCATCACTGTAACCGGCAACAGTTTCGTTAACAAGGGCAATAAATTCCTTATCAACGGCTTCCGTGCCTTCCTTATGCGTTACAACGCCGCCGTGGTATTTTTCAATCATGCTTACTGTGCGGTGCAGCAGGTTGCCAAGGTCGTTGGCAAGGTCGGCATTAATGCGGTTAATCAGCGCATCGCGCGAGAAGTTGCCGTCGCTGCCGAGCGTAATTTCGCGCAGCAGGAAGTAACGTATAGCATCCGGGCCGAATTCTTCAATTAAAGCAATCGGGTCGATAACATTGCCCTTGGATTTGGACATCTTGTCGCCGTCAACAACCAGCCAGCCGTGGCCGTAAACCTGTTTCGGCAGTTCTTCGCCCATTGCCATCAGCATAATCGGCCAGATAATGCTGTGGAAACGTACAATTTCCTTACCGACAAGGTGAATGTTGGCAGGCCAGAATTTTTTAAACTTTTCTTCATCCGTGCCGTAGCCGATAGCGGTAAAGTAGTTTAAAAGTGCGTCAAACCAAACGTAAACAACGTGTTTCGGGTCGAACGGAACGGGAATGCCCCAGTCGAAAGTTGTGCGGGTAATGCACAAATCCTCCAAACCCTGTTTAATGAAGTTAATCATCTCGTTGCGGCGGGAAACCGGCTGAATAAAATCAGGATGGGTTTCAATATATTCCAGAATTCTATCCTGATATTTGGACAGCTTAAAGAAATAACTTTCTTCCGCCATTTTTTCTACCGGGCGGCCGCAGTCCGGGCATTTGCCGTCTACAAGCTGGCGTTCCAGCCAGTAAGATTCGCACGGAACGCAGTACAAACCTTCATAATTCTTTTTATAAATGTCGCCCTGGTCATAAATTTTCTGCAGTACAGCCTGCACAACTTTATGGTGGCGTTCTTCGCTGGTGCGGATAAAATCGTTGTTGGAAATGTTCAGCATTTTCCACAGCTTTTTAAAGTTGGCTACGATAGCATCAACATACTGAATCGGCGTAATGCCTTTTTCGGCTGCTTTGCGCTGAATTTTCAGGCCGTGTTCGTCGCTGCCGGTTAAAAAGAATACATCCTCGCCTTTGGCGCGGTGATAACGGGCAACGGTATCGGCAATGGTTGTGCAGTAAGCATGGCCAATGTGCAGATTATCGCTGGGATAATAAATTGGGGTAGTGATATAAAAACTGTTCTTGCTCATGTGCTTTCCCTTCTTTTATGTTAATATTGTTTTAACGGTGTAAGCGCCTGCAATGCTGATTTTTGCAGACAATTCCTTTGTAATTTTATCACATTCTGCGCCGCTGTGCAAAAGCAAGCGCCAAACTTTTATTCTTCAGCCAGCAACCTGTTATAAAGTTCGCGCTTTGGCACTTTGCGCGCTTTGGCAACCTGTGCCAGCGCTGCTTTTTTATCCATGCCCTGCGCAATCAGCGCCTTTACTTCGTCCAGCAGGTCGGCTGCCTGCGTTTCTTCCTGCACATCATCCTCACCCTGCGCTATAACAAGGCAAAACTCACCGCGCGGCGGCTGCGCTTCCAGCCATGCCAGGCAGTCCGTTACGCTGCCGCGGAAGAATTCTTCGTGCAGCTTGGTAAGCTCGCGCGCAGCGGCAAGCTGCCTGTCACCCCACGCCGCCAGTATTTCTTTCAGCACGTCTTTAATGCGGTGCGGCGCTTCATACAATATTATTGTCGAAGGAATGTTCTTCCACGCCGCAAGCTGCTCAGCCCTGTTCTTTTTGCTTTTGGGCAGAAACCCGCCGAAAAAGAACGGTGATGACGGCAGCCCCGACGCAATCAGCGCGCACAGTGCGGCATTTGCGCCCGGCAGCGGCACAACTTTTATGCCTGCGTCAATCGCTTCGCGTGCCAGCTGCTCGCCGGGGTCGGCAATGCCGGGAAAGCCAGCATCGCTGACAAGCGCTACATTCTTGCCTCCCAAAAGTTCTGCTATCAGCTTCGGCCCGTTTTTATCCTTGCTGTGCTCATCATAGCGCACTAAATGCCCTTTAATATTAAAATGGTTTAAAAGCTGTAAGGTATGGCGCGTATCTTCCGCCGCAATAATATCCGCTTCGCTTAAAGTGCGCAGTACGCGCGGCGTAATATCTTCCAGATTGCCTATCGGCGTTGCGCAAAGATATAAAGTTCCGGCTTCCGTCATTTTGCCTGCTCCTTCGATTTATCATAATACGCCAGTGCCTGCGCGCTTAAAGTTCCATCGGCGTTGTACATTACAAGCGGCGGCAAAACGTCAAGCCCATAGCTGCCGCCCTTAACCATTTCCATTAAAAATATCCATGCAGGTTTGTCAACCGCGCTGTGCACCCATTGCAAACGTTTGGGCTGCAAGCCAAACTCCGCCGCCAGCTGCATGCACTCGGCAAAACGGTCGGGCAGCTGCACAATGGCAAAACGCCCGCGGTAGCGCACGGCATACGCCGCCGCTTTAAAAAAGTCACGCAAATCCGCCGTTACCTCGTGGCAGGCGGCAGTGCCAATTTTGCGGGTATTGCCGCTGTTGCGGTAGGGCGGGTTGGCAATTACCAAATCCATGCTTTCGGTTTTAAAATATTTGTTAATTTCGCGCAAATCGCCGCCAATTACCTTTACTGTTTCTTCAAGCCCGTTATCTTTAATGCTGCGCTCCATAAGGGCGGTAACTTTGGGGTTAAACTCAATTCCGGTTACCTTTTCCGCGCCGCGCGCCGCCAAAAACAGGCTTATTGCCCCTGTGCCGCTGCCAAGTTCCAGCACCTGCGCCTGTTTTACCAGATGCGCAAATGCCGCCACGAACACAGAATCCGTTGTAAAAGTAAATTCACCGGCGTCCTGCCAGACAACATAACCGCAGCCCGGCAATGAATCGCGCCTGATTCCGCTGTGTACCATTAAATTTTATCCGCCTTGGAAGCATCCACGATTTCGTCCCATTCCACCTGAATGGTATTGTCCGGCGTAAGCTGTACGGAAGCAGTGCGCATAGCGCGGTTAACGCCCATAACGCGGCCTTCGCCGAGCGGCGTAACAACCATAACGCCAACTTTCGGTGCTTCCACGCGTTCCGGCACGGAACGTTTGCCACAGCAGCCGCTGCAATACACATCGTTTTCGTATTTTAAGCAGCACATCAGCCTGCCGCACACGCCGGAAATCTTGGCCGGGTTCAGCGACAGGTTCTGGTCTTTGGCCATCCTGATGGATACCGGCTCAAAATCGCCGAGGAAGGTAGCGCAGCACAAAGGCCTGCCGCAGCTGCCAATGCCGCCCAGCATTTTTGCTTCATCGCGCACACCAATCTGGCGCAGCTCAATACGGGTACGGAATACGGACGCCAAATCCTTAACCAGTTCGCGGAAATCAATACGCCCGTCCGCAGTGAAATAAAAAATAATCTTGTTAACATCAAAAGTAAATTCCACATCAATCAGCCGCATGGGGAGCCCGTGCTTGGCAATTTTGCGCAGGCAGATGTTAAAGGCTTCTTTTTCGCGCACTTTATTTTCCTGCACCTTCAGCGCGTCCTGTTCGGTTGCCTTGCGCATAACGGGTTTCAGCTGCGAAACAAGCTTGTTTTCCTCAACTTCGCGCGCGCCGATAACAACCGTGCCGTATTCCAAACCGCGCACCGTTTCCACAATTACGTGGTCGCCAACTTCAACGCCGGTATCAACCGGGTCAAAATAATATATTTTACCTGCTTTTTTAAACCTAATGCCTACTACTTTCAGCAAAATTTTCACTCCTTCCGCAGTAAATCAAGTTTTAAAACCAGCGCCTCCAAAACATTTTTGGCGCTTACATTTTTATTAATGTTCTGCCAGGCTTCCTGTGCAGCGTTTACGCCCTGCCTGGCTGTATGTAAAGGCCAATCTGCGGCAATGCCGTCAAGCCCGGCCATAATATCCGTATTGTACACCTGCCCGCCTGCACCGCTCTGCAAAAGCAGCACATCGCGCAGAAGGTAAATAAACTGTTCCGTTAAAAGCAGCGCGGCCGCGCGGTCGTATTTTTCGCCCCAGCCCAGCGCCGCAATATAACCAAAAGGGTTTTGCAGCGGCAGTTTTTTCAGTAAATCAAGCGCCTCACGGCGGATTGCAAAAATATCTGCCTGATTATAACTTAACGCCCTGCCCGGCGAACCGCCTGCAAGAGCCGCCAGTACCTGTGTGTTTTGAGTAATGCCCTTCGCTTTCAGTATCTGCTGGACGGCACTGCTGTCCGGCGACTCAAAACGCAAGCGCACCACGCGCGACAGCACCGTCGGCAAAAGACGCTCCGCCTGCTGCGTAATTAAAATAAACAGCCAGCCCGGAGGCGGCTCCTCCAGAAGTTTTAAAAGACTGTTGGCCGCTTCTGCCGTCATCTGCCCGGCATCGTCTATAATACATACTTTATGTTCGGAAAGCACCGGCGCAAATGCCGCCTGCTTTGCCATTTCCTTAACCTGCTCGATTTTGATGTCTTTGCCTGCTTCTTCTGCCGTCAGCAGGTAAAAATCCGGATGGGCAAAACTATTGTTTTCAATATCCATCAAACGGCAGCTTTCGCAAATGCCGCAGGGCTTTTTTGCCGCAGACTTACATAAAAACGTTTTTGCAAAATGCAGGGCCAGCATTTTTTTGCCAATGCCGCCCATACCATAAAACAAAAGGGCATGCGGGCGGCTGCCGGGTTTCAGCAGTTTTTGCAAAAACTCTTTATTCTGTTGGTGTCCCAGCACTTCATCCCACATAATTAACCTCATATTTTAATGGTAGTATTAATAACACGCATAATTTCAGCAGTTACCTTCTGTTCATCCTGCAAGGCATTAATTTTAAAAATGCGTTCCGGGTATTTTTCTGCCAGCAGCATAAAACCGTCCCGCACCTTCTTCTGAAATTCCAGCCCGGCATTTTCATAGCGGTCTTCAACGCCGCGCAAAGCACGCCTTGCCGCTAAAAGGTCCGGGTCGCCGTCAAGCAGTATTGTTAAATCCGGCTCCAAACCGCCGGAAGCAAAAGTGCTTAAACCGTGAATGGCCTGCAAGGGCAGCCCGCGTACAATTCCCTGGTATACTTCGGTAGAATCGCTGAAACGGTCGCACAGCACAATTTTGCCCGCCAGCAGCGCCGGTTTAATTACCCGCGCAACATGGTCGGCACGCGCCGTAATATATAAAAGCGTTTCCGTACGGGCATTCATTATCAGTTCCGGGTCAAGCACCATTGCGCGCAGGCTTTCAGCAAGCCTCGTACCGCCCGGTTCACGCGTGCATACAACTTCACGCCCAAGCCTTCTCAATTCTTCAGCCACATGCTCCAGCTGCGTGGTTTTGCCGCAGCCGTCTGCGCCTTCCAGGCTGATAAAATAACCTTTTGCCATTTATTTAATCACCCGCAGTTCTGTTAATGTGTAATCGGCCGGCCCGCTTACAGGCAGCCCCAGCTTTTTCATGCGCAGGCAGTAGTCAATTACTTCTGCCGTAACAAGTTCGCCCGGCCACAGCACCGGTATGCCCGGCGGATAAAAGCTCACCTGCTCCGCGCAGATTCTGCCTTCCGCCTCTTGCAGCGGCAGGCTTTCAGTTTCCGCGTCAAACGCGCTGCGCAGCGGCACTGCCGTAACAAACTCCGGCAGCTTCCAGCAGTTTTGTTCTTTTAAAGGGGAGCGTTTATGCTGCTCCAAGCCTGCAAAAACACTGCTTATTTTTTCAAGAACGGCATCATATTCTGCGCCGCCGTCTGCAAAGGTTACCAAAAAAAGCACGTTCTGCGCATCGGTAAGCTCCACGGCAATTCCTGCTTTGCGCAGGGCATCGCCAGCTTCCGTGCCGCTGTAACCCCACGCCGCCGTATTAACCGTTACCTTGGTGCAGTCAAACCCGGCTATGCCGTTTTTGCCGGTACAGCCTGTGTCCAAAAGTTTCAGCCCGGCAAATTTACTTAAGCAGCTGCGCAGCTTTTCTGCCGCTGTCAGCGCTAGCTCAATCAGCTTTTCTCCCTGCACAGCCAAAGTATAGCGTGCGGCGTCTATTGAAGCCATCAGCAAATAATTGGGGCTTGTAGTTGTTAAAAGGCTCACCGCTTCCGCGGCGCGCGTTAAATTAATGCGCCCGCCTTTAACATGCAGCAGCGAGCACTGCGTCATAGCACCCAGAATTTTATGCGTGCTCTGCGCGCAGGCATCCGCCCCGCACTGCAAAGCCGAAGGCGGCAGCTTACTGCTGAAGCCAAGGTGCGGCCCGTGCGCCTCATCCACCAAAAGGGCGGCATTATGGGCATGGGCAATTCCGGCAATGGCTTTTAAATCCGCAGCCTGCCCGTAATAATTGGGGCTTGTCACCAGCACGGCTTTAATATCCGCATGGCGCGCAAACATTGCTTCCACCGCCTGCGGCGTAATTTGCGTGTTAATGCCAAATACAGCGTCATATTCCGGCATTGCAAAAACAGGCTCCAAATTTGCCAGAAGCAGCGCGCCTGCCACACTGCGGTGAGCGTTGCGCGGCACTAAAACTTTATCTCCTGCTTTGCAGGCCGCCATCAGCATGGCATGAATTGCACCCGTTGTGCCATTAACGGCAAAAAAGCACCTGTCGCTGCCATACAGCTGTGCCGCTAAATTCTGCGCTTCCATGATATATGAAGAAGGCGCATGAATATCATCCAGTTCGCTCATCAGCGATACATCCATCGCCACGGCACCTGCGCCAAGTTCGTTTTTTAACAGCGCTTCCATTCCGCGCCCGCCCTTGTGCCCGGGCGTATGGAAGGGATAAACCTTTTCGTTTTTATATTTCAGCATCGCTTTAACAAGCGGCATTCTGTTCTGCAAAACAACCTCCAAGGCATATTAACCCATGTTATCTTTATATTTTATCACAGCACGCCGCCTAATTAAAGCATTTTAATCTGCGCGGCAATTTGCGATGCATCATAATTTCCGTCAATCAGAATATACTTGCAGCCATATTCACGGCACAAACGTAAATTAGCCGCATTTTCTGCCAGCATATCTTCCTCATTACAGCTGTCTGCTGCACGGCGTTCTATAACATCCGCATTGGCGCAGATTTTTTCAAAATTATTTTTAATATACCTTTCACTCATTATTAAACAATAATAGTCAATCTCTTTTAAATATCTGCTTTCAAAACTCTTGCGCCAGTCAAACGGAATATAGCAGCCTTCAATAACAAGGTCTTGTCCGTTTTCGATAACCGTTTTTATTATTTCTTTCACAATGTTCCATAAATACGGTACTAATTCAGCGTCATCCTCCGGCGTTAAACTTGTGTTTCCGCTCCGTATCAGCCCCATTTTTAAATGGTCTATTGAAAGATAATTTATTTTATACTTTTCAAGCAGATTCTGAGCCAGCAAAGTTTTGCCGGTATGCCCTGCTCCGCCTATTAAAATTACCATTTTACACCTCCGCCGCTTTATATTTTACCATAATAGTAACAAAAACATTTTAATTAAACTTCTGCCATGCTACAATAAATATATGAAAGCCGATTGGAGATGAAGCCTATGAAACTGCGCTCTAAACCAATGACCAAAGAACAAATAAAGCAGTACTTGCATAAGCTCCAGCTGGAAAATTTTACGCCCAGGGCTGATTTAGCAACGCTGCAGAAACTGCATGACGCGCATTTAAAATACATCCCCTATGATAATTTTGACTGCCTTAACAGCAAAATAACGTCGCTGAAGCGCGAGGACATGTTTAATAAACTCATCCTGCACAACCGCGGCGGCATTTGCTTTGAGCTGAACGGGCTGTACGCATGGCTGCTTGAATCGCTGGGCTTTAATTTCGTCAGCTTCGCCGGGCGCTTCATTAATAAAATAAACGTGTACCAAATGCGCCAGCACCGCAACATGTGCGTAACAATTGACGGCAAACGCTATATAACGGACGTAGGAGTTAACAGCGAAAGCCCGCGCATGCCGCTTTGGCTGGAGGAACAGCGCGTGCAGAACGACGGCATCAGCCAGTACAAATTTACGCGCGACGAGTTTTGGGGCTGGCTGCTGTGGCAGAAGGAAAAAGGCAAACCATGGAAACGCATGCTGGGTTTTACCGAAGAACCGCAGCTGGAAAAGGATTACGTTTTCCCTTCTTTCTGGTGCGACGCCCATCCCGATTCGCCCTTTAACAAAGAAAAAGAGCTTTCCATCTTCCGCGAAGACTGCAACATCACCATCCGCGGCAACTTTTTAAAATTTTACCTGAGCGGCAGAGTTAAATACCGCTATAAAATAAAAAACGGCGCCGACTTAAAAGAGGTGCTGTGGGAATACTTTGGCATTAATGTGGAATACCGCCTAAAAAATGACGGTATGGACTACGAATGAGGTAAAAATGACTGCAATACCGGATTATGTAAAAAAAATACTGCATATGCTTACAGAAGCAGGCTACGAGGCTTACATTGTCGGCGGCGCCGTGCGCGATTTGCTTTTAAAACTGCCGCCCGGCGATTTTGACATTACCACCAGCGCCACGCCGGAAGAAATCAGCGCGGTATGCCGTACCAAAAATATTAAAACCATTGATAACCTCGGACAGAACTTTGGCTGCGTGGTTGCCGTTATAGACGGCGTTCCTGCGGAAATTACCACCTTCCGCGGAGAAAGTTATGGCGCTGACGCCCACAAGCCGGAAAAAGTATGGTTCAGCAAATCGCTGCGCGAAGATTTAAGCCGCCGTGATTTTACCGTTAACGCCATGGCAATGGATATAAACGGCAGAATATATGATTACCATAACGGCATGGAGGATTTACAGAACCATATTCTGCGCACTGTCGGCGACGCAAGGCAGCGTTACAACGAAGACGCACTGCGTATGCTGCGCGCCTGCCGTTTTGTTGCCCAGCTTGGCTTCGACTATGTGCAGGAAAGCGGCGTGCTGCCGCCCTTTGGCGAAGAAAACACGCCTTACTATATGCCGCGCAATTTCAGTTTTCCCACCGGAAACTGCGCCGGTTTATCGCTTGAACGCGTGCGCACCGAACTTGACAAGCTGCTTACAGGCAAATATGCAGGCAAAGGCCTGATGCTGCTGATGGCAACAGGGCTGACAGACGCCAAATGCCGCGTAAAAGAAAACGGTACATATCATGAAATTAATATTCTGCCGGAACTGCGCCACCTGGAAGGGCTGCCGCAAAACAGGCGCTTTCACTGTTACAACGCCTGGGAGCATACATTAAAAGCCGTTGATAACAGCCCGCGCGATTTAACAATCCGCTGGGCCATGCTGCTGCACGACCTCGGCAAAGGCATGCCCGGCATCCGCGGCACACATCCGGACGGTTCGCCCAGTGACCACGGTCACGAAGCGTTAAGCGCAGTTATGGCGCAGGAAGTAATGACGCGCCTGCGCTACCCCAAAGATTTTGCCAAGAGCGTAGTATGGCTGGTATCGCGCCACATGCGCTTTGCGCCGATGATGTTTACCAAAGAACGCACGCTGATGCGCTGGGTACGTGCCGAAGCTGCCAGCGGCGAATTCCGTACATCCAAAGATTTAACGGAAGCCTTCTCGCAGCTGAAGGAAGTGTTTTTGGCTGACATGGGCGCAACGCACGCCGGCAACAACCCGCAGCTGATGGAAGAAGGGCGCGAACTGGCAGATGCCGTGATAGAAATTGCCCGCAATAAAATGCCGGTACATACTGCCGACCTTGCCGTAAACGGAGCAGACCTTGCGCAAATTATAACGGACGGCGCGGAAACAGGCACATTTTTAAAATATCTCCTGGAACGTGTCCGCAGCGGCAATTTGCCCAACGAACGTGCAGCACTGCTCGAAGCGGCAAAACACCGCCAGCAAAAAATAACCACCAAAGCAGAAATTTAAATTTTATATTGTACCTGCATATGCAAAGTGCTATACTTAATTTGTATGGGGACGTAGCTCAGCTGGGAGAGCGTACGGTTCGCATCCGTAAGGCCGAGGGTTCAATCCCCTTCGTCTCCACCAAAATGTAATTTTAAAGGCAGCATATTATATGCTGCCTTTGTTTGTGTATGCAAAAACTCCCGCACGTAATGTACGGGAGTTTTTTTATGCTTTTTATTCTTCCCTTTTAGCAAGGCTTACAAACTTGGTAAATTGCTTATGGAAGAACAGGTTTACCGTGCCAACCGGGCCATTGCGGTGCTTGGCGACGATAAGTTCCGTTATGTTTTTATTTTCGGTTTCGGGGTTATAGTAATCTTCGCGGTACAGGAACATTACAATATCGGCGTCCTGCTCCAAAGAGCCCGATTCTCGCAGGTCAGAAAGCATCGGGCGTTTTACCTGGCGCGATTCCACGCTGCGGCTGAGCTGCGACAGTGCAATAATCGGCACATTCAGTTCACGCGCCAGTGCTTTCAGCGAACGGGAAATTTCGGAAACCTCCTGCTGACGGTCACCGCTTAAATTACGCTTGCCGCTGCCCTGCATTAACTGCAAGTAGTCGACAACAATTAAATCAAGCCCGTGCTCCGCTTTTAAACGGCGCGCACGGCTGCGCATTTCCATAGCCGTTATGCCTGCCGTATCGTCGATATAAATCTGCGCGGCGCTTAAAGAATCGGCTGTCTGTATAAGCTGAATCCAGTCCTCGTCACGCAGTTCACCGATACGCAGACGCTGCGAATCGATATTTGCTTCGGCGCAGAGCATGCGCTGTACAAGCTGCTCCTTACTCATTTCCAAGCTGAAAAAAGCAACTACCTTCGGCTTGCCGTCCGTCTGCTTGCCGCTGCGGATAGCAACGTTCTGCACAATGTTCAGCGATAATGCCGTTTTACCCATGGAAGGGCGTGCTGCCAGAATAATAAAATCACTGCCGTGCAGGCCGCTGGTAAGGTTGTCAAAATCAACAAAACCGGTTGGCAGGCCTGTTAAGCCGTTCTTGTTATTCATTAATGCTTCCAAATCCTTAAAGGAATCCATAACAATGTTGTTAATCGGCACAAAGTCGGTATCCTTTTTGCGGTTGGAAATATCAAGTATTTTCTTTTCGGCACTGTCAATAATGTCACTTACGTCTTCGCTGCCTTCGTAGCCAAGTTCCGCAATTTCCGTAGCGGAACGCACCAGCTGGCGCAGAATGGATTTTTCTTCGACAATACCGGCGTGATAAACCACATTGGCGGCCGTCGGCACGGAATTGGCCAGCGAAGTAACATAGGCAATGCCGCCAACATCTTCCAGCTTGCCGTTCTTTTTTAAAACCTCGGTTACCGTTACCAAATCGACTGCTTCATTGCGGTTATAAAGTTCCAGCATGGCGTTAAAAATAACCTTATGCGCCTCGCGGTAAAAATCTTCGGCGCGCAGTTTTTCCATTACTTTGGCAATGGCTTCCCTTTCAAGCAGCATTGCGCCCAAAACGGCCTGTTCCGCCTCTATGTTCTGCGGTGGTACTCTGTCAATCATGGCAAACGCCTTATTCTGCCGCTACGGTTACGGCAAACTCGGCAGAAATTTCCGGGTGCAGTTTGGCAACAGCGGTGTATTCGCCAATGCCTTTCACGGCGCCTTTCAGCTCTACCTTGCGGCGGTCAATATCAAGTTTGGTTTGTTCAATTAATGCTTCGGCAACATCTTTACTGGTTACGCTGCCAAACATTTTGCCGTTTTCGCCCACGCGCACTTTAACAACTACGTGTACTTTTTTCAGCTGTGCAGCAAGCATTACAGCTTCGTCCTTGCGCTGCGCGGCACGGTGTGCCTGCGTTGCCTGGTCTTTTTTAGCCTGGTTTAAGTTGGCTGCGTTGGCTTCCTTTGCCATTTTGCGCGGCAGCAGGTAGTTGCGGCCATAGCCTTCCGCAGTTTCTACAATATCACCTTTTTTGCCTAAATTTTTAACGTCCTGCAGCAGAATCACTTTCATTATTATCATTCTCCTCTAACTGTTTTTTCGCTAACGCGATAATTTGTTTTTTAACTTCTTCAACACTGATATTTTTAAGCTGTACGCCGGCTACTGTCTGATGTCCGCCGCCGCCCAGTTCTTCCATAATAATCTGTACGTTAACGGTACCGTCGCTGCGGGCGCTTACGCCCAAAGAACCGTCAACGGAATATTCGGTTATAACAACGCTCATGCAAACGCCGGTAATATTAATCATTGTATCGGCTGCCTGAGCCGCAATAACAGACGATTTAACCTCTTTCGGCGCATTTTCGTAAACAGAAATTACCATACCCGGTTCCGGCATTTCGGCTTCTGCCACCAGGCGCGATTTAACCTGTACGGAATCAAGGTCATCCTTAAACAGCTGGCGCACCATATTCGGGTCTGCACCGCTGCGGCGCAGAAGTGCTGCCGCTTCAAAGGTACGCTCGCCGGTCTGCACGGCAAAGTTTTTGGTATCAACAACAATACCGGCATACAGCGCAGTTGCCTCGCCTTTGGTAAATTCCAGCCTGTCGTTAAAGTAGCCCACAAGCTCCGTTACCAGTTCGCTTGTAGATGATGATGACGGTTCCATATATTGCAGCGTAGTATTTTTAATGGCGTCTTCCGCACGGCGGTGATGGTCGATAATAATGCGCCACGGAATAGCGTCCAGCACTTTCTGGCTGGCGCAGAGCATTTTGCGGTGGTGGTCAACCAGAACCAAAAGCGACTTGGGCGAAATATGCTTCAGCGCTTCTTCTTCCTCTACCATAATATCCGCATAAACGTCGTCTTCATCCATCAGTTTCATATCGTTGCTGCGCAGCGTTTCGGCAATTTTGCGCACCGATTCGTTCTGCCCGCTGACAACGATATAGGTTTCCTTGCCAAGGCTGCGTGCCATTTTTGCCATGCCGATAGCACTGCCGATAGCGTCGAAATCTTCCATTGTATGGCCCATTACAAAAACCTTTTCGGCCGAAACCATCAGTTCATGCACGGTATGCGCAACAATGCGGGCACGCACGCGTGTGCTTTTTGCCGTAACGGTTGTAATGCCGCCAAAGAACTGTAAGCTGCCGCCTATTGCCACAACAACCTGGTCGCCGCCGCGCCCGAGCGCCAAATCAAGCGCTTTGGCAGCGTTAAGGCTTACTTCTTCCAGGCTGCGGCCGTCGCAGGCAATGCCCACGCTGATAGTAGGCGTAATTTTATTGCCTACCTGTATTTCATGTATCTTATCCAAAACAGGGAACTTCTTTTCCATTAAGTCCTGCAAAGAAGCCTGGTTGATGCCGACCAGAAAGCTTTCTTTATTGTTGGCAAGAATAAAGCCGTTTTCTTCTTCGGCCCATTTGCTAAGAACTTCGTTTACTTCGCCGGAAATATTGGCGCGCGTACTTTCGCCCATGCCTTTGGTTACATCTTCGTAATTATCAAAACGCACGTAAGCAAGGCAGAGTTTTTCGTTGGCGTATTTCTGGCGCAAAAGTTCAAAATCCGTAACATCCGTTAAATAAAATATCAGGCTGTAGCCTTTGCTTTCTTTTTTACCGGCCCTTTCGCCTGCCAGCACACGGCAATGGCGCAGGCGGTAATAACGGCCGTTAATTAAAAGCAGGCGTTCGCCGTCTTTAATGCTTAAAGCGTCAAAGGCGTTTTCCGGCAGGTCAAAAATTTCTTCCGGGCGTTTGCCGTCTACATTTTTAACTCCGGCAAAACCGGCATATTCCACAAACAGCTCGTTTTTCCATTGCAGTTTGCCGTCCTGGCCGAATACGGCCATGGCCACGTCAAGGTTTCTTACGGCATAATGGCTGGTGCGCTCAATATTGCGCACAATGGTATCAAGGTAGCCGTTAAACTGCACTTCTTTGCTGTAAAACTGCCGTCTGGCATACCAGTAAAAGCAGCCTATCGCCGCAAGGCCAACGGCAAGCCACCACCAGCCGTAAAAGGCCAGTACAACAGTAAAGCCAACGATAATGCCTAACGGCACTTTCATATCATTCCAGAAGTTCCAGATTTTGTTAAACATTTTACCCGCTCCCTTTACAGGCTGCGTTCTTTTAAATTACGATTGTCAAACACAGATTCAAACGCACCCAGAAGTACAATAAATGTAGAAACCAACTGCACCGACAATGCCAGCACTACGCTTACTGCTCCCAGCCATAAAGGCTTGCCGTTTTTCTCAAGCCACCAGTAAATTACAGCCCAGCCCTGAAATAAAAAGGCTACGCTGGTTACGGTTTGAATATTGATGGCAATTTCAAAAGCCAGCTTCGGAGCGTCCGGGTAAGTTGCCATAAAGCCCATGGAAAGCGCGAAAGGCCAGATTAAATATTCAGATACACGCCAGTTTTTAAACGGCGGCAGGGGCGCAAAGGCAACGCCCATTTTTGAAAGCACTTTACGCGAACCCATATAATTGGCAAAAGCAATTATCGGCGAACATACAATAAGCGAGCCGGGCAGGATTAAGCGGATAAGCTCAATCATATCTTTATTGGACTGCACAGCCGCTGCAATTTGCTCCTCACTCATTCCGGCAGCCCTGTAATAACCCTGAGTTTCATTTAAGGCTTCTTCAAGGCCGCTGAACATTATATCCACGGGATTGGTGCCCATTACAAGCATTGCCAGCCCCATGCTTAATAAAATGGAAACAAAGGTTGCCGCAGAACTATATACCAGAGTTTTGGCAGGCGTGTAACCGCGGTACATGCACTCGCCCAGCGCCAGCCCCAAAAGGCCGAACATGGCCATTACGGAAAGAGCCTGCACCGGCCCGAGCAGCGAACCTATAACCGCGCCAGCTACAATTAAAGTCATTATGCTCCAGCGCAGGCCGTTGCGCATGCCGCAAACCGCTACCGGAACTGCCCACAGAAAATTAAAAATAACGCCAAGCACCGGCAGATAAGTGCCAAGTATAGCAAACAAAACGGCAATAGCCGCCAAAATACCGGCTTCTACCATTTCAGAAGTTTTTCTTACCAAAATATTCCTCCTTATATCAACGGGCATACGCCCACATAATTATATTTTACAGCAAAAAGGCAAAAAAGCAAAGTAAAAGTAAGCTGCAAAAAACCTGTAAAATTAGTTTAATCAATGTTACAATGAATATAATTAAAACAAAAAGGAGCTGACACAATGGCTGACGCTAAAATCTGCGGGCGTTTCGCCCCTTCCCCCAGCGGCAGAATGCACCTCGGCAATATATTCTGCGCACTTTTGGCCTGGCTGAGCGCACGCGCGCAAAACGGCAGCATGCTCCTGCGCATTGAAGACCTTGATACTTCGCGCTGCACGGAAGAAAAAGCCCGGCTTTTAATGGATGACCTTCTGTGGCTGGGGCTCGATTGGGACAGCGGCGCCTTTCCCGGCAAAGCGCCGGATGAATTTTACCAAAGCCGCCGCAGCGGAATTTATAAAGAGTTTTTTGAAAAACTGTCCGCACAAAATTTAATTTACCCCTGTTTTTGCAGCCGCGCCGAGCTGCACGCCGCAAGTGCGCCGCACACAAGCGACGGGCAGTTTATTTACCCGGGAACCTGCCGCAATTTAACGGAAGATGAACGCCGCAGTAAAATGCAAAGCCATAAACATTCCTGGCGCATTAAAGTGCCGGATGAAACCATCACCTTTAACGACAGGCACTACGGAAGGCAAAGCCTGAACCTTGCCCGCGAATGGGGCGATTTTATCGTGCGCCGCAGCGATGGCATTTATGCCTACCAGTTAGCCGTTGTTATTGACGATGCACTTATGGGCGTTACGGAAGTAATACGCGGGCGTGACCTGTTAAGTTCTTCCGCGCCGCAGCTTTATTTATACAGGCTTTTGGGCTTTAAGCCGCCGCAGTTTGGACATTTGCCGCTTTTAACCGCACCCGACGGCCGACGCCTTGCCAAACGCGATATGGATTTGGACATGGGCGCTTTGCGCAGCCGTTATACGCCGGAAGAAGTTATCGGCAGGCTCGCCTTTTTATCCGGGCTGATTGATAAAGAAGAACCTGTAAAAGCAGCAGAACTCCTTCCTTTATTTGACTGGCAGAAAATACCAAAGGAAAACATCACCGTTACTAACTAAAAAATCCTCCGCCACAAAGCGGAGGATTTTATTTTTTAACGAACGTTAAATACCTTGCCCGGATTTAAAATTCCTTTCGGGTCAAGAGCGGCTTTAATAGCACGCATCATTTTCATTTCGACAGGGTCGGTATATTTTTCCATAGCGGGCAGCTTCTTGGCGCCAATGCCGTGCTCGCCGCTCAGGCGTCCGCCAAGGCTGTAAACATAAGCATAGGCTTCGGCGTGGAACTCGCTGAGCTGTTTTTCCCATTCTTCTTCGCTTAAATCGCATTTCAGAATCTGGAAATGCAGGTTGCCGTCACCAGCATGGGCCAGGCACAGCAGTTTAAAGCTGTATTTTTTGGAAACTTCGTTAAGATGTTCAATGCACTCAGCAATTTTATCAACCGGCACAACCAAATCGTCCGAAGTGCTGATAAGGCTCAGCACGCGGGTAGATTCCAGGCAGTTGCGGCGGATTTTCCATACGCGCTCGTCGGCTTCTAGAACATCGGTTGCCCCGCTTTCGGTGCAGATTTCGTCAAGCTGCTCCATTTTGCTTTCCAGTTCTTCTTCGTTAAAGGTTTCAACCGTAATAATTACATAATAACCGTCCTCGTAATGCGGCAGTTTAAGTTCGCAGTAATCGCTGGCGCTGCGTACAAAGCCGTTGTCCATAAACTCAACGCTGGTCGGGTTCAGACCTGCTTTAATCAGGTTCGGCACAACGCCGATGGCTTTGTCAAGTTCGGTAAAGATAGCGAGGATATCCAGTTTATAAGGGCACAGCGGCAAAAGCTTAAGAGTGGCCTTGGTAATGATGCCCAAAGTACCTTCACTGCCCATAACAAGCTGTTCCAGGCAGTAGCCGGTGCTGTTCTTTTTAAGGGTGGAGCCAAGCGTTACAATATCGCCGGTAGGGGTAACAACTTCAACAGAGTAAACCTGATTGCGGGTAGTGCCGTAACGCACAGCCTTGTTGCCGCCGGCGTTGGTTGCAATATTGCCGCCGATTAAGCAGCTGTCGGCGCTGCACGGGTCGCCTGCATACAAAAAGCCTTCTTTATTGGCATATTCCTGAATTTCCAAAGTTCTGGCACCGGCTTCAACAACCATGTACATGCCTTCTTTGTTAAGTTCAAGAATTTTATCCATGCGTTCCATTAAAAGCACAATGCCGCCGCAAACGGGCACTGCACCGCAAGATACGCTGGTACCGGCGCTGCGCGGGGTAACCGGCACGTCAAACTCGTTGGCAATTTTCATAACGGCTGCCACTTCTTCGGTATTGGCAGGCATTACAACAACTTCCGGCAGATGATGGTAATGCGGGTCGGTTTCTTCGTCCGTTTTATATTTATCAAGAGTTTCGGGGTCGGTCATTACATATTCAGCGCCTAATGCTTTGCGCAGAGCCTCCAGTACTTCTTCGGTGACCGGTTTGTAGTTCATCATTTTCTCAAATCCTTTCTGCTGTCCTTCATTTAAGATTCTTAATCTACATTAAAAATCTTACCGGGGTTCAAAATACATTTCGGGTCCATGGCTTTTTTAATGGTACGCATTAAATTCAGTTCGCCCGGACGGGTATATTTTTCCATTTCGGCAAGTTTCTTGGCACCAATGCCGTGTTCACCGGCAAGGCGTCCGCCAATGCTGTAAGCATAAGTATAAACTTCGTCGTGGAATACCTGTACGTTGTTTTCCCATTCTTCATCGGTCAAATCGCATTTGCACAATACAATATGCAGATTGCCGTCGCCTACATGGGCACAGATAAGCGGCGTGAACGGATATTTTTCGCCGGTTTTCATCACAAATTTAACTGCGTCGGCAACTTTATCGCGCGGCACAACAACGTCGTCCGTAAGGGATACGAGGCTGATAAGACGCACGCTTTCCTGGCAGTTGCGGCGCATTTTCCAGATGCGTTCGTCTGCTTCCAGCACTTCTACCGCGCCTGCTTCGGTGCACAGCTCGTCAAGGCGTTCCATCTTCATATCCAGTTCGTCTTCGTTGTAGGTTTCAACGGTAACGATAACATAAATGCCGTCCTCATAATGCGGCACATTTTTATATTCGCAGTAATCTGCGGTGGTGCGTACATAGGTATTATCCATGTATTCAATACTGGTCGGGTCAATGCCTGCCTTTAAAAGCAGCGGCACCAAATCAATAGCTTTGTCCGGGTCGGTAAATACGGCAACAAGGTCGAACTTATACGGGCACAGCGGCAAAAGTTTAAGGGTGGCTTTGGTAATAATGCCCAAAGTACCTTCGCTGCCCATAATCAGCTGTTCCAGGCAGTAGCCGGTAGAGCATTTTTTCAAACGTGCGCCAACTTCAATAATTTCACCGGTCGGGCTTACAAATTCAATTTCGTGTACCTGATCGCGGGTAGTGCCGTAACGCACTGCCTTATTGCCGCCCGCGTTGGTTGCCAGGTTGCCGCCGATTAAGCAGCTGTCGGCACTGCACGGGTCTCCTGCATAAAGATAACCTGCTTCGTTGGCAACACGCTGAACTTCAATAGTAGGCACACCGGCTTCGGTAACAAGATACATGCCTTCGGTATTCAGCTCAATAATTTTATTCAAACGTTCCATTAAAAGCACAATGCCGCCGCAGACAGGAATTGCACCGTCAGCAAGGCTGGTGCCAGCACTGCGTACGGTAACGGGCACATCAAATTTATTGGCAAGTTTCATAATTTCCGCAATTTCCTGAGCAGAAGCAGGCTTTACAACAACTTCCGGCTTGTGGAATTTACGCGGGTCGGTTTCTTCGTCAGTCTGATAGTGTTCCAGTGTTTCAGCATCAGTCATAACGTATTCAGCGCCTACAACACCTTTTAATGCTTCAATTACTTCTTCGGTAACAGGAGCATAAGTTTTCATACTTCATCATCCTTCCATAACTGCCGCCCAAATGGCAGGCAGGTAAAATACATATCTTTAATAATTATAATACAAAACTGCATGAATTTCAAAATTACAGACGCCAAAGTAAACAAAAAATCCCTGCTAAAAAACAGGGATTTTAAAAATTTTACATTGAATTAAAAATTGCGCTGGTAGCTGATGCCGATAATTTTGGTAAAGCTGTCGTGCGTATGGGCGTGGCCGCCATCTGCCGGACTTTTTCCGTTAAACGCAAAATTCAAATCGCCTACATCCATCCAGCCCAGTGCCAAAGCTACCGTCTGGTCTTTATCGTTATAGCGCGCACCGATGGAATAAGTTTTCCTGTTGCCGGTCGGAACCATAAAATCTCCGCCGTTATAAGGAATGGAAGATTCATCATAAGCAAAACCTGCCATCAGCGTATATTTATCGCTCAGCTTATGCTCCACGCCTATAGCATAACGCCAGCCGTCCTCCCAGTTTTTAGGATTTTTTTGCAAACCATCTAACATTCCTGTATTACTTAACATAATATCAAGATTTTCATATGTATCCCAGCCGGTACGCACGGCATTTAATTCCACACGGGTTTTATCATTAAATTTATGGCTGTAACCAATATGCCACGATTCCGGCAGCGTTACCTTGCCGTAAGCATCACCAGAAATATCCATAACCGCCTGCGGTCCACCTAACGCCGCTAAATTCACATCATAAGCATTAAAATCTGCTTCCATGGAGTGTTTTATGCGGCTGCGGTAAACTACGCCGATTTCATTCTTATCGTCAAAAGCATAGTTGGCAGCGGCATTCCAGCCCAAAGCATAGCTTTCACCCTTGGTATGGGTTGGTCCCATAGGTGCCGTACCTGTATGCATCAGGTGCTTTTCTAATGTTAATCCAACGTAGTTAATCTCCGCACCTACGGCTGCGCTCCATTTATCGTCAAACTTGTGCGCAAAGGTCGGAGTAACGCTCACGCCGTTTAGGCGGGAAAGAAACGCATTGGTAGAAACTTGTGAATTACGTTCAAATTCGGACACCATGGCAAAGCGGCTGAACGCGCCAATGCCGAACCAATCCTTATCGTTCAGTTTTTTAACATAATAAGTGCCGGGCGCAAAACCAAAATGTACGCGGTTAGTGCCGCTTTCAATCAGTGTATCAGCAGCATCATACAAATCATATTCGCCATGCGGGCTGATGTAGGTTGCACTTACCTTAAAAGCCTCGCCGTCCACCTTAGTGATAGATGCTGGGTTGTAAGCCACGTTAGCAGCGTCGCCTTCGGCAAACATACGCGCTCCGCCCATGGCAACACCTTCGGCACTCCATTCGTTAATGGCAAAGCCTTCTGCTCCGGCAGCCTGCGGCAAACCCAAAGCACATAAAATACCTAATGCTAAAACTTTATTTTTTAAATTCACATCGTCACCTCTGTTAAAATTATTAGCAGCTGGTACTATTGTAACAGATTTGTGAATTTCTAGCTACAAAAAAATACGCCCCTGATTAATAAGAGGCGTATAAAGTTCTTTATTTATCGTCAATACCGCGGCGCAGCACTATCGGGCGCTGTTTTTCCCACGGTTTATACTGCACGGTGCTGCAAAATTCATAGGCTTTATAGCGTTTTGCGGCGTCTTCTTCCGCTGCGGCTTTAGCCAGGTCGCGTTCTGCAATATCGTTTTGCGGGTAATATTTAAAGGCCTCGGCGTAAATTTCACTTGCTTTAGCGTCATCGCCTGCATTATGCGCATCTTCTGCCAAAAACTTCAGTGCAAAATATTTATACGGGTTCACACCGTTGTTGTCCTTTTCAGCTTCAACCATTGCCTTGGCTTCATCAACAGCCTGCTGCTTTTTGCCTGCTTCGCTCAGCACCATCAGTCTGCGGTAAAACATATCGCCGCGGGCGCAGCTGTGAAAGCTGTGTTTATAAGCACGGCTCAGGTCGTATGCTTCTTTTAAATAGGTAAGAGCCGCTTCTTCGCTTTTTGCCAGTTTCCAAACTATTTCAGCAATATCGCGCAGGCACAAAACCTTGTGTTCCGCTTCGCTTAAACCATATTCCGGGTCGTCATCCATATTGGGCTCTACATTTACAACCGTGCTTAAAACTCGCATTGCGCTTTCGGTATCGCCCATCCAGTAAAGCGCGCGCCCTACAATCGAGCGGCAGCGCCAGTCGTTATAATCCTGTATCATGCCTACCGGCACAGGGTATTCTCCGTTAGCCAAACGGGAAACATAACCCATCCATTCCTGTTGGTCCATATTATCTGCCTCCTGTCAGTCTGCTTTATTTAATTGTACCATAATAAAATATTTTTGGCATAAAAAAGGGCTGCCGCACACATGGAAAGATGTGCGCACAGCAGCCTAAAATAAGGGAAAGCGTTAGTTAAGGCAATGTATAAAAACATCATTGCACAATGCAAATTATACACTGCCAAAAGAAATTTGTCAAGTCTTTCTATAATTTATTAAAATTATTAATTTTTTGTAACATTTTCGGCGCAGCCGCATAACATAAACGCACTAACAGCTAAAATATTCTTTCTTTTACTGCGCTTTTAAAAGCTGCGGCGCCATTAATGTTTCCTTTACATCTTCCCATACAACAAAATTGGCCTTGCTGAAGCCGTTAAAAGTTGTTGCCGACGCCGATGTATAAGCCCCGCAGATAGGAACAAGGATTAAATCTCCTTCTTCCTGGCGCACTGTCATTTTACCGCGGAACATAATGTCGAGCGAATCGCAGCTTGGGCCTGCAAAAGTAGCGGCCACCTGCTCGCCTTCTTTAAAGCTGATAAGTTTAAAGTCCCACTGGTCAAAAAGCACGCCGGAAAAAGTTCCGTAAAGGCCTTCATCAAGGAAATACCACGGCTGCCCGCCGCGCTCCGTTACGCCGATAACGCTGGTAATAAGGTTTACTGCCGTGCCGCAGATAAAACGCCCGGGCTCTGCCCAGATTTCCACTCCCGGAAAATCTTCGTCAAGGCGTGCATTAATCTGATTGAGCATTTCCTGCAAATTAAAGCGTACCTTCGGTTCGGGAATGGGGAATCCCCCGCCGATATCCATAATGCGCAGCTGCATGCCTGCCGCCGCTGCTTCTTCAAAAATTTCACGCGCAATGTCAAGCGCATACAAATAAGGGTCGGCGCTCGTAGTCTGGCTGCCTACATGAAAGGCAATACCGGCAGCGTCAAGCCCTGCATCCCTTGCTTTCAGCAAAAGTTCCAAAGCCTGCTCGCGGGCGGCGCCGAATTTTTTATTCAAATCGACATGAGCCGAACTGTTATCTATCCTGATGCGCAAAAGTACCGTTGCACCCGGGCACTCACGCGCCATTTTATCTATTTCGCCTGCGCTGTCAAAAGTCATCTTGCCAACACCGGCATTACGGCAGGCACGCAGTCCGTTTACCGTTTTCATCGGGTTGGCGTAAATCATCCTGCTGCCGTCAACGCCAAGGGAACTTAATTCCATAATTTCCCCGTCGGAAGCAACGTCAAAGTTAGAGCCAAGGTCACGCATCAGTTCCAAAATACGCCTGTGCGGATTGGCTTTAATGGCATAAAAAACTTTAACGCGCGGCAGATGTGTGCGCAAAAGGCGGTAATTTTTTTCAATCTGCTCCAGCGAAAGCACCAGAAGCGGAGTACCATATTCCTGGGCCAGCGCCTCGGTTTCTTCTTTGTTAAGCCTGAAATATTTTTCTTTTTTCATATCCACTCTCCCCTTGCCTGAGCATTAATTAACGTATATGATTGTACCACAATTTTCAGAAAGTACAATAGGAAAATGAAAGAAATTACAAAATTTTAAAGGAGTTGCGCCCAAAACTTTAATAATCGCTGATAGCGGCAATTTTAAGCGGAAAAATCCCTAAATTTTACAGTTTTTTAATCTTTTTTCATTCCACCAAATATTGTGGCACGGCAAAGAGCCTTAAGCAAAATACGGCAAAATAAAACGCCTTTTCAGCACGCAAAAACTATCTGGCCGGTTTTTCTTTACTATTATATTAACCTTAAAATCAGCCTTATCCTAAAAACTGCAATAAAAAAACACCCGCAAATAATGCAGGTGCGCATATTTTCTGGAGCGGGTGACGAGACTCGAACTCGCGACACATAGCTTGGGAAGCTATTGTTCTACCACTGAACTACACCCGCATGTGTAAATTGTATTAATAATTATATCACAGCCTTTACGGCTTGGCAATATTCTAAAACCCGGCCGCCCTCCCTGCTGCCGCCGGTTCAAAAATTTTATGCCCTATCTTTACAAAGTTTAAAGATTATGGTAAAATTTCGTTTTGCCGTCACTTTTAAAGGCGGTAAAATTTGATGATAGGAGGAATATGATGGTTTATATTAAGCCGTCTACACGCCTGCGTACCGATTACAGCCAAATTGCCGAACTGGCACGCAGAACAGGCGATGCAATTTACATTACCAAAAATGGGGAAAAGGATTTAGTGGTGATGTGCGCCCGGGCGTTTGAACTGCGCGACTTAGTATTAAAACTCAGCAATGTAGTTTTGGAAAGCGAAAACACAAGATTAAACGGAGCTGCTGCTTGCGCTCTGGAAGAATTTGAAGCAAGCCTGAAGCAGAAAAGCCATGGTTGAAGCGTCGATAAGGCTTCTGCCGCGCGCGGTTGACGACCTGAAAAATATCGGCGCTTACTGGCGGCGCAACATTACGCCGGACGAAGCAGACAGAATAACCGGCAAAATACTGCGCGATTTAAAAGAACTGAAGCTCTTTTATCCGGCGGCCGACAGCATTAAATACGAGCCGCTGAAAAGCAGGAATTTTAAAATTTTAAAAAGCCAGAACTATATCTGTATCTGTAAAAAGGTGGAACACATTATTTATGTTTACCATATTGCCCACCTGCCTACGGAATATCCCGATATTTTTTAACTTATAACAATAACAGCACACCAAAGCAGCTTTTACAATGCTTTCAGTGTGCTGTTTATTTATTTTCTGCCTTTAACTTTTAACTCCATCTGCCGTTTGGAACGCCGGTACTGCAGCATAAAGCGGCGCACCTTCAGCACACGGAACAAACTTGAAACCAGCATTACGCCGATGGCAATGGCAACGGAGTCCGTCATTGCCGTAAGCAAAATGGAAGTTCCGTTGTTATATTCATTATTAATAATGGCAAACATGCCCTGATAAATGCCAAGCCCCGGCACCAGAGGCACTATGCCCGGTATAACAAACACCGTTACCGGCTGCTTGAAAATGCGGGAACTGAGCTCGCTTGCCAGTGCCAGCGAAATAGTGGCGCAAAAATTGGAAACAAACGACGTATATCCAAGCTCATGCCGCAGATATATAAAAACTACCCAGCCGATGGCGCCGATAACTCCGTCGATAAGCACAATCTTTTTCGGCGCCTGAAACAGTACCGCAAACGCCATAGTGGCAATGCAGGCAAACCCGAAGGCGGTTATAATTTCCATAAATCCCACCCCCAGATAAACCAGGCACGCAGCACAAACGCAATGCCGATAGCAATTGAAGAAGCAAACAGCAGCGCTTCCGCGATGCGCGAATTGCCGCTCATTAAATTACCTGCCATATAATCGCGCAGGCCATTGCAGAAAGCCACGCCGGGTACAAAGGGCATCAGCGCGCCTACAATAATTTTTTCCATTGTACACTGCACACTCATGGCGCAGCAGATAAGCGCAACAGTTGCAATAACAACACCGGCCACGGCGTTTTCCCAAAAAGCGCTGGGATGGTAGCCTGCAATCTGCTTTAAGGCAACCATGGCAGCGCCGCCCGTAATAAAGGCCGCAATAAAGTCATGGCTGTTGCCGCCCAGCATCGCCGCAAAGGCTGCCGAACCAATGCCGGAGGCAAGGCATACCATCCATTTACCGTAAGGCGCGGGCTGCCGCCATTTTTTGTCCAGCCATTTGCAGGTATCTTCGTAGCCCATATCCCACTTGGCAAAATTGTAGGACATGCTGTTCATTTCGCTAATAAGGCTTAAATTGGTGCTGCGGTAGCCAATTCTGCTTACGCGGATAAAGCTGTCGGTATCTTCATTGCCCAAAATTATAACGGTAGGTGTTACAAAAGGGTCAACCTCATAACCGTGCGCCAGGCAGCAGCGCGAAATGGTATCTTCCACACGGTAGGTTTCCGCGCCGCTTTTCAGCAGAATTTTGCCCATTTTTACAGCTATATTGATTGTCTGGTCACGTGTAAAATCTGTTTTAGCCATTATTTTTCACCGCCCTGTGCGGCAAAAAGCTCTGCCACAGCTTTTTTAAAAGCGTTGGCGCCGCCCATGGAAGGATGCGGCACACACTCGCAGGCAACGCCGTATTTGCCGAGCGTCTGCTGCGATTTGCGCCCGATTGCCACAACCTTCATGCCGGGAATAAGCTGCATTAAAAGCCGCGCGTACTCAATACCAACATCCAGTTCTTCGCCGGTTGGCGTACGGTTGCTTAAAATATTGCCGTCTTTATACGGATGGAACGGAAAAATATTCCACAAAACCGTATCATAAGGAGATAACCCGTGCCGCGCAATAGCGTTCCACATAACTGTCGCCGTAGGTTCGTTAAAGCCGTACAGTTTTTGCGTGCGGTTCAGGCGCGGGCTGTCCGGATTGCTGGTGCGCCTGTAATCCCAATCGCCCAGAACTGCCTGCGGCCCAACATCCGGATGATTGCCGAGTAAAATGCGCTCACTGGTCATGGCCATGCCGCTGAAATGCCCGCCCTGGTAGCCGAGCCCTTCGGCAATGAACAGAAAATGGGCATTTTGGCGCAGCTTTAAATAGCGCAGAAAGTTTGCCGCACGTATTACAGGCGCCTGCGGGCCAATATCACATTCAGTGTCGTAATCTGCCCACGGGTTAAAAGCCTGCGGGCTGCTGTATTGTTGTAGTTTTTCAATAAATTCTTCTGCCGTCACAACTGTTACCGCCATTAAAGTTTTACATCAATCTGTGCCGATACGCCTACGCCCTGTACACGGTTAACATCGGTAATATCAACTTTGTCAATCGGTATCAGCGCTTTGGCGCGGAAACTGCCGAAAAACGATGCTTCTATCAAAAGCGCAGCCTTACATTTTTCTACCTGCGCATGCGGGCCGCTTACCTGCGCCGCACCTGCGTAGCTGCCGTCGCCAACGGTAATTACCGGCACAACCTTGGTTGCGTAATCACTGCTTACGGCATATTTGCCCGTTAAAGTGTTAATGGCGCTGTTAAGCTGGTCATCAAACTGGCTTACAAGCACGCCAATGGCGCCGCCTTTTAAAACAGTGCCCAAAATTCCGGCCTGCGCCGGAGCAGTGCTGCTGCCAAGTATGAAGCCGCATACCAGAGCAGCCGCTATATATTTTTTACCCTGCATAGTAAAACCTCCTGTTAAAAATTTTACAATATAATTATCTTCGCCGTTTTTTTATAAACGCCTGCCCGATGTAAAACTTTTTTCTTCATATTTACATCAGCCTTCTTTTGGCGTACCATTAATATATAAGTTTTATAAAGGAGCTGAACCATATGGAATTCTTTCAATATTTAGCACCGACCAAAGTAATTTTCGGACGCGGCACCGAAGCACGCACCGGCGCACTGTGCAAAGAAGCCGGAGCAACAAAGGTACTCATTCACTACGGCGGGCACAGCGCCAAAAAGTCCGGCCTGATTGACAGAATCTGCGCTTCGCTTCAGGCGGAAGGCATCAGCTACACAGAATTGGGCGGCGTTGTGCCTAACCCGCGCCTCAGCAAAGTTTATGAAGGCATTGAACTCGGCCGCAAAGAAAAAATAGATTTTATACTGGCAGTAGGCGGCGGCAGCGTTATCGACAGCGCCAAAGCCATCGGCTACGGCCTTACCAACGAAGGCGACGTATGGGACTACTACACCGGCAAAACACCGCAGGCCTGCATGCCTATCGGCGCAGTGCTGACCATTGCCGCCGCAGGCAGCGAAATGAGCAACGCCAGCATTATCACCAATGAAAACGGCTGGTTAAAACGCGGCGCTTATTCGCCTTACGCTTACTGCAAATTTGCCGTTATGAACCCCGAGCTTACCTATACCCTGCCCGCTTACCAAACGGCAAGCGGCTGCACGGATATTATTGTGCACAGCCTAGAACGCTTTTTTACCAAACCGGATGTTAAACAGCTTAATTTAACGGACGGCATTGCCGAAACGCTGATTAAAAACGTAATGCGCAACGTAAAAACCGCCCTTAAAAAGCCAGATGACTATGACGCACGCGCCGAAATTATGTGGAGCGGCACCCTTTCCCACAACGATATCACAGGCGACCGCACTTTGGGCGACTGGGCCTGCCATCAGCTGGAGCACGAACTCGGCGGCATGTTTGATATCGCCCACGGCGCAGGGCTGGCAGCAGTTTGGGGCAGCTGGGCGCGTTACGTAATGCCGGTTAACCCCGCACGCTTTGCGCAGCTTGCCGTTAATGTTTTCGGAATTCCCTATACCGCCGGTGCGGAAGAAAAAATTGCCCTTGAAGGCATTGAAGCCATGGAAGCATTCTTTAAGAGCATTGACATGCCGACGAAAATCAGCGATATGGATATTCACCTTACCGACGAGCAGATTAAAGAGCTGGCCTATAAATGCAGCTTTAACAACACACGCACCATCGGCGGCTTTAAAGCACTGAACATTGAGGATATGGAAAATATCTACCGGATGGCAAAATGATGCGCAAATTATTATTAACCGGGTTTGACCCGTTTGCGCATTATAATATTAATCCATCGTGGGAAGCGGTAAAGGCGCTGCCGGATGTTATCGGCAATTTTGCCGTTGCAAAATTGATGCTGCCCAACATTTACGGCACGGCGGGGAGACTGCTGGTTGAAGAAGCAGAACGTATAAAGCCAGACGTTATTTTAATGACGGGCATGGACAGCGGCAGCACACGCCTGCACCTTGACGCAGTTGCCGTAAACCTGCGCGACGCGCTTTTAGAGGACAACAAAGGCGCAGCGCCCTGGGGCGAACCCGTTGTGCCGGGCGCACCGGCAGCGTATTTTGCCACCATACCCACGCACGCCCTTGTAAAACGCCTGCAAAAGCAGGGCTGCCCGGTTCACCTTGGCTACTGCACCGGTGGTTATGTGTGCAACGACATTTTTTACACCGCACTGCACCGCTTTAACGGCACGTCAGTAAAAACCGGCTTTGCACATGTGCCGCTGCTCCCGCAGATGGTATGGGACGAAAGCAAAGCCCTGCCGCTTGACGAAACCGTAAAAACCCTGCGGCAGATTATTGAAAATCTGTCGGAAATACTGACGGAGGAAGAGCATGCTTGACGCAATCGCCGCAAGGCGCAGCATACGCAAATTTAAAAACACGCCGGTACCTCGCCATATAATTGAAGAAATTATAAAAGCAGGCGCACTTGCCCCGTCCTCCAAAAACAGGCAGCCGTGGCATTTTGTGGTAACAACCGGCAAAGCAAAAGAAGAAGCGCTGGCCGCAATGGAACAGGGCCTGCACCGTGAAGCGCAGCAGCCGTTTTTGCCCGAAAGCGCGCAGTATATAGCCGGTGCGTGGAACACGCTTGCCATTATGCGGCAGGCACCCGTAATTATTTTTGTAGTCAATCCGCTGGGGCTTGATTTACTGACCCCGCAGAATGCAGAAAACCGTGTGTTTGAAATCTGCAACGCACAATCAATAGGCGCAGCCGTGGAAAATATGTCGCTGGCGGCGGTGGAAGCAGGGCTTGGCAGTCTGTGGATTTGCGACACCTATTTTGCGCAACAGGAGCTGTGCACATGGTTGGGCGGCAAGCTTGCCGCAGCTTTTGCACTGGGCTACGCTGATGAAGAACCTGCCCCGCGTCCGCGCAAATCGTGGAGTGAGACGGTGGAGTGGCGCGAGTAAGTTATTTAAAATAAAAGGTTTGTTTTATGAACTTTATTGAAGATTTTGCAGAAACCATTAAAAATATACAGGGTTTTCAGCCTGATTTGTTTGCCGGAGCAACGGAAACAGAACTGAAGGCTGCGGAAGAAAAAATGAATATAATGCTGCCGGAGGATTTTAAAAAATTTTACCGAGCGTTTAACGGTCAGAATGAATATGCTGATGCACTTTTTGATACGTTCTTTCTGTGCAGCTTAAAGAAGATACTTTATTTTTGGGATGCCTTTAAATTTAACGAAGAGGATTTTCTGAAAATTCCTGCTGAAGCAGAACCGGGCATAAAAAATGTATGGGGCTGCGCATTGTGGGTGCCTTTTGCCGCAACGGCTGACGGGCATTGCCTGTGCCTTGATTTTGAACCGGCAGAAGGCGGAAACGCAGGGCAGGTTATTACTTTTTGGTATAACTCGCCGGAGCGTGAACTTGTTGCGCCATCATTTAAGGCTTTTATTGTTGATTTTGTGGCTAACATAAAAAACGGTACCTATGTGTACACGAAGGAAATTTATGATGATATTACCCTTGGCATGATAGCATGAAAAGACGGCAAGCCGATGTTTGGCGTTGAATGACCGTATTAGTTAAGTTCTTGCTTATTATGATTAAAATAAAATTTTGAAAGTTAAATTAAAAATGCAGAACAAAATTTTTACTATTGATAACAAAAAAATAACGGTCTATCCCGCTTTGGAGGAAAACAGGCCGGTAATTTATTTAACTACCTACAATGATGATGGCGGCGAGGTTTATGATGAGCTGCAAAAGCAGGGCTGCCCGGATTTTACGCTGGTAACAATCAGCGGACTGAACTGGGAAGCAGAACTTTCTCCTTGGGCAGCGGGCGGTTTGTTTAAGTACAGCGAGATGTTTACCGGAGGCGCGGACGCTTACCTGCAATTTTTAACGCAGCAGGTTTTACCGCATGCAGAAGCAGGCTTGAACGGAATTTTGTGGCGCGGGCTTGCCGGATATTCGCTGGCCGGTTTATTTACCGTATACGCGATGTACAAAACGGATTTGTTCAGCCGCGCGGCGAGTATGAGCGGTTCGCTGTGGTACCCAGGTTTTAAGGATTTTGCCCTGAAAAACACGCTTCGTATCGCTCCGCAGCATTTGTATTTTTCGCTTGGCGATAAAGAAGCACGCGCACGCAACCAATACCTTAAAACCGTGCAGCAGTGTACGGAAGAACTGGCAGCGCATTACCGCAGCCTTGGCATTAACACTTGTTATGAACTTAATACCGGCGGTCATTACCGCGATATTATCAGCCGCAGCGCCGCCGGCATTAAGTGGCTATTAACTCAATAATAAAAGTAACCCGCCGTTATTACGCGGCGGGTATTTCTTTGTTAAATACAGATAAGGATATATACTATTGCGGCTCGGCAAAACAGTGCGGCTTCTCCGATTCCATCCGGGCTGCGCAACCGGATTCCCGAAGTTAAACATTTTAAACCGCAGCCGCCGCACTTTTTGACCCTCGCCTTACAGCACATATCCTTATCTGCTTTTCAATTTTAACTTTTATTATTATATACTACGCTTTCTCATTCCACAAAGTAAAGCCCAGTATCAGTGCGCCGCCGATAAGCTGCATCAGCGTCATGGGCTCGCCCAGTAAAAGTACAGAAATTATTACAGCAACCAGGGGGTCTATATAGCTTAAAATAGCGGCTTCCTGCCCCGTTAAATCTTTCAATGCGGAAAAATACAGGCAGTAAGTAATGCCTGTATGGAACAGACCCACCGTCAGCAGGCATGCCCAGCCGGTACCGTCCAGCAGGTTCAAATTAAACCCGCTGCTTACCGCCACGTACGGCAGCAAAGTAACAACGGCAGCCAGCATCTGCAAAATGGTACGCTGTATGCCTGCCACGTTTTTAATAAATTTATTAAGCAAAATAACAGCGGCATAAAAAACCGCCGCCCCCAGCCCAAACAAAATGCCTGTAATACCGGCAGTTTCTTCACCGCCGCCAGTGCCTATAATAAGCACCAGCCCCAGCGTGGACATTACAAAGCAGATAATCTGTTTCGCCGTCAGCCGTTCGTGAAACAAAAGCGGCGAAGCAACCGTAACGATAACCGGCGCAAAGTAATAGCTTAAAGTCGCCGCCGAAATTGTTGTATAGCGGTACGCCTGAAACAGCAAAATCCAGTTAATGCCCATGGCAATGCCGGAAGCAAGTAAAAGCGGCAGCTCACGCCCGGCGTTTTTTAAATTAAGCCCGCCTTTTTTTATAAATACCAGGTAAAACCCGATAAGGACGGATGCCAGCACTGCGCGGTACAGCGCCAGTTCACCGCTTGTTACACCGATATTGCGCGTAAAAACGCCCAGCGTGCCAAAAATAACCATAGCCGCACTGAGCATTAATTTTGCCTGTACACTTTCCTTCATAATATCTTTCCCTTTCAAAACAAAATGAATTTTGTAACAGCGTTTTAAATATTGCTGTTTTCTTTTAATATATTGATATTAGTGTAACTCTGTTAAAGAATTATGTCAACAAACGTAAACAAATAAAGCACAGCAAACAAAAATAAACCGCTAAAATTTTATTAAAATCTTTTGTATCTTCCTGCAAATATGGTACAATGTTTAGGAATTTATTTTGCTTTTACGGAAAGGCGTTTAACAAGTGCTTGCAAAAATAAAAAACTATCTGCGCAATGATGTTGTTTTAAGCGTTTCGCTGCTGCTGGCGCTGCTTTCGTGCCTCATTGAGCCGCCCAGCCTTAAATATCTGCGCTATATTGATTTTAATACGCTCATCATGCTGTTCTGCCTGATGCTGATTATTGAAGGCCTGCGCGGGCAGAACTTTTTGCAGTTTATCGGCAGCCGCATATTAATTAAGGTAAAAACAAGGCGCGGCATTGTATTTACACTGATATTTCTATGCTTCATCAGCAGCATGTTCATCACCAATGACGTTTCACTGATTACCTTTGTGCCTTTCGGCATTATGATTTTGGAAATGATTAATTTAACGGACAAACTTTGCGGCACCGTTACGCTGATGACGATAGCAGCCAACCTCGGCAGCATGTTTACGCCTATCGGCAATCCGCAGAATTTGTACCTGTTTTCGCTTTCGGGCATGGGCGTGCCGGAATTTTTGGAGCTGATGTGGCTGTATACCGGCCTTGCCGCCTTTATGCTGACGGTAGTTGTGCTTGTATTTTACCCGGAAGAACACCTGCATCTGGATATAAAAACAGAACGGCTTAAAGATAAGCGCACCGTCTGCTTTTACCTTGTTTTATTTGCCTTGTGCGTGCTAACCGTGGCCCACTTTGTGCCGCACCTGGTACTGCTGGCAATCGTTGCCGCTGCACTTTTATACAAAAATAAAAGCCTGTTCCGGCAGATTGACTACTCCCTGCTGCTGACCTTCCTTTTCTTTTTTATTTTTGTCGGCAATATGAACCATATCGGAAGCCTGCACAGTTTTATCAATCAGATTCTGGCCGGCAACGAGGTTTTAATAAGCGTCGCCGTCAGCCAGGTTATCAGCAACGTACCTGCGGCAATGCTGCTTTCAGGTTACAGCAGTAACTACGCCGCGCTCATCGTAGGCACCAACCTCGGCGGCCTCGGCACGCTTATCGCTTCCATGGCAAGCCTTATCTCCTACAAGCAGGTTGCTGCAAAGTATCCGCATTTAAGGCGGCAGTACCTGGCAATTTTTACGGTTGACAATTTAATATTTTTGGCAGCACTGTATGCGCTGCATGCTTTTTACTGATATAAACGGCGCTGCCGTTTTACATCTTCCGCAGGAATATTTTTATAAAAAAGCCGGATAGCCTTGCGGTAAAATGCTATAAATGGTATGATAAGAAAGGATAATAAGTTTTGTCGTTAAGGAAGGGCACAAAAGAGGCTGCTTCCTGTTTCTTATTGTAAAAAACACTTTGGGGGGCAAAAATATGATTGAACGCTATACCAATCCGGAAATGGGCAATATCTGGACTCTTGAAAACGAATTCCGCACCATGCTGCGCGTGGAAATTCTTGCCTGCGAAGCCATGAACAAACTGGGCATTGTGCCTGATGATGCTTTGCATGACATTCAGACCAAAGCAGATTTCCGCATTGAACGCATTAAAGAAATTGAGGCTGTTACCAACCACGATATTATCGCCTTTTTAACAAATGTTGCAGAATATGTGGGCGATGCTTCCAAGTACATCCATAAAGGCTTAACCTCAAGCGACGTTAAAGACACCGCTATGGGCGTTATGATGCAGCAGTCCGCAGACCTTTTGATGAAACACCTCGAAAAGCTGCACGAAGTTTTAAAACGCCGCGCCGCAGAACACAAACACACCGTTATGATTGGCCGCACGCACGGCATTCATGCTGAACCGATGACCTTCGGCCTGAAATTTGCGCTGTGGATGGATGAAACCGAACGCAATATGGAACGCTTAAAACAGGCCCGCGAATTCATTTCCGTAGGCAAGCTTTCCGGCGCTGTCGGCACTTATTCCAACATCGACCCGTTTGTTGAAGAATATGTATGCGAAAAACTCGGCATTAAGGCTGCACGCCTGGCAACCCAGGTTATCCAGCGCGACCGCCACGCCGATTATTTAACCACCATCGCCATTATCGGTTCTTCGCTGGAAAAAATGGCAACCGAAATCCGCAACCTCCAGCGCACCGATATCCGCGAAGCTGAAGAATATTTTGCGCCCGGCCAGAAGGGTTCTTCTGCCATGCCGCACAAACGCAACCCCATTACCTGCGAAAAAATCTCCGGTATGGCAAGACTGCTGCGCGGTTATGCCGTTGCTGCCCTTGAAGACGTTACGCTGTGGCATGAACGCGATATTTCCCATTCTTCCGTAGAAAGGGTTATTCTGCCGGATGCAACCATTGCACTGGACCATATGCTGCGCAAATTCATCAACATTGTTGATAAACTGCTGGTTTACCCGGATGCCATGATTGCCAACATGAACAAAACCGGCGGCCTTATTTACAGCCAGAACCTGCTGATTGCCCTTGTAAGCAAAGGCGTACTGCGCGAGGACGCTTACAAATGGGTACAGCGCAATGCTATGGCCCGCTGGTTGGAAGGTGCAGACTTTAAAACCAATGTTGAACACGATGAGGATATTAAAAAATACCTCACCGATGAAGAAATTGAGCATTGCTTTGACCCCATGCCGATGCTGCGCAATGTAGACCTCATTATGGCGCGCTTCGGATTATGATTATATAAGGAGAGATAGTTATGTCATCTGTTGTAGTTATCGGCGCCCAGTGGGGCGATGAAGGCAAAGGCAAGATTGTTGATTACCTGGCTCAGAAAGCCAACGCTGTTGTACGTTATTCCGGCGGCTCCAACGCAGGGCACACCGTTGTTGTAGACGATGTTGCCTACAAGCTGCGTCTTTTGCCCTCCGGCGTACTGTACAAAGATAAAATCAATATCCTCGGCAACGGCGTAGTTATTAACCCCGCAGTTGTACTTCAGGAAATTGCAGGCATGAAAGCCCAGGGCATTGACTGCAGCAATCTTTTGATTTCCGACCGCGCCCACGTTGTTATGCCTTACCATGCAAAATTGGACGAACTGCAGGAAGCTGCACTCGGCGAACACAAAATCGGCACTACCAAAGGCGGCATCGGCCCCTGCTACATGGATAAAGTAGCCCGTACCGGCATCCGCATCTGTGATTTGATGGAACCCGATACTTTTGCTGACAAGCTGCGTGTAAACCTGGCTGCCAAAAATGAAATCATTACCAAAATTTACGGCGGCGAACCGTTTGACTATGACAGCGTGCTGAAAGAATACCTGGCTTATGCCGAAGAACTCCGCCCGCATGTTTGCGACACCGGCGTTGTGCTTGGCGAAGTTTTTGAAGCAGGCAAAAACGTATTGTTCGAAGGCGCACAGGCTACCTTCCTTGATATTGACCACGGCACCTATCCGTATGTAACAAGTTCCAACCCGACTGCTGCCAATGCGGCAACCGGCAGCGGCGTAGGCCCGCTGTGCATCAACCATGTGGTTGGCGTTGTTAAGGCATACACCACCCGTGTTGGCGAAGGCCCGTTTGTTTGCGAACTGTTTGACGCTGACGGCAACGCCCTGCGTGAACGTGGCCACGAATACGGCACCGTTACCGGACGCCCGCGCCGTTGCGGCTGGCTTGACGCCTTTATGCTGAAATACAGCGCACGCGTAAACAGCCTTGACTGCCTGGCAGTAACCCGCCTTGACATTCTTGACGAAATGCCGGTAATTAAAATGTGCGTAGGCTACAAATATAACGGCGAAGAAATCAAACAAATCCCAGCAAGCCTGAAAGTTTTGGCACAGGTTGAACCTATCTACGAAGAATTTGAAGGCTGGATGACCGATATTAGCGGCGTACGCAAATACGAAGACCTGCCGGAAAACTGCAAAAAATACTTAAAACGCATGAGCGAAGTAGCAGGCGTTGAAGTAGGCATTGTTTCCGTAGGCCCCGACCGCGAACAGACCATGATTTTAAAAGAACTGTTTTAAAAAGTTCATAAACTGAATAATTAACTGCGGCACAGCTTTAGGCTGTGCCGTTTTAGTACAGGAGAACAGTTTTATGGCCAATCTGCAATATGTACTTCATAAAGGAAATAAAAATACCGGCAGCCTCAAATTTGTGCAGCCGGAAGCTATGCAGGCCGTACTTGAATTTCACAACGGCATTGCAGGTTATGCGCAAACTCCGCTTGTAAGCCTGCCTAATCTTGCAAAACAGCTCGGCGTTGGGCAGATTTTTGTTAAGGACGAATCAGCACGCTTTGGGCTGAACGCCTTTAAAGCGCTGGGCGGCAGTTACGCCATTGCCAGATACTTATGCGGCAAATTAAATATACCCGTTGACGGAAACAGTTTTAACGTTTTGTGCAGCGAAGAAGCAAAAGCCAAACTCGGCACAGTAACCTTTGTAACGGCAACGGACGGCAATCACGGGCGCGGCGTAGCCTGGGCCGCCAAACTTCTGGGGCATAAAGCAGTTGTTTACCTGCCCGAAGGCTCAAGCCAGGAACGGCTTAACAACATCCGCGCACTGGGCGCAGAAGCGGAAATTACAAAATTTAACTATGACGGTGCCGTGCGCCTTGCCTATGCCATGAGCCGCAAGCACGGCTGGGTGCTGGTGCAGGATACCGCGTGGAGCGGCTACGAAGAAATACCCACCTGGATTATGCAGGGCTATACCACCATGGCGCAGGAAATTGCCTCCCAGATAAACGGCATAACGCCGACGCATTTGTTTTTGCAGGCCGGCGTAGGCAGCATGGCAGGCGCGGTGCTCGGCTATTTTGCAGCGCTTTGGCAGAACAACCTGCCTGTTACCGTTATCTGCGAGCCGGACAAAGCCGCCTGCCTGTATAAAACGGCAGCGGCAAACGACGGTACTCTGCACAAAGTAACCGGCAGAATGAACAGCATGATGGCCGGGCTTTGCTGCGGCGAGCCCTGCACTGTAAGCTGGGATATAATCAATAATTTTGCAAACGCCTTTATTGCCTGCAGCGATGACTATGCAGCAAGCGGTATGCGGCTTTTGGGTATGCCGCAAAGCAGCGATGCGCGCATTGTTTCGGGCGAATCGGGCGCGGTAACCGCCGGAGTTCTGGCAGCGCTGATGCAGGACGCAGACCTTGCCGCATTGCGTGATGTTTTGAAGCTCGATAAAAACTCGCGCGTACTTTTAATAAGTACGGAAGGCGCTACCGACAAAGTTAACTACCTTAAGGTGCTCAGCGGCAAATGGAAGCCGGAAAACAAATAAAACGCTTTATTTACGGCACAAAAAATAAGCAGGCTTAATGATCCTAAAATCATCAGGCCTGCTTTTATTTTGTTCGTATTTTATAAATTTCCGTTCGTTACTTCCGCCAGCATTACGCCCTCACCGGCATGCACACGCACCGGCACCATAATTTTCTGACCCGGCTGCAAATCGGTATTCTGCAAACCGTTTGCCTCGCAGATACGGTAAATAACGGCGCGTACATCTTCGTCATCTTCCGCCCAGCGGGAAGCAATATCCCACATGGTGTCGCCGCTGTACACGGTTACCGTGCGCGTGGTGTAAATTTCATCTGCTGCGGATACCGTGCCGAACACGTAACCGCTGTATAATAAAAAGACTGCCATTACTATTGCCGTCAGCTTTTTCATAAACAATCAACCGCCTTTCAAAACGTTTGTTCGTTATAGTTATAATAAAACGAACAGCGCATTTTGTCAAGCATATTTATGAAAATTTGTTCGTATTTTCGGTTTGTGCTGCAAACAAATCAAGAAACAACCCACATATAAAACGGCATTACAACAACTGCCAAAACCGTTGTAACAACCGTAAGGGTAGCGGCATATTCGTAATCAGCCCCATAGTTTTTGGCAAGCACAGGCAGCACGGAAGGTGCAGGCATGGCAGCCTGAATGGTAAACACCTGCGTCATAAGCAGCGGTATGCCGATTACCGGCGCCATTAAAATAATTCCCAGCGGGCAAACTACAAAACGCCCGAACAGGGCAAGTAAAATCTGCCGGTCAAAATGGATTTTGCTCCAGTCCGCATTGCTTACAACGGCGCCTATAAAAAGCATGGCCAGCGGCGTTGTCATATTGCCCATGTATTTAAACGAAACAAGCAGCGGATGCGGCAGGTGCAGTTCAAGCATTACCAAGGTAAAGCCAATGGCAAAACCTGCCAGCGGCGGGTTAACAATGTGCTTCAGCGTCTGCATGCTAAAAAGCGGCGGTACGTTTTCCGTTCCGTCAACGGCAATAATATGGGCCGCCACAACCCAGAACACCACCGTGTTCGCCATATAATAAACCAGTACAAACGGTATGCACTTTGTACCAAACAGTTCGGTGGAAAGCGGCAGGCCAATTAAAATGGTATTGGTTACAAAAAACACCGCCGCCAGAACACCGCGCCGCCCTTTTGGTATTTTGGCAAAGCGCACGGCAAGCTGCCCGATGATAAAACAGATTATCATCGATGAAACCGCTACCGGAAGGCCGCTGCTCATTTGTATAACCGTATCATGCGTCAGCGTTTCCGTTAAATTCACAATCATATACAGCGGCAGGCAGATTTTCGTTATCAGTTTGGAAATCAGGTTCAGGCTTTCTTCCGAAAACCAGTGGTGGCTGCCAAGGTAATACCCGGCCAATACCATCAGGCTTACGGTAAAAACGCCTTCAAACGCATGCAGTACAATATCCACGCGGCCTCACTTCCTTTTTAAAATATTATTTTTTAATTTGCAGCGTTCTTAACTTCCTCCAGTTTGGCTTTCATCCATTCAATCATGGCAAGCTTGCCAAATTCAAACCAGGTGGTGCAGTTGCTGTTTTTGGCAATATAGGCGTTCCATTTTTCCTGGTTTACGTTTTCCACTTCCAGCAGGTTCATAATGCCGAAACCGCTGCGGATTATTAAATCGTTCATGGAAGTAAACTTGCTGTTTTCCTGTAAAAACTTATCGTTGAACAATGCCGGGAAAGATACAAGGCTCAGGGCTTTGCCGAGTTCTTTATCATGCTTGAAAATTTCAAGATAGTGTTGAAATTCCTTCTCAATATCCATCTTTTCTTTGTTTTCCATAATTACAATTCCTCCGGAGTAGAATTTTAAAAATAAAATTTATGCTTTTATTTTAACACACATAACAATATAAAAAAACCGTTAAAAATTTTAATTTTGTTCCGCCAAAATGCCGCCCTTTAAATTTTTGTTGAATCCCTACTTGATTAGTAGTAAAATACTTTATATGAAAGGAGTTCAGCATGAAAATATCTACCAAAGGACGTTACGCGCTGCGCTTGATGCTTGATTTAGCAGCCAACAGCCAGCATGAATATACGCCGGTTAAAGAAATTTCCCTGCGGCAGGATATTTCCGATAAATATCTGGAGCAGATTATCGGCCGTTTGAGCAAAGCCGGGCTTGTACAAAGTGCCCGCGGCGCGCAGGGAGGCTATAAACTTACCAAAGCGCCGTCAGAATGCACCGTTGGGGAAATACTGCGCGTGCTTGAAGGCGACCTTGCCCCGGTAGCCTGCGCGGCTTCCGTGCATCCGGCTCTCTGCCCGCGCCTTGATGACTGCGTTACAACAGAAGTATGGCGGCGCATAGGCGAAGCCATCAACAATGTTGTAGATAATATTACGCTGGCGGATTTACTGAAATGGCAGGAAGAAAAATGCTGCTGTAAATAATAGTGCTTTAAACATGCTTTATAATAATCAGGAGGGATTTTTTATGGCAAATTTAACACGTGAAGAAGCCTGGGAATTAGTAAAAGAATATAACAAAGACCCGTTTCATCTGCGCCACGCGCTGACAGTGGAAGGTGTTATGCGCTGGTACGCCAACGAGCTCGGCTACGGCGATGAAGCAGATTTCTGGGCACTGGCCGGGCTTTTGCACGACCTTGATTTTGAAATGTACCCGGACCAGCACTGCATTAAATCGCAGGAAATTATGCGCGAACGCGGCATAGACGAAAAACTCATCCACGCCACCGCCAGCCACGGCTACGGCCTTGTGTGCGATGTTAAACCGGAACACCAGATGGAAAAAGTTCTGTTTGCCGCCGACGAGCTTACCGGCCTTATCGGTGCGGCCGCTTTAATGCGCCCTTCCAAAAGCGTAAGCGACATGGAAGTAAAATCCATTAAAAAGAAATTTAAAGATAAAAAATTTGCGGCAGGCTGCCACCGCGAGGTAATTGCGCAGGGCGCCGAAATGCTTGGCTGGACGCTTGACGAGCTGTTTGAAAAAACCATTGAAGCCATGCGCGTTGACGAAGCCAAAATAAACGAAATCTGCGCAGCGCTGCCGCCGAAGGAATAACATGAAGAAAAAAGTACTTGCCGCCATGAGCGGCGGCGTAGACAGTTCTGCCGCAGCAATGCTGCTTTTAGAGCAGGGTTATGAAGTTATTGGCGTTACGGCGCGTATGTTTAACGGCTGCGATATCGGCCTGCCGGATGCGCCGCTTAATATTGAGCGCGACATTAAAGACGCACAGGCCGTAGCGCAGAAGCTTGGCATTGAGCACAAAGTTGTTGATTTAAGAGCCTGCTTTAACAGGCACGTTATACAGCACTTTGCCAGTGAATACCGCTGCGGCAGCACGCCCAACCCCTGCGTGGACTGCAACAAATACATAAAATTCGGCGCACTGTTGGATTACGCCAGGGAGCTCGGCTGCGACTACCTGGCAACAGGGCATTATGCCCGCATAGTTTACGATAACGCAAAGAGCCGCTGGCTTTTAGCACGCGGCGAGGACCACCGCAAAGACCAGAGCTACATGCTGTTTTCGCTCTCGCAGGAACAGCTTTCGCACGTGCTGCTGCCCCTTGGCGGCGTAAGCAAAGACGAAATACGCAGGCTTGCCGCCGAAGCAGGCCTTGTTACCGCCCAAAAGCCGGACAGCCAGGATATCTGCTTTGTGCCTGACGGCGATTATGCCGGTTTAATCGGGCGCATAGGCAAAGCTTCCGATACCGCCGGTAATTTTGTGCATCTTAACGGGCAGGTTCTCGGCCGCCACAAAGGACTTGTAAATTACACCATCGGCCAGCGCAAAGGCCTTGGCATTGCCTACGATTACCCATTATATGTAATAGAAAAAGACACCGCTTCCGGAAATGTTACGGTAGGCCCGGCAGAAGCGCTGTTCAACCGCGGCCTGCTTGCCAAAAACTGTAATTTTATTACCGAAGCCGCCCTTACCGGTCCGCTGCGCGTAACCGCCAAAACACGCTACCGCCAGCAGGACGTACCGGCAGCCATTGAACCCTGCGGCGAATACGTAAAAGTTACCTTTGATGAACCCATGCGCGCCGTTACGCCGGGGCAGGCCGTTGTATTTTATAACGGCGAATTTATTGTTGGCGGCGGTATTATACAAAGCGCGCTGAAGGAGTAAGCCATGAAAAAAACTATTGCCGCTTTGGCAATCTGCCTGTTTGCAGCCGCTGCTGCGCAAGCTGCAATGCCGCAGACACCAAATACAATTACGCCGGATTTACTGGCAGAAGCAACGGCAAAACTGAATAACCCGCCAGCGGAAAACCCAGCCGGCACGGAGCAGCAGAACGCCCAAACGCCAAAAGGCAGCCAGGAACCCGAAAGCAGTAATACAACTGCGCCAAACGGCACAGCACATGAGCAGGAAGCTGCCGTAAAAACACCGGCAAATATAAAAACCGCTGAAACTGACACCGAAAAGACCAAAAACACCGTACAGCAGCAGGTTAAACAGCCGCGCGTTGTACGCCGCACGGTAAAAATAGAACCTGCCAAAGAAAACTGGTACTTAACCAAACCGGCAGATTTTACCTACTATGTTAATAAAACAGCCCCTTCTTACAGCCTGGCAATACCCACGGCCTTCGGCGCGGATTTGCTGGCAGGGCTGCCCGCAGAAGGCCCGATGATTACCCGCGGTGCGGATGACGCAACGGCAATGATGTTTAACGCCTCCCTGCCGGACGGCAAAGCTGCAGTGTTTAAAGACGCGCTGGCAGGCAAACAGCTTATGGCGCCGCCTGCACCGGTAACACGCCACCTGAAGGAAAAAGGCGAAGAAATTATTGAAATTACCGAATTTGAAGCGCCGCCGCAGTACAGCTACCGGCAGGTAAATACCGAAGCTTTAAACCTGCCGCCCCAGCTGCAAAACCTTGTGCTTACGGAAGCAGGCGAATACAAAACCTTTCAGGGGCTAAACACCCGCTATATGCAGTTTAAATGCACCAGCGGCAGTGTGCCCTGCCTTTTGCGCCTTACGCTTACTCAGCACAGCGGCTACCAGTACACAGGCTTTTACTTGTTCCCCGAAAATAAGCGCCTTACCTTCATTCCCCTTGCGGATTACTCCGCACGCAGCCTGCAATGCGGGCAAAGCTCACTGTTTGATAAATATTAAAAGACTTACATAAACAAAATCTGCCTTCGTCATATGTACTGTATAACGAAGGCAGGTTTTTTATGCGTTGTAAGCAATACCGCATTATAAAAATTTTTGTTTTACGCTCTTTGCGAGAGCAAAAGCCCCAGTATAATCAGCATGCCGCCCGCCAGCATTTTTACCGTTACAGGCTCGTTTAAAACAATTACCGCCGAAGCAACAGTCAGCACCGGCACTGCGTAAATATAAGCGCTTGTTTTAACGGCGCCCAGCACTTTAACGGCATAGTTCCACGTTACAAAGCACATGGCAGATGCGCCCAACCCCAAAAACAAAATATTAAACAAATATGCCGGGTTGTAAAAGCGTGTTAAATCCGGCGTAAAGCCGAAGATATATAAAGCAGGCAGCATAAACAGCAGCCCGTAAAAAAAGATATGCCGCGTAATTAAAATGGTGTTGTAGCCGAAGGTTGTTATTTTGCGCGTCAGCACGGCGTAAAGCGCCCACACGGCGGCAGCGCTTAACGCTAAAATATCGCCGGTAAGGTTAAACTGCATACCGCTTTCGGCAGTGCTGATGAGGTAAATGCCTGCCATGGCAAGGACGAAACCAAAAATAAAACGCCGGTGCGGGCGTTCCTTACCGCGCGAAGCCGCAAAACCTGCCAGTGCCGTAAAAAACGGAGCCGTACAGAGCAGCACACCGACATTGGAAGCCAGCGTATAAGTAAGGGCTATGTTTTCCAGCAAATAATAAAGGCAAATGCCGGTAAGCCCCGCCGCAACAAAATAAGCCTCCTGCCGCAGGCCGCCATAAGGCAGCAGCCGCGGGCAAATGGCAAACAGAGCCAGATAACCTATAACAAAACGGCAGAACAGAATTTCCACCGGTAAAAAGCCCGTAAGCAGTATTTTTGTTGAAATAAACGTAACGCCCCACACAAAAATGGTTATAATTGCCGCTGCGTGGCCTCTTGTTTTATCCACGGCACTCCCTCCTTAACAAAATATTATAACAAAATCTGTCTGCTGTTTCCTGTAAAAAAACGTCAAAAAAAGACGGCCCTGTAAAAAGGCCGCCCCTTAAAAATTCCCGGTTATGCCAATTCTTTGGGTTCGCTGGTAAAGGAATATTCCGTTGCTTTAATGTTATCAAGATAAAAAACGGTCATAACGCCGTCATCGGCATTATACATATTTTTCAAAACCGGCACGGCTTCCAGCATGGCAGCGCGCGCTTCGCGGCGGTCGTCCATTTTTACCTCACCGTCAAGGCGAATCCAGCTGTCCTGCCCTTTCATGGCAGAAATTTCCACGCGCGGATTTTCCAAAAGCTGTTTGTAAACGTTTTTGGTTTTTGCGGTAATAAAATATAGTTTCCCTTCAAATTCGCATACAGCGCCGAACGGACGTACACGCGGCTGATTACCGTCCATTGTCGAAAGATAAAATACGCCGCTTTCTTTTAAATAATCAAGTACAGCAGACATTGTTTTTTTATACTCCTTCCGTAAGCCGGTTTGTTTTGGCTTACGTTTTTATTATAACTCTGCCCGCACAAAAAATAAACAAACTTATATGCCCTTCGCCTGTAAAATGTTATAATAAAAATCAGCAGCAAGTTTAACGGAGGTGCCTTATGCTACTGTCCAATCTCAGCCTGATACTGGAAGGCGGAGGCATGCGCGGCATGTTTTCGGCCGGTGTTTTTGACGCTTTTCTGGAAAAAGAACTGGTTTTCCCGCATATCGCCGGGGTATCGGCGGGAGCCTGCAATATACTTTCGTATATGTCGGGGCAAAAGGGCCGCACCAGGCGGATTATTGAAGATTATGTAGGCGATGACCGTTACTGCAGCGTAAAAAACTGGCTGCGCACACGCTCGCTGTTCGGGTTCGATTTTATTTTAAACGATATTCCCCGCCATTTAATTCCATTTGATTACGATGCGTTTTATAAATATCCCGGCAGGCTGGAAGTTGGCACAACGGACTGCGGCACGGGCGAATCGGTATGGTATACGCAGATGGATATGGGCAGGAATTTTACGCCGGTGCGCGCTTCGGCATCGCTGCCGTTTCTGGCGCCCATTGTGCATTTCGATAAACGCCGTCTTTTGGACGGCGCGCTGACAGACCCTATTCCGTTTGACCGCGGGCAAAGGGCAGGCTACGATAAGTTTGTAATTGTGCTGACGCGCAACAAGGGCTACCGCAAAAACAGTACCGTTCCGGCCGCGCTGGTTAAGCTGTGGTACAAGCATTACCCGATTTTGCAGCAGATTTTGGCAGAACGCCCGCAAAATTACAACAAACAAATAGAAGCCGTTGAAAAACTTGAACAGGAAGGCAAGGCCGTTATTATACGCCCGCAGCAGCCGCTGACGATTGACCGGCTTGACCTCGACAAGGAAAAACTTTTAGCGCTGTACGACCACGGCTATGACTGCGGCCTGAAAGCAGCAAATAAAATTATAAAATTAAATTACAAATAAGGAGAACCAATAGATGCAGGAAATAAAATGCCCCAAATGCGGCGAAGTGTTTCAGGTTGATGAAACCGGCTACGCCGCCATTGTAAAACAGGTAAGGGACGAGGAGTTCCACAGGGAAATTCACGAACGCCTGGAACAGTTTGAAAAAGAAAAAAACGCTTCGGTAGAGCTTGCCAAAACCGCAACCGCCAAAGCGTATGATGTTGCGCTTGCCAAAAAAGCAATGGAAATTAACGATTTAAAAAGCCAGCTGAATATGCAGAAAATGTCGCAGGCCGCATCTTTACAGGACGCCCTTAACAAAAAAGAACTGGAGCTGGCGCAGAAGGACCAGCTGATTGCCGGGCTTACGGCGCGTTTAAACGCAGGCAAACAGGAAATTGAACTTGCCATTGCCAAAGTAGTTAACGAAAAACAACAGGAGCTTAACGACAAGGAGCAAAGCATTTTACAGCTTACTTCCGCCATTGAAAACGGCAAAAAAGAAAGTGAACTGCGCGAACAGACTTTAATTACCCAATACGAAGAAAAGCTTAAATTTAAAGACGAGGAAATTGAGCGCTATAAAGATTTTAAACTGCGCCAGTCCACCAAAATGGTTGGCGAAAGCCTGGAGCAGCACTGTGAAATAGAGTTTAACAAATTAAGAATGACCGGTTTTGCCAACGCTTATTTTGAAAAAGACAATGACGCGCGCACCGGCAGCAAGGGCGACTATATTTACCGCGAAGCGGACGAAGACGGAACGGAGTTTATTTCCATCATGTTTGAAATGAAAAACGAAATGGACGCCACTTCCACCAAAAAGAAAAACGAGGACTTTTTTAAGGAACTTGATAAAGACCGCCGTGAAAAGAACTGCGAGTACGCCGTGCTTGTTTCCATGCTGGAATCGGAAAGCGAGCTGTACAACACCGGCATTGTCGATGTTTCTTACCGCTACCCCAAAATGTACGTTATCCGCCCGCAGTTTTTTATTCCCATCATCACGCTGCTGCGCAACGCGGCACAAAATTCACTGCAATACCGCAAGGAATTAAGCGTTATTAAAACGCAAAACATTGATATTTCCAATTTTGAAAACGATTTAAATGAATTTAAAGATAAATTTTCGCGCAATTACCGCCTTGCCAGCGAAAAATTTAAAAAAGCCATTGAAGAAATTGACAAAACGATTGACCATCTGCAAAAAACCAAGGACGCGCTTTTATCTTCCGAAAACAACCTGCGCCTTGCCAACAACAAAGCGGAAGACCTTTCCATTAAGCGCTTAACGCGCAACAACCCCACCATGGCCGCCAAATTTGCGGACTTGGAAAAAGATTAAAACTATATAAAATTAAGCAGCCTTTAAGGCACTGCCGTTACCGGCGCACCATAAAGGCTGTTTTTTATTTGCTGTTCATTTATACCAAAATTTTAATTAATTACCATTTTTTCAGCCGTTTTTGTGGCACACTAATTTAAAAGCAATTTCGTGCTCCAGCACCAGCGGCTTTTCCATGGCAAAAAATACCATGCTCTTGGCGGCAGCGGTTATTTCGTGCGTTATTTCCGCCGTAAAAGGGTCAATAATCTGCCCTATCACCTCGCCCCTGCGTACTTCTTCGCCCGGGGCTTTTAATGCTTTAAAAATGCCGCCTGCCGGTATAAGTACATTAATAAGCTCGCTTTCGCTGATGACAGTGGAAAGATAACCGCTGTAACAGGTGTATTTTACTGCACCGACGCGGCTTAAATAACGCAGTACGGCGTCCACCGCGTTTGCCGCGCTGTCATCATCAAGGCGCGATGTTTCCTGCGTATAAATGTTAAAGGCTGCGCTGTCCCATATCTGCCAGTTATAGTTCAGCGTTGTTGTGTCTATGGGCTTCGGTTCGCGCGTTACAATATACGGCAGCCCGAACATGCTGCCCAGCGCCGGACTTTGGTAACCCGTATTAACAATGCGGGCGTGCGGCACAAATTTGCCGGGCAGGTAAAAGCTTGCCATATGGATGCCGCAGCGGTAATCCTTAACAGCCTCAAAAAGCCCCGCCGCTATGCGCTGCGTGGTTTCACCCAAATCGTACCCCGGAAACATTCTGTTGATGTCGCTGCCATCCATCGGCCAGAAGCGTTTACCAACGTTCATGGAAAAGCGGTTGGCACAGGGAATGACGAGTATTTCGTGCCCCGGCAGCAAATTTCCGCGCTGCTCTATTTCCGCCAGTGCTTTTACAAGCCGCGCGCAGGTGTACATTTGCTGTACCTCATCGCCGCGTATGCCGCCGACAACGGCGCAGGATTTTTCGCCTTCGCCAAAACGGAAGCCTTCCAGCAGAAAATCCTGCCGGTAAGGCATTTTCATTGTATATAAAATCTCGCGTTTCATTCTCTGCTGCCTCCCGTTACGATGCGTGCCAGCAGACTGCCGGGATAAACAACCGGATATTCGCGCAGGGTAAACAGCAGCCCATCTGCAGGCGCCGTAACGCGCTCATTAATATTCCCCGTCAGCGGGTCGGCAATAATGCCAAGCAGCTGCCCTTTTTTTACAGAACTGCCGTGCCGCGCCTGCGCCATAAAAATACCGGCGGCGCCGGCGTTTACAAAGGCAACTTCGTCACGGCTGATAAGCGGCGTATGGGTACAGTGCGTTTTTCCGTCCCACATACCCTCGCTGCGCATCAAATTCAAAATTCCTTCGGTAAGCTGCTCACCGTAAGCAGGCGTAAGGCGCATACCCACGCCCATTTCCACAACCAGGCAGCGCGTGCCGACAGAGTTCATGCTGCACGCAAAAGTGCTTTGCAGCACGGTGGCAGCCGGGTAAATCCAGACAAAATCCACGTTTAAAAGCCTTGCCAGCGGCACCAGTGCATCTGCCGTTTCTTCAGAAATACGCACCTGCGGCATCTCGCGCAGAAAAATATTAGAGGCGTGAATATCAACAGCAATATCCGACCCCTTAACATCATTAATTATTTCATTTGCAAAATATTCTGCCGCCGGGCCGCCGTTTTCCCCCGGAAAGATTCTGTTTAAATCAACGTCAAACAGGGGTATGCTGCGCTGAATTGTGTTAATTCCCAGCGGATTAACGGCGGGATAAATATCGACGGTGGCGTGCAAATATTCAGGGTGTTCCATAAGGCGGCGGTTTAAAAGCCACGCCGCATACTGCCCCTCCAGCTCGTCGCCGTGTATGCCTGTAACAACTGAAATACGTTTGCCCCCATCCTTCCCCGGCAGCGGCGTTATTCTGTTTTTATGCAGTTCCAGTCGCTCGTGCACGGCAAGGCCAAGGCCGGCAACAGTTATGTCCATTTAGCTGCACCTCTTTCGGTATCTATGTTAAAAAGCAGCGGCATGCTGCCTTAAATTTCTTTTACGCGCATAAAAACGGTCTGTGTCTGGTCCGCAAGGCCGTAAAAGGTTCCCTGCTCCACCGGGCAGTCGGCAGCATCGCGCCCTGTGGCAAAACGCAGGTAGCTTGCGTCCGTACGGCAGTCGCGCGTCGGGTCGAAGCCATGCCATGCGCCTTCATAATAAATTTCTGCCCAGGCATGGGTTGCCCCCTCGCCAACGGTAAGCCCCATGCAGTAGCGTGCATGCCAGCCCGCAAGCCGCGCCAGTGCTATAAAAACATGCGCGTAATCCTGGCACACGCCGCGTCCTCCCGCCAGGGCTTCTTCGGCCGTGGTATAAATGCCTGTTGCCCCGGGCTGATAGCGCAAAAGGCTGTGTACGGCATGGCAAAGCGCGTCCAGTGCGGCAAGCGTTTTGCCGCGCGCCATGGCGGAAGAAACCTGCATTAATATTCTTCCGGGTTTTGTACGCAGCCCGGGAAAGCGCAGGCACGGATTAGGCGGCGGCGCGGGCTGTCCCGGTTCTTCCACGCGGGCAATGCCCCTGCTGCCATAACGCAGAACATTATGCTCACTGCCGATACTGCACCAGAACACGGTATTGCCAAAGCCGTCCTTTTGCGGCGCAGGCAGCCTGCCGGGCATTATTTTAACGGTATAAGTTTCCAAATGCTGCCCGGCATCATTCAACGGCACGCAGCGCAGTGCCAGCTGGTGCCCATGCACAGGCTGCGAATACTGCACAGTGGTTATAAAAGCAAAACGCAGGCGTTTCATCAGTATCACCCATCAGTCAGATATTTACAAGCAGCCCTTCTGCCGCCGCTGTAAGCACCGGCGCAGGCGGCAGGTTTTCCGGGCTGCCTGCCAGGGAGTTAAGCAAAAACTGCATATTGTTTTCGTTTACGGCAAGCTGCGCCTTTTTTAAACGGCTGGCAAGGTGCCGCACTTCTTTCAGGCACTGCTCCTGCGGATAGCCGAGCCGCAGGAAAATATCTACACGTTCAAGGCTTGCGCCCGATTTTATAATATTGCGGTTAATTTCTTCTTCGATATTTTCCTCGCACGAGCCGCGGAATGCCATAATGTCGTCCAAAACCCATTGCAGCTCTACGGCAGGCCCGCTGCTTTTGGCGGCAAGCTCCATTGCAGTTACAGCCATCTGCACATAAGCCAGCGTATCGCTGGAAAGCGTTTCGCGCAGTACAATAGCATTATCATAAGCATGTGCCAGTGACGCGGCGACGGAATCTGCGTTTCCCGCATCAAAATAATAACTGCGGATAAAGGCGGCCGTGTTTTCGTAGCGGCAGGCAATGCCCATGCGGCGGCAGTAATCCTTGTAATCGGCTTCCGCGCCGTCAGTTTCCGCATCAAACATTGCACGCGTTGCTTTTAAAGTTGTGTGAACCCTTTCCAGATAACGCCCCAGCCAGAACAGGCGGTTCGTCCTGCTTAATCCGATAGTACCCATGTATCCTTAAAGCCTCCTCCCTGCGAACTGTTAACAACAAAGCTGTCCGGCTCACGGCTGAAACGTGTCAGCCCGCTGGGCCATACCTTCGTTTCCGCGCCCGTCAGCACAAACGCACGCAGGTCGGCCTTGCGCTCTGCCTGCACGCCGTTTTCCATAACCGGCAGGTCCTTAAAATCTATAACCTCCTGCGCTATAAAGCGGCGCGGCTCGCGTTTAATCATGCCCGCAAGTTCCGCTAATTTTTCCTGCGTCAGCTCACGCCCAAACACTACGCCGTAACCGCCCGCTTCGGCAACGTCCTTAACAACAAGTTTGTTAAGGTTTGCCAGCGTGTAGTCCAAATCTTCCTTATAAAACGGCAGGTAGGTCGGCGCATTGTGCAGCACCGGTTCTTCGCCAAGGTAATAACGCACCATTTTAGGCACAAAGTAGTAAATGCCCTTGTCATCTGCCGCACCGTTGCCGGGAGCATTAATAATTGCCACATTGCCTGCCCTGTAAGCGCCCATTACGCCGGGTATGCCGATAAGGCTTTCGGGCAAAAAGGTTGTCGGGTCAAGATATTCATCGCTGATGCGGCGGTAAATCGCGCCGACGCGCTCCGCACATTTTTCACTGCGGTAATAAACCTTGTTATCTTCAACAAACAGGTCGCCGCTTTCGGCAAGCACCGCACCGCTCAGTTCCGCCAGATAACTGTGTTCAAAATAGGCTGCGTTGTAGCGCCCCGGCGTAAAAATAACGTTAATGCCGCCAGTATTTACATTGTCCATCACCCCGCGCAAAAGTACGCCGTAGTTGCGGTTATCCACAATATTATGCTGGCGGAACGATTCCGGGCTGCACCTGCGGCACAGCCTGCGCGCAATTAAAGGATACGAAGCGCCTGACGGTATGCGCAGGTTATCCTCCAGTACAAACCAGCTGCCGTCCCTGCCTTCCACCAGGTCGATGCCGGAAATATGGCTGTAAATTCCTTTCGGCGGCGTAAATCCCTCGCAAGCCGGCAGGTAGCCGGAGCCTGCAAAAGCAAAATCCTCCGGCACTACGCCGTCGCGGATAATTTTTTTATCGCCGTAAAGGTCTTTTAAAAACATGTTCAGCGCCATTACGCGCTGGCAAAGCCCCTTATCAAGCACGGCAAACTCCACCGCCGGAATAACGCGCGGCAACGGGTCGAATGGGAAAAGACGTTCTTTAAATTCGCCGTTTTTATAAATGCCAAACTTAACGCCGTAACGCGCCAGCTGGCGGTTAATAGTTTCCTGATGAGCTATAAGCTCCTGCATTATAAATCCCCCCACTCTAAAAATTTCATCAGCAGCTTTCTGAGCATATAAAACAAAAGAGGCACAGGAAACCAGTTACGGCTCCTTTGCCTCTTTTAACATATTATAATTGTTTTTGTATGTTTAGTCAATTATATGTGCGCCAATAAATTACATTTGGCTATTATTTGCATTTGATTTTACAGCTTAAATATAAAAGCTGCGCCAGCCCGGCACATTTTACTTTAGCCATACCCCTATGGGTATATCATTTTATTAGTGACGATATTTTAATTGATATTTATTTGCAGTAAATTATTGTTAATGTTATAATGAATAAGGCATTTAACAATTACTAAAAAGGAGCTGATTCTGTGTCCGATACTTTATCCGTATGTGGCCTTACAATCTGCCGCGGCAGCAAGCTGCGCACCATGCTGCCTGTACCCGGCACTGAAATAGAAATACCCTTGACAATTATAAACGGCGCTTTCGACGGCCCCACCCTTTTGGTAACGGCAGGCATTCACGGCGGTGAATACCCCGGCATTGCCGCCGCCATGGAGCTTGGCCGCAGCCTTGACCCGCAGGAAATTCACGGCAGCCTGATAATGCTTCACCCCGTTAATATACAGGGCTTCTGGGCACGCCGCGAATTTATCGTGCCGGAGGACGGCAAAAACTTAAACCGTGTGTTTCCCGGCAATCCTGACGGCACATTATCCGAAAAAACCGCGGGTTTAATCAGCAGCAGCTTCTTCCCTCTGGCAGATTTTTATGTTGACATGCACAGCGGCGATATTCACGAAAGCCTGCACCCCTATGTTTATTATCCCGGCCAGCCGACAGAGGAACTGGCGGCAAAAGCACGCAGCGTTGCCAAGGTATTGAACGTGGAATATATGGTGCGTTCAATGGCAACGGGCGGCGCCTATAACTACGCTACTTCCACCGGACTGCCTTCGCTTTTAATTGAGCGCGGCGGCGCAGGGCTGTGCCTGCATGAAGACATAGAAGAATATAAGTCTGACCTGAAAAATATTATGCGCAAGCTGGGCCTTCTTAACGAGCCGGTAAAACCGCGGCGCTATATACCGCGCGACGTAACGGATATTATTTACCTTGAAGCGCAGGAAACAGGCTGCTGGCTTCATCATATCCACAGCGGCGATTTTGTGGAAGAAGGGCAGATTCTCGGCCGCACAACCGATTTATTCGGCGAAACGTTAACAACCTATTACGCAAAGCAAAGCGGCATTGTACTGTATGTATGCCCGGCGCTTTCCGCACCTCAGGGAACGGTACTGCTGGCTTACGGCAAAATACATAACGAAGATTAACCATAAAACGGCAAAAGAGAAGCACATCTGTTATGATATGCTTCTCTTTTTATTTTGCGTGGTTATTTTACTGTAATAAGTTCGTAACTGCGCGTACCCATGCCGATTTTTTCTGCATGTTCAAGGCAGGCCTTCCATTCCGATTCCGGAGTAATGTTATGGAAATGGTCATGCTTGGCTGCTTCTTCCGGGTCGGCGGCAATATGCTCTGCCAAAATGGAGTTTTGCATTACCGGTGCGGCGTTTACCAAATCAGCACAGGCCTGGTCCAATGCAACAGGGTCAAACGAAGCCAGCATGCCGATATCCGGTACAACCGGCGCATCGTTTTCGGCGTGGCAGTCGCAGTAAGGCGATACGTCTACAATCAGGCTGATATGGAAATGCGGCCTGCCTGCCAGAATCGCCCACGCATATTCTGCCATGCGCTTGTTAAGCATTTCCATGCTGGCACTCGCTTCCGGCGGATTAACGGCATCCATTGGGCATGCGCCGATGCAGCGCCCGCAGCCAACGCATTTGTCCCAGTCGATGTGGGCTTTTTTGTTTTCAATAACCGGCGCGCCGTGAGCGCAGATACGCTCGCAGGCATGGCAGCCGATACATTTGCTCTGGTCAACCTGCGGTTTGCCGTCATGGTGCATTTCCATTTTACCGGCACGCGAACCGCCGCCCATGCCGATATTTTTAATAGCTCCGCCAAAGCCTGCCGCTTCATGTCCTTTAAAATGGTTCAGGCTGATAATAATATCGGCATCCATCAGTGCTTTGCCGATTTTGGCCTCTTTTACAACTTCACCGCCGGGAACAGGGACATAAGCCTCGTCGGTACCCTTTAACCCGTCGGCAATAATCACGTGGCAGCCTGTGGAAAAGGGGCTGAACCCGTTTTCATAAGCTGCGGTAATATGCTCCAGCGCATGCTTGCGGCGGCCTACATACAAAGTGTTGCAGTCCGTTAAAAACGGCATGCCGCCGAATTCCTTTACAACATCGGCCACAGCCTTGGCATAGTTGGGGCGCAAATACGATACGTTGCCGGGTTCGCCGAAATGAATTTTAATGGCGGCAAACTTTTTGTTGAAATCAATATTGCCGATGCCGGCCGTTTTAATAAGTTTTGCCAGTTTCTGCGGCAGGCTCAGCCCTCCGTAGCCTGTACGCATGTCGGTAAAATAAACCTTTGCTTTCTCCATAATCATCCCTCCATAATTTTACGCTTAAATTAACGGCAGCACCGTTTTTTCAAAATACTGCGCCATTTCTTCGGGCGGATTCTGCCAGTCGTTTTTAATCCACCACATTAAAAGGCCTACAAACGAATAAGTTATATGGTTCAGCAGAAAATCTCCGGGCAGAAGGTTTTTGTGCTGAGGCAGCCCCGGCAGCAGATAATTATTTATGTATTCGCAAAAATAGTTTTTAAGGTATTTTAAAAACAAACTGCTCTCGCCAGTAAGCAGTGCCGATACGTTTTTGCGGCTGTCGCGCAGGTGGTAAAGAATATGTACCAGAATAATATGGTAGCCGCCGCCCGCCAGTGAAAAATCGTGAGTTTTTTCTGCTTCCAATGCTTTGGAAAACACATGTTGGAACAAATCATCACACAGTGCTTTTACCAAATCGTCACGCGTTTCAAAATGCGCATAAAAAGTGCTGCGCCCGATATTGGCTTTTTCAATTATTTCCTGCACGGTTATTTTATTATAGCTTTTTACCGCCAAAAGCTCAGTAAAGGCTTCAAAAATTGCCGCGCGTGTTTTTTGCTGACGCCTGTCCATTATCTCACCCCGCACAAATTTTAAAAAATGTACATTAACGCACATCTGCGCCGATTTGTTTATTGCCCCGAGGGTTTACTGCTTACTATAATTATAACAGATGAACCGTTTTTTATCATACACTTTGTTTGTTAATTAAAGTAAAAAGGCAGTAAAATGAAGCTAACGCACAAAAAATTTTTAATAACCAGCCTGCCGTTTACAGCAGCTTCCGTATCCGTGCCGCTTATCGGCGCCGTTGATACCGCCATTGCGGGCGGGCTCGGCAGCTATCATTACATTAACTCCGTTGCGCTCGGTTCAGTAATTTTCAGCACCATCTTCTGGCTGTTTAACTTTCTCGGGCTCACTGCCTCCGGCTTTGCCTCGCAGTCACTGGGCAGCGGCAACAAGCAGGAGGAATTATACGCGTTTTTACGCGGCAGCATTCTTGCCTGCGGCATAGGGCTTGTTATAATACTTTTGCAAAACCATATTTTTAATGCGGCTGTGCAGTTTTTTAACCCGCCTGCCGAAACGCTGGTTTTTATGCGCCTTTATTTTAACATTATTGTTTACACCGTTCCTGCTGCCCTGTTTTACCAAACGGCGCAGGGCTGGCTGGCAGGCATTATGCAGGTGCGTTTTTCCGTCGCCGTGGGGCTTACGGCAAACATTGCCAACGCTCTGCTGGCATTTATTCTTGTTTACGGCTGCGGCCTTGGCGTTGCCGGTGTGGCTGCGGCTTCCGCTCTTGCAAACATCCTGGCGGCAGTTCTTGCGCTGTACGGATTTTACAAAAGCAGGCCATGTTCTTTAAAAAGCGTAAGCCCTGCACAGCTTTTCAGCGGGCAGGATTTTGCCAAACTGCTTAACTGCAGCGGGCACCTTGCCATCCGCACCCTGTGCATGCTGATAATGATTAATACCTTTATGTCGCAAAGCTCTGCCTTCGGTGGCGAAATTTTAGCGGCAAACTCCATTTTAATGCAAATTCAGTACGTTATGGGCGATGTTTTTACTGGCTTTTCGCAGGCAGCAGCCATTTACGCAGGCATTGCCGCCGGTGAAGGCAACAAAAAACTCTTGCAAAGCACATTAAAAATCAGCGCCGTACAGTCGCTGGCGGCAGCCTTTTTGCAGACAGGCCTTTACTTTGTGTGGCGCGCTAAAATTGCCGGGCTTTTTACCGGCCTGCCGCAAATTCTTGCTGCCGTAAACAGATATGATATGTTTATAGTTTTCTTCCCGGTTTTATCGGCGCTGGGCATTGTTTATTACGGCGTTTTTAACGGTACTCTGCAAACAACGCCCATCTGCATTTCCATGCTGTTTACAGCGGCAAGCTACCTGCTTGCCAAAGCCGCGCTTGTGCCGGAATTAGGCAACAGCGGCCTGTGGCTGGCCTTTCTGGTATTTTACGTTGCCCGCAGCGGTTTTTTATTAATATTTGTGCCTTCGCTGCTGAAAAAATTTCCTTACCGCACATAAAAAAGCCCTCTTTATCAGCCAAATCTGGTAAAGAGGGTTATTTTATGCCGGTATTTCAAATAAGGCCGGGCAAAAAGATGTCAGTTTCGTACACATCAGGCTTGCCGAGATGGCGCGTAGGGACAAAACTGCCGTGGCAGTCGCTGCCGCCGCTGATAAGCATGCCTTCCGCACGGCAGTGCGTTAAAAGAAGCTGCGTGTCTTCCTCGCTGTGCCCGGAATGGTAACATTCAAAACCGTCAAAGGGTTCTTCAATCAATTCCACCAGAGTCTGCGCCAGCCCCGGCCCGTGGAATGCGCTTGCCGCATGGGCGCACAGAGCAGCGCCGCCAGCACCGTGAATTGCCGCAATAACTTCGCTGATAGTCGGAAACTCCGGGAAACCCAAATCGTTTTCCGCCGTAAAAATGCGTTTAAAAAAATCGTTCACGCCGCTGCACAAGCCTTTGTCAATCAGGTAAGCCAGCGATTTCCACCCGCCGCGCCTGCGGTCGTAAGTATAGTTTTGAAACTCTTTAAAATCAAGCGGCCAGCCCTGTTTAATTAAAAGCTGTACGCTGTCGTCATCTTTTTTCTCCAAAAGATACGTATTATGTGCCAGCAGTTCCTGCAAAGGCTTATTGCCCGTATCAATGCCGTAACCCAAAATATGAAACGACATGCCGTCCTTTGTGGAGCACACCTCTACGCCCGGAAGGCATTTAATGCCATTGGCAGCAGCAATACGCATGGTTTCCGCCACATTGGCCGTGCTGTCGTGGTCCGTAACGGCAATAAGGCCAAGCCCTGCGTCCTGCGCGGCATTTACAAGTTCCTGCGGCGTCCATGTGCCGTCGGACGCCGTACTGTGAATATGCAAATCAACCTTTCTCATTTTCTCCCCCATGGTGATGGCAGCAATCCTCCTGCGGCGCTGCATCTTCCTTAACCATGCTGCTTTTCAGGCAGCTTAAAATAAACAAGGCCGTTCCGGTAAGCACTATTGTGCCGCCCGGCGCAAGGTCTGCGTAATATGATACCGTCAGCCCGGCGCTGACAGTGATAATGCCATAAATAATGCCGCCGATAATGGTACCCGCAAAGCTGCGTGCCGACTGCAGCGCACAGGCAACTGGTATAACCATCATGGCCGATACCAAAAGCAACCCGACAATGCGCATGGAAAGCGCAACCGTCAGCGCCGTAAGCACCGCCAGCCATACATTAAGCCTGGCCGCCGGCAGCCCTGCCACGCGTGCTGAAGTTTCGTCAAAAGTAATGTATTGCAGCGGACGGTAAAATACCACCGTAAACGCGCAGGCAAACAGCCCCAGCACCGCCACCACCCATAAATCGCTTGTGCTGATGGTCATTAAGCTGCCGAACAGGATACTGCTTAAATTAAAACCGCCCATACGGTTCATGCTGCTGAAAATTACCGCCAGCCCGATACCGCTGTAAAAAAAGATGGCCAGCACCATTTCGGAAAAAGTATTAAGCCTGCTGCGCACTTTTTCTATAACAAGCGCGCCCGCAACAGTTGCCAGTGCCGCGCTTAACACCGGCTGCGCACCCAAAAGAGCGCCGCCCGCAACGCCTGCAAAGGCAATATGCCCCAGCCCGTCGCCAATCATCGACTGGCGGCGCAGCACCAGAAAGCTGCCTATCAGCGGGCAGATAACGGCTACAATCAGCCCGGCTATCCACGCCCTTTGCATAAATCCCGCAGAAAACATTTCCAACATTTCTCTTACCTCTATCTGTAAAAATAACCGTGCTTATGCCTGTGCACAAGCGCCTGGTGCACATCGCCCCAAAAGCAGATGTTATGGTCAAGGCACAGCGCGTTTTTGCAAACCTTTACCGCAAGCTCCAAATCGTGCGAAACCATAACTATTGTTACGCCCTGCCCGCGGTTTATTTCGCCAAGCATGGTATAAAGTTCTTCTTTGGCGTCAGGGTCAACGCCGGTTGCAGGTTCGTCAAGCAAAAGCAGCTGCGGACTGCGCACCATGGCCCTTGCCAAATACACGCGCTGCTGCTGGCCGCCGCTAAGCTCGCCTATTTTGCGGTGCGCCAGTTCTTTTAACGAAAACCGTTCTATAATATCGTCTACCGCGGCTTTGTCCTCATGCGTATAATGCTGGAACATACTGCCGCCGCTTAAACGCCCGAGCGATACTACTTCTCTTACGCTTATGGGAAACGCCCTGTGCTGGCGCGCCGGGTTCTGCGGCACATAACCGATTTTATTCCACGCCGTAAAGTTTTCCCTGTCCTGCCCAAAAATGGCAATACGCCCCTGCGCAGGTTTTAAAATTCCCGCCAGCAAGCGAAGCAGCGTACTTTTACCTGCTCCGTTAGGGCCGATAACGGCAACAAAATCACCCTGCTCAATTTTCAGCGACAAATCGTTTAAAATCCAGCCTTCGCCATAGCTGTAACCAAGTTTTTCTATTTCAATAACCGTTTTCATTCTTCTTTACCGTTTAACGCAATCCCAAGGTTTTTAATATTACGCTCCATAATTTTTAAATAATCATCACCGCGGCTGCGCCCTTCCTCACTCAAACCCTCAATCGGGTCAAGCACAAGGGTGCGCGCGCCTGCTTCCGCGGCAATGCTTTCGGCAATACGCGGGCTTACCAGTGTTTCAAAAAACACATACTTAATTTTTTCCGCATGCATAACGCCAACCAGTTTATTCAGCGCCGCCGGAGAAGGCTCCGACTGCGGTGAAAGACCCATAATGGAAACTTGTTTTAAGCCGTAATCTGCCGCCAGATGCCCAAATGCCGCATGCGTGGTAACAAAAGTTTTTATCTGCGCGTTTTGCGTAACGGCAGCCAGTTTCCTGTCAAGTTCTTTAATACGCGCAATATAATCAGCCGCATTTTTTTCATAATCAGCGGCATTGGCAGGGTCAGCCTTTATAAAAGCATCGCGCACTGCCAAAACCTCTGCTTCTGCTTTGCGCGGGCTTAACCAGAAGTGCGGGTCGAGCCTGCTGTTTTGTTCCGCCATAAACGCTTTACCGGCTTCAACTGGCAGCACGCCTTCATCCGCAACGGCATCCAACGCAGGCTGTGCCCACGGTTCCACGCCGCCGTTATACACAAACACTTTTGCTTTGGCAAGGCGCGTTAAATCGCGTGCCGAAGGTTCCCAGTCGTGAGGCTCTATGCCGTCGCCAATCATTGTGTAAACTTCCGCATGGCTGCCGCCGACTACGCGGGCAAACTCTGCCATGGGGTAAAAACTGGCCGCAACCGTAATTTTTCCGTCTGCAGTTTTGCCGCTGCCAGCACTGCCGCAGCCGGAAACAATAAACACCGCTGTTATTAACAGCAGCGCCCAAAATTTTTTCATACATAGCTCCTTTACAAAATCATAGTAATAATATAATTGCAAATAAATAATGTCAATCCTGTTTTTTCACTTTATCTTAATGTACACTTAACTGCAATGGGTGTATAATATTACTATCTTATTTTAACAGGAAGTGCTGAATATGCAAAAATTAAACTTATCCAAAAACGAAATTGCCGCTTTTGATATAGACGCACAACAAACTTTTACGCCGCTGTGCCCGGATGAACTGCCCGTTGCCGGAGGCGACATGATTGCAGAAGAACTCAATGCCCAGGCAGCCTTTGCTTCCGTCCGCGTTGCCTCGCGCGATGCGCACAGCCCCAACGCCGTATGGATTGCCCAAAACGGGCACGCGCCGCTGACGCCGGTTACAGGTTACGAAAACTGCGATTTATACTGGCCCAGCCACGCCATAGTAGGCACGAAGGGCTTTGATTTTATTCCCGGGCTTGACCCAAAAGCTTACAGCTATCAGGTTTATAAAGGCATTGAACCTGCCATGCACCCTTATGGCGCCTGCTACCACGATTTAAAAGACACGCTTTCTACCGGCGTTATTGAATTTTTAAAGGCCCGCGGCATTAAAGCCGTTATCTGCGGCGGCCTTGCTACCGATTACTGCGTTAAAACAACGGCCTTGCAGCTGGTACGCGCCGGTTTTACGGTTATTCTTAATCTGGCTGCCTGCCGCGGCATTACGCCCGATACCGTTGCCGCTGCCATTAAGGAAATGCAGCAACAAGGTGTTATTATTGTTAAAAACAGCGCGGAGTTAAAAGAGCTGCTGTAATTTTATACAGGCACTTCCACAAATTCCGTGCTTACTTCTTCAAGCGTTACGGGGCGGTTCAGTGCAGCCGTCAGCCAGGCTTCCGCTTCCGCCTGCTGTTCCTGCTTCATATACAGCAGAATCTGCACGCGCTCTCCGTACTGAGCGCCGTTTATCGTAAAAATGTTCTGATTGTAAAGCTTGTTCATAATGCGTCCGGCTTCGCCAGGAGGCGCACTTAATGCAAAAACGGCCATTTCAACGCGGCGTGCAAGCCCGGCTTCTTCAACGGCATGCACAACGCTGTTGGTATATGCGCGCACTAATCCCCCGGCGCCTAGTTTAATGCCGCCAAAATAACGTGTTACAACAGCGGCTACGCCGGTAAGGCTTTTTTTGCGCAAAACTTCCAGCATGGGCACGCCGGCCGTTCCCGAAGGTTCGCCGTCGTCGCTCGACCTTTGCTGCATGTCATTTATAATATAGGCAGAACAGTTATGCGTGGCATCCCAAAATTCTTTTTTGATGCTTTTGATAAATTCCTGAGCTTCTGTTTCGCTGCCTACTTTTTTCAACGTACAGATAAAACGTGATTTTTCTATTACTATTTCCGTCCGGCAATCTTTTTGTATTGTCTGCATAACTTTCTCCTTTCCTAAATTATTATATCATATCCCGGCAGGCTTTTTATAAAGGCTTGCCCCTAAAATTGTGTTTAACTTTTACGGAGGTTGGCCGTGAGCCATTTAGTACCACTTATCAGCGACCTGGCCATGATTTTGACGCTGGCCGGGCTGGCAACAATTTTATGCAAAAAACTTAACCAGCCGCTTATTTTGGGCTATATGCTGGCAGGTTTTCTGGCCAGCCCGCATTTTTCGCTGCTGCCAAACGTTATTGACAGCGACAATATTACCGTATGGTCTGATATAGGCGTTATTTTCATTCTGTTCGACCTTGGCCTTGACTACAATTTTAATAAAATAAAAAGCACAGCCAATACGGCCATTATAGCCGCCGTAACGGAATTTACCGGCATTGCCTGCCTTGGTTTTGCCTGTGCGCAGCTGCTGGGCTGGAGCCTTACCGACAGCATTTTTACCGGCTGCATGCTTACCATGAGCTCCACCGCCGTTGTAAGCAAAACACTCGGCGAGCTGGACCTTTTAAAACAGGCCTTTGCCCCCATTGCTTTCGGCATTCTGGTTCTGGAAGATATTTCCGGCATTATCATGATGGTAGTGCTTTCTACTGTTGCCGCCGCAGGAAGCGCCATTTCCCCGCTGTCCATGCTTGAAAGCATCGGGCTTTTGGTATTTTTCCTTATCATCTGCTTTATTATCGGCATTTACTTTCTGCCGACGTTTTTCAAAAAAACGCGCCAGTATTTCAACGACGAAACACTGCTTATCGTTTCGCTCGGCTTATGCCTGAGCATGGTGGTGCTGGCTTCCAAAATGGGCTTTTCTTCGGCACTGGGCGCCTTTTTAATGGGCACTCTGCTTTCGGGAACGATTTACACGCGCCGCACCAAGGTTTTGCTTGAGCCGGTAAAAAATTTGTTTTCCGGCATCTTTTTCGTATCAGTCGGCATGATGGTTGACCCTTCCGTAGTAAGCGGCAGCCTGTTTACAATTATTGCCCTGGCAATAACGCTCATCATCGGCAAATGTATTTTTACCTCCCTCGGCGTTATGCTTTCCGGCCAGCCGCTTAAAACAAGCATGCGCTGCGGCTTTTCGCTTACCCAGCTGGGCGAATTTGCGTTCATCGTTGCCAATATCGGCGCCAGCTACGGGCTGACAAGCAGCTTTTTGTACCCGGTATTCGTTACGGTTTCCGTACTCACCATCTTTTTAACGCCGCACATCCTGCTCAGCACCGACAAGGTTTACCGCCGCTTTTTGCGCCGCCTGCCTAAAAAAACAGCCGTTATGCTTATCGAAGCGCACCGCGACAATAAAAATACCCGCCAGCAGTCGGACTGGAAAGATTTTTTGCAGCTTTATTTTACAAAAATCACCGTTTATACTGTTATTTTAATTTTCATTTCCTACATCGGCACCTATAATATTTTGCCGTACTGCCGCAGCGTTATACAGCCGCCCTTCGGCGATTTATCGGCCGCTGCCGTGACACTGCTTTTCATGTCGCCGTTTTTGGCGGCACTGATGGTAAGCCGTTTGGGACGGCGCGATTTGATGGCCGGTTTATGGTTTAAAAAACGCAGCAACCGCCCGCTGATACTGGTTTTAATGTTTTTAAAAGCCGCAATCGGGCTCTTTTTCATCATGCAGGTTTTCACAACCATGCTCGGACTGCATATCATTATTGCCATTATCGCCGCACTGGTACTGGCAAAATTCATTTACTCGTCCGATTATCTTATCGGCCGCTATTTGCAGATTGAATCGCAGTTTTTAATTAACTTAAACGCCGAAAACCTGGCTGCCGCCGCACAAAAACGTGCTTCGGCGCGGCACGGCATGTGGCTTGACGAACAGTTTTACACCTGCGCCTACGAAATACAGCCGGGCTCGCCCTGGATTGGCTGGAGCATACGCCGCCTTGACGTACACCGCAACTATAAAATTTTTGTTATCGAAATCAACAACCAGCACGGTTACCATCCGATTCCATCCGGGCATACCGTACTGCGCACCGGCGACAAGCTGCTTATTACCGCACCGCTGAATGTTCTGCAGACTTTTGACGCAGCAATAAAAAATATGGGGCTTGGGCTTGCCAAAATTACCGAAACGGTTACGCTGCACAAATTTCTGGAACACGAAAGCCAGGTACGCAAAGAGCACGATATGCTGCTGTGCTATGCCATGCCTGTAACATCAGCTTCGCCGCTTGCCAGAAGCACGCTGAAAAAAAGCGATACGCTTTCCAAGGGCAAATGGCTGGCGCTTGGATTGGAGCGCGGCGATTATACCATATCCGACCCGGACGCTTCTTTTGTTATCAATAACGGCGATATTCTCTGGATTATCGGCAGCAGGCAGATGTTAAGCAGCCTGTTCCGCGATACAACGTTATAAACTGCATAAAAATAACACCGCATAAGCGGTGTTATTTTTTTCCCTGACGGGTATTCAGTTAAAAGGTATACGTTGCCTGTACGTTAAAGCTTGCACCCTGACGTTCACCGGCATAGCCGCGCATATTCAGGTCAAAGCTCCACGGGCTGTCTGCCGAAGGCTGATAATTTAACCCTGCTTCTGCCATATAGCTGCTGCCGCGCAAACTCTGTTCCGGCACCTCCATTCCCGCAGCACGCATCCCGGCACTGCCGTTAAACTCATATTCATACGCTAAGCCGTAATAAGTACTGAACTTATTTTCCTTATTGGTTGTAACCCTTGCGCCAATACGCAGGCGGTCACTGTTAATACTGTCAAACTCAAATTTATCATTGCCGACACTAAAATTATCTCCTTCCGTATAAGTATGGAAGAACTTTCCATACACATCAACACTGCTGTCATCACTAAGCTGTATAACCTGCCCTATGCCGATATGCGCTCCGTAATAAGCACTGCTGCTGTCGTAGCCGTACTCCGCACCGCTGCCGTCATGCAGGGCATTATCCATCTCAGATTTCAGCATGCCTGCGCGCAGGCTGCCTTCGGTATAAACGCCGTGCGCATTTTCATACCTTGCGGCAACACCGCCGCCATTATATACAAGGCTGCCGTCGCCGCGGAAAAACTCATCGTTAAATTCATTGTAGGTACGGTAATTGCCGCTGCCGTTTTCATAAAAGACGCCCCAGGCAAACTCATCACCGCCGCTGAATTTCTTGGCATTGCCTGCACCGACAATCGTGCTCCAGCCGTTGATTTTAATATCGCTGTTTACATCGTACTTGCTGCGGTTGCCCTGCACTGCCGCAAAAGTTTTAATGCCATAGCTGTCATCACGGCTTAAAGCGTCCAGGCTGTCACTGATTAAATCCGTACCCTGGTTTATAAACGCCGCTGCCACAGCTCTGTTTTCGGCAACCAGTTTTGTTTGTTTTGCCGCATGTATGCCGTTAATTTGGTAAACAAGGTCGCCGTTTTCCACTTTCGCTTCACCGTCACCCTCAACGGCAACACCTGCTGTAAAATTGCCGGATTGTATTTTGCTGCTGCTCAGTTCATTATCATCGTTTTCCGCATGTATTAAAATCATGCTGTCATTGTCATTAATATCACTGGCATCATCAAAATGGATATGGCTGGCATCAATTTCCGCATCCTTCAGGCTGCTGTTTTCGCCGTCGGTTATGTTCAGCACTTTGCCGTTATCCTGCCAGGCAACTTCCTTAAACACCACATTATTAAAACCGTCCACTGTTTTTACGCTGCCGTGCCAGCCGTTAATTACAAGCGTGTTGCCGCTGCCGCTTATTTTGCCGCCGCTGCTTCCGCTGCTGCCTATGCCATGCAGTGCCGCGTTGCTGATATCGGCATTACCGCTGACAATTACCATATTGTTATTCATACTTGCGGTGGTATCACCGGTTTTAAATTCGGCATTAGCGCCATAAATATCGCCGTTAACCTTTGCATTGCCGCCTACAAACACAATATTGCCACTGGCTTCGCCCCGGGCTGAAGCTGCATTATGGTTGCCCAATATATAACCGCCGGCAATACCTGCTTTTAATAAACCGCCTGTAACCGCAACCACATTATTATTTGCCGTTACAGATGTATTGGCGCTGTACGTTTGGGCAAAACCGCCTGCAACAGAATGAGCACCGCCTTCAAAGCTTAACTCTGAATTGCTGCCGCTTATGCTGACGATATTACCGGAAGCATCGGCATCATGCCCCTGCGCCTGCCCGCCATAAACAGCAAATACAACTTTGCCGTTGTTTATCGTAACAACATTATTATCAGCCTTGGCCTCATTTTTGTTAAAACTGAGCCCGCCGTACAAATTAAATGCAGCGCCTTCATTCATTTTAATTGTACCACCGGAAGCATCGGCATCATTACGCACACCGTAAACAGTTCCGTAAATATCGCCGGAGTTTACCTGAGCATATTTATCATTGGCCGTACCGTCTAAAATTTCTGCGCTTGCAGCCAGCACCGGCTGGGCAGAGCCTGACAAAAGCAATGCCATTACGGATGCTGCCAGTAATTTTTTGCCGTTGTTATTTAAAAAGTATTTTGCTGATTTTCTCATGTTAAACCTCCATATAAAACAAAAAAAGACATTTCCTTCTTTTACTTTGAAGGAAATGTCTTAATTAAAAAATATGTCCGACTAAGTGTTTTATTAAATTGTAAAGCATCCTCTGCTTATGTTTTAATTATACCCTATATTTTTATAAAAAGCAAATTTTTTGCAATATTTTAAAATTTATATTTTTATAAGCTGTTAAGTGTAAGCATTGTTACATAAACACAGATACAAAAATAAACGCTCTCCGAAAAACGGAGAGCGTTTAAAATTAATGCCTGAAATATTTATCAGAAGCTGTATTCAACATTTACAAACCATTTGTTAGCTTCTTCGTGGCTGCCTTTCTGATAGCTGTAACCCACGCCGAAAGCCCAGTCATCTTTACCAGCTTCAAAGCCTACGCTGCCAAGCCAGCTGCCGCTGTCCATAACAGTGTAATCAAGCGTATCAACGCCGCTGCCGGTATTCAGGTCAAAGCTGTTGTCTGTATCGCCAAATGCCCAAATGTAAGCTACATTTGCCTGCGGTACAATCTTCCAGCCGCTTTCCGTTATAGTTTCATTTCTCAGGCTTACGCCTACAGGCAGTGTCCAGATATTCTGACGGTCTGCATCGTATTCGCCAAATTTCTGTCCGTCATAATATGCGGTATAGCTGTCAGGGTTAACATTGTAATAACGCAGGCCGGTGTAAGGCACAATTTGCGTGCTGCCATTGGTGTAAAGTTTTTCAGCCCTTACGCCTACGGTAAATACGCTTACATCACGGTCAGCCTTAATGTCTTTGCCCATAGCGGTGCCGGTAAGTTCGTTATCGCTTTCGCTGAAGCCGATATCGGCAATAACGTTGGTATCGTCGTTTTTAACATTACCATACAGCGATACGCCCCACATATCAAAATCGTTATTAATACCCATGCCGTGGCTGTCGCCGGAACCATAGCTGAAGGCAATACCGCTTTGTACTTTGCCTTTTTTAGCAAAATCAACGCCGATGGTTGCACCATCAAAATCGCTGCTGCTGTCAACAGAGCCAAAGCTGGAGGCCATACCATCCAAATCATGTTTGTTATGAATATATTTAGCCCAGATAGCGCCATCTTCGTTAACTTTCGGTTCGCCGGTAATGTCATCCTGAGTGAAGGACAGGCGCAGTACGCTGTTATCAGCCATATCGCCGGCAACATCAATTGTATTGCTGGTTACGCCTGCTGCTTCGCCAATCATTGCCATGGCTGCAAAGTCACGGCTGGTGCCTTCGCCTTTGGTGTAATCGCTGAAGAAGTCTTTAGCACCAGCGTTGGTATTTTCGCCATTGCGGATAATACCGTTAGCAGTACCTTCAAAATTGTCGCCGCCTTCGCCGAGGCTGTCCACAAAGTCCTTAACGGCATCAGCTTTTTCGTCTTCGGTTAACTGGTTAAGCGTTTTGTAGTTAATGGTATATTCGCCGTCTATTTCTGCATTTTGTGCATAAGCTTCGGTTCTGTCATAAACAAGGTTATCGTTAGTCCAAACATCATCTTCGGCATCTGTATTGCTGATAACCTTATATTCATTACCGGTTTCGCTATTACCAGCTTTAAAGTCATTAATATCAAGTTTTGCACTGCCGTCAACGTTTACAAATGTGCCGGTTGCGTCAATGATAGCGGCACTATCAGTAGTTAAGCCTTCCAAAGTGGTTACGCTGCCATCTTTAACGTTGATGATATTAAAACTGTGGATTTTGCTGCCGTTTTGTGTAGTATATTGTTTGCCATCTACTTTTACAAGCGGGCTTAAAGTGTTGTTGCCGGTAATTTCCAAGGTGCTTTCGCCTACGCTGTCGTTGTAAGCATCTTTGGTGTAGGTAGCTTCATATTGATTACCATTGTACGGATTATAATCATCTTTGTCACTATACACAGTTGTTAATCTATAACCCTGACCAGAGATTTCGCCGTCAACCGTAGCGCCATTTAAATTAATGGTAGAAAATTTAACTTTTGAAGTTGTATTTTTTACTGATTCGTCATATCCTACTACAGGTTTATCATTACTTTGTACTTTACCATCATAAACTGCTTCCGGCGTTGTCCCATTAACTGCACCGCCAGCATATACATTACCTTTAATAACTGCTCCGCTATTAAGAGTAATCTTGCTTTTTTCCACATACGCGCCACTATTGCTTTCCATATTATCAACAGCAATGCCGCCGCCCAAAATATCTTTTTCAACGGTACCGCCGTTAATGGTGATATTGGCATTTGTAACTTCGGAATAACCCGTCATGCTCATGCCCATGCCGCCAGCGGCGATGGAGGTTTCATCGGTAATACCTTTCAGGTCAGCCATAGCCATACTAGCATTTAAACCGAGCGAGTTCCATTGCGGATAACCATTTACAGTATCATTGTCATTCTTGCTGGCATCCATAATACTAATGAGTTCCAGGTTGTTAATCGTGCCGCTGTCAACTGTAATATTGCTGTTAGTAACTGTTGTTACAGCATCATTGCCGTTGCTATTAAGCACAGAATTGCCGATTGCCATGCCGCCGCCGTAAATGCCGTCAACAACGCCGCCTTTAACATTAATATTGCTTGTTGTTACACTGCTGTTTGCCAAAACATCTGTACTTTGTACTTTAGTGCCGCCGGTAGTGCCTTCCATGCTCAGCGCAAAACCGCCGCCAAACATGCCTACCGCTTTCATATCACTATAAACTGTAGTATTTACATCATTATTTACTATTGCTTCGGCATTGGCATTGTTTAAGGTAATTGCTGCGCCGCCATTAAATACGCCTGCTGCATAACCGCTGTTAAGATTAATATCTGCGCCATTGGTTGTAGCTGTTGCAAAAGCACCGTTTTCACCATTTACGCTGCCTCTCAAATCACCATGGCCGAATGCCATGCCGCCACCAAATACGCCAACTGCTGCGCCCTGGCCTACCGCAGAACTGATATCAGTGCCACTTATAATTCCACTGATATCAACTTCTCCTTCGTCATCATTTTTAACAATACTTCCTACGGAACTGATAACATTGCCCAGCGCTGTGCCGATATTGCCAGCAGCCGCATCTTTATCAGGAGATTCAAGGCTTACATCAATCGTTACTCTTCCAGTGGTAATTGCATCAGCCGTACTGCTGCCAAGTTGCTTATCCGTACTATTATTATTACCATCTTTTTCTTGATAAGTATGGCTTGCAGCTGCAATACCGCCGCCAACTACGCCGATGGCAGTAGTATTGCCGGTTAAATTAATATTGGTATCACCTTTAACATTTGCCTGAGCAGTACCGCCCTGAATTGCATCATTAACATTAATATTAACAAACCCTGCTAAACTGGTATCAGCATGCCCATCATTATTACCAATATCTGTATTGCCGCCTTTAATGAGTTCAACAGCGCCGGTAGCATCGCCGGAACCTGCCACACCGCCGCCGATAACGCCGAGTGCAAAGCCATCCTGAACATTAATATTTGTACTGCCTTCAACGGTACTGGTTGCTTCGCCGCCAATGGTAGTCAAAGCAACACCGCCGCCTGCAACGCCAACATTAATGCCGTCAATTCCGCCTTTCATAATATTATCGCTGCCGATAATGTTCAGGGTAGTATCTCCGGTAACAGTGCTTATTGCAGTACCGCCAACAGCAATAGCACCACCGCCGTTGGCAAACGCGCCAAGGTTGGCTTTCTCATAAACATTGGTGGTTACATTGCCGTTGAGAGTAACTTTAGTATGTCCGTCTAGTGTAATATTCAATATTCCTAATGCATTTGCTTCAATATTTCCAACTGAAATAGCAGCACTTGCTCCTACACCACCCAGTACGTTTCCATTTACAAGATAATTATTTACATTGCCGCTTCTATTAATAGATGTTTGTTCATTATTGATAATCTGAATACTATCGCTATCGGGTTTAGGTTTTACATCTATACCTATACCAGAATTTACGGATAAATCTCCTCCTATCAAACCAATTACAACTGGTGATTTTTCATCATCTCCAACTTGTAAATAGGTATCGCCATTATTTGCAATAACTACATCTTTTTCTTCTTTAGTTGTATCAATATTTAAAATTTTATCTGAAGTACCAGCACCTAATTTACCATCTACTAATTGTTTTAAATTAATAAAACTTTTAAGATCTTCATTTGTTAAAGTTCCAGTTAAACCACTATCTAACTGCCCTTCGCCGCCGACAACGCCAATAACAATATTATTCTCAGCCAAAACCTGGCGGATTGCATTTACTTTATCCATAGTGCCAGCATCAGGATTAGTTGTATTTAATTCCTTTAAAGCACTCTGAATACCGCTAATTAAATTTTTCACATCACTGTGCGTAGCAATAACTACTTTATCGCCCTGGGCAATAATAAATTTTTGGCTGCCCGGGCCGCCTTGATTTACTGGTGTATTTAACCACTCATTAGTTATTACACCGTTTTCCGGCACTTCTACGCCGTTAACCTGCGCCGCTAAAGCATCGCTGCTGTAAAAAATCCCCAGGGTACTTGCGGCTAAAAGTGAGCATAGCACTTTTTTCTTTAAATCCGACTTGTTTTTCATCTTCCCTACTCCTTTGCTTTAAACTCGGCAGTATTAAGTGATTAAAAACGCAAAACATTTTTAATACCGTCGGTATATACTTATATTATACTATACCTTTATCCCCCCACAAGACGGTTTCAGTTTGTGTAATAGTTCCTTTTTGCCCTTTGTATTTGCTCTCTCGCTTATGCTTACGAAGTTTAACAATAATATGTAGCTTTTTATTGTGACAGAGATTAGTTTTTGTTTTTTTAGTGCGCGAAGCGCACGATTTTTTTATAAATTTTACATAACTTTTTCAAAGCCGCCCTATTTTGTTTTTAATATTTTTGGCGCAAAACTATAAAATTTTTTACAACTATTGCCATAAAAGGCGTGCAAGTATATAATATCTGTATAGTTATCCGAATAGTTTGAAAGGAGCAACAAATTTTATGGAAAAAATTTACGAAGGCAAAACAAAAACTGTTTTCAAACTTGAAAACGGCAACGTACTTTTAAAATTTAAAGATGACTGCACCGGCAAAGACGGTGTATTCGACCCGGGCGAAAACAGCATCGGCCTGACCATTGAAGGTATCGGCAAAGCTAACCTCGAAACCTCCATCCACTTCTTTGAAATTCTCAAAAAAGAAGGCGTTAAAACCCACTATGTAAGTGCTGACGTTGAAAACGCTACCATGGAAGTTCTTCCCTGCACCGTATTCGGCAAAGGCCTGGAAGTTATCTGCCGTTTGAAAGCAACCGGCAGCTTCATCCGCCGCTATGGCGATTACATTGCTGACGGCACCGCTATTGAAGGCGGCTATGTTGAAACCACTTTCAAAGATGATGCCAAAGGCGACCCGCTGGTTACCGAAGACGCACTTGTTGTACTCGGCATTATGGGCCACGAAGATTACAAGAGCCTGAAAGAACAGACCCTTAAAATTACCAAAATCGTTGCAGAAGACCTTGCTAAAATGGGCCTTGACCTGTACGACATTAAATTTGAATTTGGTTACCACAATGGCGAAGTTATCCTCATTGATGAAATTGCCAGCGGCAACATGCGCGTTTACAAAGACGGCAAATATGTTGACCCTGTAACCTTAACTTCCATTATTCTCGGCAAATAATTAAGTTAAAACTTAACGGCAGCTTTTTACGGCTGCCGTTTTTATTATGCCTTACCGCAAAAATAAAGCCTGCACAATGCGTGCAGGCTTTTGTTGTGAGTTAAACTTGTTATCTTACGTTGTAGCGCAGTTCTTTTTCAATTACAGCACCGGTTTCGGGGTTCAGCACCATTTCGCCGCGGAGTTCGGGAGTGGTGAATTTGAGTTCATATTCATACAGGCCGTCGTCCATATCGAGTTTTACTTTGTGGAAGCTGGCGTTGGGATATTCTTTGGTAACTACTGCCTGTGCGTCAGCTGCGCTCAGTACAATATTTCTGCTGCCAAGGATGGTGCGTACTTCCATTTTATATTCTTTTACAGACTGGCTTAGTTTGCTGATTTCTACTTCGTAGGAAGTTGCGGTTGCGTTATCGAAGAATTTGAATTCATATTCGTTAAAATCTTCCTGAGTGCCTACATGAGCTGCGCTTGCCGGTACCAGTTTAGCTGCCATGGACTGCGCGTCTGCCGAGGTGAAGGCTGCTGCGAAAGCAGTTGCGGAGATGGTTAAGGTGGTGAGAGCTGCTGCTGCGAGAGCGGTTAATTTTTTGCCGGTTAATTTCAACATTGTTGTTTCCTCCTTTATTTTAAGGTCTGTCCTTATTTGTTTTGGGGTGTTCCCTTATCTTGTCTTTATTATAGCCGCCAAAGATTAAAGAAAAATTAAAACAAAAATGAAATTCAAAAATTATCTAAAAATTTATGGTGTGTTATAATAATTTTATAAGGAGGTGCCTTATGCGGATTTTAATTGTTGAAGACGAACCGGATTTACTTGACGCCTTAAAAAAACAGCTGCAAAGCAGCGGTTACAGCGTTGACAGCTGCGGCAACGGACTTGACGCCGAAGATTATTTAAAAATGGCAACCTATGACGCGGTTGTGCTTGATATTATGCTGCCCGGCATTGACGGGCTTACTTTGCTGAAAAAAATGCGCGCCGAAGGCAACACTACCCATGTTTTGCTTTTAACGGCTCTCGACAGCATTGAAAATAAAGTAAACGGACTTGATGCCGGTGCCGATGATTACCTTGTTAAGCCTTTTGCGTATGACGAGCTTCTGGCGCGCCTGCGTGTGCTTCTGCGCCGCCGCAGCGGGCAGACAACAAACGTGCTGGAATACGGCGGGCTGGTTATGGATTTAAACAGCCGCACAGTTACCCGCGACGGCACGGAAATTACCCTTTCTTCCAAGGAATTTGCCGTGCTGGAATATTTGCTGCGCAATCCCGGGCGCGTGCTTTCGCGCGATAAAATAGAAAACCATGTATGGAATTACGACTTTGAAGGCGGTTCCAACGTTGTTGACGTTTACATACGTTACCTGCGCAAAAAAATAGATGCCGGTTTCAGCCAAAAACTGCTGCATACTATCCGCGGCGCGGGTTACGTGCTGAGGGAAGAAAAATGAGAGCATTATCCGTTAAACAAAAAATAACCCTGTGGTATACCGGGCTTATTGTGGCAGTATTAAGCGTTATTTTTGCGGCCGTGCTTTTTGCCGCCGACGACGTGCTGCTGCTTAATTTGCAGGACAAACTGGAAAACGAGGTTTACGGAAACGCCAGCAGCCTTGAACTGCGGCGCGACGGTACCCTGAGCCTTGACGAGCTTGATTTTCTGCATGACGGCGTTATGCTTGCCGTTTATAATAACGACGGCACATTAATCGCCGGGCTGAACCCGGTGCAGATGCCGGATACGCCCTTCCGCTCAGAGCTTTTGCAAACCGTAACCAACGGCAGCCAGACCTGGTATGTATTTGACCTGCAGCTGCGCCCCGCCCGGCTTGAAAACAGCATCTGGCTGCGAGGCAGCACTTCCTTAAGCAGCATTTACGCCACCCGCGATGAAATTTTATGGCAATGTGCCCTGCTCTTTCCGTTTTTAATACTGCTTTCTGCCTTTGGCGGTTACCTGATAACCAAAAAATCCTTTCAGCCTGTAAAACAAATTGCCGCCGCGGCAGAACGAATTGGCAGCGGCAGCGATTTATCGCAGCGCATTAACCTTAACAAGGCTGACCCCGAAATAATGCAGCTGGCGCAAACCTTCGACAGCATGTTCTCGCGCCTGGAAAAATCTTTTGACGCAGAGCGCCAGTTTACGGCGGATGCTTCGCACGAACTGCGCACACCTGCGGCAGCCATCATTGCCCAGGCTGAATACGCCTTAAAACAGGCACCGCCTGCCGAAAAAGATGAAGCACTGCAAAAAATACTGGCACAGGCACGCAAAATGTCACGCCTTTTGGCACAGCTTTTAATGCTGGCCCGTGCCGATGCCAACAAAATTCAATTTGAAATTGAAAAGTTTGATTTCAGCGAAATGGCTGAAATTGTAATTGAAGAAACGCAGCAGATTGCCGGTGCAAAAGAAATAACCGTCAATGCCGCTATTGAACCGGAAGTTTGCGTTGAAGGCGACCAGACGCTTTTAATGCGCCTTTTGCTGAACCTTTTGGATAATGCCGTTAAATATACGGAAAACGGCGGCAAAATTGATTTTACCCTGCATAAGGAAAAAGGCAGCGTTGTCTGCTCCGTTAAGGATACCGGCTGCGGCATTGCGCCGGAAGAACTGCCTAAAATATGGCGCCGTTTCTATCAGGCCGAAAGCAGCCACCGCAACAGCAGCGGCGCAGGGTTGGGGCTTTCCATGGTACAGTGGATTGCAAACCTGCACGGAGGCACCATAACCGCCGAAAGCACGCCCGGAGAAGGCAGCACATTTACCTTCACCCTGCCGCTGAATCCCGGCTGTAAAATTCAATAATAAACTTAAAAGCCGGAAGCTGTATGCTCCCGGCTCTTTTTATGCCTAAAACTTTATTGTGTTTTCCTGCCTGCGGTAAGCCAGCGCTCAATAACATTGGCTTTCTGCCCTGCCGTCCAGCTTAAATCGTCAACCGGCGTGAGCATTTTGCCCGTATACTGGCTGCGCAGCTCGTCATCTGCCGCCGCGCTTAAACTCCATACAAGCCCGTGCCCTTTTTCCGCAACAATTTCCGCAGCACGGTTCGAAAGCAGGTATTCTATAAATTTACCGGCCGCAGCGTTATTAGGCCCGTTCAGCACCGCCGCGCCGCTGATTAAATTTTTATTGCCATCGGCAGGTATCGTTGCAAAAAGATTCTCTTCGCTGCGCTCCAACAACAGTGCCACCGAAAGCGGCACTACCGCCACGGTTTTATAACCCTGGCGCACTTCGTCAATGGTTTCCTGCAAATTAACAAAATATTCCGGGCGCTGGCGGTTAAGCTGCTCCGCATAATCCATAGCCGCGCTTTCTCCCTTCAGCTGCCATAAGGCCGTCATCATGCCATAGCCTGCGCCGCCGCTTTTAGGGTCTGCCAGCGCAAGCTCGTACTTAAGCGGTTCAGCCAGCAGCTCCTGCCAGCTTTCCGGCGCATACAGCCCCAAATAATGCAGGTTTCTTTTATTGCTTAAAAAGCCGATATGGTCAATGTACAAAGCCGTCCACAGCCAGTTATTCTGGCGGAATTCCGCCGGAATGGCATACGCTTCTTTGGGCTGGTAGCTTACCAAAAGCCCGCGCTCAGCGGCAAGGTAAAACTCCTCCGCCGTTCCGCCGAGCCACACATCGCTGCCGGAAGAAGCAAGAAAATTAAAACGGTTTTCCGCACTTCCCGGCGGCAGCGGCACTACCTGCGTTTCTATACCGCTTGCTTTGGTGAAATCTTCTGCCAGCGCCTCGGCTATATCCACCGGCATACTTATGCAGATTTTTACCTGTTCCTTTTTTTCTGCCTCATCTTTACCGGCAGTCTGCGCCGTGTTCAGCACTGTTAAAATACAAAAAGCCGCAGCAATTACAGCCAAAAATTTTTTCATTCTTCAACCTCGCCAAGCTGATTTTCTTTTATTATACCACAGCCGCGCGCATAAACAAAAATCCCGGGCAGGCAAACTGTCCGGGATTTTACTTTTAAAAATCAGTCACGGTCGAAAACCATAATCTTATCAAAATCAAGGTAAACTTTTTCGCCGTCGATAAACTCTTTCAGTTCCGCACCTTTTACGATAACGCGGATTACATGGTGTTTGCACTGTACACGGTAATCAACCGCATCGCCAAGATAGAAACGGTGTACCAGCGTGCCTTCGATAGTACCGCTTGTGCGGGACATCGTAATGTTTTCCGGGCGCACTGCAATGGTAGCGCTGCCGGTTATGCCGCTGGTATTGGGGAAGGATACGCCGGTGCCGCTGATATATACGCGGTCGCCCTGTACTTCGCCTTCCACAAAGTTTACAAGGCCGATAAAGTCGGCAACCATCTTGTTGGCCGGGTTGCGGTAAATTTCGTACGGCGTGCCGATTTGCTGAATAACGCCGCGGCTCATAACAACAACGCGGTCACTCATCGTCATGGCTTCTGACTGGTCATGCGTTACATAAATAACGGTAATGCCCAGTTCTTTCTGAATAGAAGAAATTTCAAAGCGCATGCTTTCACGCAGTTTGGCGTCAAGGTTGGACAAAGGTTCGTCCAAAAGCAGAAGGCCGGGGCGCATTACCAGCGCACGCGCCAGTGCAACACGCTGCTGCTGGCCGCCGGAAAGCTGATGCGGATAACGGCTGCCGTACTCGTCAAGATGAACGAGTTTCAGCATTTCTGCAACTCTTGCAGCACGTTCTTCTTTGGGAACTTTTTGAATTTTAAGCGGATATGCAACGTTTTCGGTAACAGTCATGTGCGGCCATACGGCATAAGACTGGAAAACCATGCCGATATCGCGTTTTTCGGGCGGCACGAAAGTATTTTTTATATGCGAGCTTACGCAGTGGTCGCCAATATAAATTTCACCCTCTGTCGCTCTTTCAAAGCCGGCAATCATACGCAGCGAAGTTGTTTTGCCGCAGCCGGAAGGACCGAGGAGCGAAACAAATTCGCCGTCCTTTACGGTAAGGTCAAAATCGCTTACGGCCGTAACATCACCAAACCGTTTAAAAACATGCTCTATACGTACTTCTGACAATTTATTCCACTCCTTTTAAATACCAACATTACCCTTAGTAAGCTTGTTCAAAATAACATTGCCCACCAGAACTATCAGCAAAATAATTACCGAAAGCACGGAAGCATTCTGTGTATCGGCATAAGTCTGCAAATCGTACAGCAGTACGCCGATAGTTTTGGTATCACTGCCGTACAAAAGCAGCGACATCGTCAATTCATAAAATGACGGCATAAAGATTAAGAACCAGCCGGCGATAATTGACGGTGCAATCAGCGGCATGATGATGTCTTTGCAGGTACGCAGCCAGCTTGCGCCGGAGTTAAGAGCCGCTTCCTCCAGAGAGATATGTACCTGGCTTAAGGAAGCTGCAATAGTGCGCACGGACATCGTCATATATTTTACAAGGTAGCTGACAACCAGAATCCACATGGTGGAATACAGGTTCAGGCCAAAGTTGCCGGAGAAGGTAATAACAAGTGCCAGCGCGATAACGATACTCGGCGTGGAGCCGCCGATAATTGTCAGCATATCCGGCAGGTTGCGTCCTTTAACATTTGTTTTAACGGCAAGATAAGCAATAAACACCGAAAGAATTGTGCCGATAGTAGCAGCAATAACGCCGTATACAACGGAATTCCATACGCTTTCCATATACTGGGAGCTGGTAATAACAGGAATCCAGGCATCAAAGCCAAGGTTGTCAAGAGTAATGCCTTTGGACATACTCTTTAACAGCGAAGTAAGCAAAATGGAGCCTAACGGCAGGATAACGGCAACAAAGCCATAGAAGCCTACCGCAAAGAATGCAGGCCATTTCCATTTGCCAAGCTCAACAATGTTCGGGCGGGTGCTTTTGCCGCTGATAGTGGTATAATCCTTGCGGCCCAGCATCCATGTCATAAAGAACAGCAGGGCATTGGCAATAAACATCAGGGAAGCTGCCAGCGACGTTGCATCGCGGATGCCCGCTTCGTCGCCCATATAAGTATAAGTAACAATACGGGTTGTCATAACTTCAATATTGCCCGGCATACCAACAATGGCAGGAATACCGAAGCAGGAGCCTGCCGCAATGAATACCAGAAGGCCGCCCGCCAGAATGGAAGGCGCCATCAGGGGCAGCGTAACATCAATAAGAGTGCGCAGCGGCGAAGAACCGGAAACCCTTGCTGCTTCTTCCAGCGTCGGGTCCATTTTTTCCATCGCACGCGAAATAGTAATAAAAGCAAATGGAGAATAGAATAAAGTCAAAACCCAGGCCAGGCCGCCTGTGGTATAAATATCAAACGGTGCAGTCTGTAAGTTAAAAATCCATTTAAACACATTGTTTAAATAACCTACGCTCGGGTTTAAAAGCTGTACCCAGGCAATAGCGCCTACATAAGGCGGAATCATATAGCTGGCAACCAAAAGCGTGCGGTAGCCTCTTTTAAACGGCAGGTCGGTACGCCCAACCAGCCATGCCAGCGGAAAAGTAATAATAACGCTTGCCACCATTACAATCAGCGAAAGCTCAACAGTGTTGGCAAGAGCGCGCCAGTTTACGTCCTGGCTGTAAACTTCACGGTAGTTGGCCAGCGTAAAAGAGCCGTCCACCAGAATGCTGTCATACAAAAGTACACCCAGCGGAAAAACCACAAAATATAAAAGCAGTAATACCGACAGCGAAATTACAATAAATTTGCTGTTTATTCTTTGTAAAAAGCCCACCATAACTCCTTTCTACGGCATAAGGGCCGCCCTAAAACATAATTTAAGGTTGCTTTTTATAATGGGAAAAAAGGGATCGCCACATAGCGACCCCTAAATTCCTTCACTTAATTATTTCATGCCGGATTTAGAAAGAACCGTTATTCCATAACCCTTACGCGGAACTCTTCCTTAATTTCAGCTTTGTTGTCGGCAAGTTTCTGCCAATCAACTTTTACAGCTTTGTCAGAGAAGGATTTCAGTTCCGGAGCGCCTTTAGGAGGCTGTACGTCGCCGCGTACGGAGTGCATCCAGCCTTCAACAACAGCCTGCTGGCCTTCTTTGGAAAGCCACCAGTCAACCATGGCTTTAGCACCTTCCTGGTTTTTGGTAGTATTGAAAATAGCAATCGGGGAAGGAATAATAACTACGCCGTCTTCAGGGTATACAACTTTCAGAGGCTCGTTTTTGGTAGCAGCCAGTTTCAGGATGTTTTCTTCCAGAATCATGGCAGCTGCATATTCGCCGGTTAAAAGTTTGTTTTGAATTGCGGAGTTGCCTTCTTCAACACGCATGCCGTTAGCTTTCAGCTGATCGAAATATTCCCAGCCGTATTTATCGGCAAGTGCGCCAACTGCAACAAATGCAGTACCGGAAAGCATCGGGTTAGGCATTGCAATTTTGCCTTTCCATTTCGGGTCAGTCAAATCTTTCCAGGATTTCGGAGCTTCTTCCGGAGAAAGCTTGTCGGAGTTATAAGCGATAATCATGTTGCTGATACGAACGGAAGACCATGCACCTTTTTCGTCCTTATCGGTAATAACGTCCTTCAGGTTCGGGGAAACATAATCCAAAAGAAGGTTGTCTTTTTTAAGGGACAGGTAGTAAGAAGGTTCGGCAACCATTAAAACATCGGCGCCGATTTTTTTAGCTTTAATTTCGCCTGCCATTTTGGTCATAACTTTTTCGGTACCGCCCTGGAACCAATCAACTTTCATGTCAGGGAAAACTTTGCTCATTGCCGGTTTGCAAACATTATCAATAATATCAGGATAAATGGAGGTATATACCATTACCTCGCCTTTCGGTCCGCCTGCTTTAGTGCCGGCTTCCTGCTTATCGCTGCCGCCGCAGCCTGCAACTGCAGCCGATAATGCCAGAACTGCCGCAGCAGTACAGAGCCATTTTGCTTTTTTCATGAGTCTCCACTCCTTTTAACGTATTTAAGATACTATTAATATTCTTCTCCCGGTTTTGTAAAATTCCTGCTTACATTAGGTAAAATGTTTTACATATTTTTAACATTTCTGTTACTTTTTGCAAATATTTTTCATATTTTCCATTACAAACGCACAATATGCTATTTTTGACCCATAGGGACATTTTAAGTCCCTTGATAAACTGCCATAAAATTCATTTCCCACGCCGGTACATATCTGTGCTTGCGCAGATATATTTTATATTCCGGGCACAGCTGCCACAAAAGCTCCGGCAGCTCAAAAAAATCATTATCGTAATGATATGCGGCAATAAACATTTTGGGCCTGTCACTTTTAATATGCTGCTCAAGCCCTGAAAGCGCCTGCTTTTCCGCACCTTCCACATCCATTTTAATGTATGTTACAGCTTCGTTTTGCAGCAGGTTATCCATTTTTAACGCGCGCACCTTGCGTTTATGTGCATTAATTAATGTAGACTGTCTGCCGCCGCTGTCGGAAAAATCAAGTTCCGTATCTTCGTTCCAAACTGCGGCTTCAACAACCTGTACATTTTTTAACCCTTCTGTTTTTGCGCACAGTTTGCGGTAATTGCGGCGGTCTGCTTCCACCGCCGTTATCTTTTTATAGCTGCCGCCGGTAAGCTGCAAAAACTCCCGCACCGTATCACCGTCATAGGCGCCCAAATCCAGATAGCTTTCTTCTTTTCCAAAAGTAAAAAGCTGCGTTAAATCTTCTGTTCTGTCAGTTTCGCACTGCCATAAATATTCCGGCTTGCCGCTGAGTTTATAATTAAGTACGTCTGCAAAAACTTTGCGCGACTGCTCATCTGCCAGCTTGTTATATACACTTTGCAGCCTGCCGGCATATTTTTCAAGCCAGGCATTTGTTACTTCTTCGCTGCCGGCATAAAGCGGCAAATGCGGCGCAAATACTGTATGCTCTGCGGCAAGCGCTTTAAAACGGTTAATAACTTCCGGCAGTTCGGAAGCAAAAGCAATCACCACCGCAAAGTTTTCAAGCCGGGCTTTAATATCGCTGTAATGCTCCACCTTAAAACCACGGAAGTTCTGCCCGCGTACAAATTCATCGCTGGCAAAAATTCCGGCTGCCGTCAAGCCTTTCGCCGCCATTCTGTCAAGCACGGCATCAGCGCCGTTGCCCATGCCGTACAGCACCAGCGGCAGCCCGCAGCTGCGCATGTTTTGCCATACACTGTTGGTTTCTGTTATAAAATCAAGCATTGTTACCTTTTATACCTCGTTAAATAATTTGTTTTTATTGTACAACAAAACTGAAAAAAGGGGAATTTGGAATTTTTGTGGTTATATTTGAATATTTACTTTTCATCTTTGATGATACTTTACCATTTTTAATTTACTTTTTTATTCATATAACTTTTTGAAAAGACCAAAAAGTTACCAAAAAGTCTCTGCTCCTCAAAAAACTTAACGGCTCAGTATCAAATTAGTTTGCCACTTGCAGCACCTGCGGAACTCGTTTGCTGCGCAAACTCAAACATCCTCGGATATTGCTGCAAGTGCCTTTTTATTTAAAGTTTTCGCCTGTTTTTTGAAAGTCGCGCTTCGCCCAAATTCGTACTTTGGGCAAATTGTTATGAACAACAGCAATGTTGCCGCAGGTTTTAATAAGCAAAATACCATAATTTTCATATATGTTGGATAATAATTATTTAATCCGTACAATATAAAGTCAAAATATACTAAATTAAGCAGTAAAAAAGTACGGTTTACGCCAGAGCGCGGCATTAAAAATTTAGCGGTATTTACTGAAAAGCAATAAAATTTTCCCGGTGTTTGAGCGTAACGAGTTCCATGGAAAATTTTATTGCTTTCTGCGTGCCGCGTTTAATTTTTTTCAGCCGCGTGAGTTTTCTTTGGCTGAATCGCCAATTAGAAACGAGCTTTAAGCGAAGTTTATAATTGTGCCAGTGAAGCCAGGCAAATTTTACGACCGAACAGGAAGTAAAATTTACCCTCCAAAATTTCTTTTGCTCATTCAAAAGAATGAAGATGAATAATAAAAAGAAATAAAAGATTGATAACGTATAATCAAAGACGAAAACAAAATTAAAAGTAACATGAATAAAAAACTAAATAAAAATATTAAACCTAAATTCAAAGCTCAAAAACTATATAAACAAACCAAACATAATCTCTTGACTTAATCGTTAACCTGTTTTATATTATAGTTAACCGTAATAAGAAAGAAGGTTAACCATGCGTTTTTCCGTCAGTGATATGTGCCAGACTGCTTTGCTCGCCGCTTTTATAGCCGTCAGCGGCAGTTTTAAAATTCCTTCATTAATTCCCGGCAGTGAATTTCAGCTTTCGGCACCGGTTGCAGTTGCGGCCTGCGGTATTTTCGGCATTAAAAAATACCTTACGGCAGGTATCGCGGCTTCTGCCATCTGCCTTATTCTCGGCACGCAAAATGTTTTTAATGTGTTGATTGCGCTTTCTTTCCGCGCTGTAATTGCCGTAATGTTTGCCTTTATGGGCAGCAGCAAAGCCTTTTACATAATCGCCGGGCCTGTTGCCAGCGCTTTAAGCCGCCTTGTGCTGGCGCTTTTTGTCGATAAGGCCGTTTATGCCCTTATCGCCGCCGCGGTGCCGGGAATGATTTTTACCGCCTTTGCCGCGCCGCTTATTGCCAGTATTTTAACCCGCCTGCCTGTTTTAAAACGCGCGCGTATGCCAAAGCAAACTTAAAAACCGCGGCAGAATATTATTACTTGCCCCGCTTGGCCTATAATGTTAAAATATTAGATAGAATATTTTAACTGCAGCACGGAGGTCTTGATTATGATTTTGCAGGAATCAGGCGAAATGTATTTGGAAACGATTCTGCAATTACAGCAGAAACAGGGTAAAGTGCGTGCCATTGATGTGGCAGAACAGATGAATTTTACTAAAGCCAGCGTCAGCCGTGCCATGAGTATTTTAAAACGCGAAAACTTTATTCTGGTGGAAGCAGGCGGCAATATTGTGCTTACCGATGCCGGCCTTGCCAAAGCACAGGAAGTGCTTGAACGCCATAAAGTGCTTACCCGTTTCTTTGCCGAACATATCGGTGTACCTGCTGATATTGCCGAACATGATGCCTGCCGCATTGAACATGTAATCAGCCCGGAAACTTTTGAAGGCATAAAAAAACATCTGGCTGAATGCAGCATTAAAACCAAATAAAAAACACCATCAGGCGGATATCAGAACCTTTCTGTCGCGGCAGAAAGGTTTTTTTATAAAATTTAAAGGAGTGAATCTTTTGCAGAAAACATTTAACCCCCTTTTTGCTGCCGATACAGGAGCAGGCTACAAATTAAGCAACGAAGTAAAAACAGCAACCCCTTCCCTTCTGGACGCCGCTCAAATTGGCGTATGCGTTTACGAAAACCACGAACTATCAGCTTTGCCGGATAAAGACGCCATTCTTGTTACAAGCTTTGGCACTACTTATAAAGAAACGCGCCGCCGCACCATTAATGCAGTTTTTGAAGAAATAAAAGCCGCCTGCCCGGGCGTAAAAGCCAAACTTGCCTTTACCTCCCATATTGTTATTGAACGCATTAAAAAGAATGAAGGCATAACTTACCCGACGCCGGAAGAAGCACTTGAAGCGCTGCATAAGGAGGGCTATACCCGCGTTGCCATCTGCTCGCTGGATATTATTCCCGGCATTGAATACGCTTATAAAACTTTTGTTTTTAACCGCTATAAAACCCTGTTTAAAAAAATGTCGCTCGGCACGCCGCTGATGTACTGGATGGGCCAGGAAGACCAGCGTGACGATATTAAAGACACCATGCAGGCTTTAAGCACACAGTTTCCGCAGCCTGCACCCGCAAGCGCCGTTCTTCTTCTGGCGCACGGCACGCCGCACCCGGCCAATGCTTATTATTCGGTAATGCAGAACCGCCTCAACGAACTTGGTTTTGACAACGCCTATATTTATTCCGTGGAAGGATGCCCGCACCTTGATACCGTTATTCCGCTTTTAAAAGCGAAAGATATTAAGGAAATTACCATTATGCCAGCCATGATGGTTGCAGGTGACCATGCCAATAACGATATGGCCGGTGACGATGAAGATTCACATAAAACCATTTTGGAAAACTGCGGCTTTAAAGTAACGCCTTATCTGCACGGCATGGGCGAAAACGAAAATATCCGCCGCCTGTTTGTTGCCCGCGCATTGGAAGCCTGGCAGAAATTAACTGCGGAATAAAGTTTTTGTTTTCAGCGTTTTATATATAAGCTGCACTTATAAACTTAACAATTTATTGATATTTTAAAAATTTTCTGTAAATTTATAGCTTTTTTGCTTGCCTTTGCCTGCGGTTTTAGCTTATACTGTAATTAGTTCTAACTATAAAACAGAGAGGATGATTAGATGGGTATTGTAATTTCCGCACTTGTAACATTTTGGGTAGGCTTTCTTATCTATAAAAAATATAAGCCGCAGCCCGTACTTTTCCTGGGCGGCATGATTTTGATGTACATTGCCGTGCTTTGCGGTTACGGCACAATCCTGCCGGAAAAAGCTTCTACCGGTTCCTGGTTCTTCGACGCATTTGAATTTATGCGCAAAACCATGAGCTCCAACGCCGCAGGCCTCGGCCTTAACATTATGTCCGTAGGCGCGTTTGCACGTTATATGGACCGCATCGGCGCTTCCCGCTCACTGGTACGCTTAACCATTAAACCGCTGCTGGCATTAAAATCCCCTTACCTTGTACTTTCCGGCACCTGGGTTGTCGGCATGTTAATCGGCCTCTGCATCAACAGTGCATCCGGCCTTGCCATGCTTTTAATGGTAACCATGTTCCCGATTCTTATCGGCCTCGGCGTAAGCCGCCTTGCCGCTACGGCAGCAGTTGCCTCCACCCTGTGCTTCGACTGGAGCCCGAGTGATACCGGTACTATTCTTTCGGCAACCACCGCCGGCGTAGACCCCGTACTGTACTGGACCAACTATCAGGTTCCTATTGTTATGGTAGCTTTTGTAGTTGTAGGTGCGCTGCATTACTTTACCCAGAAATACATGGATAAACGCATGGGCCATGTTGTTAAACCGATGGAAGTTGAAAAAGCAGAAGAAAACCCTGCCGATTCCGCTCCGCTGTGGTATGCAGTTCTGCCTGTAATTCCTCTGAGCCTTATTCTTTCCTTCAGCTCCCTGTGGATTACCACCATTAAAATGAACATCGTTATGGCTATGTTCATCGGCCTGTTCATCGGTGCCTGCTGCGAATTTGCACGCTGGCGCGACGGCAAAAAAGTATTTGCCGATATCCAGACCTTCTTTGACGGCCTCGGCATGCAGATGGCCAACGTAATTACCCTTATTATTGCAGGCCAGACCTTCGCACAGGGCCTGCTCTCCATGGGCACTATCGACAGCCTTATCGAAGGCAGCAAAACCCTGGGCTTCGGCCCGATGGCAATGATGCTGGTAATGGTTTCCATTATCGTATTCAGCTCCATCGTTATGGGCAGCGGCAACGCTCCGTTCTTTGCCTTTGCGGCACTTACCCCTGCTGTTGCGGCACATACGGGCCTGCATCCTGTGCTCATGCTTCTGCCGATGCACTTTGCAGCCTCCATTGCACGTACCTGCTCCCCGATTACGGCAGTTATCGTTGTATCTTCCGGCATGGGCAACGTTTCGAGCTTCGACCTTGTTAAACGTACCTTCATTCCGATGTGCGGCGCTTTGGCTGTAACTCTCGGCATGACCTTCTACTATTACTACGCTGGAATTTAATAAGTTTAATTTCAATAGCTGCTGCTTCTGCGGCAGCTATTTGTTTTTAAGAAAGGACTGATACAATGTTTATCTGCGACTGCCACTGCGATACTTTAACCGAACTCTACAATAAAAATGCTTCGCTGTACGAAAACGAACAGCACTTTGATATTAAACGCCAGATTGCCCTTGGCGGCGGCCTGCAATTCTGCGCTATTTATGTACCTACCGAAGTTTTCCGCTATCAGGGCGGCCTGCGTTATACCCTGTGCCTGCTTGACAAATACAACCAGGAAATAAAAAAACTGCACGAAAACGGCATTGATGTGCTGCAAGTGCGTACCGCCGAAGACGCAGGCACTGTGTTGAAACACAAAGCGGCAACCCTGCTTGCCATTGAAGAAGGCGGCGCCATTGACGGCAGCCTGGAAGCGCTGCGCTGCCTGTACGAACTTGGCGTGCGTGCCATGACGCTTACCTGGAGCAACCGCAACGACATTGCCGACGGCATTAACGAAGAAGCCACCGGCAGCGGGCTGACTCTTTTCGGCAAACAGGTTGTGGCGGAAATGAACCGCCTGGGTATGCTGGTAGACGTTTCCCACATTTCCACAGCAGGTTTCTGGAGCGTTATTGAAACAAGCACCAAGCCGATTATCGCCACTCATTCCAATGCCAAAAGCCTTTGCTCCCACCCGCGCAACCTTAACGATGAACAGATTAAGGCACTGGCACAAAACGGCGGCCTTGCCGGAATTACCTTTGCAGGGCAGTTTCTTGAAGAAGACTGGCGCAACGCCTGCATAGAAAGCGTGTATAAGCACATCGACTACATGCTGAACCTCATCGGCAATGATGACCATATCGGCTTTGGCAGCGATTTTGACGGTATTTCCCATCCGCCCTATAATATTCAGGGCGTACAGGATTATAAACCGCTTATAGAGTATTTAAGCAAGTATTACAGCGATGAAACCATCAACAAAATTACCCACCAAAACGTAATTAACCTTCTGCAAAAGGTACTGTAAAACAAACAAGGCACGGCTTAAACCGTGCCTTTTATTTTGGTATTGACTAAAGTGAACTTTAATGTAGTAATACATTATTACAGCAGTTATTTAATCAGTTTTCAGGAGGTATTTTAAATGAAGGTTCTTTTAATAAACGGCAGCCCAAAAGCCGAACGCTGCACTTTTACCGCACTCAGCGAAGTTGCCAAAACCTTGGAAGCGGAAGGAATCGAAACGGAAATCGTCCATATCGGCAATCAGGCAATCCGCGGCTGCATTGACTGCCGTGCCTGCAAAAAGAACGGCAAATGCGTTTTTAACGATATTGTAAATGAAGTTGCACCCAAATTTGCCGAATGTGACGGGCTTGTTGTCGGCACGCCTGTTTATTATGCTTCCGCCAACGGCAATTTAATCAGCTTCTTAGACAGGGTCTTTTTCAGCACTCCGTTTGATAAGAGCATGAAAGTAGGCGCTGCCGTTGTATCCGCGCGCCGCGGCGGCTGCTCTGCCACCTTTGACGAACTTAACAAATACTTCACCATTGTCGGCATGCCGGTTGCTTCCAGCCAGTACTGGAACAGCGTACACGGCTTTACGCCGGAGGATGTGCGCAAAGATGAAGAAGGCCTGCAAACCATGCGTACGCTGGGCAAAAACATGACATTTTTAATTAAAAGCATTGCCCTGGGCAAGGAAAAATACGGCCTGCCTGAACGCGAGCCGCAAATTTTAACCAACTTTATTGATTAGTTTTACTTATAAATTAAAATACTTATAAAAAAACGGCAGAGTTTTTAAAACCCTGCCGTTATTTTTATTTTTCAGCTGCCAGCCACGCAATCTGCGCTGCCATTTCGCCGCATTTATAAAAATCTTCCAATTTCAGGTATTCTTCGCCGGTATGGCAATTAAAATAACCAACCGCAATGCCTACGGTTTCAATGCCGTTAGCGTTAAAGTGGTTAGCGTCCATACCGCCGCCGCTCTTTTCAAATTTAGGCTCAACGCCGCATTTTTGCAGGGCTTTGGCAGTAAGTGCCGCCGGTCTGCTGTTTTCATTCAGGCAGAAGGCTTTGTAAAGCACGTCCGAAGAATAATCTATTTTAACGCCGTATTCTTTTTCAATCACGGGCACTGCATCTGCATATTTTTTAAGCAGCGCTTCAAATTCACCGGCATCAGTACTGCGCATTTCACCGTTTACTTCGGCATAATCGCATACAATGTTCAGCGCCGGGCCGCCTGCATGCACCGAAGCAATATTTGCAGTGGAGTTTGCGCTCTGCCTGTTATCCGGAATAGCCAGTATTAAGGTTGCCGCTGCACGGATAGCGTTAATGCCCTTTTCCGGAGCTTCGCCTGCATGAGAGGCTTTGCCGTGAATTTTATAGCAGTAGCTGCATTTGGCCGGAGCCTGAATGGCAATACCGCCAATATCGCCTTCAGCATCAAAAACATAACCGCTTTTAGCGCGGAATTTGCTGAAATCAAAATGCCTGCCGCCTAAAATGCCAAATTCTTCGCAGACAGAAAATGCCACTTCAATATCGCCGTGAGGCTTATCGGATGTTTTTAATTTGCGGAGCGCCTCCAATATAATGCACAGACCGGCAACGTCATCAGCAGCCAAAATCGTGCTGCCGTCGGTATGCACAATGCCCTTTTCCTCATCAACAATCGGTTTAATGGCACCGTTATTGGCAACACGGTCCATATGTGCGGAAAAAAGCAGCGGCTCACAATCTGCCGTGCCGCGCAGCACTGCCCTTATATTGCCGGCATTACCGCCGATTTTGGCACCGGTGTCTTCTTCCGTAACCTCCAGTCCCAGCGCTTCCAGTTTGGCTTTAAGTACATCGGCAATCTGCCTTTCATTACGGGAGTTTACCGGAATCTGCACCAGCTCCAGAAATTCCTCCAGCATTTGTTTGTTTTCCATACAGCACCTCCAACGAATATTTATTTTAGTTTAAAACCCAAATTTTTACGCGCCAGCAGCCTTAAAAAGTAATGGTAGCTGGCAAACAAAAATATAGAAGACCCAACCCAGGCAATCGGGCTGGCATAGCATACGCCGGTATAACCGTAATCAATAGTTAAGTACGAGGCCGCCGCAGAACGCAGAAGCAGTTCCACCACGCCTGAAAGCATAGGAATCATTGAAATGCCCATGCCCTGTACAGAGTTGCGGTAAATAAAAATCTGGCTTAAAAAGAAATAGAACGGCACGCTTAAATGCAGATACTGCTTGGCTTCTGCCATAACCTTCGGGCTTGGGTTATCCAGAAAGATGCCAATCATTTCCTGCCCGAAGAAATACATTATAACCGCTGCAAACAGGCTGAAAGCCAGCGATAGCTGCGAGCATTTCTTTACGCCGCGGCTTATCCTGCCAAACTTGCGCGCGCCGAAATTCTGCGCCGTATATACAGCCATGGCAAGCCCGAATGAAATCATCGGCTGCAAGGCCAGCTGTTCAATGCGCATAGCAGAAGTAAACGCAGCAATGGTTTCGGAACCGAACTGATTGCAAATAGCCTGAATAATAATCATGCCAAGGCCAAGCACCGAAAACTGCACTGCCATCGGCAGGCCCATGCGGATATGTTCCCACGCAAAACGGCTGTCCCATTTAAAATCGCTTAAACGCACATGCAGCACCGGAAACTTTTTGGCAATATAAATTATGCAAAGCAGCCCTGAAAAGCCCTGTGCCACTACAAGTGCCAGTGCGCTTCCCGGCACGCCCCAGCCAAAGTTGATAATAAATACCAGCGCCAGAACAATGTTGAGCAGCGTGGCCACAATTAAAAAGTACAGCGGTGTTTTGCTGTCGCCAAGCGAGCGCAGAATGTTGGAAAGCATGTTATAGGCCATCATAAAAATCAGGCCGTAAACAATAATCATAACATAGCTTTTGGCATCGGCATAAAGCTCCGGCGGTATGTTCATAAGCGCCAGCACAGGGTCAATAAACATTACCGCGGCGGCCATCATTATAATTACAAACATCGTGCAAAGCATGGTTGACATTGCCGCGCTCCGGCGCACGCCGTCCAAATCGCCTGCACCGAACAGCTGCCCCGTAACGACACTGAAGCCGCCGCTCATGCCCAGCGTTAAAATTACCAGCATCATAAAAAGCGGTGCTGTTGCTCCGACAGCTGCCAGTGCGTTAACACCTATGGTACGCCCAACTATAATTATATCGGCGATATTGTACAGCTGCTGAAAAACGTTGCCGATTAACAGCGGTATCATAAAAGGTATTATTAATTTCAGCGGTTCGCCTTCCGTCATATTTTTCATAAGTATCCCTGCCTGTATATTAATCAGTCAGACTTATTAGTCAGCATTTTCATTGTAACATCTTTTTAAATAATAAACAATCTATTTTATTATTCGCCTATAATCAGGCTTTTACCTTCCATTTGTCAAAAAAATGCAGGTAGGTTTCATATAAATAAATTATTCTGCCTGCCAAAACAGCAGCAGCCACCGTACCAAGCCCAACGCCGTGCAAGCCGCCGAACTCCTTAAAGGCAATAATAACGGCAAGCGTAACCAGCGAAATATCAAAGCAGTTTTTAATAAGGCTGAAACTTTTATGGCTTACAAATGCCAGTACATTTACCAGGCCTTCACCGGCTGCCAGAAAAATTTTAGCACGCACTTCCAAAAATACGCCGAAGGCGAGAATAACCACGCTTGCAAGGCAGGCTATCCAGCGTTCAAGAAGCGTATCCGGGTTGTAATCCTGCAAAACCCACATAAAAAAATCTATGCTGTTGCCAAAAGGAATGGTAACTATTACCTGCCCCATCAGTTCGCGCCAGTAAAAAGCACGCAGTAAAAGCGGCTGTACGGCAACAAAAAGCAAATTCATTGCTATGGTTAAAAAACCAACGCTGAACGGAGTACAAAGGCTTAAAACCCAGGGTACGCTCGATATCGGCGACGTACCTAAATTAGCCTTACACGACAGTGCTATGCCGAAAGTCATTGCAGCAATGCCGCAGATAAACATAATAATCCTCGCTTTAAAATGCTGCTCTGTATTCAAAATATATCCTCCCCCTTTAAAAAATACATTTGCAAATTTTTTAAGCTGCCCAAATAAAAAAAGACGATAGCTCGTCTTTTTTTACAGCCACATAATATTAATCAGCTTTTTAATCAGCCTTTTACTACGGTATTCGTCAGTTTGCCGATGCCTTCAATTTCCACCGTAACCACATCTCCTGGTACCATCGGCCCGCAGCCCATCGGCGTGCCTGTCAGCACCAAATCACCGGCATCCAGCGTCATGCTCTCGGAGATATAACTTAAAATTTCATACGGATTATATACCATATCGCTTGTACGGCCGTTTTGTTTAAGTTCACCGTTCAAATATGTTTTAATGCTTAAGTCAGTCGGGTCAAGGTCTGTTTCAAGCCAGGGGCCCAACGGGCAGAAAGTATCGAAGGATTTGCTGCGCAGCCACTGCACATCGTCAAGCTGCAAATCGCGGGCGGTTACGTCGTTGGCGCAGGTATAGCCCAAAATATAATCTTTTACATCTTCCGGTTTTACGTTGCGCATACGTTTTTTTATAACTACGCCCAGTTCGGCTTCATAAACCACTTCTTTGCTCTGCCAGGGATATACTATCGCAGCGCCGTCACCGATAATTGTATGTGCCGCCTTGCTGAACAGCATCGGTTCTTTCGGTACTTCGGCATGAAACTCCTCAGCATGGCTGCGGTAGTTAAAGCCAACGCAAATTATCTGTTTAGGCACACAGGGCGCTAAAAGTTTAACATCTTCCAAACGGAAAACTTCATCTGTTATACGCCAGAAAGTTTCCAGGCTGCCATAAACAGTTCTTACTACATCTCCGTCAATAAAACCTATTCTTTTGTTGCCATTCGCTTCAAAACGTATACATTTCATTTAAAAAATCATCCTTTGCATTTTTCGTTGTTCAAAATAAACCGGAACCAGTCCTGCCGCTTCCGCTATTTCCCGGGCAATATCAAGGCGCCTGCCCACATGTTCTTTATAATGGGCATCGCTGCCAAGGGTAACATACCTGCCGCCCAGTTCGCGGAATCTTTTATATAAAACAAGCAAAGAATTAACCGCGTCAGAACTGTCAAGCCTGCGTGTATTAATTTCTATTGCCTTGTCCATTGTTATCAGCAACTTAAAAACTTCATCAAATAACTCCGGCGCTTCTGCGTAAACCAGTTCTTTATCGTCGTAAGGCATATAACGGCACATATAATCTATGTGGGCAAAGCTGTCAAAATTATCATGCAGCTTAAGGTTTGCAAGCGTTGCCAGCAGAAATTCCTCTACAGCTTCCTGTTTGGTTTTTCCGGCGTATGTTTTTTCTTCATATAAATCACGCCTGTTTACACAGTGCATAGAACCCAGAATAAAATCAAAAGGATATTTTCTGCCAAGAAGATTATCGTTAGCGGCAGTGTCTTCCTGCATGCCCACCTCAATTCCCAGCAGCAGTTTTTTGCTGCGGTATGGGCCAAGCTGCTTAAAATAATCTTCAATATCAAAAACAAAAGCCTCCGGATTGGTAGGATAATCCTCATCCCAGTGTTCGGTAATAATTATGCCAAGGTTTTGCTGCAAGGCAGCGGCTTTTGCTTCTTCAGCAGACATTTTTGAATCTATGGAATACTGGCAGTGCATATGTGTATCAAAAATCATTTTCAAACCTCGTGTTTACTATTATACCATATCTATATAAAATTTTTAAAATTACTCAACATTTTACCTAAATATAATATTTTGCCTTTTTGCCGTTATATCCATATAAATCGTTTACAGCTATATTTTTGCGTCAACGCTTATCAGAATATTAATTTTGCTTTTTATGCGCCTTAAAAGCGATTTAAACACATGAAATTTTCAGAGCAAAATTTTACGGCAATACCTTTTTTTCTTCTTCGGAAAGATTATAAGTTGATTTGCCGTTTTCAATCGGTTTTGCGTAAGTGCGGTTGTCTTCCCTGCCGTAAATGCTTGAAAGCACCACGCCGTTATTATTTTCATCAAGCAAAGATAAGGAATAGCTTAAATCACTGCCTGTATCGGCAAAAGCATTATACCGCATAAGTTTTACTTTCTGAACGCAGCCTTTCATCTGTTCGCGCATTGCTTGCTGGTTTTCTTCAAGCGCCTGCATCTCTGCTTTGGCAGCGCGCACTTCCGTTAAAGTTTTGGTTAAAAGTTCATCCCAGTTAACATTATCGCCCTGAGTAAAAAAGTCATATTTTTCTTTGAGTGCCTGCAATTCTTTTTTCTGGCCTTTATACATTACATATAACATTATCACCAATGCCAGTAAAACTATAATCACAAGCAGCAAGTAATTTTGCAGCACTAAATTGATATTCTCCAAAATATTACCTCCGTTTTAAATAAATATGTATGCCAGCAGCCAGGCAATAAATATTGCGGGCAGCTGATTCGAAATGCGTATTTCCAATATTTTCAGCATATTTATGCCGATGGCAGTTATTAAAACACCGCCGCAGGCAGTTATTTCGTTTAAAACCGTTTCCGTCATTACCGTCTGTAAAAAAGCAGCCAGCAAAGTTAAGCAGCCCTGATAAATAAATACGCTGAATGCAGAAAACGCTACGCCTATACCAAGGTTAGTAGTTAAAATTACAGAAATAATACCGTCAAGCGTTGCTTTGGCATATAAAATTGTAGGGTCCTGTTTTAACCCGTCCTGCAAAGCTCCGACAACAGCCATTGCACCAATACAGAAAATAAGCGTAGATGATATAAACCCGCGCGCAAGCTGCGCTGCAAAGCTGCCGTCCTTTCCATGGTACACCTTGGAAGCTATCCAGCTGCCAAATTTCTGTAAATTGCCTTCAATATCAAAATATTCGCCAATAATTGAACCTATTACAAGGCTAACCACAACTATTACAATATTAGCTGTTTTAAAAGCCATTTGCAGCCCTATTACCACAATACACAGCGCAACACCCTGCATAATGGTCTGCTGCCATTTTTCAGGCAGGCCCCTGCGTAAAACTATCCCGGCCAGTGCTCCGCATATAATTGCTGCCGCATTGGCAATTGTACCCAGGCCGCTCATAATAAGCTCACGCCTTTTATTACCCCGCTCATCTTTTCACCCTCATAAACATATTAAACTGTAAATTTTTCTCTTTTTATTTTGTTCTGCTTCGGCTGCTGCTCCAGCAGCTCATAAATTCTCTCCAAATCTTCGGCAGAATAATATTCAATTTCTATTTTACCCTGTTTTTCGTTTTTAGGCACAATTTTTACTTTTGTTCCCAAAAGTTCAATCAAACGGTTCTGAAAATCCCTACAATAAATGCTGATTTCCGTCTTTTTATTTTTACGGGTTCCTTTTTCTTTTTTTGTTTGCTCCGCATCATTTTCAAAAGTAATTTCTTCACCGTTCTTTATTTTTTTAACAATTTCTTCCACCGCTCTTGCAGAAAGCCCCTGCTCTGCAATTATCCGGGCCAGTTTTTCCTGTTCCTGTGCGTTTTCCAACGATAACAGCGGCCTTACCTGCCCCATCGTTAACGTTTCACGTGAAACTGCTTCGCGCACAGCTTCCGGCAAATTTAAAAGCCTTAAAATATTGGTTACCGCTGTACGGCTGCGGCCGATTTTTTTTGCCGCCTGCTCCTGATTAAAGCCAAATTCATTCATTAAGCGTTTAATGCCTTCTGCTTCTTCAATGGCATTCAGGTCATGGCGCTGAATGTTTTCAACAAGGGCAATTTCTGCCATTTTAGCGTTATCGTATTCGCGTACAATAACCGGTACAGTTTTTAGTTTGGCAGTTTTAGCAGCACGCCAGCGTCTTTCACCGGCTACAATTTCATATTTGGCCCCGTTTTTTCTAACTATTAACGGCTGAATAACGCCATGTTCTTTAATACTCTCAGTAAGCTCTGCAAGCTTATCGGCATCAAAAGTTTTACGCGGCTGAAGCGGATTAGGAATTATATCGCTTACTGCAATTTCTATTTCCTTTTCATGAGGCTGTATTTCTTCAACCGGCGCAATGGTTTCATTATCCGTAAAAATTGCTCCAAGCCCTTTGCCCAAACCTTTTTTATTCATCACCAAGTACCTCCGCGGCAAGTTCCATATATACCTGAGCGCCTTTGGATTTAGGGTCATAAACTATAACAGGCTGCCCATGGCTAGGCGCTTCGCTCAAACGTACATTACGGGGAATAATTGTATTATACATTTTGGTATTAAAATATTTACGTACTTCCCCAACAACATCGCTTGATAAATTAGTACGCTGGTCGAACATGGTCATCAAAACGCCTTCCAGCTTTAATGCCGGGTTAAGGTTGCGCTGCACGAGTTTAATGGTATTCATTAACTGGCTTACACCTTCAAGAGCATAAAATTCACACTGAATAGGTACAAGCACAGAATTGGCAGCCGTTAAGGCATTAATAGTTAAAAGCCCCAAAGAAGGCGGGCAGTCAATTAAAACATAATCATAATCATGTTTTACGCGTTCCAAGGCATTTTTTAAGCGACCTTCCCTGTTCATAAGGCTTACGAGTTCAATCTCCGCACCGGCAAGCTGAATTGTTGCCGGAATTACATCCAGATTTTCATAATCGCTGTGCAGAAGCACATCTTTCATCATTACATCATTAATTAAAGTATCATATATACATTTTTTTATATCGCGCTTATCAAAGCCAAGGCCGCTGGTAGCATTGCCCTGCGGGTCGGCATCAAGCATTAAAACTTTACGGCCCTTCTGCGCCAGGCAGGCTGCAAGGTTAACGGCAGTTGTTGTTTTGCCTACACCACCTTTTTGATTTGCGATTGCAATTACTTTTACCAAACTACTCACCTCATAAAAAATCACTAAAACTTTCTTAATAATTTTATCACATTTTCACAGCCAAACATATAGAAAAGCAAAAAGTTTTTTAGTTTCACGTGAAACATTTATTGCATTACTTGCCGTAAGAAAAAATTTAAAATATAATAGCAAAGAAAGGAGTTTAAAATGGATATAAAATTAGTTAACAAAGAGGATTACGATAAAATTTATACTTTTGTAGAAGAAGCATTTAAAACTGCAGAAGTAAGCGACGGTACAGAACAGGATTTTGTTTTGGAGCTGCGAAAAAGTAGAAATTACGTGCCGGAACTGGAATTTTCCGCTTATGATAAAAATATCCTTATCGGGCACATAATGCTTACTAAACAAAATTTAAAGAGCAACAAACCTGTTAAAGCCGTTCTTGTCGCGCCGCTCAGCGTAAAAAAAGAATACCGCAGCCGTGGCATTGGTACATCATTAATGAAATACGCTTTAAACGAAGCCGTAAAACAGGGCTTTAATGCGGCTTTTTTAATAGGCAGCCCATTATATTACAAGCGCTTTGGCTTTAATGAAACAAACTCTTATAATATAAAAAACATCAGCGAAGTTCCCGATAAATTTGTGCTGGCATGTGAACTTGTACCGGAAACTTTTAAAAACATTAACGCTGAAATAAAAATCGTTTAATACAGAAAATAAAAAATGCGGCTAAGCCGCATTTTTTATTTTAACTTACAAACATCAACCCATCCTGAAAAATGGTCGGTATTCTTTTCAAGTTCCGGTATCGTCAGCTTAATAGCGCTGTTGGAACTTCCGCAAGCCGGATAAACAAATTCAAAACGTTTTAAAGATTCATCAAGAAAAACTTTTACACCTTCATTAACGGCAAATGGGCAAACCCCGCCAACCGCATGCCCAATCAATTGTTCCGCCTCTGCGGCAGGCAGCATTTTTGCTTTAACGCCAAAATGCATTTTATATTTATGATTGTCAATTTTAACATCACCAGGCGCAACAATTAAAATTACATCATCATGAACCAAAAAAGAAAGTGTTTTGGCAATCAGGCAGCCGTCACACTTTAAGGCTTTGGCCGCAAGCTCAACCGTCGCGCTGGAAACATCAAATTCCAAAATCTGGTCTTCCATGCCACGTGCGGCAAAATATTTTCTTACTTTTTCAATCGACAACTTAACCCCTCCATTAAATGCGTACCATATCACGCGAAATAGCGGCAATGTTTTCGGCACCGCACATTTTCATGGTATCTTCAAGTTCACCGGCAAGTTTCTCAATATAAACTTTAACGCCTTCTTCTGCCCCGCCATAAACAGCAGTTACAAACGGACGGGCAATTACAACACCATCAGCGCCAAGCGCCAGAGCTTTAAAAATATCAACGCCGCTGCGGATACCGCCGTCTACAAGTACTTTCATGCCTCCGCCTACTGCATGGCAGATTTCTTCCAAAACTTCTGCCGTTGCAGAACACTGGTCAAGAACCCTGCCGCCATGATTGGAAACTATAATGGCAGCAGCACCGGCAGCATGAGCTTTAAGCGCTCCGCGTACTGTCATAACGCCTTTAACAATAAAAGGAATACTGGCGGCTTTTACTATTTCAGCAAGTTCTTCGACAGATTTACTGCCTGCAGGAGGCTGCATATTTTTTAAAAAAGGCAGCCCAGCGGCATCAACATCCATTGCAACGGCAAAAGCGCCGCTTTTTTTAACAAGCTGCAATTTTTCTTCTACAAGCGGCAAATTCCACGGTTTAACAGTCGGTATACCGGCTCCTCCGGCAGCGGCAATTGCCTCACAGGCGCTAATCATTACTTTTTCATCAAGCCCGTCACCAGTAAAAGCGGCAATACCGTTTTCTGCGCAGGCCGAAACCAGAATTTTATTATAAGTAAGCTCGTCATAAGCATTACCGTAATGCAGGCCGATAGCACCTACCGGGCCGGCAAAAAAAGGATAACTGAACTTGTGCCCAAAAAGCTGCACCGACATATCAACCGGTTTATTTTCGTGCAGAGTATCCATCTGCACGCGGATATCCTGCCATTTTTGATAGTTGCGGATTGCAGTATCCCCCACGCCTTTAGCACCGGGGCCGGGAATAGTATTACGGCAGGCAAGGCCGTTGCATACAGGGCAAGCCTTACATTTAGCAGTATCTATGCATGCACGTGCATTTTGCAAAACATCATTATAATTCATAACCATACCTCCATAAAGCAGCTTTGTATTCTATTTTACTATATTTATAAACAAAAAGCATTAATAAAATCAAAGAAAACTCCGGCTTGATAAACCGGAGTTTAAAATTTATTTAACTTTAACTTTGCCGCTGTTCCATGCTTCGGCAGCCTGTTTGTAAGATGTATACTCATCGGTAGTTGCGCTGCATGAAGTGCAGATAACCTTATTCAGAGTATCATGCTTAAAGGTGCCCATGGTAACAAATTTTGCAGTTTTCTTACCGCATAACGGGCAGTTTTTAAGTTCGATTGGTTTGTAATCGCCGCCGCTGACTTTTTTAAACATGTAGAAAAAAACTCCGGCAGCAATACCTGCAATTACGGCATGCATCATCATATCACCCATACACAACTCACCCCTTGATTAAATTTATAAAAGCGTTCCTTGTTTTTATTGTACCATATCTTCACCTAACAGTATAATAAAATTTTAAAATCAGGCAAAATAAAAACAGAAACCATTTTCAGTTTCTGTTTTAAACATAAATAACAACATTATCCACAGTGTTAATTATTTTTGGCAATATTCGGCTTTTTGGTATTTTTTATGCGCAAGGTTACAATAACATCATCACCGTCAACTTCCTGCTTGATTTGCGCAGGAATACCGGCATCATTGATAGTGCTGACAATCTTTTTTACACTGTTTAAATAAATTCTTACATCATTAACAATAACCAGGCGTTTTTTCGGCTTTGGAGCTTCGTCTGCCAGGAATTTTGCAATATATTCATCAGTTTGTTTTACATTCCAGCCATTTTTTAAAATCAGTTTTAAAATCTGTTCCTGCTGCTCTTTGTTTTTTAATTTTAAAAGCGCCCTGCCATGCCTTTCAGTAAGTTGTTTTTCTTTTAAAACATTTCTTATTTCCGGCGGAAGATTCAGCAAACGCAGCTTATTGGCAATGGTAGACTGCTTTTTGCCCACGCGCAAAGCCATAGCTTCCTGCGTAAGGTTAAACTGCGTCATCAGTTTTTCATAGCCTTCTGCTTCTTCCAGATAATGTAAATCCTCGCGCTGCAGGTTTTCAATCAAAGCAATTTCCGCACTCTGCTGCTTTGTATAATTGCTTACAATAACAGGAACATCTTTCAGACCGGCCAATTTGGAAGCACGCAGCCTGCGTTCGCCTGCAATAAGCACATATTCTCCGTTATCGCTTCTGGCTACAAGCAGCGGCTGCAAAACACCATATTCAGCAATGGAAGCTGCAAGGTCGTCAAGGGCATCTTCTTCAAAATCCTTACGCGGCTGATACGGATTGGGCACAATTTTTTCAACCGGGATACGTTCTACCTTAATTTCACTGCTGAAATGTTTAATAACAGAACTGCTTTCTTTTTCCGTTTGTAAAATTTTAAAACCATCTTCAACAAACATTGGCTAACCTCCATTATTCCAAAGGATGTTTTTCCGGTAAACCAGCCTTGCGCGGATAAGCCTTCGGCGAAGGCTTCACTTTTTTTATGGCAACAACTGCCCTGCCGTCATCAAGCCCTGGAAGTTCCACCTGACTTGCCGAAACTAATTTGCCGCCCAATATATTCAGCGCTTTGGCAGCAACATTAATTTCTTCTTTGTATTTTGAACCCTTTAAAGCTATAAACATGCCGCCGGTTTTAACAAGCGGCAGGCAATATTCAGCCAGTACCGACAACCTGGCTACTGCACGTGCCGTTACAATATCATATTTTTCGCGGTGAGCGGCATTTTTTCCTGCATCTTCCGCACGCAAGTGCACACATTCAATATCCTGCAGCTGCAAAGCTTCAATAACATTCTGCAAAAAATTCAGCCTTTTGGCAAGAGAATCTATTAAAACAACTTTTAAGGAAGGGCAGAAAATTTTAAGCGGTATTCCCGGAAAACCGGCACCGGTACCGACATCTGCCAAAACTTTTCCCGGGAAATAAGTATTGTAAGCCATTAAAGAATCAACAAAATGCTTTACGGCAACGTCCTGCGGTTCGGTAAGTGCGGTAAGGTTCATTACCTTGTTCGTTTCAACAAGCATTCTGTAATAAGTATCAAACTGTTCAAGCTGCTGTGGCGTAAGGTTAAAACCGGCCTTGCCAGCGGCTTCATCAAGTATTTTTATAAATTCACTCATTATCCTGCTCCCTGCGGCGCTTTACTTCCAGAACAATCATCAAGACATTTATATCGGCCGGTGATACACCTGAAATACGGGAAGCCTGCCCGATAGAAACAGGTTTAATCTTGGCTAATTTTTCGGCAGCTTCCGAAGAAAGCTCCTTTATTGCATGGTAATCAATATCCTGCGGTATTAATTTGTTTTCAAGTTTCAGCGCACGTTCAACTTCCTGTTTCTGCTTATTTATATACCCTTCATACTTGGCAAAAATTTCAGCCTGTTCGGCAACAACTTCCGGCAATTCAGGCAAAGCAAATTCTGCTGCCAGTTTTTTATAAGTAACATCACCGCGGCGCAAAAGGTCTAATAAAGTCATGCCCGGCCTAACCGGAGCAGTACCGATATTTTTAATTTTCTGTTCGGTTTCGGCATTAGGGGCCACATTAGATGTGCTGAGCTGATGAATAATCCGCTCCAGCAAAGTGCGTTTGGCTGTAAATTTTTCGTAGCGCTCATCATTTACAAGGCCAATGCTGCGACCTTTTTCCGTTAAGCGCAAATCGGCATTATCCTGCCTTAACAAAAGACGGTACTCCGCACGCGAAGTCATCATTCTGTAAGGCTCGTTAGTTCCCTTGGTAACAAGGTCATCAATCAAAACACCGATATAAGCATCGCTTCTTCCTAAAATAAAAGGCTCCTGCCCGTTAATTTTGCGCATGGCGTTAATACCGGCAATCAGGCCCTGTGCCGCAGCTTCTTCATAACCACTTGTGCCGTTGGACTGCCCTGCCGAAAATAAACCGCTGATGCCTTTATGCTCCAGCGAAGCCTTTAATTGCAGCGGGTCGAGGCAGTCGTAATCAATGGCATAACCTGCACGCATCATACGGCAGTTTTCAAGCCCGGGTATCGTCTGCATAAATTTCAGCTGCACATCTGCCGGCAGCGAGCTTGACATTCCCTGAACATACATTTCATTGGTACGCAGGCCTTCCGGCTCAATAAACAGCTGATGGCGCTCTTTATTTGCAAAACGCACAATTTTAGATTCTATTGAAGGGCAGTAACGCGGCCCTACACCTTCAATCATACCGTTGAACATACCTGATAAATGCAGGTTATCGCGGATGATTTTATGCGTTTTTTCATTGGTATAAGTAAGCCAGCACGGCACCTGGCTGCGCTCTGTAATGCTGCTGATAAAAGAAAAATTGCGCAGCTTGCTGTCACCGCTCTGTATTTCCATCTTGCTGTAATCAAGGCTGCGGGCGTCGATACGTGCCGGAGTACCTGTTTTAAAGCGCATTAATTCCAGTCCGTTTTCCAGCAGCGACTGTGATAATTTATTGGCGCTGCGCAAACCGTTAGGTCCGGATTCATAATTCACCTGGCCGTAAACAATACGGGCACGCAAATAAGTGCCGGTTGCCAGAATTACGCATTTGGCTTCAAAAACTTCCCCGGTTTCCGCCTCTACCCCAACTACTTCGCCGTTACTTACAAGCAGTTTATCAATCATCAGCTGTTTAACATCAAGCCTGTCCTGATTTTCAACAGTCTGCTTCATAATGGTATGATAAAAAGGCTTGTCTTCCTGTGCACGCAAAGCCTGCACGGCATAGCCCTTGCCGGTATTTAAAAGGCGCATCTGTATGCAGGCCTTATCGGCAGCTATGCCCATTTCACCGCCAAGCGCATCAATTTCACGCACCAGATGCCCTTTGGCAGGGCCGCCAACCGAAGGATTGCACGGCATTAAAGCAATATTATCCATTGAAAGAGTTGCCAGCAGCGTTTTACCGCCCAGGCGGGCCGCAGCCAAAGCCGCTTCAACACCGGCATGGCCGGCACCGACAACAATTACATCGTAATTATCAGTAATATACATATTTTCACCTGCAAAATTATTTACCGATACAGAATTTAGAAAAGATTTCGTTTATTATTTCATCACGCACAGTATCACCGGTTATTTCACCAAGAAAACCGGCCGCATTGCGCAAATCTATCATTATGCAGTCATAAGGCATTTGTGCTTCGGCAGCACTAAGCGCATCCTGCATGCTTGCCAGGCTGTTTTTAAGCAAATTTTCATGACGGGCATTCTGAACATAAATACCGTCGCCCAAATGTTTATCACTGCCATAAACAAATTTTTGCAGCCAACCTGTAAAAACATCAAGCCCCGCACCTGTTTTTGCAGAAAGTTCAATAACGGGCGCATTTTTAAATTCACCGTTTAAACTGTTCTTTATATTTGCGCTGCCCAAATCGCTCTTATTAATAATTATAACATAACTGCGGCCTTTAACTAATTCCAATATTTCAAAATCTTCTTCAGTCAAAGGTGCAGAACCGTCGAGCACAACAATGACTAGTTCTGCTTCATTCAGTATACGGCGGCTTTTTTCAACGCCGATGCGTTCAACATAATCTTCCGTTTCCCTTATACCGGCAGTATCAGCCAGTACAATGGGAATTCCGCCCAATAAAAACTGTTCTTCAATAACGTCTCTCGTAGTACCGGCATATTCGGAAACGATAGCCCTGTCTTCTTTTAAAAGGCAGTTTAAAAAGCTCGATTTGCCGACATTAGGCTTGCCTATAATAGCCACGCGCAAACCTTCACGCAGAATTTTGCCGGTATGGGCATTGGCCAAAAGTTTGTTAACACCTTCTGCCGTTTTAATTACGGACTCCAAAACGGAAGCAAAAGTCATTTCTTCAATATCGTCTTCCGGATAATCAATAACCGCTTCCAAATTAACAATTACATCAAGCAGTTCTTTTCTTAATCCGCGCACCTCTGAAGAAAGCTGCCCTTCCTGCTGGCGTACTGCAACCTTCAAGGCCGCATCACTGCGGGATTTTATAATATCCATTACGGCTTCAGCCTGAACAAGGTCAATACGGCCGTTCAAAAAAGCACGTTTGGTAAATTCACCTGGCTCAGCCGGGCGCGCACCTGCGGCATAGCTTAGCGATAAAATTTTCTGCAAAGAACGTACACCGCCATGGCACTGAATTTCCACAACATCTTCTGCCGTATATGAATGAGGCCCGCGCATATAAACGGCCATTACTTCGTCAACCATGCTGCCGTCTGCATCATATACATGGCCATAAACCAAAGTATTTACAGGATAATCAGCCAGTTTTCTGCCGGAGGCTGCTTTAAAAATTGCCTCCCCTGCAGCAAGGGCATTTTCACCGCTGATGCGGATAATACCGATAGCGCCTTCACCCAAAGATGTACAAACAGCACTGATGGTTTCTTCCTGATATTGTTTTGCTGTATTTTCCATAATCTGTTCTCCAAAAGAAAAACCCAGTACAAACGACTGGGTTTAAAATTAAGAAAATTATTTTTTTAATTCAATTACAACGCGGCGGTACGGTTCTTCACCTTCGCTGAGCGTAGTAATACGGCGGTCGTTTTGTAATGCTACATGAATAATTTTTCTTTCATGAGGATTCATTGGCTCAAGCACAACACGTTCGCCGGTACGTTTAACCTTATCAGCAAGGCGCAGTGCCAGGCGGTTTAAAGTTTCAACACGGCGTTCACGGTAATCTTCAATATCAATTACGATTCTGATGCGCTCAGCAGAATTCTTGTTGGCAACAAGATTGGTAAGATACTGTAAAGAATCAAGAGTCTGGCCATGTTTGCCGATTAAAATGCCCATATCTGAACCATGAAGTTTAAAAGTAACCATGCCTTCATTTTTGTTGATGAATTTCTCCATTACAACTTCAATGCGCATGGCATTAAAAATCTTCTGCAAAAATTCTTTAGCGGCTTCAACAGCAGCTTCTTCAATAACATGTTCGCGCACTGCGGGTTTTGCTTCTTCTTTTTTGGCAACTTCCCTTGCAGCGGCAGCTTCCTGTTTGCCTGCTTTATAATCTTCTTTAATGCTGTCCACTGTTTCGTCTACAATATCACCGATTTTTCTGGCAGCATCTTTTAAGGTAACCCTGATTTTGGCTTTTTTGGCGAATAAACCAAAAATACCGTTTTTAGCTTCTTCTATAACTTCAACATTAACTTTATCGGCAGTGGTTTTCAGTTCAGCCAATGCGTCATTTAAAGCATCTTCCACGGTTTTACCGGTTTTTTCAATAAAATCCATCTTTAAAATCTCCCTTTATTTCTTTTGTCCTCTCTCCATAAAAAGCTGCTGGCCAATCTGCATAATGTTCATTACAACCCAGTACAGCACAAGGCCTGTCGGGAAGCTGATGCTGATATAACCGATAAACAGCGGCATGCCGTAAAGCATAACCTGATTTTGCGTGGTGGAAGTATCAGGCATCGTCATTTTAGACTGAAGGAAAGTAGTTAATGCAGACAATACCGGCAAAACAGCATAAGCATACATTTCCGGACCGCCGGCAGACATAAATTCGCTCAGGCTTCTGGAAATATCAAGCCCCATGAACAAAGGGGAACCTGCATACTGGAAATCACGGATGCCGTAGAAAATACCGATAAGGATAGGCATTTGAATTAAAAGCGGCAGGCAGCCTGCCAGAGGATTAACGCCCTCGGATTTATAAAGCTGAGCCAATGCTTCGTTGGCTTTCATTTTATCGCCTTTATATTTTTCCTGAATGGCTTTCATTTTAGGCTGAAGGCGCTGCATGGCTTTCATAGACTGAATTTGCTTTTTAGTAAGCGGATAAGTTGCCATCTTTACAATAACAGTTAAAAGAATAATGGCAAAGCCATAGTTTGCAAAACCAAACGATGCGCTGATATTATAAAGAATAGTAATTGCTTCCTGTACAAGACTGCTTAAAAAGTCCAAATTTTTCAACTCCCTGATTTGATATATGTATTGCAATACATAAATTTCGGCTTAATCAACCGGGTCATATCCCCCGGGGTGAAACGGATGGCATTTTAAAATACGCTTTAACGCCAGCCAGCTTCCTTTAACGGCACCTTTTTTCCGTACAGCTTCCAAAGCATATTGTGAACAGGTAGGATAAAAACGGCACCGCGGAAGGAACATCGGCGAAATAAATATCTGATAAAAACGGATTAACAAAATAATAACCGTTTTCATATTCTCACCTTTACTTTAATATACCTGCCCTTTTGGCCAAACGCATAAAAATCCTGTCATAAGTATAAATGTCGGCAGCAATAAGTTTTTTGCGTGCTACCCAGATAATATGGATTGAATCCTTAAGCTCGCTGCGCCTGTGGCGGAAAACTTCGCGCATCAGCCGCTTTACCCTGTTGCGTACAACAGCATTGCCCATTTTTTTGCCGACAGCAAAACCGATTTTTATATTTTTTTCATCATTTGCCAATACGTACATTACAGACATGGAATCTACTACCGACCTGCCTGTCTTATAAACAATCTGAAAAGCATTTTTCGATTTAATTCTGTTTTCTTTTTTAAAAGAAAAATCACTGTCTGTTTTCAAATTATACATATACACCTGCCCGCATTGAAAAAATAGGCCGTATGAGCGGCCTATTTATAATATTATGCAGACAATTTCTTTCTGCCTCTTGCACGTCTTCTTTTTAAAACCTGACGTCCGCCCAAAGTTTTCATTCTTTCTCTGAAACCATGGGTTCTTTTCCTTCTAAGGTTATTCGGTTGAAAAGTACGCTTCATGAACTGCTACCTCCTTACTATTAACGGTTTTATCAAATTCTCTATTTTAATGAATTGATAGCTGATAAAATTATATTAGATAGTACGTTAAGTGTCAAGAATAAAGAATACGTTAAAACAAAGTTTTTCAAGAATTTTGCGCATAAAACCGGTTAACGGCAGTAATTTTATTAAAAAAACAAAGCAATTGATAATAAACGACAATTTTGTTAAAATAAAGTGATAGACATATTGCAGAAAAATCAGCAAAAATTAAAAATAATTCAGTGGAAAGGACTATCAATAATGAATTCCTATAATGTTTCGGAAATATGGGAACAACTGCTTCAGAGGCTGAAAAATTCTGTCAGCGAAACAGTTTACAATACTATTATCAGCCCTGCAGTACCGCTTTCGGCAACAGACACAGTTTTCATAATCGGCGTTAACAATAATTTTTTAAAAAAATGGCTGGAAGAAAATTACAAACCCATTATCGAAAATCTGCTTGCTGAAATAACAGGTAAGGAATTCAGCCTGCAGATAGAAAACCTTGATTTTACGGCAGCGCCGGTACAAAAGCAGATTCCAAAGGAAGAACCGCCTGCCCCTGCCCCGCAGCCGGTAAAAGCAGAAGTTCAGGCACCGGCACAGCCGGCAAAACCGCCCGAATATACCGGCAGTTATGTTCAGCCGGTTCTTTTTGAAGAACAATTTCCCAGTAATTTAAATGTAAAATATACTTTTGACACTTTTGTTATAGGCAACTCCAACCGTTTTGCCTATGCAGCGGCGCAGGCAGTAGCGGCCAAACCCGGCATTGCCTATAACCCGCTTTTTATTTACGGCGGTGTTGGCCTTGGCAAAACCCACTTAATGCATGCCATTGGCAACCAGATTAAAAAAAATAAGCCGGACGCCAAAGTGCTTTACATTTCCAGCGAAAAGTTTCTTAATGAAATCGTTACTTCCATTGAAAAAAGAACAATGGAAAACTTTAAAAACAAATACCGCAAAATAGACTGCCTCATTATAGACGACATTCAGTTTCTGGAAAAACGCGAACGTACCCTGGAAGAATTTTTCCATACCTTTAATGCGCTTTACGAAGAAAACAAACAAATTATAATTTCCAGCGACAGGCTGCCCAAACATATCAAAAATATCGAAGACCGCCTGCGTTCCCGTTTTGAATGCGGCCTGATGGCCGACATACAGTCGCCTGACCTTGAAACAAGAATTGCAATTTTACGCAAAAAAGCAGAACTTGAAGGCATTGAAATTCCCCATGACGTTATAACGCTTGTTGCCTCAAGCATTACCACAAACATCAGGGAAATTGAAGGCGCCTATACCAAAATAGTTGCTTATGCCGGCCTTATGAGCATGCCCATAACCGTTGAACTTGCCAGAAACATTCTTGACGAAATGGGAGCCACCGTTCAGAGCAGGCAAATAACTTATGAAGCCATTAATGAAGCAACGGCTGCATATTTTAAAATCAAGCCCGATGAATTATTTACCAAAAAACGTACCCAAAGCATTGCCACGGCAAGACATATTGCCATGTATCTCTGCCGCGAGCTGATAGATTTATCCTATCCGCGTATCGGCGAAATCTACGGCGGGCGCGACCACAGCACCGTTATCCATGCTTATGATAAAATCAACGCCCAGCGTAAAAAAGACCCGACAATAGAAAAAGCTATTGTTTATTTAACAGAGCAGCTTAACCAATAATAAAGTTTTCAACAATTATCTGTGGAAAATGTGTTTAAACCTGTTGATAACTTATTAAAAATTAAAATCAGAAAACGAAAAGTTTATAACGTTAAAAGTTATGAACAGTTTTCCACACATTATAAACAGGCGCTAAAATGTGATTTTACAGCGGCTTTACATAATTTCCACATATCCACACTTACTACTATAACTACTACTAATTATTTTAAATCTATATAGTTATTATAAAATAATGGAGGTCTGCATAACATGAAATTTACATGCTCAACAACAAGCCTGAACAAAGCAATTCAAACTGTACAGCGAGCCATTTCTTCCAAACCGACCGCTCCGATTTTTTCCGGTATTCATATCATTGCTGCCGAAAATATTTTATATGTGCAGGCCATGGACTTAAATATGGCAATTTCCTGTACCGTAGAAAGCAATACCGAAGCCAACGGCGAAATTGTGGTTTCGGCCAAACATTTTTCGGAGCTGATGCGCAAACTCCCGGGAGAAACCGTTACCATCATTAAAAATAAAGAAGAAAAAACTATTTCCGTAAAATCGGCAAAATCCGATTTTCAGTTGCTTTTAATGAATGAAGACGATTATCCCAAATTCCCTGAGTTTAATCCCGAAAAACAGATTGTACTGGAAGACGAAAAAATAAAGGAGCTTATTAAAAAGACTATTTTCTCCTGCTCTACCGATGAAGCAAGGCCTTTGTTTACAGGTATTCTTGTGGAAATAAGCGATGGTAAAATTACCTTTGTCGGTACAAATACGCACAGGCTTGCCATTAAGAGCATGCCCTATGCTTCCGATGAGGATATGTCCATCATTATTCCTTCCAGGGTTCTGTCGGAAATTGCCCGCAACCTGAACAGCGACATTCCGCAGGAAATCAAAATTTCTCTTTTGAATAACCAGATTATGGTTGTAATAGACCAGGTAGTAATTGTTTCAAGGCTTATTGAAGGTAAATTTCCTGATTACAGACGTGTTATTCCCCCTTCTTTTAATACCAAAACCAGGTTTAATGTTAAAGAACTGGCAGGCGCGGTGGAAAGGGTTGCCTTGTTTTCGAGCGACGGCGATTACAGCATTATAAAAGTAAGCGTCGGCGATACGGAAATTATTATCAGCTCCAGCAGCCCTGATGTCGGCAAAGGCCGTGAAGATATTCAGTGCCGTACCGAAGGCGACGGATTGAACGTAGCTTTTAATTCCAAGTACATACTTGATATTTTAAAGAATCTTTCCGACGAAGAAGCCATTATGGAGCTGAATAATTCCTTAAGCCCAGTATGCATTAAGCCGGTAGGCGAAGAAAATTATATTTATATTGTTACTCCGGTAAGGGTTGTGTTCTGATATGGAAAAACTTGCGGTACAGATTGAAACGGAATATATAACTTTAACTAATCTTTTAAAATATGCCGGTGTTGTAATGAGCGGCGGGCAGGCGCACGAACTTATTGAAGCAGGCTTTGTAAGCCTTAACGGGCAGACGGTACTGGAAAAACGCAAAAAAATCCGTGCCGGTGACGAGGTAACCGTTAAAGGCATAGCTGCTATTACTGTAAGCAATGAAAATTAAAGGTTTATATCTGCATAATTTCAGAAATTACGGTTTGTGCAGCCTGCAGTTTCCGGCAATGGTAAATATTTTTTACGGCAAAAACGCCCAGGGCAAAACAAACCTGCTGGAAGCAATCTTTTATACTGCTTTCGGCATGTCGCACCGTACTTTTCAGGAAGATGACCTGTTCGGTGACGGACGGCGTGAAATGGCCGTAAAAGCTGATTTTATGAGTTTTGATTCTGATTATGAAATAAAAATCAAGCGTTACGAGCAAAACGGGCGCATAAAAAAAGAACTTTTGCTTGATAATGTAAATATAAAGGCGAAAGAACATTACGGCACTTTAAATACGGTAATGTTTTCGCCGGAAGATTTGCAGCTTATTAAGGGAGAGCCTCAGCTGCGCAGGCGTTTTTTTGACATGCAGATTGCCCAGACCGACAAGGCTTATTATGAACTGCTGGTAAAATATAACCGCCTTTTGCAGCAGCGCAACAGGCTTTTAAAAGAAATACGCGATAATAACGGCGATAAGGGACAGCTGAATTTATGGAATAACGAACTGAGTGCCTCTGCCGCCCGCATTATTAAAAAACGGCTGGCTGCGCTTGAAGAACTGCTGGTTATTTCTTCCGGCATTTATGCTTCCATTGCCGGCGGCAGCGAAAGCATGCTGATTAACTATGCTTTAAAAACCAGTAATGATTTTATCCTGCAGCAGAGCGATAAAAGTGAAAGCGATTGGCAGGAGTTTTATTTAAAAGAACTGCATGAGCGGCAGGCTCTGGATATTCTGCGCGGAAATACAAGTATTGGCCCGCACCGTGACGATTTATTCTTTTATGTAAGCGGCAAGCTGCTGAAAGCTTTCGGTTCGCAGGGGCAGCAGCGCAGCGCGGCACTGGCTTTAAAACTTGCCCAGCTTGAATATGTGAAAAACAATACAGGTGAATATCCTGTGCTTCTGCTTGACGATGTAATGAGCGAGCTTGATTCCGAACGCCGCACGCATCTTTTGAAATTTATTGACGGCAGGGTGCAGACTTTTATTACGGTTAATGACAAGCATTTAATACCTGATTTAAACAATAATGCTTATTTTTATATTGAAAATGGAAAGGTAATGCAGGGCTGATGGATAATGTGGAGCAGATTTTGCTGAAAATGCTTCCAGGTAAGGAAGAACGCGATACTTATACTGTTTTTTGCCTGCAAAGCAAGTGGAAAAGCATTTGCGGTGAAAATGTTGCCAGGCATTCCAAGCCCGTGAAGCTGGAAAAAAAAGTTTTATATATTAATACCGACAGTTCCGTCTGGTCAAATCATCTGCTTTTAATGAAAAAGCAGTTTTTAAAAAATATTAACGGCGCTTTAAAAAAACGTTCCGTCGGCGATTTAAAATTTTTTAATGGCAGCGTTGATAACAAGTTTTTAAAAGACTCTGCTTCTGAAATAAAGCCTGAAAAAATTGAACTGCAGGAAGAAGAACGGCAAAAAATTTCCGCATTGGCAGGAAACGTAAAAAATACCGGTTTGCAGCTTAAACTGATGGCTTTTAAGGCCGCCGCGTTAAAACGCGAAAAAGCTCTTTTAAAAAAGGGCGGCAAAAAATGCAGCCGCTGCGGCGCCGTTATTAACGGAAAAGGCAATTTATGTACCGTATGCAGCCGTTATGAACAGGAAAAACTGCATGATGAACTGGTAAAATTTTTATTGACGGAGCCGTGGTCTGATTACGAAAATTGTAAAAAAACGCTGAATTGTGATAAAATATTGTATGACAGTGTTAAAAATCATCTGCGGCAGCATTATTATGCCAAAGTTGCGGATGAAACTGCCAGCGGCAGTGAAAAAATGCTGGCTGTTATTTTTAAAACAGGAAAAACTCCTGACTTGATTGACGATAAAACATATCAGAATGTTTTAAATAATTTGCGGGGGAAATAGCATGTATTTACATTTGGGTTCTGATTTTGTTATTAAAAATACTGATATTATCGCTATTTTTAATATAAGAAACCAGAAAAACAATGTATTTAAAAATTATCTGCAAAAGCAGTGTGAAAAACATAAATACGAGGTTATAGATTTATCGGAAAACGGTGAATATTCCAGCTGTATACTTACTGACGATAAAATTTATCTTTCCGGTATTTCGGCTCTTACGCTGAAAAAGCGTGCGGAAGATGATTTTGGCATTGAAGTTTATAACCGCGACAGGGATAATTGATGGAGGTAAAGATGTCCGTTTTAGAAGAAGCAACAGAAGTAAAAGGTCAGTACGGCGCGAGCCAGATTCAGGTTCTTGAAGGGCTTGAAGCGGTACGCAAGCGCCCGAGTATGTATATTGGCAGCATTTCCGGCAGGGGCCTGCACCATCTGGTGTATGAAGTTATAGATAATAGTATCGACGAGGCTCTGGCCGGTTATTGTTCTTTAATCGAGGTTGTTATTCATCATGACAACAGCATTACCGTTAAAGATAACGGGCGCGGTATTCCTGTTGATATGCATAAAGTAGGCAAACCTGCCGTGGAAGTTGTTATGACGATATTGCATGCCGGCGGCAAATTCGGCGACGGCGGCTATAAGGTTTCCGGCGGCCTGCACGGTGTAGGCGTTTCCTGCGTAAATGCCTTAAGCGAACATATGGAAGTTGAAGTGCGCCGCGGCGGAAAAATTTACGGCATTGAGTTTGCACGCGGCAAAACGGTGGTTCCCCTGTATGAAAAAGGCATTACCGAAGAAACCGGTACTACCGTGCATTTTAAACCGGATGCCGAAATATTTACCGAGCTTGTTTACAGTTACGAAACTTTAAGAATCCGCATCCGCGAGCTGGCCTTTTTGAATAAGGGCGTAAAAATTATTTTAAGCGACGAGCGCAGCGGCAAAACCGAAACCTTCCATTACGAAGGCGGTATTATTGAGTTTGTAAGATACGTTGATGAAAATAAGGATAAAATTAACGAAGAACCGATTTACATTGAAGGCATCAAGGAAAACAATATTGTAGAAGTGGCAATACAGTATTGCGATACTTACAATGAAAATATTTTTACTTTTGTAAATAATATTAATACCGAAGAAGGCGGCACGCATTTAAGCGGCTTTAAACAGGCGCTTACGCGTACCATTAACGATTATGCCCGTAAAATCGGCACGCTGAAGGAAAATGACGATAATTTAAGCGGCGATGATGTACGTGAAGGCATTACTGCCGTTATCAGCATAAAGGTGCCGGAACCTCAGTTTGAAGGCCAGACGAAAACAAAACTCGGCAACAGTGAAATCCGCCCCATTGTTGATAATATGGTTAGCGAAGGTCTGGCAGAATTTTTTGAAGAAAATCCTGCTGTTGCCAAGAAAATCGTGGAAAAATCGATTATTTCCGCACGCGCAAGGCTGGCGGCACGCAAGGCAAGAGAACTTACCAGACGCAAAAACGCGCTTGAAATTAGCAGCCTGCCCGGTAAACTTGCCGACTGCCAGAGCAAAGACGCCGCAGAAACGGAAATTTACCTTGTCGAAGGTGATTCCGCAGGCGGCAGTGCCAAGCAGGGACGCGACAGACGTTTTCAGGCTATACTTCCTTTGCGCGGCAAAATTTTGAACGTTGAAAAAGCACGTCTTGATAAAATTTTAAGCAGCGAAGAAATCCGCAACATGATTACCGCTTTCGGCTGCGGCATTGGCGAAGAATTTGATATTAACAAAGCCCGTTACGGCAAAATTATTATCATGACAGATGCCGACGTCGACGGCGCCCATATCCGCACACTGCTTTTAACATTCTTCTACCGTTATATGCAGCCGCTGATTAAGGAAGGGCATGTGTTTATTGCCCAGCCGCCGCTGTATCTGGTACGTAAAGGGCAGAAGCACATGTATGCTTACAGTGACGATGAACTGCAGAAAGTGCTTGATGAAGTAGGCCGCGATAATAACCCTTATGTGCAGCGCTATAAAGGCCTTGGCGAAATGAACCCGGAACAGTTGTGGGAAACAACCATGAATCCGGAAGCACGTACTGTTTTGCAGGTGCATCTGGAAGACGCTGCAGAGGCGGATGCAATTTTCTCCGTACTGATGGGCGACAAGGTTGAGCCGCGCCGTCAGTTTATCGAGCAGAATGCCGGCAAGGTACGTAATCTTGATTTGTAATAAGGTGAAATGTAATGAAAATAAGAAAAAATTTATCTGATGAAGACATGTTAAAGGGCTACGAGGAAGAAGTAAGCTTTGAAAATGCCATTTACGGCGATGAGCCTGTAAAAAATAAAAAAATAAAAACAGCTAAAAATGCAGGCGGCAAAGAAATTCTGCTGCCGGAAGAAGCCCTTGAAAAATTAAACCGTTATCTGCTTGAATTAAGTATGGACTGGTTTAAAAATACCAAAGGCGAAGCAGACTGGAAAGTTTATAAAGAAAACGGGCAGATTATTATTAAACCTGCCGCAGCCAAAAAGAAATCCTGATGGAATTAAATTTAACTTTACCGCAGGGAAATTTTATATTAAAGAACAGTGCTGAAAAAGAGGATTTTGTTATCGCCGCAGCCGGTGGCAGAAAACCTGAACTTTCATGGTTTAAAAAAGCTGTTTGCGGAAGAAAAATTTACTGCGCCGACAGAGGTATAGAAATATGCTTTGACGCAGGCTTTAAGCCTGAATTGTTATGCGGTGATGCTGACAGCGCCGCTCCGGCATATTTGCAGAAAGCAAAAGATGAAAAAATAAAAGCATTGTTGTTTAATCCTGCCAAAGACGATACCGACTTGCAGCTTCTTTTAAACAATTTGCCTTTAAAAAATAATTTGCTTATTACGGGAATTTGGGGCGGGCGTTTTGACCATTTGTATAGCAATGTCTTTTCGCTGTGCTCTTATAAAAAAAGAACTAATACAGCAGTAATAATGGCTGATGAGCAGGAACTGATGGTTTTGTTAGCAGCAGGCGAAAGCCTTGAATTTACTGCTGGCGCTGATTTTCAGGCGCTTTCGCTGATACCGCTTGAAAACAGCTGCGTAAGTTTGAGCGGAACAAGATGGCCTCTAAAAAAAGCAGAACTTTTAACAAGTTATCCTTATGCCGTAAGCAACGAAATTACTTCTGAAGTTGTAAAAATGAGCTGCCACAGCGGTTTTGCCGGTTTTTATTTAAAAACCGCAGGTAAAGAACTGCTGTAAGAGGTATTTGTAAAATATGGAAAATCTTGATTTATTTAATATAGTTTTATTTGTTGTCACCGGTTTTGTAGCTGCATTTATTGATTCTACCGTCGGCGGGGGCGGGCTGATTTCAGTGCCTGCACTTTTAACGTCAGGGCTGCCCGTAAGCATGGTGCTTGGAACCAATAAACTTGCCGCGAGCATGGGTGCTGTTACAAGCGTAATTTCATTCTGGCGTTCCGGCAATATAAATAAAAAACTGGTTATATCCCTTGTGCCAATGTCAATGATAGGTTCCGTGTGCGGTGCCTATACGGTGCATTTGCTGCCGCAGGATTTTATGCGCAACCTGGTTGTAGTTATGCTTGTGCTGATTGCAGCTTATACTTACAGTCATAAAGAATGGGGCAATTTTCAAAGCCGTACCGATTTTAGTTTCTGGGCACTGGCCGGGGCATTTTTAATGGCTCTCGGCATGGGCTTTTATGATGGCTTTTTCGGACCAGGTACGGGAACGTTTTTAATCTTCGGTTTTTTATTTTTGGGATGCGATTTTGTTACGGCAGCCGGCAACGGCAAAGCGCTTAATACGGCCAGTAATCTTGCCGGGCTGGCAACCTTTATTTTTAACGGTTCCGTGGTATGGGTTTATGGTATTATTATGGGCTTGAGCATGATAGCTGGCGCATACTTTGGAACAAAAATGGCAATAAAACATGGGGCTGCTTATGTAAGGCCATTATTTTTAACGGTAACAACGCTTTTAATAGGCAAACAGATATATGACATTTTCTTTAAGTAATTGCTGAGGTGATATTGTGGAGTTAGAAACAGGAGTAGGTAAGGTTTTACCCGTTTATATCGAAGAAGAAATGCAGAAATCATATATTGATTATGCAATGAGCGTTATTGTGCAGAGGGCCCTGCCCGATGTGCGTGACGGTTTAAAACCTGTACACAGGCGTATTTTATATGCCATGCAGGAAGCGGGCATGGCTTCCAACAAGCCGTATAAAAAATCCGCCCGTATTGTCGGTGAAGTTTTAGGTAAATACCATCCTCATGGTGATAAGGCTGTTTATTATGCCATTGTACGCCTTGCGCAGGATTTTTCCACCCGTTATCTGATGGTTGACGGCCACGGCAACTTCGGCAGCGTGGACGGCGACAGCGCTGCGGCAATGCGTTATACGGAAGTGCGCATGACCAAAATTGCCGAAACCATGCTGGAAGACATTGAAAAAGAAACGGTAGATTTTGTTCCCAACTATGATGAATCTTTAAAAGAACCGAGCGTACTGCCTGCCAAAGTGCCTGCACTTTTAATTAACGGCAGCGCCGGTATTGCGGTAGGCATGGCAACCAATATTCCTCCCCATAATCTGGGTGAAGTTGTTGACGGCCTTGTTATGCTCATTGATAATCCTGATGTGGAAGTTCCGCAGCTGATGACGGCCATTAAAGGGCCTGATTTTCCGACCGGCGCAATAATTCTGGGTACGGAAGGCATTAAAAACGCCTATAATACCGGCCGCGGCATTGTTAAAATCAGCGCGCGCGCCGAAATTGAGCCGATGCAGAAAGGCAAGCACCGTATTGTTATAACTGAAATTCCTTATCAGGTTAACAAGGCACGCCTTATTGAAGGAATTGCCCAGCTTGTAAAAGACGGCGTTATTGAAGGCATTACCGATTTGCGTGATGAATCTGACCGCCGCGGCATGCGTGTGGTAATTGAACTGAAAAGTGACGCCGTGCCTGATGTTGTGCTGAACCAGCTTTATAAGCATACCCAGCTGCAGACAAGCTTCGGTATTATTATGCTGGCACTTGTTAACGGGCATCCGCGTATTCTTAATTTAAAACAGATTTTGAATTATTATCTGGAACATCAGAAAGACGTTATTACCCGCCGTACAAGATATGAACTCGGCAAGGCCAAAGAACGGGCCCATATTTTGGAAGGCTTGAAAATAGCGCTTGACCATCTTGATGAAGTAATCAGCACTATCCGCAGCAGCGCCAATGCCGATACCGCAAAAGCTGCGCTGATGGAAAAATTCAGCCTCAGCCAGCGCCAGGCACAGGCCATTTTGGATATGCGCCTGCAAAGGCTGACAGGTTTGGAGCGCAAAAAGATTGATGATGAATATATAGATGTTTTGGAAACCATTGACTGGCTGGAGAGTGTTTTGGCAGACGAACATAAAGTTTTGGGCATTATAAAAGAAGATTTGCTTGAAATGAAGAAAAAGTTCGGTGACGCACGCCGTACGGAACTTTCCATTGATTCTTCCTCCATGGAAATTGAAGACCTGATTGCCGAAGAAGATATTGTTATTACCATCAGCCATCAGGGTTATATTAAGCGCCAGACGCTGGATAATTTCCGCAGCCAGAAACGCGGAGGCGTGGGTAAAACCGGCGGCAGCGGCAAGAAAAACGATGATTGTGCAGAACATTTGTTCCTTTCCACAACGCATCATAATATTTTGTTCTTTACCAATAAAGGCAGGGTTTACCGCCAGAAGGGCTATGAAATTCCCGAAGCCGGCAGAACTGCCAAAGGCACGGCAATTATTAACCTGCTGCCGATAGAACAGGGTGAAAAAATAACTGCCGTTATTCCAGTTAAAGAATTTAAAGAAGACCAGTTCATGTTTATGGCTACCAATAAGGGCACTGTGAAAAAGACCAATCTTAACGATTTTAACAGTGCGCGCAAAGCAGGGCTTATTGCCATGACGCTGGATGATAATGAAGAACTTATCGGCGTTGAGCTTACCGACGGCAGCAGTGAAATTGTGCTGGCAACGCGCAGAGGACTTGCAATCCGTTTTGACGAGCAGGATGTGCGCCCGATGGGACGTACTGCTCACGGTGTACGCGGCATTCAGCTTGGTTTTGATGACGAAGTTGTTGCTATGGACAGCGTAACCAACGAAAACGAAGAAGTTTTGACGGCAACCGAAGAAGGCCTTGGCAAACGTACTGCGGTCAGCGAATACCGCAAGCAGACCCGCGGCGGCAAAGGTGTAATTAATATTAAAGTTACCGAAAAAACAGGTGCTGTTGTTGGTATGAAAGTTATTAACCCTGAGCAGGAAATACTTTTAATAACCGCAGCCGGCATCATCATCCGCATTGACGGCGAAGGCATAAGCCAGTTTGGGCGCAATGCACAGGGTGTTAAACTGATGACCTTGAACGAAGGTGACAAAGTAGTATCTTTGGCAGCCGTACAGCAGGATAACGAATAAAAATAAAATCCGCAACGGAATATTCCGGTGCGGATTTTTTATACGCAGTTTTAAGTTTTACCAGCCTATGCCAACCCAGGGGCCATGATGGTGCCCGCCGCCTATGCCGATGCCTATACCGATTGGTATGTGCATACCGTTATCTGTATCTTCATCAAGTTTCATGAACCAGAATTTATAAATAACTGTGCCGTTGGCGGCAGTTTCATTTTCTTCAATGCCGCCGGTAATACGGTAACCGTAGTATTTACGTCCTGATTCTTCGCGGCTCTGAATAAATTTAACGAGATAGTTATAAATTTCTTCATTATTGGTGTAAAGGTGGTTTACGCGTTCTGCCGGTGCTTTTTTAAACAAATCGCGGCGCGTATCGTCATCCTTGGTATCAATTACATAAGCAATATACTTGTTTTCTTCAAGTTCAAAGTAGCATTTATTATTAGTGCCCTGCTGAAGTTCACTGTTCATTGCTTCTTTGTCAATTAAAATTTTAATATCATCGTTTGCATTTTTATCTTTTATTTCTTCTTTTTGTTCGGCTGCAGCGGCCGGTTCTTTGGCAGTTTGTTCTGTTTCGTTATCTGCTGCCAGAGCAAAATTGGCAAAGCAGAAAAAACATAAGGTTAAAATTAAAGCCAGTTTTTTCATAGGCACACCTTCTTTCTTACTTTAATTTTAAAATACTGTAAAGGCAGTGTCAAATAATAAAAAAATTGGGACATTGTCTATCCCACAGCGTTTTTACTTAAATTTTTCTGAAAACTCGGCGCGCAAAATATTCTTTTTTTGTAACAAATGTGTTAAAATTACTTTAAATAATGATTAAGAAATCAGTTTAGGATGTGACGAAATGGATTTTATCAAAGAGGCGGATATCGTCGTTGTTGGCGGCGGTGTTGTAGGCTGTGCAATTTTGCGCGAACTTTCCAGGTATAATGTAAAATGTGTTTTGCTTGAAAAAGAGCCGGATATTGCCTGCGGTACAACCAAAGCCAACAGTGCTATTCTGCATGCTGGTTTTGATGCACCTACCGGCAGCATGAAAGCAATTACCAATGTTTTAGGCAACCGTTTGTATCATCAACTGGAAGATGAGCTGGACCTTGATATTAAATGGACCGGTTCTCTGGTTGTTGCTGTTAATGATGAAGAAGTTGAAACCTTGAAAGAGCTGCTTGAACGCGGTAAAAATAACGGCGTACAGGGCCTTGAAATTTTAAATCGCGAACAGGTTTTGGAAAAAGAACCGAACCTTACCACGGCTGTAGCTGCTTTGTGGGCACCGAGCGCCGGTGTTTGCTGGCCGTTTGAAGCTGCGCTGCGTTTTGCACAGTGTGCCGTTCAAAACGGAGCAGAAGTTATCCGTAACTGCCGCGTAACAGGGTTTGTTAAAGAAGACGGCAAAATTGCCGCTGTTGAAACAAATCTCGGCGCAATTAAAACCAAATGCGTTATTAATGCGGCCGGTGTTTATGCTGATGAAATTGCTTATCTTGCCGGTGATGACAGCTTTAAAATTCATCCGCGCAAGGGCGAATATATTTTGTTTGACAAAACTGCCTGCAATGATTTGGTATATGGCGTTGTATTCCCTACTCCTGCCAAAAATTCCAAAGGCATTCTGGTTTGCACAACCACTCATGGCAATACCTTTATCGGGCCTAATGCCAACGATATGGAAGATAAAGAAGATACTTCCGTTACCGCAGGCGGCATGGACCAGATTATTGCTTCTGCCCGCAAGCTGATACCGAACCTGCCGATGGGTGCTGCCATTACGGAATTTGCCGGTCTGCGTGCTGTTTCTGATACCGGTGATTTTATTATCGGCGCATCAGAAGTTGAAGGCTTGTTTAATGCCGCAGGCATGCAATCTCCCGGTTTAACCGCAGCTCCTGCCGTGGCAGAAGAAATTGCCGAAGCTGTTGGCAAATTTATGCCTTTGGAGAAAAAAGCAGATTTTAAAGCTGCTTTGCCGAAACAAATTCACTTTACACGTTTAACTGATAACGAAAAACATGATTTGATTGAAAAAGACCCGCTGTTCGGACGTGTTATCTGCCGCTGCGAAACAGTAACCGAGGGCGAAATTGTAGCTGCCATAAAAGCTCCCTGCGGTGCAACTACCGTTGACGCTGTTAAACGCCGTACCCGTGCCGGTATGGGACGCTGTCAGGGCGGTTTCTGCGGGCCGCGCGTAACGCAGATTTTAGCACGTGAACTTGGAATTTCCGTGGCCGATGTGCTGAAGGAACGCAAAGATTCCCATTTATATTACGAAAAAACAGATGTGAAAGGCGGACAGGAATAATGAAAGAGCTTTATGATATAGTAATTGTCGGCGGCGGTCCTGCCGGGCTTTCGGCTGCTTACAGCGCATGGCAGAACGGTGCCAAAAGCGTGCTTGTAATTGAGCGTGACCGCGAACTGGGCGGTATTTTGCAGCAGTGCATCCATAATGGTTTCGGGCTGCATCATTTTAAAGAAGAACTGACCGGACCCGGTTATGCACACCGCTGCATTGAACTTGTAAAAGATAAACCGGAAATTGAATGCCTGACCGATACTATGGTTTTGAGCGTTGAAAAAGATAAAACCGTTATTGCTGTCAGTCCGGAACATGGTTTGATTAAAGTTCAGGGCAAAACCGTTATTTTAACCATGGGCTGCCGTGAACGTACCCGCGGCGCTATCCGTATTCCCGGCGAGCGCCCCGCAGGCGTATTTACAGCCGGTGCTGCACAGCGCATGGTAAATATGGAAGGCTATATTCCGGGTCATAAAATTGTAATTTTGGGCAGCGGCGATATCGGCCTTATCATGGCGCGCCGTATGAGCCTTGAAGGCTGCAAGGTTCAGGCTGTTCTGGAAATCTGCCCGTTCTCCAACGGTTTGACACGCAATATTGTACAATGCCTTAATGACTATAATATTCCTTTGTATCTTTCGCATACAATTGCAAAAATCCATGGCAAAGACCGTGTAAACGGTATTACTGTTGCCAAAGTTGACGAAAAAATGCGCCCGATTCCGGGTACGGAATTTGATATCGACTGCGATACCGTACTTTTATCCGTCGGCCTGATTCCGGAAAACGAACTCAGCCGCGGGCTTGATTTAAAAATGCATCCGCTTACCAACGGCCCGGTTGTTGACCAGCACCGTCAGACCAGCCTGCCCGGTTTTTATGCAGCAGGCAATGTTGTGCATGTGCATGACCTTGTTGACTTCGTTTCTGAAGAAGCGGAAATTGCCGGTAAGTTTGCTGCGCTTGAAGCACAGGGAGAACTTGACAATGATACTAAATTTGTAACGGTAACGGCAGAAAAAGGAGTGCGTACATGCGTGCCCCAATGCCTCAATCTGCCCAAAGCAGGAGAACAGGTACGTTTGTTTATGCGTGTGGCAAACCCCGAACGCAAGGTTAAACTGGTAGTAAAAAGCGGCGAAAACGTAGTTTTGCAGAGAATGCTGCCGGTTGCCAAACCCAGCGAAATGATTGCTGTTGATATACCTGCTGCCAAAGCTGAGCTGATAGGCGACAGCCTGACTGTATTTTTGGATAAGGAGTGATAAGGCTGATGGCTGAAACACGTGTAATGAACTGCATTATGTGCCCTATGGGCTGCGAAATGACTGTTACTGTTGAAAACGGCAAGGTTATTGATGTGAAAGGCAATACCTGCCCGCGCGGCGCCAAATATGCAAATGACGAAGTAACAGCTCCCAAAAGAATGCTTACAACAACCGTACGCATTGAAGGCGGCATGCTGCCTTTGCTGCCGGTAGTGTCCGAAACTGTGCTTCCGAAGGAAAAAGTTTTGGACTGCGCTGCTTTTTTGCGCGGCGTAACTGTTAAAGCGCCGGTAAAAACCGGAGATGTAATTGTAAAGGATATATTGGGTTTGGGCGTTAATATTATTGCCAGCCGCGATATGCTGTAAAATTTTTATTGTAAGAGGTGCCTAAATGGACTTTCTGGATAATTTAGTTCTTTCGGTGAATGACGTTTTATACGCTTATGTTCTTATTATTCTCCTTGTCGGCCTTGGTATCTGGTTTACATTCAGAACCGGCTTTGTGCAGCTGCGCTGCATTAAGGAAATGGTACGACTGCTTTGTACCAATGTTGGTGCATCAACCGAGAAAAACCATATTTCCCCGTTCCAGGCTTTTTGTATCAGTACCGCTTCCCGTGTAGGCGTTGGCAATATCGCAGGCATTGCTATTGCCATTATCGTAGGCGGTCCGGGTGCAATTTTCTGGATGTGGGTAATGGCACTCATAGGCTCTGCTACCGGCTTTGTTGAAAGCACGCTGGCGCAGATTTATAAAGTTCCGCGTGCAGAAGGCGGTTTCCGCGGTGGCCCGGCTTATTATATTAAAAATGCACTGCATAATAATTTTATGGCTGTTTTGTTTGTAGTTTTAATATGCAGCACTTATGGCCTTATTTTTAATTCCGTGCAGGCAAATACTATTACTTTGTCTTTGCAGGGTGCTTTTGGCTTTGACAGGACTACCGTGGGCATTATCGTTTCCATTATGACTGCCATGGTTATTTTCGGCGGTATTAACCGTATTGCTAAAGTTTCCGAATGGATGGTTCCTGTAATGGCAGGTATTTATCTGTTAATTGCTTTTTATGTTGTTATTAAAAATATCAATTTAATGCCGCAGGTTATTTACGATATCGTTACTTCTGCATTCAGCCTGAATGCTGCTTTTGGCGGCGGCATGGGCCTTGCCATGATGACCGGCATCAAACGCGGCCTGTTCTCCAATGAAGCAGGCATGGGCTCAGTTCCTAATGCTGCTGCTACCGCAACTACCGATCATCCTGTAACACAGGGCCTTATTCAGGCTTTGGGCGTATTTGTTGATACGCTTTTGGTATGTACTGCATCGGCATTTATTGTAATGCTATCCAAAGATTACATGGGCGTAGGGCTTAGCGGCATTGAACTTGTACAGTATGCACTTGTTGAACATATCGGCGCATGGTCGTCTATTTTCCTGGCGGTAATGATTTTCCTCTTTGCGTTCAGTTCCATTATCGGCAACTACTATTATGGTGAAATTAATATTGCATTTATGTGGCAGAGCAAAAAGGCGCTTAATATTTTCCGCATATTTGTAGTATTAATGGTTATGTTTGGTTCCGTTGCCAAAGTAAGCCTGGTTTGGAACCTTGCCGACCTTTTTATGGCGCTTATGGCAATTACTAACCTTATTGCTATCAGCAGGCTTGCCCCGAATGCTTATCTGGCGCTGAAAGATTATCTGGCACAGAAAAAAGCAGGTATTAAAGACCCTGTTTTCAAAGCTTCTGTATTGAAAGATAAAACCGGCGTTGAAGTTTGGAAAGATTAATTTGATTTTGTAGTATTATAAATAAAAAAGACCCATATACTGCTTTTGATTTACGGCAGTGTATGGGTTTTATTTTTATATTGAAATTGACTGATAAGTCATTGTATAATATGTATAAAATGTATTATAAGATAAAATTATGAAATAAACATGAAAAGGAATGATATAAAATTGAAGTTTAAATTTCAGATTACGCCGCAGGATTTATTAAGTATATTTTTGCTTTTGGCATGTTACCCGTTAGCGCAATTTTTACCGCCTGAATGCGGCTGGGAAAACGGCCTTATAGAAAATGCTCAAGCCATACTTTTATTGATTGGAGCAATGTTTTGTTTTAACTGTGCCTATTATTATTTTAAAGGTATGGGTTATACAATAGGATTGCTTTATTTTATTATGTTCATGCGTGAATTGAGCTGGGGCAGAGTATTTTTTCAAAAAGGAACTATTGATGAAATGGGACCTAAATTTATCAGTATGAGCAGTATTCCTCAGCATAATTTTATTAATGCCGTTATTGGCATAGTGATAGCTGTTATTTTATATGGTTTTTACAGGTTTATGCCGTGGAAAAAACTAATTTTCGAAATTAAATTTCCAATAATCAGTGCGGTTATTGGAATTATTGCCCTTATTTTGCAATATGGCGGTGAACATGTCTGGTTTAGTGCTTTGACTCATCCGCAAAATCAGACTTTAGAAGAATTTGCAGAAATGATAGTTTATGTAGAGATGCTTAATGTTACGCAGTACTACGGATTTGAATATCTGAAATATGTAAAAAAATAAACAAAAAAATCTAAAAAAAGTGTTGACACAGGTTTAAGTAAGTGCTATTATATACAAGTCGCCGGAAAACGGCAGCACCTTGAAAACTGAACAAGAACCAAGAAAAAGCGAATGTGCGGGCGAGTTTGCTGGAAGCGAAAGCAGAAAGCAAATGAGCCAAACAAACAAAATTCTGGATTAAATAATTAAGAGCCAATCGGTTCTTCAATAAAGTATATTGGAGAGTTTGATCCTGGCTCAGGACGAACGCTGGCGGCGTGCCTAACACATGCAAGTCGAACGGAAAATTGAGCTTCGGTTCAATTTTTAGTGGCGAACGGGTGAGTAACGCGTAGGCAACCTGCCCTTTAGACGGGGACAACATTCCGAAAGGGATGCTAATACCGGATGTGACGCTCCTATCGCATGACGGGAGCGTGAAAGATGGCCTCTACAAGTAAGCTATCGCTAAAGGATGGGCCTGCGTCTGATTAGCTAGTTGGTAGTGTAACGGACAACCAAGGCGATGATCAGTAGCCGGTCTGAGAGGATGAACGGCCACATTGGGACTGAGAC